>Ga0182736_1000019_pt1 | contig 434884 bp, 603 predicted proteins | sample eDN5th30CKraftBY_FD_128882 | JGI IMG/M metagenome (GOLD analysis project Ga0182736, IMG submission 128882) | Enriched backyard soil microbial communities from Emeryville, California, USA - eDNA 5th pass 30_C Kraft BY (version 2) (version 2) | ecosystem: Environmental > Terrestrial > Soil >...
CCGCCTCCGCCTCCGCCGCCTCCGCCGCCGCCTCCGCCGCCTCCGCCGCCTCCGCCGCCGCCTCCGCCGCCGCCTCCGCCGCCTCCGCCGCCGCCTCCGCCGCCGCCTCCGCCGCCTCCGCCTCCGCCGCCGCCTCCGCCGCCGCCTCCGCCGCCTCCGCCGCCGCCGCCTCCGCCGCCTCCGCCGCCGCCGCCTCCGCCGCCTCCGCCGCCTCCGCCTCCGCCGGACGAATTGTTGTCGTCATCGTCGTCATCGTCTTCGTTATTTTCTTCTTCTTCTTCGTCTGTTAGATCCTCTGGATCCTCATCACCCGGGCAAACTGCAGGTGCATATGTTTCTTCACCACAAATATAAGAATGGCCTTCGAATGGTTCATGAGTCGGCAAACGAGTAACTACTGATTCACGTTCAATAGCTGGATAACACTCTGTAAGCTCACGATCCGGCAACACACAAGGATCCTTAATAGTCGCCTCCGCTGGCGGCTCTGGATCATTTGTCGGTTCATGTTTATCAATACGGACACGACCCGCTTCAACATGGAATAATGAATCACCCTCAAGGGTTAGCTCTGCTCCACTATGATAAGTTAGATTGCCACCAACCTCAAGAGAATCAGAACCCTTAATTTCGATTGCTCGATTTTTCTCAATCGTACTATGATACGCACCACCGATATCCAATTTGTGATCTTTACCAGTAAGTTGATCAAATAGCCCAACAGTTCCAATACGAGTATCTCCCTCGACGAAGGTGTTGAAATTTCCACCTACATGGATGTTGAAATCTTTATCCGAATGCAAATTGATACCATCACCGGCGTGGACATTAAATGTTTTACTGGTATACATATCAATAGCATCGTCGGAGATTTGAACCCACGAGTTACCTCGTTTTGTATTCATGTAAATGTAACCACAAGTCTCATGTATGAATAATTGTACGCCACTTTTGGTTCGCAAACGAATGAATTCGTTTTCTTCATTATCATCGGCATAGATTTGGGAACCACCGGGTGTCAACAAACCATAAACCTTTGGTGCGTCCTCACGTCGTGCACCACTAGTTGCTGTACCACGTTGGGTATCCGTATAAAGCCCTTGCATCGTGAGACCATCATGAAGTGGATCAAAACGTGGACGAGTTGGATTGTCGTTATTTCCAATTTCACTAAACTTGTTATATTCGCCTGTTGGTGGCTCTTCAACACCACATGATCCCTCATCAAAGGAATCTGCAACGGGAATGCCAGGAACCATATGATTCATATACTGTTTGTAAAGGGAGCCAATGTAGATGCCTTTATTTGGATCACCATTAACAAACATTACGATAACTTCATTATCAATATCAGGTGGTGTTGTCCACCATCCATATGATACCTGAGATTCTGTATATTTCTTACCGTCCTTAACGTTGCCTTCCTTCCATGCAGAATCTCGATTGTTCTCGAATTTCTTAATCGGAGTGGCTCCAGCAAATGGACTACAATAGTTTACTGTGTACCAAGTATCTTCAGTATCTGAATCTCCACCCAAATCAGGTATCCAAACTTTCAAACGTCCCATTCGGATGTCATCCTCAACTTTTCGGACAAATCCAATATAGGTCTGATTGTATAGATTTGCACGACCCGAAGGTTCCTGTGCATAACCTGTTGGTGTACTAAAGGTTGTATTATAACCGTTTGTCATTATTGTGCACCCATTAGTTTAGCAACGGACATTGTTGGAATACGAACACCCGAAAGTATTTGTGTAAATTGCCCGTCTGTGAAACGATGTAAAACTTTATATGTAGCATAGAATCCCGAATAGGTATCCGTTAGATTCAAAATTGGCTTTCCTTCATCATCAAAGCCCTGCGGCAACATGAACTTCAATAAAAACATATGATCACCATTGGAGAAGTTTGGTTTTTCATCTGTACTCGGAGATATAATTGGTTCTGCATTTGTACGGCCAAGCCAGTATGGGTCACCACGAATTGTCAATTCTACACTTTGTAGGTTTCCATCAAATGTCCCGTATAGCTGATTCAAAATTGTGCCGTAGATACTGCGTGTTCGTAAGTTAGAAGCTTCGATGGATTGGTTCACTTGTTGTCGTGAATCATTACCATCCTGTACGAAACTCATCGGGTAGAAAACCACCTCAGAGCTCAAATCCTCTGCAAGCACGGCTCTATTTTGTGGGCCCTGAATCTGACCAACTACTTCTTGACCCGGAGTATTAGATAACCAGTTCGTGTTGTTTGTCTGCTGTAAGTAATTATCAGGATCAAACTGTCTACCCGGAGAAGAGTTTTCCGTACTCAAATACCCCTTATACAATGAACTTGCAACGTTAAATACGAAATTCAAATTAATATTGAAATCCAATATCTCTGTATTATCACCCGTATAAAGATAGTTGTATTCTTTCTTCAAATAATTATTGGCAAGTGCAAAGTTAAGCTTTTTACGTCCATTCTCAAATGCTTGATTTTGACCACTCGGACTGTTCACAGCGCGAACAGTATCATGTGGTACTACCCAGAATGTAAGCTTACGGATATATTCTTGAGAGATTAAATCATAATCAGTGTTTTCAATTTCACATTCAATCCTATGCATTGTTGAGAATTCTTTTGTTTCAGAGTTATTCTCAACTGGGGAATCACTTGGATTGATAAGTGCGGTTGCTGTCTCACTGGCGCTCAAAATATAATCAACAATACGACCGATATCATTACCACGAGCAGCCTGCATCTTACCTTGATTTCGTGAAGAATCCAAATGCTTTGTATCGCGCATGATTTTATGATCGAACGGACGAGCTACCGGAGATCCCGAACTATTTTGATATGGAACATCTTTGAATTCGATTTCAATCGGAGCTTTACCACCGTTATTGACGTTATATCGCTTTTTGATATTCTCGTTGATTTGTTTTGCAAGTTCCTGCATCACATCACCGACTTTACCCTCTTTCTTGGTAACATCGATATTCATAGGAACATCAAGCAAGCTGAACTGGTTAAATGTTCCGAGATCATCATAGCCAACTGCTTCAATAATATGTCGACCACCTGTTGCATCCAAATCAGTTTTCAAACTAGTAACAAGAAGTTTCCACACCCAAGTTGTACCGGTGGGACGAGCAGGTGCACCATTCTCATCATATCCCATGAAATCCACACTTAGTAAATACGGACATTTCATAAAATTATGAACACCTAAGTATTTTGCTGACAAGATTAGTTTATCGGGAAATGACATACCTGCGGGTTCAGAAATTGTAATCGTAAATTTATTCGAACCCATGTTCTTTGTTTGAAAATTTGGAGCAACAATGGATTCAATTTGGATATCAACAATATTGAAACCAGTAAGACCAGTCTCAGCAATAATAACATTACCTACGGTTGTATTACCCAAATCAGGACCCATCGAAAGTTTCCAATGATAACTTGGTTGCTCAACATTGCCCATGGGATTAGGGATGGCTTGGATCTGGCTAACAACTTTCTGTTGTGTGTCGCCAGTTAGAATTTCATTTGGGGAGAATTCCATTGCCATTATTTCACCGCTTTAATATTACTAACTACACGATCTTTTGTTGGGACACGAAGACGAATGCCTGCTTTGAAATCATAAATTGGATCACGAATAATATTCATGTTCATAGTTTGGAATACCCACCAGTAATCCTTTGAACCATATAACTCATAGGCCAGGTTATAAGGGCGGAATTCATCCTTTGGACTAATCACAATATATTTGTCGGAAGGATCCTCAAGTATTTCTCGATAGGTTAGATTATCTAGATACCAACTTGTTTGATCAGTTGCTACATAAGGAGAACCACTTGCATATTTTACTTTTGCCATTATAGCCATCCCTTTTTCTGCATAAGCTCCCCACTAGCAAAACTATCCCAGTTGAATTCTCTTGCTTTCTTTGGTGTTTGTTGCACAGTTAGATTAACACTAATTGTTGTAACGGCTGGTAGTTTACTTTCACCATTACCTGCTTGGACACTAACATAGTCCACATTATTGTTTAGTTCCATATCATAATCTTTAATGATCACGCTAAGTCCATTAAACATGTAAGGACCATAACCATCTAGTAGAACCTGAGGTGGTGGAAGACCTCTATTAGCATCATCAGAACCAAAATGCATTTTCGTACATACTCGCAGGAAGTGCAAAGCTGCAAGCATATAACGAGCCTCTACTTCATTCTGTGCTGTAAACAATCCCTGAATTGTTAGATCAATACTTGGTGTATTTTGGTAAATGTGCCAATCCTGGTTTGCATGAACCGTTGATAGCGTATTATAGTTGGTTGAACCACGCATTGTAATTTGTGGTGTATATGGGAATACTAATCCGCCTGCTTCTTTTAGCGGTTCGAGGATGCCATTAAACATAGCGCTTTGTTGTGAAGGTTTCGGTCGTAATTTGACTCGTTGATCCGCACCATCACTGACTTTAGTTACGCCTACTGATGTATCATAAACAGTTGAACCAGAGTATTGTGTAGTACCATAACCAGTTGCGCGAGTTGCATCACCTAGACCATTACGTGTAATCGATCCAAAATCTGGATTTAAAGTATTTCTAATAACATCAAGCACGCCGTCAAGACCCGCATTTAGATCTGTATTGATTGTATTAACTTGTCCACCAAAACTAACATAAGAACGAGTTCCTCCGCTATACAAACTCAAGCTGTTTGGTGTATTATCGTATATTTCCGCAATTTTACTATCTAGTTCCTTAAGAAGACTTTGATAGTATAGTTCGGCATCAAATGCTGCTTCTTCTGCTTGGCGGATTTCTACGGGTGTTGATTGTGGATTTAAACGCAAAGCAATAGCTTCACGTGCCCGAGCATCACGCTGTCGTTCAGCATTTGTTATCATAATTTCATAATCTAGAAATGCAGTATCAGCTAGTGAATCGGCTTCTCTACGTGCGATCTCCATCTGATATTGATACTCACTCACATAAGCATCTGCCGCAGCAATAGCGGCTATCATAGCGTCTTTTTGTTCTTCGCTGGCTGTTGGATTTTCACCAATGAAATTTCGATAGTCATCACGACGTGCCTGTGCGACAATCATTGCCTCATCTAGGTTACGTGGATCGGTTTCATTTTGGACGGGAGCATCTATTTCGGGAGCCTGAGCTGCATCATAAGCATAATCCAGGGCAACTTGTCGATCTGAGAATCCCGAAATTAAAGGGCCATTCACATATTGGACGCCCCACTCAGACTCACTTAGCTGAACGATATCATAATTTTTGTTATCCTGAGCCATCCTCTTGTAATGCCTTTCTGACGCACTCATACACTTGGATGAGTGATTCTCGGTTAACGTCTTCGGGCATCATATTAAGGAACTCATTTAGATCTGCTTTTGCTGCGGCAGCACGTGCCTTGGTTGCACTTACACCTGCTGCTTTACCTGCTATGCGATCCAGCTCTACTATTCGAGAATTATCAAATCCCGAATAAGCCAGTAGTTGCTTATAACGTGGTACCCGATCAGTTCCTGCTACCCATATTTTTGGTCGTTTGCCTTGTACTTGAAGGACTTCCATCACTTCATATGCAGAACTAGCGACATCAAAATGGATATCAGGAAACCAACTTTTGAGGATTTCCACACGTTGTTTTGCACTCAATGGGTTCTTTTGCTTATCTTTGGATGTCTGTTCACCTTCGATGACAAACACCTCAGCTCGAACACCCAAAACATTTGCTTGAGATTTGAGAGCCTTCAGACTCTCAAAATGTCCGAGTGTAGGAGGATTATAACGACCCAAACTGAGTGCAACATCATACATGGTCTTTTACCTCTACCATATTTATGATTATCATAAACAACTACTTTAAATCACACCAAAATTGACATTTGGACTCGTATCGTATAACGTGGAAGCTATAACTAAATCAAGTCAAAAATGTGCGAAAACGCATAATTTGCTCTATAAAAAGAATAATAAAAAGGGGCACAATGGCCAAGGTCAATTTTCTTTCCAATAAGGAACTCTTGCATGAGATTCATCTTAGCAAGAAATCTTATTGCTATTTCGTAGACGATGCGTTCGCTGCTTACGACGTGATCGTGCGTGACATTACTGAAGTCACCGAAGAACTCATTAACGAGGCCCGTGCAAAACGTGCGGCCAATCAAGTTCAACAAGCCAAGTTAGTTCTTAAAAATCAAGGTCTTAAGGCTCATCAGATTAAAGTTGATGCTGTGGAACTTACTGAGATTCCAGTTGATTCCATCATAATACGTTTGATGACTGATAAACATATTCCGTTACTCCCAGAAGAAGACCTAAAGCCATCACAAAAACTTGAGGATGAATGCCGTTTGAAGGTAAACTTCCCACCGTTCAAGCATTTCAAGCTCACATATGATGGTGACAACCACGCTGAATCCGTTGATACGACAAAGCTTTCATTCGTAGAAGTTGGTCGTTCACATTGGAAGGGTGGTTTTGATAACGGTTCTTTCTGCATGGATCACGGTAATATTACGGACCGTCTTGCTCGTATGTATATGAAGCTTGTGGATCGTTATTCTCAAAAGCCAAACTGGCGTGGATATTCTTACCTTGAGGAAATGAAGAGTCAGTCATTGCTTCAGCTGATCCAAGTCGGCTTGAAGTTTGATGAATCGCGCAGTCAGAATCCATTTGCCTATTACACTACAACGATGACAAACTCATTCACCGGTGTATTCCATAAGGAAAAGCGCAACCAAAACATTCGAGATGATATCCTCATCATGCAGGGCCATAACCCATCGAATACTCGTATGGTTGAACATGAACTAGCGGAAAAGAAATAAGAAAAGGAAAAGCAATGAGCTTTGCTGCTTATATAACAAGCTTTCTTCCTACCGATAATCCAGAACTGCGGGACTCACGTTCCGCAGTTACCAAACGACAAATCCTTTGGTGGCTCAACAATACTGATATTCACGTTACTGTTGTGGCAATGAATTACACGGATGAAGACTTCATTACTGATTTACCAGATGATGCAAGATCACGTCTTTATTATCATATCAATCCGCCAATGAAAATCACACCTGCCCGTGTTGAGAGCTTCAAGCTGTTCTATGCGAGTGATTATGATTTCGGTATCATCATGGACGATGATGCAATTCTATATGATAAACCACATCACAATTCGGGGCCAAAGCTATTTTCGGAAATGATTTCCAATGGAATATCACGATATGATGGTGTTGATGTATTCTTTCCGATCAATCCTCAAAAAATTGGGTTCAATCCGATTTGGGACAAAGATCCTCAGAAATACACAAATAACCACGTATTCAAGCGAAGTATGGATCTCAAGGGGTCAATGTGTGTGGTTCGCAACTTCCGTAAATTTGGTATGAAAGAAGTATGGCACGATACTAATTTTACTTGGCAGGAAGATACTAAATTTGCTATCGATTGTGTTGCTGCGGGTCATACGGTGCTTCAGTGTCAGAATATAATTCTTCATGAACTATCGGGTAAAGCAAGCCATTTCTCGGCTGACCCAACATCGAGATTACCAAAGATGCTCGAGGGTAATACTCGAATAGCCGAGGCTTATGCCAGTATGGGTCTAAAGATGAAAACTGACTCTCATCTATTGGATCGTGGCGAGTTTATGGATCGTTGCTGGTTCAAGCCAAAGGAATTTGTAATTCCTAAGGGTGAATCCATGTTCTACGATATATTTGATATTTGACATTTAGGCTACTAAGCTCGCATACTAGGGCAAATTAAGGAAAAATTAATGGCTACAAATCTTTTTAAGCGAGCTGCGATATTCGGCGATATTCATTTTGGTAAAAAGAATAATGATCGTCAGTTTAATACGGATTGCGAAGAATACATCAAGTGGTTCATCAAGCAGGCCAAGGATTTTAACGTTGATACTGTTATTTTCCTTGGCGACTGGCATGATAATCGCCATAGTATTCATGTGAGTACTTTGAATTACTCGATGAGTAATTTGGAACGACTAAACGAATCATTTGATAATCTTTATTTCATCTCAGGCAATCATGATCTCTATTATAAAGAGAAGCGAGAGCTATCGAGTGTTGCTATTGGTCGTACACTTGATAATATCACGATGATCAACGATTTCCTTCATATTGGTAATGTGACGTTCTGTCCTTGGCTCGTCGGTGATGAATGGAAAAAGATTCCTACTCTTGCAGCCAAGTCATCATATGTTTTCGGACATTTCGAGCTACCAAACTTCATGATGAATGCAATGGTCGAAATGCCAGACCATGGAGGTCTTAATTCCTCTCATTTCAAAGATGTTGAATTTATGGCTTTCTCCGGACATTTCCATAAGCGTCAAGTGAAGGACAAAGTCTGTTATGTTGGTTCTCCGTTCCCCCATACTTTTGCGGATGCATGGGATGATGAACGTGGTATGGTTCTACTAGAGTGGGGGCAAACTCCGAAGTTCGTTAACTGGCCTGATGGTCCTCGCTATCGCACGATGACACTTTCGGATCTACTTGAGGATCCGTTAACCCAAATCACATCAAAGACTTTTGCTAAGATCCAGTCGGATTTGGATATCTCTTATGAGGAAGTTCAATTCATCAAAGAGACATTTACGAGTCATTTTAGTCCTCGCAAGTTGGATATCATTCCAATGACGAAAAAGGGCGATGATCAGGAATTCGCTGATAGCGATATTAAATTCCAAAGTGTCGATCAAATTGTAATCGAGGGTCTCAAGAATATCGATTCGCTCACGATGGACAAAAATACGTTGATTGAAATATATCGGAGTCTTCAGTGAGGACTGTCAACGATGTAAATGGATTTTATGAGTATATGTGTCGTTTTGTACCATATGTTCGTATCGCAGCAAATCTACATAAAAAGGACTCAGTCATTCTGAGTCCTTTTGCTATCGACTATACTTTCCGGAAGAATCCAAAATACATGATCTTTTCGACAATGAAGGTCATATACGGGAAATGATTAATGGTAGAATTTTTATAACAAATATGGAAATATTTTCAATAGGACGTAAACTGGAAGAACAGCTTACCTCTGTTATGGGTAACTTGAAAGAGTTTATAGAAGCACAAGCAGATACTGTTATCGTTCCACGTAAAATCGATGCGTTAGTTTTTGTGGCGTCAAATGTTGACATTGAACCAGTTCTTGTTAAATTGTCTCTTGGTATGAATATTGAACGACTTGTTAATATCTCAAGTCAAGGATTTTTGGAACAACCAAGGAAAACAAGATTTGTCTGATATCGAGTTCATTGAGGATTCTATCCAACATAATATCATTGCACATTTGGATGAGTATCTTAGTGTAATAGACAAAGTTAATATGAGTATGAGTCAGGTCAAGATACTCACACATACTTACGTGTTTTATCAGCCAGCGAACATGCAGAGATTCAAAGAGTTATCCTATGTTGTGGATGACTACGATCTTATATATTACCACGATGGTCAAGATCTAGTAGACGAAGCTCGTCGCATTAAAGCCATTGTAGACCAACTTAGTCACGCGCATTGTGAGAAAGCCGGGATAATCGGTCTTACCACAAATATATATTCTTGTTCCGTAATGTTCTCGACTGAAATGTTTTTCGATCCGCTTTTGTTCAAGCTCGAACATGGTATGAATGTTGAATATCTCCCGAATATCAACATCTATGATGAACTATGCGTAGGTTAACATAATATTGATTTCCATGAGTTTTCCAGTTACAGTGGGATAAAAATAATAAGAAACTGGATTCAACCTGATGATAACCATCAACAATGTTACTATGAAGAATTTTATGAGTGTTGGCCAAAACACTCAGGCAATTGTTTTGAATGACAATGCTTTGACTCTTGTGCTTGGTGAAAATATTGACCAAGGCTCAAGTGGTTCACGTAACGGCGTTGGTAAAACCACAATGGTTCAAGCAATTTGTTTTGCACTATTTGGATTACCACTAACAAATATCAAGCGCGACAATCTAGTCAATAAGATTAACCAAAAAGGTATGGCCGTAACACTCGACTATACTGTGGATGGTAAAAATTATCGTATTGAACGTGGTCGTAAGCCAAACTTCCTCAAATATTATGTAAATGATGATCTAGTGAATGCACCGGATTCCGATGAAGCACATGGTGAATCCAAGATCACACAGAAGGAAATTGAACGAGTCGTAGGCATGTCCTTGGGTTTGTTCAAACACATTGTTGCACTTCATACAAAAACTGTACCATTCTTAAGTTTAGGTGCGGGTGCGCAACGTGAAATTATTGAGGAACTCATCAGCATTACTCAGCTTTCATCAAAAGCTGAATCGCTAAAGAATATGATTAAAGAGATTCGTAATGAAATTCAAAATGAAGAAGTACGAATCAAAACAGTAATTGAGGGAAATGAGCGAGTTCAAAAAGCCATTGATGATTTGAATTTCCGAAGCAACCTTTGGGAACGCGAACATAACAAAAAGCTCGAATCACTTGCAGTAGCGCTAGTTAAGCTAGAAGAGATTGATATTGAGAAAGAAATCGAATCACATCGTATAGCTGCAAAGTGGGATGAAGCAAGCGCAGAGCTTGCGGTACTCGATCGTGAATCACAGAGGCTCGCTAAGTCATTGCGTTCATATACCAGTGCTAGAGATCAGAAACTAAGTCAACTAACATCAGCACAAGCACATTCTTGCCCAACTTGTGGACAAGACGTACATGATGAAAAACATGCTCATATTGTTGGTGCCATCGAAGCCGAAATCGCTGAGATACAAAAGGAAATCGATCTCGTAGTGCCAGAGCAAGAACGTATCGAGGCCGCGCTCCTTGATACTGCTGGACGTCTTGCTGAGTTAGGTGACCGTCCAACCCTAGCATATAGAAATCTCGAGCAAGCATTTGAACATCGGAATAGCTTAGATAAGCTACGTTCGGATCTGGAACGTGAATCACTTGTGGATAACCCATATGTGGATCAAGTTGCAAATCTAAGTATGAGTGGTTTGCAGGAAATTTCCTATAACTACATCAACGAACTTGCAAAGATGAAAGAGCATCAGGATTTTCTCCTAAAGCTATTAACATCAAAAGATAGCTTCATTCGTAAGAAAATCATTGATCAAAATCTGTCTTACTTGAATTTCCGCTTGGGCCATTACTTGAGTAAACTTCAGTTGCCACATGACGTGGAATTCAAAAGCGATTTGAGTGTTGAAATTACTCAGCTTGGTAAAGACTTTGATTTTGAACAACTTTCCAATGGTGAGCAGAATCGTCTAATACTTTCATTGGCTTGGTCATTCCGTGACGTTTGGGAAAGTATGAATCACAAGATGAATCTGTTGATCATCGATGAACTTGTTGATTCTGGTATGGATGGATCAGGTACGGATTCGGCTCTTGAGATTCTTAAGGAAATGACCAGAACTAACAACAAGAATATTTTCTTGATCTCACACAAAGACGGACTAGAGACACGAGTTGATCGTGTTGCAATGGTTCAAAAGGAAAACAATTTCACAACATATGTGAGTTTTACCGAAGATATGTAGGATTGACAAAGCCCATATAACGCACTATATGGGCTTTATCGTAATTGAAAGAGAGGCTCATGTCACAGCTCGAAATTAGACCCGTTAACAAGTACGCGACCCGATGGAACCCCGATACTATCTTCACTGGGTTTAAAGTTCGTGCCGTGCTCATCAAGTCGAATGATTTGATCACAAACATCCAGGAAATGCATCAGCTACGCCGTCGCCTTAAGCGCGAAATGGGTGTTGAAGGTGAAGACTGGGTACTGGAAGAAAATCCACATACCGAAGAGAATGAACTCTACTTGCAGAACACTGGCAAGCTGGTCATGTGGAAACTCCAAGATAACGCAAAGTTCGTAGAATTGTTTGCGTTTGTCGAACAGCATACGGATGATCAGTCCGTAATCGACCAGTGGGAGAAGGATCAGCGTGAGGCCGAGCAAGCTCGTCGTGAGGCTGAAATTAAGGCTCGCGAAGAAGCAATCAAAGCTGCAATTGAAGCTCGCCGCCCACCAGATGAAATGCCACCGGATTTTGATCCAAACAACCCATAATGTAAAGCACGGCTCCGGCCGTGCTTTTTTAAAGGCTATTCAAATGAAATCAGAAAACTTATGGATCATCGGTATTGTTGGCTCGGTAATGTTACTTATCGCAGCTTTGATGTGGGGGCATCAAATTTACAATAGCAACTCTTTGAAACAAGATCACGAGCGGATCGTTAAAGGGTTACCAGAAGGTTGTACGTTTCATGAACTAGGTAATTACGGAAACATTCGCAATACGTTTTTCATTCGATGTGAAAATAAAATAACAACGACTGAAGGTACCATTTCCAGGCCAAAGAGTTTACCCCCAAAGGGTTTTACTGTTATATCGGAATAACAAAAAGCCCGCTTTGCGGGCTTTTTTATTCTACAATAATCTCGTAAATGTTTCGGATTTTAGCCCCATGTACGAGTTTAAGCATCATTACATCGTACTTGTTTTCCAAATATACGAAATCTCGTTTTCGTACTGCTGGTACTCCAAATTCAGTTGCAACGTCGATATAGTGGAATGAAAATTTACCCGAACAATTGTCTCTCAGATACTGTTCTACTTCTTCACCAACCGTACACGTTTCGTCACAATACCGATCGTAATACTTGAACTTACGTCGAGGATTCACATTTAGCTCAAAGGCTACTTTCCATTTAAAAATACCCTTAGGGTATTTCTTCAACTTCAGGGGTCTTGGATTTGTCTTATTACTCATAGAAATACCTCACTTTGCCCGTTATAACTGGGTTGTGAGGTATTTGCAATTACTTTGTTCCTTTTTCACCAAGTTCACAAAGCTTTTCAATGTTGTCCTTGACGAATGTATCAAAGTCCGTAACGATATATGGTGTTGTTCCACCCTTGACATAGTGGACATATGAACCCAGCTTAAAGTGAGAAGCAAGATCCGCACGGAACGCTACCCATGAACCTTTTCGTGTAATCTTGAAGATGGTTAAGCTAAGATCTCCAGGTTCAGCAGGAGTTTCTGTTTGCTCGATCCACATGTCAAGCTTCTTACATTTTCCATCGATGATGTTATGGAACTCGATATCCTTGTAATTCTTGGCTTCCAGATTGAACTTCATAAACTTTTGTGGTGGGATAATATCACCCTTCACCAATCGGACTTGTCCGTCATCCATGAGAACTTTACGGGTAACGTTTGCACCACCCACGTATGCGCCGGAGTTAGGAACACGCATCCAGTGGCCTCCTAGGGACTCGCCTAGAAATTTACAGATCGCAAGTTCCCATGAATTGCCCTTGGCTTTGGCTTTACTTGTCATTTTCTGGTTTCCATAAATAGATTAAAATTACATGTTAATGATATTTATAGGCCCCGCCCAAAGCACGATTTCAGTTAAGTCGTTTTAGTTATTGACGTTTCTGTTTCCACGCTGCTACATTATGAGCATATTAATTCTTTATTGGCACACAAATTGGCTCACTAATAAGACTCGCAAATTGGCTCATATACTCCAAAATTAAATTTCTCGCAAGAGACTTGCCCATAACTAAAACAAAAATAAGGGACATGTTCCCGGGCATTACCACTTAGGACCCATTGGAGAGGTTCTATTTGTCGGCACAAGATGTCGATACTCTTACTGGTTAAAAGCTGCGAAACGTACAAATCATGCGCAGTAAGAGTGGAAAGCAAAGGCATCCTTGAAAAATAGGATCTTCTTTGTGGAACAGATAGAAGCTGTTCGTGTCTAGTGCTATTGTGACTAAACAATAGTGAACCCGCTACGAAGCCGCTGGTATGAGCAAGGTAGTGGGGTTAATTGTTGAACTAACGAATCAACGACCGTCCTGATTGATAGCACCGAAAGGTGTGAATTCAAGGAGCTGCGGGTAGTGGTGGTAACACCCAGAGAATCAAGTCAGACCTAGGTCTCTTACGCCCGTACATGCCAGACCCTCGTACAAATTGCTTATTTGTCTTCTCCCCGAAACCGGGGGAGACCGTACCTTGGCTAATTTGATTAAAGATTAAGAAAAAGATTTAGTTAGATTGATTTTGCTTCGAAGAAGCAAAACAAGTAACGCATTTGCGCTTCAGTACTCACAAGCTCGTACTTCTCACTTAATGCGAACTTGTAATCAATAGCTTCTTTTGGGGATGAAATTAAATGGATCATGTCTTATGGGATTTGAGTATGAGCTTGCGAAGTACGAAAAAGACCATAAGACATTGGTGTGTGTTCGAAGAACATACCCAAATCCCTAACTATGTGATATCCTTAAGCTTTTTAGGATTTAAGGATAGTTTTGAGTTGATTTCTGTCCCATTTTCTGTTATATAAAAGGGAACGCTGGCACAAACGCCTGGAGCAACGAACATGAGCAAAATACAAATTTACTTCGACGGAGGCTGTAAACCAAATCCCGGTAACATGGAGATCTGCGTCGTTATTGTTGGAGATGGAGCGCCCGAAGCAAAGACAGTTTTTGATCTGGGCTATGGCACGAATAACATAGCAGAGTGGTCAGCTTTGCTATGGGCGACAAGTATTGCAAAGGAACGCGGATATAAAGACGTTGAGTTCCTCGGTGATAATATCACTGTTATCAACCAAGCTGATAACAAGTGGAAAATTAAAGAGCGTAGTTTCCTTCCATTTAAGTCAGAGTTCATGCAAATGAATCACAACATCAGAGGAACACTACGCCATGTACCTCGGGATTCAAATCGAGCAGGAACATTTTTGGAGAATGGAATTGTTTAAAGCGGGAAATTTCCCGCTTTTTTCTATTTCTTCGGTTGACTAATTCCTGAATTCCTATATGTTGGGTATAAGAGCAAACGGAGAACAAACAAATGCAGATCGAAACAAACAACACCGCTACTAACTGGATGAAAAACATCGCTGGTGAAGATTTCGAACACATTATTGTTTTCCGCTATTATGGCGATGTCAATGAGCAGCTTTATACGAATTTACGTGATCGTGAACCAGAAATGCGTAATTTGTTCCGTCACTACCCAAACGTAACATGTAAGCGTGTCAAGGGATACGAGCTCAAAGAAGCAGGTTGGGAACTTGCAGGTGCCCAATTGGTTCAAACTTTCAAAATCATGTTGATCAAATAATAAGAGCCCCAACTGGGGCTCTCAAAGTATCGGGAGTTTCGTTTTATTAACGCGCTCAATATTTTCATCAATGAGCTTGAGAATGCTAGTGCGTTCGGTATGTGAGAGTTCCCAAGCTTGATCGCGTGTTACACCACCGCGCATAAACCAACATATCTCGTGGATCTGTTTTTCTAGGGCTCTTGTCTCTTTGTGATATCGACTAATGATTTTTCCGATATCCTCTGGATCCGACGTACTCAAGAGCCTCATGCGAAAAAATGGCTAGGATCAAAAATTAAATCAGTACTCCATTCGTGTTGGCATTCTTCAACCGGGCACACCAAGCTAATAGCCTTATCGATACCTGCGTCCTCAAATTGTTTCATACCTTCTTGGATCTTTTTGATATGATTACGATCGGCGTTCTGAATAAACTCAGCGATGAACTTGGGTTCCGTTACGACGGCTTCTGGTGCAACGATACTGATGATAGAATCCACAAGCATGTCCAGGTTTAAATTGCTGATCTTATTGAACGTGCTGGAGAAAATCTTAACACGTTCCTCGGCAGTCCAATCAAGATTTAACATGGATTGAATAAGCTTGGTTTCCTCAAAAGCCGCAATGTTCATCTTCGTACTTGCGTTGTAATCGTGCGGGCGCAAGTTGACAACCAAGTCATCATTCAAACGCACACTAACTTCTTTTGGTAGTGGTTTTGCAGTGGCCATGATCTCATCAATCGGGCACTCGAAATCATGTTCATTCCCACACTTCGGGCATTTAGCTGTGATTGTGATCTTGTTTCCGTATGATGCCTTTTTAATCGCAAGTAAAACATAATCGATATCTACGGCTGGCATTTTACGTGGATTTTTAATTCCTGGAGCGCACGAGCGAACGATTTGTTCAACTGACTGTCCATTCAAAAGTGAATCTGGATTCTTTGACCAAACTTCATCACGGGCAGTCATCGGACTAATTGCGAGTTCTCCAGTCATACTCAGTTCGAGATCTTTTGGATCAGTAAACGCTCCACCGCTTGGCAAGCTAATGTGGATGCCTGGCATTCTAAAGTGATTTGATAGTGGATTTGTCTCTGTCATGTTTAGCCTCTAATTCCTCTTGTCTCGTATTTAGTACGCGGTTAACCTAGTGGTTAATCTGTTGGTAAATAATCGGACACAACTGGAGGAGTCTGATTATGGCTGATTTTGATCTAGAGCAGATGCGAGTAATTCTGATGAGTCTTGCAGATCGTCTTGCTCAGACAAAGGGCGACGAAATGATCGTGGCCAAGCTACAAGTTGTGGAAAAAGCTATGAGAGACTTGCAGAAGCAAATCGATCAGGATAACAAGCGTGGCAGCAAAGAATCAAAGAAGCAAGCGGAAGACTATGCTAAGGACTTTATAAACCGGCTTGAGGCGTCGAAGGTATTCGAACCCGTCGTGAAGTCCATCGATAAACTCGCTGAGAAACAATCCCAAAATGGTCAGATTAATGCTCAAGGTTGGGACATGCCAGGAAAATTCTCCAAGGGTATGGGCAGCATTATAAATGGTTTGTCCAACATTGGCGGTGCTTTGGGGAAATTCTCTGTTGGTATTGATAAAGCAAAAAACAATCTAGATGGTTCATTATCCGGACTTGCTAAGGCTTTTGGTGCCGATGACGCTGGTCCCGTGGCCACAGTTCTCAAAGGTATGGATAATCGTATCGATGCTTACCGAATTTTGCTATCTTCGGCAGAAGGCACAATCCAATCCCTAGGTGATCTAGGTGCAGCAATGAACACTGCTAGAATGGGAGCAAAGGATTTTGCTGAAGCTATCGCTGCGGGTGGTCGCGGCGCTAGATTGTTTGGTGCGATGGATTGGGCAAGTATGCACAAGGCATTTAAGGAACAGGCCAGTGCAAGCGGAATGTACGGTTACACTTTGAAGCAATTGGCTACAGTGCAAAACACTCAGCTTGAAATCATTAGTAACCAAGGTGATATTTTTAGCCAAAACCGTGAAACTCTATCCAAGCAACTTGATGCTCTTTTGAAGGTAAATGCAAAGTCTGCATTCATCTTGGGCAAAAGCCGCGAAGATCAGCTAAAAGCGATTGCTGAAGCTTCTCGAGATCCAGCATTCAATACTTTCATGCATGGTGCGTTTGCCCAAATGGGTGATGAGCAAGCCAAAGCTCAAAAAGGTCTCGTAAATGTAGTCCAGGCAACACTAGGAGGTATTAGTCCAGCACTAAAGGACATTTTCCAAGATCAGTTCATGCTTGATGGTGCAGTTCGAGGTGAGGCAGCGCAAACTTTCGCTTTGTTGCCGCAAGAGATGCAGAAGACACTAACTGATATTGCAGCGGATCTAAAGAGCGGGCAGCTTACAAATCAAGATGAAGCAAATGCTCGCATTCAACAGTTGGGTCCCGAAATGGCAAAACTCATGCAGGGTCAGAATGCTGAAACGATGGGTCTACTTGCTCGGCTAAACGAGGGTCAGTTTCAGAAAGCCGCTGAAATTTTTATTGGGACCCAAAATCTAAGACAAGAAAAGGCCACAAATGATATTTTAGGAGCAAAAGATGCTGGATCCACAGCGATGCTCCAGATGGAAAATCTCATTCAAAATATGAGTTCCACATTGGATACCACTTTTACACAAATGACTCAACCCATTTTGAATGAGTTCGGACCAAAGATGCAAACATTGATTAAATCCACTGATGATTTGATCCTGGGGTTTGATGAGTTGTTGAAAAAGATGGGTGGATTCTCAACTGCAATTCTTACGGCTGCTGGTCTTCTAGGGGGTGGTTTGCTTTTGAGTAAGACTGCGGGTATGGCAAGTATTATTTTTGGTCGACAATTGTTACCAATGATGGGAAATGTTTTGCGAACAATTGCAACCCCATTAATCAAAGCGGCTGGACTTGGAGCATCAGCAATTGCCACTCTGACTTCGGGTACCTTTATCAAGAATATCGCAACTAGTATTTCCAGTGCTGTTGGGACAACTTTAGGTAACGTGCTCAATAGTACATCTGGGCTTGCGGGGAAAGCTGGATTGGGGCTTGCAGGACGTGTTGGTTTTGGTGCTCTTAGTACGGCAGCACTTGTCTATAATATGCCTGATCAGATTAGTACGGATAACCTCCCAACATCTCAAGATGAATATAATAGACGTATTGAGGAACAATTTAAGGATCCTAATTCGGCTGATGCTATTGCTAACCGTTTTGGAGACCCTAGAAGCTGGATCTTCAACGCTTTGGGTATCGATGATATTCGCACAGATGATCTCACGAACAAACAATATCGAATTAACTCGGATGGCACACGTTCTTATTTGGATGAGACTCCACGTGATAAGGGAATGACTGAACAGGAATTCACCGACTCACTAAAGGAACTCGGTGTAAAGAGCGATCGTCTCAATGCTTATGGTTCGGTTGATCCCACAAGTGCTGAAGCCGCTGATATTAATAAAGCAATCGACGAATACATCACAAAGAATCCAGAAATTATGCTGGCTGATCCACAACCCACATTTGCTACACCATTGTTTGATGAACAAAACTTTGAATCACGTTTTGGAGATCCACAATCCCCAAATACACAACAGGGACCACTTACGCAGGAAAGTATCAATGAGCGTCTTCTACAAACGCTTAAGGATTTGGTATCCCTGCAGCGTGAAATTGGAATGAATACGCAGATACAGCTCGCAGAGGGAATTAAGATCCAAGAAGACATCCTGAGAACCACTAGAAATAAAAATTCATAAATAGTGAGTTAACAAAAGTTAGGAACGATTTATGTGGACTAAACACTTCCAGCAAGTATCAAAGGACGGCAAACTGAAGTCGTTAATGGATAAGCAACGCTCGTCAGCTTATCCTCATGCGAACTCCGGTAACAACTTTGCCAGTTATTTGCCTGAGGTATATGCGGGCCATCCTATGCGCCAAGAGCGTTATACTCAATATGATATTATGGATCAAGATCCAGAAGTTAACGGCGCGCTTGATACGATTGCCGACTTTTCAACTCGTATTGATGAGGATACAAAAAGTCTTTTTGAGATTACTTATAACAATGACCCAAATGATTCCGAAACAGAAATCATTAAAACACTTCTAAATCAATGGGTTAATTTGAATGATTTGAAGAAACGTTTGTGGAGAATGTTCCGCAATACTCTAAAATATGGGGATCAATTCTTTATTCGTGATCCAGAAACTGGAATCCTCCATTACGTTGATCACTCAAAAGTAGAGAAGATCATTGTAGATGAGACAAAAGGAAAGATCCCACAATTCTATGTGATAAGAGATCTTGATCTTAATCTAGTGGACAAAGTTGCAACTAAACCTGATGATTTTGGACAAAACATTCAGGGTACTGGCACAAATAGTATGAACATGCCTGCGGGTATGACAAATCAGAACCGTGCAAATGCTGCAAAGAATATGATTTCCCAAAATGGGCGTTTTGATTCTGTTCAGAATGGCGCACATGTTGCAGCCGCTCACGTTGTTCATTTATCTTTGTCTGAGGGGTTAGATGCAAACTGGCCTTTCGGTACTTCAATTTTGGAACCAGTATTTAAGGTATTCAAACAGAAAGAACTACTCGAGGATTCGATTATTATCTATCGTGTTCAACGTGCTCCAGAACGTCGAGTGTTCTACATTGACGTAGGTGGTATTCCTGTTAACCGTTCCCAAGCTTACTTGGATAAAGTTAAAATGGAAATTCATCAGCGTCGCATCCCAACCCGTACAGGTGGAGGTGCGAATATTGCAGATGCCGCATATAATCCGATGAGTATGTTGGAGGATTATTTCTTTGCTCAATCTCCGGATGGTCGTGGTTCGCGAGTTGAAACTCTTCCAGGTGGTGAAAACCTAGGCCAAATTGACGATCTCAAGTTCTTCAACAATAAGTTGATTCGTGGTCTTCGCGTTCCTAGTTCTTATTTGCCTACGGGTCCAGAAGATGGCGGCGCAGTATTCAACGACGGTCGTGTTGGAACCGCATATATTCAGGAATTCCGTTTCGCCAACTATTGTCAACGTTTGCAGACTTTGTTGGCTTCTGTTCTCGAGGATGAATTCAAACTTTTCATCAAACGTCGTGGGTATAATATCGATGCAAGTTTGTTTGGTCTCACGTTCAATCCTCCGCAGAACTTCCGTCAGTTTGCACAAGTGGAACGAGACGCTGCTTTGATTGGGTCGTTTACGCCACTTATGGATGTTGGATATTTGAGTAAGCGATTCCTATTGGGACGTTACTTGGGTCTCACAGAGGAAGAAATAAGTGAGAACGAACGTCTATGGCGTGAGGAAAATCCTCAGCTCACAAAACCTGTTGAGGGTGAAATGAGTGGTGGAATTGGTGGCGGTGGTGCTGCTGGTTTGGATTCCGTTGGTTTCCGTGAACCACCTGAAGATATTGATTTCATAGATAGTGATGAACCAGAAACTGATGATGCTGGTGAAGAACAACCTCCATTGGACTTAGGAGATGAATAATGAGATACAGTGAATTTGGTCAAATCCTCAATGAGGTATTCATCGACCCTAATGAGGATGAAATTTTCAAACAACATGCGGGTGATATTCGTAAACCCACCCTTACACTTCGCATGTTGAACAAGTTGAAGAAAATCCGTGCTACCAATGACCTAGAGGGGATTAAAAAGGAATCCCTTCTCGGAGTCATGTATGGTATCCCAGAGGATGACGACGGCGGATTTTAAGAATGTTTACCCGTGTATTGGGCGAACATACTATTGCAAATATTTTCGATCGACTTCAAACTATTGGGGTCGATCTTTTTTAATGTGGCTTCTGCACGTTCAATACAAGTGCGAGTATGAACACAATCCATCCTACGAAGTTCAAAACCACGATCCTCAATATATTTTATAATCGCGCTTACAGTTCGAGGACTGTTGTCGAACTCAGCATTTAGGTGTCTGCTTATATCCGATATAAGCTGTTGATTTGTTTGTGATTCTAACTTTCGATCCTGCGAATTAAGAACTCGCTTTGCGCTAACAACCACATACTTAATTACATTCGATTTCATACTGTCCTCATAATTGTCGATAACCCACTATAACAGGCTATATTCCGTTTGCAACAGCCAAAAAGCACGCTTTTTGAAGTGTTTGAGCATGTTTACCGTACATTTTATTAAATAAGCAAGTGAACATTAACCCCTTTAAATGTTCTCATTAATTGAGGAAGGAGAATAAAATGCAGAAGGTAGATCTTACAAAAGTTCTAGACTTGCTCATTGCTGAAGAACAGGAAGAAGCTGGAAAGCTCCTTCATGAGTGGTTCGTTGGTAAGTCCAAGGCAATTCTTGAAGAAATTATGCAGGAAGACGACGCAGCTCTCGATGATATCGAAGACGCGAAGGCAGAGATTCAGTCTGAGGAATTCTACTCGGATATTGATCTTGATGAAGCTTCTGATGAAGATGAAGAAGAAGTAGACGTCGACTTCGGTGGTGAAGAAGGTGAAGTAGCTGGTGATGAACTAGCAACTGATGATGCTGTTGCAGATCTCGGTGACGAACTCGGCGCACACGAAGCAGAAGATGAAGTAGTTGCTGACAAGGTTGAAGACCTCGAAGCTCAGCTTGCTGAGTTGAAGGCAGAATTCGATAAGCTTATGGGCCTCGAAGACGGCGAAGCAGAAGTTGCTTTGGACGTTGATGGCGATGGAGAAGCTGACCTCGAAGCTGACGTAGTTGGTATTGATCTTGGTGAGTCCGAAGAGCTTGAAGAAGAAGTTCTTGATGAAGCTGAAGAAGAACTCGACGAAGGCGAAGAAGTTGTCGCTGAAGATGAAGATTTCGTAAGCCTCGAAGAATCCTTTGAACTAGAGCGCGTTGCTGACCCAGATCTTTCTGGCGATGAAACAATCGGCGATGGTGAAAAGATTCACGTCGAAACTCACTCCCCACTTCCTAACAAGAAGCCTGTTGACCGCGTAGGTGGTAAGGCTGTCGAGATCAAGGGCAAGACTCATAAGGGTTATGACCGTGAAACTCCTCCAGCAGTTGAAGGCAAGCCTCTTCTTAAGAACCAGGTAAAGAATGCCAAGGAAGACTTAACACCAGTTAAGAAGGGCGGCGATGCGTCGGCTCTCCTAAACAAGGCTCCTGCTGCTGACAAGGGTAAGTCCCCAATCGGCGGCGGCGCTGTTGATCTTCGTGGTAGCGATTTCAAGCGCAAGTAAAATTGCACTTGCTGTTCGAGCGCGCAAATGGAGCCCAATGGGCTCCATTTCCGTATGTAATCGAGTTTACCAGCTAAATAAGAGGTAATTTAAACTTAAAGGGTGAAATAATGGCTAACTTCCTAAAAGAGAGTATGACATTCGACCAGGCACAAGTCCTACTTGAGGGCGGCGGCCTTAATGACCAGGGCAAGCCGAAGGACCTCTATATGCGTGGTATCTTCATTCAGGGCGGAGTCCGTAATCACAATCAGCGTGTTTATCCGGTTCATGAAATTCGTAATGCTGTAGAACAGCTTAATGAAACATTGCGCCGTGGTGAATCTATCCTTGGTGAAGCTGATCACCCAGAAGAACTCAACATCAATTTGGATCGAGTTTCCCACATGATCACCGAAATGTATATGGATGGTGCTAATGGAATTGGCAAGCTAAAGATTCTTCCAACTCCAATGGGCAATATCATCCGTACGCTTTTGGAATCCAACGTTAAGCTTGGTGTATCCAGTCGTGGTTCGGGTAACGTTGATGCTAATGGTGATGTTAGTGACTTTGAAATTGTAACTGTTGATGTTGTGGCTCGTCCATCTGCACCAGCTGCTTATCCAAAGGCGGTTTATGAGGCATTGAATCACAATAAGCGTGGTGCGATCACCCAGAACCTCGCTGAAGCTATGATACATGATGCCGCTGCTCAGAAATATTTACGTGATGAACTAATCAATTGGATTAAGGATCTAAAATAATGAGAGCACATGAGTTATATGAGTCAGCCATATCATTTCAGAAAGGTGATCTCGTTACTTATGATTTGGATCCAAAGAAACGAAATTCCCCACGTGGTAACGCTGTGTTCAAGACGATGTCTACAAAGAAAAACCATGCTTACATCGACACAGAAACAGAAGGTACAATATTGGTGCCAGTCGGTGAACTGGCTCATAGAACATCCAATAGCATTGAAGAAGCTATTATGGAAACCGGAAACGCAAACGCCCAGCAAAAGGGTATCGATTTTGATGGAACTCCATCAAAGAAAAACTCCGGAGATATTGATCTTTCATCTCCGAAGTCAAAAGCTTCTGGTTCAAAAACACCACTAGCACAAGCTAAGGGTGGAACTAATGTAGGTAAAATCAAGTCCTAAGGCAATGGTGTTGCACCACCTCCCGCATAATGAGACCAAATGGCGAGGTCGAAATCGGCCATCGCCATTTTCTTTTTCTGTGCTTCAGCTAGTAATATGGCTTCTAGCCTCAAGTAATCAGGACCATTTGGTATACCCTCCGGGACATTCGGCGCACCAATATGCTTGAGGTATTTCAGCATATGAGTGTCAATGACTGCGACTGCTTCATTTCTACGACTATGAAGCGTAAAGAACCTAGACGTTTTGTAACCGGCTCCTGTGATGTTTTGCCGTATATCCTCGGCACTTGCCGTACGGAACCAACTATTACCCTTCCGAGCGGATTCCTCAAACCCCTTCTTGAGCAAAGCATATTTGCCCATCTTAACCGCACGAAGTGAATGCTCTAATGAGCTTCCAGCACCAAAACCCAAGCTTTGATAATTAATAAGTTCGAATGGTGTTTTGAACGTTGCATTTGTGGCGTTAACTGGACGCAAATAATCATTGATCTTTCCGGCCATCATTGTGGCCTTCTTTCCAGCAACTGCAAGACAAAATAACCAAAACTCTTCTAGTTCAGCATCTGTACGATCATAATTGGTAATTTTAAATGGATCAATCATAGGAACTCCTTTGTATGAACCCTATTGATTTGTTCATGTCTTGTCAATAAATATAGGCAAAAGGAGTACCAACATGCGATATAATGAAATCACTGCAAAACTAAATGAGGCAGCAAAATTCAAGTTTAATGTCTTTGTCGAAATCTCTTATGCGGTTGGACAAAGACGAACCGGTTTTGAAATTTCTCGTATGTTTGAAGGCTCAACAGCAAACGAAGTTGAAATCAAAGCAGAAGCTGAATTGGATGCTTACTTTGAACAAAACCCTAAAGCTACTTCGGTGCCTGGTTGGAAATCAGAAGGCAAAGTAGAATATCCGCTCTACGATCCAGACGAACCAAACAAGCAATACGTAATTGCGGACATTTTTGTTGTTGAAGAACCTAAAGTAACAAAGCCAGCAAAAAAGTCAAAAGCTTCCGCTACCGCTAGAACTATTTCAAGTGAAGAAGTTGCTGAAGTCCTTTTTGGGAATGAACGTAATGCTTGGTATCAAGCTGATCTTGATTATCTAGCTTATGAAAATGATAAAGAATCGGCACTAGACCGTGCCAACCAGTTTAACTTGGAATTAGATGGCATCCCATATAAGTTTGTCGATTGTAAGCGTTTCGACAACGATGGTGATATGGGATGGATCTGGCATGTGGCCCCAAAATAAGGCCACATCAATTAATGATTAACGTCGACATCGATTGAAATCAGTGTACGATTTTCAGAATCAATTGGATCATAAGCCTTTGGACTTACAGTGTCACCGAAAGAATACTTGTGCGATGAAGTGCACGAGCTTTGACCCTTCAAAGCACTTTCGACGATTTCGCCAATATAGTTGAGATCCATTTCTATACGAAACAGTATGTCGTCATCATTAGAAACCAAATGCTTGGTATCGAAAACAAATGAACCTCTGAAATCAGGAACATACGAATCGTCGTCCGAATAGTAATCCATATTTGTATGTTCTTCAACATTGATGATCGGAAAGCCAGCTTCCTTAGCTAGATCCTGCAGGTATGCAAAACGCTTATCTGATGGGATTGAGAAGTAAGACATTTTCGATCTCCTTTGTTTCTGTTCGTACCCAACATAGCAGAATAGGAATGAATGTCAACCTGTTTTATGCAGCCATCAGATCTTTAATCCATTGGAACTTGCCAGCCGTTTTACGATTGCGATTGGTTTCAGTATTATAAATTGCATGAACGACAGCATCGATGATTGCCTTTTCGGCAATATCAACCTTTTCTTTCTTTTTCTTCACGCTTACGTTCTTCATGCTTATTGGGCGATTTTCTGCAACCGCGCAATGATTACGAAGTGTTTTGTTATTAGTACCATCAGGACGGCCATAAATGCGAACAGCTTCTTTGAAGTTCTCGTAACCGAAATCTCCACGGGTACTATTGCAGCCCTGACACGTCATTGTCAGATTGCTTTGAGCATTACGTTCATGTGAATGTTTTTGGAAATTCTTTTGGCAAATAATGTGCTCGATTGTTGCGAGCTTATCGCTTTTGAGATCAGTGAATGAAGTCTGGATACCGCAGCAATCACATACGCCGTGATGCTTAACCCAAAGGTCATACCGGCGTTTTCCATTTGAGGTCGTCGGTCGAGTTACCAACAGCATATCAAGTTCAAATGTTGAAATTACATTTGCATTTGTTTTGCTAATTGGCTTGGACATGTTTCGATCTCCTGCTGCGTTTGTATCTCAAACATAGCAGGTTTAGGAATGATGTCAATCCTGTTTTTGAAAATTAGGAAGAAATTTCAACCTTTTTCACAGCAGGGTCATTTGTGAAGTAAGAATATGAAAGACCATTCTTATAGCAATAGTAGCCAATGTCCTCGAGGACATGCAGGTCATCATGGGATTCACGATCCCAACGAATTGCAGTTGCACGGTCACCTGCACCAGCTTCGATGATGCTTGCAATGCGAGCTTCGAAGATTTCCGCATTACGAGCGCGCTGGGCATCTTCTTCCTTAATGGCTTCGCCGACTGCAAGGCTGAGTTTATCAGCTTCGGCTTCGAGTTCAGCAATACTCATACGAGCATAATACGAACGGGAGTCGCTAGAGGGACGGAAGCCGTATGCATCCTTGTGAGCATCGCTGATGTAAGACATAAGTTCATCACGCTTGCTACGAGTTACCATTGCTTCGATCTCCTGTTTGCTTGTGTTATACCAAACATAGCACGACTTAGGAATATGTCAACACCTATTTGGGATTATTTTTGAATCTCGGTTTGAAATTCAAACGATGCAACAGTTCTTGTTCCTTCAACGAAAGCACGTAGGTTGTATCGTTGTCCATCGTGTAACGGAGCGAACCATCTTTGCGAACATTTCCGGATAACACCAGGGTACCCGAAACGTTATCACGGACAAAATGTGCCGCACGATTGAGAATAATCCGTGCCATTAGTTTGCACCAATAAGTGTTTCCAAACCCAAGTAGCCAACCTGCAGAATGACAACTGCAATTGCGATGCCAACGATAAGATTCCGAACTATACCCATTTCGATCTCCTTGTTTCGAGTTATTCCATTATAGTTTTTCATATGCCATTTTTGCTTCGGAATAGTCCGAAGTTTGCATAACCATGCGAGAACTGGTTTTAACCGAATATGTAACGATATCGTGCGTGTGGACAATCGTACAATCCAAACTTGCAAGTTCGCTTCGGCCGTTTGTCGTGATACTTTTCATCAAAACAGGCCAAGTGTTGACTTCCATTTCGGAAACCATTTTTTCAAACTCATCCGACATATCGGCAGGTTCTGACATAGCTGTTTCCTATCTAAAATTGACAACCAAATACTTGTTGATGATTTCCTTTGTTTCGGCTGTCGGTTCATCGACAATTGTGCCATCTTGGAATTCATACTCACCAGTATGCTCAAAACTCAGATCAACACGGTCGAACGCATACGTTTTGCCTTCACGAACAACCTTGAGCGATAACAGCTTTTCAAGAACTGGCTTGCTAATGCCGAGATCCGAATAGATGAAGTCAACGCCATCATCGTGAAACTCGTATGCCTCGGGCATGAGCATAACGAATGGAGATTCGAACTGTAAACGATCCATGAAAGATTTGCACTTGTCTCGTTCATCAAAATTAAAAATCATCTTCGATCTCCTTAGTTAATCAAACCGCTCATGTAGTTCATTATGAACTCACATGCACTGAAAAGCAATCCCGCGAACAACAGGGTTCCGATAAACCCCAACACATTTTTTAACTCAGACACTTACGTTCTCCCGGTAATATACACGCCAAGGATTTTCCCAATCATGGCGCACGAGAACGGGGCCATCACATTCGACACCCGCTTTTTTCTGTTTCTTATGGAACTTAAGGGCATCCGCGCCGTATTTGAATTTCTTGCAAAACTGCGGTTTGTACTTACGAGTCATTAATCACCTATTACTGTGACTGAACCACGACCACTAAGTCGGCCCACTAGATCATTGCGGTACTTATCATGATCCAAGTAGTTACCGCAGTCGTCTCGTGCTACCCATCGACCTTTGAACGCAATCAAGTTCGAATCTTTGTTTATGTTTCCGTGTTCACGCTTGACTGTAATAACCATTTCGATCTCCTTTATCCAATACTAACATAGGAAGGATAACTGTCAACCTATTTTGTTTTTTTGTAAAGCTTTGATTTTTATGATGTAATCTAAATACCTCTTTACGTGGTTTTCGTTAAAAGACACGTATTTTATGAACAAAAGCTCAAAAACGGCAGTTTTTAGCCTATTTGGCACGCATAAATTGATTGGTTTATAAATAATCTGTGGGCTTGAACAGAACGCAAATTACCCCTTGGGGGTTAAGACCACGATCCAGAAATGGATCATTTAAGGAGAGTTCCAGATGGAAAAAGGATTGAAAGAGCTTTTGGAAAGTGCAGTTCTCAGTGATGAGAACAAGGCTGCACTCGCTGAAGCTTGGAATTCGAAGCTGGACGAAGTACGAAATTCTGTTCGCGAGGAAGTCGAAACCGGCCTTCGTGAAGAGTTTGCTAGTAAATTTGCTGCTGACAAGAATCAACTTGTTGAAGCAATGGATCAAATGCTCAATGACGCCATCAAGGCGAATACTGAACAGACCGCAGTTGAATTAAAGTCTATTCAGGAAGAGCGTGCTCGTCTCACCACAGCTATCAAGGAAGCTCGCGCCGACTATAAGTCTCGTACCGCTTCTCATCAAGAAATGTTGAAGTCTTTTGTTATGGAAACACTAACAAAGGAACTTACAGAGTTCGCTCAGGACCAGAAGGCTTTGAGAGAACAGAGAGTCAAAGTTGCGAATGAATCCGCAGCATTGAAAGCAGAATATTCTACTAAGCTTTCCGAAAATATGGAAAAGCTTCAGAGCATCGTAGTTGCAAAGCTCGCAGAAGAACTAAAGAACCTCAAGGGTCAGCAGGCAAAGCTCGCTGAAACAGAAGTTCGTACTTCTAAGAAGCTTGACGAACACCGTGCAGAGTTGAACGATCAGACAGCAAAGAGCATCAAGATGCTTGAGTCGTTTGTTATGGGTCAGCTTAACAAGGAACTCGTTGAGTTTGAAGAGGACAAGAAGGGTCTCGTAGAGGCGCGTGTCCGATTCGCAAGCGAAGCAAAGGCTAAGATTGCAGAAACCCGCAAGGCATTCATCGAACGCGCAACTAAGGTTGTTGAGTCCACAGTTGATTCGCATTTGCGTAAGGAATTGTCCCAGCTAAAGGAAGATCTCGTAGAAGCCCGCCAGAACATTTTTGGTCGTCGCTTGTTCGAAGCTTTCCAGAGCGAGTATATGGCCAGCTATTTGAGCGAAGGCTCACAGGTCAAGAAAATCTCTGCCAAGCTTGCTGAGGCACAGGAACAGCTCGAAAAATCCGCTAAGAAGCTCGATGAGCAAGCAAAGCTCGTTGAGTCAATGGAACGTCGAGTTAAGCTTTCAGAAGAGCGTGCTGCTCGCGAGCGCACACTTAATGAACTTTTGTCCCCACTAAGCAAGGACAAGAGAGCTGTAATGGGAGAGCTACTTGAGAGCGTCAAAACTGATTCTCTAAAGACAGCATTCCAAAAGTATCTGCCAACCATTCTCACTGAGGGTGAACGCGGCAGTGCAACAAAGGGTCGACAGTTGTTGTCGGAAACCCCCGTAACCACAAAGCGCTCCGTCAGTGAAGTCACTGGGGACCGTAACAATCGTCTAACCGAAGCTGCCCGCACGGAAGAACAGCATGATGAATCCGCAGAGATCGTCGAGCTACGCCGTTTGGCCGGATTAAATTAAGTGAGGAATTTAAAATGAGTAAGCTTTTTGAAAGCAATTGGACTAAGACCAAGGAAGCTCTTTGCGAAGGTCGCGACCTTTTGGTCAACATGGATGGTACTTCTAACCCTAACAAGAAGAAGACCATGGAAACCATTCTTGAGAACACACGTCAGGAAATGCTACGTCGTTCTCCTCTTATGGAACATGCTACTGCTGGTGCAACCGCAGCTGGTAACGTTGCTACTTTGAACAAGGTTATTATGCCTGTTCTTCGTCGTGTTATGCCAACTGTTATTGCTAACGAAATCATCGGCGTTCAGCCAATGACTGGCCCAGTTGCACAGATCCACACCCTACGCGTTCGTTATGCTGATACGACTCCTGCTGCTGGCGGTGGCGTAACTGCTGGTACTGAAGCTCTATCCCCATTCGATATTGCTAAGTATTACTCCGGTAACGAAGACGTTGCACGCCCAGGCGCAGCTCCAACCGCTGTTCTCGAAGGTCGTCCAGGTAATCGTCTAAGCATCCAGATCCTCAAGGAAACAGTTGAAGTTAAGACACGTCGTCTCAGCGCACGTTGGACTTTCGAAGCTGCTCAGGATGCACAGGCTCAGCAGGGCATCGACATCGAAGCTGAAGTTATGGCAGCTCTCGCACAGGAAATCACCGCAGAAATCGACCAGGAAATCCTAACTTCCCTACGTCGTCTTCCAGGTGCAGCAACTTCTACATACGATCAGGCAAACGTTTCTGGTACAGCTACTTTCGTTGGTGACGAGCACGCTGCTCTTGCAGTTCTCATCAACCGTCAGGCTAACTTGATCGCTTCCCGTACACGTCGTGGTCCAGGTAACTGGATCGTTGTTTCCCCAACTGCTCTTACTGTATTGCAGTCGGCTACAACTTCCGCGTTCGCACGTACAACTGAAGGCGTTTTTGAAGCTCCAACCAACACCAAGTACGTTGGTACGCTCAACAACTCCATGCGCGTTTATGTTGACCAGTACGCACCAGATAACACACCAGTTCTAGTTGGTTACAAGGGCCAGGGCGAAATCGACGCTGCTGCTTACTACTGCCCATATGTTCCGCTAACAAGCTCTGGCGTTGTTATTGATCCGCAGACCTTCGAACCAGTCGTGTCCTTCATGACACGTTATGGCTACCTAGAGCTAACGAACTCCGCTTCGTCTCTTGGTAACGCAGCTGACTACTTGGGTCTCGTTGCTATCGATACCAACAATTTGAAGTTCCTTTAATCCTCGGATTAAAATACTTTATGGAGAACCCGGCCATTGGCCGGGTTTTTCATTATACGGGAAACATTGTAGGACGTTGTATTCGAATACGAATACTATTAGTGGAAACCATCATAACATGTGTTTCCAAATTCATATAACGGCCACTACGGTAATGTGAACCAAACCACTTCATTTGTGCAATTCGCACAAACGGACCCATCGACTTACAGATGCCATAATCCGATGCTTTGTTGACAGCTACACCTGCTCCGGACTTTGTATCACGCTTGAAAAGCAAATCTATATGAGTCTCCTCAATCGTAGGCTCACATGATATATATGGCTTAATGTTAAAATCCTCAAAATGGAATATCACATGTTTATTCGTGCCATTTTTAATGAACAAATGTGTTTTCATTACTTCTTCATTGATAGAACTATTTGAGTTCCATCTTTCCCTTGTAATGTTAGTTGGCCATCAATAACTTCAAACCCAGACTTGTTAATGAGTTCCAAAGCTGCTTGGAACGTACCATTTTGCGCATTCGTTTGTGAACTCGAATATGTCTTAGGTTGGTAAAAAGCTTCCTGCCGATCCTTCTCATCAAAATGATTGCGATGAGCGCGGTCGAACATTTCCAATTCACTCTTATCGAAACCCGTAGGTGGTTTCAAAGCATGTTCAATATCTCTGAAATCAAATACAACCTTGGAATACGTACCGAATTCAGTAATATCCCCATCCATTCGAGTCACACCATCCGGGATAATACGCTTGAGCCAACGTCCTTGACCAAAGCGCAAGAATGGAATGTTTTGTGGGAACTTGGATACTTTAATTGTCTTCGGTTCTTGCTGTCGATACAAATAACAAGCAAGCTCGTCACCTAAGTCTTCAACTCGAAAGCATTCAAATTGATCCAAAAACGTTTCAGTCGTTTCATCGATAGTCATGAAACGATCTGCGGCATTGCTTCGTACTCTAAATTTTTTACTCGTCATAATAGACTCCTTTTGCGTACCATAGCAGGTCGTCCACAGCTAAATCAATATTTGAGAAGGTGTAAATAGCTTACCAACAGAGGATAGATGATGAGTATAAACCTTGACCGTTTTTATAAAGACAAAGCTATTGAGTTTGCCAGTATGTATGACTCCTGGACTAACACCCGTCCTGATGGAACTAAAGACTTTCCGTTTCCAATAAAAACAGCAAAAAACATATATGATACGTATTTTTCTTCTGGTGAATCACCAATGGAAAAAATTCATCAAGTAAATGCTGATCCCTCTAGATTTATGGAAAGTATTTTTGGTCAACAAAACTATAGTTTGGATTCATCCGGTACCTTTCTGAAACCACTTGATTACCAGCTTATTTGTTTGGAACTATTTGAGTCAAATAAAAATGTTGCTATTTTGGCAGGACGTCAAATGGGAATTACATCTATGCTTCGGGCTTATGCTCTTTGGTTTTGTTTGCAGAAAACAAATGCAACTATTTTCATTCTAACTCCTCGAGCATCAACAGCTACTGAATTAATCAATGATATAAAAGCATTGATAAAAAAACATTTGTTCTTCCCTTATATGGATATCACTACTTTGAATAAAAACAGTATAAGATTCTCAAATGGAAGTTCAATAATAGCTTCGTCAGATATCTATAATTCTCGCGGCCGTACTATAAATTTGTTAATTGCTGATGGTGCAAATTTATATAACAAATTAGATTTAACTTGTATTGCGCCCATGACGGTTTCGAACCAGATCATTTTCACAGCTTCTGGTGGTTTTGATGGTAAAAATCCGTTCACTGAATTTGTTGATAAATTCAAACCAGAGTTCGTAAAAATTAATAGCTCTTTGCTGCCGTCGGACACATTAGCAAAGCGTCAAATGCACGGGAATGGTAGGTTTCAATATGATTACGAAGCTATCACACCAGATTGGAAAGAGCCTTACTAATCCGGCGAATCTCGTCCAAATTGGGCTCATCCGCATTAATTGCAACTTCTAGCGCCACAACTAACTCATTAATTTCTTCGGCATCCACAACTATTTTGGATCTTGCACCGGGTTTTGTCATATTAATGAGGTCAATAACCTCAGCATCGATAGCAAAGCCTGGTCCGCCCATCGAGTCCAAGGTCTTTCCCGTAACAATGCAATTCTTCAGCGCAGCCGTAGTAATGAAAGCTTTTGGTGTTTCATCCGTTACGGGGATCAAATCATAATACAAAGTCTTCGCCATGGTTGCCTCTTGGGTTAAAAAACAATTCTCTAATGTGCGGCTGCTTCTCTACTTTTGTAAGCCAAGGAACTTCGAGCGCCAAGCGTTGCACGAGTTTACGACGAGCCGACAAGTTTTTCTTTTGAATATATTCTTTCCGCTTACGTATGGCCGCAGACTCCAATGACTTTCGGGTAAATCCCTCAACCACTTCGTAGTCTAGAAACTCCACAGGACGCTTGGGAGCGTTCAACTGCTCAAGCTTTGCCGCCGGTAGCTTTTCGACATTACCGCGTTGTATGATGTTCGCTTCCATAAGGATGACGTCTTCTAGCCCGCTGGTGCAATGTAAAACTAGACTTGCAAGGTGATCGAACACCGTAACGTTCGGCGTATAGATGCACAAACTTGCGATAAACTCATCGGTTTCCGCGCACAATACTCGTGTCACACAAGCACCATGTGAACCACTAATCGAGCCATATGGATCCTTTGATAGCGAGAATTTATATTTTGTTCCAGTTACGATGATCTCTTTTCCACTCAAGAACAAACTGCTAGTGGACTCACCCGCGATGGAATCCAAAACTTGTGCACTTCTCTTTAGCGCTCGTTTAGTTTCCTTTGGTAAAACTTTCACTTCAGCAGTCTTAAGTCGTGTTTGAAATACTTCTAATTCTGGATCACGACGATGAATGATCTCGAATTCGCTAAAATCCGGCTTTACTTCGAGTGCGTCCCATTGTGCACTAATCCGATACAACGAATGCAAATGATTCGTATGTTCGGCTAACATTTGTTTTCCATCATAGAAAACAATGCCGTTGCTCGTGTGGCGTTGGAAACGTTTATACGTGTCGATCGTTGATAAGATGCTGTTGGCATCATCAACTAGTGTTGATGCCGTTTGTCTAACTAGCTGATCAATCGATGGCATATAAGCAATAGCATAACCCAAGCAGAGCACAACATGCTCCCAAGGAGCGTCTTGCTGCCATTCCAAATATAGCTTCTCAAGGTAATCTCCCCAAGCTTCCAACGTACTCATGTGTTGGTCTTTCTTGAGGTCCTCCATTGAATCAAGCGAATCAACAAGTTGTGTGATATTCGGATGAAATTTGGTTGCCCACAAATACACGTCTAGTGGAATATGAAAACTACTCACCGAACAATCAAGGAAATACATGACATCATGAGCGGGTGGTGTATTTGTGAACTCAATCGTATGCATTAGCCGCCCCGGTATTGTGGAGTAGCAATTGCATTATGTTGTGCAATTTCCTTTGCACTAGTGGATGGACGAATAGTGTTGAATACTGTCCCTGCGATGCGCTTGACAATACCAACTTTGCCCTCGGTGAAAAGCTTCTCGACGTCATCATCTGGAACGCTAATTGTGCGGCCCTTGATATCTTCGAGCTTCTTAATCTCTGTGAGCTGGTTTTTGTTGAATGGTTCGACAAGAAAAAAGCGAACTCCTTGATCCAGCTTTTTCTGAATCAACTGTGCCATTTCATCGTCTTTGTCAGCTTCCCACGTAATCGTAAGATCGCCCATTTCGTTGAACAAAGTGAGACTGCGATTTGTTTCAGACATCAGAACCTCTTTTCGTGAATCTTGTATTCTTCATTTGCATAATAGGGTTCCCTAGCAATGTCAAGAATGTTTCCCTCGTGAGCAGCTTTGCCAAACTCGTTAACTTTTGCTCGAGGCATATAAAGGGTAAATGGCCGCTTTAATACTTGTGTTTCCGTTTTGGGATCCCATACGCCGAAATCAGTTGCAAGGAACCGTTTTTCACCATTTATTTGGTATTGACTTGTATAATCGGATAAACCATTTCCGCATGATCCATCAAACCCCATTGCACGGCAAACTTCCCATGAAAATATCTTACTAAATGTATCAACCTTTTTATCTATGATATTACCGGTGATGAGATCCTTTGCGCCGATACTTACAAATCCAATTTTATGAAGCCGAGCCAGCGCAAACAGAATCGAAAGATTCATAGCTTTTAGCTCAAGCCGCTTTAAACTGATTCCGGGAAATTCAAATTTTAATGGTTTATTGAATTCATCGAGGAATGCATTCACAATCCGAGGATGAGTTAGAATTTCACCTTTGAGGTTTTTGAGTTCAGGGACGATCATTGTGGTCAAAAAACTCCTTATTGCGCTTCAGGCAATATTCATTAAATTCGGGCGTTTCTTGACCTGAACGAATTTGCCATTCAAAAAATGTTGAACACAGTTGGTTGAATGAGTGCAAACTCTTAATGCGATTTTCTGCAAACATCTGATCCCAAGCTGCTGCTCGATAATAATCTTTTACCACGTTTGGAACATATACAGCCGTAAACAGACCGACAACAATGATTGCCAGGAAAACCACACCATATAACGCACTGGATGGCTCTTTTGGATCACAACCCGCGGTATTATCTCTTGGAGGTCTGCTAGGCATTTATGTTTCCTTTTGATATGACAATGGTTCCAACTGTTATAGCTGGAACCATTACCGTGTCAACCGTTACTATTATGCAACGGTCTTAACATCCTTCTTCGCCCGGCGCTTGCGAAGTGCCTTGAGACGTGGACGCAGAATCTTAGTTTCCTGCACATCAAACATCATCTTGATGGCTACTGCATCACGTTCGTCGGACAGGTAGATCTTGTCCACGTAAACGATCTTTTCGTCGAATTCGCGAGAACGTGGGGACTTGCGGCGAGAATCCTTGTGCGTATAGGTCGTAACCTTGTAATAGCCCTGGGCATTTTCGGTGCACCACGTGTTCACATCATCCGGCGAGATCTGATGCTGGCCGAAATAAAAGCGAATTGGGAAAGCATAATAGAAACCAATTTCACCATGCTTTTCGGAAGTGCGACCATAGTCCTGAAGCGTAGTAGACATTTTGTTTTCCTTTCGATCTGCAACACCATTGTTGCTTTCATATTCTTGTTCTAGCACATTAGGAAGGCTAGTCAACCTGTTTTGGAAAGAAAAATAAAAAACTGAATAAAAAAGTCATAAAAAAAGGATGCACTTGGCATCCTTTATCCTTTTTAAACTAGACCCACGTAGCAGCTTCTTTCACCGACTTGCACGGTCTTTGGTCGCTTGCCTTTTATATCGGACTGACCGAGCGGTCTAGTTACCGAAGGAGGGCCGAAGCCCTCGCTGTTTAGTGTCGGGTGTTGATCTTGCCCTTTGCCATATCCGAGTAGTAGAAGCTGACCAGATCCTGCTTCAGCGTTGGGCAAAAAGTTGCGCGCATTGCTTCGTTCTGTACCGGCATGTAAACATCGCCACCATCACGTCGCGAACCAGTCTTTTCGTCCCACTTGTTCATTGCATCTTCGCGGCCCATCACGCCCGGGTAAGTCTTGAAACGCAGCTTGCCGTTGCGACGACCCCAGAATGCAACCAGTGAGTTGTTGATTGTTGCCAGGCCCCAAACCTTGTCGTTCTGTGCAGAACCGCCGCGATTACCACGAGCACCTTCGTTGTAAAATGCACCGAACTTCTCAACGTTAACCTGTACCGACATTTTCGATCTCCTTGTTGTGCAAGTGTTTTGCTTGCTTCCATGCTCTCAACATAGCATATTCAGGAAGAACGTCAACCAGAAAAATCAGAAATAGGAAATCTTTTTTCCTATTTTAGACCTTTAGTTTTTTATCAGCAATACCCTGACGTATCAACATCGCTTTGTTGGTGTCGCTGAACCGTATATCACTATAAATCCAGCCCTTATCAACGAAACTCAAACCAAAAGTCAACATAAGACTTACAAGATCATCATACCCATTTAGAGAATCTAATCCGTGAATAAGGACGCGATCCATAAATGTGAGTACACGATCACGAAACGGAATGTAGACGCCACTTTGGTTTTCTGGTGGAATCTCAGCACAAAGTTTATCCAAAGCCTGATGAGCTTCAGTAATAGCAGCAAGCCGATTGCGTTCTTGAATCATCTTCCGATCGGCTTCTTTATTTTCACGAATATATTTGAATATCCCGCTAGTACGTTTCGCAATACCTTCATTGGATGAAAGCTTTGCTATGGAAAGCACCCGCTTTAGTGAGCTCTCAATATTGTCGAATTCGTCATCATTGGAACTTGCAAGTTCCATGAATATGGCATGAACATCAACCACTTGCATCCCAGTGAGTTTAGCCATTTTATATGACAGCTCACTAATATTAGCATCATTCGTTCGAATAGCTTCAGATTCAAGTTGTGCATCTGTGCGAGCGGAAAATCCTGCTCCGAAACTTTTAAAACTTGCATATGACACTAAAATATTTCCTTCCGTAATGCTTCGATGTCTACGAATTCAGTCGAGGCAATTGTAAGACGTGCTTTCAACGCTTGATCTTTATTGTAAAACCCGAAGACCCCCTGATACTCACGGAACGTTCGCGTTTTAATACCGAGTTGTCGGATACCATCACGCGCAATCTTGATAGTTTCGGAATACGGTTGTCCCTTAGTCATTTCCAAACGCATAACATAGTTGATGTCATTTGCAAAGCCCTTATTAGTGGCTTGTTCCCAAAAATGACTTAGGTTATAACTTTCCTCACGAAGCCGTGCTGCAAGAACGAGATTGCGAAGAGTATCCTCAAGCTTATCTTGATTGCCCACGTTATACGTGATTGTAACTTCTTGTATGTCCAAGTTATATTTGATATTTTTCGATTTGAAATCTGTATTGGTTTTACTATACCAACGCCAATTTGAACCATACAACTGTAGATTTACATATCGTGCCAAAACACGACGTGCACTGGATTTTGTGACAAATTCTTTGGCATCTGCTTCGGAAACTAGTTTTCCATTACTTCCCAAGTATTGCTTTGAATCATTATCAAAAATACGATATACAGTACGTTTCATTATTTGCTCCTTAATTCGTTCACAATTAGCATGTGGAGCAAAGCGTTATCAATATATTAATGCGCTAGTTTCCAGAAAGTCATAGCCGCAACCAGTTTATCCATCGATCCTTTTAGATCGTAATGGACGAAAGAGGATGTATATTCATATGTAAGAGACGATGTTGTTGAACGGGTTATGTCAATTTGAATGACGGCCCGGAGTAAAACCCCGGGATACGATAAATCAAAAAAGAACAGATTCGCATTACTATGCGAGTTATTCCACACTTCAAATAGCTCGGGTATTGTTTTGGATATTGCAACAGTCGGCACATGTAATTGTAGGAGATCATCATATTGGTATGTTGTCCACCCATATTTGCGTGTGCCTTTATCCTTCACATTGTATGAGAATTGTGGAAAGCCGCCATCAAGACGTAGAGTTTTTACAAGAAACTCTAATATCGTCTCTTTGGGGTTAGAAATCATATCCATCCTCTCCGTTTCGTATTCTCTCTTCTATAACATTTTTAGTATATTTTTCCAAATCGTCAAGAAGCTTTTGTTCAAATTCATCGGAGAAGGTCTTCATGATCTGATAACTCATATTATCAGTATCAATACCGGCAATGCGGGCCATTTTACCAAATAAGCCACGTCGTGCATCTTGTTCTTTTGCCCAGTGGGCTTGCGCAATCTCTTGCATTTGCTGTTTTGACCATTCCGTATGCAGCTCAAATGTTTCCTGCATAATATCCACACGCATATCATCGTTGATAGTGCGAACAATATCAATCTGATGGTCAATATCGGAACCGCCAATTTTATTGCGAATAGCCTGCTCAAGCAAATCGCCCCAAACAGAACTGATTCCGTTTGTTCGAGAATAAACTAGCTTATCCAATAACTCATTGAATTGCTTATTGAAATCAAATTTTAGCAAGTTGAGCTTTTCATTTCGCTCTTTAACTTTCTGATTATAATCGTCCTCGGCTTCTTTCAACGCGATTTCATGCTGGGCCATGAGCTTTTCATAATTGTTGATTTTCTTTTGCTCTAAATCGAGTAGAACTCCCGTTTTCTCATCGTTCGCCAGCTTGATATACATGAACATATCACGTAGATATTTCTGTACGGTTGGATCCCCTGCATACTCTGTTACGGCGGTAAACAAATACGCAGGGATCAAATTCGGACTTATATCCAATTCCTCTGCTACGAGTTCACAAGTACGAGAGTTGACTTGAATTGTCGATTTGGGATATTCGGGCGTATAGTGTTGGCGCTTACTAATCCGTCGTTCACTCAAATTGTGAAAATCCGTAGTTATGGAAACCAATGATTTGAGATCAGCAAAACAAATTTTATTCATCAATATTCCTCGTCGATGGTATCCAAATCATGAATAGTTTCAAAACCCTGAGCACCTGATTTATGAAGTGCCTTAATATACAGGCGTGCTTCATGTCGAATTGAGGATTCGACAATTTCTGCTTCTCGCATAATACTTGCATATGATTCTTTATGCCGTCTATAAGTCTCAAAATCATCAATCCGCATATCGAAATCACCATCTGCTAGAAATGTGAATTCACCCGTTCTATCATAGAACATTTCGTCTAGTTCTGCAAATCGTTTTTTGTACCGAGATAACTTCCGAAGTTTTTCACATTGAGAATCGAAGATTTGCATAATATAATTTTTATGTTCGACCACAATAAGATCCATTATACTGTGACAACGACGTAGAACATTGTTATCATATGATGATTGAATTTCCTCAGATAACTTAATGCTTTCTAGCTCTGTAATCAAGGCAACTGGATTTGTGGCTTTGACCATATCATTTCGACGTAACACTTGAAGACCAAGTTTGGACCAAATATTTTTATCAACTTGATTATCCCTTACATCATCGATAATTGAATCGATGATCGGGTTCCACAATTTCGCAATTTCAACTTGATGCTCACAAAGCTTCTGATTGTGCTCTGAAACCCTTTTGATATATTCTAGATTTGCCCGTTCATTTTCCAACTGAATCTGGATATTTCGTTTTTCGATTTTACGAATTATTTCCTTTTGTTCGGTGACTGGAGCGATTTCGTCATCGTCGAGAACCATTTTTGCCATTACAAGCAATTTGGTTACTTGATCCTTAATCATTGGGTTTTCACTCGTAAGGATCACATCAAATAGTTTTTCCGTAACGGATGGGTTGTCCGTGATGCCCAAACGACTGTTGAGCATCTCAAATACGTGGGATGAGCAAGTTGGAACGGACTGTGGAATTAATGATTTTGGCCGCGATGGTGTTTTATCAAAGGCAGACAAAAACCATTTAATCTTACTAGAATTCGTTGTCAGGCGTTCATATGGATTCATAGCTCACTCCTTTATACTGGATATAACATAGCATGTCCAGATGTCAACATCACTGATAAATAAAGCATATTGCAAAGGAGGCTTCAATGGCAAAACAAGTTCAATATCGTAAAGGTACACTAGCAGAGACTAATGCCTTTACTGGTGCAGACGGTGAAATGACTGTCGACACAACACGCCACGTTGTCGTTATTCATGATGGAACAACTGCTGGCGGCTTTCCGATGGCTCGCCAAGACCTCTTGAATGCGCGTATTTTTACTGGTGCAACCGAATCCGAAAGTTCGCTAACAGGGATTGTTCCCATTGCAACATCTGCAGATCGAGACAAAGTATTGGGTGGTGATGGAACGTGGAAAAGCCTTCTTGACGGTCCAATTGGACCCGATGGGAAATCCGCATATGAAGTGGCAGTTGATAATGGTTATATTGGCACTGAAGCTGAATGGCTGGTTTCTCTTAAAGGCGCAGATGGTGCTCCTGGCACTGACGGTGCCAAAGGCGACAAAGGCGACAAGGGAGACGATGGCTTGCCGGGTACACCAGGAACAACTGGTAAGTCTGCTTATGAAGTTGCTGTTGATGATGGATTTGTCGGTGATGAAACTGCTTGGCTTGATTCACTTAAGGGTGAAAAGGGAGATCAAGGCGAGCCAGGAACCCCAGGCGAAAAAGGAGCAGATGGTCTCCCTGGAACAACATCTTGGGTGGAACTTACCGATCGTCCTACTTGGTTAACAACTCCTGGATCTTTGGGCCAAGTATTGAAATCCACCGGATCCACTACTGATCCAGAATGGGGTGATATCGAAGTCACAGTGGCTTGGGCAAATATCACGGGTAAGCCAACATTTGCAACAGTAGCAACCACTGGTTCCTATGATGATCTCACAACCAAAGCCAATGCTTTGTTAAATGATAATAATGGTGATCCTCTTGAAATCTCAGTTGCTGATGGTACTGTAAGTCTTTCAAGAAATAAAGGCATTGCAGGCGGATCTGAGATTACTATTAGTGATTTGGGAATAGATCTTAAAAGTGATCGATTGGTGATTGATGGTACAATAATCCAACTGAATAATCCACCAACAATTGGTGTTGATACAACATCATATACTTTGCCTGGAACTGCTGGTACTGCTGGATCGGTTTTAGTTATGGGAGACAATTCTAATGTCTCATGGAAAGCACCACAAGTTAATATCAAGACATATAATGATTCGACAACACTTGTTCTTTCTGATGCTGAATCGTATTTGCGTTTTACGAGTGCAAGTGCAAAGACTCTTACTATTCCTACAAATGATACTGTTGCATTTCCGATTGGAACTACAATCAGTGGTATATCAGTCGGTATAGGAATCCTTACATTTATTGCGGCTAGTGGCGTAACAATTAATACTCCTGAAACTTTATCAATGCGTGAAAAGGCTTTTGTTTCATTCGTAATAACTAAGGTTGGAACAAACGAATGGGATCTAGCTGGTGATTTGGAAGCTGCATAATGAGAATATCTGTTGGTAACCTCAGACGAGGTATAGTCGTTAGTCGAATGAAAGGCCCACCCGCGCCTCTTCGATTTATAACCCCGCAAGGGAATGTTCAAAACATTTATACGGACGAACCCGTAATGTTTGAGTTTGAATACGTATCAGTAAATCCAGTTGAATCAATCACGATGAGTGGTACACTTCCGACTGGATTGTCATTCAGTGCTGATGGTGTAATATACGGAAAAGTTACCACACAAATTGATGAAGTATTGGACTTTCCATTTACTATTACTATTGTTGATTCCGAAAATAATTCAATTACTGGAAATTTTTCTGTCCAAGAACGACCTACTGTTACTGAAATACAATGGCAAACACCTGAGGGAGAAATACTTGATTCAGGTGTAGGTGCGGTAATTTATGATATGTTGAAAGCAAAGAGTACCCTAGTATGAGTAGAACAGTCACATATACATTACATGATGGTGAGCTACCATCTGGTTTGCGTTTGAATTCAGATGGATTGATTCGAGGTGAGATTGCATATTCAAATGTTTTTCCTGCACCGACATGGGTAACCCCATCTGAAATGCTTGCTGATTATACGGAGCTTGAGACGATAATACCAATACAGTTGGAAGCCACAATGCAAGTTGATGCTGAAGCACTTACATATAATCTAGTAGATGAATACCGATTGGATAAAGGATTACCTTGGGGACTACGACTTGATGGTGATACTGGTATAATATCAGGAACTTTAGAATTATTAAAGACGCGTGAAGGAGCCACTTGGAATCCTGAGGAAACTCCTGAATGGGTAACCCCCGTTGGCTCAATAGCTAATGTTGATGAACTAACATATCTTGATATACCACTGAAGGCTAACGCATACCAAACAAGAACTCTAGTATATTCTACAATACGTGGAGGAATGCCATGGGGCATTACGTTAAATCCAACAACAGGGAATATTTCAGGAACAGTTGAACGTTTGTTGATCGGTGGTAATGTTCAATTTGAACCTAAGCCTACATGGTTAACAAAAGAAGGAATGTTGGGAAATGTAACTACTACTATGTCATTTAATAAACAGCTCGATGCATTTCCCAATTTGGGAAATTCACTTACTTTTTCATTAATTGGTGGTGGGTTACCTTGGGGATTAACATTAAGTTATAGTGGAAATATAACAGGTATATCATCTACCGATCCTAATGCTTTTGGCGTTATAGATGCTATTTCAAATCCACCAAGATTTGAAAATCCAAATACTATATTCTTGTCTACAAGACAAGGGGAAGTTGTTGATTTCACAATTCCTGTAATATTATTCAACTCTAGAACCATTGTAATGGTAGACATACTACCATATAAAAATAGTTTCGGAGCTTTGCCTTGGGGTTTGAGTATGGATAACAATGGAAAAATAACTGGTACTGTTGATATTAATGCATCAATTGGTATATATGATATACAAGTAATTGTGATCGACTCGGAACAAGCAAGAGCTAAACTAAATTTCAAAATCCAAATAGAGGGCCCAAATGACAATTTTTAATTTTACAGTACGTGCAACAGATGATTTGGGTGCATTTTCTGACCGCAATTTTTCTATCAATGTACGAAATACAGTTGTTGAGCGTTTTGTTGCTTCAACAAATGAAGGACATCTTTTGACTAGCGTTGATGCTGTTAATTGGACATATAGACACAATCTTTTGACCACCCCGTCGTCGGTAACTGTCGCTTTTGGTAATGTAATAAATGGGAATGGATTTTGGCTTGTAACAAAATCTCAAAATACATATCTTTATAGTAAAGACGCAATTAATTGGGTTGAGTATAGTTTTCCTGCTGGGTATTTTTTGGTTTCCTATACAAGTAATAAAAGTGAATTTGCATATGGTGATGGAAAGATTGCTATTTTGATGTCAAGTAGCGCCACTACATCAAATAGTTCTGGTAACACAACAGTTGTTATGGCAACAACTGAGAATGGTATAGATTGGACACTAAGTAACCCCATCGGAACAAACTTGAATAATGGTCGTTTCACTCGACTTGCTTATGGTGATGGAAGATGGATAACAAATCATTTTGGTATTGTTTCTGGTACATTGGGGCCTACAAATAAACCTATAGTTGGTTATACCACTACTAATAATGGAGAAACTTGGGCTCCGGTTTACACTTTCGGGTACGGAAATAATGATAACATACCTCGTACTTCTCCGATGTTCTTTAATGGATTATGGTTAATGTTCCAAAGAACAACGGCGGCATCTTATTATCTTACTAGTAATGATGGTGTGGTATGGAATACCACACAGTATCCATCCAATTCAGCATTTCCATATATGTTTAATAGAATTTTATATGGAAATGGATTATTGGTTGCATACCCTGACGCCACTACTTCAGCGGGTAGTGCATTTGATATGGCCGTTTTTACAAGTACAAATGGAACAACCTGGGATAAAACAACATTAACTGAAGCAAATTCATTGCTTAATGGAACTGTTACTGGTACTGCATATTATAGTTTTGGTACAACAACCAGTACTCAGGGATATATCACCGGTGTATATCACAATGGTAAATATATTTTTGCTACACAATCTACTGTTACGGCAGTCGGAACCGCAGGTAATGAGAATTCTGGTGGCATGATTTCTAGTACCGATGGTATTAATTGGTCTAAAATTAATATTATGAATGCCGCAGGTACAAGCAGTAAGGTTAGTATCCAAGGACTTGCAGCGCTTAGACAATAAGCGACTGCACCATAGGTAATAGATCGTCCCAGACTTTAAAGTCTGGGCGTTCTAGCCTTCCTTGCACAAGCACATCAAGACGGCGCTGATACTGTGGATGACATCCTACAACCAACCGCTTATCGGAAACCAAAAACTTACCAAACTCCAATAGAGTGATCGGGCAAAGGGTTTCCTTAGGGAACCAGAAGAGAATAGTTTCGGATCGTGCAAGATGGTCGTGTTCCCAGATGATTTGCTTTTCTGATTCAGCATCAGAGTCCTCCATGTTCCAACCGTTACGGCGAGGATTGAATACCTCATAGTCAGTATATTTGACCAGTAGCTCGGCTGTTGGCCCCTGCCAATCCGGGCAGTTGCTTATACCGCCGGCTAAGAATAGCGTTCCTTGAGTGCTTTTGGACTCTTCCGGTGATGTAATAAGCTTGCCCATGGTTACTCCAAAGCATGGATGAGTTTAACTAATTCATCCATATAATTGTTGATAGATGATGTAGAAAAAAAGCTGAAACTAAAATCAGAAGTTTCATCTTGAAATTTAGAATGGTACCCATGCCCATTGATGAAAATCTTATGCATGGGTTCTCGATCACCCGAGGAGTACGCCCATGATATCCTAATCGATCTTAGACTGAATTCCCGAATTTCTTGTATTTCGGAAAACATAAGAATATCACTAAGTAAAGCACGAGTGATATGACCTTCCCGATCACTAAAGTTGATCTTTGATGGTTTATCAATATTACAACTTTGCAATCGGAAGCCAAACTCCCAAATACAAGTGTTATGATCAAAGAAACAAGATCGGTAGTCATCCGGTGAGACTAAATTCAAGCTCACCGGATAAACTGTAATTGGGAAAGTTATCGAGCCCATTATACGAGTTTCACATCCTTATCAGCGAAATCGTCGAGCACAACTTCATCAATCTGTCGAACAATGCCCGCAGTGAGATTGCGAACGATTTCGACTTTGAAGCCACGCTCAATTAGACCATCGACAGCCCACTTGACGCAGAAATCAGCGGCAACACCCACAACCACAACAGTATCGACACCATCCTCTTTAAGTTGGTCGAAGAATGTATCACGTGGAGTATGTTCGAAGCCAACGATGTCGACATCATTTTCTTCCCACATATTGAAGACTTTTTTCTCCAATGTGTAGTAAACTATTCCCGAACGAAGCAGATTTGGATTGATTACGTTTTCCCAACCCGGCGTATATTGTACGCAATGAATTGGAAACTGTTTCGACTCTTCGTATGTTTCGTAAGTGTCAGTCAGGTGTGTGTCGAAGGTAAACAGCGCACCCGCATATTCTTCAGGCGTCAAGCTGTATGCGAAATTGTTGAGATCGCCGATGATCTTTTCTGCACCAGCAACATACAGAGCGGCCGATGGAAGCATGAAATCAACCTGTGTATCGATGAAAATAGCGAACTTCTTTGCCATAGTCTTTCTCCTTATTTTACCCTAGCTTTACCTTAAAGCTATCTGGGTATGTCTGCTCGATAAGCGAATGATTAACACCGGGAACCCATTTTTTCCATTCATCTGACCGAGTTGCTAGAAAAGTGCGAATCTCTGTCGCACTCGGATATATGTTTTTTGCACGATCCACAATATGCAAACGTCTCAAAACGCCATCCTTTGTGAAATAATTTGCTTTGGCCTCGGAGGTCTGAAGAATTGGATCATCCTCCGAACCAAGCCAGAACCGACCTTTGTACCACATAGCATCGGCATGTGAGCCGGTGTAATAGTCTGTGATCTCAGGTAGTTTCATCCCACGAGCTTTTTCCAGGACATAATCGCACCAGCTATTCGAGCCTTGTTCCGCACCAATATCCTGTAGGGGAATAATGCGAACACGATTCCCATATACATTGCGGAGCATTTGTTGGCGATCAACTTGTGTCCAAGGGTTTGATGGCTCACTATGTCGACCAGTCGAACCCAACCCGATTGACCAAGTCTCATAGTTTTCGTTCATCATGTTAATCGTTGCAGTATGACCAAGATGAAATGGCTGGCCTCTCATGACTGCATGTGCGTGACGGGTCATGGTTCGCTCCTTTCGGTACTCACATGATGTTCGCGAATGCAACCTTTACCGCAGCTTTTGTTTTCTGAGGTTGTAATAGCGCCGGGGCAAATCGTCGTATGCACGACCTTGCTTGAGATTGCATTTTCCGAATATTCGATTCGATAAACCTTGCAACCCTCAATATTCGCAATGAGTGAGATTAGAGTTTTATTGGCCTCCACGGTAGTCGATAGCGCGCCATCAGGTGCACCACAGCCAACCAGTGCCAAAGCCATTGCTGATAAAACAAGTACTCGCATCTTACTGGCCCTTTGTAAGTTTGTCGACAACAGTTTCAATGTCTGCATCAGTGGTCTTGGTCTTACCCGCATTGAGATGCGCACGATAAAATGCAATTGCTTCCTGAGCAAACTTGTCATCGAAATAACGCTTGAGCGCCTTATTCAGGACGTTTGCGTGATCGAAAGCCATATTAACTGGAATCTGACCCTTAATGTATTTGGCAATAGTTGCCTTTGCGAGATCATCGCCGGCTTTGATTTTCTTTGCACGATCTTGCGAGATCACAACGTAATAGCAACCATTGACAACATGGCAGCGAGGATCGGTATCGGGCTTCGAACTGTTCCAATAAAGCGTGAGCTCCGAAACATCAACGTCCAGATCAAGTTCCTCTTTGAGTTCACGCACCGCAGCCTGTTCGATTGTTTCACCAGCGCGCACATGAATTGCAATTTCAGCTTCGCGATCTTCCTCGGCAACGTAAAGTTCCAAGTACTCACGCAGGGACATGTCCTTGCCCTGTACGGTTTTCACAACATCGTCAATTGTGATCTTCGGATCAAGAAACCCACCCGGTAGTGAATCGGTATTTGGGTAAGCCGACGACTTTGGTCCACGAACACCGATAACAACGCCAACGGAATCCTTTGCGCCATAGTCGACGAGAACAGTAATTGTTGCCGTAACTGCTGGGCGAGGGAACTGATATTTGAATGACATTGTTATCTCCTGTTGTTTCTTAATGTCAACTTAGCAGAACTGGAAGATTTGTCAACCAGTTATTCCTGAATTACAAGCATACGATGCAATGCGTTATCCACGTTAAGCCAAACACTTTGCTTCCATGCATCTGTTGCTTTTTCGAGAGTTTCGAAAGGACCATAAATCTCTTCTTTGCCCTCTTGAACTTCACTAAATGTAAAGTCTTTATGAACACCACCACGAACCATGTATGCCATTAGCTTTGCTCCTTACATCGCATATGTTTCAACGGTATCAAGTACATTGATTTTATTCAGTTTCACCAATTCGAGGATCTGACCAAGCGACCAAACATCTTCAAAGGTGCCTTCAAGCGGATTTGAACCTTGTTGTATTTTAAACTCTTCAAATTCTTCTGGAGACATTGAATACTCAAGTAAATCCCACGAAGTGAATGTATCGAAGTTCATTGAACGGATATCATGTATATCAAGTTTATCCCATTCAGTTTGGTCAACCATGTAATAGGCCATTGAATCGTCCCAAAGACCAATTAAATAAACATCGTGGACCATTTATTCCTCCAATAGCTCCAGAGTATCGAAGTCGAATCGCCATAACGTGAAAGGAATGGTTACCGAAGTCAAATGAATTCGTTCAACACGATCCCAATCCGTTGGTGTTTCCCCGTACATGCGCTTGGCTTTAATTGCAGCGGCATGGACATTGTCCGCCTCTACAGTTTCGCCTGGCTTGATTTTGTATGAATCTTTGCCACGCTTATACGTGAGAATATAGCTTTCCATTAGTCGCCCTCGTAGATCCATACGTTATCTTCACGGGTAATATTGATGCCGTACTTCTGAACGGCCGCGATCAGATCACGAACATTGCCGAAGCGGGCAGGTTTACCACCCAACATTGCTGGTTCGATATCATCGCGGACTTCGCCGTATTGGCAGAACTGATCATCTACCGCAGCTTCTCCTGCGGCATCGAAGAGTTCGTAGCTGGCATCTGGATCACCGTGATCATGTGTCGTGAGAAGCATAAGATCCATTTGATTTCTCCTCAAACTGTAACCGGTGCGTTTTCAACACCTTCTGCGCCAAACACATTGCGGTAACGCTGAATTTCCTCAGGCGTACCTGTTGCCTTCGTGTAGTTGTCCGAAAGCTTAACAGCTGGTCGGCCATTGGCTTCCTTCACCTTACATACGAGCGAGATCGGAGCAAGATCCTGCTGCCTATCAGCACGTGGATGGCAACCTCTGAAATCATTCGTCAACAGCGTACCCCAGCCAAAGCCGACTCGCATCTGACCCTGGAATGTGCGCTGAAGGTTGTAAATGTCTTCGGCATCCAAACCATCCGAGAACAATCCGAGTTTGGTCTTCGGATCAACACCACGAGCTGTCCACCAGTCGATTGTTTCCTGACCCGCAGTGAGTGGGTCCTTGCTGTCGTAGCGGAAACCAGTCCAATCAGCGAGCCAATCCGGCGCATCCTTTAGGAACTGTGTCGTTCCAAACGTATCAGGAAGCGCGACCAGCAATGCCTGGCTATACGTGTTAGCCCACTTGATCAACACATCGTACTGGCTTTGCTTGAGCTCCTCGTCGGTGTTGGCCAGCGTTGCAAGAACCATTGGAAGTTCGTGTGCGTTGGTACCCTTTGCTTCCAAGTTGTGCTTCATTGCCAGGTATGCATTCGACGTGCCTGTGAATTTGTCGCCCAGTGCCTCTTGTGCTGCCTGAACTGCCCATTCCTGCCACAAGAAGCTGTGACGGCGGCGTGTACCGAAGTCGGTCAGGTTGAGCTCAGGGAGCTGATTCAAAAGCGCAAACTTATCCCAAAGTTTGGTCTTTGCACGAGCATACATGATGTCCAGCTCAAACTTGCTCATGCTACGCATTGCAGCACGAATGCGCATTTCGTTGATGATGCTGAGCGCGTAGATTTCCCAAAGCGTAACTTCGAGCCATGTACCACTGAATTCCAGCGTAAGTGCATCTGGTTCAGTAGTATCGATTTTTCCATATAAGGTATAATCGGGAAGCCTGAATGTGCGGAGATATTCGATGAACTCAGGTTCAAACATTCCGGTCTTGCCGTAGAACGTATTGCCCTGGAGCCAGATGAGTTCAGTATTGGTGAAACGGAGATCCTTCACAAAGTCGAGCTGCGCACGTAGTTCAGTATAGGAAATATCCTGGTGCAAGCTGACTTTCTTTGTGCGATTCTTCAACGCAAACGTTACTGGAACATCCGCGTAATGCTTGAAGATAAACTGCATCATAAGCAGTTTATAAAAATCAGTATCCAGGAGCGAACGGACGATTGGGTCCAAACGATAATTGTGATTGTGAACTCGGGTAGCAATATCGATCATTTTTTTGATCTCCTCTTATTTCCGTTATGGTTGCATTAGCATGGGTTCAAAACCAATGCAACCACTTGGGAAGTTATATTCAATTATTCACTGGAGCCGCTGGTAGAGCGCGTTTGTGTGCGCTTTTCTCATATGTTTCGATGATATGTAGGGCAGCATCTGGATCGATTTGCTTGCCTTCTAGGAAATCATCGATTTCGTCGTAAGTGACACCAAAGGCATCTTCATCAGGAAGCCCTGGATTTTCACTTTCGAGATCGGCTGTTGGAGTTTTGAATACGAGGAAATCGGGCGCACCCATGTTTGTGCCAAGTGCGCGAACTCGTCGTTTGTTGAGACCAGCAAGTGGAATAACGTCGGCAGCACCATCACCAAACTTAGTGTAAAAGCCCATAAGTGCTTCGGCCGAATGATCAGTGCCGATAACAACGCCACCGGCTTCTGCTGCAATCGCATATTGCGCAATCATGCGCTGACGAGCCTTAATGTTTCCAACATGGAAATCCATGTTTGGTCCCATATATCCGATGGCCTGTGCCATCGCATCAGTTGCTGGCTTGATATCCACGGTTAGAATATCGTCAGGTTTAATGAAGTCCAAGCAAGCTTGGGCGTCGGCTTCATCGCGTTGTGTTCCGTATGGTAAACGGACTGCAATGAAGCGAGCTCTTATTCCTTCTTTGCGTAAGCGAGTGGCTGCTTCTTGTGCAAGCAAGCCTGTAACCAGCGAATCAACGCCACCGCTGATTCCGAGGACAAAAGCTTTTAGCTTTGCAGTGCGAGCGTAATTAACGAGGAAATCGACGCGAGCATTATATTCGGTTTCTGCGTCAAATGTATGAAGAACGTCTAGTTCTTTAATGATGCGAGCCTGGGTGGCTGCTATATCGATGATTGTCATGATCCTCACCTTAATGGGCCATTTACATTATGAAAGTGTAATAAGTGGCCGTAACCAGTTTATTCACTTCCAATTATGCTTTTATTTATACATTAGCTCGACACCAAAGTCAAGCTTAAAATATTAAATCGTCATCGCCTTTGGGCTTTTCGTATTTGAGTTTCAAATGAACTGCTTCTTTCTCCAATCCAAGCATTTGAATTTCGTCAACTGAAAGCTTTTTCAAAGCATTATATTTTTGTACTTCGAGGTATTCATCTGTCGACAAGTTGACCGATTGAATCGTCGTAGCTTGATGTATAAGAATCAGACGAACATCCTGCTGTCGGAATTGCCGTTTGATATTTTCGTATGCTTTGATAACAAGCTCAGGATCGTTTGGGTCGATAGTTGCTGCTCTATCAATCGTGTTTACGATCATTGCGTCGCCAAGACGATGCACATTCCCTCTTGTGATGTGAGAAGTTGTCCGGAAGTCATATGCTGAAATGAAGGACATGTTAGCAAAATATGAGGATTCCTCATGTACTGAGTTCACTAGGACAAATATAGCCAGTTCATGTTCGGTTGTTCCGTTGATTTGTCCATCAACTTCAGTAAATGAACCGCGTTCAAACTGCATCGTCGGTCTCCAGCAAAGTGTTGATATCGAACACTTTTACATTTGCATTCATTGCCAACTTATATGCGATAGCATCCGCTTTATCAGCAAAAGCCAAACACATGCCTGTTTGTCGATACTTGGCCTTTTTGATTTTCATTGACGCCAATGCATCAGCAATTATTGGTCGATACTCGGCCGTCTTATATATGGGAACTTCAAGTGCAGTGACGATTGGAAATTGGTCGGCATCATTTGCTTTATCAATCTTTGCAATTAAATTTGCAAAGTCTTCGCCGTGCTTGCGATTCAATTCTTTGTTTCGAGTAATACGTGCACCGATTGCTTCCATCGATTCCGTGCTTGTCGGTAATAGTTCATAGGTGACCATTTCGCAACCCTCGTAAACCTTTGATACGTTTACGATTGCAAGGTGCCCGTTAATGCTTTGGGTATTTTTCCAAACCTTACCTTTGGCTGTGAAATATGGGCGGTGACCACCGTCGCTGAACTTACCATCGCTGATGCGACGAATCTTGAAAATCTTTTCAGTCATAAAATTATCCCAATGTTACGTTGCTCGCTCTATAACATTGGGATAATTTTATGTCAATTATAATGCAATACGCCACATTCCAGGCTGATATATACCGGCCATAGTAACAACCCACTGTCCTCCAACCCATGAGATTTGCTTGCCACTTTTCTTATTCAAAACGGTGTGTTGCTTGGTTGTTTCACTCGCATCGAACGCAACAGTCCACAAACCATTGCCAAGATATTCAATGATATCATTGGTTTGTGCGTGGAATTCTCCCCACGCAATTGTTGTGTTACCATCTGAGCCAATATCATTGATGACCATGTAACGATGACCAACCACTAATGGTGGCAACGGATTCTCTGGTGGGTTTACAGTATTTGGTCCAACCGGCCATGATTTCAATGGATCAATGATACCATCAATCGCTGGTAAGTCATTTGCTGGTAGTGTAGTAATATCAACAGTATAGTGGATTTTATTGTCATGATCTGCATCAATTTGAATAACACCAACGATGTCGGAATCATGATCATCCATATCTTCATTTGTTTTCAAAAGTAAACGACTGACGCCCGGTACATATTTGTCATAATACTCATCAAACAAGTAGGTGAAACTATATGGATTACCATTTGCATCATAAGGACTACCATTTTCACCCAATAGTGTAATTTCGTTACCGTCGACTCGAATGCAATGATTGCCCGGTGTAACAATACTACGAGCCATAACATCACCACGCGCCCAATCTATTGCTGCGGTATCAAAGTCTTCATTACCATCCAAGCTTACGCTTCGAGCCTCGCTAATATTGGTAATAATCTGCTCGATGATTCTCTGACGTTGGACCTTAGCTGGTGGATTAATCCATACTGGTAGTCTAAATGTGAGTGAACTGATTTCGATTTCAGTTGATGTACCAATGGGTATTCCACGAGATGACCAACTAATATTCTTCAATTCCATAATAGATAATGCGGTCCAATCCAAAGCATTAGTATTCGCTTGTAGATCGATAGATGGATTAAACAGCACTAGCAGTTGTTCCATAAGCTGGTGCTTTTGTTGTTCGTTTGTGGTCCAAATATCAACTTGGATATTAAGATCATATGGAACTGGCATCATACGTTCTACAGTGTATGACTTTCCTCGGTACTCAGTATATTTGCCTGAACTTTTGTCGACCTCACGCTCAACCACGTTTCTAGTATCAACATGGTTGGGCGCTTGGCGACGATCACTTGCCATCTCAATACTTGTAATAAAACAAGATATTTGTGGAGTTGACATTGCAACGTTCTCACTATTATTCCCAAGAATGGCCGCTACTTGACGATCTTGTGTCGCCCATACAACAGGTACAACACGAAACTTGGGTGTGCCATCATCATTCTTTCCGAATGCAACTTGAAACCCACTAAATGCGCGTTGAATCTGAACAATATACTGACGTAGCTGTCCGTCATAGAAATAATCGAGAGCCATTGTATTCCTTATCTGTTTGCAAACATGTCAGCTTCGGCCTGGCGACGACGAGTCAAACCATTAAGAACTTTCCCGCCGGCTTTATTCCAACGCAAGAACTGTTCTGGTGCCAATTCAAAACGACCATTGTTGATCACTTTAAGCAAAGTGGAACCAGCAAAGTTTGTTTCACCCAAATTGTAGACAAAGCTTGCCAACGCATCGAACTGATTCTGAGTCAACGGAACCTTTACTAGGCGATTGATTGCGTTCTCGAACATTTCGAGATCCTTTTGTAGGAGGGCAACAGCCTGTGCTTCTGTGATCTTCTGACCCATCTTGACACCACGGGTAGTACCGTAACCGATTGTTGGAACACGAACCGCATCCAAGTAAGCATCAGCGCGGAAACCCTCAAAGCTTTTAATTAGGTTTACACCTTTAATTGACGTTTTTCTAGACATTTCGATCCTCCTTTTAGAAAAATATTCCTATATATTTATCAGTGGTTGACATAGGAAGTCTTTGTGTTAAATATAGAGCATAACAGGAAACGGGCACGGAGCCCACAATAGGAGACACTGCGGTGTTTGAGAAGACGCACTTCCGTTAGGTAGACTAACCTAATGGAGAAAACAAATGGCATACATGGTCAACTACGGGCACTTTCTGTCCCCGACTGTTTACGAAACCTACGATGATTTGATCTATCACTTCTGGTATGAAATTGCCGACGGAAGATTTGATCGCTTCACGATCATCGACACATATGATCGTCAGCCGATCGACAAAGAACACTTTCTTAACTATGCGTGGAACAAATACTACGCACGTCGTAAAGAAAACTATCATCGTCGTCTCGGTAATTACGAATTCCGCCGTGAACCAATTCGTGGTACCGGCAAACGCAAACGTGCTGGATATCGTTATTATCGTCATCCAAAAACTCTGAATGAACTCAAAGCACTTTCCGGTGTTAAAGCTGATGAAGAATTGCGCGAGTACAAAATCAAACACGGACGTTGCAAAGCTGACATTCCAACCTCATGGGATGACTTGGGTCGTCGCAATATTAATGATCGCAGCTGGAAGAATTTCCGAAAGCATCAGTGGAAGGACTAATGGCTTACAGGCCCGGACAAAAGAGTAAAGCGATTTGTGAAACATGTGGTGGAATTCAAAACACAACTTTTGTGCTGCATTGGATAACAATTCGCAACAAAATGAGAAGAACACTTGCCGCAAAATGTGACAAGTGTTCTTCCATTCTAGCTTATGCTAATCTTAAAAATCGGCCCTAGGTCTAATAACTTTTGATATTGCTTGCTTCTCATCAAATGTATCACCCTGAATCGTTGTCTTATTTCGGTTATTAATGAACGATTCCAATATACGATGCGCAGCCTGCCATTTCTTACGCCAATCAACTTCCTGCCTGCGCCAAACAGCCCCGTCTTTACGGAACAATACATTTGGATCATAATCCGTACGTAAGTACCAATCTCCATCCGTTGCATTGAGTGGGAAAGATGTTCCCTTGCCTATTGGTTCAGCGCCATTCGGTGGATTTCCATCGCCAGCAAAAATCCAAGGATATTGTTTTCCAAGTTCGTCACCCGGGACAACATAGAATTGTTGTGTCTCAAAGTTGCGACGATCTACATTACGCTCTGCTTCTTCGACAACCTTCTTGTTATTTTTCATCTTATTGTTGTAATCACTGATGATATCGGCGATTGTTAGGTCACCATTTGGACCTGAGCCATTTCCATTACCATCACCCTCAATCGGATCACCATTAATATCTTCCGCTGGCTTACCTGTGATATCTTCGTACTCCTCGGAGTTCTTCATCGGTGAAAGCTTAACACGGAACAAATGTGGGAACCATGTACTGGAAAACCCTTCAGCCGCACGAGTTACATCCTCAACCACATAATATTTGTTGATTGCTGGTGCTTCTGGATCCAATAGCAAATCATCACGCAAATGTGGAATCTCGAAAACATCACCAGGTATGAATTTACGCCCCAAGCGACGAACAGAATCATTGATATGGAATGTCATCCAAACGATATCAGCTTGGATAATCTGACCGAACTGGATCAATGCAAATTCCATATCTTGCACGTTGTGAACACCAAGTAATTCATAAACATTTGGATCATACTTACGATTACGGTTTTCGCCAAATACTGGATCTTCGATCTCGGTAGGGTCACCATTGCCACCCTTAATGCCTAAGTATTTGTGAACAAAAATACTTGTAGCAGCCATCTGAAATTGATCTAGGATCATCTCATCTATGTAAACGTAATCCTGATTTTTTCTAGGATCCCATAAACTGAAATTGGCCATAATAACCCCTCCTATATATTTGATATTTATGCGTAAATAGTAGGTACTGTAATAGGGAGATAACACATGACTACTGCTATCACGTCTAGGCAGAAACTAATAAATGAGGTTCGTGTCCTTCTGGGTGAAGGAATGGTCCGCATTGAATTGACACCACTGCATTATGAGACCGCTGTAGATATGGCACTAGATCGTTATCGCCTACGAAGCTCTAATAGTACGGATGAGCGTTACTTGTTTGTTGAGTTACAACCTGATGAAAGCACATATGTCTTGCCAAAGGAAGTAACAATGATCAAGCAATTGTATCGACGTGGCACAACTGGTACCGCTAGTGGTACAGGTGTAAACTTTGATCCATTCGGTGCTGCATTCGTAAACCAAGTAAGTTTAGGATTAGGTTCTGGTTCTGGATCACTACTGACTTATGAGTTATTTGCAGGCTTCCAAGAAACAGTCGGTCGTATGTTTGGATTGTTCATCAATTACGATTATAATGCTGCTACTCACACACTCACCATTACACGTCACATCCGAGCAAAAGAATCTCTTCTTGCTCATGTCGAAGTATCTCGTTCCGAAGATGAACTCTATGCAGATCCCTATGCAAGACCTTGGATTCGTGATTTTACGAAAGCAACTTGCAAGATCATGCTAGGCGAAGCTCGTGGAAAATTTACGAACTTTGTTGGTCCACAGGGCGGAACTTCTCTAAATGCTGATGCACTTAAAGCAGAAGGTCAAGCTGAGCTTGATCGTCTAGAGCACGAAGTGTCGAATCAGTTCGATCAAAACATGGGTTGGGGCTTTATTATCGGATAAGACCTCACGCTTTGTTAACTCCAATAATACGAAATTATCCAACGTACTTGCGATTTTAACTCGTTTTTATTATATCTGTGACATGGCATCCGAAACTTTTTCGAAAGTCTTACGTTTATTGTGTGCAGTTTGATAAGCGAAAGGATGGTTTGTAATGCGTGAGGCATATAACTATTATGTGAGTAAGGTCCTTGATGCAATGGTTGCTTCTGGTATACCACTCACTCGTGCAAAAGAACTCTGCCGTAAGAAGATTAACAAGCTTGAGCGTTGCTATTATAAGCTTGAATCTTTTGAAGTTGCAGCACAACGAATGACCAAACGTTGACAACTGCATAATACTCTGTTAGTTTACAAAAAACAAATGGAGCTTTGTAGTGGATCAAGAAGTAAATTTCAAAACATTCATGTCTGAGAAACATCGGGTGTATCGCTTGCTCCGTGCTGGAACCAATATGGTTCAACATTACAAGACGCTTGCAAAGGAACTTGCGGGTTACCGAGGTGGTATTGTTTTGCCTGAACAGCTCTTGGCTCTGCAGGGCGGAACTGTGTATGTTGTTACTACTTCATCCCAAACGAAAAACTCGGTTGCAGTGGGGTTGACCTCATATGAAAAAAGTAACCTACTTTGCAAAGGTATTCGCTTGACGCGAATAGAAGAGATTATCGACGCTGAACAGAATTTTGATGGCCGCGCGGGTGATTGTTTTCACGTGGAAATCAAAGACAAGAGCACAATATCATTTACGTGTTCCACGTCTGATCATTCTTCTCCATACAGTCAATCAACATTGGAAAACAAAGAACGTTATTGGTTTACCAATCGTCGTGACGCCACCAATTTTGCAAAATCTCGTCTTGTGATAGGTTGACATAATCCTAAATTCAACTATAACCGTTATAGTTGAAAAGGAGATATCATGCCTAATTATCTTTACCTTCTAGTCCGAACGGATATGGAATCTATGGGTCGGGGCAAGGGAACGGCACAAGCCGCACATGCTGCGAATCAGTTCACATGGGATCATGTGATCAATAGTTCAATTGAAGGAAAATCAATTGATCCGGCGGTTCTCGACTGGTGCCGCGAAGCTCGTGGTTTTGGAACCACAATCGCACTAGATGCTCCCAATCTCCAAGTGATGGCCGAAGCAGTCGAACTTGCGAAAGCTTTGGGCTTTGCTGCTGAACTCGTTGCTGATCCTGAATATCCACTTGTAGATGGTAATGCATTCCATATTATTCCGAATGTGACGACCACCGCTTATGTCTTTGGTGACAAGGACAAGCTCAAGATCATTCTTCAGGATTTCAAACTCCTGGATAACGATCCAGTTAAGAGATAAGTGATGAACAAGTTCGCCGATTTCAAAAGCCTCAAATATCAGATTTTCGATTTGCCGGGCTTTGGACTCGGCGTCGCACTTTCTGGTGTCGATGAATATGGTACGACAATTCAAGTGGAGGCACTTGAAGCGGGTCCACGTTGGGGGTATATGGATCACTTGACGATCTTAAAGCCTCGTGATACAATCACTTGGGAACTATTGGTACCCAAGGCACAAGCACATGTGAGTCTAAGGGCTGCTGGATTCCAAGAGGTCACGGATTTGTTCAGTGGTTATTTGCCCTCTGATCTTGAATTTGGCTTCAGCTACGACGAAGATGAAGAAGACGAAGAAGGATGCACGGTTGACGTGTTTTTCGCTTCACGTAAGAACTTACGTAATTTGGCTTGTGGTAAAGTGGGTGACGATAACATCAGAGAAGGTTCGTTCGTTGAATTTCCCGATAACATTGTCGGGGACAACAGCATGGAAAATATGTTCGAGCTGAAAGACGGATGGAATGTTGAAATTACCAAAGCGGCACTTGAACGCTTGGGTTATACTTACAACCCACGTCTAATATGAGGAACAAACGAATGGTTGGGATTTATCGATTTTATGCAGACTTTGGACGCAGTGGAACACTTGAAGGAATCTTTCTTTCAACAGCTGAAGACGTACAAGACGCAATAGGCAAGCATGTTTATTTCGGAGAAGTGCTGGGCAAATTCAGTGATATCGGCGGTACTCTTACCGAGGACGACATCACGCTGGTCACGGATGAGGCCGATGCGGTTGCTGTTTTTGCAAAGTATGATTTGAGTTCAGGATATAATCCACTCTCGTATATTAATTCCGAAGAATAACGTAGAAACAGAAATAGGAAATCTTTTTCCTATTTCTGTTTTTTCTGCTTGACTAGAATCCCACTTGTGTTAAGTTAAGAGCATGGAAGCAAGCACAAGTTTGCACAAATAGGAGATCGAAAAATGTCAGCAGTAACGGTTCAGATTAACTCGGAATGCACCGCAGAAATCGTTCGTAATAAGTCGATTCGACTTTATGGTACTCGTTGGGCCAATACAAGCAATTCATGTGCTTTCGATCGTACATTCAACGTGGGTGACCAGGCTGAATATGATTCCTACAATTTGTCCTACTACGGTGAAATTGTAAGCATTACGGAAAAATCCGTAACGATTCGCGAGAAGTACAGCGACCGTAAGCGCCGCTTGAAGCTTGATATTTTCTTCTGGCGCAATTACAATTTCAATCTTGCTGAAACGCAGGAAAAGAATGCAGAAACTTCCTATTACATTTGATAATTGACTCCCAAGCAAAGACCATGTTCTAACGGACATGGTCTTTTTCTTTTGGGGTTTATTATGGATGAAAGTGATTTCCTAACGTATTGGCGTTTATTCAAACAATGTTTGATTCACAAGCGGTTGCAAGTCACCGATCCCACTGAATCATATTTGAGTAATATCGAATTTTTCGAATCGTGTTTTGAGAACAATTTGATTCCTGAACTCACTCAAGAACATGTAAAACCGATCCTCATTGGATTTCTTTATGAAATGGGTTTTGCATTTCGGTATATTAGACATCGATCTGTAAAACAATCGTATAACGGCATAGCGGCAGTAAATGGCGATCCAAGCGACCCAGTTTCAAAAATGTATTTTGCTTTTGATTATTGGGAACTAACGGAGAAAGGTCGTGATCTGATCGGCCGTCCAGATTCTGAAGACCACATCAACAAAATGATAACCAATTATTCAAAAATCAGGAAAACCTTAGGAAAGCCGATAGGCTCTCGGCCTCCTTTTTAATCCTGAATAATGACTTTCCTTGTGAATTGTTTTATTATGTGACAATTCATAATAAGGAATAATTTAATGACGGACATTATTGGTATTGTTGGCTTTTTAGGCAGCGGTAAGAATACTGCTGGTAAGTTTCTCATAAACGATTACGGATATAAACCGGATTCGTTTGCATCGCCACTTAAGGATTGTGCAAGCGTAGTATTCAATTGGGATCGTGATCTTCTTGAGGGTGAAACTGATGAATCTCGCGTATGGCGAGACCAGCCAGATGAATGGTGGTCCAAGCGTTTGGACTGGGATAATCATCCTCTTAATTATTTGAATAAGCCATTTACTCCTCGTCTTGCACTTCAGCTTTGGGGCACTGATCTGTTCCGCAAAAGCTTTTTCAATGATATTTGGATTGCTTCTCTTGAGCATCGTCTTCATACGCAAGAGGGTAAGACTGTTGTAACGGATTGCCGTTTTCCAAATGAAATTAGTACGATTCGTAAAATGGGTGGTAAGGTTATTCGAGTAAAGCGTGGTCCTGAACCAGATTGGTGGGATATTGCACTGGCTGCCAATTCCGAAACATTTCTTCATGCTCCCGAAGCAGCTAAGGAACTAGATAAGCTTGGCGTTCATATTAGTGAATGGGCTTGGGTCGGACAGGAATTTGATGCAACCCTGACCAATGACGGAACTCTTTCGGAGCTAGAGGAAAAGGTTAAATGCTTTTTGATGAGTCTTTAAGCACGATTCTTAATGAACAAACTAATTTGTGTTTGAGTGGCGGTGCTGATGGTGCAGACTTGCAATGGGGCATGAATGCAGGTCTTGCCGGTCACAAAGTAATTCATTGGAGCTTCAATGATCATCGTACAAGCGCGCCCACAGCCGAACTAGTACGCTTATCCGATGAACAACTCAAGCAAGCGGATGATGCGTTAAAACGTGCCAATAAACTTGTGAAACGAAATTGGCCTTCTAACAGCGTATTTACGAATAACTTGCTTCGACGCAATTGGTACCAAGTTAAGGATTCTCAATCAGTATATGCGGTGTCCGATGTCAAGGGACAAGAGATTTCAGGCGGTACAGCTTGGGCAGTTCAAATGTATTTGGACCGCTTTATCTATGGTGAAGAAGACATGGATAAATGTCAAGCATATGTGTTGGATAAGCAAACAGGTGTATGGTATTCTTTTCGTGAATCCAAGTGGATGTGTATGAATAGTCGCCCACCTGTACCTACTGGCGTTTGGGCAGGCATTGGTTCGCGTGAAATCAGTTTGTTAAATCGTATTGAAATTCGCAAACTAATGGGTACCCACACTAGATCAATGATAAATCATTTACACCCCATTATAAGTGAACCCAAAGTAAATGATATCATTTATATTCCAAATCAGAAATTTGATAATGGTTCTGAGAATACAGCGGGTGGATGGGCTACAATCCGACGAATTACTGAGGATGGTAAAAACAAATGGATTAGTGTGTCTGAGATATACATGCACAATGAATTCAAATGGTCTGATCTAGTTGACTTACAAATAGAACTAAGAGAACAATTCAAAAACGTTCGGGCGTGTCCAAAACCCGAATAGCTCAAAACAAGTCATATCGCTACCCTTCGGATAAATAAGAGAACTGGGGCATCTACTTGGCCCCACTCAATTCGTTCGTAAAGGGGTTGAATAAATGGCTTATCCGCTAAATTCTCCAGGCGTTGACGTTAGTGTTACTGACGCCAGCTTCTATGCTACAGCAGGCGAAGGCACTGTTCCTCTGATTATCATTGGTACACATGAGTACAAGACTCATCCAAATGGTACAGATATTGCAGTAGGTACGCTTCCTGAAAACGCCAACAAACTATACCTGATCACAAGTCAGCGTGAGTTGGCCCAGACATTCGGTAACCCGGTTTTCTATCAGAAGGGCGGCACTTCCCGTCATGGCTACGAGCTTAACGAATTTGGTCTACATGCGGCATATTCCTACTTGGGTATTGCTTCTAAGGCTTTCGTTATTCGTGGCAATATCGATTATTCCCAGCTTTTCCCACGTACAAGTGCACCATTGGGTGAACCTCTACCTGGTACATATTGGCTCGATACAAAGAGCTCCGTATGGGGTGTTCATGAAGGTGTAAACAGCACAAGCCCAGCAAGCGCTTGGAAGCCACAGACTCCAATCGTGATCGACGAAGATGGTGAAGTTGAACATCGTGTTTTGGGTTCCAAGGAATTCGACGCTGCAACTGACCAGGTAATCACAACTGCTGGTAATCTTGTTTTGAACGGTACAACCGTTGCACTTACTGGTGGTGATACACTTCAGACAATCGCATCAAAAATCAACGCCGCTGCAATCACTGGCATAACAGCCAATGCATTCCAGCTCGGCGGTAAGGCTCGTTTGGTACTTCGCAATTCTGCTACCAACGGTAAGGTTGAAATTGGTCAGAACAGCACAGCATCGGTTCTAGCAGCTTTGGGTCTAGATGGCACTGAAGATGCAAGTTATGGTCCTCGTAGTTCAATCGGCTTAGATGGTACATTTGCTATCGTTCTTACCGATAATAATGAAAACGAACTATACCAGAAGATCCGTGCTGGTGGCATCGAGTTCTCAAATGATCCTCTAGCGATCAGCTATTGGTACAAAGTTGGTTCCGACTTGTGGAAGCAGGCAAGCCCAACTCGCATCAATGGTGCTAACTTGGGTACAGGTCCAGTTCCGGCACTTGATGGTCTAACTTTGGTTCTTAATGTTACCAATGATGTTGCAAGTGAAGTTTCTGTAACATTCTCCGCTGGTGTGACTGTTGATACCGCTGTTGATGAAATTAATGCTGGTCTTCTAGCTGTTGTTGGTGACCCTGCAAAGGATATCACTGGTTCTAGCTTGGTTGCTGTTTCTCAGAATGGTTCAGTTGTTATTGTCAACAAGACAGGCGGAGACATCCGTTTGGTCAGCGACAGCGCGGCTGCAATTGCTTTGGGTCTTGAAACTAAATTCGGCGTAATGCTCCGTTACTCCCCACACTACACGATTCCTTCTCGCGTCGATGATCTCGGCCGTAAGCGTGTAAGTGCAGGTGATGTTTGGATCAACACCACACAGTTCAACAACGGTGCAAGCTGGGTTGTTAAGTTCTTTAACGGTAACACTGGTCTTTGGAACACTGTTGCGGCTCCGTTGCTTGCCGATGATATCGCAGCTAATGCGCTATTCGGTGCAAACAAGGCAGTTGGTGTTGTTTATGTTCGTTTCAACACTGAAGGCACACTAGACGCTCCTATTGCATCTCATCAGCTACGTCGTTGGAACGGTGCAGTTTGGGAAGCTCTTGTTTATAACTATGGCCCGGTTGCTCCAACAACTGATCCGGAAGAAGGAACCCTATGGTTCAATGAAAACTTCCGTGTTGACATCATGATCAACGATGGCGATCAGTGGGTTGGTTATCGCAACTATCCAGGAAACATTAATACTAGCCCGAACGGCGTTATCCTAGCTGGATCCACTCCAATTGCCCAGCAGAACGGTCAACCTTTGGCTCAGAACGACTTGTGGATCAACACAAGCGATCTTGAGAACTATCCAAAGATGTATCGTTATCAGGAACTAACCCGTAGCTGGCAGGCAATCGATAATACAGACCAGACTACTCCGTTTGGTATCGTATTTGCTGATGCTCGTGCAACTGCTGATGGTCGTCGTAATGGTTCTACTAGTGTAAGTAGCATGTTGGTTTCCAACTTTGTTGATCCTGACGCCCCAGATCCACGAGTCTATCCTGAAGGTACATTGCTTTTCAACACTCGTTATGCAACTGGTAACGTTAAGGAATGGCGTCCTCAGTATTTCGCTGGTGAATTCGGTGGTACAAACTTCACAACTGAAGAGTACAATGTTGGTTACTCCACATTCCCTGCTCTAGTTGATGCAGGTCGTTGGGTCACTGTAAGTGGTAATCAGCCAAACGGCGCTCCGTATATGGGTCGTAAGGCTCAGCGTGCTATGGTCGTTCGTGCACTTGCTGCAACAATCAATAGCAACGATGATATCCGTGCAGAATCCGTATTCTTTAATCTTATTGCAGCTCCAGGTTACGTTGAACTTATCGACGAAATGGTTAGCTTGAATACAGATAAGAAGGAAACAGCGTTCGTTATTGGTGACACTCCAATTCGTTTGCAGCCAAATGCAACATCGTTGCTTACTTGGGCTAAGGAAGAATTGTCCGGTGCAACAACCAATAGTGAAGAAGGCATCTCTACATTTAACCCTTACGTGGGTCTCTACTACCCATGGGGCTTGGGTTCCAACGTCGATGGTTTCGACGTTATGATTCCACCAAGCACAATGGCACTTCGTACAATTGCTTATTCCGATAGTGTAAGTTATCCTTGGTTTGCTCCAGCTGGTACAAATCGTGGTCTTGTAACAAACGCAACAAACGTTGGTTACTTGAGTTCAGAAGGTGAATTCCGTTCGGTTCTTCTAAATGAAGGCCAGCGTGATGTACTTTATACGAACAAGATCAACCCAATTGTTTACTTGCCAAATCGCGGTCTAGTTGTGTATGGTCAGAAGACTCGTCACAATGCAGACTCCGCACTTGACAGAATCAATGTTGCGCGTTTGATCAACCACATGCGTTATAACTTGGATATTGTTTCTCGTCCATTCTTGTTCGAGCCACATAGCTTCCATACACGCGATTCCATCCGTGTAGCATTTGAACGTTACTTGGGCTCCCTAGTAAACTTGAATGCATTGTATGACTTCATCGTAGTTTGCGATGGAACAAACAATACACCGGATCGTATTGATCGTAATGAGTTGTGGGTAGACGTTGCGATTCAGCCAGTTAAGGCTATTGAGTTCATCTACATTCCAATTCGTATTGTAAACACTGGCGATAATCTCGCCGAGCTATACAATACAAGCACAACACTTTAATCAAAGGAGCCCGGATTCGTCCGGGCTTTTTTGTGACTTTTTATCTTGCAAAACAAAAATGTCGCTGTTATAAAGAGGATGTTCTCAACGGAGTAATCCTGAACCCATAACATTATCGAGCGTTGACTGGGTGGCTTAACTGTAGCGTAAGGGTAGGTGAGGTCTAGTAAACCTCAGTTCGATATGGTATCGAGAATTAACTCGATGTAAGAGACGGCAAAGCGTAAGTTTTGCGAATTACAGGAACTTCGGTTCCAAAAAGATATTGTTCCAGGAAGGTAATTCCCTGGCGGCCCGGTTACATATGAATACGGGTGTAAGTACGGAGAACCTTCCAATCGGGGTTCTCAAGAAACGAAAGAGCAGTGAGTGGGGACACTCACAGGGCGAAGACTGGCTCTACAATATCTCAATCCAAACAAACCTAGCTTCTTCGGGAGCTAGGTTTTTTATTTCAAAAATATATTGATTTAAGGTTTCCTAAACAATATGTTAGCTAAAGTAAAAACAAACAGGATTAGTAAATGAGTTCAACAATTCCAATGAGTTCCATCAAGCTGCGACTCAGCGTTAGTGCTAGTGTTCCAGCAAATATGGTGGTTTTTGGCTTTAGCGTGAAGCAAGCCATTTTGAATGAATATCAGAATACTGATCAGGAAGTCCTTACAAGGGCAGCATCAATTCTGCCTGGTGATATTTCGATTGTATCACGTTCGGAAGGAACATCTGTAGTTGGCATCCCAGTTATGTCATATCGAGTTGAATCGATCGTTGATGTATCCGATGATAACGGTCGTGCACCATCAGTAGAAGAGTTCAATAGTCCGGGATTGATTTTCAACTTTGTTGATAAGCGAATTGTTCGTGATATCGAACAAGTTGAACAAACAATCGAACAGCTTCGTTCAGAAATTCTTAATAAAGCAAATGCTGAATTGACACGGCTTAATGCGAATAAAAAGGAAAACGACGAAGCGTGGGTTATCGGAGAAATTGACTTCTCTGGGTCCCTTGGTATTACGGATATTGGTAATTCTACTGAAATCGTACTCACGCCAAATGTTACACTGGTCAGAAAAATTTATCCACGTTTGTAATTAAATGTTTGACTTTGTTGTGTTATTCAGTTAGTCTGAGGAAGATGACAAAGGAAAAAGAAACGTTTTATGAGGAGTGCGGTAAGATATTAGGTATGAATCACGATTATGTCGTGCCATACGCTGCATTAAATCGGCCAAATAGATGGAACAATAGAACACCAGGGAACGGGCGTTTTCCTGGTATCGGATGCATACACATGTATGGAGAACGTTGCATCCATGTTATGCTCTTAACACCAGTTAAGATAAACAAGCATTTCAAATCTAAGGAAGAAGTACTGGGCTATTTGAGATCGATTACCGGAAAATGACACATTTTTAATTAAACGGGACACCAATGGGTCCGGGGATCGTTAAAAGCATTGAGTGAACCGCAGTGGGCAGACACTGTTTTAAGAAAATACATAAATTAAATTATTTTAGACTTGCCCGAAAGGGTCGAGAGGAATATATTTTCCTCTCGGATCGAAGATTTGCCCCAAAAGGGCCGGATGAGAAGGAGACTTAAACATGACAAACCAACGACAGGTAATTGCGGGGCGGGAAACAGATATGGTTCTGAATAACGCTGGTGGTTATACCTTTAAGGTATCCGATTGGGATCGACTAGATCGATTCCTAGTATTGGGAACCGAAGGTAACACCTATTACCAATCTGGTGCGGCACTTGCTCGTGAAAACGCGCAACATGTGATCTCCCTACTTCGTACGGATCCTGAGAAGGTGATTGAGCGTGTCGTTGAGATCAGCCAAGCTGGTCGTGCTCCAAAAAACGATTACGCGCTCTTTGTTCTTGCCCTTGCTGCTTCCGACAGCGCGCCAGCAACACGTCAGCTGGCTCTCGAGGTCCTACCAAAGGTAGCCCGCACGGGTACTCATCTGTTTAATTTCGTTGCATATGCGGAACAATTCCGTGGCTGGGGCCGCGCGTTTCGCCGTGCAATTGGAAACTGGTACACATCTCGAGATGTGCATTCACTAGCTTATCAGGCTGTGAAGTACCAGTCGCGTGATGGTTGGTCGAATCGAGATCTGATACGACTGAGCCACCCAACCGCAAAGGACGATTCGTTCGATGCAGTTTTCCGTTGGATGGTTTCGGGAGTCGATGGTCTAAAGGCCGGCAATCACGTTCGTGGCCCGAGAGGCTCTGAAGTAAAGACTTCACGCAAGGATGTAAGTGGTGATCTTCCATTGATAATCCAGGCTTTTGAGGAAGCAAAAACAGCAAGCGAACAGCGTGTGATTGAACTAATCATGTCAAGTAACTTGCCTCGTGAAGCAATTCCAACAAACCTGCTGACATCAGCAAAGGTGTGGGAAGCTTTATTGCAGAAGATGCCTATGACGGCCCTAGTGCGCAACTTGGCGACTATGACCCGTGTTGGTCTTTTGACTAACGGCTCAAACGCCGAGAAGCAAATTCTGGATAAACTTTCTGATGATGATGCAATTCGAAATGCTAGATTGCATCCTATGAATATCCTTATGGCACTGAAGACGTACGACGCAGGTCGTGGTGTAATGGGAACAAATTCATGGACTCCTAACCGCAACATCGTAGATGCACTGGATGATGCATTCTACAAGAGTTTCAAACATGTCACACCGACAGGTAAAAAGACTCTGCTTGCGCTGGACGTATCAGGAAGTATGAACTTCCAGAACATCTCCGGACTCGTAGGAATAACGCCGCGTGTAGCAAGTGCTGCAATGGCTCTAATCACTGCAAATGTTGAACCCGATCATACGATGATTGGTTTCACAAGCGGTGGTTGGCAGGCTTCGGGTAGCAATCGCTATCATGGATCTTCGGTTCGCGAAATAGAAATTGATCCTAAGGCAAAACTTCTTGATGTGATTAAGCAAGTGAGTGAATTGCCATTCTCCTCAACAGACTGTGCGCTGCCGATGCTTTGGGCATCCGCGCATGGTGGAGAATACGAAAACTTCTCAGTCTATACGGATAACGAAACTTACTATGGTGCCGTTCATCCATCTACAGCACTGAAGCAGTATCGTCTGGATCATAATATTCCGGCAAAGCTTGCTGTCTTTGGAATGACTGCTACGAAGTTCTCTATTGCTGATCCCGCAGACAGTGGTATGATGGACTTTGCAGGATTCGATAGCGCAGCACCGGAACTAGCTTCGCAGTTTTTCTCCAAGTAAACGAGCGCACACCAAACCAGAGGGCGGGGATTGATTCACCCGCCCTCTTTCTATGAGTGGTTATTGGTTAACCGCGCACATAACTTTTTTGAGCTCTTTTGGTAAATATCTGAAATGTTTCTAAAAGGAGACTCATATGGCAGAAACCCTTTCTAAATTTGGCGTTCCCCTCGGTGGTGGCGCAGGTCGTGGTGGTCTTTTACAGCTAAAGTATAAGTATCGCTTCCGCGTCCGCGTTGTCAACTTTGGACCAATTGCTGGTGGTATTGAATTGACCCAGCAGGTTCAGAGTGTTGGGAAACCATCTATCTCGCAGGCTCCGCAAGAGGTCCACTCATATAACTCCACCGGGTACTACCCAGGTAAGCATGAGTGGCAGTCAGTTCAGCTTGTATGTAAGGATGACATCACGAACAGCGTAAGCCGTCTCGTTGGTCACCAGATGCAGAAGCAGTTGAACCACTTTGAACAGACTGGTTTTACTGCTGGTATCAACTTCAAGTTCGTAATGATGATCGAAATCATGGACGGTGGTAACGACGGCGTTCTCGAAACTTGGACCCTTGAGGGTTGCTTCCTAGAGAATGTTGATTACTCTGAACTAGCTTACGACGATAGCGGGTTCCAGACAATTACAATGACAATTCGTTACGATAACGCAACTCAGGGCGATGGTCTAATGACCAACTTGCCAGAGATGATCCCTGGTTCACGTCTATAAGAGGTATCCTCTATGGCTATTATGCTTAGGGATAGTCGAACTGCAAGCCATAATTTCCGTCTCAACAATAATAGTTGGGACGGAATTCCAAAGCCGAAGTTTCTCTATTACGTGCGATTTCTTCGCTCTAATCCAGGATCCACAAATAATGGTTCATCTGAGGGAGACTGGGCCAAGGGTATTGGAATTCTTGCAAAGAGTATCGATCGTCCAAAAATCCAATTTGATACAGATGTTGTAAATCAATACAACAAGAAACGCATCATTCAGAAGCGTGTCGAATACGAACCAATTGGATTTACATTCCATGACACTGTTGATAACCGAGTATTCCACATGTTCGAGGACTACTTCCGTTATTATTATGGTGATCCGCGTAATACTAGCGCAGCCGATTGGTCATGGGATATCACAGCTCAACAAATGCAAACTGGTCAAGCCGGGGCATGGGGGTTCATCCCACCTATCGACGGAACCAACAATACGTATTTCTTTTCCCACATAGAATTCTATTACATCTATGGGGGTAAGTATTCTCGTTATGATATTGTTAACCCTAAAATCAAGAGCTTCCGACCATCAAGTATGGAATACGAAAGCAATAGTGGTGCAGAAATTCAAATGGACTTCGAGTATGAAGGCATTGTGTACCAGGGTAACAATTTTGATCTTGCAAGTCAATCCGGACTACTAACGGAGATGGGACTTGCAAGTAGTGGGTTCTATGAACCACGCACCAATAGTGGCACTGTCATTATGGAAAGCAGTTCATATAATTCTCGTTTAGGCGAAGATCCATACTTCTTTGGTGGTGATTTGTTTGGAACAGATTTGCTTAACCAAGCAACAGGATCCACAAGTAGTACCAGATCATCTGTAGTTATTGAACAGAACTCATCCTTCAACAGTGTTGTTACTGGCTACCTAAGTCGCGAAACACAAGGAACGACCGATGAGACTTTCGGTGGACCAACCATCGGAGATAACATTGCGAAACGCATGGTTAAAGGAATGAAGTAATGGCAAAATATCATCAGGACGTATTCAACCCAAAACATCCTAGCAAATATGTCGGTACCTTTCCAATTGTGTATCGTAGTGCATGGGAACTAACGTTCATGAACGTATGTGACCAGCACCCATCTATTATTCAGTGGGCGTCTGAGAGTATCCAAATTCCGTATCAGCATCCAGTTACAGGGAAATGGCATCGATATATTCCTGATTTTCTCGTCTTGTATGAGGATAAGAATGGTAAACGTCATGGCGAACTCATAGAGATTAAGCCGATGAGTCAAACAATTGTTGAAGCTGCTCGTACTCGTAAGGATAAAGAAGCAGTTCTGATTAATACTGCAAAATGGCAGGCAGCTGAAAAATTTTGCGCTTCAAAGCAATTGAAATTCCGCATCATGACCGAGTATGACTTGTACCAGAAAGCACCGCGAGGCAGCCCACGTAGATAATAAATAACATGCAATTTAATGTTATTGTGGGTTTAATATGACAAAGAAAATTGAGGAAACTCTTAATCTGCCTAGCCTAGAAGAAATTCTAGGTGATGATGCTGTTAGTCCAGAGACCGAGGAAATGCTCGATCAAATCGCTAATGGTTTGGCTTACTCGGATAATGAAGTAGAGCGCTCCCTTATTGATCCTGATGGTTCTCGAGAACATGCACAGGAAATGGATGAGATCCATAATACTGCAATGCGAGCCCACAAAGACCTCCTAGATATGGCCTTTAACATGGAGCCTAAGAATGCAGGCTCCATTATTGAACCAGCCGCCCGTATGCTGGAAATCGCGTTAAAGGCATCCCAAAATAAAACCGACGCCCGAATGAAGTCCATTAAGTTGAAAATGGATAAAGAGAAACACGATAACGATTTGAAGAAAAATCAAACCGAAGGTGTAATCGAGGGTGAGGTTCCCGTTCAATCCGAATCCGGATATATGGCAGATCGAAATGCTGTTTTGAAAGCTCTTAAAGAGAAACAAAGCAAGCCTTAACACCTCTGAAAAAATAAGATTAATCAATAACATGCTTGGGCGTGTCAATATAATTTGTCTGAATTTTTGCTGATAAAATAATTGAATATTTCTTCCAAAACCTAGTAAAGTACACAAATAACGGTACATCACCGGACTAAATATTCTACCTTTAGAACATAATAATAAGAAGACGAGAAAGAGAAGAATATGCTTTTCGAAGAACAAATCGCGCGTAAGCCGAACCTCTACCCATGGACTCAGACATTCATCGATAAAATTTGGGCTGGTTTCTGGACCCCAAATGAATTTGATTTCAAGTCCGATTATCATCAGTTTAAGAAAGAAATGCCCGAAGAAGAAAAGCGTATCATCGTTAAGACTCTTTCTGCGATCGGACAGGTTGAAATCGCTGTAAAGCGTTTCTGGGCTAACCTAGGTGATAACTTGCCACACCCATCCATGTATGATTTGGGTTACGCAATGGCAAATACAGAAGTAATTCACAACCAGGCATATGAGAAGCTCCTGGATGTTCTTAAGCTTGGTAAAGCTTTTGAAGAAAATCTCAACGAACCAGTAGTTAAGGGTCGCGTTGAATATCTCCGCAAATATTTGAATAAGGTATATGGTGAAGATCATCGTAAGCAGTACATTTACTCGATTATCCTATTCACATTGTTTGTTGAAAATGTAAGCTTGTTCAGCCAGTTCTACAATGTATTGTGGTTTAACCGTGCTCGTAACCAGCTCAAGGATACTGCTCAGCAGGTCCAGTACACGCGCAATGAAGAAATGATCCATGCACTCGTAGGCATTAAGATCATCAATACTTTGCGTGAAGAATACCCTGAACTTTTCGACGAAGATATGAAGGCTCGTATCCTTGAGGAATGTGAAGTGGCATTCGGCGCTGAAAGCCAGCTCATCGATTGGATGATTGGCGATTTTAAGGATGAAGGCATTTCGGCTGAAATTCTTAAGGAATTCATCAAGGACCGTATCAACCAGTCGTTGGAACAAATCGGTTACGGCTCGCATTTTGAAATTGATCAGGACCTCATTGCGCAGACAACCTGGTTCAATGAAGAATTGCTCGGCAACAATATGACAGACTTCTTCTCGAAGCGTCCAGTGGAATACAGCAAGAAGTTCCGCGTATTTGACGAAGACAGTCTATTTTAATCCACACAATTTAATTAATTCGTTCGTTTGAAAGATGGGTATATACATGAATTACGAAAAAGGTTACTGGCTCAATAAGGACTCTCGCACTTATTTGAGTCGTGGCTATTTGAAGGAAGATCAGACTGCGGAAGACCGCATTCGTGAAATTTCCGAAGCTGCCGAATCCTATTTGGGTATTAAGGGGTTTGCCGAAGAATTTGAAGACTACATGCTTCGTGGTTGGATCTCTTTGAGTTCACCAGTTTGGGCTAACTTTGGCGCAGGCCGTGGTCTCCCGATTGCTTGTAACGGTAGCTATATCGACGACAACATGGATTCGATCTTGGGTAAGACTGCTGAAATCGGAAAGATGACACAGCTTGGTGCTGGAACATCTGCGTATTACGGTGCACTTCGTCCACGCGGTTCTATCATCTCCAGTGGTGGTAATGCAGATGGGCCAGTCCATTATATGGATCTCGTTGCGACGACTTCAAATGTTGTGAGCCAGTCTAGTGTTCGTCGTGGTCATTGCGCATTCTACTTGCCAATTGAACATCCTGACATTAAGGAATTCCTCACGATTCGCGAAGAAGGTCACTCCATTCAGAACATGTCTATCGGTGTAACAATTTCCGATGCATGGATGGAAGCTATGATTGAAGGTGATAAGGAAAAGCGTAAGCTTTGGTCACGTATCATTCAGAAGCGTTTTGAATCTGGTTACCCATATTTGTTCTTCACGGACACAGTAAACCGTGGTGCTCCTGATGTCTACAAGGACAAGGGCATGAAGATCTACGCATCGAATATGTGTGTGGAAATTGCATTGCCGTCGTCTGCGGATGAGTCGTTCGTATGTTGTTTGGCTTCTCTTAACTTGCTTCACTATGATGATTGGAAAGACACTGGTGTAGCTCGTGCACTTACACGTTTCCTTGATGCTGTTATGAGCGAATACATCGTGAAGACCGAAGGTGTTCCGTTTATGCAGGACGCACGTAAGTTTGCAATCCGTCATCGTGCTATCGGTGTTGGCGTATTAGGTTGGCACTCATATTTGCAGAGCAAGATGATTCCGTTCGAATCACAGGAAGCAAAAGACCTAAATGTGTCTATCCACAAGGACATTTTTGAGAAGTGTTTTGCTGCATCTGAAGAGCTAGCCGAGATTCTCGGTGAACCAGAACTTCTTAAGGGTTATGGACGTCGTAACACAACTGTTATGGCAATTGCTCCAACAACTTCTAGCTCGTTCATCTTGGGCCAGGTTTCTCCAAGTATTGAGCCTCTAAACTCTAACTACTTCACAAAGGATCTTCAGAAAGGCAAATTCGGTTATAAGAATCCGCATTTGAAGGAACTTCTTAAGACTTATCACAAAGATACCAAGGAAGTTTGGGACGACATTTTGATCCGTGGTGGTTCAGTTCAGCATTTGGACTTCCTCTCTGACGCAGAGAAGGCAGTATTCAAGACATTCGGTGAAATTGCGCAGATTGAGATTATCATTCAGGCCGCAGCACGTCAGAAGTATTTGGATCAGGGTCAGTCTTTGAATCTCATGATTCATCCTGACGCACCACTCAAGGACGTTAACTTGATCATGATTGAAGCTTGGAAGCAGGGCGTCAAGACGCTTTACTACCAACGTTCAACTAACCCATCCCAGGAACTAGCGCGTGAGCTACTCTCCTGCAAATCTTGTGAAGCATAAAAGGAGCAAAAACAGATGTACACGATTTATGGCAAAGCAGAATGCGGTTACTGCAAGCGCGCTAAGGATCTCCTCGATATTCTCGGGGAGGATTATGAATATCTCGATATTGGAAATGTTGAGATTCATGAAGCAATGAATACACGTTTGGGTTACGAGGCCCGAACTGTACCACAGATTTGGGAAAACGACACTCATATCGGTGGATTTACTGAGCTTTCCGCTCATACAAAGTAAGAAATACCCATCTTGCACGAACGCTTTGGGGAGTCCTTGTGGCTCCCCTTTGTTGTTTCTACTAAATACAACAAACCCATTTAGTGAGGTAATAAGATGAAGAGTTTCTACCAATATCTTTCCGAATTGAAGAAAGAATACAAGTACAAGCTAAAGCTTGCTGTTCCCGTGACCGATGAGATGATGGATTCCCTGGAGAATATCCTCAAGCGTTATGATGCAATTGATGTAAGTCGTCCGAAAAAGAGTATCCTTCAGCACAATGAGATTGATTTTCCTGGTATTGGTCCGGTTGAATCCTATACAATCAACATTGTAACTGAACGTCCACTTATCACGCAATCATTGGTATCTGCTTTGCAATCGGGACTCAATGTCAGTGAACGCTTTATTCGTATTCGTGGTGAGAATGAGCCAGTAACTGTTGAACAGCGTTTTCAAGATGAAGTTGCCCGTATCAATGACAAGGCAGAAGATGAAGGTCTAGAAGAAACTTCTCTTTTGGGCACAGAAGAACTTCCAGTAAGTGATTTGCCACAGGCTTATGGTAACGATTATAATCAGAGTCTACTAAATTATTTGGCACAATTGCAAGCCAATCGTGCTGAAGAAGAAGATGCAAAGACCCCGCATAAGACTATGTTTGGTTGGCTTAATGATCAGAAGGCTCGTGCTGATGATGCATTCATTAGTGATCACTCAGGAGTAAAGCCAGTTAGTGGATCGCTCTTGAAAGCTAAGGAAAATCCAGAAGCTCCTGTTCCAGTTGCAAACACTGGTAACTTTGATAGTTCAATTGCTTATGCAAGTAAGACTTTCAAGGATAAGGGCGGCAAGACCAAGAAACTATCTGATAAAGGTGAATAATGGCTGGAACAAAGCGACCGCGCACAGATTCCCTACATGGACAATCTGTAACGAAACAAGTAACTCCACATGCGGACGCCAATACGCCGGAACTTATTGAGGTTCCGGCAACGCCGACTGCGCCTTATGCTTTTACAACTGCAACTGATAATCGCTTTGATACACTTGATTTAATCCGTGTAAACACGTTAGGTGGTAGCTCAGGTGAAGCGAGTTTATTCTCGACAATTGATAAATCTTTGGGGTTCTATGATTTGAACTTCAAAAGTATTGCGGTTAGTGGGGACCTAGAACTTACTGAGACTCCAACCAGTGTGTTGTTGAGTCTAAAGCAACCAGAAGTTGTCCCTACATTCATCCAATCCGGTACAAATTTGACTCAATCGGGAGGACTCATTTATAAGGGCACCAACGGTGATGTATTGGAATTCCGCACAATTGGTGTTGGTCCAGGTCTAACTTTGCAGCAGACTGCTACTCAAGTCGTATTGGGTCTAGCAACTGCGCCTGCAACTGGTGATATTTCCGGTGCAATCAATTTGGGTTCAGGCGGAGCAAATGTATTCCACAGTAAGGATGGATCAAATCTTCAATTCCGTTCTTTAATTTCTGCAAATAGCATTATTAGTTTGAATCAGAATAGTGCGGATACACAAATCGTTATTAGCTTCAATGAGGCAGCAATTAGTCTAGCTAATCTTGGTGGTGTATTACCGGCTAACCGAGTAAGTGGATTGAGCCCAATTGCTACGAATCCCGATTATAATTTGTTGAACAATAAACCTGTTATTCCGGCACGTCTTACGGATCTACAGGATGTCAGTGGTACTCCAACACAAGGTGATACTCTAACTTATATGAGTGGCACGGGTTGGGTCCCATCTGCCCCAGGACTACAGAATGCATTCAATCGTGTTACTGTGGGTACCACATCAATCAATGCAGCTCCTGGTGCAATGGATCTCAAATTTGAGGCCGGTGATGGTCTGGTTGTAAATGCTGCTTCTGGTACCCGCACTCTTACGTATGGAATGCGTAAGACTGGCGTTACTGCTGGATCATACTTAAATGCAAATATCGTCATTGATGAATATGGTCGTATTTTGACTGCAGGTAATGGTTCGAGTGGAAGTGAAAACGGTTTCCCAGATCCAATGACTTCGATTGGTGATATGATTTACCGAAATAGTGCAAACCAAACAACTCGACTGAAGGGTGGTTCAAACGGTCAAGTCCTAACAATGGACTTTGGTGTTCCAACTTGGCGTAACCCAGCCACAGGTGGCGGTGGTTCTGTTTCCAGTGTTAATATATTGGGTTCAGGCGGCATCGAAGCTACTGGTGGCCCAATCACTAGTTCTGGTGTAATCAACGTAAGTCTTAAGGCCACCGGTGTAGCTGCGGGTACCTATACAGCGGCAACAATTCGTGTTGATGCTCAGGGACGTATTACAATGGCATCAAACAACACTATTGTTTCTGGTGCACGTAAGATTAATACGGGCTATGGCTTGGATGGTGGTGGTGATCTAACCAATGATTTGACCCTCTCTTTGCAGAAATCTGGTGCAATTGCTGGTACTTATAGTAATCCGACTGTTCGTGTTGATGAGTATGGTCGAATCCTACAAATCTCAGGTGGCGGAGCCGGTGGCGGTGGTGGCGTAACCAGTGTTAATGCTGTTGGTCAAAATGGTATCAACATTACTGGCGCACCAATCACAAGTTCTGGTACTCTTACTGTTACCCTTACAAACACTGGTGTGCAAGCTGGTCAATACTCAAATCCAACGATTCAGGTTAACGCCCAGGGTCGTATCACCAGCATTAGTTCTGGCGGTGGCGGCGGTGGCGATGATTTCGTCCTCGGAGGCAATATGGTTGCTGGAGCAACTGGCGAACCAATTGCAAACTCATTTGGTGGCTTGTTCCTACCAATTGTTCCTTTGGCTGCATTACAAAATCGTACACATGCAGTTAACACAAATAAAGATCAAGGAATGATGGTCAATTGTTTTGAACGTAACTGGATATATGTAGCTTCAGGTGATGGACCTACAAATCCTTGGGTTCCACTTGGTTATTATCAAAGTAGTCCTACTACTTTTGCACCACATGTATTCTTACAAGGAACACCATTGATAAGTGTTATTACTCCTGGTTAATAAATATTACTAGATTTAACCCTCAATGAGGACAAAATATGGCGAAGATGAACATTGAACTAACAATTAATACGAGCGATGACGAGAACAATCCATCTTCGCATAGCTCGACAACAATCCGTACTGATTCCCTAGACGAATTGCAGCGTATGCTTTCCCTAGCTGGCATCAATGCAACGCCGGCAGAAACACCAGTTGAACCGGAAATCATTGATATTACTGCGGAACCGGAAGTTGAGATTGCTGAAGAACCAGAAGTCTATACACAGACTGCTGATTACAAGCCGCGTATGCCGGATCAGAAGCTAAACAATCCACGTTTCAGTGATAATTCCATTGCTGAAGATGCGGGTTTCGGAGCAAATGCTCGTGAAATTGCAGACGTTTATTTTAGTTTCTTGGATTTCGTAGATGGTGAGGAAGCTGTTGCTCGTACAGCGGATCATTTCGGTGTAACAGGTGAAGAAATCGAACGCGCAGTTCGTGAAGTTGTTGATGCTGAAGCATTTGCAGAAACTGAAGAAGTTTCTTGTGAAGATTGTGAAGTAGAAGATAAGTTGGAACCAGCTCGTAAAACACTTCGAGATTATATGAGCGAAGCTCCAAGTGATTCTAAAGAAATCACAATGACTCTCAGTGGTGATGTTCTTGGCACATTCATGGACAACTTGGATTATCGTGCAGCCAAAGCTTATTTGGATTCATATCCTGCAGGTATCCTCCAGAATGATACTTTTGAAACTGGTAGTTTCATTTTCAAGAACCGTAAAGGGCAGTATCGTTTCTTCAACGTAAACGCTGATGAAGTACAGGATTGGGATTGGAAGACCGATATCAAAGAACTAGTTGACACATTTAACGGTGATACTCGTGATATCAAGGCATTCCTTGGTGGTTTCTGGTATGAACCAGCTGATGAATACTTCCCCGAAGTAAAAGGTGGAATGGATTTTTATAATGAGATCCTAGATGAAGCTTATGGTCAGTCTTGGGAAGCAAAGCATGGTGGATATGTTGGTACAGTGGCGTTGCTACCAATTGAACGTATGATGGTTACTTTGGATCAGCTCGGTGAAAACGAGTATTTTGGTGACGATTTGACATCTGGACGTTCGGGTATTGTTTGCTTCGCAATTGAGACTGGTACGGCTAATCCACGTTATACTTTCGCAAGTACATATGGCAATGCAAGTGAGTATCGTCCAAATGAGAAATACATGACCTACCATGATCAGACAGGTAAAGAACGTCCTGCTCGCGTTGTAACTTCATTCAGCGGTAAGGAATACATGGATCCAAAGGGTCGTGAAACAATCAAGTCTAACATGGCAAAGGGTGGAATGGATCCTCGTAAGAAATATTCAGTACGAGTATTCAAATAAAAACTATGGCTAAAGAAGATTCAGTTGATATCGTTAAAAAAGGATATCAGAAGGACGTCTACAATAGGGATCGTGAAGAAGAGCTGCTTAAATGTGCAGCCGATCCCATTTACTTCATTGAAACATATGTTCGAATTCAGCATCCGATTAAGGGTCGTGTTCCATTTGAACCATATCCATTTCAGCGAGATTTGATTCGTTCCTTTCACGAGTTCAATAGCGTTATCGCACTAACTGCTCGTCAGATGGGTAAGACCACTTGCGCAGCGGGCTTTCTTCTTTGGAAAGCAATGTTTGAACCAGATACAACGATCCTATTGGCGGCGAACAAGATGGTTCAGGCGCTTGAAATTATGGATCGTATTCGATATGCATATGAAAATTTAGAAGATTACAACTGGTTACGCGCGGGTATCACCGAATATAATAAAGGTACGATTCGTTTTGATAATGGATCCAAGATCGTAGCCCGCGCAACCACACCAGATGCTGGTCGTGGTCTTTCCATTACCCTTTTGTATTTGGATGAGTTTGCATTCGTTAAGCCAAACATGGCAACAGAATTCTGGACTGCCATTCAGCCTACCCTAGCGACGGGTGGAGCTTGTATCATCACAAGCACACCAAACAACGACGAAGATCAGTTTGCGCAGATTTGGCATGGAGCCAACGCAACCATAGACAACTATGGCAACGAACGTGAACGTGGTATTGGAATCAACGGGTTCAAAGCTCTTGAGGTTAAGTGGGATAAGCATCCGGATCGTGACGAAGAATGGGCTGATAAATTCCGAGCAATGCTTGGCGAAGATAAGTTCCAGCGAGAATTTGAATGTAAGTTCGTTTCCGAGGATGAAACACTCGTTAACAACTTGACCCTATCCGTTTTGCAGAGCAAAGATGAGATTTTCAAGATCAACGAAATTCGTTGGTATTCTGAACCACAAGCGAATCATACCTACACGGTTGCTTTGGATCCTTGTTTGGGCACCGGTGGTGACTTTGCAGCAATTCAAGTCTTCGAAATGCCAACTATGCGACAGGTAGCAGAATGGCGTCACAATAAGACTCCGATCAAGGGGCAAATTGCCACACTTATGGAAATCCTAAATTATATTTTCTACACCCTAGTAGAGGATGAAGATCAAATCGGCGAACCCGAATTGTATTGGTCTATCGAAAATAATACTTTGGGAGAAGCTGCTCTAATAGTGATCAATGATACTGGTGAGGAAAATTTCCCCGGTGTATTTGTTCATGAACCTCGTCGTAATGGCGGTGGCCGTGGGCGTAAGGGTTTGACAACCACAAATAAATCAAAGCTATCATCATGCGCAAAGGTGAAATCGTTGATTGAATCCCAACGCATGGAGCTTAATTCAAAAGCTTTGATTCGTGAGTTTAAGAACTTCGTACGTTCGGGGGCATCATTTGCTGCTAAATGGGGCGAAACGGATGATTTGATCTCCGCAGTTTTGCTTTGCACAAGAATTGCACAGATGGTTGCCGAATGGGATCCAGATATGGGTGAATCACTAAAGGAAGTCGCTAACGAAGATAGTGATATGAATTTAGCCCCACTCCCAATTAGCTTCTAACATAAATATGACAAAGTTAGGAGAATAACATGGCGTCATTGATCTCAAATATGGCTAATGAAATCTTCCAGATTCTAAAAGGATCAGGTAGAACTCTTAGTCTATATGATGAATACGGGAACAAAGTATATGAACCTGCGAGCGCTAAGAGCTTCTTTGCTGAACCAGACAAACTAATGCTCTCTATTGATCCCGATGGAGCAAATAGTGCATTAAACATGTATGTGAGTGATTCAGCAAACGTAAGAGAAATGTCCAAGATGATTGATTCCATGCGCAACATGGCAACTCGATATAACTATCTCTTCAATATCCGCAAATACGGCAAAGACTTGAATCCCAAGGATTTTGCGTTCAAAGCATTGCCAATGATGGAATCCATGTGGGGTAGTACAAAAACTAGCTACCAAAACTTGGGATCAACTAAACTAATCATTCGACATAGTGATCGTGTATCTGAGGATGTTAGAGGGTCTCGCTCTCGCAAAATCAATGCTATTTTTGTTGAAACCTCCGAAGGCGAGCGTTTCAAATTCCCAACAAAAAACCTTCATGGTGCTCGCGCATTTGCCAAGCATATTGACTCCGGTGGCCGACCACATGATGAATTTTCACAATTTATTTTTAATGAATGTGACAAGCAACATAGTGTAAACATTGTTCGTGCTCGCATGAAGCGTATGCAGGAATCATCGGATACCATCGATGCGTTGCGTGAGACACTTGCTAATTTTGTTGCGGAGTCGAAGTCACGTATTAGTCGCCTCCAAGGGAATCGCTTTTATTCTGGCGTAATGGAACAAATTCAAAGTAGTCCAAATGTATTGGGCGCTATGAGCCAAGAAATTAAAGCAAAACAAGCAGAGCTTGTCGAGACTCTTGGTTTAGATGAAACAGATTCGCTATTTCCGATATTGGAATCCGTGGCGAAAACTATATTGGAAATGAATCAAATGAATCCATTAAATTTTGAAGAAGAAACACTACTTCAAACTTATGTGTTTGAATCCGAAGATCGTCTAAATGATCTTCTCGAAACACTTGAGGGCGAATTCGGTTATGAACGTGATACTCACTTTGTTATTGAAGGACTCAAAGTTGGTATGCTCGATGAAAGCGTATTTGATAACGCACAGACATATATGGGCGATTTCGATGGTTTCTCACTTACTGAGGAACCACAGGATAAGTTTCTAACTTATGCACGTCAGTGGAATAAGGCTCGTGGTCTTGCAGCTGGTGCGGATGATTCCGAACTAGCTGATATCGATCGTTCAAGTGCAGAGCTTGCATCGGGCCTTAAGGACGTTATTGCTGGTCGTCTTAACTTGAAGATGCCTAAGGGCGAAAAACCACGTTTCACAAATAAAGCTGCGGAAATCGCATACAAGCTAAATGCCGCGGGTGAACCGGGCGTTGGTATGCAGAACGATGCACTTGCAAACTACGTAAGTAACTTGGCTCATAAAATCTCCCATGGAGAGTCGATTGATGCAAACGAGCGTTTCTTTGCTCAGCGTATTGCGGATATCGTCGACAACTCGATGGCTGCAGAATCCATCTTGCCTGAAGAGCGTGAGCTTGACGAATGGGCTGGTTCGTTCGATGAAGCACGCTATAACCCATATAATATCGGCGATGATGAAGTTTATGATGGCACAAATCTTCGTAAGGTAAAGCAGTCAGAAGTTGAAAAATTCCTCAATGAGTTCAGCATGGATGATTTCTTCAATGAGATTTTCGATGGTGACATTGATCATGCTGTTGCACCAGATGAATCAATTAGCCGTAAGTATCTCCTGGATATGCTTTACTGGTACGCAAGTGAGCAGATGTATTTGCCTCGTGAAGCAGTGGAACAGTTCTACGGTGATTTTGAAGGTTTCCTAGATGCTGAAATCATTCCATATTTGAAAAAGCATAGCTATGATATTTCCGAATCTCTAGATGAGGCTCAGGAAATTCATATGAATGATTTCTTGCGCGGTGCAATTGCAAATGCAATCGAAAAGATGGACTCTGGAACCTATTATGGTATCCTAAGTGGTGATGATGCACAAGATGATTTGTATGCGCTAATCGCAGATTTGAAATCAATGGTTGCTGATGAGCTTGGTCTAAATGATCTTGTAGATTATGCTGATGAGATCATGTCCATTGCTAAATCAGTATGGGGCGGCACTAATGAATCGCTTCAGGAAGCTGAATCCGGCAGTTTCGAAGGAAACCAGGGCATTGTATTTGATCAGGCTCATTCTGCGCTCGTGGCGCTCATTGAGCAAGGAAAAGGCCCTCTAACAAATGTAACTGCTGAATGGTTTGATCCAGCAGAAGGTGATCCGGCCGAGACTCTTAAGGAACTCGCAGATGAGGCAGTTGGTACCGTAGCAAATGCTTTTGCGCGTGACGAAGAATTTGACTGGGCTTACGATTTTATTCGTAGCGATGCATGGGCAGATTTGCATAAGATTGCAACTGCTCTTATTAGTCAGAAGTATGGTGTCGAGCTAGACGAAGAAGCAATGTTTGGTCGTAACTCCCATACTCGTCAGGTTAATGCAATCAATTTTGCACAGGTTCAGACAACTCTAAAGCGTTTGATCATGGCAGAACCAAAGGACGTTCCTGCGGATCAGTATGAGAACTCAATTTTCTCAAAACTACGTGATGATTATTCTTATTCTATTCCATATTCCAACGCAATTCGTGCAAACGAAATGAAGATCCGTAAGGCTATTCAGGACGCTTATTCGAGTGAGGTTGCCGAAGATATTGAATGTGATGGTGTGGTTGTTCCTGGCGATCAGGGTGATGATTTTGTTTATGACACTATGACTCAGGATGCGCTTGCATCGACGGAAGCTGATGCTCTTGAACGTTTGAGAAAACTAGCAGGCATTTAAAAAGAATATTGATTCTAAAGAGCTTTCTAAGCTATAAAGAGAGAACGGAAAGGAATTTCCGTTCTTTTCCATATTTGTAACTAACTGATATATTAGAAAATAATAAAAAATAAATATTGATATGTCGCCCAGGTATAAATATAATGTGAACATATTAAAAACATAAGTGTTCTCAAAAACTTATAATAATTTAGGCTCACTTAATAAGGCTCTAATAAGGCTCAAAAAGGATAATAAAAATGGCTACTTTAGACGATATCCGTAATAAACTTCTCGCGCAGCAGACAAAGTCTGAAAACAAGGGTGGCGGTGGCGACCGCGCAATGTATCCGTTCTGGAACACCCCTGAAGGACAATCCTCAACAATTCGTTTTCTTCCTGATGCAGATCCAAACAACACGTTTTTCTGGGTTGAACGCTTGGTTATCAAGCTTCCATTCCAGGGCGTAAAGGGTGGAGATGACAAGGAAGTGGTAGTTCAGGTTCCGTGCATGGAAATGTATAACGAAACTTGCCCTATCATCACCGAGACTCGTCCTTGGTGGAAGGATCCTGAATTGCAGCCAATGGCTCGCAAGTATTACAAGAAGAAGTCTTACTTGTTCCAGGGTTTTGTTGTAAACAGCGCCTTCGAAGAGAAGGAACTTCCGGAAAATCCAATCCGCCGTTTTGCAATCAACAGCTCGATTTTTGATATTATCAAGTCATCTTTGATGAATCCAGAAATGGAAGATATGCCGGTTGATTTCACACACGGTCGTGATTTCAAGCTAACAAAGACCACAAAGGGTCAGTTCGCTAACTACTCTACCTCTAACTGGTCCTTCAAGACTCGTCCGCTTGGCACTGATGAACTCGGTGCAGTCGAACAGCACGGCTTGTTCAACTTGCGTGACTTCTTGCCCAAGAAGCCAGGTGCTGAAGAGCTCCAGGCAATTAAGGAAATGTTCCAGGCATCGGTAAACCAGGAAGCTTACGACGCTGATCGTTGGGGTTCTTACTACAAGCCTTTCGGTCTTCAGACGAATGACTCGGATGGCGGTGAGCGTTCTAATTCATCTCCGGCCCCTAGCGCAAGTGCAGGCGCAAGCGACATCTTGAGCCGCTTGAACACTACGCCAGCAGCTTCTGCTCCAGCGGCAGCTCCTGTTCAGGAATCCGCTCCAGCAGCAGAAGGCAAGCCAGACGCGCAGGAAATTCTACGTCGTATTCGCGAACGTAATGGCGGCTAATTAGTTGGGGAGTATAGCTCCCCAATTACTTTCCCAAAATCAGTATTAATTCTGATCTCATAAGGAGATGATATGAAACCTTTGGATTTCACAAAGTTCCGCAAGGACATTACAAAGTCACTCGATGGTATTTCGGTAGGATTTAACGATCCGAAGTATTGGGTTTCGACGGGAAATTACGCTCTTAACTACGCGATTAGCTCGGACTTCCTCAAGGGTATTCCTTTGGGTAAAGTAACAATGCTTGCGGGTCAGTCGGGTTCTGGTAAGTCTTACATTGCAAGTGGTAATCTTGCACGTAATGCACAAGAAGCCGGTTACTTCGTAGTATTGATTGATTCTGAAAACGCATTGGACTCGGATTGGCTCACTGCTCTTGGTGTATCCACGGCCGAAGACAAGCTTTTGAAGATTAACGTTGCTATGATTGATGACGTTGCTAAGATTATTAGTGACTTCATGAAGGACTTTAAGTCCACATACAAGGATACAGTACGCGAGGATCGTCCTAAGATTCTCTTTATTGTAGACTCACTTGGTATGCTCTTGACACCAACTGACGTTAACCAGTTTGAAGCTGGTGAAATGAAGGGCGACATGGGTCGTAAGCCAAAGGCACTTAACGCGCTTGTTCGTAACTGTGTCAACATGTTTGGTGAATGGGACGTTGGTCTCGTATGTACGAACCACTCCTATGCGAGCCAGGACATGTTTGATCCAGACGACAAGATTACTGGTGGTCAGGGCTTCATTTACGCAAGTTCCATTGTTATGGCAATGCGTAAGCTCAAGCTTAAGGAAGACGAAAACGGCAATAAGGTTTCCGAAGTGCGTGGTATTCGTTCTCAGATTAAGATTATGAAGTCGCGTTATGCAAAGCCATTCGAATCTGTGGAAGTAAAGATTCCATGGGATACTGGTATGGATCCTTATTCGGGACTTCTCGATATGTTCGAGGCGAAGCAGGTTGTTGTCAAGGACGGCAATAAGCTCAAGTATGTCGCGCTTGATGGTACCGAACATAAGTATTTCCGTAAGCAATACAATAGCGAAATCCTTGATATGATTATGCTTGAGTTTCCAGAGCACGAACGCCGTAAGGAAGCTGCAGAAGCAGAAGCTCGCGCAGCAGAACTGGCCGCTCTCGAAGCAGAATCGATTGAAGAGGCGGAGCTTGGTGAGGAGTAAAATCCTCACCATCGACTAAATACGCAAACAAGCGGGCAAAAGAGACATCAATTTCTGGATGTCTTTTTTGTTGAACTAAAAACAAAGATTGGGTTAAAAACATGGGCAGTGAAAGTGAACTAGTATTGGGTCTTTGGGAGACCTTTAGGGACGTGATCCCGGCGAGCAAACGTGAAGATGCCGCTACAAAGTTATTGAAAGTATTGGGCGATTGGGGTATTGACCTCGAAGATATGGCCAATGAATTAAATGGCGAAGATACTTATTTGGACCGCGCTTTTGAGCATTATGTGGAATCCGATGAAAATAACGACGATGAAGGCTACTACGAAGAAGATTATTGATTTTTCCTAACCACAACTGTTAGGTATTAACGATAATATGGAGTTTTACAATGAGTAAATGGTACGGCAAAATTACAGCCAACCCGAACGATATGACAACGTTCGTAGATGCTATTCTCTATTTCGAATCAGAACTAGAAGCAGCAAAACGAGAAGTAAAGCTCCACGGTAGCGTTGAGAAAGCAAGTGCGCAACTCCCTGGTATCGTGGAACATAGATTCAATCAATACCAAGAGGTAGAAGCTATTCTACGATATCTCGAAATTCGCCATACACAAACTAAGTCCGCGGCATTCAAACGATACCTGGAGACTTATGCGCGATCACTTTCTAGCAGAGATGCTGAAAAATATGCAGATGGTGATAAGGATGTGGTTGAATTTGCTATGCTTATTAACCAGATTGCTTTAGTACGAAACACCTACATGGGTGTTATGAAAGGACTAGATTACAAGCATTGGCAGATTAATAATCTTGTTAAATTGAAGGTCGCCGGTATGGAGGACTTCGAAGTAAACTAACCAATTCTGGTTGACATTGGGCGTTCCTATGTTATATTGGTGTTAACTCCAATAGCAAGGGACGCCCAAATCATGGTAGACATTAAGGAAATCAAAGCACGTTTTGATATGCTTGGTGAACTCGTGCAAGGCGCGATTGCTGGCCGTATTAGGGGTCTTGTCGTTGCTGGCGCTCCTGGCATCGGTAAATCCTATGGTATCGAACAAGCTCTAAAGGCTGAAGAACCAAAACAAAATGATGATCCACTTCATTACAATTTTACATTCCAGAATAACTTTCGGTTTGTGAAAGGTCATTCGTCGGCCGCAGGTCTATATGAGCTACTATATGAGTTCCGGGATGAAAATGCTGTACTCGCACTCGATGATTGTGATAGTATTTTCCAGGACAAAATCGGGCTTAATATTCTGAAGGCTGCACTCGATACAACCGCAAGGCGTGTAATTAGCTGGCAAACCGCTGGCAACCAAATTAACGCACCGAAGTCCTTCGAGTTTAAGGGCTCACTCATATTCATAACAAACCTCAACTTTCATGAAATGGTACAGGCTCGGCGTAGTGAGTTGGTACCGCACCTGGAGGCCATATTAGATCGTTGTTTTTATATGGATCTTGGTTTGGAATCATATGATGAGAAATTTGCATGGGTCAAGTATTTGTCCAAAGACATGCAAATGCTTTCAAAACGTGGATTCACAACCAATGAAATTGATGATATATTGGAATTCATACGTGAAAAGGCAGGTACTCGTACTAGGCTAATAAGCCTGCGTAAGGTGCAGCAGGTAGCCGATGTTTTCCGTACTGCAAAAACTGACTGGCGAGTAATGGCCCTATACACAGTTCTTGTGTAAATGAATATTGACTCCTACGATTACGGCATGTTACCGATGTCGTAATCGCCAAGGAGTAAACCATTGAGATATATTGAAGATTGCTTAGAACGACTCGATACAATTTTGATGTCGTATCCAGTAATTACCCCACCTGGATATATTCATCCAACAAAAATTGTGAGTCCATGGGATCAGAAATTCATAAGTGATGTTTCGACGCATACTCAGCAAGGTTCCGCTCTTAGTACGGCTCAATCAGCAATCGTATTGAAAATCCTACAAAAGTATTTGGGAGTTTTTAATGCGAAACATTCCACTGAAGTGCAACAGATTTTGCATTCTCCAATTTACCGCAAACCTCTATTCGAGTCACAAAGTTTTCCACGAGAAGTCCGTTGGGCAGGTGGCGGTACACTTTTATTCCGTTTCAAATTCAACGCACAGATTTCGGTTGATCTTCGCAACCTTAATAGTTCGTTGCCTGAGTTGTCTCCTCCACATTTGGTTCATCCCTATAAGCTTTGGAAGATTAATGTTGATAATTCAAATCATAAAGAAGTTATGAGCATCATCAAGCGTCATAATTTTGAGTTTGATGATGAAGTATTAGAGTTCTTCATGCATGTGACAAATAATCTGGACAATCCAACAAGCCTTAGGATAACAGATGACGAGATACAGGTCGACGTCAATAATGATATTTTGACAACGATTTGGTTTGATGAAATGGAATGGCTCAAGAATGTATAATCGCGTAACATTGCCCAAGGATCCAAAGTGGGCTCGACATATTTTGCGTTGGTCGAAATTGGTCAATATGGGCCCAACAAATCAATTGGAGGAATTGGCAAAGATTCGATCATTTACTGAATCTGATTTACCAAGCACATTGAAGTTATCACAGGCCGAGCAAAATGCTCTTCAATACATGTTGGATTGGAATGGTCGGTGTTTGATGTTGTCTCCGCAAGAACTATCTTTGACCCGGCATGTGGTTCTTATGGGAATAAAGCTATTGGGGTCAAAACGAGTTCTCATTACATCGAAACGTGACCAACGGCTTGAAGACTGGCATAGCATTATCAAGCAATTATTCCCTGATGCTGCAATTCATTTCGAAGGTAAGCCTGATCTCAAACAAGGTAATCCAGAGCAAGCAGACCTGTTCTTTTATTTGATTCGGAATAATTCCATCGCACGTTCCAAATGCGTCCAGCAAAACAAATTTGATCACTATGTGAGTGATGATGATGATTTCAGTGTGAATTATGATTTCTCCGAACATCATGATGGATTAGCATCGGAATTTATGAGGACGACATTGGTGGGTTCAGTACCACAGTTCTGGATTAATCCAAGTGACACTCGAAGTGATATAATATTGGGCAACATCTTTATGCGTTTACAGCAGACGCTTAAGGTATCTCCTAATATTTCCAAATACTTGCATTCGTATGCAAATATGGAAATCACATCATATTTGAAAGTACGTGGTGGAAAATATAATCTAGTATCATTAATGGAATCGATTGGTGTATGTACGAGTACAACTATTGGTGAGGAATCACAACATTACTTGATGTTGTCCTCTAGTGATATGCTTGTTACTGAAATTGGCGATCATAGTAAACGCAGATCAGAAGTGGTATTGCGATATAAACGTAAAGAGGAAGCAGTCATAGAAGCTCTAGGAAGCTCAATGGCTGAGGTTGTTACACTCGCTATGCAAGGTTCGTCCGAACATATAGACGCGCTGGAGCAACTTAAAACGACAGAATGGGCAAAGATTAAGACGCAAATGTTTCATAAACATCTAATGGCGTCTAGAGGGACTAACCCAAAGACTATTATTCTTGCTAATAACACTGCTTTGCGTCGTAGTTTGATCATTAGTTCGTTGGCTATTGAATTTGATCGGACTAAACCGGAAAGAGAACAGCAGGAAGTCCTATCCAATTTTGCATTTCCTAGTCCATCATATCGGGAATTTGAACTAATTCCCGATACATTCAAGAATAGAAGTTGTCCTACTATCATCATGCGTGATATAACAGAGTTGGATGTTCGAATCCTAACTGCGGTTGATCGTATGATTATAGCTGAGTACGGTTATAGTCGAGCGGATATCGATGATCTCATTACGCTATCAAAGATATATGGTTTCAGGCTTATTTTTGGAACAATGCGCGGAACGTTCGAGGATGAACTATCGGACAACCTATTGAAACCATTGTGATTTTTCCATAAACAAATTGACTTTGGCGGCCTATATCCGTTAAATTGGATATAAGGTCGTCCTATATTAGACGACATGACCTATAACAAAAAATAATAAAAAAGGTCTATCGTGAAAAAATGTACTTTGAAAATCCATGATGAGGTTAATGCCTCATTCATAAACTTGGAACCGCTTGTGCGTCGTAAATGTAATGATGCACTCAAGCACTTCTTACCACATGCTCGTCACATGCCAGCCTTTAAACTTGGACATTGGGACGGCACTGTAAGTTTGTTCGCAGTCAATGGTAATACCTACGTTAACATGCTTGATCGTGTTTTGCCGATCATCATTGAGAGTGGGTATGAAATTGATATTGAAGATGATCGCGTACCACGCACATTTGAATTTCCTGATGTAGACGAGAATTACATTGTTGATTTTATGCCCAATGCAGTTTGGCCGAAGGGCCATCCAGCTGAAGGTGAAAAGATCATGCTTCGTGATTATCAAGTTCAAATCATCAAGACATTCATTGAAAATCCTCAAGCACTACAAGAGATTGCAACGGGCGCGGGTAAAACGCTTCTTACAGCAAGCCTTTCGCATTTGTGTGAGGGATATGGCCGAACACTCGTTATTGTCCCAAATAAAAGTCTAGTTGAACAAACAGAAAAAGACTACAAGAATTTGGGTCTCGATGTTGGTGTCTATTACGGTGATCGCAAAGATATCGGGAAGACTCATACGATTTGTACTTGGCAATCACTTGATCGTATTGCTAAGGGTAGCTCAGCGAAAACAAAAACTAGTGTTGTTGATTTTGCCGACTTCATCGATGGTGTTGTTTGTATTATGATTGACGAAGCACACCAAGCAAAAGCTGAAGTGCTCAAGAACATGATGACAGGTGCATTTGCAAATATTCCAATTCGTTGGGGACTCACGGGCACCATTCCCAAGGAAGCCCATGCTGCGGATGTTATCCTGAGTTCGATTGGACCAGTTGTTAATAAACTGGCTGCAAAGGAACTTATGGATCGCGGTGTGCTCGCCGAGTGTCACGTTGATCTATTACAGATGATTGATCATGCTGAATTTGCAAATTTCCATGAGGAATATGAATTCCTAGTCACAGACCGTACTAAGCTGGAATGGATGGCTGGATTTGCTCAGAAACTAAGGCTTGAAGGAAATACTTTGATTCTTGTTAACCGTGTTAGTACGGGTAAAGAACTACAAAGCATGATTCCTGATTCAGAATTCATCAGTGGCGGCGTTAAGAGTGCTGAACGTAACGAAACATACGATGATGCCGCAACAAAGAACAATATGGCGATCATTGCCACATATGGTGTTGCGGCCGTTGGTATTAATATCCCACGTATCTTTAACTTGGTTCTTGTCGAGCCTGGCAAATCGTTTGTCCGCGTTATTCAAAGTATTGGTCGCGGCATTCGTAAAGCCAAGGACAAATCATTTGTTCAGATTTATGATATCTCGAGCACATGTAAATTCAGTAATGCTCACTTAACCAAGCGAAAGTCCTTTTACAAAGATGCACAATACCCACACAAGGTGACGAAGGTCAACTATTTGCAGGGTGAGTTGCTCTCAGGAACAGATGAAAAATGAAAATTTTAACCGTAGACAACAAGCCCTTTTCGATGAACGACGTGCCGGACGAAGTTGATGATATCCGTTATTGCGTTTTGGATTATACCGATTCAAATAATGTGGATTATATTTTCATTCCATTGATGTTTTTGGAAAGCTTTAATAAGAGTTCAGTTGATCTTCGCATAGGCGAATATAGAATTCAAATGCCAAGTGATTGGTCCATCGTAATCGGAGATAAGCATTCGGGTGAATTGGAAGTCATCAGTTTAAAGCAATTGAATGATAGAGAATTCGATGCGTTTGCAATTAACCCAATTAGCGGATATATGCCGGAGTTTCTGGACATTGAGATTATGAATGTATTTCCCGATGTGAAATGGTATTTCCCAAAACTAAAATACGGACATATTCTAGCTGTTCCTTTGTCTCACAAGGACAAGTCTACTTGTGCATTCTTTGTTAAGGATGTGAACAAGATTCCCGAAACACTTGATATCACACAGATGGTTTGATACATGAACGTAAAATTTCACTTTGATAATGACATTTCAACTGAGTATGAAGAACTTGAAGTTGATTATCCTGCGGGGGCAATGATCCCCCGTAAGGGTGAAATCGTCCTACACGTTAGTCCAGCGCTAGGTGAAGAACGCCAGTATGAAATTAATACTGTAATGCATGATTACTTGGTTCCAGGTGAAGTCCTAATCTATGCGAGACTGAAATGACAACATTATTCTTGAGTCTGAAAGCCGAATATTTCGATGCAATTCGTGATGGCACGAAGACTCAAGAATATCGTGAGATAACTCCGTATTGGACCAAACGTATCGTCGGCCGCACATACACGGATATAGTCCTGACCAAGGGTTACCCGAGAGCCGACGATATGGATCGAAGAATCCGCAAACCTTGGCGCGGTTATACAACGGGAACTATTGTTCATCCCCATTTTGGAAATCAGGAAATAAAAGTTTTTATTATCGACGTTAGTGGTTGACAGGCTTCCTGTTTGTGTTATGTTTGATATAACAAAGCACAAGGAGATCGAAAATGACTGTTTACAAATGCCCAGAAGCAGTTCAGTTTGTGCATACGGATTGGTGTAACCTTGATGTTAAGGTTGAACAAAATCGCATTCTCAATCACAAAGCTTCTCTTTTGACCTGGCTACAATCAAACGGGTATAAGGGAAAGCTAACGGGCGAAGTTGTTCGTTTTTCAGTCGCAGATGGTTATGCCGAATATATGGTTGCCGATAAGGGTCGTTCATGCGATCTGATTCACCTGCCATATTGGGATGCGTACCAGCTCCCATATGCACACCGTCTTACCCGCAAGGATATCATCCAAGCCATCGAAGTTGAAAAGGCATTTAACAACGCCTTGAAAAATCAGGGAGATCGATAATGAGAACTTTCAAGCGCACCGAAACACGCAAGGGCTTTGAGGAACAGGAATGCTGGAATGCCGGCTATACGTTTCGAACGAATGTGTTCAATATGGTTCCCGATTTGGGCCCTTGCTATGCTTGGGATGAAGAAACCAAAACTCGGCATGATATGTCCTCGCTTGTGCCAGTGGAGGCATAATGAATGTCTCCGAATATCTAGCCCTCGAGGGGATTCATACGGAACGCAATTTGAGTTATTTACCTCAGCCAAATGTTGCTGATGTTGTGATCACTCCACTGGAGGCTCCGCACGAGTTAATCCCCACTGCATTCTGTTTTGCGTTTCGTTGTGACGGTTCTATCCTCATGGCTCAAAACACCAGACGTGGACTGGAAGTTCCTGGTGGCCATCGCGAGATCATCGACGGAATACTTGAAACCCCATATGAAACTGCAAAGCGTGAGACACTTGAGGAAATCGGTGCATTCATGAGCGACCTCAATGCTGTGGGCTTCATGCGCAGCACATGCTTGGGTTCAAAGCCGGACGGATACGATTATCCGTATCCCTATTCGTGCCAGCAGTTTTATGTTGGTCGTGTTACTTGGAACTTTGAATTCACCGTTACGGATGAATGCTTTGAACCAGTGTGGGTAAGCCGGGATCAGATTGAGCAACACTTGAGCGGGCGGAGTCTTGAGCTATATTATGCCGCATATAATTGGTTCATGACAAACGAAATTTAAGTCACAAAAAACCCCGGAATGATCCGGGGTTCTTTATTCGTATTAGAGAGTGAACGCTTCCTGCAATACTGGAATCATACGGTTAGTACCGTAGAACTTCTTACCAGAAAGAGCATTACGACCTTCAAGAATGTATTCGTACATTTCGTCGGTTACTTCGTCTGCTTCAATCATATCAGCGAACTGCTTGAATACGACTGTGAAATCTTCTGTTTCTAGTTCAGTACCACGTGCTTCAGCAGCGGCAACACCAGAAGCCTTAAGATCAGCGATCATGGACTGACGGTTTTCACTTACATAACCGACTGTTGCTTCATAGGAAGCCTTAAGAGCAGCTACAGTCTTAGCAGCATCAGCACCCTTAATGAGCGCCTGCTTGTTTGATTCTGTATTTGTATGAAGCAATACGGCTGCCTGTAGAGCTTCCATATCTGTGAATGGACCATAAAGTGCTGCCCATTCAGCAACACCCTCACCAACCGCAGCCATACGGCTTGATGGAGTTAGTTCTTCGAACTTCTCTAGTGTAGGTGTGTCCATGAAACGAGCAGGGTCAGCTTCAATTATTGCAAGAACTTCTGCACCATCAGTAGCTTGGTTGATATCTTCAACTAGCTCTTCATCAGTTGCGCTTGTAGAGTCAGCAAGTGGAAGATCAGCTTCGCCTTCAACAGCCGCAGCTTCGCGAGACCACTTGTAATTATTGCGTTCCCAAGTCGTAACAGTACGGTTGTAGATGATACGAGCAAATTCATCAGCGCCATTGAAAGGCTTAACTGTTACAGTTGCTTCGCCAGCCTTTGCAGGTGCCTGGCCAACCAAACGAACTACTCCAACCTTAGCACCATTGGTGACCTGGAAACGGCCAGTGCCAACCTGACGAACAATCCAAAAACCAGTTTCTGGACCTGTGGAGTCATCGAGCCAAACAGCATCGAGGACGAGGAGTTTCTGACCAGCTTCTGGCTGACCGAAGAAACTCTTTTTAAGTGGACGACCCATAATATATCTCCTAGTTAGGGGGTTTCTGCCTGTATTTATTATGTAAAGTAAATAAGCTTTATTAAGAGGTTCGATATGAGACTTAAATCAGACCAAATAATCCAAATATATTTGAGTAATTTGTCTACTATGGAATTAGCCATGACATATGGTGTTTCAACTAATACTATTAGATCGATTAAGCGTAAACGTAGCCATATTGATATTACTGGTCAATTACAATTATTTCCTGGTCGACCAAAAGGAAACCGACATATACTTGATGATCAAACAGTATTGGACATATATGAGGCTACTGGTACGACACGTTGGTTCAAAGAACAATTTGGCGTATCCAAATCAGTAGTTCAAAATATAAAATTCGGTCGCACATACCAAGCCGTAACTGAAGGTCTTGGGGTACCTGGTGAGATTAGAGTTCATTCCCTTACATGGGATGATGTATGCACGATAAGAGCAAGCAGACTTCCAACGCAAACGCTTGTGGAGCTATTTGGCGTTTCCGCTGGCACGATTAATAATATCAAGACCGGACGCACCAGGAGCTTCAAATAAATTGACAAACCACCCTATGATGTTGTTTACTTAGAACAATATTAAAGGAATGTGTTTATGAAGTTTCCTCACCGAATAATTGTGAATTTCACCGAAGGCGGTTCAAAGTTAAAAATGATTCAGAAATTAAATGCATTTCTGAATCATGAAACTCGTGGCGAATATGAGCGGTATAATATTCAGAAAACCGTAAATGGTTATTCTCGTGAATTCGTGGGTATTGAACTTGCATTTGCCGACCATCAAGACGCTGTTTTATTCAAACTTGGATTTACCAATGACGACACTATTTGATAATCTACCCGAGCTACCTTCTCTAACAGAGGAGAATGCAAAGCCGAAGAAAGCCGCCGCAGGTAAATCGTACAAGTTGGATTTATTCAAGCAAACCTTACCAGCTTTGTTTGCGTGTGATTTTGATTTCTATGATCGTTGTTCGGAAGCTGAACAGAAGGAAATCACTCCACTTATTCTAATGCGTTGGGTATCATTGTGCTTGAGTAACCAAGAGGCTGCCGTGTTCATGACAAATACATTTGTCAATGAATATTTTTGGAATCTAAGTAAGTATCCGGAGTTGCAATGGAAGTTACTTTGTGTTGCTAGTTCGGAGATAGCGAAACGTCCGCCACGTATGCAGTGGTTTCAAGCAAAGCGCTCAAATAGTAAGACGCCAAAACTTGATGCATACTTGCTGATGATAAATCCACATATAAGCGATATGGAACTTGAAATTATCAAGAATAAAATCCAATCGGAAGATGAAATCCGTGCAATGGTTCGTGAATTTGGCGAAGCAGATGCGGAAGCAAAAGATCTAATAAAGGAGTTTAAGGCACACTATGGCAAGAGCAGCAACGAAACTGAAAGCTGAAGAAGTCAAAGCCGAGCCAATTAAACACCAGTGTGAATTTTGTAAAAAATCCTTCTCGGCCGAAAAGACTTTGTTCTCACATACTTGCGAGAAGAAACGTCGATGGATGTGGAAGGATGAAAAATATGCAATGCTGGGGTTCCGTGCATATCAGATTTTCTATGATATTGCACAACGCTCGAAAAAGCAAAAAACACAAGAAGACTTCATCAATTCACAGTATTATCTAGGCTTTACGAAATTCGGACGGTACTTGCAGAGCATCAATGCAATTGAGCCATATGGATTTGTTGAGTTTTTGATTCGCTCTAATATCAAATTGGATGATTGGAGTACACCACGCGCATATGAAATATGGGTACGTGAATTGGGTAAGAAGGAACACCCAATGAAGGCATATGAGCGTAACGTTTTACTTATGGAACAATGGGCAAAAGAAACCGGCAACGAGTGGACAGATTTCTTTCGTCTTGTGAATCCGCAGCTTGCCACGAAATGGATTGTGGGTGGACGAATAAGCCCTTGGTTATTGTATTCGGTGGGTGATTCATTAGTTGAACGCTTGAGTGACGAACAACTCAATATGGTTAAGGAACTAATTGAGCCAAATTTTTGGTTTAAAAAGTTTGATCAATATGAGGAAGAAGTCAGTATCATCCGTGAGGAGATGAGATCCGTCGGAGTATAACTAAGAATAAAAAGGAGCCGTGATGGACAATTTCTATTCAAATATGTATGGGAGCAACGGTGCTCCTAAAAAGCCCGAAACAACACCAACAACGGCCCCCACGCCCGTTGCTAAGGCTCCTATCCCGGCTCATCAACGACTTAGTGGCTTGAAGATCACAAGTTCTCATATGTTTGAGGTTGAAATCAACGGCCGAAATGTAACTATTCCTAGTGCTGCATATATTAAGTTGCTTGAGGATCAGATTAAAGAATTCCGAGCGAATTCCCGTCAACAGGCAAATCAAATTACACGTCTTACGAATGCTGTAAATAAATTGAATTCAGAATTAGACAAAGTGCGTCAATTAATACCACGCCGTAGGTAACATGCTCATATACTTTACAGACGAAATAAAAAATCTAACCTGGTCATACGAATATTCTCCGCAAGATGAGATTCAAGTCGATCGATTCTGGTACACTGAGGATACACTATTGCTCCAGCTTAGTGAGACTGATCCCTTTGTTGGTAGAACCATGTGGAGCGACTTAGATACGCTCCACTACCAAATTCTGTTACTCAAATGCTTCGATCATCTAGAGGATGATCATCCAAGTGATTCCGTTACATTGAATTTTAAGGAACCGTTTATGAGTTTTCGGTTTCTTAGTTCTGCCTTCATTAAGCAAGCCCGCATCAACGGCGTGACTGGATTTGAGTTACTCAGCATAGTACGTAAATCCAACGGGCGACTGGCAATGGACTTCTCTAAGTCGTACAGCTTTGCATATCCATCAACTGCAATAATCGCACCCGAACCAGCCCGCAAAATCAATCCATTCCGCATCGTTGTGGACAACTCAAAATAATATTGTAAATCGCAAAGAATCCAAATACAATGACTATTATGAATGAACCAAAGTTTATCCATCTTAGTGAGACACCTTGTATCTTTTATTTCAACAACGATGTTTTTACGTTGCCGGGATTCAAGAAGGAAATTCTCGCCTGGTTCAAAGAACGCCAACCGGTTCATTATACTAGGAATTTAGTCAATGCTGAACGTGAAAAATATGGTGCAAGCTTTTGTATTATATTTGATTCAATCAGTGATGCTGTTGAATTTAAAATGAGATTCGTATGAAAAAGATTACCGACATTGATATCGACTTTGCTGATCGCGATCTTGCATTGGCTAAAGTAACTCATATCCCAGCAAGCATGTTGAAGGAAAATGAGCTGAAGCGACACAACGTCGGTGTATATCTGCATGACGTTCCAGTTGATCCCATCACAAATCTTTGTGCATTCGAGTATAAGCAAGCCGAGGCCAATGGATTCTTCAAGATGGACTTCCTAAATGTTGGTGTTTACAAGGATATTCGTGATCCAGCACATTTGGAAAAACTAATGGCTACCGAGCCAATGTGGGAACTACTTGAGGATGAAACAATTGTTGATACATTGTTTCATTTGAGCGGACATTTCAATGTGGTTCAGCAAATGAAACCCCGAACCATTATGCAATTGGCAATGGTGCTTGCTATGATTCGTCCTGCAAAGCGTCATCTAGTAGGGAAGTCGTGGTCTGAAGTTGAAGCAAACATTTGGACAGCATCTCAAGATGATTTGTTTGCGTTTAAAAAATCTCATGCAGTATCATATGCTTTGGTAATCCAAGTACAAATGAACATGCTTGTTGAGCAAGCCAGCGCATGACAACCCGCACACAACCCTTTCCCGTAACTGATTTCCGATTTGTGGATTTTACACATTGGTATGATCCCAAGCTTTTTATTGATCCGGCTTTACCAATCGATCATTACGTTCATAACTCGGAAGAGCATTTCGGCTATGGACATGCTGTTTCAAAGACTTGTCTTACTATTGAAGTCAATGGTAAACCAATGTTGTTTACGATGCCAAAGGGTTCGGTGGATGATGATCAATGGGCTGATGGTAAAGTATTTGATCGGCACGACTCATCCTTAACTGGAGAGTACGTCTTGTATTTTAAATCCGAGCATTTCAACAGCGGGCTAATACATGAGATTGTTCGGGCTATGGAAGCAACCACCGGGCGTTGGTGCTTGCAATTCAAAGGATCTAAAACGTATGGACTTGATTATAGCAGACTTCGTTTCAGTCTGTTTTCGTCCTTTGATCCACCGCATATTAGGGTAAGATTTGAACACGCGCATGATGCCGTGCTCTTTAAACTTATCTGGAAGGATGCTTCTTTACTAATTGAATCTGACGACGCTTAATACGTTTTGCTGTTAGATCATCTAGACTCACACAGGGTCCAGCTTCAATATTAAAATCTTTTGTAATGAATGTCTTGAGGAATGGGCGGAAAACGCCCCAGCGAGGCTTTAGTGCAATATTGATTGGAAGTTGGCGATTTGTTTCCCACCACCATTCTTCGCCCAGCTCTAGGAAGAGTTTCTTCAACTCGTCAGTTGGCAAATCCCCATACACGTACATGGAAATGATTTGTGAATCACTATTGCCGACTATTCCCAGGTATTCTGTATCCACGTATGTTCCGTGGGTTAGAAAGGGGAATTTTTCTAAAGTTTTATTCATTCTTCCTAAGTCATTTTTGCTAAATATCTAATACCGTTCTATTTATAAAAGGCTCCAACAGAGAGTAAAACGACATGGGTTCAGTGATTCTATACGAACAAAAACGACGAATTTGGTTGACCCTGGACGGTGGTGCTTTCATCAATAGGAACATGGCCATGCACAATCCAGATTTTCTAGTCTTTAAAGATTCCCAAACTGAAGTCGAATTTGTTGTCCGCAATGTTGATCGAAAACCAATCGATCTCACTGGACGCAAAATGTTCGTTACTCTAGTGGATTATCATACCGCTGTTACACTTGCTGTTGTTCCTCTCGAAGTGGTTGATGCTAAACGTGGAATTGCTCGTTTAACATTCCTTCCGTATATGGTCAAGGACATAAAGTTGGGCTTCCACAGATATGTCGTATCTTATCAACTTGATAATGGTAACGCAAAGCTATTGAACACTGACCAATATGAGCGAGTGAGCGGATTCTTTGAAATACGATATGGTCGTGAATTACAAGGGATCCAATCTCAGCACGCCGAGTTTAGTGAGTTCTATCCGGATAAGACAAATCGTTTTGATACTGTTTGGATCACACCAAATTTCAAGGGAAACCTCCAAAACGGTTCACTTATCGGCCTCCACACATTCGTATTCAGCTTGGTTCATTGGACCGGCAAGGTGACGATGGAAGGCGCAATTGTTAGTGAAACACCTAAGGAAATTGATTGGTTCCCTTTACTCATTGATGAACAACGCGACCAAACATATGTGGACCGTTCCGGTCTTTGTGCGTATAACTTGAATGCTAATTTGCAATGGATTCGCTTTAAATTTGTCCCTGATATCCGCAACAATGGCGAAATTAAAAAGGTAAGTTTACGTCACTAAGCTGTTGATTTTAATTGACTATTAGGGCATATCTATCTTATATTCTAAATATAAAAATAAGAACTATAAGAAGAGGTAGATAATGCCCATTGATTTCTCGCAGCGTTATTCTGACTACGCTCGATTTCTTCCTGCTGTCAGCGAAATGTATACCAGATTCGTTGTCAACCCGAACCCAAAGCGAGTAAGCCCAATATCGCAGAGCGATCTGGATTTCTTGAATCCAAATACTAATCTGTGGTACCTACCTTGCTCGCTTTATTCGGCTGGCCAAGCTGCAAAGTCAGCAGGTGCAGCCAAACGCAAAGACATGATTACTGGTCGTACAAATAAGAATACAACCATTCTTGGCGATTCTGGCGGATTCCAAATCCAGCAAGGTTCTATCAAGTTCAAAGGCGATGAGACGCGCGAGCGTATGATGCGTTGGCTTGAAGAGAACTGTGACTGGTCTATGATTCTCGACTTCCCAACTGGTGGTATCAACATGGGTACTATCGAACCACATATGAATCGCCTACTTGCTGATGGTGATACTTATGAGTTCAAGTTTCCGGATGGCAAAACTGAAGTTATGGATCTCAAGCGGTTTGCTGAAGTTATGGAGTTTGATCTCAACGATCAACAATCAGGTGGATTCGCCACTTGTATGTTCCAGACTCTAGTGAACAACGTTTATTTCCAACAGCATCGCAAGCCTGAGGCAACAAAATTCCTAAATGTTGTTCAGGGTCGTAATGCTGAGGAATCAAAGTCTTGGTACGAACAGGTCAAGGATTTCAAATTCGATGGATGGTCACTTGCTGGTCCTCACAAGGAAAAGTTTGATATGACTCTCGCTCGACTCCTGGATATGCGCCGGGATGGTCTCCTAGAGGGCAAAGACTGGATGCATATTCTGGGTGTGGGTAAGCTTGCTAATGGTTGTGCTTATACGACAATGCAACGTATGATTCGTAAGCACGACAATCCAAATTTTACAATTTCCTACGACGTATCAAGTCCATTTACTACGGCTGCATACGGTAACCTATTTTTAGGTTACACTTTGGATAAGAACGCTTGGACAATCCAATCTGAGAAGCTCGACGGTCGACATTACTTGTCTCAGTATAAAACGATTGCTGAACGCTTTGAGCGTCGCTATGGCCGTGAATTGACTCCAAAGTATCGTGGTGAGGAAGCTTTCCTCGATGAGTTGCGTTTGCTTTGGAAAGATAAGTTCAAAACGGATATTGCAGAACAATACTCGACCTTTGTCGAAACCGAAATTGGTAAGCAATTGAAGATGAAGGACATTTGTGTCAACGTGGATAAAAAATTGACATCCACATGGGACGTTGTTACATATGCTTTGCTTATGAATCATAATGTTCAGGTTCATCTTGAGGCTGTTTTTGAATCGCAGGATCTATATGATAAGGCGGACAGAAATCGTGTTCCTAATGAGATGCTTGAACTAAAAGAAATTATTGAAGAAATTTTAGATCCCGCTACTAAGGACCCACAAAGTTTAATTGATACAAATCGTAAGCTTCTGAATTGCTTGGCCGGTGAAAAAACCGAAGCAGGCATTCCGGTAACCGCTGTTATTAATGACGTTCCTGTTAAGGAAAAGAATGCAGCTTATGACCGTTATGCGGATTTCAAGAAGTCGGTTAAATCGACAGAACCAACTATAATTGGCGGAATCTTCTCCTAAGGATTAAACAGATGGCGAACATTGTATATGACTCACTGGTACAAAGTTTATCCGGTTTGAAAAGACGTGGACCTAATAGCTGGTCCAACTTCAACGCCATCTGTTGCATTCACAATGGAGAAACACGCCCTGATAATCGTAACCGAGGTGGACTTATGTTGACCTCGGACGAAACTTGCGTGTACCATTGCTTCAATTGCAAATACAAGGCTTCCTGGAAGCCGGGTGCGCAGCTTTCTCGACGTATGGAGAATCTATTGGAGTGGACATTTATGCCACTTGAGGATCTCAAACGTTTAAAATTTAAAGTATGGCAGCATTGGGCTTCTGCTCGTGAAGGTATCAAATATGAAGATACCCGAGTAATCAATACTAATTTTTCGTTCAAAGAGGTCCCGTTACCAGAAGGGGCTAAACCATTTTCACATTGGTTGAAACCTGAAAATTTTGTTGCCGAGTTTACAGATGTGGCTGCATATGTGTTGGATCGTGGTGAGGAAATATTTTCAGATTATGAATACTATTGGTCGCCTTCAAAGGAATTTTCGATTAATAAGCGTGTAATAATTCCATTCAAATGGGATAATAAAATTGTTGGTTATACTGCTCGTGATATTACAGGCACTTTGAAGAACCGCTATTATGGAACAGTTCAACCCAATTTTATATTCAATACTGAATCGATTGATTATGACAACGAATATATATTTGTCACAGAAGGGCCATTTGACGCCATAGCAATCAACGGTGTTGCTATGCTCGGTGATAAAATCACTCCAGAACAAGCAGAATGGCTTAACCAAACTGGAAAGAAAATCGTAATTGTTCCGGATCGAGAGAAGATGGGCGGTAAGCTCGTTGACACCGCGATTCAACAGGGATGGTACGTAAGCTTTCCACGTTGGGGTGATGATATAACTTGGGTTAAGGATCCAGCCGAGGCGGTCAAAAAACTTGGAAAAATATATACTATGTTGAGCATCATAGATGTTATGTTTAAGGATGCGTTAACAATCAATGTAAGAAGAAGACTCACTTTAAGGGTACGATAAAAATATGTCCGAGAATACCGAAGTAAAGACCTATAATGAAGACGTCCAGCGCCTATTATTGCAATTTATGATTTCTGACCCCGCAGCATTTGCGCGTTCACAGAATATCATTAATCCCAAGTATTGGAACGATAAGCTTCGTAGTTCTTGCCGTTTTATTATGGAGTATTCTGACAAATACAACGTGTTGCCATCGCCGGAACAGGTAAAAGCAGAAACAGGTCAGGACATTGCATTACTTCCGGATGGTGAAGCTGTCCGTCATAGCGAATGGTATCTCCAAACAGTTGAAGAATTTTGTCGTCACAAAGCGATGGAACAACTCGTCCTAGATGGTGCAGGACTTGTTGATAAGGGTTTATATTCGGAACTCGAAAGACGTTCCAAAGAGAATATGCTGATTTCCTTGCAGAAGGATATGGGCACTGATTATTTTGAAAATCCTCTTGAGCGTTTGCATAGGATGCGCGACCGAACTGGTATGACCAGCACAGGTTGGAAAGACATGGATGCAAAACTTTACGGCGGGATGAACCGAGGCGAACTTACGTTCTTCGCGGGTGGTCCGGGTACGGGTAAGAGTCTGTTCTTACAGAATCTTGCACTCAATTGGATTCAAATGGGCCTGAATGTCGTATATTTCTCTTTGGAATTGTCGGAAGAACTCGTTGGTTTGCGCTTTGATGCGATGATTGCAGAAACTGCAACCAAACAGATTTTCAAGCATATGGATGACACTGCGATGCGAGTCGCAATGGCTTATAAATCCCACAAGTGGGGCAAGCTACAAATCAAAAAACTTCCAGAAGCTGGTACAAAGGCTAACGATCTACGTGCGTATTTGAAGGAATATGAAATCCATCACGGATTCAAACCCGATGGTATCCTAATCGATTATTTGGATCTATTACATCCGAATAGTGGTAAGGTAAGTCCTTCGGATTTGTTCATCAAGGATAAGTACACATCGGAAGAATTACGTGCATTAGCTAACGAATATAATGTTCTAGCTGCAACGGCTTCCCAGTTGAATCGTGCAAGTATTCAGGAACAAGACTTCGATAACTCTCACATTGCTGGTGGTATTAGTAAGATCAATACTGCGGATAACGTGATGGGTATTTTTATGAGTCCACAGATGAAGGAGCTAGGTGAGTATCAGATTCAGTTCCTCAAGACACGTTCAAGTAGTGGGGTTGGTTCTCGAATCAAGCTCAAGTTTAATCTAGAGACACTTAGAATTGTTGATCATGAAGATGGTGACGCGCCAGTAAGTACGAGCCCGCTATCCAGTATTCAGAGAGAATTGTCAGCAAGTAAACCATCGATGACTGTCAAGTCAGGTCCCAATACTCCACCGGATAATCCAACTGGTGCACCAGTATCACTTGGAACTACTGTTGCAGGTACACAAAAGACAACTCCCGAAGTAGGTTCTCTTAAGGACCGAATGAACATGATGAAAAAGTTCTCAGGCAAGTAATAATCCCGGTAAACATAAATAGTACAAAATCCGGGAGACCAGCATGGCAGACTACTTGCAAGAACTTAGAGCTTATATAAATCTTACTGATACTCGCTATCAGCAAGATGAAGCACCTGAGGATCCTTTTGTTGCTGAAAACCATGCAATTGATATTGCTTCCGATGATGATTCTATTATTGAGAGCTTGGAGCTTCTTCGATTTAAACTTTTGAATGTTCGTTTAACTGAAGGCACTTCCGACTATGCGTTGGGGTACGAAGAAGCTTGTATAAAGGTTGTAGAAATGATCGATGGGATCCTGCATTCCCATCGATCACCATAACAGGCAGTAACTTAAATGAAAAACATGCGTAGCATTATTTCGGAACTGGATCGTTTAGTCCCTGAGCGTGACAAACATCAAATTATTGAAGCCAGAGCCACTAACGTGATCGCCAGTTGCATTAATGTCATGCAGCTGATAAATGAAACTTTCTCAGATGCGGAAGCCGAAGAGTTAAACAAACGTTTACTCGGAGCAATAAAAAATAAAGATGCTTCGAAGTTTAACCGCAAAATTACTGAGATGAAGAAACTTTCAAAGAACGCAAAGCATGACAAATAACCTGCACAAACACCTAGAGATAATGAGAGAAGCTTCACTCCGCGACATTGCTGCGGCAGCTGGAGACGCTGTGGGTGCTATGGCGGGTAATGATAAGTCCAAGGGCCGTCAAGATGCCCGTAAACTTAAATCATACTTGACAAAGCAATATAATAAATGGCTTGGTCAAACAGGTAATGAAATTGACGAAGAGTCTCTAATGACTTTTCTTTCAGCAAAGATTGGATTCACACCCGCAAATATTCGAAAGATTTTCGATAAAGCAAAAGTCAGTGATCCAACACAAATGGAATCCCTACAAGAAGATATTAATAAAACAGACGTCGATCGTGTAATGCAGATCGCCGCTGAATTTGCCTTTGCTCATAATTTGGTTAAGCCAACAAATCCGGAGGAAACTCCAATGGCTAGCCGAGAAGAACCTCGCCGTGATGGTCGCCGAAGAAATCGCGATGAGGGTTCACCAGATGATATTATCAATAGCTTGCGTAACCGAGTAGAGAGTAACAAGAATGCCTACAACGTTGACAAGACAGAGCTTGTTGATGCACTGAAACAAACGGGTCTAACCCGAGAATACCTTGGCGACCTCACCGATATAATGGCCAAGGTAAAAGATTACAAAGACATCCAAAAAATGCCCGATCGCAACGAGATTATGAATCAGCTTGCTAAGGTTGGATTTGCTTTCTTCAAGTCAACACGTTAATTGACTTTGTGCTCATATCCTGCTTAATTGGGGATATGAGCATCAAACATTTTCACGACCTACCAATCAAAACAATTCGCGCAGCTTTTGCTGAGTCTTCTACTTGGCTAATTAATGAGAAATATGATGGTAGCTATATTCGTGCAGGTTTGGATGCACTGGGACAGTTTTATACCGCACGTAAAGGGTTGAAGCCAGTTTACTCATATAGGGACTGGGATCCAAAACCATGGGCCGATGCATTTAGATCCGCACATATTGCGTTAGAGTCGTTTGTTGATCGACTCGACAGTATGGGGGTAATCAAACCGGGCGACCATATGGATTTTGAGATTATATATGGTAGGCTTCCCAATACTATTGCGTATCCGCATTATTTGGCAAACACTCTCATCATGTTTGCCACAAATAATAATGAAATCAAAAACCACACCACAACGCTCATGCATAATGATTTGTTTCTACTTGAACATCCGGGGCTATCCTCGGAAGGTTCAGTTAAAGTCATGTATGATGAATGGACTACTCATCACGGTAGAAGAAAAACTCGTATAAGAACCAATCGAACATGGACTTTTCTTTTTGCGTATGATGTGAAATTCAAACATGATATGATTACCGATGAAGCCATGATTAGTATTCCGGCGTTTTTAGATCGTCATATCAAGTTCATGGGTCAGACCCTAACAATCGAACAATTACTTGAGACTAAACTCACAAAGAAGCCAGAATGGCTCATTATTAGTGATAGTGGTTGGAAAACACACAAGCCATACTTGCTTGAACAGATTAAGCTTGAACGCTCCAAATATCGTGCTGAATTTGCAATGCTTTGTAACCTCAACACAAGAGTTCTAAAACAGTATTGGGCTAGTTTGCATTCGTGGCGGCAACGCAAATCATCCGAAATTGAAGGAATTGTTGTCCACTTCAAAGTTGATGGTAACCCCATTATAGCCAAGTTCGTAGACACCGAAACATTCGGGCCAGCCAATAATTTCTCACATATCGTTCGTTATTGGTTACAGGGTGGGCGCCGTCCAGAACGCCCAAGCTTCCTTTCGCGGACAAAAGATTGGCCAGTTGAAAAACGTTTGGAACGTTTGGAAGTCCTACGTACCCGTTTTATTGATAATCGTCTAAAACTCACAAAAACGTTTCGTGAAACCGAAGTATCATATTATAATAATCAGTTGTTCGAGCGCACTGCTTTGTTATTTGCCGAAATAAAGGAAAAGTTGGAAAATGGGTGGACTGGCGTTTAAAGATAAAACACGTCGTATTCTACGTGCGGAAGTGGAGCCAACCATCCGTTGGTTATCCAAAATAACCAATATTGATTATGACTATCTTAGTGAGAATCTTCTGGGGTCGGGAGGGCTTGCCGAAACCAGCGGTGACTTGGATATCAATATGTGTCAGGACACGTTTAGCGAAAAGGACAAATTCGCTGATTTACTCGTCGATAGGCTTGGTGCGGATAACGTTAAAAAGCGCCTATACGTGAATCAAATTTTCACTTGCGTTCCAATCAAGGGCGATTCCAATAACGGGTTCGTTCAAGTTGATTTCATGTTTGGTAATGCAAAATGGCAACATTTTTCATATTTTTCTCCTGGAGAGAAATCTGCATATAAGGGATTGTTTCGGACGGAACTTATCAAAGCGGCTGTTGCATTCCAATCTGATTGGACTCTTTGGGAAGATGGTGAATTGGTTGCGCGTGTGGGTCCAACGTTCTTCCATGATCGTGGCATTGTTTGGCGGTACAGGCATCGTGCTCCACGAAAAGATGGAAATGGTCGAGTTCAGACTTTCACTCAACTTACTATGGAAGAATTCTGCAAATTATATCCGAAAGCTCCAAAGGTCTCACGGGAAAACATTGATTCCCAAATTGGAACATCAATGTTAATATTCAATACGGTTGAACAGACTGGTGCGTTTTTCAGTTATGAGACATTGAGCCGGGCTCTGAGTAATCATTATAATACTACTAACTTTGGTATTATAATGACCATGTTCGAAGAAAGATTAAATAGTCTAAAGGTTGACATACCCGAGGACATTAAGAATGAAATTCTTACAGCAACTGAGCCCGCATATTGAAATACATGATGTAGCTCAAAAAGAACAAATAGACGAATCAAGCGTTATCCGCACCATCGATCAGTTGGGCAAATACACTGCTCGCGATATTGCGGATTTCGCTTTTCTTCATTTCCTAATCCTCCATTTACTTCAAAATGATTTTGAGAGTGCGCTAGTTGTAAAGGGTCATGCGACTCGTACCCTACAGATGGGCGGACACTTCAAACGTTTCACATTAATCGGTACGGACTTGTATATGTACCTACATGTGTTACTCGGAGGTACACGCGATCGTTTAAAGAAGAATCCAGCCAATGAGTTGTTTTGGCGTCAACTAGTCCTATCCGAACGCGAAATAAAAGATTCTCTGCAGAATATGTCCAATGGTCGACGTTTGGATTCTACTCAATTTCGATTCCTACAAAAGTTAGAAAAAGACTTACGTGTGGATAATTCCAATTATCGTAGCTGTCGTAGACTGATTTCTGATTGGAATGATATAACTACAAATGACCAGAGACTTGTCGTTACACGTTTGCTAATGGCTCTCCGTAGTCGTTGCCCACAAAGTGATTTGCTTGTGCCGCTACAGGATTATGCACGTCGTAAACATATGGAACTAAAGTCTGCGAAAAACCCGGAGATTCAAAATGAGAGCAAGTGAGCTATATGAGTTATTTGATACAAATTCTGATGTTGAATGGACTATCGATGACGACGACATGAAGGCTGGTTATTTTGAGTTAAACGGTCAAAAATTCAAAATAGAAATATATGTGAAGGATCCCGAGTTGAATACTTGGGGAGTAATATACGGATTCATTGAAAACGGCAATGTTCGTTTGAGTCCATCTGGAGATTCTCCTCGTGATGCGTCAAAAGTCCTCGGAACCGTCACTAATGAACTAGCCAAATTCATCAATGAACGTAAACCATCTGCATTGGTATTCAGTGGCGCGAAAGGCTACGGCTTGCATAAGCTCTACACGCTCATGCTTAGAAATTTGGAAAAGAAAATTCAAACTATTGGTTATCATGTTGAATCAAACGTGGATGGTGAAACATCAAACTTTGCAATCGTAAGCAATAAATTTGATTCCTACGATGATATTAGTTCTGATCTCCATGAGGCTTTTGATACTGAAGCGCATGTTGATTGGATTGAGCAAGAAGCAGATGGGCAAATTGGTGAATTTGAAGTAAACGGCGTCAAGTTCCAAATCTCATTTGATTCAGCAAAACCTGGAATATGGAAAGTCTACTACGGTGACATCGATGATGGCCCAGATACTAATTTTAATCCGAATGGTCGATCTGGTAATTCAGCCGTGAAAGTATTGTCTGTAGTTGTGAATATTATTTTGGATTTCATAATCCAACGTAAACCTCAAATGCTTCGTTTTTCGGGCAGTAAAGGCGTTGGTCTTGGTGCCCTATATAGTAGAATGGCAAGACATTTGGAACCACAACTAGAAAAACGTGGATACTATATCGAAAAACAAGAAACAGGTCGCGATGACTATTTTGCGATTGTTAAGAAGGTGTGATATGAGAGCAATTGATATATTAAGTGAATCAGCTCATAAAGAAATTTTCGAACATGCAAGCGGTGGAGCTACAGGTGCGGGCAATGTTGCTACCGCAGTGGGCGGTTTAGGAGCAGGATTCGATCCAGAAGGTGATCATGGAATCTATGAAAAGCCTAAGAAAACAAAAGTTACATTGCTAAGACGATGAGAGCGTACGAATTAAAAGAGGATTGGCCAGGTCACGAACGTAGTAGGAATATTCCTTTTACGGAAAAAGAACTTGAGCAAATCCATCGAATGATAAAGGCATTGGAAGACCGAGGCAGGAACTCACTAAGTGCGAAGGAAATTGGGTTCAAAGGTGAAATGGATTATGCCGGATTTATGCAGCACGTTGGTTATGAAAAACGTAATGCGGGGTATAAGAAACAAACTCTCCAATTGAATCAAATATATGCCCAAGATCAAGATGGTGTTGGAATACGAAATCTAAAAATGGTTCTAGACCATTGGGATACCGCACCTCTACCACAAGTGGTCCTAATGGACAATGGATATTATTGGCTTATGGAGGGGCATCATAGACTTGCTTTACAACGTTTAGCTGGAAGAACTGAAATGTTAGTTCTCGTTGATTATAAGAAAAAACGTTCAAAGTAACAGGTTTATTATGTCGCTAAATTACTCAAAGGTATAAATAGTTTTAACACAAACTCTCATAGGAGTATTTAAAATGACTGAAAAAGTTAACGGTGCATCTTTCGCTGGCCAGGCTCTAACTGGTGGTCTTAATTTCTACAAGATTGTTACCAATCTTGACATCCAGGCAACTGGCGTTCTCAGCGATGAGTCCCAGAAGCGTTTGGACAAGCTAGTAGAAACTATTTCTCTCCGCGCACAGCCAATCATCATGTCTAAGGTTGCAGTTTCTGTTGCAACTGCTGACGACGTTGCTATTCTTCCAGGTGCAGCAGTAGGTGACGACATCTACACACTTCGTTTCGCAATCGAGCACAACAAGGCTTGGGAACTAACGAACTCTCCTGATCCTAGCCTTGCTGAATGCCTAGACGGTATCGAAGGTTTTGTTTATGATATTGCTACCACAGCAGGCAACAACGTTGCTGTTGAGCTAGTAGAAACTCTGTAATCCTTCCTCGGAATTACAGCAATAAGGGACCCGGAGGATTATAGCAATTCTCCGGGTTTTACTTTGACTGAATTAGGGATAAAAATTTAGGATTTAGATTTACGAACGTAATCTGTTACATCGCGTCCAATACTTTGAACTTCAACGAATTCACCCTGCTCATCATAAATTGCACGATCAATCCAATCAAGCCAACGAGTCTCACCATTGCGGGAAACCCTATATAAGATACGTTTTACATTTTGTGAGGAATTAATATCATCCAGATGTTGGAATAAACGATTATGATCACGGATATCAACAATATCCGTAAGTGTCATTCCGGAATCAATCTTTTCTGCAAAATAATCATAGAATGTTTGGTTCATAAAATTAAGAACCAAATTTTTACCATAACAACAAACAACATCAAAAGTATTATCAGTCATTGTTTTATATCGTTCGCGAGACAAATGTAAAAGTTGTTCCACATCCTTAAGATGCGTGATATCACGAATTACTTTAATGCGAACCTTTTCATTCTTCCAATCAATCTCACGTTCATTTATGGCAACCTCAACTGGATTCCCACCTTTAGTCCAGAACAACGTCGTGTATGCTTGGTTCGGCGAGTTCTCCATGTTAATGAAACGATGACGCTCTAATGGATGAATAAATGCTTCGGCTGACATCTTGCTTATCTCACTATATGAGAATCCTGTCATCTCACCTAAACGTGGATTCCAATCCAAAAGACGCTCACCATTATGAATCATCATTGCTTCATTACTGGCTTGACCAAAGACTCTAAAATGTTCTTCAGACTCCAATAGCTCCTCACGAGTAATGACAACATCAGTTTCATCTCTTAGAATAACAAGAATGTCTTTACCTTTTTGGATTGCACGTACTTCAAAATACGTAATCGATCCGTTGTTATTTTCAACCTTAAGTGACCATGTTTCCAATGGATTATTCGGTGATAAACCCGCACAACCAATCTTGAATGAATCCAACTGAACAGATGTTAAGAATTCTGATAAGTTTTTACCAATATGGGATTCCTGGATAATGGTATCAAATGCAGATGGATTGGACACATCCAAAATATTCAATTGTGTATCAATGGTAACCAAAATATCCGGAAGAACTTGAATCATTGCATTTTGGTTCTCAAATACTTCAAGGAAACGTTGTTCGTGTTTCACGTTATCCGTAATGTCTTGAACCAAAAGCATAACACGTGAAGTACCATCCGAATGGAGAAACTCACTTATTTTGATATTTGGGTAGAATTTTGTGCCATCAGCACGAATACCTCTGATTTCTAAGTTTCCTTGTTGGACTAACTCAAATGAAGTCAAGTTGTTCTTGTAAACACTTTTGAACTTGTCAATGGAAATCACACCACAATCGGATTCAAATAGATCTGAAAGTTTCTGGTTAAGTAAGTTAGTCTTGGAATAGCCAAAAATCTTTTCGGCTGAACCATTTGCATTTTCAAGTTTATTGTTGGGTCCAAGCAAGATTAATGCGTCTGGAATAACAAGACTTGTTGCTTCAATTTGCCTAGTGTAATCGTCGATACGATCACGCAAACTAGTCGTGACAGATTGTGCCATGCTGAGTGTACCAGCAGCGGCTTCCATAAAATCGCTATAGCTTTGTTTAGCTTTCTCGGTCTGCTCAGTTTCCTTAAGCAGTTTGTGACTTGCTTTTTTGTCCGTTTGCAGGATCTTATTTACGAAAGACTTCATTAGAGCTTGCCCTTAATCTCTGCTAGAACGATCTTCAAACTGTTTAGGGCTTCGGTAATCGTAATGTTACCCTTATAATAGTCCTCAAGAATCTTATCTAGTTTTGCGTCCTTCTTTTCATTTTCCTGCTTTAAGCCGCGACGTTCCCAAATCAACCATCCGATCATAGCCAAAAGAAGAGCAATGATTGCTCCTGGACCGCCTTCAATGACAGTCGTGAGCATAATTTTAAAAATTTCTTCCATTGGTTCAACCCCGGTTATACGATGCGTACTGAAATATTTATTGTATATCTGGTACCCATATAAATAGCTTAATAGAGTGGAGAAGTGACAAATGGCCTCATCAGATGAAATTAATGTTGTGGAAATACTTGCTGGGCTCGGTATTCCTGCTGAACAAGCAAAGCAACTTTCCAATAAAATGAACGGCATTGATTATCTGAATTTGGTAAATGCCTTAGACGACGATTCGAGCGCTGGCGCATATCAGGCCCAAGTAATTCTCAAAAAGTATGGAATCAATTTGAAGGTACCACAAATGGAAAATAATCGATTGGATACAATCTTTGCTGGCATCCGTGGTGGTGCAAAGTTTGAAGATGCCGAAGCACAACTAACAACTCATGTTCGCCCAATCAGCGAAATGGATTCTCCAATCGCCGGTCTTCTAGAGGCTAGCGGATTCAAGCAATTCGTTAAGATGGCAAATGATGCCGATGCAGAAAAGCTTCGTGATTGGCTAGAAGAACATGATATTGATTACCAAAATAATGACAAATACACCTTTCTTGTGCGACCATCGGATCGTGAACAGACATATCGTTTGAACAAATTTGTAGCGAACTGTCATGGCAAAACGTCCGTAATGGATGATTTAGATCAGGATAGCACGTTGGCCAATAATGTTCTTAAAAGCCCATTCAAAGGAGAATTTGGGGAAATAATTGCTACTAAGAGTGGTCAGCTACGTATCATTGATGCCGAACAGGTTACAAATTCTGTGGGTTCACCTGATTGGGTTATGATTGCAAAAAATAGTAAAGGTAAAACTTACAAAGTCCCTTATGACACAGCGAATGCAGGTCTTTATCGTGGCGGTAAGTTTCAGTTTGATGAACCTGTTGTAGAAGAAAAGAATAAAATGGCAAAAGATCTTCCAAAGAGCCGTAACCCAATTGCAGCGGGTATGGTTAAGAAAACCGGTGGCGGCGCCCATAATAGTAAAGATCCAGATCGTAAGGATCCATTCTCTCGTAAAGCCAAGCATAAGAATTCCTTTAGAGAGGAAGTAGAAATCAACGAGGACGATTCCGATCGTATTGATGAAGGAGTATTGGGTATGACAAGAGTCGATCCTATTGACATGAACCGTTTGCGTCAGCTTGCAGGTATGAAGGCACTCCCTGCGGATGCTGGTATTTCCGAAGCAATCGTAGAAGCTGATCCACTAGAACCAGAAATCGAAGTCGCTGACGATTTCGATGATGCAGATTTGGACATGGGTAGTGACTTGGATGCTCCAGTAGATGCCGACGCATTTGGCTCAGACGATGATCTCGGTTTGGATATGGGCGATGATTTGGGCATGGATGCAGATCCAATGGATATCGGCGGAGTTCCTGGTGATCTTCCACCAGTTGACGACATGATGGGTGGCCTAGACGTTGTACCAACAAATTCCATCGCATATGATGAAATTCTAAATAACCTCAATGCAGTACAGGCAACACTGGGTGATGTGAAGCTATCCGAGTATAAGAGTATTTTGGCAAAGCTTGATATTCTAGCGGATCAGATCCGTTCCATGGGTCGTGATTATCTCGGTGAAAGACGCCGCAAATGAGATTTTATGAGATAAAGAGCGGGATTCAAATCCCGCTCTCTAACGAAGAACTAATACTTGTGGACTATCTTGAGGAAAACCCATCTTTAAGTTCCGATGAACTGGATGAGCGTGGCCTTGAGCTTGCCCGTTTGCTCGTTTCTCGTGGTGTCTTAAATAGAATAGAAATTGACGACAACAAAGTTGAATTTACTTTAAACCGATTAGAAGACATTTGGAGAGACTAATGAATCATTATCCCACAGGCCCCTCAAGTCAAGACGTGAGCGATATGCAACGTCTTATTGACGTGATGAACGGCAAGTCAGATGATGTTCCTATGCATCATCCAGTAGCCGCTCCCGCAACAACTCATGTACCAGCTACCGACACCCACGCAATGAAAAAGATCCTGGAATCCTTTTACGGTGCTGCCGGGGATGCAATCACTGAAATGGTTGATAGCTCGGCTTATGATCCACGTTTGAATGAAGCGCTGAACACAAAGCGCACAGATGAAGGTGCAATCATTGGTTCGTGGGAAGTAAGAGTTCATCTTGTGGAGTCCAGTGGTTCCACTCGTAAAGTATATGATGTATTGCATCCGGGAAGCAAATCGGTTTTGTTTAATAAATTGGTTATCTTCGAAGCAGCACATGCCATTGTACGATACTTGAATAAGGGTTTGGCTCCCGATCATGTTAAGATCGTTGAGATTGCCGACCTTGAGGAAATGTATCGTCGTAACCGTCAAGATGCTGTTATTTTTAAAAAGCGTTTTGAACGTTGTTTGGAGCTCAAAGAAGAAGCTGCCGCAGAAGTATTTGAAGCACGCCATCAAAAGGCTCGTGCTCAAGCAATTGCGGCAAATGACTCCATTAAGACAATCCTAGACAATATTCGATAATAGAGTAATCTGTTGTGTCAGAATAAATAGTTATTAATTGAGGCAACTTCCCGTAATTGGAAGGAAAACAATGGTTATCAACGAACTAGAAACTAGCGCAGCTTTTAGACTAGCTAAAGTCCTTGATGCTCTTTTCGAGCAACACCAGGTAGTCTTAGATTTCCTCGCATCTGACTTCGATCAGTTAATGAGAATTTCCGAAGAATGTGCTAGTGTAAAATCTCGTATCGTCGAATCTACTTCCCATAATACATACCACAAAAATGCTGGTTATCAGGAAGCTAGTCTGATACAAGAAGCAATCCAAATCTTTTTAAGCGAGGTTGCTCCTATGCGACTCAACCGTCGCAAGAAATCAAACACGTCCTCTGGAGCTTAACAATGGATAAGAAAGAAAAATTAGAAAAGCTAAAGGCTCTTAAGGAGTCTTACGTAGCCAAGCAGAAGCAATTGGTTGCAGCTAAGAAACTAGAAGAGTCTCTAAGTGCAACCAACATTGGTGTTCTTCTTGAAGCTGAACTAGAACAAGCCGAAGTTTTGCTTGCTGCAAAGGATTTCCTTGCGCAGCTCCAGAAGATGGCCGAAGACATTGCAAAAATGCAGGCCGACTCCATCCCACTTAGCGATTCCATGAAGGAAACTTTTGGTCCAGAAGCTGCTCAGGATTTTGATCAGTCAGTAACTGAGGCTCTTCAGGATGCACTTGCTACGATTCGTGGCGCAAAGGATACAATTTCCAACAGCATTTTGCGTGCTGAAGGCAAAGAAACAATCGATGCTCCAATTGATAATGACATGGGTGCAGACGATTTTGCTTCTGACGAACTAGACCTTGATGATGCCGAAGATACACTTGCTACTGATGATGTAGATGATGTTTTCGGGGGTGCTGATGCATCTGCTGGACCAGTTGATGAACCTTTGGGTCGTGGTTTTAAGGAATCATACAAGAGCATCGGTAAGAAGCTTTTGGTTAATGAATCCCTCGATTCCCTTGTTAACTGGTTATTTGAAGATGTTGCCGCTACAATGGCTCCTGCACAATTCACGAAGTTTGCTGGCCAGGTTGCATCTAAGGGTGCACAGGATGCTGAACGTCTAGCTGGTTGGATTGGTTCCCGTAAGTATGGTGCTGGTCTCGGCGCACAGCTTTCTTCCCCAATGGCTAATCTAGATGACGACATTCTAGATGAATCTGCAATTAAAGAAGGCAAATCCTATCGTCATGATGACGAAGATGAATCCGATATCAAGAGCAAGAAAAAGGCCGACAACAACAAGCGTGATACAGCAAAGGCAAAGCGCGAAGTCGAAATGACAGAAGGTAAGTCTTACCGTTTCGACGCCGATGATGACTATGATATCGAAGATAAGAAAAAGTCAGACAAAGCTCGTCGTGATGCAGCAAAGACAAAGCGTGAAGTTGAAGTCGAAGAAGACGACGATGAAGTTGAAGCAGTAGCCGAAGGCAAGTCCTATAAGGCGAATGACGAAGACGGCGACTCCAAGGGTCGCAAGAAATCCGATAAGTCTCGCCGTGAAGCTGGTAAAGCAAAGCGTACGATTGAAGAAGCTGTTCGTTTGATCATCGAGCGTAACATCGCAAAGGGCGGCAAGGGTTTTGCTGCAAAGGCAATTGCTGAGGCTCAGGGTATGTTCCCAATGGTTGAATCTGATGGTGCATCAATTGCCGAAGCTTTTGAAGCAGCATATGGTATGACACCACAGGCTTACTCAATTAAGAAAGCCCGCGCAGTAGCTGAAGCAACTAGTTTGAATCAGACTGATCAGAAGAATGCAGCGACTATTATGGCTAATGTTGCTAGTGATTCCGAACGTGATAAGAACTTCTCCGAGAAGGGTGTTCAGCAGGCTCTCAATAAGATGAAGCCGCAGGAACGCGCTACCGCACAGAAGGTCATCAACAATGCGAAGTCACTGGGTCATCAGGTTAATAAAGTTGGCGATCTAGTTAATGCAACTCAGAGCGAAATTGATGGCACGATGAAGCCAGCAGGACAGAAGCCTGCAGGCCAGAAAGTTCAAGAGGATGTTGATTCTCCAAGTTCCAAGCCTTATTGGTCAACAGCGGATCAGAAGCCAAGCAAGAAGCCTGAACTAGCAAAGCCAGCTGTAAGTAGTGCAAGCGAAAAGCCACTCTCTGCGGAGAAGGGCAAAGCTAAGATCAAGAAATAAGGTCTAAAGATGAGATTGTCAGAGATAATCGGTAAAGGAGGGGCCAATGGCTCCTCTTCTATCCTAGAGGGTCAAACGGATAATGCCGTACAAGCGGTTATTAAGAGTGTTTTGATACCGCTAAAATCGCAGAAGGTTGAGAAGATCACAGTCGATCAATTGCTCGATAATATCAAAATGGCTCCTCAGCTCAAGGGTATTGATTTTGATCAAAAATACCTGATTGATATACTCGGAAAATCCAGAGTGGTAAGTAAAGTACAAGCTGATCCTGAAAATGGTGGCGCAATGACCGTGTATATGGATTTTCCAGTAGGTGATCGTCAGATAGATCAAAAACAAGCTGAGCGCGAGAAAGAAGATATTCGCAAAGCTGCGGTAAAACAGGTTAAGGATAAACTCAAATGAGTAGAAGATTGCTTGAAGGTAGAGGCATTGTAGATCACATAGATTTAGATGGTCTTGATATTTCCATCGAAGTTGAAGCTGGCGGAACCCGTACAGGAACCAATCATAAGGGTGAACGTTGGGAAAACAAAGTTTCTGCGGCTTACGGATATATCAAGGGAACAAATTCTCCTGATGGCGAAGCTCTTGATGTATGGGTTAAAAAGAATCCCAAAGAAGGCAAGCAAGTCTATGTTGTGCATCAGCTTACACCAGATGGTTCCAAGTTCGATGAAGACAAAGTAATGCTTGGTTATTCTAGCCGCGATGAAGCAATCAAAGCATTTAAGGCTCACGCATTCAAGCCAACAGAAATGTTCGGCGGTTGTTCTGAATTTCAAATGGAACACTTTAAGGTGATTGCGTATGCAGCGCGTAAGAGTTCCGTAATGATTGCATCACAGAAAATGTATGATGATTTTGTTGAGCGTAAACTGTTACCACGTGGCATTAAAAGCCCAATTCAGCTTGCGCAAGTTGTTAAGGAAGGTGCAGATATGAATGCATTGAGAATCACCTATAAGAATCCAATCGTTGTAGAATCGGCATTTGATCTAGCCCTTCGCAACGACATTAACGTTCTTCGTACAAACTTGGAATTAGTATTTGAGAAGGTAAATGATCTCAGGGAATTCATTAGAGTTATTGATGAAACCCAAGAAGATCGTGCACATTTGGGCGACCTTCATTCGTGTTTACCTGAAAGCATGAGTGAAATCACAGAAGCAAATGAAGCAGAAGCTCATTTGATGAGTGAGCCTGATTGCACAGTTGAAGAACCAAAAGAAGATCCAACAAATACGGATAGCCCATTCACACATACACCAATCGATGGAATTGATGAAATTCTTATTCGTGCGGGCGTGAAACGCGCGGTAGTTGAATCAACTTGGACCCCATTGGTTCATAAGACACGCGAAGTTGTTAGTGGTATCAACGAATCAACAAACCAAGCTATCGCCCAGTATATGGTTAATTACGCCGTGAAGAAGCAAAGAGCACTCATGGAGTCCGTTACTGCTTTGGATATTGAGTCGGCTACAAGACGTTTCACAAACACACTGTTGAAGTATCCAAATACACCAGCGAGTAAGATTCTCGAGGCTGTTGCGGTTCAATTAATGGGCGGAGATATCGCAGCTTTGCGTGAGCATATTGGTGCGCTTACTGGTCTATCAATTGATGAATACGCGAATGCGCTAGTAGTTCGTGAATGGGCCGGTAACAAGATCTCCAAAGAAATGTTCTCCCGTCTAATCGAATCCACTGATGCAAATTGGAATATCAATTGCCCCGATCGCGGCGAAGCTTTCAAACGCGCCGTACATTTGGTTTAATATTAATAGGAAGAAACATATTTGCGTTTCTTCCTATTTCCATATATAATAGCTAAAGTTTTAATTTTATTGATTTTTTAAGAATTGAGTTCATGATTATAGATAAAAAATACACCTATGCGCCGCTTGAAAGAGTCACGCATGAAAGTGGTAATCGTTATTATGTTTGCCCCGAAGGGAATCATTTGAGTTCGGTTACTACAATTCTTAGTGCAACCTCGTATAGTCCGGAACTAGAAGCTTGGCAGAAACGAGTAGGGCTGCAAGAGGCGGAACGCATTCGTGTAGAAGCTACTGGTCTTGGTTCACTCATGCACACACACTTGGAAAATTACGTGATGGGTGAAGAACGTCCAGGCGGTAATAACATGGTGCGTGTGATGGCCCGAAACATGGCAGATCAAGTCATCGAAAAAGGTTTGCCGAATGTTGATGAAGTATGGGGCATGGAAGAAATTCTATATATGCCAAAGAAATACGCAGGCACAACCGATCTAGTAGGCGTTCACCAGGGTAAGCAAGCCATTATGGATTATAAGACTTGTAGGAAGATGAAAAAGAAATCAACCATTGTTGATTATTCCCTACAGGGTGCCGCGTATGCATTGGCTCATGACGAGCTTCATGGTACAAATATCGAGCGAGTGGTGGTGTTTATGGTCAGTAGAGATTTGGATTTCCAAGAATATATTTGGGAAGGTGATGAACTAGCCGAGGCCAAAGAACTTTGGAAAACACGTCTCGAAGTATTCTTAAATCTACAGAAATAAAAAGAGGGGCAATTGCCCCTTTTTTCAATCCAGAAATACCGATACGTATGAACATTCCGTTGAGTAACGGACATTCAGAACCTTTCGAGTAAGCCATCGATGAAACACTTCTTCACCAATGCGAGGGATGGCGGGTAGTTCGACCATATCGCCGCCCTTCTGATCTTGGCCATCGTACCAAATACAAACCTTAACCATTATTCTGCTCCCTCAACTGAAGCTTCCACACCATCGACATCGATATAGCAGAAGCCGCGATCGCCAGACAATGCTGTCTTAATTTCTTCGGCAATCTGATTTGCATATGTTTCAGAGCCAATGATAACACGCTCGACGCGCATTTCACTGCCGTAATGAGCATTGATATCATCACCGAACCAGTAAGACTTTACAACGTAAGTTTCTGTAGCCATGTTCGATCTCCTTTGTTTTGTTATTCCCAATTTAACATGGGAATAGGAGATGTCAACCGGCTAATTCCTATTCTGAGTAAGTTTCTTCCTCAAGTAGGTTCGTAATCCCACGACGGACACGATTGCCACCAACTACAATACCATAATGAATTGCCTGGCGTGTAATCTGAACCATGAAACGATCCGGATGAGTTGCACTCAGATCAACACAGAAAGTTGGTTCATCCATCGTGTTATGGGTTAGGCCCAGGGGCCATACACGAGTTCCATCCCAGTGGAATCCATTTGCATCAGCGAACTCTTCAATTCGCTTGATATGCTCAACAAGCTTGTCTATCTTCATGTTCACTCCTTAATCAAAGACAACAGCTTTGAATGGTTCACGGAACTGATCTTTATGGGTCTTCCAAGTCGGATCATTAACCCGCCCATAATATGATGGATCATTTTTCGACTGCATAAGTTCCTCATATCGCAGCCAATATCCTGCGGTGTTCAAGTTAACGGGTTCATAATCACCCGCCGATCCACGACGATGAACTGGAAGATTGGGATCCACAGTCCGTAGAATTTCGATCAAATCCTTAACACGCATATTGGCCATAACTTCCTCCTATGGTTTCGGCCTTTAATTTGAGTTGGGCTTCTGCAACATGTTTACAACGGCGACCACGCTCGCCTGCCACACAATTGCATGTCCAATTGAATTTGGATTTCACCACCAAATAAGTGTTACCTTTGGAGCCCGTGATTTCAAATGTGCGATCATCGGCTTTTTCCTCACGCATTGTTGCGCGGAATGCACCTTCAGTTTGCGCATGAACATCCACTGCCTTGAGAGTTTCCATCGAAACAACTCGAGACAGTTCGATCGTCTTGATTCGCATTTTCGAATCAGTTGTAAGCAAAGCAAATGAATCCTCGCGTTCCCAATCCTGCGATTCCATTACTTTGCCCACATAGGTGTGGGTGTCGGTTGGCCTTGTGCGCGCAAACGTGCGGCGATAATCGGCAAAGCTTGTGGTTACACGAACCCATGATCCCACACGAGGCTTTTTCATCACTTTGCTCCCTTGTTTGCGGCTTTCAACCGAAGTTGGATCATGCGCTCAGTAGCACGGTTCCATTCGTCGCGATGTGCTTCATCACGGAACAAATATTTGGAACTTTGAGATGCTTTTTCTGCCTGATGTTGCTTTAATAATTCCTGGTGCATCTGTTCATGCTTGAGGAAAAATTCCTTTTCTTCCGCGGTCATGTTGTTGAGCAGTCCAGCAATATGCATTTTCGATCTCCTTGCGCAAGCTTGATCTTGCATTCATAGTCCAAATATAGCACCGTTTGGAATCCAGTCAAGCAGAAATAGGAAGAAAAGTTGCCTTTTCTTCCTATTTTATTCAAACACCGAAAAACTTACGAACCTCTCTCCAGCTATCAAAAACATGTTCCACACGTCCTTTGGTGAAATCAGTAATCATAGCTTTGCCCGAATGAAAGTTCTTGAATCCAGAGGATGGACAAATCCAATATTGAACATCGCCCGTTTTAAGATCACAAATGCTGAACGAGTCATACAGATGACCATCAACGGGGCAGTTATTTTTGAAGAACACATAACTTTGTTCCGAATCAATAAGCTTTGACTCCGATAGCTGAACCACCTTACGGCCTAAGAATCGTGTCTTGTTGCGCAGCGAGGTATCACGGCAGAACCAGTCGTACCATCCTGCATCACATTGGACACTCCGGCTTGGATCTTCGAACTCCCCTGCTTCGAATCGCTTAACGAATTCGTTGATAGAAATGTTACCCATGTTCGATCCTCCTTAGATTAGATCACCGAGTTCAGCGTAAGCCTTTGCCTTGTAATGGCTTGCGAGATTCGCGGTCTGCATGGTGGAGAAGCTCGAGCAGCTAACTTCACGCGCAATGGCTTTCGCATTGGCTTCTTCGAAATTCTCAATGAAGTTGATCAACTTGACGTTAGCCTCAAGGCTGCTCGATTCAGGGCCAGTGTTTGCGATGAACGAATTCAACACATTCAAGTAATACCGAGCAACATCGTATTTTGCTGCCTGCTCGAAAGTCTTTTCAGACCAATAGAACACGTCAAGTTTGTTTGGAGATTCTTCGAGTTTCTTGGAGAAACCTGCAAGTTCTGCCTCGGCACGTTCCTTCATGCTTGTGAGCCGACGGAGGAAGAAATTAAGCTTCTTTGTGGTTTCTTCCGACATACCTGCAATTGCTACGTTTTCCATTTTCGATCTCCTGTTGTGTGTTGTTACAATTAAATTAGCACAAACAGGAATCCAGTCAACCGTTATTTTTCCCATTCAGGAAGAGGAAAAATCAAATCATATGCCCAATTGAAAACCAACGCATATACTAGGAAAAACATAGAAAAGGAAATATCCATTAGAAATGCTTCAACTAATGTGATTCCCAAATACAAACAAAACATAGGAAGCAAGAAACCCAAAAGGGAAATCTCATAAGAGATAGCATGTGCTAGACGAAGCTTGGGACTTTTGAGTGTTGTGTTGTATTTCCATTGCATAAGATGGTCGAATCCCCAGTTATACAGGTAATTCCAAGTCGTAGCAATGGTTGCACCCATTAATCCGAGTATCCCCATATCAAAGATGGATTGATTAAATGCCCATGCACCAATCGGTGTAACAATGGATAACGCAATTATTTCAAAAAGAAATGTATGACGCAGACGATCTGCAACCGAACGCATTAGAACCTCACGTGGAAATGGGTTAGGATAATCCTAACCCATTGATAATTTAATAATCATTACGATTTGTTCGTCATTGAGTACCGAAGTATCCAAATGTTCAAACTCCGTAACAATTCGTTCAAACTTTGCGAAATCAATTCCATAGGGAGTTGCCCTATTGCTGATATAATGACGCATTGCAGCCAGTGATATTTCTTCAGGATCCCACTGATCTTCCAAGCCGTAGCATGAACAATGTGAGCCCCGAAACAAATAGAACCGACCATCCCGAATGAAAATCCCACCAGCAGTGCCTTCATAGGATTCACATTCATATTGCGCATAAAGGAAATGAACTCCCTTTTGTTCCTCGAGAGGAACGTTGAAGTTTTCAAATACTTCATTTGCATTTGTGAATAAGCCGTAGAACATATTTTTCCTTTTTTATTCAACAGTTTCCACTAGCTTTGGCCCCACCCGACCGAAGGTGTCGTTGTATCCATTGCACGTTATCCGATACGAAACATCAGTTTGTAATCTAACAAAAACAGGAATATTGTCAACCATTGATTTCAAATAAATACTCAGAACATAGGAGTTACCCATGGCTGTTACCCAGATCTCGAGAATCCAAATTCGTAGAGGACCCAAAGATAATCTTCCTGAGCAATTAGCCGAGGGAGAATTTGGTCTGACTACTGATACGGGCGAATTGTTTGTTGGCGCACCAAATCTTCCATCTTTGGATTATCGTGCCGGTACTGTATTTCCGTACAAAAATATTAAAATTCTAACTGAGTTTGATGTAGTCCATACGATGCACGATCATATCGTAACTACGGGTCCACTATTGCGAGTGACACATCCAGCGCGTGGTCCGAATACAGTTAACACATATACGTTCAAATATACTGGTCCGGTTTTGCCATTGGATAGTTTCGGAAATGCAGTTCAACGAATTGTTTCTTTAACTGCTAGTGATCCAAATACAGGTGATTTGCGTGGTCGCGTTATCAGCAAGATTACATTCATTCGTGCTTCTGATAACGCACATGTTGTGGTATCGAATGACTCGGTAACCATTCGTCATACTCCTGGTGCTTTGACTCCAAATTCAAATGCAATTTTTGGTCTTGATGATGCAAACGTAAAAACTATCACAAACGCAGATTCCGTTGAAGTTGAGTTTCTTAATCTTAGTACGATGGTTGAGTTCAACTACACGGATAGTGATTCATTCGTCATGGACTACTCCATGCTATCAGACGAAGAAGTTAATGGTGTTCGCATTAAGCGTGTTGGTACACTCAAGATCGTAGCTGATGAATATAGCGTTGGAATTCTCGATGAAGGCGTGGATATTAATCAGGATCCTGGTACCAACTATATGCGTTTGGTTTTCTCCGGTCACATTAAGAACGGCATCATCACAATCAGTTGTACCAATCTATCTCATTACCCAGTAAGTGTCACATTCTGTGGTGCACGTTGGAAACACCTTGAGGAATAAAACATGAGCAAATCAACAGATCTATCAAGTCTGAATAAACAAGTTTCTCAAATTCACGGTAATGGAGCGGTTGGCATTCCAGCTGGTACCACAAGCCAAAGACCTACTGATACCAACGATGGCTTAATGCGTTGGAACAAAACTACAAAGCTGATCGAATATTTTGGTAATGCTCGTTGGAATTCCATATTGGGTGAAACCGAACTAAAAGATGCATTTGTGGAACAAAATAATCCAATCATCCTTGAGGACTTGAATGCATCGGGTAAAAAACTTACCAATGTCGGTAATCCAACGGATCAGCAAGATGCCGTAACAATCAATTATTTGGAACAAAGATTTGCTGCAGGGACTGGTATTAATGCGGAAAAGCTTGGTGGCTTCCCTGCATCTTGGTATGCAAGCCAATTCGACCTCGACGACATTAAAGTCATAGTAGATGGTGTTAAGGAAGATCTTGATGATCACTTACAAGATCATGATAATCCACACCAAGTCACTAAGGATCAAGTTGGTCTAGATCAAGCCGATAACACATCGGACGTAGACAAACCATTGTCCAAAGATATGCTTGCTGCGCTTTATGGTGTACCAAATACAGGCGTTGAACCACTAGCTACGGCAAAGGGTAAAGTTAACCGTTCTGGTGATAATATGGACGGCAATCTCAACATGAATGATAATCATATCCTTGCTGTTGGTAACTTCATTGGTTCCGTGTGGTGGTTTGCATTACCAAATGCACCAGCTGGCTTCCTAAAAGCGAATGGCGCGGCTGTTAGTCGTACGACATATGCTCGTTTGTTCGCACGTATTGGAACAACCTTTGGCGCAGGAGATGGTTCCACAACATTCAATCTTCCCGACTTGCGCGGTATGTTCGTTCGAGGTCTAGATGAAGGTCGTGGTATTGACGCACAAGGAGGTCGTGCATTGGGTTCGGTTCAAGCACATACCCTTGCGAGTCACAATCATACGGGTATTGCTGCGGCCAATGGTGGTCATACACATAACGGCACAACATCGAATAGTGGGGCACACTCACACCAAGTACCACTAAACGGTTATTCAGATTCTGACCACGCAAACAATCCAACTTTGGGTGCTAATAAAACAACTCGTAATTACATGGCAAGTACAGATGTTTCAGGTGCACACCAGCACGCTTTCACTACTGATCTTGCTGGAGCACATACACATGACATAACTCTGAATCCATCTGGTGGGGCTGAAACACGTCCTATAAATATGGCATTAGTGCCATGCATTATGTACTAATGAACACAGGTTAAAACAGAGAATGGTATTACAATGAACCCATTTATGCTTCCCGAGAAAGAACGTATGCTTTCATGGAGAGAACTTCGTAACCAAATCCAGGCAGCAAACGATTTAGACACAAAGCTTAACTTACTCCTACAGTGGTGGTCTAAAGCCCCAATATGCCGTTATAGTATTGATGCTTTTGATTCTAGTGAATGGCCAACACCTTGGGAACTACTTAACGAGAATATGTTTTGTACCAGTGCTATCTCCTATATGATGGCGCAAACACTTGCGCTAACCGGATTTGAACCTAGTCGCTTAAAATTGTCATTTATTAAGGGACAAGATGATGAACGTCTAGTACTCGTAGTAGATGAGGAGATCACACTAAACTATTCATTCGGAGAGGTTTTTGCGTGGTCTGAAATCCTTAAGGAAGTCAGAGTGAAACATACATTCATGCTAATGGGTGAAAAATACCAAATAATTTAATAGAAGCCGCTCGAAAGGGCGGCTTTTTAACCAAAGACAAGTTTGAAATGTAAAGCAACTTGGGGATCTTTAAACCAGAAATTTTTCCCCACCAACGTCCAATTCGGCTCCAATATATCCAACTCGGATATACACCAACGCATTGCCTCTTCTTTCTTTTTCGATCTGACACTCACACAGGGCCATTCATCAAGTATTTCATCAACTAATTCCCCAGGTGCTTTATCCAACTGAACGCGAGCCATCAACCAAACCTCAGTTTGAATTCAAAGGCAATCCTAGCATCTTCGATGAAGACAACATCATCAAGTTTGACCCAGCGGAAGTCATTGGCCTTACACTCAGCTATTGCCCAATTCAAACCATCAACAGACTTACGAACAGTCGGGATATGAATCTTATGCCATCGAACATATTCTTGTGTTTCTTCATAAGTCATCAAATACGATAATAACCTTGGCATTAAGCAAACCTCAATTTGAATTCAACAGCAATAATGGGATCTTCAATCCAATATGTTCCAAAGAATACTGCCCAATTATAATGTTCGCCACGTTCGTTAAACCAATCAAGAGCTTCACGTGGGTCATGAACTAGTAGATCAGTCGAAACTATATACCAACTGCTAATGACTTCCATCGGCCGTTCATCAGAACCAATAGTGTTAGTTCTATATGATAATTGAACTTGGGGCATATCTCATCCAAATAACATTTTGAACATTATTGCGGCCTGCATCTCTTCAAAGAAAAACTCAACTACATGTGAGTGTCTGACATGATAACGACAATCGAATTGCTTTAAAAATGCTGAATATTCCTTCACAGTTATTTCATGCGAATTCAAAACAACGGATGGCCAAATCAACTCATACTCTTTGTCGTAGAATTCCGTTATATCCACGCGAATCATGTGAACATCATTTTGAATTGAACTGCGATATCCTTTCGCTCAAAGTAATATGCAGGTTGTGAACCACGGGAAATGAAAAACTTACCTATATCACGATTGAAAAAATCGTAGTAGGATTGATCAATTGGCATTCCACTTTGAACATCAATTTTGTGCCAAGACGTTCCGTAGTTGGCCGCTTTAAAATCATCCCAAAGAACTTGATCCGATTTCATCATTAACCCCCAAATGATAACCTATACGTGAGTGCATCACGTTTGCGCTCGAATGCCAAGAAGGTTCCATAGATAGTGAACATGAATCGTCCCTCACATGATTGAAAGAACTCATATAGCTCTGCTATTTTTTGACTTGAGCTATCAGCCACATACGGAACACGAAACACAGTCCAACGCAAATACAATTTCTTGTCAGCATATTCGGTTCTCGGTACATGAGTCGGCAAAGCCTCGATTGCACGAACAATTCGATCCCATTCATCGACCGTCATCGTGTAATCCGAAACTTCCGGTTGCATGAAAGCCAATCCATTAATGTGCGAATACGCATTTGTCAAAAACATGGTCATGCCACACGTTAACAGGTTTTGGTACAAAGTCAAACAAAAACCCGACCTAAGCCGGGTTTAAGGGACGTTCTGTTTCCAAGTGTATCGCCCAAAACTCATCTGAGATTAAGCAGCGAGTGCCATCTCAGCAGAAACATTATCGTTTGCTGCATTTATAAAATCGAACATATATTAGTGTTTTGATTTCTAGCCTATCTCACCGAGGTAATCAAGGCGTCTGATTGGCTTTCCAGTTACCCAGTCCACACTCAAAACATTAATCGGTCGTATCTTACCGGTAACCTACTCGTACCTTTCGCTGCATAGTCGAAGCCTATATCGCCCCCATCATAAACACAAAGCACTCTCCAAAAGCCGATCACTCGTCAATCTTCACAGATTGTCACCTTGTGTTTATGGTGGAGGCGCGGGGAACTGCCCCCCGGTCCTACACAACTATTGAGTTTGTATCAACAGTTACATGGGTATTTAAGCAGGATCGTCTGTTTTTGTCAACCACTTATCTCGAATATACTGGACAAATGTGCAGGAGGCTGAACCCCCATATAGGCAAACGATTGCGACTTGTAAATCCCACCAAAGGATCGCAGACATTCCGACGCCGAAACACACATACCCGGCTACCTCTAGACAACGGAGAGCTTTTTCAAAAATTACTTTAATCACAACTGGAACTACCTGAATCACTCGAGCTATCAGATGAACTATAACTGGAACCGGAATCGTATTGGTTATACGAGCCATAGTTTCCAAACGAATCACCAAAAGATTCGCCGTACGGCTGTGGTGTTTCTTGTACCGTGTTGACGCTGTTAAGCAAATCCACAGCAAGCCAGTTAGATTGTGTAGCCGAATAGTTTGTATCGTAAGTTGCAGTCATTGAGCGTCTACGGGCTTCTCTGATAGCAGTCCGCTTTCGATTTCCTCGTTCGGTTTCTTCGTCTTGGAGTCTTGCTTGTCGTTGCAATATAAAAGCACAAAGCACAAATAAAGCACCACCAAACATCAAACTGATATTAAAGGTTTGAGCTCCGACTTCGGTAAAATTAGCCACACCATATGCTGACGTGAATACACCAACAAATAACATTAAAAGTCTGAATATCATAGATATGCCTCCATTGTTTTCTTAGCCATAAACAAATGGAGGCATATTGTCAATCATCCTGTTCCGATAGCAATGAGCTGATATCACCAATTGGGAGATCGGGATCAGCAATATTTTGAGCCGGCGTAGTTACGATTTCACGCATGAATGATTTCAAGCATGGATCTTGAAACTTACGCTTTAGTAGAGCAGCAAGGTTCATTTTCTTCTGGCGTAACATTGACTTAGCAATGCGATCGGTTTCCTCTTGAATCTTAGTCATAGCTTTGGCAATTTCCGCCATAAGCTTGGCAGTTGCCTGCTCAATAAGATCCAATACGGGTTGCAAATTATTCTTCATATCAGCGAGTGCTGCCATGATCTCTGCAATTATGTCCTGACCTGCTTGAAGTATTGAACCCATGATATCACCGAAAGCCGCGCACGGGTTACTTCCCTGCAACTCACTTACGTTCATGCTAATTTCTTCTTTTACAATATCACTGATTGTTGGGAAATTCGCAAGTAAGCGATCAGTATGTTCTTTATATTCTTCCATGACCTCTTTTGCTTTTTCGAGATCAGCAATAACGTTGGGAATACTAGTCTGCCATTCATCAACTTCTGATGGTGGGCGACTTCGTATTACTTCCTCAAGTAAATCTTGGATCGATCCTGTTACTTCATCAATGTCTGTGCCAACTTGATCCGTCTCACAAGCACGTGGATTGATCATCACACCCGAATATGGATTTTGTGTGGGCATTGCACGAACCTGAGCACGAAACTCATCAAGTAGTGCCTCGGATGGTTCACCTTGATCCATAAGAGAAAAAAGGTCCATCACGTCGGGTGAACGTGATGGATTATATTCGTCACTGGAAAGTATTTCTTTCATGTTAGCTCCCTTGGGAATTAACGACCGCGACCTCCACGGCGTCCTACTCCCGATGAAATCTCTGTAGTCTTTGCCATTACTGTTTCTTCACCAACCGCGCTCGCATATTGCGAAGCTGCATCAGAACGTGCCTTTGTCAGTAATAGGACATTTTTCAAATCAATAGCAAGTGGAACATTTTCCTCTGCACCGAGAACCCATGGCGCAAATGCTACCATACCCTGGTTTCCACTATCATCTGGAACCATAACCATCGCAAGAGGATTCTTAATCGTAATGGTTGCGCCCAAATGAGTTACGACACGAGCAAGTATCTCTTCGCCGGTAATAAGCTTCATTGTTACTACTGAATCGGTATAGTTGGTAGTTTCTACTAGCATGTTTTCCTCTAATATTTAATCCGTTATAATCTACGCTGTTTATCCTGAGCAACGTATTCAATAAACTCTCGGTCAGTCATCATACCGATAATATCCGAGCTATTCATAATTTCGCCTATTATAGCATGGTCTGGTTTCAAAACTGAATAATCAATTTTTATTTCACCACTAGCGGTATCAACAAGAACAAGTTCACCCGGCTCAAGATCATAACTCATTCCCTTTGCTTGTTTGATCAATATGGTTTCTTTTGTCCAACGATAAACAGGAAAGGTTGGAATCATATTTTGTTTATGGTTCTCTTGCATTTGATCTGCAATGGCTGTAGCTGTAACACTAGCGGTTTTGCCTCCGCGCTTGGCTAGCTCATGTAGAGCTTTGCGCACCCAAAGAGGCTGACCGCAATTATCTATATCTTCTGGGGACAATTCCGTTATACGATCCAATAGGTCTTGCTGCGCGGGTTTGCGATTGCAACGCATGAAGAATTCCACGGGTGACATTCCTGATCTCATATTAACCTCCGTTATAAACTAATTTATGCGGGTTAAATTTTAATTTTGATTTCCGCATAAGTATGAGTACATAATGAGTAAACCAAATAAGAGGCAATTATGTCACACGATTATATTAATTTGAAATTTTCCATTCTTCAGTTGGCTGCAACGCATCTGGAACATCATACAGATGTGGAAAAACTTCTAAAGATTGCAAAACAGCTTGAAGATCATATATTTGCAGGTACTGATCTATCGGATAAGGTAGACTCCGAAGCTGCAAAACGTGCCGCTTTCCTCGCTTCACTTGATACCACAAGCCATTGCGGTAAAGGTAAAGAAGGTTGCGATGGTTCTGAAGGAACTTGCACATGCTAAAGCTTATGCCAATGCTTGCTGATTTTTCTGAAATATCTCTCAATACGCATCACACTATTGCTGCGATAGAGGAAGAAGATACCATTCTGTTTTATAGAGAACAGAGGGACTTCAACAATGATACGCAAGTAGTTTTGGGACCATTCCTAACACTAGAACAAGCAATGTTTGGTATAAATCCAATTTAAAAGAACAAACACTGGCTCCAAAGGCTGGTGTTTTACTTTGCACTTGCAAATGTTGTTACAGCGTGTAATAGCTTTTGTATTAACCAACGGGGGCTACCGTGTCGATGTTATTTCACTATGAAACCGCAAATCAAATCAAACGCGAAATGCAAGGGCGTGATGTGTTTGTGCGAATTATCAGGGGAAAGTTTACTGGTACAATTGCAAAAATCGTAAACATCAATACACCTAGTTTCCGTAAAGTCGAATATGTCATTGATATCGGACAAGCTAAGCCAGTCAAAATCTGTGGCACACTACTGGAACTGTCTGAGGAAACCAAGATCAATCGTATTTTCGATGCTGATCACATTTATGAGTTTTATGATTTTTGTGGTAGGCAGATCTTTGTTGGGCAAAATGTCATGGTATCTCTAGTTGGAGAAGCTGGTGGATCAGACATGGTTCTCGGTAAAGTAATCGAGTTACATATCGGGCATGTGCTAGTTGAACCGATTGGTGTAAATGGTAATTTTGGTAAATCAAAAAACCGTAAAGTGACAGCATCAAACCACTTGATGATTCTTGATGATCAAACATTGAAAAATGTTATGCTCGCAAAACTTAGCTCATAATAATTATTGACATTCACGGTAAGCCAAGTTAAGGCTCGAATAAACTTAAGGAGTTTACCGTGTTTGCATTTCTTATCGCTGACGAATATCTCGTCTTCAGTTGCGCACTAGCCGTGTCTTTGGCTTTTATCGCGCTCGAGTTAGCTGGAACATTTATCGGCTTCTCATTTTTCTCAGATACCCATGCGGATCATGATTTCGACCTATCCGGTGATAGCTTCTTCGCCAGCATTAGTGCGGGTATGCGTTGGATGGGATTTGGTAAAGTGCCACTCCTTGCACATTTAATCTTGCTTGCGGGATTGTTTGGTCTTATAGGGATGGTTCTACTCCATATTATCTATGGAGCAACTGGATTATATTTGAGTAACTGGGCTGCGGTGCCAATTGCTCTTATTGGAACAGTTTTTCTTTCAAATCGTTTTACCGCACTTGTGGTTAAAATCATCCCCACGGATGAAACCAACGCAATCAGTGTATCGGAACTAGTTGGTTATGAAGCAACTATTAGTGTGGGTAAGGCAACCCATACGATGCCGGCTCCTGCCAACACCGTTGACAAATACGGTACACAACATAATTTCATGGTCTGCGCACTTGATGCAGGCACTGAACTAAACGAACGCACAAAGGTACGCCTTGTCAGTCTTACTGATAATGGTTATTTTTATGCAACACCTTTGAATTAACAGAAGGATCTGCCTTTAATGGAAAATATCATCTTTATGGCAATTGTTGCTCTAGTAGCAATTCTAGTCGTTGGCGTTTTTGGTTTTATCGTTGCTCGGCTTTATAAGCGCGCTTCGAAGGAAACAGCTTTTGTACGTACTGGTGCTGGTGGTCAGAAAGTCGTCAAGGACGGCGGTGCCCTCATTATTCCGGTTCTGCATGATACACTTGATATCAATATGCAGACACTCAAGCTGGAAGTTTCTCGTACTGGCCAAGACGCACTTATTACGCATGATCGTATGCGTACGGATGTTACCGCAACATTCTTCGTTCGTGTCAAGCCGGATAATGATGCAATTGCACAGGCCGCACAGACCCTTGGTCGCCGGACTCAGAACCCAGACCTTCTCAAGGCTGTTATTGAAGATAAGTTCATCGATGCTTTGCGTTCGGTTGCTTCTTCGATGGAACTGAAGGACTTGCATGAAAAGCGTTCGGACTTCGTGCAGAAGGTTAAGACCACTGTTGAAGAAGATCTGAAGACTAATGGTCTCGAACTTGAATCGGTCTCTTTGACTCGTTTGGATCAGACGGATCAGAAGTTCTTGAATCCAAACAATGCGTTCGATGCTGAAGGTCTCACCAATCTTGCAAAGATCACGCAGGAAAAGGCTCGCGAACGTAACGAAATCGAGCAGACCGCTCGCGTTGCTATTGAGAAGCGCAACTTCGAAGCGAACCAGGAATCGCTCGCGATCCGCCAGTCTGATGAGTTCGCCCGTCTTGATCAGGAACGTCAGGTTGAAACTCGCAAGGCCGAGCAGGAAGCTCAGCTTGCCCAGCAGCGCGCCGATCGCAAGCGTGAAGCCGATGTTGCGGCAATCGAAGCTGAAAAGCAAACTGAACTTGCTCGTACAACGTCAAACCAGGAAACTGCATTGGCTCGCACCGAAGCAAATAAGCGTCAGAAGGAAGCTGAAATTACCGCAAACCAGCAGCTTCGTATTGCTGAGCAGAACCAACAGATTGCTTTGAACGCTAAGTCTGAGGAAGAATCCAAGTCTCGTGCTATCGCGGATACTGAACGTGCAAATGCTGTTGCGGCTGCAGAATCGGTTAAGACTGCAGAAGCTGTCGCAACGGCGGAACGTTTGAAGCGCGTTGCGATCATCGAAGCCGAACAGGAAGCTGGCCGCAAGGCTACCGAAATTACGGTTCAGGCAAAGGCTGAATTCGAAGCTTCGGATCTTCGTACAAAGGCACGTCTCAAGGACGCCGAAGCACGTGAGCGTGAGCTTACTGTTGAAGCTGAAGGTAAGCTCAAGATCAACGAAGCTGAAAACTCCTTGAGCCCTGAACAGATTGCACTTCGTCTTCGTACAACTGTTGTGCAGGCACTTCCTGGTATTCTCGAGCAGATGGTTGCTCCAATGAAGGCAGTCAAGGACGCACGTATCGTTACGATCAACGGTACGGGTGTTGGTGGTGCGGTCGCAGGTGGCACTACTGGTTCGAATACTACTTCGGTTCCAGAGCAGCTTACCAATTCGTTGCTCAACTACCGTTCACAGGCCCCACTTGCTGATGCTCTTGGTAAGCTTGTTGGTATGAACCTCAATGGTTCGCTCAACGATATCATCCCTGATGATCTTCTAAGCGGTGAAGATGGTTTGCTTGCTCCGGTAGCGGCTGTGGCTCAGGTTGCTGACACAAAGACCAATACCGTACAGAAGGAAGACCAGGAACTGAAGAATATTCAGCACTTGGCTGGTATCGACACTAAGAAGTAATTCTTAGTTTTACGGAAAAGGGGACTTCGGTCCCCTTTTTGTTTGACTTTTTACCAAAACAAAGCTAAAAGGGATGAAATCGAAGGAGATACCTGTGGGTTATATTAAGCAAAAAGGATTAAAAATGAACCAAGCCATGAACATCATTTATAGCTTGGTTGCCGGCTTTAGTGTCGGGGTATCAATCTTCTTCGGTGTGTTTCTTACATTCGGTGTGGGCATTGGCCCCTTTATGATTGCAGCTATGGGCGGTGCAATCGGTATGATTCTCACCACTGCTTATGTTTGTGATAAACTCCATAACTTGCAATGGAATAAAGAACGTAAAGAAAAAGATCTCGCACTAACGTACCAGGAGTTCAATGGACTCGAAGGTCTTTCGGGTGTGGATGTGGAAGCATTCCGAAACACGATTCTAGAAGCTCGCAAAAAGCAATCAAAAATCCAATCCATGTATGTGCATTTGCATTTGCAAAAGGATGCCAAAATCATTCTAGCAGCATCAGCTATTGCAATTTTCATGGGAGAAATTCTAGCGTATGTGAAGAAAGAACCACAGAACTATCGTGCTGTTCACAAATGGCTTGATGTATATGCGGATCAAACAATTAACATTTTGGAACAATATGCGGATATTCACGTAGATGCGCGTGATAAGGTTCGTGACAAATTCACCGATACCATTGTGCTGGTTAAAGATAACTTGCAATCGACTATGGAATCGCTTACAGATAACACGATTGACAATTTACAAATTGATCTGGAACTTCTTCAGGATCAAATGAAACAGTACACGCGATAAGGAGCACGAAATGAAAGTAACCAAAATCAAAGACACTGAGCTGGATTTGCTACCGATCACAAGTGATCCCAATGGTATCGATTTATCGAAGGTTCCAGCAATCCGTGATGGTCTTGATATTACGAAAACCAACGATATTATTGGTTTTGGTTCCGGTGCTCAGAAGAAGGTTACCGACATCAGCCGCAAAATGCTTGAAGGCGTGAAGTCCAAGGATACTGGCGTTGTCGGTGGGCTGCTCGTCGATATGGTTACATCTATGCGTGGCCTTGATTTCGACAAAGTCAAGCCTGGATCAAAGGTTGGATTCCTCGGCAAGCTTTTGGGTCGTTTGACTCCAGTGGCCAAGTTTATTCAGCAGTACGAGGGTATCTCTTCACACATTTCAGTTGTGGTTGCTGATCTTGAAACCAACAAAGTCGCCCTTATGCGCGACGTGAAGGTTCTTGATCGTCTTTATGCGACGACACTTACGTATTTCCATGAACTTGCCGCCTACATTGAAGCGGGGACACAAAAGCTTGAACAGCTTGATAAAACGGAAATCCCAGCCCTGAAAGCTATAGCTGAAAAGTCCGGGGATATGCTGGATGCACAGAAAGTTCAGGACCTTGTTCATGCACGTGATATGCTTGACCGAAAGGTGCACGACCTAAAGCTAACACGCCAAGTCGTCATGCAAAGCCTACCAAGTATTCGCATGGTTCAGCAGAACGATACTGATTTGATTGAAAAGATCAATTCACAAATCACCAACACCATTCCGGCATGGGAACAGCAATTGGCCCTTGCTGTTGCTATGTGGCGTTCAGCTGATGCGACAAAAACAACTCGTGCGGTTTCGGATTATTCCAATGAATTGATCAAGCAAAATGCAAAAATGCTGCGCCAGTCAAATGCGGAAGCACGTACGGAAATCGAACGTGGCATCTATGATGTTGAAGCAATCAAGGCAGCAAATGAAGAATTGATTGCAGCCATTGGTGAATCCATTGCTATCGCTAATGCAGGCAAAGAAAAGCGCTTGCAAGCATCAGCAGAACTCATCGAGTGTGAGAATAAGCTTCGTGATGTCTTAGCGAGCGCTTCTACTAATTAAGTTAGTTCCTAAGCCGTGGGATTACCACGGCTTAGGAGTTTTAGGTGGTTCATTCGGATCCGGTGTTGATGGAGGAAGAATAGTACATTCACCAATCGTACGAGCATCCTTATATACACAAATCATTGTACCACCACGAGGAGGCAAGAAGCTCTTTCCAACACTAGATAGTGCATCAGTAGTTTTACTTTTAGCTCCCTCAGGCGATTTTCCAGTTTCAGTATAATGAATCTTAAACGTGCGGATTTTTTCCTCACCCGTATAGATATCGTATGCTCGAGCCTGGAACGTAATAGTTGTTGGGCCCTCAGGTGGAGTTGTATTGATAGTTCCACCATTACGTTTTTCACGAGCATTGTTAACCATGTCCGGAGACAAGAACGTCAACTCACCCTGGAACCAAGCGTCCGCAGCTTTTGATATTGGTTGCATATTTTCGTCTTTCTCTCCAGTTTGGAAGAAGAATTTCCATTCATCCATATGCTTGCGAATATCTAGCACACCATATTGTGCACCCGCCATTGGAACCACCGTGCTATCACGCAGTGGGTTTCTCACTCGACGATCCACATTACCCGATACATATCCAACTGAATCATATTCATCCCAAATTTTGGTACTTTTTGGTTTACGAATTTTATCGTTATTGAATAGTTCCCAATTCATATATTCCGGTGTTAGCTTTGGTCTCGAAGCCGCAGCAAATGCACCATAATAATCTGTTCCCGGGAATTGAACAATATAATTTCCTAATTGATATGGATCAGTTGATGTTGGTTTAAAATATTGATTTGTAAACATTGCATCTTCAACGTTATCCATAGGAGATGTTAGGAACAAATTACCACGCCCACAATTGGCATCTGCATTCATTGCTTTTAGAATACTTGTAGTATAGGTTGTTCCATTCGGATCACGCTGAGAAATCAAACATTTCGGAGCCGTTAATAGCCAACTAGTACGCTCCTTGCCGGGGGAAACAAATGGATCAAATCTACTATACACTTTTGTACCAATGGTATTCATAATGTCAATACGAACATAAAGACGATTGGTATAAAATTTGATAGTGAATTTTTGTTTGAATGGCATCCAAAATTCATTTGGCCCAATCCAAGTGAAAGGATCGACATTATAAGCTTCTGTATGTGGGTTTGGTTGTGGAATATATGTTTCGTCAGGCTGTTTAACCCAAACATTATTGGATTCCTTATCAAAAACCACACGCGGTGGCGGCCAAGGCCATTCCTCTCTTGTATTTTCGATAGCAGGAAGGAAATCATATTCCTTGATAATTGGATCCAATTTACCATCCCATGTGCCCTTTTCAGGTGCGAGTTGACCTGCGGCATCACTAATGAAAGTTCCATTAGGTGTTCGATAACAAGTACGTGGATCTCCAGTTGGAGGAGGAGCATCCCAACCCACAGTTGGCTTACCAACACGAACGCTATAATTATTTGCTACAATCTCACCATAGCTTGCTGGTTGATTAATCTTTGTGTTCTTATCATTGTAATAGATGAAATCTTTAAGTTGAGATCCGTTGACTTCAATCGAATCAACACGGATGAAACGACGACTTGCACCCTTCACTTTATAGTTTGTCTGGACAATACCAATTGTAGTATTTGGACCCAAAGTACCCTCATATGTGAAGATGAATTGCTTTGAACCAACTTGATCAGCTTTAAGTCCATCGAACGATTTCTTTTCCAATCGTTTATTATCAACAATAAGGGCAAACTCAGGAACTCCGTCATATTCCCAACCAGTAATTTTTGCATAGATTACATTTACATTGGTTTTGATATTCGGGACACTAGTTACCACTTGACATGTACCCTCAGGTGGCATGTCGATAATGAATGGAAGGATTTCCCATGTCAACACACCGTCACGCTTTACTGCCACTACAGTTACTGGTTGCTCAGCATTCGGGACGTGTATGATTTCGCCTTCTTCTTCAGGTTCAGGCAAAGTACGACCTTCAATTTCAGCGAATAGCCCGCACTTGCCCTTGAGCTGCCATTGACCATCAAACCCCATGACATACGAACATCCAGTAAGCGGGATAACATTATAATTATCATCAACTGGTGGGTGTTCAATTGGCTTCAAGTGAACACGAACAATAAGATCACCCAACACACATTTGTTCTTTTGCGTACATACGTCGAACATAACGTGTTCCCAAATCGGAGTCTTATCTTCCTCACAATGATGAACTAACTTTACACGGCCTGCATTGACATCGGCTTGCGTAAACTGTGGCGGGACAACTTCAATGTGAGGATTGCCGTTTGTAAACTCGAGTGTTTTTTCTATATTCCAAGTATATGTAATTTGATCCGGATTTGAACCAAACTCAACGGTATGTTTGAGGTTATCCTCAGTAAGAGTTATCTCCTCACATTCATTCATCGACGCTGTATTATTAACGACTTCGGGATAAGGCCATTCACGAACCTTAACATCGAAACGACCCCAAGTACATTTGTTGACATTTGCACATGCATTGAAGAAAAAGCTAACTAGCTCATCAGGACCTATAAATTGCCCTTCAATGCAAACTTTTCCCTCATCAAGATCTGAATGCGTAAATGTATCTCCTTCTTTCATTGGTGCGCCATTTAGCTTATAAATGGCTCTGGCTGGAAATTTCTCTGAACCTTTATCAACATGTTCAATAGTGTATGTAATTGGAAAACGTTCAAACAATGGATCGGCACGGGGATCAGTAGGTTCTTCACCCTCTGGTGGCAATACCTTAAAATTCAAATTTGTTAAACGAGCATTATTCTGAGATAGTGCACCAAAACCATATTGAGATTGACCTGCGAACGGTCCACTCAAAGTATAAGTTAGAAGGGTTGAATCATCAAGCTCTGTGCTTCCAAATTGACTACAACGCGCTGTAAGGGTATTTCCCTTACGTATGATTTCAACAGCCGTTTCTCCTAAAGATGGCCAAGATTCATTCTTTGTATTGTTATGGTGATTTGGCGCACGGGACGAACCATCAACGACTGTAGACCAAGTTGAACCATTATAGTTGAAAATAAACCAACTTGGATTTCCTAGGTTACCACCATTTGAATTCAAACCACCAGAACGACCAACACCAATAAAATTTGGTTTTCCGTCGATTTCCACATAAGCGGCGATCATGAAAATCATGTCATCGTCTTTGGCTGTGGAACTCATTACGCTAGAGAAGCTAAAACGATCCGCGGTAAGCCAACCAACCGCACCAGTCATTTCCTCACTATTGCGAGTCAACAACATTCCTCTGTTGCCCAATTCGGGATCATGCATCCAGTAATATGCGGGATCACTTTGTGGTATAGTCTGTCCTAGATCATAAACACGATCACCAGCAAAACGTTTCCAATAAGCAAAATTTTGATTCTCTGGTGATGGAGCATAGATCGCAGGATCCTGATCAAATCGTTTGATTTCTTCGGAGTCCGAGCTATAAAACAGGTGAGCACGGGAGAAACAAAGTGTTTCATCTTCCATGATCGTTATTTTTTTGTTGATAATTTCCTTCGGGAAAGGAATACAAAGGATCGTAATACCAAATGTGAAGACACCGTCCTCTGGAATGTTTGCGGGTGGCAAACAGGTCGAACGAGGGGTTTCAGCAGTTAGGATTTCTGTTTCAGAAATAGGCACAACATACTTGAAACTATCCGACATAATCTCGGCTTTCAAGTCAACTTTTGTATTTTGGTATTGAAAACGTCCAGCGCCCACATCTTCATGTGTGAAACGTTGGCCTACTTTCATGATTTCGCCATTTAGAAGCAAATTACCTTTTGTGGGCAATGTTCGCAACTGATATAAACCACGTTCTGCGTAAGCTTCGACGATAATATGTTCGTTCAACAAACTCATAGGATTTGAGTCTCCGATTGTAAGCCAGCACTATTGGTCCCCGTTTGTGTTGTAATCAAAGCGTATCTACGTGTAGCGCTAAGACCGGTTACCGGATCAATGGCTGTGACCGTGAACAAATAGCGTCCCGGCTCTATTGGAAGCTTCCATGGTTGTGTACCAGCTTGTGATAACGGAATACGATATTGCGTACCCACATATCCTATGCTAGAAACAGCAACACCAGTAGGCAACCCGCCATCCCAATAAAACTGCTCGTGCAAATTCTTATACTGTATTAATTTATCAAATCCCAAACCACGTTCCGGATCATCCAGCGGCGCACCATCAGCAATCGCATAGTTGGACCAATCAATAATGCCAGTACTCGGCGTGCTTGCGTTTCGTGGTGATATATCGGATCCACCTCTAAGAGACCACAATGCATTTGGTTTGTTTGTTTGGAATGTCCAAGTGAATACTGAATCGATGCGTGCATAGATTACGTTATCACCAATTTGTTTGAAATCCGCATGAATCTCAACATCAATAACTGTAGGTCCAACACATTGATTTGTTTTTGTGCAAACCATCAAACTAATTGTATCCCATGCAGGGGCCATTCCAGTAGCAACATAACGAATTGAGTTAGAGTTTACATCTGCTTGGGTGAACATAGTAGTCTTCTTACCACGTAGGCTCAAATAACCATTCGTGAGTGGGGTATTCAATTTATAGATAAGATCGTTTGGACTAACACCATCTAGTTCCGCATGTATTACAGTATTATCCAAAACCGTAGACTTCTCCTCAACCACATTGATTTTGTTCTCAATTAGTGTGATCGTAGGAGGTGTCATTTTATTAATGCGGATCGAAAACTCAAATATTCCATCCTCAGGAACTTCAATATCACGATCAGGCAAGCATGTATTATAGGAATCAGCCGTTATATTTCCAAGTCCATACTTGTATAGGTTATATTTGAAGGAATCCTCTAGAAACTCAACATTGTCGGGTACTTTGGTCGTACTTACGAATTTGATTTGCTCATCGAAAATATCCTGTTGTGAAAATTTAGATCCCACTTGTAGTCGGGTTTTACCCTTAACAAGATAACCATATTGGGGCAACGTGAGGAGCTTAAAAAGCCCCTCCGTCGGAATCATAGGATTAACAACCATATTAACCCTCCTTTGTGCGGAAGTCTACGTTCCATACAGCCGGAGTAGGACCTACAGCACAATTCTCAGTTACTAGGATGTTAACGTATTGGCTTGTTAGTCCAGTATTGAATGTATATTCTAGTTCACCCGCAGTATTTGAACGGCAACCCGAATTTACATGCACTGTACGATTTTGATCCTGAACAAAGATACTAGCATAACCAATATCAACTTTGAACTTGAGAACCATAGTCGAACCTGGCTTCTTCAAGAAAATAGTCTTCGATGCTTTGTTTGTAACTGGATCAGTATCACTTGGGCTGATAACTTCGCCTTCTTCCCAGTTGTCTGTTTCACCTGGAGTTTCGGCATCGTCTGGGTTAGGATCATCGACGTTTGCGTAATCCATATCAACATCACACATCTGCAAGTAATCATATGTAATTGCACGAGTTTCTAGCTCAAATAGTACAAGCTGAGTCTGGAAACAAATCCAAGGTGGGTTGTTCACTTGTGTGAATTTAATATCGAATGTGCCTGAACCTGAGAAAGGTATTGAGTTAACCTCAAAATCAAAAGAATCAGGATCCGTACGATACGTGATACTAGTGTATGTGATTACGTTCGCATAGATGTCAGCAAGGGTAAATGTATCACCTTCATTGAGCACTACGCCGTTACGCTCGAGTACACCACGAGAAACACCACGAGTAATTGTGAAAATCATATCTTCACGATTAAAACTCGTACGCAAGTTCAACACGTTGAGTGACACACCTGTGATTGCTCGTTTGGTACAAGGCGGAACAACTAGACCCTTGTTGACCAACTCTGGCGGTGGTGGTGGAATAATACGAATTGGGAATGTTTCCAAAGGCAACACATTTCCACCTGCATCTGTGAGCGAGAAGTCAAAGGAGTCCAAAAGTGCTCCTTCTTCTGTTTCACAATACGATAGGAAACCAAATCTAATATCCTGATACGTGAATACATCGCCTTCCTTCAGTGGCACATCCTTTAGAGAAAGTGTACCATAAAGAGGAAGTTTGAGTATCTGTAACTTCAATTGATCATCTGTGGATTCACGATCATTGATATAGATATTTGAGCCAGTAATTTGCTTACAAGTTAGCTCGCCTAGCACCAATTCGTTCATTACCAATTCAGGCGGACGATCCGTCATGATAAGTTCAATAAGGAAGTTATCCGTAATCTTTTCAATTCCATCAGTAACTTCAAAAGTAAAGAAATCAGTGCTCTGAACCATTTGGTCCGGATCAGGAACATATGTTAGGCGTCCACTATTGATATCTTCTTGTGTTAGCTTTGTGCCAATTTCAATCTCAACAGTTCCCAACATAAGCTTACCAACTTTTGGTAAAGAACGGATTGTATAAACCAGTTCAGCGTCGGTAGTAACGGAACCACTTGTAGCCAACAACAATGAGTTATCGATGGTTCCAGTTTCAGATTGCTCAACGACTAGTTTTTCGTTTTTCAATTCGAGTCCAGGAAGGAAAAACACATGGAATTCAATTTCTCTAGCACAGAATCCATTTGTCACCGATAGCTCAAATACATCCTCTTCTGGAGTGTCACGTTCGTGTTGGTATGAGAGTAACATCAACAGGATATCATTACTTGTGAATGTTTCATCACGGCCAATACGTTTGCCATCGACTTTGAGATATCCAAAATTAGGAGTTTTGGTTACCGTAAACACGAACTCACTAGGATCAACACCTTCATTGTATGCGAGCAAATTAAGCTCAGTGATAGCCTTTTCCTTGGTGAAACTCATTGTGATTGGATTATAAATGATTTCAGGGCAAAGCAATGGTGGTGGTGGAAAAATAAACAACATCGCACCAGCAATACGGGACGAAAATTCATCATACATTACAAAGTGGACATAATCATTTACTACGTTTCGGTCGGTGACTTCGGCCACATAACGGAACGTATTGAGCTGCCAATCAGGTTGGTTGAATTTCTGCCCAACAAACGCCGGCTCACCATTGATATAGAATGTACCATATAGTGGTAGCTCGGTAATTTCCAACCATGCATCCTCAAGTGGACCATCATCATCTGTAAAATTTACGTCTTCGACATCGAAGTTTACTTCACCATTTCGTGGTGGAGAATGTGGTTTATTAACTGTCAAATACGGAGGTTTATTATTCTCGTTCGTAATAACAATACCAGCGCCTTTACGTACTTCATTCATTTCGTCTCGAACAATGAATTCAAAACCATCAGTCCAAGGTGTGTGAACAGTACAATCATGTGTATATGTGAGTTTTGAGTCCAATACATCCTGATATGTAAACTTGTCACCGATTTTAACCGGTTTGCCATCCAATAATAGTTCACCATGTGTGGGCAATACTGTAACTTCAATTTCGAGTTTATCTGGCTTCAAACCCTCTGGGTCACGAATGTAAATGTTTTCTTCAGTGAACACACCGGATTCGCAACGTTCAACTTCCAAAATAACAGTATCAACAATTGGAGGTTCATTTGGAACTAGTTCCAATATGTATTTGAAGTCAGTTACGGTAGAAGTTTCACGAGTGTGATACGCATCCATAATAATTTCATCGAATGGTGTCTTTGAGCAATCATGTGTGAAACTTAGGCGACCAGCAGTAATATCAGCTAGAACCCATGTATCTCCGACTTTCATTGGAGAATTATTCTTCTTTAAGATACCATGCAATGGAAGTTTCTTCAGAACAAAAGTAATTGGTTCATCTGGATCATCTTCATCAACGGCCCATAGCGAATCCTGAGAGAATATTAATTCCTCACACTGCTTGATTTTACGTGGAGAGCCCTGGATCTGAATCAGTTTATCAACAAGACGAATACGAATTTCAAGTGTATAAACGGGTGCCTTATCCTCCGGTTCACCAACTACAACACCAGACCAGTTATTCTTCGCATCACGTACTTTGAATACCAAATAGTCGAGTTCTTCCTCACGACTACCATTATGTCGGTATTCTAATCGACCTTTATCAATATCATCTTGTGTGAATTCGGTGCCAGGACCAATGCGCTTGCCCTTCAAGTAGATATCACCGAATTGTGGCCATGCTTGCACTCGCATAAAGATCGCACTTGGAGGGTCCTTAATATCGGTGAAGTGGATATTAACGTTTCCAATAACTTTATTTTCACTAATACCAACGTAAAGCGGAAGTGTACCACCTTCTGGTGCTCGATCGGGAAAGTTATATCGAATAGTGAGAGTAACGTTTACTGGGCGGCTACTCGGATCATTTAGATCCTGAATTACTAGGTTTACCTTAATATACTCTTTAGTGACGTTAGACGGATCAGCAACGTAACGAATAACACCGGAATTGATTTCAGCTTGTGTGAAAACAACTGGCTGTAATGTCGTAGTATTTCGTACAAAATGTCCAATGTCTGGATCCAAACTTCTCATCGTATATTGGATTTTATTGGGTGCACCATTACCACCAGTCGGCAACGTAGATACCGCATTCAAGTTTATTTGTGTTATAGGAGTGTTTGTTGCGGGGTTAATACCCAGCTCTTTAACCGTCACATTTGAGTTAATTGCCATGTTTTTTGATTACTCCAAGGAAGCGCTTTTTCTTCCTATTTATGTTGTTTTGGACTTGACATTTTTTGCTTTCCTGTTACGTTTGTAGAAACAATGGAGAAGATCGTATGTGGACAACAGACCTTAAACAGATTCACAAATTGTTCGACGATGCAGGATTTGAGATCCGGATCGTTGGTGGTGCTGTCCGCGATCATCTTTTGGGTCTTGAGCCCAACGACATCGATCTTTGCACTGATGCAACTCCAGATGAAATGATTACACTGGCCGAAACAAACAGTATCAAAGTTATCCCAACTGGTCTACAGCATGGTACGGTTACATTTGTAATCAATGGCGAACCCTATGAGATCACAACTTTGCGAATCGACGTTGAAACAGATGGTCGTCACGCAGAAGTTGCGTTCACTCGTAGCTTTGAAGAAGATGCTTTGCGCCGGGATTTCACGTTCAACGCTATGAGTTATGATATTCATGGTGTTGTGCATGATTACTTCGATGGTCAAGTCGATCTGAAACGCAATGTTGTTCGATTCGTCGGAGATGCCGAAGCACGTATCCGTGAGGATTACCTACGTGTATTGAGGTGGTTCCGGTTTTACTCGCGTATGGGTTCGAGTGAACGAACTATGGAAGACGTTGATCTTCTTCGTTTGTTTGGTGAAGATTGGATTCAATCGGGTATGGATAAACTCAGTGGTGAGCGCATATGGTCCGAACTGAAAAAGATTTTATCAACCACAAACATGCGACAGGCCGCAATCGATTTGATTCAAACAGGAATGCTCGAAACAGTCCTGGGTCTTAGTATGACTCAATCCGAACGTGATATGTTCGTTACGCCGTCTTACGAATCATACTCGGTGATTTGGAGTATAGAGGAGATTCTGAAATCCGATTTTGGTCATTTCCCACAATTTGTGGAACTTGCTCCAATTACAGTCATTGCACGATTTCTTGCTTCGTTCACACCCGAAGAAGCAAACGCGGTAATTGATCGTTTGCGTATGTCTGCATCGGAAGCCAAAGCAATGCGCGAAATGCGCGATTACATGTTGATTGAACTTACCGCGGGAAGTGAAACTGCTCGTCTCGATCTCATTTCCGGATTGACACGTACTTCACTTACATATTGGGTTCACTACGCGAGCTCCAAAGGCGTTGATATGCATTTGGCTTTGTTTGCTGCGCTAACTTCACCAAATATGTTTCAGCCACGCGATGTTAGTGAAATGATCCGCTCAGTGTTTAAGCCAAACGGCGAAGTCGAGATGTCGGAAATTGAACCATTTACAATAACGGGCAAGGATCTGATTGAGCTCGGTTTGAAACCTGGTCCAATGTTCTCCAAGATCATTGAGATGGCACGATGGAAATGGTACTCAAGCTCATGTAGTATGGACCGTGGACGGCAGCGTACTTGGGTTTCCAAACTGATCGCGGATGCACCCGAGCCGCATGTGTTGGTCAAACACCTCTATAGTTGTTTCCAAAGTGAACTCGATTTCAATAAGGGAATGGATCATTATGATATCCAACTTCATACCATCGAATGGGCAACTAAGCTACCAAAGGGGTTTCATGCAGTTATCGAGGATCGCAAATCCCGTGATGATTGTCGCATGTTTGTATTGTGTCCGACTAAAGCTGCGGCGGTTACGCTCAAACTAGAGGACGAATATATGCATGACGCAAAGTAATTTTACAGCGGTCGCCGATCTTCGGCGGTCGCAGCTTTGTCATCAATATTTTGATTTTTCTAGTTGGTATACCAATGAACCTAACGAGAAAAAGGTATCCAATACTTACGTGCTTGACATGGCATTGAAACGGTTTCTTGCTGATTTTACGAAATATGACTTTGACACCAAAACGGGTGTATTATTAGTTTTTGATAAGTTACTTGCAATTGCTTTACGACTGGAATTTGGAGATGAAATTCGTTTCACAAGGACCGTATAATAGCGTCCATTTTTCTGCAGAACGATCACCGCAATATTATGATGCAAAAAATTTGCATATAGTGGTGTCTTGTTTCGAAGAAGAAGAAAATAAACAACCTAATTTGAATCGAGACAAGTGTTTCACCTATCTTGCTCGTAGTATCAATGATATGCAGGAAGAATTGCTTTCAAGCGATTTGAGAGATGTTCTAGATCATAAACATGGTAAATCCATACCGCATCCATACTCGATCGAGCATGAAGCTTATCGAAATAGGGATATATATTTGGCTAAAACCGTTTTGAGCATTGTTACTCGAATCATCATTCATGATCCTCTTTTAATGGTACATCTTAAACTCATATATGGTTGACATTTTGGTTGCCCATGCTATATCCGATATATGGAACAGACATCTTTTTATCATCCGCGCTTGAACGCGCATAAAGCCATCGGCGTAGACATTGATTCTACACTGATCGAGGGTCCTTGCAGCTTTTACCTTCAGCGGTGGGTCCAACAATATCACAAAGATATTGAGTTGCACTTGGTCACATTCCGTGTTGAGGATGACTTCGACGCAATTGAGCGTGACATCGGTACATATGGGATGCAACTCGATATGTTTCATGGCGTTCATGGCATTCCGCTTGATGTGGCTAATGATTTCTACAAGCTCACAGCTAAAGTCGGCATGAAGGGTCAGGTTAACGAAGCAAAGTGGAAACGCACACTTGCTTATCACAACACGAGTGAGGAGCAATATGAATCCACATCCACTATGGTCAAAAAGTGGAAAGGGCTCAAATGCCGAGAGCTTGGGCTTACTGCGCTCATCGATGATCTCGAAGATATGGTTGTTCCAGGTTGCCTCGAACACGGCATTGAATGGATTAATGCCCTAACCCTGACCAAGGACTATTATGGAAAATAGAATTATCCCCGTAGATGAACTACCTGAGGATCTTGTAATCGAGGATTATGGCATCGTTGACATTCGGTGCTACGGGGGTTCACCTGTTGAGATAAACGGTCCCATTTATGAGTTGATTCCTGAAGTTACGGAATGGCTCAAAGAGAATTGCCCAAATAGCTTTTTTCATGAGGAAGAGTTTGAGCTGCGCTTGCATTCGGATCATGATGCTATGATGTTTAAGTTGAGGTGGCTATGAGCCTAATTGATATTGATAACTCGGATATCCTAAACAAGTTGTTTGTGATTCCGTGGGACGAGTTTAGTTTCTTCGGAACACCAGATGATGTTCCATTTATTGATCATGTTATGGCTAGACTTGAACTTGTCGAGTATCAATCTGATTTTAAACAATGGCTTGAAGAAAACAATATGGTAGGAATAAAGCGTAGGTTTTATCTTGAAGAAGTATCGCCAAACAATTTCATGATTCATGTGGAGTTTGCATCGGATTCAGAAGCAAACTCCATGCTGTTTAAGTTAACTTGGCTCTAATTACTTGGGGCGGTAATCCGTTGGGAACATATCATCGGGATCCGTCCTGCAAAGCCCACACATTCCATCATGCTCATCACGTTCGGCTTCATCAACGATTTGTATTAAATCATAAACAAATATTGTGAATGCTTGGTTGATCGAAGTAGCAACTTGTGACGCAATAGCTTGGTTCATCATACGCATGGCGTTATCGATATCGTAGTTTCCACTAGAATACCCACCATTCATATAAGAGCTTGAATATGATTTACCCGCCAACATTCGAAGTCTGTTACGCATGACATCGGCATCAATTACTTTTTTCTTAGCCATAAAATCCAGGCTCCACCTTCATTAAGTTTTTTAATTTTACGAATTTTCGGATGAAGCGTTGCCCATGTCTCAAACTCTTGAGATATTTGTCCGCTCTTACCCGTAATATGTGTGATCTTCTTATAACCCAAAAGATCAGCTTGTTCAATATGTTGGAGAATCTCTGCATGTGCTTGCTGAAGAGTCATGTGATGCAAGTCAAGCTTGGGAGAGAAACTAATGTCGCGAACAGGCAACCGACGCACACGATGCACGGGTGGATTTAGGTTTGGTGTTGAGAAACACGATGTACTTGACATCGCCTCGTCCCAAAGTGTCTGTTCCTCTTTTGTAAGTTTTCTCATTTCAATTTTGACTCTTAACCCTATTATCACGTATAACTACATGGACGGCTCATAATAGTCAATTTTTTAGGAGTATTTTTTATGTATGTAAGCACCAAAACATATGGACACGAAATCGGTCTATCATGTGCTTTCCGTCAGTGGCGCGCTGATTCTCATTGCCGTTTTATTCACGGTTACGCGCTGAAGATTCATTTGGAATTCGAAGCTGATGAGCTCGATGCTCGTAATTGGGTTGTTGATTTTGGATCCCTTAAGAGTTTCAAGCAGATGCTTGAAGATACATTCGACCATAAGCTTCTAGTAGCGGAGGATGATCCGGAACTAGAAACCCTTAAGGCGCTTCAGGACAAGGGTCTTGCCGAGGTTGTTGTTTTGCCTAAGGCTGGTTGCGAAGCGTTTGCTGAGTATGTCTTTGGTGCTGCCGAGACATGGATTGCGTCGAATGGTTATGCACCACGTGTTCGTATGCGCCGTGTTGAAGTACATGAGCATGGTGCAAATAGCGCTGCTTACGTTCCTACCCGTTAAGAACGTTGCTCAACTTCTACAACTTGGTCCCCGAACATCAATTTGAGGACCAAGACTTCGTTTAGTTTATCAACATAAACGAATGTATCTCTGATAACACCTTCGGGACAAATCGGAGTAACACTGTTTGAGAACTTTCTACAAACAAGCTTATGATGTAGACCTAGCTCCAATAGCTGGTCTACATTTTCTTTTTCCGTACCCCAATCCCGTTGCTTCATCTTGATGCGAAACATAAACTCGTCAAAGAACTTCCCCTTGCGGTTAGTCTTCGGCATTGGCTTTGACCATGAATCCTTATGCGTTTGAATCACGCTGTTTACGTAAAAAGATGAATGATTCGTTAGGAACCAACGAATGATACTTGGTTCATTACCATATATGTGAAAATCATAAGTGCTTCGATTCGCAATGATGTTTGCGCCAAGTGAATCAAGCTTATCATGAAGCCGTTGCTTTAGATCATCAAAACGAATCCATGAATCTGGTGTTGGACTTACTGAAATGCGAAATCCATATTTGTTGAAGAAACGTGGACGATGACGTACTTCACTAGCCGATGAGTCAAGGATATCACTATCAACTAGCGCCCGGATTGCTCGTTCCATACGTTGTTCATAAGTCCACATTTGATTCTCCTTCAGCTTCATATTTAACATGAATAGCAAATCCATACAAGGATAAAGGTTGACTTTGGATAGTGCTTTGTTAAAACATCTATAACCAATAAGGAGAGAATTGTGAATTGCATTCCGAAAGCTCGTATTTCCGTTTATGATGATGCATCGCGCCGGGAAACCGAAACAATAGCATTTCGTAGTGCGAGCATTCAGTTTATCAAGGAATGCAAGGAGTATCATGGTCAGGAGAAAACTTCCAATCTTATTAACAAGTTGGGAGAAGTCTTGGGACGTGAATGGTCCGCACAAGTGATTTTCGATCTACTAACGGAAGAAGAAACTAACGTTGTAACTATTCGGTTTACCGCGTTTTCAACGGAAAATGCGATCCCCAAGATTAAAGCTCTCCGATCTGCTGCTGAAATATCCTTAAAGGAAGCAAAAGATCTTATAGAGGATTTGCATGACAAGTTAGCCGCAATTATATTTGAATGCCAACGTAAAGGTGTGAGTTTACCTCGTGCACATTTCTTGCCATTCATCGAGTTGCGAGTTAAAATGGAAGATCGTAACGACGCCTTAGCGGCACTTAGGTATTGTAATGGACTTTTTATAATATGAGTATTTTGAATGATGTACGAGCTCGAATCGCTGAGCTCGGTGGTAGTGAACTAGCCACGAAAGAGGATATGCCTGCACTCCAAGAACTTTGGGAGAAGATGCAGGAACTTCGTGTCGAAATGTATGAAGTGAAAAAGAAAGCTGCCGAGGACGCGGCTGCACCATATATGGAAGCAATTGCTGAAATCGAGAAACGTTATGCGTTTCTCCTTAGGATGACTAGTTAATGACAACTCAACCCGCCAAAGCTCTTAGCACTATCATGCGTGGTTATGTTCGCTTGTTTAATCAAGTGACATACTATCGAAATAATGTCATATTGCCTTGGCGGGGCGATAACAAACAAATTGATTTGGCTGTGATTCATACATGGCCAATTAGTGAGAAAAATTATGAAAATTATTTGAGTTCAAATCCCAAAGAGATCGATTGGAAACACTTTGTCAGCAAGACTCTTGTCACATATATGCAACAGAACCCCGATTGTACGCTGGGCTCATATATGATGGTATTGTTTCCACGAGCAATAAATTTTGCTATGCCATTTGAAAATGGAGAGACGTTTTATAATGTACGAGCGAAACTTGCCACAAAATTAGAAGTGGCTGGTATTCGTATCCCAAGCAATAAAGGGCCATTTGCTACTCCATCACACCGTTTAACGTTGTCCGATGAAGTACATCGATTGATCATCGATATGTTTCAAGACATTTCGGATGGTGCAAAGATAGAATCCGAACTAATTAACCTTCGCTTTAGACTTTCATAGGAGAACTTATGTCTTATACTGAAAATAAAGCCATCAACATTCCAAAGTCACATTATGTGGGATTCAAGAGTTCTGGTGGCACAGTTCCACTAGGATTCATGACACCGGATGGTACAGACAAAGCTGCGGCAAAGCGTAAATCCACAGTCGATAATTGGGCTCGTGGTTATTATTATGGTAATAGAGAACGCCCAAAGGAAATTCCTGCATCAGTGCTTGAGAATAAACCAATGGTTGGGTTCAAGTTGGGTCGCAATATTTCGGGTGGCGGTTCGGGCTGGAATTCACGTCATGATAAGTGGCGTATCCAGGATCCACGTGGTTTCGAACTTGAAATCAATTCAGGCAACCTCGAAGAAATCATTCGTTTGAGCACTTTGGAGAATGGTGAAATTCTCGAACCATGCATTTGGGCTCGTTTGGGCGCTGAAAACATTTTGCTTCCAACAGCATCGGATGCATACAAAAATGCAACAGCAAACACCGTTCGCAATAACACAACTGGGTCAGTTCGAGATCTAGTACCGGGCTGTAAAGCTACTTTGAAGAATGGTACTGAAATTCGATTTATCGGTCGCGTGTATGTTTATGGTTTGAAGAAGTACGTGAAGACCGAGGATTATTCTCGTCAACTTGATTTGCAGACTATTTTCTATCCCAAGACTACGTATTTTGCATTCTATGAGTTTGATAAGAATGGCAATCAATCAAAGACGATCAACTTGAAGAAGTCGATTGTTGTCTCGTATATCGACACGGAAGAAACCACACCCATCGAAAAGATGTGTGAGATTGCGAACCGGTCGGTTGTTGCTGGTGATCATATCTATACCTCAGGTAATGATCTTGCCGATGTTCGTATTCTAGCGTTGCTTCCAACGTACGACGTTGATCCAGTTAGTATCGACCGCAAGCTTGTTAGCCGTGGTGGTGTACTTGAGAATCACGAGCGTATAGCTGCAAATAAAACCAACGACGCTCATCCCGAATATTATACGATCGTTCACGTAGGTGGCCAGGGTGTTTGGGCAAAGGCATATTCTCGTGCCGAACATAAAAGCCCTTCAACGGCAAAACTTTCGGAACTATTTGTGCCACACTATTCATACCAGGTAGACGAAGAAGAACTTACAAAGAACTTCCGTCCATGTTTGGTGTATAAGACGGTACAAACGAATTCGTGGTACTCTTCGAGGAATCATCGTCAAACAGTTACCATCGATTTCACTAATGGCTCGGGTAATGATCTTGAATTCTTTAGTCTGATCTACACGATTACGTTAAAGAATGGCGTTACGTACGATATCGATTTTTCCAGTTTATACTAGAACGTCCAAATTACAGTCAAGGAAAAGCCCCAAGTTTTTGCTTGGGGCTTTTTAGTATCTTAATCGAACTTTAGTTTCCCAAGCTCCACAACTTCTTTCCTGTATATGGATTTTAGCTTCTTAGGATCAGCCAACGTACTGGTGTATTCGGCAATATTATCCTCAAGACGCTTGATATTCTCCAACACACTAGCATAAGCATCCTGCGCCCAACGATACGAAGGCAAGCTTACAATGCGATCTAGCTGAGAAGCATCCAATAGAATACCACTAGTAATTGCCTTGACTGCATCAGTTATCTCAGCCTTGTTCGCCATAGTACTGAGTTTGCTTGGAAGCTTTTTATCGAAACAAATCTTAACAGCGCGCCAATAGTTGAGTGCGTATTCGTCCTCTGCTTTCATATATTCGTATCGTGTGGTGTACCACTTAAGGCGCCAATCAACAAATGACTTTACAACATCCTCTGCGCAATCATATTGCTTGATCGTACTGTTATTCCAATCCACTACAACGATACGTTCTGACTTCTTCTGACGTAACTTGAGGAAATCAATAGCCTTTGTTTCGTCCCATTTTGCAACAGAACCTCGCGCCATTTTAATCTTAATATCGATGGTCTTAGTCGAACTATCTGTGTAAGAGTTGATCTTTCCATCGTCCTCAAGTGAGTTTAGGCGTTCTTTAAACTTAGCTAGACTCAGATCAACAGGCAATTCAGTAACATGCAAGGTAGAGGAATCAATAACCGCAACACGTCCAGTAAACTCCCAGGAATTTTCCTCCAAATGCTTAACTTGCACTTGATAACGCGCATAATCGGGAACCAAACGCTTGATTTCTTTTCCATCAATTGCTGCGAGTGTTGCTTCAACTAGGCTATTGAAGTTACGACGTAGAATCTCCGTAGACCAACCAACCGCAATACCCGATACACCATTGAGCAAAACAGTCGGAATCAATGGAAGGAAATGTACGGGTTCCTTTACCGAACCATCATAGTTGTCCTTTAGCGGGACAATATCAAGATCAGTGAGCATGAGATTCTGCAGGACTGAGCCTCTACGAACATACGTATAACGAGGAGCACCAATACCCTCCACTGGGGCAGTTCGTGTACCAAAAGCACCAATGCCATTGAGCAGCGGGATATTATTAACGAACGGAGCCGCAAGCATACTGACAGCGCCGGCCGCGCTTGCATCACCATGCAGGTACAAACCAGACTGAATCATTTCACCAGCAAGTGAAACGGTTTTAACCTTTTCTGATTTATTACGGATTAGCCAAAGAGCTTTACGTTGTGCGTCCTTGAGACCGTCATGAACCTTTGGGATTGCTCGGTTCTCACAAACGTAAATGGAATATTCGCGTGAAGTATCTAGGATATAATCTGAACTATTTTGAGCCATTATTGAGCCTTATTATTTTTTATTTTTTAATTATGGGTTTTAACACCGAAACTATTTACAACATGAGCTTAAATCGGATAGCTTCTTGTTTTGTCTCAAATAACAAATAGAATCCACCATCATCTATATACCAAGTAATTATTTTGGGCTCGATATTCAATTCAACACAAACTTCAAAAACTCTAGCTTCGTCATATTTGGTCAAATCCAAATAAAGCTTGTATCCTTTAGCCATTGAAGTTCAATCGGAACATCATTGCGTCTTGCTTCTTACTGAACCAACACTTGACCTCGTAATGCTTGAATGCACCGTATGAGTCTTCGAATTTGATAATCTCGTACCATACTGTACCGACGCAATACTGCTTGACCCAATCAACTAGTTCTTGTTCATCCCATGTTGAGTAATTCACACGATTCACAAACTTGAATTTGGATTCCTTAGGAACTGATCCGCTAATACGAACTGCTTTACTCATGTTATTCCCTTATAAGTTTAACTCGAACGAGGTCTCTATTCCCTTGATCCGTAATGAGAAAAATCGTGTTGTGCCTATATATGAACGCATATGATTCTGGTGCCAGATTCAAATCTTCAGTCACGATATTATAGATTTCGGCAAACTCATCTGTATTCAGAGCAAGATAAGACATACCAAATAGCTCAGGCACCATAAGATGAGCAAACTTTTTTACTATTGCCTCGTAATCGGATTTTTGATCGTCATACATGCATGACAAGCGTATATGAAGGGAATCCATCCCTTCAAGCTCTATATCATCGGGGTCATATATGGAATCAGATCCTCGTCCAGCAAACTCATATCCGACATTTTTTGAATCCATATATAAGGCAAACAAAAACAAATATGTATTTGGGGTCGTATTCTGATTCAAATCCTTATACGACCCCAAAAAGTTTGCATCCTTTAGATTCTGGCCTGATATTCTCATTTTGTCTCCTTAGGGGTATTTGACCCCTTGGGGTCAAATACCAATCCAATCTTTTCTGTCGTCTGAACGACCATTGTTAAAGATCAAGTCCAAGGATTCCTTCATATTGCCATCATCGACGAATCCATAAAGTGCTGGATTATCCAACGAATATTGCCAGTCATCCTCGGTAAGCGTTCCAAGACCCTTAGCACGAGTAATAGACCAACCGCTATATTCTTTTGGATCAAAATCCATATAGTTGTCAGAGTACCAGTATTTGCGTGTTTTGCCCTTCTCCGCAATGATGAATGGAGTCTTGAAAATATTAATAAACGCTGGTAGCTTTGGATCAAAAAGTTCTGGCCAATATGTGTGGAAGAAATTAATCAAAAGTGCGCCAATATTAAGACCATCCGGATCCATATCGTGCGCAATGTAAACGGAACCATAACGTAGCTCATCACGAACAGCTTTACGACCCAATACTAGACCCAAACTATTCATGATATCAGCGAGTGCTTTATTCGCAATAACAGTCTTCAGATCTTCACCATTGACGTTTAGAACCTTACCACGCAACCCCAAGCCGCCATGGATTTTTGGATCACGAACTGACCCCATACCCGAGATAGCAGATTCACCTTCGGCCAAAAATAGTATGCACTTGGTACGATCGTTGCCGTTTGCATCCATTAGACCAGCCACTTTACTACGAGAAAGCTTCTTTGCTGCCTTTGCAATATCAGCAGCATCTTTCTTCATAGTGCGTTCGGAACAACGCTTATAGATTTCTTCAATCCATTCTTTGTTCTTTCGGATAACATCCTTGTATAGTTCAGGATCCTCAAGTGCCTTTGTAACGACCTTGGATACTTCTTCGTTAATCAAGCGAGTCTTTGACTGCGAATCGAAGTTGGGACCATGCATATTTGTGATGTTATAGATGAGAACACCCTCAGTGACATCACTACGGTTTGGACTCAACTTACGACGCTTGCTTTCCTTCTCCAATGCATTCAATAGATTACGATAGAAATCACGTCGGAATGTTTCAATATGAACACCGCCGTTGAAAGCTGGAATATTATTGACTAGTGTATGGAAATGTTCACCATCATTGATAAAATTCGGAACTAGCCAGAAACGTGTACGGAAGTTGTCTTGTTTGATTTCCAAATTAATCGGTTTGATCTTCTCAAACATGGTTTGTTCTGGACGCGGCTTTACTCGGATTTGTGTACCATTGAAATACACCTTAATCAACGAGTTAGCAATCGCAATCTCTGTAATACGATCACGAACAAACTCAACTGGCAAAGTAGTATCCGAAAATACCTTCTTGCTTAGTTTGAATGTAACCTTGGTTCCAGTCTTTCCACTTGTAACATCGATGATCTTTGGTTCACTCGCAACTAGTTCCTCACCAAGTGCTTCATTACCCTCTGTGAAACTCTGGGTGAATTTCTTACCATTGCGATGAATCACAAGCTTGAAATATTCGGAACAAAAGTTAACGCCGGCAGCACCAATACCATTCGTGCCAGCTACCTCACCACGTTCTTCGAAATTACGACCTGCACGAGCATGAGACAAAGCCAATGTTGCAGCATGAACTTGATGATCATCGTCCCAATCGATTGGAATACCGCGACCATTGTCCTCAACTGACATTTCGCGAGTTTCAGGATCATATGTTACGTCAAGACGATTACCATGACCATGGCCGACTACTTCATCCAAGCTGTTATCGATGATTTCACGGAAGGCCGTATAAACTGCTGGAACCCATTTATAGGAGCGAGGTTCTGGTTTAGTTCCGTCATATGCGATGACTGTCTGTTCATGCAAGGCGCGTGAACCAAAATACATTTCAGTCTTTAATCGAACGTGTGAATAATCGGTGAGTTTCTTAATTGATTTTTCAGATGCCATTTTGAATCCAATATTTTTTCTTAAATTTACTAAATTGTTGAGCCAATTGTCAATTTTCTAGGTGCCAAGAGAAACCCACTAATGAGTTCCACATAATAATTTATGCCTGTGTTGACAATCAATATATTTTCCGCTACATTGGGCAAAAGGAGTAACCCATGTCTTATATTGCATATGAGCTAGATGAAGTATCAAGAAACAAGCTTTTGGCGATCTTTCCACCAAAGTTTGCTGATTTCATTGGGCACCATGTGACTTGGGCATTTGGTGTGGGCTCAGATGTTCCATTGCCGCCGGTTACTGACATTCGTGTTATCGGATATCTCAGCGACGATTCGCTTGAGTGTCTCGTGGTTGAGGTTGGAGGAACACATGTACGCGAAGATGGTCGAACATACCACATCACTTGGTCGCTTGATCGTGACAAAGGTCGAAAGCCTGCGGAATCAAATTTTCTTCTTGGTGCTTCTACTTTCTCTAGGATTTCACCTGTGGAGATTCATGCAATCCCCAAGCATTTTAAGTGAGACTAATGAATAACATTGATATGACTGTGGTAACATACCCGGATTACCATTTGGAGCCGGGAGCCCACAATATTGTTGTAACTGGTGGGCATAAAGATCGGCAGCAAATACAAGATTTAATTGGTGAGCTTTGGCCCTCCAAAGTCGCAGTTTATCATCTAGAGAATCCGAGTATTCCCAATGTGAATTCCAAAATTGCTCACGCATTCACGTATATGAGTTTGTCTCATACTCAGATTATTTTGATTGAGCAAACCTCTTCCCTTCTAACCAATATGCTTCCTATTTGCAAAAATGCGTTCATCATTATTGTTGACGATCAGGCGTTAGAATATGTGACCTGTTCTTTAAACTTGACATATCCGGGTCGCCTGTTTTTTAATATAGAAGACGCGGTTAAAGCTGCAATTTTGGCTACCAAATAAATATCATAATAACATCAATAGGAAGCATCATAGATGGCCAACAAAGAACTCACTTGCTCGTTTTGCGAAAAGAGCCAACATGAAGTTAAAAAACTGATTGCTGGCCCAGACGTTTACATTTGCGATGGTTGCGCAATTCTCTGTTATGAGATTCTGGATGAAAAGCCAGGTGCAGAACTAAGTGTGTCGGATGATACACCTACACCACGTAAGATTAAGGAATTCCTCGATCAATACGTTATTGGTCAAGATGACGCAAAAATGGTTTTTGCAGTTGCAGTTAATGCTCATTATAAGCGACTCGAAAATCCAATTGTTGATGGAGTTGAACTTGAGAAATCCAACATTTTGTTGCTCGGTCCAACAGGATCAGGTAAAACGCTTATTGCAAAGAGTATTGCACGTATGCTTGATGTACCTTTCACGATTGCCGACGCGACGAGCCTGACGGAAGCCGGTTATGTCGGTGATGATGTTGAATCTATCATTAGCCGGTTGATAGCATCAGCAGAAGGTGATGTGAAGAAAGCCGAACGTGGAATCATCTACTTGGATGAAATCGACAAGAAAGCAAAGAAATCCGAAAATATGAGTATTACTCGCGATGTTTCCGGTGAAGGTGTTCAGCAGGCTCTTTTGAAGATCATCGAAGGTTCCGAAGTTCGTGTTCCTGCACAAGGTGGACGTAAAAATCCTTCGCAGGAAATGCTAACAGTTGATACATCAAATATCCTGTTCATCGTCGGTGGCGCGTTTGTTGGCCTTGAGGCAATCATTGATAAGCGCGTGAATAACAACGATAATAGCATTGGTTTCGGTGCAAAGCCAAAGAAGTCTGGAAAACTAGCATATGATGGTTCCCTACTAAAGCAAGTTGAACCAGAGGATCTTGCCAAATACGGTATTATTCCGGAACTCATCGGTCGACTCAGTACAATTACGTATCTCGAGGAGCTTAACGCGGAACAGTTGATCCGCGTCCTCACTGAACCTAAGAACGCGATTACACGCCAATATGAAAAGCTATTTAAGCTGGAAAAGGTCGAACTTACGTTCGAACCAGAAGCTCTTCAATTTGTTGCGGAAACTGCAATTGCTCGTAAAGTGGGTGCTCGTGGTCTTCGTAGTGTTATCGAGCGTAAGTTGACAAAACTACAGTATGAGCTACCTGAACTAGCAGCGGATGGTGTAACAAAGATCTCTTTGAACCGTGAGTTCTTCGAGCTTGACACTGCGCCTACCCTAGTGTATGAATCAAAAAAGACCGGTTCTAATTGATCCGGTCGACCGCAAATATAAAGGAGAATTTTTCGGTGAATCTCACACATGATGTGAACAATAAGATCCGTGCTAAAGAAGTGCGTGTAATCGATAACAACGGCGAACAGATTGGCGTGCTTGCGTTAGCTGATGCCCAGAAACTTGCTGATGAATGTGATCTTGATCTAGTAGTGATCAATCCAAAGTCAGCTCCACCAATTGCCCGTATTGTCGATTATGGCAAGTTCAAGTACGAGCTTGTTCGTAGTGAGAAGGAACGCAAGAAAAAGTCTCGCGAAAACATCATCGATGTTAAGGAAGTTCAGCTTCGTCCAGTCACGGACACACACGATGTTGAGATCAAAGCCAAGCGCGCCAAGTCATTCCTCGAGGATGGTGACAAAGTGAAGGTGGTAGTCCGTTTCAAGGGTCGTGAGCTATCCCATCGCGAAATGGGTCAAAAGATCATCGATAGTTTTTGCGTCCTTGTGGGCGAAGAAAACTATAAAGTTGATTCTCCAGTACAGATGTCTGGTCGTCAGATGTCTATGATTCTTAGCCCTAACCGCAAGTAAGAGGGAATTATGAAACAGTGTGATGTGACTGCAACTCAAACTGGGCGTACAGTTCGTGCAGATATCATGAGTCAAACTGACAAATCAATTAAAGTTGCTCTTGTCGGTACAAACATCACACTGGTTCTTTCTCGAACAGACGTACGTCGTCCATATGTGGGAAATAAAAATGGACTTGAATTCACGACGAAAGGCTAAAGAAGCTTCCCGCACTTTAGCTATGTTCAAAAAAGAAAAACTGATAAAAATCAAAACTAATATTTTTATGGGTCAGCCAGTGGCATGGCGCACAACATCTGCTAGAGTCAAAAACAGCCACAAGAAAAAAGTAAAAAAATATCGCCCACTTTCAACTATCGCAACAGCGGAAGTAAAACGACTCCTGCATACGATGGGCAGAACGCCTAAACCCCCCAATAATCAAAAGCAATCAAATCTTATGAAATATGCAGTCAATAATTTGATTATCCATAATCTGGATTAATCTAGGTTGACATCATTCCTGTTTATGCTACAACGGTATAAACAGGAATGGGATACGATATGAAAAAGTTTCAGGAATTTTGCAAAATCGAAAACACCACAAGCTATAACGAATTCATTCGTGCTTGTGTTCGTGCAAAATGGCCTTCTGATGCACAAAAAGAATGGTGGTATACCAAACTCAGCAACAGTCGTCGCCTGAAATTGCTTCAAGTTTCTGAAGCACAAAATCATCATTGCTGCTACTGCGGGGTTAAAACCTGGCATCCCAGCTATAATGAAATTGGATCGAGAAAGACACTCGCAACGCTCGAGCACGTTAAGTGCCGTGCACATGGTGGGACAGATTCAAATATGAATCTGGCAATGGCTTGCCACAGTTGCAATAATCTGCGCGCCGATCATGACGCAGATTGGTTCTACGACATATCACAGATGCCCGGTTCAACCCACGCTAATATGCGGTTAGCATTGGGTATGACTCCTATGGTTGAGCGTCAGCGGAGCGAAGAGAAGCTAGCCGCGTCGGCTGCTCGACATAACGCCATGGTGTTAACGTTAGGTTGGTATTTCCTTGTTGACAATCATGCTAGTGATAGTATAGATGATTTCCTGAATATGGAAATGTTGGAGGCGGCTTAATGGCACTGGGTGAAGTTTTCAATATTGTTGGTTCACTCTATCCGAAGCTGCTTTCGGATTTCGAAAGTCTGCAAGATTCACTTGTTGAGCACCTCGACATTAAACCATTTATGACTGTTGTTGGAAAACATCAAGGTGATCTTGATCTCAGAAAGAATGTTGAATTCTTCGAGGTGTTCGTAAGTATTCCTTCACTGGTTGTCAATGAGCAGAAGTTCATTGGAAAATCCATAGTTGGTCATTTCGGTAACCTTGTTTATACGTTTGCAGGCGAAGAATCACCACGCGAATTATACGAGGTCAAAGTTTGTCCCAAATGTAACTGCGAAAAAGAACGATTCTTTGCGTTCGAAGATTCAAATGCATCAGTTAATATCCAATGCAACACTTGTATGCGTTGGGATAAAGGTTTAAGCCAAATTGTCGATGAAGCTTTGTTCTTCCCATCCAAACTTCGTTCGTTCAATGAAGTTCGTAACCCTCGTACAAAACGGGACGCAACCATGCTATGTATGGATCTTATGCGGTTCTCGGCACGAATTATAGCACGGGATGGTTGGATTAGTCGTCAGGAATCTATACGAACTGGCAACGAACCAACTGCAGATACAATCCGTAATTTGATGTGGGGGGATCCGGAAAAATCGAAGAAATATCCGGAAACTCCCGAAACAATCAAACTGGCTCAAGACGCATTTGACTGGGCAAGATCAATGACTGGTAATTCAGATTGGATCGCAAAGATTCATGAAATCACACAACGTGATATTGTTGAACCAAGTCTGAGTGGAATGATATCAAGTATCATCGGAGTTTATTCGATGAAGGCTAGACTTACTGCGCCGGATAACGATACTCACTTTGGTACAGTCGGTGACCGTGTCGAACAAACCATGCTGTTGCAAGTTGAAAAAGCTTCTATGTATGGTTGGAAATATTTTTGCATGAATGATGATGGGCAGGCTGTCATTTTTTATACCCAGCATAAAATCAAATATAAGCCGGGCGATACCATTGTTGTTTCAGGAAAAATCAAAGCTCACATAGTTGAGCGCAATCATAACATAACAGTTCTAAACTACGTGAAAGTGTAAAATGAAACCACGCCATGTTGTGATTATCGGTTCCGAAGGTGAAACACTCGCGTTGATTCGTGCAATCGCTGCTCACCCTATGAGCCGTGATATTGATGTAAAAGTTATTGATTCTGATAATGCAGGACAATTTATTAACTTTCACGAGCATGAAAAACAATTCTACGATTTTGATCCAATCGGTTGGCTAATTACGGATGACGTATATCGGAAACAGCCGAAAGGTCCTGGTTCAGCTAAAAAGCCAGATTTCCTTGTGGAGAAGTATGCTCAAATTCGTAGCCCTAGAGGTCGAAGATAACATTTGACAAACTTTGGATTCCTATTATAACGGGCACAACAAAGGAGATCGATATGGTTAAGAAAAAGAAACTCTCATTTGAAGATCGATTGCATCAGCTTGCTGTGGCTTTCGGCATTGAGAAGCCGCAGATTAATCCACGTATGGTAACCGAGGTCGAAGTGGATTGGACAAAAGTCGACACACCATTCGTATATGCGCTAGTCACCGATACTTTGCTGGAACTGGGCAAGGAATTCAAACAATACGGCAAGCCAAATGTCCTGATCGATCGCAAAGTGGAAGTTGCGCTGAATAACTTCCGTTTGTATTCGGAGGAATTTGCAATTCTGTTTGCACGGCAGCTTTCGTTTTTTGGAATAGAAATAAAAAATCCAACAATAGTGTATTATTACTTGGATTAATAAAGGGAGCAATGCTCCCTTTAAATTGGTTTATATGTAAGCATTATCTTTATTTCACCTGTGGTGCTACCCACGGTGAAGAATGTTTTAGAAACCATGTTAGCAATTGCTATTTTTCGCAATGAAGTCAAGCTATCAAAAGCTGCAAACCCTTTTGTTTGGTTTCCAATCCAATAGCTAGACATCGTTGTGTTTCCAGAAGTACCGTTTTCGACATAATACATATACGTACAATCAATATATTCAACTGGACGGGTTAAATTAATCAGTAGCGTTTTTGGGGAACCCGCTGGTATCGTTGGTTGGAATGTAGAAAGTGTCGCGATTGTTGGTGAATTGTTAGCTGATTCAATTGAATATGTTGTCATTGGTCCATTAACAAAATTCACTTTAATCCATAAAATTTGAACTTCATTAGTATTATATGAACCAAACGATAAACCATTGCCTGCTGGATTTACGACAATTGCACGACCTGATTGCCCGGAATAAGTTGCTGGGGTGTCAGTTAATTTCAAAAAAGTATCCGCTCCCGGCGTAGCAGCCTTGAATTCCAAAGCAGTACCAGAAGCATTTACACCAACAATTTTATTGCCTTGCCCCAAAAGCGTTGAAGGTGCATCAATTAGATCGGTAAATTTGGCAATGTTAGTCGGATTCCCCCATTTAAAATCATAATCTGCATTGGAATTCTTCACCAAGATCTGATTTGTTGTACCAGCTTTCGGTAAACCTATACCAGGGTCACCTTTTTCTCCATCTTGACCATTAATGCCGTTTGATCCATTGATACCAGGGTCACCTTTTTCACCTCGTTCACCACGGTCTCCCTGGTCACCCTTTAGCCCTTGGATGCCTTGAAGCCCTTGTTCGCCTCGATCACCCTTTTCGCCCTTTTCACCGCGCGGACCAACATTGCCTTCTGGACCCTCCGGTCCAGAAACACCGACGATGGGACCCAAATCGCGCCAAATACCTCCTGGTTCATAACGTACAAGATGACCACCCATATCGCCATTAAGAGCCGCAGGCAATGATTGATCAGCTCTATCATCACCTTCTGCAATTACTAGGTAATTCCATTCCACATCTGCGGCTTCAATACGAGCAATTGTAGCTTCATCAAAAATTCCATATTCATCAGGGATAATGGTAGCGCCTAACTCACCTCGTAACCCACGAGGTCCTGTTGCACCATCTAATCCGTTTGTTCCGTCTTTGCCATCGATGCCGTCGCGTCCATCTGTTCCCGGATCTCCTTTATCACCTTTTTCGCCTTTGTCACCTGTAGATCCAGCTTCACCTTTAATCGAGTAAAGCCAATCCTGTTCTGTTCCGATGAATCCATTATCCAAAGCAATTTCATATGCTGATTTGCCAGTAAATGCCAATTTACTCACATATAAGCCATCATCCACTATAGTAATCGCATTATCTGGATCAGCTGACAATAAAACATTAGCTGTTAATGGACTATCTAGAATACCTGAACCAGATAGCTGTATAGTTGAACTTGAATTAGTCCGCAAAACCGATGAACCGTTATATGCAATTTCGATTGTTTCTGCATTTTGTATCAGGGTGATATTCTCACCGCCAATTAATGTTTTAAAATAAAAATTATTTTCCCTACGGCTATTATAAACTGGTAAGCCTGTTCCTATATTAATAAGATTTATACCAACGGGTAGGGGCGATACATCCGTCGGACTTGCAGGCATTGGGGTATCTGTTCCAGGAGTTCCAGGATTTCTACGTTTGGAGATATCATTTGGATCACTAATCCCGCCTTGAGTTCCTGGAAGTGGAAATAACTCTCCAGTTCCATATTGGATCCCATACTTGTCAAAAGAACTCATTTTAAGACTCCATTATTTTTCAGTTATTTAGCTGTTAAAAATTTATTACCGTTAACATATACTATTTGACAACTCTGGTTCCGATAAAGTATTGTATGAGGAATCAGAGTGTGTCATCACGAACAGCGAACTCGGACTAAGACGGGCGCGATGAGCCGGTGCACTCCCGGCGAAAGGAACGAAGTCATACCCGGCCCCATGCAAAAGGACTCCCGGGATATGTGGACCGCCTAAAAGAGTCGCCCCACTGATGGTGGTGAGAGAATGATCAGTGATATCCTTATGATGTTTAGGAACACTGGAGCACAACATGGTAGTCTCGTGAGGCTTTGTTGTGTAGAGCGCGTCCGGCAGGATAGCGCAACCGTATGTGGCGAAAGCCAGGATGACCGGGAGTTGTAGGTAAATGCATACCGCCTATTTGATATCCCGTTATCGAGAACGTGAGCACTCGTAGAATGCTTTAGTATCATCCCCCTATTTGTTTATAACAGCGCAAGCATTTTTGCTTTGTACTTTATTCTGTTATGAACAAATGGGGGGATAAAGAACATCGCATCTGTAGAATACCTAATAAATCTTAACATATTTCTACTCGATCTACCAATCAAATCACCCACACAATCTCTCCTACCAAATAACCCATAGAGATCTGACACACAGCTCTGAACATACCTTGACATATATGTGGGAATCTTGATATGGAAAAGCCCCAGTATGACTACCAGGGCTATGACTTTACCAATACCAATGTATCAGACACTCGCGTATTCGATTCTGTGACAAATAAGCATGGATTGCTGGATATACTTGAGCATATGGCAATGTCTTTGATTTAGATAAAGACGAAACAAAACAGTTCGCATCAGAGTTCCATGCAAAATACGAACCATTATTCAGTTCTTCATTAGCCCAGATATCCTGGAGCTCTTTTTGAGCTCCATCCGACCATTGGATTCCCGATGCATTCAGTACCCACATTTGTTTCAACATTAATGCCAATCCTTCCAATAATACTCTTCAGCTTCCTTTTTATGGATTGGGAATGCCCATGGTATGGTAATTTCACCCTCACGCCAAATATGGACAGCAAGTGTTTCATTACTCAAAACAGGTTCTTGCCAATCAATGAGATTGAATTGTGTCGCAAACAATAAGTTTTTTGTTCCATTTTCAACTGTAATGGTTTTCCAATGATGCCAAAGGCTTACTTGGGTTTGATACCCAGTTTCCTCAAGTATTTCGCGACTCAAAGCTTCTTGCCATGTTTCGCCCATTTCTTGGTACCCACCTGGCAAACAAAGCTTTCCAATTTCCGGTTCTATACCACGCTGGACGGTAAGAATCCCATCCTTCTTACCGTCTTTGGTTCTAACACCCAGAATCGGAACAACCACTGTTGGAGGGTTATAATTGGCAAATTTAGTCATAACGTTTAAATCCTACTCTTTGATAACAAACAATTAGCAAAGAGATACCAAAAGTCAAAACAATTTTTATTAAGACATGATCATCGCTTTGGGCAATTTGAAGTATTGTCTTGAAGAAAACCCATGCAATGAATGTCCCAACCAAACTCATCAGTGAGGTGAACACTAGTATTCTAAGATAATCATGGCTATCAAACATCGCATGGTGATTTGTCGTAACCCTATAATGGGCAAACCACAAAATCACATAAATGGATATTATCGGCCATAAGTTAAGCCACATTATTTGAGCCAAATCGGCAAATAATAAGATATCACGAATACAAATGTGGTAAAGGACAAGCCGACGACAAAGCTAATCCAAAGGCTATTTAGGAACCAATGGATCCAATTGAAATCACGTCGATAAAATGTCCAGCTATGGATTGTAAACCCAACAAGGGCAAAAAACATTGCCCATAAAATGAGCCATGCTGGCCACGTTGCTAGTAAAGATCCAAACATATTACCTCCAATAAAGTGATTGAATCATAAGGTTCGTCAGGAATACAACCGCAGCTATGAATGCCACTGTTATTAGGATTTTCCAACGCCACGAATGATTTGGGTTATTGTCATGTGTTTGCCACAGAATTAATGGAAACAACACAAACACGAATAGCAAGTTAATGCTGGTTATCGAAAGGGACTCCATTAACTAGACCCCCAAATCAAATAAATGGCCGGACGGACAACACTTAGGAATTGTCGTAGATCACTGCTGGTTCCAGTATCCTCTAGCACTGGCTTAATCTTGGAGTGGAACTGCGATCGACTGGCTGAACTCAAACCATTGGCTTGAGAAAGCTTTTCTTTGGTCGCAATAATCTGATCCCAATCCATATCTCTGGCTTCGTCTATTTGTGTGTTTTCGATTTCCACACCAATGTACCAATCCCCATTATATGATTGGAAACTTTCGATCCCTTTTTCATCAAGGAAATCAATAAAATCTTCAGTCTCACACAAAGTATCTGGAAGCTTTACGCCGAGAATAAAATGTCCAATAGCTCTTGCCATAATAACCTCCTATGGTTCTCCTACGAGCATAACAAAGTAAACCAATAAGTCAACGTTTTATTGACATCCAGGCTTTGGTTTCGTATTATGAGGGAGCTCAAAAACTAAAACAATGGAGAAACAAATGAGCGCACATAAGAATGCTGATAAGACCCTTAACAAGAAGGGCTTGACAGTTGATGTTCGCCCTGGTCGTGACGAAAAGGAAGCTAAGGCTAACTTGGAGCACGCTATTAAGCTGTTGAAGCGTCGTGTAATGCAGGAAGGTCTTATTAAGGACCTACGCAAGAACGAATACGCTGAAACAAAGGGTCAGATTCGTCGTCGTAAGCATAAGGAAGCAGTTCGTCGCAATGCTAAGGCTCTTCGCCAGGCAAAGGAACGTGCATAATGTCTAACATTTTCGGATTCATTGGATTTTTAGTATTGATGATGGCCCTGGTTGTACTCCTTGCTATTTCTCCGGTGGTTCCGGAAATGATCCTTTCACTCATCTAGGAGAATAAAATGTTTGCATTTGTCGTTGGTCTAATCGTTGGTGCACTTGTGGGTCGCACTGAATGGTTCCAAGAGAAGTTCAATATTGTAGCTTCCTACGTACGGAATGCTTTGGGTCAGTAAAGCAGACATATATTGGGTTCCGTTCCAAGCTTAAATATCATGGGGAATTATCCCCTTTGATCGGAGGCGGAAATGGAATTCATTATTGGTATGACTTTGGGACTAATCGTTGGTTGGAATGTAATCCCACAGCCAGAGTTCGTTAAAACTCTCATGGACTATGTCGTTGAGAAGCTTGGCAAAAAGGACGAAGCTAAGGAAGATGAAACCAAGTAATTTGGTTGACTAAAATGATCCTCGTGTTAAGTTTGAGAAAACAACACGAGGATTTTCTATGACTGATGAAGAAGCACTAGCTCGTTTCAACAAATTAAAGACGATCATCTTGGCGAACGGTTATGACGCCAACAAATTTGAACCGGAATCGTATTTCACTGTTATTAAGTGGATCAAGTTTGATTTGGGTGAACTTACGTTGGCTTATGGTTTGATTGAAAATGACGGACGACTTAATAAGTCCGTTCGTTTAATCAAGAAGAATATCTGTTTGAGTTGTATTGTGGATAATGGGAATCCGTTTTGGTCAGGATCTCAAACACTCGAAGAGGCATTTTCTGCTATGGAAAATGTTCTAAAATAGGTTGACTATTCCCATTCCCATGTTAGATTCTAATTAACAAAGGAGATCGAACATGTTGACACCAAAACAGCAATTGGACAATGTTTTCCACAAGATTCGTGATACTGGAAAATACATTGAACGCGATTACAAGACTATCGGTGGCATGTGGACTGTTGATCGCTGGGAACTCGAACTCGATGGCACGAAATATGTGGCCCAGCTAATGGATGAAGGCTACACAAACGTTGTTATCACAGAAGGTCTCAACGTTTATGCAACCGCTCAATTCGATCCGGTCTTCCGTGAGGGGGATGAGAAAAAACTTACCGAAATTTACCAGAAACTTAACGGGTAAGGTTTTCAAAGGCATAAATAGATTTAGGACTAGGAATTGCCATGTGTGCGAGACTTAGTAACTTATGCGGGTGTAACTCAGTGGTAGAGTCCCTCGTTGCCAACGAGGTTGTCGTGGGTTCGAATCCCATCGCCCGCTCAAAGGTAGGAATCACGAGCCTACCCTAAAAAGACCAGTAGATCCGCCCGCCGCGAACTCCCTACTGGTCTTTTCTTTTGGTTGACTTCCAACCGTTTTTCCAATATGTTTCGGATAGAGGTGTATTATGGAAGAATCACGACGTTGGTTTAATGCCCATACTGATTGCTGGGAACTAACATACGAGGGCGGAACGCTTGAAGAACGTCTGTCGTTCTATGATAGCCTAAGGGCCCAGGGTTTTCGTGTTTTTCCACCCTTACGTCGTACTCTGGAAAACCAATATATCAATTACTTGAAAGTAGAAGTAGTTGATCCAGAAGATCGAAATCTCCAACTCATCTTAAAATTGTTGAAATGATATGACACTATTTGAGACTGATATAAGCTTGCACGATGAAGAACAAATCCGCATTTTTATGCAGAAGGATCATCGTTTTTATCACACGCTTGCTCATGCCGAATACACATTTCGTGCCAGTCAGGAAATTTTCAAATTTTATCTAAAGGACACCAAATGGAGTCCTATCATGGCCCAACGTATGTATCGACATGCTGCGGCATTTCATGATGCATTATACGTACTCACAAACAACGGTGTTTCTGAACGACTTAGTGCGGATATGTATGTTCATTCAGAAACAGCAATGTTTTATCCTGCACCATTTGTCGAAGACATTATTCTGGCTACTTGGAACCATTTTGATCCAAAGCACGATTCTTTGCCGATTGAGGCACAAGTATTTTTGGATGCCGATTTGTATCATCTTTGTGCATCCTTCCAAGCATATGATGCTCATGCCAAAAATGTTGAAATGGAATACCGAGCCAAATATTCCGAAGAAGAATATATTGACGGTCGTATTGAATGGCTAACAAAGATGATGGAGCGTGAACGAATTTATCGAGTTTGTGAGAGTAAAATCTACCAAGCCAAAACTAATTTGAAACGAGAATTATCCGATCTTAAAAGGCGATCAAATGCAGTATCCGATTAGCGTGAAACTCACACAGGAAGAACTATGTGCAGATATGGAAAAATGGCTCGACTGGGTTGATCAAACTCGAGGTCATATCGCTATTGAGGATCCAGATGGGGAAGTTCGTACATATATTATTCCGTATGAGGAATATGCGAGTTATATAAGGGAGGAAAAATGAAATCAATTCTACGTGCGTTTTTAGATATTTTGGGCGTCCTAGCCATTGTATGTGTGACGATTTTTATCGCACTGGTATTGCTATTTGGGGTAATGGCCGTTAATACGTTCATGGTTGATGACCAGGAATATATTGACACCATCGAGTGACCCGCTGCATGATACTGGCAAAGGAGACTTTGCCATGTCTAAACCAACTATCATTCACGTAAATCGCCAGCATATCGCACAGAATGCAAAAGATGGCGGTAATCGTCCCGTATATACGACCAAAATCAACGGCAAAACTCGATACGCAAGAGAAGTTGAAATCCAAGGACCATCGCGGATGGTTTATAATGGTGATCAATTGTCTTGTGGCGCACGAGCTTGGATTGAAACATCAAGCCCCGTGAGACTTGTGGACGAAATGTCCTTTAGCGAGGCTAAAGACGCAAAATGAAACTTTGGGCGCTTGTTATAATTTTCATGTCAGTACAAGGTGGAACTGAGAAAGTTACAATCGATGGCTTTGAATCAGATGTTGCCTGCAAGCAATACTATGATGAGTCAATCGTTTCCGTGCATATGAACAAACGCAAATTGCGTATGGATGGCACTGTTCTCACTGCAATTTGTTTACCAACATCTGGTTTGAATTTAAAATAATTTAAATTTTTGGAAAAAAGAATATTGAATTATCCGCTCTATCTGTTTTAAATGGGCGAGTACAAGGCAAGCATTTTAAGCCAAGTATGGGTACCGGGAAAGCTCAAGGATGCTACCGATATAATCGTACCCCCGAAAAACAATAACACACCTAGAAAGGTGGACCATTATGTCTAAACAAAAGTCGACAAGTGTCGCTGATATTATCATTAATAATCGCCTAGTTGTTAAGCGTCCTGCAGTTTCTGAAATGGGAACTCCGGGTGAAGTTGTATGGGTCGATCCTGCTACCTTGCATATCGATCACAACTCGTATCAGCGTGATACAAATCCGAAACATGCTATGAAAATCGGTTCACAATACCGTTATGACCGTGCAAAGGTTATTTCCGGTTACAAATGTCCCACAAGTGGAATCATTTATGTGACTGATGGACAGCACTCAAGTATTGGTGCAGCTCTCGCAGGTGTACCGAAAGTTCCAGTTTATTTGTTTCCTTTGCCTAGTGAAAGCAGTGAGCAAGAACTTATCAAGCTACAGAGTGCGCAGTTTGTCGCGATTAATAAGAACCAGAAGAAAATCCAGAAGTACGACGAGTATCGCAATGATCTAATTCAAGGCGATCCAAATGCACTAGGGATTGATCGTATTTGCCGTAAGCATGGCGTAACCATCATCCCTACTACTCGTGCAAAGGGTGTAGCCACTGTAAGTCACGTTGTTAACGTGGTAAAGGCTTATACTCAGATTGGTGAATCTGGTCTTGATTTGGCTTTTGGATTCATCCGTAAGCATTGGCCATCCGATCATATTGAAGGTTCAGTAATCATTTCGTTGGCTCGCTTCTTGAAGAAGTTTGAAGAAGCAAAGTCAAGAAAGATTGATGGAACCGAATATAACGATCGCATTCTTTATGATGCGATTACTTTGGGTGGCATTCGTTCACAGAAAGAAGTTGAATCTCTACTTGGTGATATTGCTGTTGAAGCAAGAATCCCAACTACTGGTGATACTGCTACTTGGCGTGCTAGAGCGATCCGTCAGGCGTATAATGATTGGGTTTCCAATCATAAGTTGGGCGATGATAAGCTTTTGAACCGTAAGGTGATTGGATGAGACAAGATGGTTATACAGGGGAAGAGCTAAATGCTCTTCCCCTTATTGAGTTAACTAGGGGTAAGGAAGTTATCGGATACGTTGATATCAATCATCCAGCTTGGGATGGTGATCAACAAAACTTCCTTAATGCAATTGCACTCGAGGAGAACCAATCAGAGGACTTCATTGCGGTCCGTAGATGCTCTAGTAGCGTTAAGTTGGGTTCCGAGCGTACCTACTTTCCCTTTTCACAATTTGGTGTCGTGCTGAGCAAAGGCAAAGCAACTTGGGAAACAAGCATCCGTAAGATTGAGAACCAAGTTACTCGTGAATCCAAACAACGCAATCGAGACTTGTGGCTTCCTATCCAGCGCCTATATGTGATGGGCAATGTTGATGAACCCATTGTATGCCCAATTGCAGGCATTCGTATTGATGGATTTACTTGGGGCTCGTACGTGGGTAATGCTTGGGTTCAACATCACTATCGATTTGTGAATGGTGTATCCGTGCATAAGGAAAATGCAGATCCCGGAGCCATTACTAGTGGTGTGGATCCAACAGTTCCAAGTCCACGTAGTCGTTTTGCACTCCAGGACCTTGCTAGGACAATCTTCTTGAGTTCTACAGCGCATGACTTCCTTCACAAGCAGATGCGCACGGGTGATATATCTGATTACCAAACACATGAATTGCCTTGGGCTTTACGTTCGGAGTCCAACTGGAATGAGTTCAATCGATTCCTAATGCAATGGGGTCACGATCATCTCGGTGATTACCAAGTTTGGTTTGACGAACAAAAGAACTAAAAGTTCTGATTTTTTATATTGATATCAAAAACTCAGATGTTGTAATTCTGAGTTAACAAGCCAATAAAAACAATAAAAACAATAAAAAGACTAGGCAAAAAATGTTCGATATTAATAAGTTGGATTTCGACAAATCCAAAGCTGCACTTCAGCATAATACTGATTATTTTAATAAATTTTATAAGAATGGTCCGTTTGATAATCGTTTTACTTTTTGGTTGAACGACGCCGGAGACCTTTGTAAGGGACCCTCTGAATTACCAGCCAGTGTAAGTAGAATGTTTGACGATTTGATCGCGGCTATAGCTGCAAATGCTTTGCCGATGAGCACAATTCATGGCGTTGATGCAGTGCGGTTTAACGGTAAGTTACCAGAACTAGTCGAACTAAAACACGCCATGTTGAACCCATACAAATACTGTATGACAAAAAAAGGTACGTTATATTTTTATTCAGGAACACACGAGCACATAACAAGTAAGAAAACCTTTGAAAGTATTAAGGGTGCCTCATACAAGATATCCAATAATAATACTTTATACACAAAGAATATGCCTACTATTATTCTAACTTCTTGTGTAATTTCAAATAGATTTATTTCGTTAAATGAAATGGATGGAGAAACAGTTGTTTCTCATTTAGAAACTCAAAAGGCTAAGGAACGTTCCATTTCCTTACGTAATATTTTGAAATCCAAAGACATTACGCCCGAAACCGGATTTGTTACCTTTGAAGCCTATGTTGACGAGATGAAATCAAAGATGACAAAGCGAGTGCTATCATCGGTTGTCACTGTTGCAAAAAATAAACAAAAGCGAATCAAAACTGAAGAATTGTATTTCTATCAGGCATAAATAGCTGTGGGTTAACAATGCTGTTAACCCACACGGACGCCAAATGGGTCCAAAACTAAAACCTGTCTAATGAAGGAGCATACTATGACTAACATTCGTACTTTTACTACCTCAGAAATCCAAAACATGCTTTCCCGTACAACGGTTGGTGCAGAATCACTATTCAATCAGTTTCTCACCCCACGTAGCGAAACTAATTATCCCCCATATAATATTGTCGCAGTTGAACCAAACAAGTATTTGATTTTTCTTGCTGTTGCTGGTTTCACTCGTGATGAGCTAACTGTTACAGCCGAAGATGGTGAACTAACAGTTGAGGGCAAATCTGAAGGTTTGAATAAGTATTACGAGTTTAGTGATGAGCAAACAGATGAAGATAAGCCAGGAGAATTTCCTGCTGTTATTCATCAGGGAATCGCATCGCGCGATTTCACACGTAAGTTCAAGCTAATGGAATACGTGCTAGTAAAGGAAGTCACACTGAAGGATGGTTTGTTGATCATCAAGTTGGAACGTGAACTTCCAGAGGCTCTCAAGCCTCGTACAATTGAAATTAAGTAAACACTGGGGGAGGAGCAATCCTCCCCTTTATCAAAGGAAACTCAATGTCTTACGGATCTCTCACGGTCATATGCGGCCCTATGTTTGCCGGGAAAACAACTGAAACCCTAAAGAGAATTCTTTGGGCAACCAATGGTGAGAACAAAACAGTTCATGTGTTCAAGCCAAGTTTTGATACTCGCTATGGTGAATCAGAAATTGTTTCTCACGACGGACTAAAAGCAACCGCTACCAATATCGCTTCGATACCAGATATAGAGTTCACTCCTGGATCACTCGTATTTTTGGATGAGATACAATTTTACATGGCTCCATATTTTGACGGTGATGTGATTAGTTGGGTCAGAACTCTCCTAAGTACGGGAGTTGATGTGGTAGCAGCGGGTCTTGATATGGATTGGCAGGGACAACCATTTCAAATAACGGCTAGCTTGCTTGCTATGGCAAATGATGCTAAAAAGCTAACAGCACATTGCACGGTTTGTGGTAGGCCAGCAACAAAGACATATAAGAAAGAAACAACGGAAGATACTGGGTCAGTTGAATTGGGTACCTCGGCCAACTATGAAGCACGTTGTAATAATCACTGGAATTTCTCCCAACACGGTTGACACAAACTGTTAACGGCTATAATTGTGGTGTAGAGATTATCTACACAAGGAAAGAAAATGAGCACGGAAAGTTCTACAATGACGGTTACGAAGATTCGTATGCCGTCGATGTTCAAAGTTGTTTTGCTGAACGATGACACGACGCCGATCGACTTTGTTATCGGAGTTGTTGTTCACGTGTTCAACAAATCCGAAGATGAAGCACGAGCAATCACCGAACGCGTTCATCGCGAAGGTCGCGCTGTTGTCGATATCTATACGCAGGAAATTGCACGCCAGAAGGTCGAAGATACCAAGAAGCTGGCAGCAAAGTACAATTATCCTCTAAAGGCAATCTCTGAAGAGGCATAATGCCTCTTCATTTTAATTTTGATTTTCCAAGTCTTGCCGTGTTATAAATAAAGCTGGGTGTTAAACCCAGCTTAGGCAGATAAGTCTCACGCGGTTGTGAGCAGCTAAGACCTGAAAGGAAAATCAAATGACTAAAGTACAAGCCTTCGAGGCTATCCCTACCAGCACCAACTCTACCCCTAAAACTGAAACTCTTATTCAGCTCGTACTTGATGAGACTGGTTCGATGATGTCTTGTCTTGATGGGACAATTTCCAGTTTTAACGAATTTATTCAATCACAAGCGAAAGTTTCCGATGGCAACACCTGCGTTGTCAACTTGACGAAATTCTCATCCTTGGGAGCATGGGGTCCATCACCAACACATGCTAATGTTCGTCACGAATATAATAGTGTTGATATCAGTGCTGTTCCAGAGCTTACAAAGAAAAACTTTATTCCTACGGGAATGACCAATCTTTATGATGCTATCGGTAGCACCATTTCTCAGCTCAAGACCCAAGTCAAGGATCATCAGAATGTTCTAGTTGTTATCCTAACGGATGGCGGCGAGAACAGTTCCACTGAATATAATTCAGAAGCTATCCGCACACTCATCGAAGCTCAACAGGCCGAAGGCTGGACCTTTGTGTTCTTGGGAGCAAATCAAGATGCATGGCAAGTAGGTTCCAAGATGGGTCTATCTAAGGGTCAGACTATGACCTATGATACAAATGACATGGCTGGAACAATGGCAACCCTGAATATGGCTACAACTGCTTATCGCAGCGCACGTTCTTTGTTTGCAACTGACAACAAGTCAGGTGAGGTTGCTAGAGATTTCTTCGATGGAGGCAAGAATGGCTAATTTCGATCTACAAGTCATCGTTAACGAAAAACCAGTTCGTATCTACTCACATGAGGGCGACTCTTATATTGAAGGTCGCAAAGGATCTTCGTTTGAATTGGAATTCCATAACAAAACGAGTCAAAAGGTCCTGGTTGTTCCTAGCGTGGATGGCTTATCCCCGTTGGATGGTAAAGCTGCCGGAGCTGATTCGCCTGGTATGATTGCAAAGCCATTCTCGAAAATACGTATTCCAGGTTGGATGATTGATCTGCAAAATACTTCTCGCTTTGAATTCCAAGACAAGCAGAAGTCCTATGCAAGATCAGTTACTGGTTCTACATCAAATGTTGGTGTAATAGGGGTACTAGTCTTTGCAGAAGAGGAAAAGATTGATATTACCAAGCTTTACCATGGTATGGTAAAGCCAGCAGAACCATTAGTCCCAGTTAATCCTTTTGCTCCGATTAATCCATATGTACCTGTTTGGTATTCAACTGATCAGACATATACGGTGGGTAGTATAAACCAGCTGACTACTAGTGCAAATACAGCATCAATCGATACGACTACTTTGCGAAGTGCTGAGCGTCGTATCACCCAAGATGATAACATTGGTGTGGGTTGGGGACAGAAAATCCAACACAAAGTCAAGGAAACGTCCTTCGATAAGGGAAAGCAACTGGCACAAATGTCCATCTTTTATGATTCTCTTACAAATCTAAAACGTATGGGAGTTATTATGGATCGCCAGACTTATGGCACATCAAGACCTAATCCATTCCCAGGAATTGGTTGCACACCACCTTCTGGTTGGAAGGGCTAAAAATATTGACTAATCGGGTACCTACATGCAGGATACCCTAAAAAGAGGTACCCGATGTCTAAATTTCATGAAATTAATCTAACACCAAGGCAAGTTGATTTACTAGCACTTGCCTTGGACACAACAATCAATAATAGCCCAATGGCCCCCAGTCTTAAGGCCGAACTTGAAGGGTTGTTTGAGTTTTTCGATGAGCTATCAGAGGAAACACCTATTCCAAACAAACAAGTGAAAATTCACTTAGTTTTGAATAGAGATTCAAACATAATCCCATTCGTTCCTAAAGGTTGACAACCATCTCCTTTGTGCTACATTGATACAAACAAAGGAGATCGAAATGTCCAAGCGCAAGAACTTCCAGGCAAAGCGTCGTCAGATTCGCCGTGCACTCAACAAGGTCGGTGATGCTCTCTCCCAGATGGGCACCCGCAAGGCCGCTCGTATGTGCTATGGTCGTGCATTCTCCAATAGCGAAGCATCCAGCATTGCTCGTGGCGCTCGCCAGGACAACAATCCACATTTTGAAGTTTTCTATTGAGGATAATATGAATATTGTGAAGTCCACCGAAGCTAAGATGCAGGCTACTCTCCGCAAATTTAAGGAGAATTTGGAAGGACTTTACACTGGAAGGGTTTCTCCCAAGATCCTCGCTCCGGTTATCGTTGATAATTATGGAGCAAAAACACTCCTGCCGCATTTGGCATCTTTGAGTCTCGCTGATCCCCGTACAATTCGTGTTGATGTTTGGGATCCACAATTGGTCAAATCTGTTGATCGAGCTATTCGGGAAAGCGGGCTCAACTTTAATCCACAAGTACATGGGAACTCATTGTTGATTCCTGTACCAGCGCCAACTACTGAGCGCCGTGAGCAACAAATCAAAGTCATCTATACGTATTTGGAAAATACAAAAATTACTTTGCGTGAGCATCGTAAAAATGCTCGAAATACGGCAACGCGAAGTGCTGAAATAAATGAAGCACAAGCGAATTCCATCGATAAAAAAGTTCAGGAACTTCTCGATCGTACAATAAACGAAGCACAAATTATTGCTTCGGCGAAAGAAGCAGAGATTCGGGATTTTTAATGTCTGAGGAATTACAAGCGATTATGGCACTCAAAGCCTCTAGTCTGGTAATCCTTTGTGTAGGCATATATTTGGTTTGCACACATGTATGGCATAATTACCAAAAGAAGCCCAAGTCGGAAAGTGATAAGCATGACAGCTAAGTATCTACTTGATTCTAGTAGATATCAACTGTTCGATGCAACACCGTCGACGTCTGTGGAAATGTTTAGTATTTCCAACTTTCTTTGGAATTTTGCACGTGAGCATCGTCTTAGCCCTGGAATAGATATTTGGTGGGGTTCAGAAAAACAAATTCTTTCTAACCATTATGAACCACATGCGGATGAACGTATTCGCTATTATTGTGTTGATCCTAATATGATGGTACTTCTCAAATTATCATTAAACAAGGAAACAATATGTGGTTGATCGACAAATATTTCAAAATAACCGGCGATACTCTGGAAGGTCAAGCCCAGCAAATACATGTACCATGTCGTGATAATCAATTTGTATTCAAAGAGAACATTGAGAATTACTATGGTATGAAACATCAACTCCTAATATATGTGTGCGAAGGATATCATCGGCAGCAATTGTTTCGAGCTATTCAATTGTATGGTGAAAATATTAAAACTATTTTGACCTTGGATCCTACTTTGGAAAATGTTGAATATTGTATTGGTGGATATGTAGTTGATGACTATACTGCAATATGCTCGTTGCAAGTTAAAGATATGAAACTCCTGGTGCGGGCAAAATTATCACTCTCCAACCTTGACTAATAAACCATTTGTGTTAGACTCCGCATGATATAATGGAGGTTCAAATGGTCGATGCCGAAACAATATCGGAGGTCACGAGTATTACGACAATCTGATCTAAAAATCCCCCTGTTCTTTTGATTTGTCTGGTTGACTTAATTCCTATTTCTGTTAGATTGTAGCTAACAAAGGAGATCGAACATGGCAAACTACATTCTCAAGGCACGTACTTCGACAATCCACATGATTGAACTGGGACGCAAAGTCGTTGGTTCAGCTCGTAAAGATGCTGATGGTACTTGGTTTGCTACGCTTCCGGAAAAGAATATCCGTGTTGTGGGTTTCGGATCCTCTGCTAGTGCATTCCGAGCAGTTATAACAACTGCAAATGTTTTCACGACAAACAAAGAATACGGTCTGGCCATCACGGGCTTACTTCGTGGCACTGGTAACCCACAAGAGGAACTCGGCGCGTACAACGAAAAGGTTCTCGAAATAGCCAACTCGGTTAACTCGAAACGCGCAAACACCTACAGTGTTCGTAATCGCAAAGTTCAGCTCTAATTGGTTGACAACATCTCCAGGTGTGCTAAATTGGAACTAACAAAGGAGCACACAATGGAAAAGTTCAAGAAACAGCTTTTGATTCTACGTTCGCAGCTACAGGGCGCAGGATACACGAGCGCGTTGCTTGCACTTGAAAAGTGTTTGCAGTACCACACAAAGACCCGTAAAGGTGGTCAACCTGAATGGTCTCATCAAATTGGTATTGCACTGTTCGCTCTTACCCTCCCACATATTCGTAATATGGAAAAGCTTATTTGCGTGATCCTACTGCATGATGTGCGTGAGGATTATGGTGTAGGCCACGACGAACTCATTGGTTGGTTCCTCGATCGTGAGTTTGGTCTATCTGTTGCTCTGAGTGTGGATAACATGACGAAGGAATTCAGAGGTGTTCGCCGTCCAGACGAGGTGATCTTTGGATTGCTTGCCGAGGATGAATATGGTTCGCTGGCCAAACTTTGCGATCGTATTCACAACTTGCAAACGATGGTCGGCGTGTTTACGATTGCCAAGCAAGTCGAATACATTGAGGAAGTACAAACGTATTTCCATCCAATGCTTAAGGCTGCGAAACGTCGTTTTACGCATCACATTCAAGCTTATGAGAACATCAAGCATATGATTACCTCACAAGTTGAATTGATCCAACACATACACAAGGCCAATGAATCACAAGCTTGAAATAAAAATTAAAGATGTTTCTAGTTCGTTCTCTTACTATTATGGTCAGAGAACGATTATCTTTACCGCATACACAGATACTCGTATAGTGGAATCTAAAGATTTTCTTCATGAGGTTAAACTGATGAGCCAGTGGGTAAGAACGACATTTCCCGATTCTGGTTCGAAGTGGAGATTTGTAACACCCGCATTGTTCATGTTTGAGGATATGAAAATTGCCACTGCCTTCAAATTAAAATATGGTTGAAAAATGAATTATCGAATTATCGAAAATACATCATACATAAACGAAGCCCTACAAGGGAAAAAGCCAGCTTGGTATTTCACTGTCGGCCAAGCACATAATAGTCAGCCAAATACCGTGCAACTGTTTGAACTTGCAGATGAAATCGAACGCTGGTTAACGGAAACATTTGGTGCTCCACGTTTCAAACACACACCGATGACGATTATATCGAATAAGAATATATGGGCGCGTCATTCCATGCTGGGCTTTATGTTCACGGATATCAAGGCTGCAACGGCATTCAAACTCAAGTATGCTTGAATATTGACGTATTTTACCCAATCCTAGTATAGTCGTGGGATATTAGGAGATATTCCATGACCACACAATTTAATGATACACTTGCTGACCTTGGTGGCGTATGTTTGTTCGACCCACTATCAAAAACATTTGCTAAGAATTATTCGTTTTTGCGTGAGCGGACACCAGCAGATTGGGATACCATTGGGCAAATTTACCATGGTTTCCATCCAACCACTAAGGCCATTTATGTTCGTTTTGTAAACCCAAACAACAAACGTTTTGGTTCAATTGCACGCCTATATAAGAATAACTCCGGATATACTCCCTATTATAGCAACTATATCCCGCCTCAATCCACAGTTATGCATTCGTGGAATAACTCGAAAAGTATTTCTAATCGTATTGAATGGGATGGTCGAACAAATCATCCATATCTTTACACTTGGGAAGATGATGTTGAGTGGCTTCCCAATTATAGTGGACCAACTGTTTGGGCTTATGATAAAGAACGTAGTAAGCGAGTAGATCAGAAGATCGCCTATGATCGCTTGGGTCGCGAAATTGAAGTGGGACAGTTCTGTTGTTATATCTTGTATAAGTTTGATGGACCTGGTGCAGCTAATATCTATTTCGGAACTGTTACGGAAATAGAACCAAATGGCGATGTGCATTGCACGAACGTGACTTTGAGTTCCAAGGAAAAATCAGATAAGCGTAAAGTCAAAGATAGTAAGTTGATTACTATTCTTACGGATGATTTGATGCGCCAACTTATGATGGCAAAATTATCCAATGGATAAAAATGGTGGTTGACTTTCGAGTCAACCACAAATATATTGGATAAATAATTAGTGCTTAGAGAGGTGGCCGAGCGGCTGAAGGCACTCCCCTGCTAAGGGAGCAGGCGGCTAATACCCGTCTCGAGGGTTCGAATCCCTTCCTCTCTGCCAACACACTTAATCCCCCAAATCGTGAAAGTCATATGAATCACCCAAAAGATTTGCAAGAAGCTGCTGTCGATTTATCTCGTAAGATCGGTAATCCCGATGCACTCGATGAGATAACAGAAGCATTGGCTAATGAGCGTGAAAGAAATCGAGCAGAAATTGAACATTGGCGTTGTCAATGGAGAGCTAGTTCTTTTGGCTTGGATGCAAGCGCTGCCGTTGCGGATGATTGTAGGCGGTTTACTAAGGAAATCATCGGATCAAATTGCACATTTGTCGATGATGATCTCAAATTACTTGCGACACTTGCTGATGCCGCAGTCGAAGCTGGACTCTATAGGGGTTTGCCACAGAAATTCATCGACTCCATTGAAGAGCGTCGTGTTGCACGTCGTCAGGGCGATGTTGAATAACATGGCAACCTATGCTATCATAAGCTAAAGGAGAAACATCATGCTTGTATATGCTGCTATCGGTGATGCTTATGGTGCTGCATTTGAATTCGTAGATCATTCACGTTGGCCCGACAATGATGGGTTACATTTTTATGCTCATCCGGATTTGCCTTTGGGTAATGGCAAATATACCGATGATACACAAATGATGCTTGCTCTTGCACGTTTGCTTTTGGATTCAAATTCGTCTGAACTCCCAGACGCTGAAGAGTTCTTTGACGCATGGTTGACCACGTATAAGGAAAATCCGATTGATGGTTATTCGAGTGGAATGAAAAAGCTACTTGAAGAATCAACAGATGCATTGGATCTAATGCAACGCCTGGTGCCGTCTAGTTCTCGTAGTGGTGCAGTAATGCGAAGTGCGGTGCTAGGGTTCCTACCATCTGTTCTTATGTTAAAGAATTGGTCACGCAAACAAGTATCGACAACTCACAACACGGATATTTCACGTTATTGTGGTAGTGCAATTAGTTTGGCTGCCCACTATTTGTTCCATCAAGTCGGTCCGCGTGATTCACTAGGTGAGTTTCTAAATAGGAATGCAGATTCACCTGTAAGCTTTATCGATTGGAATGAAGACCGTACGGAATGGGCGTCTGTGGAGGCCGTAGACTGTGCTAGGAACGCAATCACTGCATGGCGTAACTCGCGTACTCTTACAGAGGTTCTCACAAACAGCGTAGCTCCTGGAGGCGATACTGACACTGTCGCGTGTATTGCAATGGCACTGGCATGGTGTGATGACACGATAACAAACGATTTACCAACAAGTATGATTAATCAACTCAATGGTGGTGATTTCGGATTTGAATATCTTTTCAACACAACAAATGAGTTGATACGGAAATTTTCACGATGAATGAAACACCCAAACGGAATGGCATTATTTTCTACTGCATGATCTTATCGGCAATCACGCTTATTGCAGCGATGGAAGTATCCGATTATTTTAAGAATCGGGCAGCTTTGCGACAGATGGAAATATATTACGCCGAGCGTGAGCGCACTAGACAACTAGTGGACGAACTATTACAGGCTAAATAAACTTGATGAATGGCCCCTTAGCTCAGCTGGATAGAGCAGCGGACTTCTAATCCGCAGGTCGTAGGTTCGAATCCTACAGGGGTCGCCAACAAGTGAGGGTACGATGTTAGCTGAAGGTGTTTCAATAATTCGTGAGGAACAATGGGATTGGGATGGACAATACATTATTGGACCCGGTCGCACATATTGTTTTGAATTCTTTTTGAAACCCAATGATCCCGATTATGTTTATCCGGATGATCATCATCATTATGAGAAACACCCAGGACATTGTCATCCACATAAACATCGTCATCAATTTCATCCTGGCTCTCCCGGTAGTTATTGGTGGATCGAGGCAGTACATGATAAACCCACGGCTCAAGATCTATCCCTACAATGCTGGTTTTCTTTGAAGCCCAATGGTCAGCAATTCTTTCCTTGTGTCGATAACATGGATATCTTTCCATTGGTTCGTCAAGCTCGAACAATTCTTATTGGAGCCGAAGGGACCAAATCACGATGGCACATGCCCGTGAATACACCAAATTATTTGATGGTTAAAAATCTGCAAAATTCCGAAAACATTTTCAAACTTTCTTTCCTAGAACATTTAGTTGGAGCTTGACTTCTAGGATGGTGTTGCTATAGTTGGGCGACATCAAAAAGGAGTAAACATGCTTTACGGACATAAGGAAATGGTTGACAATCGTATTGGTACGATTGTTAGCTCAGCAACTACGGTCGAGGAATACGGCGAGTTCATCGCAATCGTCGTTAACCAGTCCAAAAAGACTCGCAACTTCAACGAAGTGTTTACGAGTAAGGCCCTTCAGCACATGATGGAAGAAATGTATTCGGGATTCAAAAAGCCCGTTCACGTTTTCTATCACGACGACGAAGCGCAGCGTGACGCTTTCTTCAAGGAATGGAAAATTGAAGAAGTGAATAACGTTCAGGCGCGTGACAAGCAGGGCGATATGGTGTTCGACGAAAAGTATCGTCGAGAAAACGCCGAAAAGCAGACACGCGATGCAGCTATGGAAGCTGCAGAAAAGGCCGGCGTTGACTATACGGGGGATCGTGAACCGACTCTTGCCGAAAAGTTTGGCCTTACTGAAAATGACCCTTGGGATCGTCGTTCGGAAGCTGATCGTGAACGCGATGAAGAAATGCGCCAGCATATGAAACGTGCGAAGGAAGCCGGTACTATGTCCGATGATAGCTTCGATGCACCAGCACCAAAGCGTGGTGCAGAACCCGACGTTATGCAGGTGCCTGGACAGTCAGCACCGGGTAACGGAATTCTCAAAATCACAGATATTGATGGTCTAACCAATCCTGATGGTACGATTAACATCGACAATATCAGCAATATCCGTGCAAGCAAGACTGGTGGACCAGTCGACGAAAACCTCAAGGCCGAACGTGAGAAGCAGTTCGAGGAAAAGAAAGCTGAAAAGCTTAATGGACGTTCCACGTTCTCTCCGGAAGATTTTGCAAAGGTTCTCGCAGGCAATGGCGGATCCATCCCAGGGCGCACCGAAGGTGACAATTCCATCGATAATGGCGCAAAGCCGGTCGATTTGTCCGGGTTGAGTGAAGAAGCGGAAAAGGCTCGTACCGAGCAGGCAAACCGTGAGAAATCCGCTATGGATCAGACTCGTCAGGAAAACGATCTCAAGGCAAAACAGGAACGTGATCAGGGAGTATTCCGTGGTGCGGACTTGTTCGGCGAAGATGAAATTGAACTTTCCGAAATGCCGGATGAACTACGCAATGAGCTGGTTCAGATTGGTGCACTTGACAACACCATGCCGATAAAGGACTATCCGTTCAACAGTCAGGTCGGAAATAAGGCTTTGCTTCCGTTCTCCCAATACGGGAAGATCATGCAGGGTGGCTCCAAACAGGGCGGTATGATTACGACGATCGCCGGCACTGTTAATGTGAATATTGAAGGTACGATGAGCATGGGTGAAACCAGTGTTGCTGTGGTAAGCCGCAAAGACATTCATCGTGAAGGTTATGTCGTGTTCCAGCGCACTGGTGGCGCATTGGGCTCGACAATTACAACTTCCATCGTTCGCATTCGATAATACGGAGGGGGAGAGGCAACTCTCCCCATAGCCATGGCTGCAAAACTTGATAACTTAACATTGCTTGCGGTGATGCATCATTGGTTGCTTTGCCCAAAGGCCAGTGACACAACGAAATACGCGACTTATAACAAATATATTGAATCTGATTCCTTTAAGGAATTATTGGAACATACCGAGCTATTCAATAAACTCCTAGTATATCTGCGATTATATCGGGATATCAAACAGCTTCACTACCGAATTGATCATGCGCATCGAACAACTCCCATTCGTCGAATGTTCGATTATATTCGCCGTAAAATGGGATTCTCCACTCCATATACCAGGCTTCTAGCCGAGTATAACAAACGGGTAGCGGATGCAGAAAAAGCTTACAAAGATTATGAGTTTCTTCGTAAGCTTTCTGCTAATGATTTATTGCTCGTGTTTATGGTTGAACGTCCTGATTTTAAGCAGTCGTTCTTACGCTAGGAATCGACGTAACTGGTCCTTTAACTCAAGCATACGATTCTTATGTTCCTGTGGATTGTCACCCAAAGCAATTGCTGCCCCTACTTCCATAGCTGTATCAAGTAGATCATCTAGGATTTGCTCTGCTTCGGTCCATTCAACCAGTGTTGAAGCACTCTCATTGAGTCCAGCTTGCGCACGGAGTTGATCCAACTTGGCATCATAACGTTTGCCCCACGAAGTAATCTTATCATAGAACTTGCGAGCCCAAGCGCGAATGTTATCGAAGATACCTTCATTTAGCTCAACGCTTTCCATACGCTTGTCAGATGCTTTTAGGGATGGAGCTTTTTGAATGGTAGTGGAAAACTTGTTCTTCAAACCTTCTAGCACGGCTACGAGTTCTGGAGTCAAATGGCCTTCTAGCTCTTCGAGTACTTTAGCATATTGGACTGACTTCTGAGGCGCTGGATCCTTGGTTAGGTTAAACGTAAACCCAACAGTCTCAACTACACGAGTACGGCAAGCATCTTCTGCATGAAACAGATCAGCGATTGCTTCGCGAGCTTCGCCTTTTACTTCTTCCTTAAGCTGGTCAATCTTCTCAGATAGCCACTTAATGCGGTTCAAGTTACGGCCCAACTTAGTATAACGACCTGACTGATATGAACTAAGATTTGCGATAACCTTTGTGATTTCGCCTTTCTTTTCCTCAGATGAATAGCTAACATTGGGATCCTTCAGTGGACCCTCATATGGGGCTTCCATAAGAACCATCATCTTACGCATGTTTTCGGAATTACTCATAGCTACCTCTTGGGTTAATATTTCGTTTATTTATTGACATTGGATCCTGCACGAGTGCAAAGTGCTGGAAAATAAAGGATTACCAAATATGTTTCATCTAGTTTTTCAGAATCACAAGCATCGTTCTAACCCTTATTATTTGAACCGAAATACTAACCGTGCATCGACTCATAACCAGTTTGAACTCGATACTATTCGTGCAAGCTTGAAATCACGTTGGGAAGTAACAGGTTTTGGTAAGACCGATTTCCAGACGAAAATATGGGATATCGAGAGCATTGTGGATTCGATGAATAGTAACCCACACAAATATATCCGAGAATATTTCCACGGACATATCATTACAGTGGATTCCTCTGCTGATGCTATTTGGTTCCGTTTGAATCATGAGAATGTTTCGAAGAACGGAAATAAACTTGTTGAGGTGTATGCGGATATTGATGTCGAATACATTACTTCACTAACTACAGCCCTTACCGCACGCCATGTCGAATATTCAAACTATTTGAATATAACCCAGGTTTGTAACAACGTTAACTACTCGGCCTACCGTTTCGCTCGTAATACGTTGTATGATGAAATTCCTGCAGTGAAGAATGGTGCGGATAAGATTACTGATGCAATTAGTGAATTTTCAAAATTTGCACAAATAAATGTTGACCGATACAAGAAAAAGTATCTGAAAGAAGCTCGGGTCCTTTTTGATTATTTGGATTCAAAGAAAACCAAGATATAAAATCACATTGACAAGATTTCAAAAGGTACTAGAATAGCGTTTAGTTAGTTCGAGTTCTAAGGAGTCTTATGTTCACACATGTGTTAGTACGTGCCGACGATACGGCTCAACTTCATAAGAAATTGGGTCTGTCGGAACATGACACGAAAGTATTTGAACATAAAGTTTTTGGCAGCCGCCAAGACGCACTAGAATATTTGCAACACCACATGCAACTATTGGACAAACATCTCGCTATTGCCGTTGGGGTCACACTTCCAGACACTCTGGATTATGTCCGTGAGATTGAAAAACTAACCAAGCTTGGAAATAAACTAAAGCGCATACCCTCGACATGGCGCAAGTCTCGAGGTAATCTCGAACGTAAAATCCTTGCGCAACAGGCAACCCTACGCTATATCGAACGAACTCAAGCAAGTAGCGGAAAGCTACATTGGGTCGTATATAGCAGGAACAGAGATACGAATGCAGAACAACCTAGTAGATATTGTCCGCCAGTTCAGTCATCGCGTACAAAATAATCGCACACTTAGTTCGACCAGCTCGCATATGCGTGGCGAAATCGATGAACTAGATGAAGAAATCCTCAAATTGAATTCGGGTACAGAACCAGGTCCAGATGGAATCGTTGGTGAATCCATTGATGTGATTGCATGTGCTTTGGATATTATATTTCGGCATGCACCTGAAATCACCGATTCTGAACTTGCAGATTTGATGTTGTTAAAATGTCAAAAATGGGAAGACAACTACAAATGAAAGGGGACCAATTGGTCCCCTTTTTACTTACACGCTGCAATCATCTGATTTAAATTTGAAGTGTCCATCGTGCTTAGTGTTTCACCAGTACGCTCGAGCATTGGTAAGTCCTCACTATGCACAAACATATTTGGAAGCATTTGCATAGCTTCGTGTGCTTCCATACGAGTAAACTTTGTACTCGAAAATGCTTTACGCTTTTCCACCCAACGAACTACTGGTTTTGGTAAAACTTTGCGCATCTTTTTGTTGCCATCTTCACTGAGTGAAGTCTGGATCTTTCGATCCCTACAAACACTTGAACTTGCACTGTGGAAGAGGAAAGTTGCATTTTCCGTAAACACAACATTTCGTGGACGGCTCAACAACAAAGTGCAAGCACTATAACAGGCTCCATCAATGACAACTAGTTTCTCTGGATGTGAGTCCAGATATTCTAGAGTATCCAGCATTCCATCGAGTTCGCCTCCGCGACCATCGACAATAAACATGACATTAGTTTGTTTGAATACTTCTTTAAGAAACTGATCAGTCCGTTGCGAGGACTCAATAAGGGCGATGGAGTTTTCGGCTTCGATCTTGCCCTTAAGATCTTTGATTTGGTACGCACCAGTAGTGGTGCATCCCGCGCATAGGATTGCAGTAATTGCAGAGAGTACACGTATCATTTTTTTCATTTTGTGCCTCAAAAATTTTTCCTATTTCCACTATATAGGAATTTAGGAATAATGCAATAACTGAATAAAAAATATTGCACCTTTTTTACGTACCATGTTAAGCAACTAGTATTGTAATAGAGGAACAAACATGGATACTTATGGAATTGTAGCTTTGCTCGTTATCGTGGCAGCTATTGCGTTGTCGTTCGTGGCGATCAAGTTTCTTGGTGATTTCATCGAACGTCGGAACCCCGATGATTCAGCCGAAATCGAAGGTACTCCGCGCGATATCAGTACATACGATACTGCTGATCTCGAACGCAGAATGCAGGCGTTCAAGGGTGCATATAAAGAACCCCTAATCTGGAAACCATAAAAAGAGCCCGCGCAAAGCGGGCTTTTTCATATCATATAAATAATTTTGAAACCAAGAGGTGTCAAAATGAATTATAATGATATACGAACTACACATTTGTTTGAGCAGGATGACCTCTTTGAGGCTGTCGGAGATCTAAAGACCCAAATAACTCGTTTACGTCGTATGTTTGGAGCAGATGCAAAGGCTTATTTCCGAGCCAATTGGCGTAGTGTAGAGGAAGTGCTAGGTCAACCAACCCAATGGATCAGAGATTTCACGAGTCAATATCCTAGCGTGGACTCTCAACTATTGAGTGCGGTACTAATGAACATGCGTGAGGATGATTCTCTAAGAGATAAAGAGAATTATTTGAGAAGTGGTTATGAATCACGTGGATTCTGTGGCACAAATAGTGCTGTTGTTTGGGTTAGAGATAATGACAAACGCCAAGAGTATCTGCATTTGTTCTCAAAAAATGATGCAGCTTTAGGTAGCTTGCTCGGCTATATGCGACATTGCCGTTTGGTAAGTTGAATATTTTATTCCTACATGTTATCCTCTGGTCATAATAACCAGAGGATTTTCTTATGAATTATATGGAACCATATATCGAAGCGATTAAAAAGTATGAGCAGGCAAATTTAAATCTTGAATCTGCTCGCCAATTCCTATATAGTGAGAAAACTAAAGAAGCTATGCAGGCATTTAGGTCTGCTCTAAATACGTGTACTATCACAGCTATTGATCGTAATCGTGAGGAAAGAAAACTTCTCCTACGTATTGAAGCTGAGGCACTCGGACAACTTGGAATTACACGCTCTTATGGAGATGAATGAATTTTTCTTTCCAAAATGAGTTAAAGTAGTTGACAATTCGTTCACAAGAATATAAATATAAACATACAAATGCTCCGTGGCGGAGCAACAACAGAATTCAAAGGATTATTGGACCATGTGTAACGTCAATCAAAATAGCTGGCAAAAAGGCTTTGCGCCTAAGCCCGTGGCTATTGCGATTGCCGCGGTAGCTGGTTTTAATCTCGGGCTGGAAAATCAGCGCCCAGATTATACCGCCGGGTCCAACATCCGAGGAGTCGCTTACTAAGCAAAAACTCCACAAAAGGATTTAAGGACCCGGATTAGGAAACTAGTCCGGGTTTCGTGTTTTCCGCAGAAAACAAAATTTTCAAAAGAATGCAAAATAGTTGAAAAAAATAGTTGACGCGGAAATAACTTGTGTATTATAAAAAGAACATAACAAAAACAGTTGACACAGACCCTAAGGTATGCTAGACTGTTTGGTAAGAGCGCAGCGAAAGCTTATCTCTTACAGTTATAGGTGGTTGCTTCCCTATAGAAGCAAACTTCGGCTTGTAGGATAGCGTGAACTTCGAGTGTCACAATGCTAAACTGGTTTCAAGCGAAGGATACATTACGGGGTCGGACTGTAATAGGTTCGTCCCCCGTATTGAAAAGCTCAACCGATGGTTGGTCTTTTTTATGCGGGTATGATGTAATGGTAGCCTATCACGTTGCCAACGTGAGAGCGAGGGTTCGATTCCCTCTACCCGCTCCAAGTTTACGAGCCGATTTGTTTAGGTTATCTTTTTTGAACAAAGCGGGCCTGGGTTCAAATCCCAGCGTGAGAACTAGTTCTCATGTGGTGTAGTGGTAGCATCGAAAACGTCTAAGCATGTACTTGCTCGTAGCTTAACCCGGTCTTATGGTGAATGGGTATCACACTAGTCTGTCTAACTGGAATAGCGGGTTCGAGCCCCGCTAAGATCGCCAAACAAAAGAGTTTGGGCTGTTAGCTCATCTGGGAGAGCGCCTGATTTGCATTCAGGAGGTGATCGGTTCGAGTCCGATACGGTCCACCAAACAACCATGGGGTGTTAGTGATAGAAGGAAACACGGCGCACTTGCAATGCGCAGAAACGGGGGCGGTACCCGTACACTCCACCAAAATAGCAGCATCGTCGATGTGAGGTGATGGCTAATTCTTCGCTGTAGGTACTCGAGTGAGTATCGAGAGGTTTTAGAGGTAACCGGCTAGAATTGCAGTGAATCGCGAATATATCTGCAACGTGCCTGCTATTTCCCCTTTATGTGCATGTAGCTCAGCTGGGAGAGCATTGCCCTGATAAGGCAAAGGTCATTGGTTCGATCCCAATCATGCATACCAAATTGCCCCTGTAGCCCAATTGGTGAGAGGTAGCAGGTCGAGAGCCTGAAGGTTGTCGGTTCGAATCCGACTAGGGGCACCAAATGTAGGAAGTATTTTGTCAGGGTGTAGCTCAGCCTGGTAGAGTATTGCACTTGGAATGCAAGGGTCGTTGGTTCGAATCCAATCACCCTGACCAAATACTTCTTGCATTACAACTGGCTTAGATGTTAGTTTGTTAAAAACAAATTGGAGAATACAGATTTTATATGAGTTAATACTCATGCGTTTGTAGCTCAACTGGATGAGCGTCACCCTACGAAGGTGAAGGATGTAGGTTCGACTCCTACCAAACGCGCCAACGGCGTGTAGCGCAGTCTGGTAGCGCACCTGATTTGGGATCAGGGGGTCGCAGGTTCGAATCCTGCTACGCCGACCAAAGGTTTTCCTTCACTTAAAGTGAAGGATCCGATGAGCCCCGTAAACGTCCTATAGGGGTTTGAAGTAGGGCGTGACTTTGTTGGTGTTCAGAGTAAACCAACTATTGGAGTATAGCTCAATGGTAGAGCACCCGGCTGTTAACCGGGCGGCTGTAGGTTCGAGTCCTACTACTTCAGCCAATTTTTCGGTTGTTTCTTTTGTATTTCGTGTTACATTGGAGTAACAAAGGAGATCGAAATGCTAGAAACACTTAAAGCGAAAGCAAAGGAACAAAAAGCACACCTCAAGCAATATGATGGTCATTTTGATGATTGTGTGCTGGGGTATGTCACTCGCGATGTAAAGCATCGTGGTCGGGTACTAGTAGCTCGAGGTCCTGTTCTGGTATTTCCAAAAACGGCCAAAACAATTGATGATGGTATCAATTGTATTAATGTTTGGTCTTTGGAAAATGCTTTGGAAACTTCCATCCGTCGTAAAGATGTGAAGTTCTAGTACAATGCCCTTGTAGCCCAATTGGTGAGAGGTACTAGTTTTAGAAACTAGGGGTTGTCGGTTCGAATCCGACCAAGGGTACCAATTCCAGTCGAAAGCCCACGGTTCGAGTCCGTGCTTGGGTCAAGGGAAGACCATCGGCCCGTAACTTGCGGTAAACTAGTGACAGTCGGAGAGACGACACCATGCTCCCGTAGTTTACTGGTTTAGAATACTGCGTTTTCACCGCGGAGAAGAGGGTTCGATTCCCTTCGGGAGTACCAAACATGCACCATTCGTCTATCGGTTAGGACGCTAGGTTTTCATTCTGGAAAGAGGGGTTCGATTCCCCTATGGTGTACCAAATAAATTGACACAACATGGGTTCTCATATATAAAGAGAACATATGCAGCTCTGGCAGTGATGGTTCATGCGCTGGATTGAAGTCCCAGATATATCGGTTCGATCCCGATGGGCTGCACCAATACTTGACCCCAAGTGGGTTACTCGGGATTAGCTTAATTGGTAGAGCACCGCACTTTGAATGCGAAGGTTGGAGGTTCGAGTCCTCCCTCCCGATCCAAAAACTATGAGTCAGTGGTAGCTGTTGGTAAGTGCTACACCGGTCTGTAAAACCGAGACATTGAACCGTCGCTAGTTCGATTCTAGCCTGACTCACCAAACCTCGCGGGTATAGTACAGAGGTTAGTGCAACGGGTTTCCAACCCGTGAACACCGGTTCGAATCCGGTTACCCGCTCTAATACCCTTTAGCTTAACTGGTTGAGCAGCACACTCTGAATGTGAAGGTTCTAGGTTCGAATCCTAGAAGGGTAGCCAAAAACGTGTTGACAATCTCCAAAGCCGTGCTAGGACAGCATGGAAAGGAGAAACAACATGAATCGTAAATTTGGACTCATTGGTCTCGCACTTGTGGGGCTTGCGGCACTTTCGGGTTGTCAAGACAGCGCTAGGGTTGCTGACGCAAACATCCAGAAAGCCGCTGACAACTTCGAGATCAACCGGCGTGTTGTTTTCTACAACGGTGTCACAGACACCTATATGCTTACGGTTGAAGGTCGGTGCTCAATGGACCTCAATACGGCAGGCACTGCATTCAACGTTATCTGCAAAGTCGGCCCAGGCGAATTCAAGCGTCATACGCTGGTTCTGTCCGACAACACAACGGCATTCGTTGAACAGCTCGAGCCTATCGCGGTCAGCACGTATCACTATCGCGTGATCTTCCGTCCGCAGACAATTATTCCTGCACCGGAAATTGATATCGGTGTGACACGCTAAGAGGCTTCGGCCTCACATACTCGGTTAGCTCAGTTGGTAGAGCGTCTCCTTTACACGGAGAGGGTCAGTGGTTCGAGCCCGCTACCGAGTACCAAACGCCAAGAGGTATGGTAACACCGGTTAACATTCCCATGCAGAATGCGGCACAAAGTAGGAATGCGAGTTTGGAGTCATGATCCAAATAAACATTCTGAGGATAAGCGCTCTCTTTGGCACCAATTAGAGACTTCGGTCTCGCATTACCTGTTAAGCATTAAAGTGATGTATCAGTCTCCAAAACTGAAGAACTCGGGGCAGTACCGGGAACAGGTGCCAATTTAACCCGATTGTATGTTTGGTCGAATAATTCTATACGTTTCAATAATTGTTCCAAAGTCAATGATGAATTTCTATTCTTTATTTGATTTTCTTTATGACGAATCAACATACAATTGGCAGGATGGCTTATAATTTTTGGATCTATATTTGATACCCATCCATCGTTAACACTAATCATATGATCCCGGCTAACACCATTAATATTCTTAATACCGGATCTGGATCCAGGGGTTGAATACATTCCATATTTTCTAATTAAATCAGTATTGAACCAGCCTGGAAAATCGGATAGTGCAAAATTGAATTTACATAAATTTGCATAATGCTCGCGATCCGCGATGATAGTTGGGTGAAATTTTTGATATTTGTTAGATGTGAACAATCTTCCAGTCTTTGCACATGTATTAAAGAATACTGTTGATGTAGGATAACGTTCGGGTTTTGGTCTTGGTTGCGGTCCGCGTTTTCTATTTTTGTTTGAATTGGCTTTAATTGCAGAGCATGATTTGGAACAAAATTTTGCATTCGAAGTTTTTTTGTTACAAGTTAAGCAATTATTCATTTTGTGTTGTTTGGCTTGTTCTTGAAACATAGCAAAGCAAGCTGAACCACAAAATGAACGTACTTGACCTGTACGCTTTGGTTTGAATTCATCATTACATTGTTTGCAAATAAACATCGCATTCTCCTATTAACGACATTCTAACATGATGTGAATTAAAAATCAAAATAAGTGGTTGACGTTATTCCTGTTTGTGCTAGTTTGGGAATACGAAACGCAACAGGAGATCGAAACAATGGCAAAGCGCAACAAAATTGCAACTATGGCAGTACGCGAATTGGATGCTCGCATTCGTAAGCAAGCTCGTGCAAACAAGCAAAAGCGAAATGTTGTCAATGTTTCGGCAATTGAACCAGAAATGGTTGAGCGCACAAATTTGATGACTGGCAAGAAGTTCATGGAACGCGCTGACACTCCACTTTGCTGCTCGCCGGCTTCGGAAACGTATTGGTGCATGTAGGATGAAGGTTCGTGCAAGCTTTGCTCATGCATTTGCGCTAGTTAGCTCGAGGGGTATCATGTTTATGGATACCCCATCTAACGAAACACTTGCGCCGATTGTGGCAGGAATCCTCATTGAGGAGAAAGGTTATCCCGAGACAACCCATGTAGAAATCGATGGTTCAGATCCAATGGATCTCGTACTTGTGGTCGACTCTAATGGTTCTTGGGAACTAGTTTAAGAGTTTCTGGTAGTTTAAATGTCGCGTAAAAACACCCGCCACGCAGTGGGAGTTGTGGGTTAGCGTAACCACCCAGAGAGCCAGTTTTGTTGAGTGTAAATGAGGTTCACTGCAGGAGCCAAGTTAAGCAAATTTGGGTTGTCGACCCCAATTGTAGGTGAAAATCCTACCTCAACAGCCAAATAAAGGTTGACCCCCAAGGTGGTGTCAATTATACAGGATTAAGCAACTATTTGGAGAAGGGGTGTCCCTTAGCGGGTAACACTTTTCTTCCCTAGGAGAAGTTCGAAGGAGCAGATGGACATATAGGAGCTACGGTTGCTATATGTCGTAGGGCATCCGGTGCAATCCCCCTTGCACCCCGGTTCTCCAAGTAGTTGTTAACAAGTAGTGGTGTAAACGAAAGTCAGTAGGAGCTATCATATAAGTTTGGTGTGATGTCGGATTAGTATGTTTGTTGGGTAACAAACGCAAAGGCTTTAAAAACGTTGAGTCGGGGAAGTGCCGAACAGGCCCAATAAAAGGAAACGCCGAGGGAATCCTCTCATTAAGGGTAGTGACGAAACCGAGTAGGTGGTAACACGCCGGCATTGCATTTGCGTTTGGAGCCGGAGTTCTGGGATCGTACCCCAGCATCTTGACCAACAAATGAGGCATTGATGACTAAGAACCCATATTTTGATGGAAACGAAATATCGTGGTTCTATCAAGTTTCCGATAAGCGTACCCCAAAGGGATTGCCCACGTTAACATCGGCTGTGAGTAGTCACATTCGAATGTTTGATATCGTGAAGAAGCGCATTGATGCGGGCAATGATGTTTTTGTCGCACTTGACGAGTTCAACTATAAGGGTCAGTATCGGTTAAGTCGAATAACGCGAACCCCTCCAGTGGAACGTCGACCTCGTTATAACAAGCTCGATGGGTGGAATGACATCGCATCGAGAATGGGTGATAACATGGTGCAGTTGGATTATTTGACTGAAAATCGGCCATACTATCGTCCGTATGTTCAACAATTGTGTTCTTTGCGGTTTCATATCCTTAAGCCGGAACAACTTTTGGATTCATGTGTTTGCCGTTTCGGCTACACTATCAAACGTGGATCGATTGTTGTCTCAGAGAGATCAAAAGTCCCATACGTGCAGGTGACCCAAATATACGAGCTAAACGGCAAAGTTTATCTTGAGGGTTATTCGGTACTTGAGGATGGAAGTTTAGATCGTCTTGTCACTGCAATGCCTTTGGCCTCGACTACATTGGCTTGTGAAGAGATTCACAGGACGGTAATGATGCATCGTCTTTCGACGGAATAATAGGAGACTACACTTGCAACGGGATTAGTCACCCCAGCGCACTGTAGTCGCAAATGGATAGTTGGGCGTTCTCACAAGTCATGGACTCTGAGTTCGTTACACAAACAAAGTTTCGCTAATGTGGTTGACTCCCGCGGAGAACCTTTGTGGAAGTCCATTTGTAATTTTGGAAATTATAATGCCAGCGAAAAAAGAATATAACTGGATTGAAATACAAAAAGCGTATGATTCGGGAGATAGTTGGAGAGTATTAACTCAAAAATTTGGTGTTCATGCCCCTACAATTTCAAATGCGATTAAGACCGGGCAATTTGTAAGTCGTAATCCAAAAGAAGCACAAAGTGGACGAGAAAGTCGTCCACATACTGAACTTACAAAACAAAAAATAAGCGCAATTCGAAGAAAATTTATATTTGAAAATCCGGACAAAGTTCCGTATAAATTAAATCATTCTTCGAAACGGTCATGGTTAGAAATAACAACTGAAAATGCATTAATTGATTATGGACTAAAAGGATTTGAAACTGAATATCAAAATGGCCCATATTCATATGATTTTGCATGGTCAGATGTAAAATTGGATTTAGAAGTAGATGGTAAAACACATTTACAACCTAAAGTCCAATTAATTGATAAACGACGAGATGAATGGTCAAAATCGCAAGGATGGACTGTTTTAAGATTTTCGTGGTTAGATATCCGAAACAACTTGACACAAACAATGGAAATTGTTAAGGTGGCTTTGGATAGATTGCACCAGTAGCTCAGAGGTAGAGCGGCAGTCTCTTAAACTGATGGTCGGAAGTTCGATCCTTCCCTGGTGCACCAAACAAAGGAGAATAGGATGCCATTTATAGTTGCAAATACCGTATATGAGGAAACCTCAGATACAGACGTTGCAATTTACGATGTGACGATGTCGCAATTCAGAGAGCTTATTCGGAATAAGGATCCAGAAACTGGGTTCGTTGGTGAAGATCAGCTTTCATTTGCTTTTGACGATCTCGCATATTTGGATCCGAATGTACCATTTACGGGAAAAATAGAAGCAGTGATGACTTTCTATATTCCTTGATTACGAGTTGAGGTGATTCTCAACTAGGGGTTACTCGTAACGCCTCGAATAGAAGGGTTTGATCGGCCCAAATGAATTACGCCGGACCCCGGATGGGGATATGCTAGGGTAAAGCAGGAAGGGCAAAAGAGTGGAGGAAACATATTCGTTTCCATTGAAGCTTGTTTCCCAGCCCAACATGATGAGGTGCTCAGAATTGGTTATGGTGCTGCCTGCAAAGCAGTAATATGTGGGTTCGAGTCCCACCCTCGTCTCTAATGCCTGACAATGGTTTAACTAGCCCCGTCTTACCGTCTGGGAAAGTTGGTGGGTTCGATTCCCCTGTTGGGCACCACTAATATGCAGGTAGTCACGCTTGGGAAACCACGCTGCATAATGCCCACCACGAAACATTTGTTTCGCAAGGTCTAGTACACCACGGTAAGGGGAAGTGACAGCCATTTATTTGGCACAAACCGTAATTTATTGTCCTGCGGTTTTAAAAGATGTGGGTGTGAAGCGGTATCTGCAACTAGTTTGTTTGACCCGTGCCCTAGGATCCGCGGAGCGCCTGTTGTGGCCGGGAACGTAACGTTCAAGTAATAACAGCCCTGGTAGCGGCAGGGCACCATAGAGCTTCCCCAAGGGGATGGACCAGTAGCTGAGTAGGTTGTAGCGGGAGACTTTTAATCTCTGTCATACGTCAGTTCGAATCTGACCTGGTTCACCAACAAACATATTGCAAGTCAGCCACTTCTATGCTTGAATAATAGTGGGAGGACTACAATATGGATTATACAACATTTCTAACAATCGTAATTGATACCATCTTGGGGAGCTACTTGATACTCGGAGCCGCGGCAATCGTAGGGTTCATTTATCTCGTAGGGATGATTGCAAAACACTTATAATTAGCAAAAAACGTGCAATTGATTTGCACGTTTTTCTGTTGCTTTGAATTCCTTTTGTTATAAATATCAGCAAAAGGAGTTCCAACATGAATCGTAATGATGATATCCGAAATATAATGAAGCTTGTGGAATCTGCACCGAATGTTATGATTCATGAGGCCGACTTAAATCAACTCGCATCTTTCGTTGATAAAATCATCACTGCGATTAAGAAAGAAATTGATGCTGATCCAACAAGTGGATACGCTGTTGTTGAATATCAAACAGATGTAATGCCACAGGAACTTCTAGCATATGATGATCCTCTTTGGGATGAACTAATCGCGGCAGGATGGCCTAAAAACCCAAAAGGTGAATTCAAATTCCTTAATAATGCGTTCAAGGAAAAGTATGGTCTTGGACTATATGCGTATGCGGATAAAGCAGAGAATGAAGCTCACGATGCGGATGAACAATCCATACGCCCAGAGGATAGTGCTATCTATAAACTGATGGGCCAAAAGATGACCGTAAAGGTTTCACCCAAGTGGGCGGCAGAGAATCTAACCTTTTACGTTAGTGGGCAGAAGCTAGTAGTGGTCGAGCGTGATAGTTCTAATTTACCTGCGGCTGTTTTTGGTAAACCATCACTAACAGCGTTGGGCCTTTCAAAGGAAGACTTAGCTGAATGGCTCATCGATCACGGAATTAAACAAAGTAAACGCCCCAAAGCGATTAAGCGCACCCCACCAATGTACGACTGATAGGAGGCACTGATGGAGCATTGGCCTCTTCTCATTGAACTAGGTGTGGGAATAGGGGTCATGGCCATCATGTTTCTCATTTTGACTTTTTTGGAAAAAATGTAAAATAGTGGTTGACTAAAAACCGATCCTCGCTTATATTACAAACATAGTCGGAAACAACAAGTGTTGTTACAAGCTTTCGCCCCTCGAAAGAGTATGGGCCGAATGGAAGTAGTAGTTTGTGAGAACTCACAAATATCCTAGTAACGTGGGATCCGACTAAACAGTTTGGGATTAGTTAAGTTGAGCTTTGTCTCCTTCTATTCCCCTTTTTATTAACCCCTCGGGGTTTACGGAAGAGGTGGTGCAGCCCCGAAAGGACACGCACCACCTGGGGGTGTGCCCCCGAAGATTCGAGGCGCTCAGTAGCGACTCAAACAGTTATAGCGGAGTAGAGAAGCCTGGTCATCTCGTCAGCCTCATAAGCTGGAAATCGTTGGTTCGAATCCAACCTCTCGCAACCAATTATCGGAGCAATCCGATATATACCGGAAGGTGTTATTTGAGGAAAGCTTGGTGTCGAAAGCCAAGTGAGGGACGGTTCAAGTACGTAACATGGAAACCCCAAGTACTCAAATGTATCACGTATCCTAGTTGAGTCGGCGCTTTTAAATGACTCTTAATGTGAAAGATGTTGTGACTTTCACTTCCGGTAACAAATTCCAACATATGCGTAAAAGGTCTCAATGACATCGGTAAAGGTACGGCCGAACCCGACTAGATGACCGCCGTTCAGCCTCTATGTTGGTGATCGAACAGGACTTGTGGAGCGAGTCCTTAGGATGGTTCAGACGCCGGATGTACGCGATGAACCATCCGCAACAAATTAGGAAATCCAATGGATTCTAAAACCAAACAAAGCATCCTAGACGCTTTGGAGCGCATACGTAAGGAAATCAATACGCCTGAAAAGGCACGGGAATTTCTCTATTCTCGATTGGGAACACACAACCGCGATGGTTCACTTTGTGAGCAATATGGCGGTGAACGGACTGACCCCGATCATCCAGTCCATGTGAAAAAGGATGGTTGACATATATGGTCTCCTGTTGTAGGCAAGGACAAGAAAGGAGATCAAAGATGACATACAAAGGTGAACTAGACGATGTGAAGCCAGGCGAAATTGGTGCTGTTAATGCTCCAGAGGAAGCCAAAGTGAACCATTCGGTTCTCTCCACAACGTTGATTTTCGGATCGCCGATTGCGCTAGTGTTTGCGTTTATCGCATACAATGGATTTTTCGGCTAACATACTGCTCCTAAAGCATAAATGGCGATGCACCGGATTTGTAACCCGGAGAAGTCGGTTCGATTCCGGCTGGGAGCACCAACAGAGGTAAGGCATATGGGTTATCGCAATATTGAAGTAAACGGCAAAATCTACCAGTATGTGGTAGGAAAAAAGAACGTTCACATCAAGGGGACTGGAGTTAAACCCGTTAATTTGCCTCGTGAACACTTGGGCGATCGTGTTTGGGTTCCATTGGAAAATGGCAACGGATATAACGAATACAAGGTCACTCCGAGTCATATTAAGGACGTAATTCTACGTCGTATGTAATGAAGGCACTATACTCGTAACGCTATACGCTTGGTAACTTTCGTGGAAAGAAGTGTAGCTAACTTCGGACCAAGTTTGGTAGTTTAATGGCAAAATTCAGAACGTTTGGGGTTCAATTCCCCTCGGCCTCGCATGAGGCAGCAGGTTGCACGGGAGAGATACAGGTTTCGAAATCCTGTTCATTCTGAGAGTTGCCAAGCGTATAGTGTTACAGCGTCCAACGGCGTTACCGCTGGGGTAGGTTAACCGTTAGCACCAAAGACTAACGCCGCAACTATGGTAAGCGGCACAATGCCCGTGTAGTCCAATTGGTAGAGGCGTCGGTTTCAAACTCCGAATGTTAGCGGTTCGAGTCCGCTCATGGGTACCAAAATACAATTATGCTCCCATAGTTTAGGGGTAAGAATGCTGCGTTCTCAGCGCGGAGACAGGGGTTCGACTCCCCTTGGGAGTACCAAATATATTAGTGGTGATTTTGAATGCAAATGAAACTCGAAGACCGTTTTATGGGTGAATGTTCAGGTGTAAAACCATTTGACATAGAGTTATTTGTTGAACAAAATCTCATGGCTAAGGATGCAAATGTTGATCCACGTAATTTCGTGTATGAGCAACGGGTAATTCGTCCACGACACATAATCATGCTATATGAGTGCATTAACACTTTGTCTATGACAAATGAAATTTACTCCGTAACTGGTCCTGCATTTTTGTTTGATGGGGTAAATCTATCAGTGAATTCATACAGATCCCCAACGTTTGAGGATCTGCTCAAGCACCTTGAAGATGCAGCTTTGCAGAATCGATATTTGTTTCTATATTCGGTAGAGACAATTCGAATTATTGATCCAATATCATTTGTTCCAACTTCGGGATTCATTTGCCGTTTCGGCAAGCACAACTAAATAAGCAAATGCTACAATAGCACAGCGGTAGTGCACTCCATTGGTAATGGAGAGGTCGCGGGTTCGATCCCCGCTTGTAGCACCAACAATAGGGTCAAGTGACTGGTTAACCATGCAATGGGTTGTAATGGCAAGCGCCTTGGGACAGCAGACCCGACCATAAAGAATGCAAAAGTCTTTTCCTATTGTTCTCTTACTTGACAGAACACATACCCATGTTATGTTCCAAATGAAGGAGCAAACATGATCAAAGTGGCATCAAATTTTCTAGAAAAGTTACGCCTGTGCGTAGAAGCCCATGATATGGATGCTGCGGTTCAAACCTGTGTCAAATACTTTGACAAATATAATAGTATGGGGAATGGAGTTTCTCCGGCGTGGCAACGCCATTTTGAGCATTCTTCAATGGTTGAACGTACTTTGGTTGGCTCACTTAGTTACTTCGTGAAATCATCTAGATATCTAGAGGATGCATGGAATAACCCTTATAATCGACCAAATCTCCATTACAAGCAATTATCCGAATTGCATGAAATAGTTAAGAACCTCATCAGGTTCAAAACCCATTTCGAGCTTACTGTTGGGATCAACGTTACAATACCATTTTTACTTCCAACAGTTATTCGTATGCTTGAAGATTCTATCGATCAACTTATTTGTCGAGCGAACCAAGTCGATGATGATGGCCGGTTCTTTGGATCTACCAGTACGAAAAGTTTTGTGGAAGTTCTTGAACAGATTGATTTTGCGCCACAAGAAAAACTCTCAATCAAACTACAGCGTCAAATGGTGCTCGCAAAGCTATCGGCTTAGAAACCTTTAGCCTCGGCATATCGAATCCGAAAGTAGATTACAAACTCGGTTGCCTCTTGAGGCGTCATGTTGAACCATTCACCCTTAGTACGTTTGTAATTGAGCTCAGTATGGATTTTCTTTTCCAACTTGTGTACGATAGTCGCGTCTATTGGTTCTTTATGATGAATTCGTAGACGTTTAGGGTGCCCCGTTTGCAGGTTCTTTAATCGACGTTCTGGACTTTTACTAAGTCCAATTTTTTGCTCTCCCTCGTCGGGACCAATAACATAGATAAACATGTCTGTATTATACTTGGGAATGCATAGGATTTAAATATTTTATTTCCCAAAATAGGTTGATTATGATGGATAATCTGCTATAATAGCGCATCGAATGGATAGGAAGGGAACAAAGATGTCACAGGAAAATGTACTCGACACGTTTAACGCAATTGTTGTTTCGAGCAAGCGTCAGACTATTGCACCGAATACTGACCTGCTATCAATTGGCGTAGTGACAGATTTTGTTCCAACCCAAGCTATGGTCACCTTGCTTAAGAGCAAGTTTGAACCAATCCCAGTCCGTACTTTGTTTGGTCGCCAGGAGCGATTGACTGCGGATCCAATGGAACTCATCTTGAAGCAATTTTTGAATTACTTTGAGACTTATGGGTTTGGTACTCCCGGCCAGTTCGACCTTGAGGTCACCGATGGTGTGATCTTGAAGCCAACATATGTTCGTGGAATCTCAGAGGATGAACTCGGCGATTTAGTTCGCAAGCTTGTTTATTCCAACGCACCAATCAAGAACCCAGCAGCGATTGCTGAAATCATCAAGGAATATTCGGTTCAAATCGACTTTGATTTGATCCTGAATAACGAGGTTCGTATCCACGTATATGATCCAAAGATTCATGTTTTCCGCAATGGTGATGAAGCTGTTCGTTACATGCTGTTCCGTATGACCAGTGATACACTCGTCATCAAAAACAAGCGTAAGATTGATGAGATCAAGGCTGGTCAAATCGATCCAAAGTTCTTCGATGCAAACGCAGTGATTCTGTCTGAGGTGTTCAATCGATTTAAGCCTTTGATTCTCGCTGCAAAGCGTTTGAATCGCAATGCAGTAAACCGCATTGCACGTATGAGCAAGAAGAATCACAAGCCCGTTCATGAGGGCTTTAACAAGCGTTTCCTTGCACTAGCTTTGGCTGCAATTCAGGACGGAACCTTCAATAAGTTTTCGGCCAGCGTTAGTAAGCTAAGTGTGCGCGACAAGTTCAAGATTCTCAATCTCATCGAGTATAAGAAGCTTGGTAAGACTGTTGATTCGTTTATCGTGCGCAACGGTACTGTCCACGTGGAAGAGAATCGACCAGTGTTGGATGCTAACGCACTCGATATGGTATCCAATCTTCTAATCGAGGGTCTTCGAGCAGATCTTTCGGGCCTCAAGGGCAAGGAAATCCTCTTAGACGCAAATGTCGATTATGGTCTCCCAATTAGCCGTAAGCAAGTTTTGGGTAATCTTCCATTCGGTACGCTTATCGATGGTGGGAAGGAAATCTCAAGCGGTGTTTATTGGCAGGGGGATTGGGGTGCAGACGATCTCGACTTGTCCACGGTTGACCTCAACGGTAAGCGCACGGGTTGGGGACAGTATTCTGGATACTCAAAGACTAATGATGTTGTGTATTCGGGTGATATGACTTATGCGGATGATGGCGCAATGGAATTCATGACCAGCAAGAAGTCCACATATGGCTTGTTCGTCAATGTGTTTTCTGGTCGTCCTGATGCCGAATTTGAGCTTGTCATCGGCAACGGCGCAAAGGATCGCTGGATCACCAACGTAAAGATTCGTGAGCGTAGCAAGTTCACAGGTAAGGGGAATGTCATCGGCTTTGTACGCAATAACCAGTTTATTGTGTATCAGGGAAAGCTAAATGATCGTATTGCGAACTTTGATGAAGGTTCGCCAGTGTTGAATCGTGCGCTTGCACCGGTTTGGACTGTACGCCGCTTGCTCGATGCTATTGGCGTTGGTTATCATACGCAAGCACAGGCTGATACAGACTATGATTTTAATCTCACATATAGTGGTTTTTCTATTGACAAGCTTGAATCACTACTATATATTTGAGGTACAGTTTGCACAGAAGGTTCCTTAATTATTTGGCTTTAAACACCTTCCGCAGACACAACAATTGCAAAGAGTGTTCCTTAATTTACTTTTGGATAGAAAACACACTCCGCAGTACCGAAAGGGAGAGACGACGGTCTCTCCCTTTCACCATAAATACGTGATGCGAGATTAGCTCAGTTGGTAGAGCGCCGGCTCGACACGCCGTAGGTCACAGGTTCAAGTCCTGTATCTCGCACCAAGTATTCTCACTTCACTAAATACAAGGTATTTGTGAGGTGTAATGTGAGATATTCCGAAATAAACGAAGCATGGAAAGCTAAGGATGATATTTCCCGTAGTGAAATATCAAAGTTGATCCGTAAGGAAATCGATCGTACCGGTGGTGATGCTTGGGAAGTCAACAACGGTTGGTGTCAAGCGTTTGCCTCGAAAATTGCTAAAATGTTAGGTCCAAAAGCCAAAGTTGTAAACTCCACTTACGATTACAAGGACGGTACTTTTCCAGGGCATTCATGGGTTGAGTTTCGTGGTTTACATTTTGACGCTGAAAGCCCATTTGGTGAAACCGATCCTAGCCAAATGCAATACCATAAACGACTCCGTGCAATTGCAGATTCATCCGAAGATCAAGATGAACAAGAAGTTGTACGTAAAGCATTGGGTCATGATCCAGTTTATCATGGAGCAAAGTAAGCTTCTGTATCACCTCTCGCTTCGAACGAGTTGAAAGTGTAATGGATACATGCAGGTTCGACCCCTGTCAGAAGCTCCAATTAGTGGTTGACATAAATTGATTTCCTAGTATATTGGAACAAACCAAAGGAGATCGAAATGCTCAAGCTCACATATAAGGAACTCGAAGATATCGTTGCTGATGATGACGAACGCTTTGAAGTTCTTCACGACAAGATCCCCTACGACAGCACTGATCCCGACGACAACCCGATGAATTATATCGAGGATGATGGGCGACAGTATCGCTATTTTGAGTTCCGGGACACAGTCACTGGCGAGACATATGATTTCTCCTATACTTGGCATTCCGAGTGGTCGACTGAGTTCCCACTTGGTTTCCTCGGTGATCCCCCAAAGGGTATCGAATTTGTTAAAGAATCGGTAATCAATCCACCAAAAGCTCCAGAGCCAGTGGTGGTGGTACTTTCACCTGAGGCACAAGCCGATAAGGAACTTTGGGCCCGATATAAGGCACTAGAGGATTCCGGTGAACTGGCCGAGTTCAAAAAAGGAATGGTGCCCACAAAGGTCATCAACGATATCAAAAAGTTTCTCAAGACGACGAAGTTCAGTATGTACGAACTTCGTGCAAAATTGATTCCCGTTTGCATCGAATACAAAGTGAAACAAAAAAGTTTCTGGCAATTTATTCAAGGATGGACAAAAGGATAATGGATCTAGCTATTACGTTCAACACAATTGTAACCTCAACTTGGTTCTGGTTCTCTTGGCCATTTGTTGGCGTCCTTTCCCTATACTTGGTTGTCAAGCTATTTGGCGGACATATTAATACGTATCGTCATCTTCTATCAATGATGCTGTACGGGTGTGTTGGCGGCTATATACTTTTGTGTTTTGCCATTCTGTTGTTAGTCTTTGGTGTTACCATCGACGTTATCAATTCAAAGAAATGGGACGCAAAACTTCCGTGGGTGAAACCAGATGAATAAATTTCTTCTACAGGGTGTAATCAGCCCATATGATGGATCAATTTTTATTGGTCTCTTTGATTCACTCGAGGAGGCCATTGATGCTCGTTCAGAGTTTCGCAAATCATATTATGCGAAATACAAATCCGAGTCTTATGAATCCTATGAGATTTACGAGTTTAAACTCGGACAAATAATTGAAAACGGAATATCGGAACGTCCTGTTGACGTATTCATACCGGGAAAGGCAAAGCGATGAAGCTCATTGGTGGAAAAGACTATTACGATGGTGTAACTGGATTTGATACTGACGATCGAATTCGTTTTGTCCGTCAAAACTATGACAAATCCGAGGCTCGCCCTAAGGATAAAATTTTCACATTCCGTTCACCATACAAGATACTAGCGGCAAAACGAAAAAGTCTCTCTTGGCGACCAGAGCTTGCTGATCTGCGAACAATCGAAATTATCTTCTGCGGACGCATGTATATGGGGTTTCTTCGTTCGGAGGTTCATGTTCATGAGGACACCAAACTGCCATCAGTGACTTATAAGAGTTTCTGGAATGGTGCATCGTTGCTTGCTGAACTGGATCGCCAGGAATGTGAACTACGCACTAGAGATAGTTATTTGTTCGATCCTAGTAAGAGTGTAAAGTTTCTTACGAACGAAACAATCGACGAATATTTTGAGCCCAAAGATCTTCCCCAACGTGATATTGAAATGCTAATTGAGGAGCAGGTTGTCCATAGTATTTGTGCGACAACTAATACAATTGGATATGTCAGATACTCGGATAGTTATCCGGCGTGGCACGACAATACAGATGGGCTCAAGCGTTTTGGTTTTGCCAGTGTAGTTGATCCTTGGCAAGCATATCAGCAAATCGATATGTGGCTGGGCTCTCAACTGGCGCGTGATGAAGACAATATGGTACGACTCGATGATAAGGAACTCATCCAAAAGCATGGCTTCGACAAAACAAGTTTCCGCAACACACACCACCAAGGCAAACCGCGCCGTCATACATAAACGAGTTTTGAAACTCTGGTGTAAAAAGAACGACACCCGTTTGGATGACGTCGTAACACGCCAATTTGGTAATCATCTTAATTTTCTCACAATTTCGGAGTTAATAGCTCTGGAGTCAGATATGAATGTAAACCCATATGAATTGGGTTGGCACGATTTGAATAGAAAGTATTGCACAGTTCTTCGTAGGGTCTTGAAAGCAAAAATAAAAAAAGTTCAATATTCAGTTGACATATTCCTGAATTTCTATATATTGGGAATAAGAAACAAAGGAGATCGAACATGGGTGCTACCGATTGCTACTTCCGCGTAAAGGGTAAAACTCCAGAGGCTATCCGTAAGGAATTCTGGAACAAAGTTAAAGAAGTAGCACTCGATGTTTCAGATGACGATCTTGGTTACTCTGGCACAGCCGCTGAGTTCACCCACTTGCAGTTCACGGGTCTTACTTTTGATTCGATTGAACAAATGCAGGATTGGCTTGCTCCAAAGGAGAAGAACACTGCATTTGTCATCAATGTAAAGGATATCACTGATACTCCTACAATCGTAAAATGGATTGCTGAAGCACGTCAGCTACAAAATTCCATCAAACATGGAATGCAGCCGGGAGAAGCCCAGAGAATTCGCAAGAATATCTCAAGAATCCAGGAAAAAATTCGTATTGCTCGTGCACGTAAGGCCGAGAAGACGACCAAGACTCAAACTTATTGTGCGGGTTGGGTTTCGGAATAAAACAAAATAATCGAAAAAATTGTTGACGTACAGGAGCAACACTGTTATAAAGAGAACATAGCAGGACAACAGCAAGTGTTTAACAAGGTCGAAAGACGAAGGAACATTAGTTCTGAGAACCTCTTTGGGTCCACTACAAAGCGCAAGCTGTTGTCCTGTTATTTTGGAGTATAGCTCAGTTGGTAGAAGCGGGTGACTGTTAATCACCATGTCGCAGGTTCGAGCCCTGCTACTCCAGCCAATTTAGTCCATATAGTAGCAAGTTGCGACACTACAACTGGTGTCAATGAAGAGCTACGTATTCGTATGGACACACAGGAGAAGGAAACTTCTCCTGTTAGGTTGTTAGGATGATCAGGGTTCAACTCCCTGCTTGGATGGGTATCTAGTCCTCTTGGGAAGGTCGTCGGTTCAAATCCGACCTCGAGTGCTTCGGTGCTCAAGTAGCTCAGCCTGGTAGAGCACCCATGTTATTCAGGAAAGACCTTTGTTAGTGCCACGCAAGTGGAGTGACAAGGATAGGTCGTTGATTCGGCGAGGGTGGGGCCGGAATCAAATAATTCTTACAAAAATATTGAACAACTTGGAACTCCTTTGTTACTATGCGTAACAAAGGAGTTTCCATGTCTTATATTCACACTGGTACGTTAAATGCAGTCAATCGTTATCTCATGATGCTTGATGTAGAGGGTGTAAAATCCGAAAATCACGCAACGCTGGAGAATGGTGATACAACAAGTCTCGAGCACATAAAATGGATGCTTGAGGAATTAAATCGTGTTATAGATCCGACTGGTGAAGCAGGTTTTCCTGTGGATAAATTTTCACGCTGGCTTGGTTTCATCCAAGGGGTTTTGATTTGTAAAGGACTTACTGATGTCAATACTGAGAGAAACATTACTCGACCTTGGTTCAACAAATCCGAACCCAGTTGAAGTACCCGAGGGGTGGGTTCATAAGGTTCAGTTCAAGCTAGTAAAACCCGCGCACGTTGGTCATTCAATCGAACACATCAAGCAAGTAATAGCCATGCGGATCAAAGCACGGGAGATCGCCGGTGATGAGTGGGTTGAAGTGTACGACAACAATTCAAGTTATTGGACTTCAACGTTTTGGTTTGCACGAAAAGAACACGCCCTGCTTACGAGGCTCTCAGCTAATGGCTAGTATTACCGAAGTTATTGAAAACAAAGATAACGGAGCATTTGGGTTCTGTTGTGTTTTGAACATCCATGACAACGTGGATGGTGCAATTAACGATGCAGAATATGCATCGTATCATCGGCGGATCAGACGACTTACTGATCATTGTGAGGATACCCTTAGCGATGATGATTGGTACAAATTTTCCATCCACATCGATGGTTTTATCCGAACATATTTTTGGTTCAGTTCTCGCGATATAGCTCTGCAAACGAAACTCACTGTTTAGGTTGCACAAAGTTGGCTTTGCTGTATAGTTGGGGTTGTCTAAGACAAAAGGAGAAACCCAATGCAGCACGGAGATATTGTTTTGGTTGGTAAGCGTAAAGCTGTTGCTTTGCGTGTGAGTCCGTTGGATATCAAAAAGGGAACAGATGTTATGATCCCTGGTGTTTATCCGTTTGCTGGTTATTGGTACGGTAAGAATCCACTCGACCACAAATCTTACGGCAAGATTCTCTCCAATATGCCGCTGCGTGGAACTCCAATCGGGAAGGTTATCTCACATAGCCAGATAAAGTTCATGGGGATATGAAACTTACGGTTGTAAAGCGGAATAAACGGCTTTATATAGTGGATGAATCGGGCAAAACCCTATATACGCCGCCCGATTTTTTACGTCCTTATGTAAAAAATCGGGACGTAATTAAAAGTCTTGCCGAGGAAATGAGTATTGAACTCATGGAAAAGCAAGATACGATTCGCTCGATAATGCGGTTCGAAGGCTCTTACGATGTGAGAGCAAAGCGTCGTAGGCGAGGTTAATGGTGCCTCGTAACATGAGTATACGGAGTCCGCTGCAACACGCCCTAAACCATATGGGGTCAAGTGCAAACAGGGGTAAACGCGCAGGTCTCATTCAGAAAAACGTTGCGCGAGAGGGAAGTTAACCAGATAGGTTCTGGGGCACCCTGCTAAGGTGATCGAGCCACGCAAGTGGTTTGCGGATCGAGACCGCAGCTTCCCGCCAATGGGGTTCCAATGTTACGTATATCAGATTGTACTCATCCATATTTTGTTCCCGAGCAATATCGTTCATGGCAAGGGAATACTTGGAAAATAACAGATGAATTTCGTCAAAAATTGCATGTGGTTGGATTTGACCATTTCACTGCATACTGGCACTCACTATTTCAAATTGATTCCAATGGTCGGCTTCGCAGTACAATGGTACTTGACTTTAAAAGTCCAGAACATTTAGTGTGGCTTAAATTGATTCTATAGGAGCCATTATGGTCACTAAAATTCCAGTCGAGACTTTTGAACCTCGACAGAAGTCATACTCTGCCACTACCACACGTTTGGAGTTTGTTAAGGCAGCAATTGGTCCCGCACCCGTTTATATTGAAGTCATTGGTGGTCGACGTAATGGAACCATTGCAATGATTGATTTGGCCAAGTATGCGAATCTAGCGGATGAACAAACATTTGATGGAATCCGTGATGGCTCGATAAAAGATTCATTGTTTGTGAAACATGCGTTGAATCAATATGACTCATACGATGATTATATTTTATCTCGTTCATATTGGTCCTACGATATGTTCGATTTGATATTCGATGACGGAAAACGTTTGAAGCCATTATCATTCAACAATTTCTCGTTTGCTTGGCTCAAAGACTATGTGGGTCCAACTACGGATGTTTTCGTACAAGGTGCAGCACCAAAGAAGGCACCGCAAGTTTTCCGTGATGTTATTGGCCAGGAAGTCAAGCTCGACGATTTCGTCGGAGCAGTTCAACATGGCTTCATTGTTGTAGGTAAAGTCATCAAGATTTCGGATACTGGTAAATCAGTTAAAGTTCGACTGACTAAGAATGATATCCAAATCTCAAACAAGCATAAGATTTTGGTTATTAATGACAAAACCAAATCCATTGCAGCATTGGTTAAATTGTCCTCTTGAAGACAATTAAAATATTGATATCCTTATGTTTGTTTGTTAATCTACGGGTATAAGGAGTAGGAATTAATGACAAATCGTTTCACCCCCGAAGAGTTTGAAGCAATTCTTTCAGTTGATGATGATGACGAACTTGCCTTCCAGAAAGGCGATACTGTTTATTTCTCTGTTAATTTGGTCGAAAGCGTAAGCTTCGATGGCAGCGATCCTTACGATTCAATTATGGTTTGCTTTGTTGAGAAATCATTTTGGGATGAGCATAAGGAAGTTCCAGATGAACAGTTTACCGAGACCTTCGAGGCTTTGGGTATTGAGCTGCCATCGTATTTGGAGGAAGATCTAGAGAACGTGTTTATTGTGTTCGATTCCCACGTATCTCGTAATAATGTCATTAAGGATCTCGAAGCTCTTGGTTTTGTTTTCAGTCAAGAAGTCACAGACTTCTTAGACACTGACGACGATTAATACTCTGTTAAACATGTTAACCGCATGTGGTTGAAATAGGAATAGGTTGCTTTATATTAAAATTGTAAGCAACACAAAATACTATGGAGATCGAAAATGGTTAAGCTAATACAGGCAGCACTGGTAGTTGTTATGTTTTTGGGTCTGGGTTATCAGACTGTTATGGCACTTAACGATCAGGCTCTTGAACAGCAGGAAATGTATCGCTATAAGTGATACAGCTCTCGTAGTTAAAACCATATAACGCCGCAATGATAAGGCGGAGTTCCCGCGCATTAGTGGGCGAGAGAATTTAGGGACCTAGCTTAAAATCAGGTGAAGCACTGCGGATCCATCCGCAGGTAGGTAGGTTCGAATCCTGCGGTCCCTGCCAAAATACATATTGACTTGCGACGGTTAGCCAAGTTAATGTGGTCATGTAAGTGCAAAGAGGCGTTATTACTTGGAACAAATAGATTCAAGTATTTAATATTATATAACGGTTCAAGCTGGTATAGTATGGTCTGCGTTAGAAAACATAGTAGTGGACACCACTTGAATTACCTGGTTGCGATTAAAGACGATGAGTGTTGATAGGTAGGCTCGGCCGGGCTCCTATATATGTCGGTGTGGGAAGTGAGAGGAAACCCACCTTTGTGCTTACAGAATGCGAGATTAGCTCAGTTGGTTAGAGCACACGCTTGATAAGCGTGGGGTCGAAGGTTCAAGTCCTTCATCTCGCACCAAACATGGATTCATATTATGATCATTACTGATCCACATACCCTCATACAAATGAAACTAACCAATCCCGATGAGTTCAACTGGGCAGTGGAACCATGTGAGGAAGTGGAAGCTTTTGAAACCACTAGTGGTGTGAAACCAGATGATCCTTTTATTCGTATGAATTGCGAATTTATTGGGTTCCTTAAAGATTGCCAGGATGACCCAGATAATCGTATTGATGGTCACTTGTTTCATGGTGATCAGGAGTTCTTCGCATTGCATCTGTTCTATCAACCTAATTGGCCAGTATGGTCATTGAATGAGTTGGAAACAGATGAGCATGTCAGGAAAAATCCTTGGGTCGCATATGTTACTGCGGCAAAACGCACCGAGATTTATTTGTATCGGCGTTTTCCAACAAAACAAGAACTATTAGATTATTATGCATTGTATCCGGGTATCACGTCGGATCATGGTATGTTCATGATTTATGCTTGACATCCTAATCCATATTCTATATTAAATATGGTAATGTCCACATAGGCCAATTGGTAGAGTCATTTGGATTTGAACGGAGCCATGCCTCTCCACCATCCCTGTGGTATTTCATCAGTATCACAAATATATTTTGTTATAATTCCGTTGGTTATCTTAATTCTTCCTTTTTGTGACCTAGGTGATTTGACACCTAAGCGACCTTTTCGCCAGCCCATATGAATAAACTCATCAAGAAATTCCTTTTTAATTTTCTTGTTTAGAATTCCATTGTTAATCCACAAAGAACCAAATTGTGAATTTGTGGTATCAATTTTAGATACCACATTTAATAATTCACCAGCCCGACGATAATTACCACCTTTCGGAGTTAAACCGACTTTGATTAATGCTTGTCGAATATTAGCAGTTTCTGAAATGGCACGGGTCAATGCTTCATCGGAAACAACATTTTTTGATTTATTACGTCCTCTCCATGTGTCTGTTTGACTATGACAATTTGGGCATAAAAAACGCAAATTTGAAATATCATTATTTTTATTATTTCCATCTATGTGGTCAATTTCCAAAGTTATTGGAGCATTACACCAGGATGAAATTTTACATTTTGAACAACAATAATTATTGACTTCGAGTAATTTGGTCTTTAAGTTGGGCATATAAATATCCTTATATGGGCGCGTAGGCTAATTGGTATCGCCAGGAGACTTAAAATCTCTGTTGTCTGTGAGTTCGACTCTCACCGCGCCTACCAATCTTTTGGTATTTATAATTAAAAAGTGTCGGTTCGAGTCCGACTGTGGACACCAAAGGAGTTATGTATGCGTGAGATATTTTTTGAAGCACCTGCCAGTTATTTCGATGAACCAACTGAAGATCATATCGAATTAACCAAAGCGTTTAGAAATCATGTTCCAATATGGATCAGAATTGATGATCCATTTTCGAATCGCAATGGTAGTATTGGTCTCGTTACCACAGGTTATCTCGGTGGCCTTGCTTTGAATTCTAAGTATCTCACGCAACGACTCTTCCGTTCCCAATCCAATCTTTATACAAAACCAAACAATCCAGTAAGTTTTGAATTGGCATCGAATAATTTCACATGGCTCCAAGATTATACTGGCACATACAAACATGTTTTCACAAAGAAGCCTCAGCAAGTTGAGGAATGTGGCACCGATATGTTTGGTACACCTTTGCGTGTTGGTTCATTTGTAGCCGCAAGTAATGGCAAAGGGATGATTGTTGGTAATATCAAGCAATTTAGCATCCGACGTGAGCGATGCAGGAATATCCTAGCTGAGATAAATGTGGTGCCAATGGATTCACAACCCAACTCGGTTAAAGGAAACATACGGGTTAATCTGCGGAATCTAATGGTCATAACGGACACAATTAAGACTCAAGCACTTCTTGCAAAGTTGGAAGCATAATGGTTACAAAGTACGATCTAACTAATAGTCGGTATGCAGCGGCATCAATTAAAAATGCTATCAATGCAGAACTTGCTAATGCTGAATGTTGGTTTGAAATTACCGATCCCACAAGTCGTTGGTTCGGGTCGATCGGTACAATTGATATGACTGCTATTCATAACCTTTCGACGCAACGTTTCGGCAATATGCCACGATTTCGTAATACCATGTTGGATAATCTCATGGCATCATATGGTTGTTCGCCTAAATTGGATCTAGGTAAAAGCGTTATCAGTGCAAATAACCACTTATACACTATGTCATTGCTAGTCGGATATAATGGTCCGAAAGTTTACAATTTTGCCAAACAAACCAAGCAATCAATTCCAGCTCAATATGATCTATTGGGAACTGAAATTACACCCGGTGCATTCGTCAGTGCAAGCGGTGGGCAGGGAATTTATTTGGGGAAAGTTGTAGAAATATTTAGGGTCAAAGCATATCATGACCAAATTCGTGTTCGTCTTGATGTGATTGTTGACCCCATAGATGGTGGTTACGTTAGTGATAAACCAACAGTTAATATTCGGAATATCATGGTCATAACACCGGATATCAAGCAGCAAGCTATGATATCAAAGCTTACTAAGCCTTAATCTTTTTTCCTAACTCATGCGCAGGTTTGCCATCTTTGGAGACTTCGTTTCCGAATTTGGCTGCCTGTTTCTGTATCTCATCTGTCCCGACATCAACAGTTGTGTTGACTCCCTGAACAATTCGTCCCCACTCGGCTAGTATCTCATATGCTCGCATTTGATTCTCCTTTTTCATATTTATTTCATAAAAAGGTTGACACAAGCAATGCCTTTTAAGCTACCAGCTATGCTAAACGAACATAACAAAATGAGTATCATTTAGTATAAATTCTAATGTATAGGAAAACTTATACCAGATAAAGGATCACAAAATGTTCAAGCAATTCCGTAATGCTCTCGCTGTTCACGCTCGTCGTCGTCGTACTTACCAGGAACTCTCCCGCCTAAGCGACCGCGAACTAAATGATATTGGTATCGCTCGTGGTGAAATTCGCCGTGTGCTCAATGATATCCGCTAATCATTAGGTCTGTCAGTTATTTGGGTAACTGACAGACTTACCATATGTGGTTGACAACAATCAAAACTATGTTATATGTGGAATATGGAAAGTAGGAAGCTTTACTTGCAATGCTAGCGGACGTCGACTTATGCGAGCGGAGGAGTAAGCCAAATATGATCCTAGAGAGGACTTGGTCAGGCGCAACCCGCAAAGGTCGACCGCGCGAATAGGGGTTCAATTCCCCTTGCAGTTTAGGAAATCGTCTAAACTGTCTTGGACAGAGGGTTCAATTCCCACTCTTCTCGAACGTAATATGGATTGGGTCGTCTAAGAGCGTGAGGACACACTGTCGGAGTACGGTGAGATGCAAGTTCGAATCTTGTTCCAATCCCCCAATGGATGGGTAGCCTAGTCAGGTCAAGGCAGCAGACTTTTAATCTGCCGGTAATTTACCATCGCGGGTTCGAATCCCGCCCCATTCACCAATAAGCCGAAGGTCCTGGGTTCAAATCCCAGAGGGTATACCAATTTTGGAAAGGATGGTAAACATGCAACCAATGGGACTACATGAGTATAAAGCTTGGAGAGCTTCTCTTGTCCCATTACGTGTGAATACCGTCCTTGAATGGATTCATACCGAACCATATCATGGTTTAACCAAGGCATATGATATCCATTCGGGCCATTGTTATTTGGTCAAAAAGATTCAGGAACCAATTGGTTCTCGCTATGATGGCACAGATGCTAGTAAGGTATATGTGTTGGTGAAATGTTCACGTAAAGGCAAGGAATCAAAAAAGCGGCAATACTTGACTGTTGAAGCAGTTGCTCGCATGTTGATGAATAACCAATTCAAAGTGATTCCCTGGTAAAATGTTCAACCCAGTTATTAAACCAAAGATAGCCAAAGGTTTCAACTTCTCACGTATGAGTGGTAGAAATCTTATTCGTGTTGAAGATCCACTTGTTGGGTTTGATATCAAGCATACCGGTGTCAGACCATTCGCATCTAAATTTGCAAATGCTAGTGGCGATTTACTAACCTTACGTCGGTTACTCACTGATACAAATGCTGATCCTGTTTCAATGTTTCAAAAGCAAATTACTCATAGTGAACCCGGAGAATTCTTTGACTTCAAATGTTATGGTGTTGTTTTCAGAGGATTGCGGTTTGTTGTTGTCACTGAAACAAAGCAAACATTCAAAGATAAATCCGACGAAGCTGTGCCCTACTGTTCTATTCCCGGAATAAAACCATATGGAATATCGGTGCAATCAAATACACGTTGTTGGTATCCCGATAACCAATTGTATCGTAATATGATAACTGAATTCAAACTCGGATACCTTTGATGGAACTCACCCAAGATCAACAACGATTCGTTGATGATGCAATTCGGATACAAATGTAAAAACACGGGTGAAACAAAATTTTTCACTCGCATGTGGTGCAACAATGATCCAATAGCTCGCCGTGTAATATTGGAATTGAAATTTTTATTGTCATAGCGGTTGACAGTTCTGGATTAATAAGTTATAACATGGATAATGCGCTTATAGCTCAGTTGGTAGAGCAGGGATCTCTAAAATCTTTTGTCGTCGGTTCGAGCCCGACTAAGCGCACCAAAACAGTTTGGACTAATGTGGCAGTCAGATAAGAGAGAAAAAACGTCTGTTGCTACTACGGCTAGAATTTGAGTACCCACCCCAGCGGTAGTTAGGTAAGAGGGAAAGAAGCGTTCGGGCTACTACGGCCCTGGAATGAAGTATCCGCCACATTAGTTCTACCCTATCTGAGGTGCACTCTACCTGAAAGATGGCGGCTGCGGCCGAGAGTGCAAGATATAGCGATGGACGCCCCAGTGAAAGGAACTCGCCAATCGTGATGCATTAGGTGCATCTTGCCTGGTTGATAGCCAGAGACAGGTTGACTGGACGCAAGAGCTGAATAACAGCCGCCTCAGACAAATAATGGTTGACACCCCATCGGACGGTGTTAAAACGCAATGAATAGCTCGGAAACGGGTCTTGCTAAACTGGCAGCTCTAACGCTTAGGTTAGTTGGGTCAGGTAAGATTACGCCCTGGTACAGGTTATTCGGAAATATGGTCCGCTCTTGGCGGTGATTCGTTTAACCAAGTACAAGAGCTCCAACGTAACAAGGTCTCCTTTGGGGGAGATGATAAAGGAGACAAGATATGGGTTTGACGACCGAAGACAAGATTCTGATTGAACAGCGCGTGACGAACGATGCGAAGAGCGCCGGCATTGCATATGCGTTGTGGTTCTTCATTGGATGGGCAGGTGCTCATCGCTTTTATTTGGGCCGTTCCGGTTCTGCAATTGCGATGCTGGCTTTGTCAATCATCGGTTTCATCACTGCATTCATCGGCGTCGGGCTCGTGTTGCTGCTCGTGGTCGGAATTTGGGCACTTGTTGACGCATTCCTGATTCCAGGAATTGTACGCGAAGACAAGGAAGCTCTTCGTACAAAGCTCCAGAGTGAAGCTCTGGTAGCGAAGTAAGTATTGGTTCACTCGCGGGTATTCCTCCTAAAAGGGTTTATGTCGAGTGACTAGTGCATGAAGTATTGGCGGAAAGATTCGACTCAGTTGTGATCTGCCTTTAACTCTTGCAGCCAATACGGTGGGGAACAAAATTCCCCACCTTTGGTGGATATGACAAATGGGGAGTCCGGCCGCTCATAACGGTCCGCCCGAAGGGGCCGAGCCAGTTCGATTCTGGCATCCACTACCAAATTAAGGAGAAGCGAATGGAAGTCTTGCGTAAACGTGGTCACTATGTGAGTGTGCTATCGTGGGAAAACGATGCAGACGAATACAACACCAAAGCAAAGCATTTGTTCGGCCTTGAAGAAGCAAAGCTTCTTGTTGAATTCGTCAAGCTGTTTCGGAGCAAGCATGAAGGTGGTATCGGCAATCTCATTGAGTGGTTCGAAGATGAAATCGAAGAAGCTAACGAGAAGCTTGTTGAGTTCTTCCAGCATTATCCAACATTTGGCGAAACGTTCAATGTTACGCCGAGCATCGATGGTGTGAGCTCGTTGCTTTACGATCTCGGCCTTAGAAATGAAAACTTTGCGACACGTGTTGCTGAAAAGGTAGAAATACAATACGTGCCTGAGGATCATCTATACGAGTTGATTGAAAGTATTAGTATGGATTAAAACAATCCCAGTAGTGTGGGGTTGGGCGGACTTAACTAAGTAGGTAATCACTCCGACTAGGGACGTCTATAGTGCTATGTTGGGTTTGGGCATGATCTTGGTTTTATATTGCAGGAATGACCCTCTCTTGATATCACCGCTATAATATGGGCAATTATGGAAGTTTCGTTGCGAAGGGAAGCCCGAAGTGCACCGGGTGAAACGGCTGCGTAATATAGATGAACAATTGTAGGCTATAAGACATTAGATGTCGAATACAGGCAATTGCCGAAGCTTGGTTGCAAGGGGCTAGACTTGGAATCTAGTTTTCCGAAGGTGTGGGACGTGAGAGGAAACCCACCCATAATTACGGGAGTAGGTAGGAAACTATCTACTCCTTGTCCATTATAGGAGTTCAAATGAAATTAGAAATCGACATTAAAGCGAATCATCTTTCTATATTTGAGTTGGATCCTCAATCTCATAAACACAAATATATTGCGATTTTCAAACTTATATCTGGGTATTCATACGCTTTTAATATAAATGTGAAAACAAAAAGCTGGGAACCCATCAATGGTGAATTTGCCAAAGTTCTTGCACATTTGGATTCCCAAGATGGTTTCCAAATTGATTTAACAAACATGGAGAAACCAACCTTATTCAAAGATTCAAAACTGTTTAGGGGTCAAGTACAAGTCAGAGATCCAGTCATGTATATACGGGATGATCATTGGCTTAACATTCTCAGGCTATCAGTATGAATCCTTGTGGTGAAATATTCCTGTCTAATACCAATCCATTTGAGGTTGTCGTCGCGGAATTGGATCCCGATCTCAATTACGGATACCGATTTATGGTATATTTCCGTGGCGAGGATTCAGGACATGACACATATGAGGTGGAAACCAAAATGTGGCATATGGATGGCAAACGAAAAGTTGAAGCATTTGATATTGCAAGTGGATTCAAAAATTGCTATTGTGATACACAACAAGTTATGTCATTCGTGATTCTTGTCGATGGCAAGAGGATTAATACAGAGTTTGCAAAAATTCTTGTTGAGGATCGTGATACCCTAGTACAATTGAAATTGAGTTTCTAATTGGTATTGGCTACTTAGCTCAACCGGAAGAGCAACGGCCTTCTAAGCCGTAGGTTAGGGGTTCGAGTCCCTTAGTAGTCGCCAATGCGCTGATAGTTTAATGGTAGAATACCGACTTCGGTAAACCGCGAGGAGCCGCTGCATCAATGGAAACATATGGGATCAGACCTCCCAAGTTTTCGATGTTGGTTGGGTCGGAGGAGCGAAAAATGTTATGGTCTGATAACGATAGGTTCGAATCCCGCTCGGCGCACTAATGGAGAGATATGATGATTACAGAAAAGCAGGTTATCGACTCATACACGCATGTCTTGCGATTACAGCAACGTCGGATGCAAATTGAAGCCAAGCTGCAGGACGAAACGCCGTTGCAAGCGGACGAACGTATTGGTGCACAATCCGATCATGCAAATTTGGAGTTGCGTTATCTAGCGCAATACACGTAATGCGGTTTGGTGTTCTTGTTGTAGATCCACCGGGTGGTTGGAAATATGGATTCCCTAAAGTATGTCCGTTATCGCCAACCGCAACCGAAGAAGATTTTAATCGCTGGTATCTAAGTGAGGGATATCCAAAGTCGGAGATAAAAAATATTAATTGGGGGCGTTCTTGGTATCAACAAATTGATGTCGATCTATTAGAGCATGAAAAAATATTTGACAAAGTCCAACAGGATAATGTATAAATAGACAACAATGGGTAGTTAACTCGGGCGGCCCCGGGCGCAGTCTTGAAAACTGATGGTACCGTAAAACGTATGGCGATCGACACGTCAGCTACCCGCCAAACATCGGAGATTAACTTGAACGAACAAATAATTTTGGGCTTTGGTACATTAGCTGTTGCCCTTTTGCTTTTAGCCGTGCTACAAGTTAAATCTCATAGATTTATACGAGAAAGACGTCGTGAGGAAAAGGATGATTGTAATGCCTGATCCAATACAAATCTAAACTGGTTAAGAATGAATCTGCGTAGCTCAATTGGTTAGAGCAGTACCCTCATAAGGTAAAGGTTGGTGGTTCAAGTCCACTCGTAGATACCAATGATAGACCCGACGGGGTCATGTCGGGAGATTGGATCTCCTATGTTGTGCAGCGGGGATATGCGGCCCCAACTGATTAGGTTCGACTCCTATTCGGGCAAGCGTTAGGGCAAAACAACATTGTGCAAAGGGCGTAGCGCGTTTACGCCCTTTTTGTACCTTTACTTTTCTAGGAATCCAAGCTATAATAGTTCAGCGGGCGGCGAATTCGTATGGGAGATACGTATGGTCGAACTAGCATTGGATGCACACCTGAGGGAGTTCCGAAACAAGGATCCCAAAGCTGCAATACAGGATTTTTCCACCTACATAGATAAACTTTGTGAGGGAAAGCGCTTTCCAAAGTGGCGTGAATTTTTCGATGAAGATAATTTCTCACCTGTCGAACTAGACACAATACGCTTACTTATGGATGGAACTCTAACTTGTGCGGTGGAAATCCCATGGCAATACGAACATATCAACGAGCACAAATTTCTCCGAGCAATGGAAGAATCCCTAACGCATTTGCTTGCGGAAAAAGGTCTTCCCTATATGTTCGAGACACAAACCATCCTAGCAATGCGGCATTTATCAACCGGATATGTAGAATCCAAATTGAAATTCCTGTGGGACGTAATCATTCGGGATGGCGAATTTGTTCCACTCGACCTGCATGATCGAATATCGTTGGTGAAGATATTTGCGTTAATTCACCTATTGGAAATGGAATTTAGTCTTGACACAGAACAGTTATCTACTATTATGGTCTGGAAGATGCAATTGGATAGTTAACCCATAGGGTTTGGGCACTGATTCGAAATCAGATGAGACCGCAAGGTTAGGGGTTCGAGTCCTCAGCTATCCGCCAAACAGAGGGATAGCCAGTGCAAGAGTTTCTTACATATTCGTTGCAAGCAACGATAGTAGCGATGGGTTCGTTTTGTCTCGCGTACGGACTCATTCGCCAACTAACTCCTCATCGTAAAAAGCCGTATAAGTGGTTCAAATGATCTCACTTATCCTGGCTTTATCTGTTTCAACTGTAAGTCCTCTTGATCGTATAGAGACTCCTCATTTGGAATCCTTATGGTTCTGGGCACATTCCGGATGCATAAGTCAACAACACCTGCAGTTCAAACCGTATTGTGAAATCCAAAATGATATTGAGGTCATTTTACGTGAAAGACAAGCACGATGACTTTACGCCGTGGTGCTCGCTTTTCGGTTAACTATTCACAGCCAGTTAAATCTTTTCGACAACGACAAGAAGATAATTGTTTCAAAAGGCTCAATCAGGTGAAGACATATTTTATCTCACCTGATCGCAAGCAATCGGTTATTAGAATGTTGACACGCAAACATTCCAATCCATATGCGTGTTACGGTAGTTTGTGGACCGAATGGAGTGCATTCTTGGTTTCCGGGAAATTCTACAAACAGTACAAGGAACTTACAAAGCTTGCACAAGAACATTCGAAAGAGCTGATGGGATTTTGTAACCATAATTACGAGATGTTCGATGACCCTGAATTGGGAATGGCGCTTCTACAGACAACAGTAATGTTGGAGAAATTACATTTCAAACCATATATAACGGAAAATCTTAATCATCGACTTATCATGGCAAAGCTTGCTATAGGTTGACTTCCTAGATCTCCTATTATATGTGTGAGCAAAGGAGATCCATAAATGGTAATGAAGCACCCAGGATATTTTGAGCAACAAGAGCGTATAGCCGCTGACTGGGAGCGGTATCAACTGGCTCGTATTACACGAGTTTATGATCGATTCTATGATCCAAATCGTGATAAGACACTTCGTCTATTACTGGACCACAATCTATATGATTGCGCATTCGTTCGATATCAAACTGTTTTGATATCCACGCAGGAATGGGTCAAGACCGGCAAGGTATTGCCAGAGTCCGTAAAGTCGGCTTTAGAACGTCTCGAAACACGAGTAAAGCGTTATGCTCAACAGATGATCAACCTTTGTAATAACCGACATCATCTGTTGGATGCAAAGCGTATGGAACGACTTTACAAGTACACTTTGTTGTTCCGTGAGTTGGGTATTCCGATCTATTTGTCCAAGTGGATGCAACATCAGTTCATCATGTTCAAGTTGGAATCATGAGTTTTATGCAATTCTTTCGTTTCCATAGCACTAGTTTTACCAATTTTGATTGGTGCGTACATTTGCGTCATGATGGATTCTCATTATTGCCTGATGGATTACGACATGGAAAGGTTGATAATAAACCATTTGATCGTTGTGTGATTCGAGATTTGTTGGAAAAAGATCCAGTATTTGCTGGATTGGAAACCGAGACATTCATATTCACGGGACAACTCAATATGTTTGGGTTATCATCGAATCAAATGGTCTACTTTAGACTCACATATGTGGGCGAAGAACTAACAGAACCCAAATTCAGAATGCTGGAGTCCAGATAATGAAATTACCAATGATTACAAACGCTCGTACTCATTGTGTTGGGCTTGTATTGGTTTCGTTTATCGGATTTACCCTATTGGCTTTGCCGTACGAGTTTCCTTGGTGGCTCCGAGTTTTGGGTTTCATAATCATGCTTGTGGGGTTAATCTATCCGGATAGCCAACCAACGAAAGCCGACAAAGTTATCGGGCTCGAAGAGTAGGAACCATGCGTATTTTTATTAAATTATCAATTTGGTGGCTAAAGCTTTGGTGTTTCATTGGACTCATTTGTATGAGTAAATTCATCTGGGATAGTTACGACCGACTAGCAGAGGTACCACGTGTCGATGCCATTTGTACGACGTTGCTGGCGTTTTTGCTACCTGCGTTTTTTGGTTGTATTCCACTCGCAGCTATTGGTTTATCTCAATCAGATAATCCCGATGACTGGTCATGAATCTCATCATGTGGCAACAGTCGATTTGGTAAGCAATAATGGCGCTATTGGCAACTTTTGATCTCACGGGCTTTGATCAACTGCAAGGCAAATGGCACGGCGATATTACGGATAACCGAGGACACTTGTTTCCTCGGTTATCAACATATTCGGATTTCTTCAGACTACGCGACGATATTCGGTACATTCGGATGTCACTAGAAGACGTGCCCATACTTGATGGACTTCATATTGAGGAAAATTTAGCTGCCGAATATATCCTATTGAGGGATATCAAAATGGAACACCTAGTATATCTGCGTCTCGTATATATGGACAATTATATCCAACGTAAGAACGCCTAAAAGAGATAAAAAACTTATAATTTTGAAAAAAAACATGTTGACCTTGGAATTAACCTAATGTATAAATAAGAACATAAGCAGGAACACAAGCTTGCTTATAAGCCCTTATAGCTCAGTTGGTAGAGCACCTGATTTGTAATCAGGGGGTCGCGTGTTCGAGTCATGCTGGGGGCACCATGCGCTTGTGGCGAAATCGGTAGACGCACCAGATTTAGGTTCTGGCGAGTGATCGTGGGGGTTCGAGTCCCTCCAAGCGCACCAAAGGGATTGGATTAAGTCGGCAGCACGCTGGTTCGTGACGGACTCCGATCTCTCTTAAAAGCTGTTCTTCGGAGCAGCTTTTTTATTGACTATCATTGGAATCCTGTTATTACATGTTAGTAACTGGGAGTTTCCAATTGTCGTTATTTGACCACTACCGAACACTTACTGAAGCAACATTTCAAAGAAATGGCATTAAAGCGCTATCTCAGAATGAGTTTCTCATACACAAGCTGGCAAATTCCGAATGGTTCAGCGAGGTTAATCAGTTCGCAAGAGATCGCGATGATAACTCACTGTTAACCCAATGTACGATCCTACAATATTCATTTGTGGATTATGACGATCAAATTGGTCTTCCTTCTCAAGGAAAACATTTAGTTGCGTTGCTGTTTTACCTACGACAAAAGACGGACAACCATATTGGTTCCATCGGACTAGTAATGTTGGGAAAACATGAGCCCAGGAGCGGTATATTTGGTGAAATGCTTTTTGATTTGTGCTCGACTGATCAGGAATATCGAACACAAGTTGAAGAATTTCGTCTATTTGGGAAACGAAATTTGAGGCCATTCGAATAGTGGTTAATTGATATGAATATTACGAAAATCTCTTACAAGTTGAAAAAGATACTCTCCGACAACCACATACAAATGCTCAATGATGAGCAGAAGCTCATCCATAAATTAGCGAATGCTGAATGGTTTAGCCAAGTAGAGAATTTCGTAAAAATACGAAATTTTATTTCTCCGAGTATGGTATGCAAATGTAATTTATTGGGATATCTTGAAGTTGATTATAAAACACCCATTGGGGTTGAATCAAATGGTCAACGTATAATTGCACTAGTTGTCTACTACTTTGGTAATAGTGAAACCAAAGATTATTTTTCTTTAGTCGCACTTAGTGAGTTCGTAGCTGAAGATATGCCAATCATATATTTCGATTTCCATCGCAATGTTGGTGATCTATATGCACAGGCATATGGGTTCACCCAAACGGGTGAACTAAATTTACCTCGAAGATAGTTGTTGACTTCTGAGTTGTTCCTGTTATAAGTTGGGCACCAAAACTAAGGAGACCCTTAATGCGACTGCTAGGTGCAATAATTACGTTCTTTATGCTCACGTCATGGGCCTCCGCGCTCGAATTCAAATATGTCGATAACATGCCGGATCTGATCCTAGTGCAGGGTCCATTCGAAGCTGATGATAATCTCGACACGTTCGTCAATATGGTTCGAGCCAAAAATATCAAACTCGTCACATTCAACAGTAACGGTGGAAACACATATAAGAGTTTCGAGCTTGGTCGAACAATTCGTCGACTCGGATTGGACACTATTCAACTTCGATCAAATAATTGCGAGAGTGCTTGTGCGTTCGCATTTATGGGTGGCGTGAATCGAAATGCCCAGCCAGGTTCTATTGGTATTCACCAGTCTGCATTCACATCTAAGGATATCGAAACTGATGTTGCCGTTATTGCAATTCAATTACTAGTGGCGGATATTGTTGCGTATCATACCGAAATGGGCATTGACCCTTCGATTTTGCATCTTATGATGTCAACTCCTAATTCGGATATTCGTTACCTAAGTGTTGATGAAATGGTTCGATTTAAAATGATCACCATTGATCCACGTATGGCTCCCACTCAAGTGGTTGAGGAAGAAGCCGAAGAGGATGAAGAAGCACCAGCGGAAGGTGATTTGGAAGCCAGTGTTAGAGCTTTCCCTATTATGTTTTTGGATGCATGGGCTAATCCCGATGTCAATTTGAATGAATTCATTCGGCTGAATTATTCGCCAAAGACAAAGTTCTATACACGTGATTACAACCATGCTGAAATCGTTAAGGATAAAGGCGCAGTTGCAAAGCGTTGGCCTGTCCGCATCTATGCAGTACGCGATGATGAAACTCGTGTATGGTGTTCCTCTAGTATTTGTACGGTTTCCACATTAGTGGATTGGTATGTCTTCAATCCAAAGACAAAAAAGTCGTCCAGTGGAACGTCTCGGTTCGAATATGTTTTGGATCGCAATTCGGAAACCATCGTTGAGGAAAATGGCGAAGCAATATCGACGGATAAGGGTAACCCAGGCATGGAACGTGTTGGTCGTACCCTGAATAAGGAACTCGAAGCATGTTCGGTAGAGCAGCCAAACGCTAACGGTTATAAGCCGGCTTGCGTTCGTGCAAAAGTGATTTACGATCAGATTGATCGTGCAAAGGGACATTTCTAAGGAATCCAATTTATGAAAACCACACCTATTATTACGCAAGAACTTGAGCGGATTTATCAGAATCAGCTACAAGGCAAAAAGACGTGGGTCATTTTTGAGAAGCCAAATAACCAGCGTACAGGTTCCATTGGGCTCATTGAGCTGCCAAAGGATTTCATTGATTCTAGTCGAACTGTGTACTCAAACACATCGGTACATTGGTACGCATACTCTAGTAGATCCGTTATTATTCGATTCCCGGAAGTCTCTAAAAAGACAATCCGTGTAAAGAGTCAGCACTTGTTTTCGCAAGTGAAAATCATCGAAGATTATGAGGGCGAACCCGTACTCACCGATGTTACTGATTTTGGCCCACCTCCTGTCCTTCTGGATCAGTTTGGGGTCGAAATTAAACCAAATGATTTCATTGTCTACTTGAGTTACGGAAAGGTGAGTTTCGCCACCGTGCAAAAGATTACCCAATCCAAACGTGTTTACATCCGTACGATGAGTGGCGCAGAATCATATATCCTTGATGTTGGACAGATTGTGATTGTAGATGATAAACTACGTCAGCGCGCCATGTTAAAGAAGTTATCTGGTGGTGTATGACTAAAATCAATTTGAGTTTGTGGGATCAGAGCCAGTTTACCCCGAATGATCGTATAGAGTTCAACAAACGACTTTACGATGGCGATGGTATATGGGTTACATTTGTTCGTGGGGCTCGAACGGGCACCATAGCTAAATTATGGCCGCATAATTATCATCCAACCTCAAACCCAAAGCCATCATTTCCGATTAATACCGGGTCGAAGAATTGCGCATTACGTTCAACGTGGGTCGGAACAGCCCGTTTGGATATGGTTGTACGATGTATGTTGGATTATGGTCCAGAACGAAAGAACAGATTCAAAGAAGTTCATATATGGGATTTCTATCTGGCTTGGCTGCCTGATTATGAAGGTACATATCATTTCGAGTATAAGAAACAATCTACGCCAGTCAAACAAATATGCTTGAAGGATCGGCTTGGCACTGAATTGAAACTCGGTGATATTGTTTCGTATTCTCATGATAACACCCTAGTTGTGGGTAAAATTGAGAAATTCCTTCCAGCAACTATTGTTGTGGCTCGGTTCGATATGGATGAATTTTCACGAGCCCCAAAACGTAAAATGGTTCGGCAAGCAAGTGATCTTATGAAACTCGATAACGAGCTTATGCGTCGACTTACAATGGCAAAGCTTGCAAATTAATATTGACGTTTCACCATGCAATTCATTAGGGTCAACTAAAGGAGACCCCCTATGTCGTATTCACACATTCAAGCCATGTTCAACAGCTATGTCTATGGCAAGAACACCAAAAGTAAAGTTTTGAAGATGATAAACGACTTATACGACCCTAACGGGGAAGTATGGGTCAAAGTGACGGATTCATCCAGTTCACGGTTTGGTTCAATTGGTCGGGCATATCCCGCTAATGTTAGGAATCGTGATGACCCCAAAGAATGGGCACATGCTCTTAAGCTATATCAGGAACAATTCACCTATTACAGTGATAAGACATATTTCCATAAACCAAACATTGTCGTTGAATTTGACAAAGGCCGAAAGTTGCCAAACGAGTACGGCGTAAATTCAATGGTTGATTGGCTTGAGGATTATAGCGGTGGTTACGTTTGGAACTTCAAACGTAACGTGGGGGCTTCCAAGCTCAAGGTTCAACCCGTTGATCGTCTTGGGAACAATGTGAATGTAGGTGATCTTGTTGTGTACTCGAAAAAAGAATATAGCCGTCCCGGTAATACTTTGTATTTTGGTACCGTGAAGAAAATCACACGTTCCGGAATGTGCTATTGTGAGAATATCAAACTTAACGAAAACGACAGCGTATCAACAACCCGTATTCAACAATCACATGGATTGACCAAGCTATATAAGGAGATCTTTTCAGATCTCACATTGTTGAAACTCCAATACTGACTATGTTTGATTTTTTGCGAATTGTCATTTCGAGAGTCATATCAAAACAAACGTCCGAAATTTACATGACAATGAGTTCGGACGATTTTCACAAAGCTATTGATGCAGCATTTGAGGAAGGTAGACAACTCGAGCGGTCTCAAATAGAACACCTTCATGTTGGATTTGGTATTAAACCTATGGGTTCCAGTACAACGGATGTTGTTCGTCAAAACGAAGTTTTTTGTGATTTGAGGATTCATTTCAAATCACGCGAAGATGAACTCATATATCGGTTAGGGAGACAACCAAAATGAGAAAACGTCCTTGGTGGATTCGTGCACTTTGCGCGATTGGTCTGCATAAGAAAATTCATCGCACTAGTTTTAGTGTTTGTGAGCATTGTGAATGGTCGAAGAAAAGATAATCCGTGCAAACCCGCAGGTTCTCATTGCGATGAAATTATCCGCAGTGGGTCTTGGTTGTGGTTTTATGGATATGAAACCAATTGATGACGAATTGCTTTTCGGTAAACCTGATATAAATTTATCCGGTTCATGGGCATTCGGGGCAATTGGTATTGATTTCCCTGAAAACCATTTCACTTATGGGAACCAACAATATGGTTTGGTTTTCATAGAGAAAGTAAAAAGCTATTTCATTGGATTGGCGTCGATCATAGATCTTGAACGTGAATCGATGCGTTTTAGGAAATGCGCAAGCCTTGGTGAGGCAATGGCTCTAGCTAGGGATCCACGAACATATCATCATGTTACATCCAAGCTTAATCGGCTACATCCTTAATTGCGCTTTTCTTTACGCCGGGCCTCATGAAAGCGAGCCATATCTTCGCGGGTCTTTTCCTTGTGGCAATCCGAACAAAGCAAGCGTAAGTTGTCAGCTTGCCAATAACTAGGATCACCGTTGGCCTCGAATAGTGGCTTTATATGATCTACGTCGAAATGACCGAAACGATCATGATACCCACAACTCACACAAGTATATTTGTCACGTTTATGGATTGCACGTCTAGCATAAGTCGGATTGTTCATCGTGTTCCAAATACTAACACATTTGGAATGCCAATGTTTACGGTTATTACGTTTTCCGTTCTCTATAATTTCTTCGCCACAATAACGACATTGTCCGCGAGGAACATTCCAGTGAATCGGTTTTGGTGGTTTGCGATGATTAGCCATAAACTTATTTACTTGACACGCGATTGCACCCAGTAATATGTTGAACAAAAGGAGCATATCATGCCGTTAATCAAAGCAGTCAACCAACGCGGTGATCTCGTGGATCGATACGAGATACCCTTCGTAATCCAAACGCAGGAAATCACATCAGAGGACTTGCAAATCGTACGTGATCATCGGCGTGATTATGCAATGCAGATCACGGAGCTATCGGCGTTGCAGAAGCAATTCGCGAGGGATAAAGACTTCGAAGGTGCTAAAGGCGTGAAGGATATTCTTCGCCATTTCACTTCTTGCGAGAAAGCCGCAACGCTCGTAATAAATTGGTGGGAGAAACAAACTGATCTCCGCACACATGATTTTCCATCTGAAATTCATGATCTTATTGATTATGAGTTCAACAGCATATGTTTGTCGCAGGATCAAAGGCTCGGCATATGAGTGCCTGGTGGCTATTGACGTTTTATCCTTTTGTGGCAATTGTTCTGGCTTTCATGCTAATGCAATTTACACCCAAACATGATTGGTACACCTTTTTTACTCTTTTTGGTGCCAGCATGGGATGGGGGTATTTGGTTATAATGATCCTATACGACTATATTCGATCATACAAAATCAGGAAAAAGGTTGCAAAACAAATCACTACTAAGTAGGATACGAACATAAATAGATTGCATTGGATAGTTAACTCGGTGGGACCGGGCACCCGTTGGAAGCGGGTTGGTGGCTTAAACCATGGGGATCGAGACCTCAGCTATCCGCCAACAAAGCGCCCTTAGTGGCGCTTTTTCCATAGGGATCAACATGTCGGAACTATTCGAGTACAAACAGATACATGCGGCATTTGAGTTCCCGCATGTAATGCTATTGCGTTTGGAACGAGGCTTCGGTTCCGGGTATGAAGAGTATATTGGCAATCGAAATAAGCTAGTTGAATACCTCAAAGACCAATATGATCCGGATCAATACTTGGTTGACTTTTATCCTAACACTTTGTATTACCATGTTGGTTTTCGAACCAAACACGATGCAATGCAACTGAAGTTAGGATTCGCCGTTTAATGTCGTGCCAGTTCACATATGAGGAACATAAAGGATTGGAATATCCGCATATTTTGGTGATTCAGCGTGTTAAACCTGAAATCTCCGATAAGACATTATATACCGTTGATACATCCTATCAAAATCTGCATCTAACAATTCGTAGCATCTGTAAGTGGTCATTCCGCACATACGGGTTCAACTCATATCGGATAAATCAATTAGATTTGACGAGCGGTGCATTTAACATTGGCTTCCGAACAAAATCAGAAGCTATTGGTGCACGGTTAGGGGTGGAAACACATGGATAATATCGACGCCTCAAGATTGGAGTATTCATATGCGTTCCTTGATTATTTCAAACACATATTGACGTTACGTCCGGATTTCGGCTCCGATGATCATCTAAACAACATGGATGACATCCGTGCTGTTATTGATCACAATACAATATTGTTCGAGCAATGGACAGCAAAAGTCAGAGAACAATTCCCTGAGAATCGGTTTAAAATTAATTGCCAAGGCACGGGTGTTCTATGGCATGTTGGGTTCCATTCAGAGAAGGAAGCAATACTAGCGAAATTGCTTTTTGATGCATAATGGATATAACCTTTCGTTATCGCGAAGACCAAAGTATGAGTTATCCGTTTCATTTACAAACGGAACTCAATGGTGTCATTTATGATGAATTGGATCGAAGTGAAACTTGGTATCCACCCAAAATTGCACCATTATATTTGAAACTTGATCGATACTACCGTATTGTGGCAAGAGACTTAGGAATAATGACTTGTTATTTTTCTGGTGGTTACAATGCTCTTGGCTTCTTGTCAAAAAACGATGCCATAATGTTTAAGATGAAATTCAATCAGGAAGAAGCTAAACAATGGCTGCTAGATCAATAAAACTCCAATATGAATTTCTTGGTTTGTATCCGCATGGACAACATTTGATTGCATTGGTTTTTGATCCACCAGTACAATATATTAATCCGGGTGCACATCTTGACGGCAAGCTTGCTGAAATATTAAGAGTGACAAAATACTTTGAAGGTTCCACACTTCGTAAAAAGAATCTAAATTTCGTTGATTTCCTGATTGATAATGGGTTCAAAGGATTTCAAGAATATGATGATACGGAATATGTTGGCGTTCGGTTCGAATCTAAAGAACAAGCGATGATGGCCAAACTTCTTTGGGAACCCAATTCAGGTTGACACGCATCATTCCTATGTTATATTGGAACTAACAAAGGAGATCGAAATATGTCAAAGACACTAGAGCAGCTCGAAGCAGAACTAGAAGTTATCGATGAAGCAATCAAAACACTAGATGCCAAGATTGCTCCACTTGAGAAGCTTCGCAACTCTCGATACCTTGCTAAGGAACGAATCAAAAACAGCATTCGTGAACTTCGCAAGACAGATCTCCAAGCAATGCTGGTTGACCCAAATGCATTTATGGAACTCAGTGCGTTGTTGCCGAAGAATCTCAGGACTTTCGGTTACCAGGCCATTGATGGCGACTATTCCAATCCTGAACAGATCATTGAGGTCAAGCTCGAATATAAGGAAGCCGTAAGTGATGAGCTGATCGAGTTCATCGAAAAGCGTTGGCGTCCAATCACTAAGATTAAGTCTCTTGGTGTTCTTCGATACGATCTGAAGGAAGATCACGATTATGTGATATACGAGGATGCGGGCGAATGGAAAATTCACGATGCACGTTATGATCGCCGTCGTACTCGTCCGGCCGATTTCAAAGGCACACTTCGTGAGGTGCTTGAGTATGTTGCTGAGTTCCACCACAGCAATTGTCTGGAAGATGAATACGACTCAGAATATTAATAGGAAGTCTTTTCTTCCTATGTGGTTGACATCTCCTTTTGTTATGCTATTGTAGTTTTAGCAAAAGGAGATCGAATCATGCGTGTACGTACAATTCTCAAAGCAATCGGCAATCCAAAGTTGGATATCGCTACAAGCCCAGGTTATTGGTACTTCATTTACGATGATCTCGATCGCAACATTTACCGCACTGAATCCGTTATGGTTCCACGTCTCAGCGATCTGAGCCTTGAGGAATGGGTACGCTGCGGCAAGGCTTTCATCGAGCAAGTGGAGTACGAACATGCAAGTTAATCAAACAGCTCGTGAATGGATTAGCTCGTTATGCTCACATGGCACGTCCGAGTTCGATGATCAGATCCGCACATATGGGGATCTTAAGATCGTAAAGCATTACGATGGTACAACTCATGGTTTTCCTCAATTACCAAAGCGTTACTGTAACGTATATAGTTGGGTTCTGCTTGAGGATGGCACATCAGTGGGCTGGAACGAATCGCCACGGAATGGCTGGTCTTTCCCTCGTACGGGCAAAAGCATAACCAAACAATATTTGGATTTCTTTCAAGAGCGTGGCATCTAATATTGCGCAATGTGAGTCCAATGCGTATTATGGGCAACTAATGTTGCCCATTTTTGTGAGTATTATGATTTTATATGATTCAGATTATGAATATCTTCGAGCTCCTGAACCGGGTAGCCAAACGTATCGCGTATCCGTCATTCAACTAGCTCCACTCAAAGATAGTCCAAGCCAAGCACATTCAATACAGGAATATCATGAGGAAATAATCTCATGGGTTAAATCCGAGACATCCGTTTGTGTTACTAATATTTTGAGGAATCAATCATTTTCGGGCGCTGTTAGTGGTCCTGTTGGATACACTTATGGACCAAGTTATGTTATGATGTTTGAGAATCACCAGACTGCGGTTCTGTTCAAATTAATGTTTGGTGGAAGATTTCTAACTCATGCAACCATTCATTTACGGCAAACATATTATCTTGACAAATATTTGGGCACTCACTAAAACGCATTTAGCTCTTCTGGAGTATGCGAACTTTCCTCAGGGATTGGCTCCTTTAGGGTCCGTAGGCTAGACTTACGGTGGCGGTAGGGTGAAGGGGAAGAGTCAGACTCTTCCCCTTATGTAAGATATGAGGACTGGTGAAAGTATGATAGCCAATTATGTCTTTCTGTTCAAGCAGTTCAAATGGGATGATCCCGAACGATCAGAATGGTTACGGATACTTTCATCTAAAACTCATGATCTGACGTATTGGTATGATTTGGCCTATAAGTATTTCACAATGGATCTTCATACGTCATTATCTTTAGAGATAGCTGCAATTTGTATCAATGATGCAAATATTGCGACGGTCCTAAGATTGCGGTTTCCCGATCGTATTTTATGTTCTTGGAACAAAAATGAAAATGAGAATCAAATAGTAGAATATGATTATTCGCATTTAATTAGTTGACACTAAATATGTTCGGTACTATATTGGACAAATAGCAGAAATGCATATGGCGGCAGTGACGTAGATGGATGCGTGCGGGCCTGTGAAGCTCAGAAGGTGGGATCGTTACCCATTTGTCGCCCTCAGAAACCAACAAATAAGTAATTGTTTGGTCCCTCCCGGTTCAGGCCGGGATTTTTATTCAAGAGAATCCTGATGAGTAAGCTAAAAGGCATTCACGGTAAATTTTTCGATATTGAAACGGAAGTATACCAATTTGATAATCCAATGGATTTGGATTTTGTAAAGGATGCCCTTTACGTTAGTCTCACAAACTTGCAGACGGGATCAAAGTTTAACGCTTTTATCTCAAGAGACTGGGTTAAGGACCCCAATGCTCTCAACTACAAGCCAATGCGTGAGGCCTTAAAGCCCACAAAACAAAGTGAGGGTCGATTATATGCCGGCACAAGTAGCAAATGAAACCGCTGCTCTAGAGCTTGCAAAAATGATTCGAGCTTATGAGGATTCTAATCCCGATGTAGGCTTCGGCGTTACTTGGGGAATATGTTTAGACCAAGCACTTGTAAGCCTTGGTCTAGTAAAGACTGACTTAGATTATGATGTTGTCCTTGGAGAACTGAATAGCTTACGTTGGTAATAGAGCAACCGCAAACAAAGGAGGCAATTATGCTACGCGGAACTCGTGTACTTACTGGTGCAGACGCAATCGCTTATACTAGTGCAATTAATACGCTCCGAGGTTGTCTTCATCGAAGCTGATTACGAAGAGGTAATCCTTCCTGCACTTTGGGAACAGCAGACATTCGTCGATAAAGCTGGGCCAGAAATCATCAATCAAATGTGGGCATTTAGGGATAAAGGCGACCGTGAGGTTTGTTTGATTCCCGAGGTAACCGGCCTTGTTCAGGAGTTGTGGCGTGACGATTGGTCCAAAAAGGCTAAGTCTCGTCGTATATTCTACGTAAGCCGTTGTTATCGCTATGAGCGCCCCCAAGCAGGACGATATAGAGAGTTTACTCAATTCGGTGTTGAACTTCTCGGAGAAGCCGAAAATGGCTGGCAGGAAGTAGTAGATCTTCTTGAGTTGTGTTTGAGTAAATTTCCAGGACTTGACTATAAGCGTTCGGACAGTGTAAAACGTGGTCTCACATATTACACAGAAGAAGGCTTCGAAGTTGAATGTCCATGCTTGGGTGCACAGAAACAAATAGCTGGTGGCGGAAGATACTCCGAAGGAATTGGTTGGGCGATTGGCGTAGATCGTCTCATACTAGCCCGAAATTAACCCAAGCATTTATCACATATGAGGAGGAGAAGCGTGATGAACTTCTCCTCCAGACTCTTGAGTTCAACGGTTGGCACGTCTATATTATGGTCCCATATAATAGCATTCCAACGTGTCGGGAAGTTTTTGACTCCAAGCAAAGTTTAGTATCAACGTTTGGTTTTGTTCCCACATTTGATGATTTTATTTCCATGACCAGACATAAAATTGAACTTTCAAATAGTTTGCATCGATATAGGTTTCCCGATCAGTTTTATTACTTTGGTATCAAAAACTCAGATGGTGAGATTCTTGATATGACATGGGATAACTTTTTGATCGGGATTAAACTGGCCGACTATTGGGATGACCCCGAGGTAAAACCTTGGATTGATTTCGGTAGAGCTCGTGGTCAAAATTTCAGTATTGGGCACAATGAGGTATTTGGTTGACACTCTTCCTGTTTATGCTAGAACAGTATGAACAAGGGAGATCGAAAATGGATTACACAATTGAAGTAGATGCTGTTTTTGCAGCGGATGAACGCTTCCCCAATGAAAGCGATTTGATTGCTCGTTTGGTTCTTTTCGGCTCCGATGGTTCCGGACATAAACAAGTCGAAGATGTTATCGAATTTGATGTTCGGTACGCTGGGCGTTTTGTGACGAGTTTCATTTGCTTGTGTGAGCATTCACACGGTATTGTTACACTTGACACCAAGGGTTATGATACTGGTCGTGCACGATCCGACCATTCAAAGATCATTAAAATCATCAACCAAAAGGTTGCAGAAAGGACCAAATAATGCCTTGGATTTCCTACACTCGTACCGGACATAATTCTGGACACCTTAGCTTTCATTGGTTGATGCCTGATGTTCCAGGTTCGGAGTTTGGTCAAGCTGTTGTTATTGCTGGCTATTTCCATGTCCTCGAAGCTCTTTGGAGCATTGTCTGATGTATGTGGGCCACGGAACCAGTCGGCCGGCGCGAGCCAGCAATATTACGTGGTCCACCACAAGTACCAGCTTGTGCGTCGTAAATTGTTTCTCCGTCTTTGTGAATGATTACCCACAAGGCCATTATATGGCAATAAATTGGCCAAATAAAAACGTTCCAACTGAAATAGTGCGAGCTCGAATATCCACGCATATATGCGAAATAGTTGGAAAACGATATGGAGAGGATGTACCATTATTCCCTTCGTCAAGTCCATATGCATTGCAATATTTCGCCTATGACAAAACTATAATTGAATTTATTAATGAATCATTGATAAAATTTCTAGTAATATTGCGCTTGGAAATCTAATGCTCAACTATACCGCAACTGCTAGGTATGACTTTGACCCAGATACACAATTCCCCCATTCCGTCTCGTTCCACTTGAAGATTGAAGCCAAAGACCTATATATGCCATCGGTTCGTGACCGTTATTTGCAGGCGTTTCGTGAAACACTGAGATCGAATAAGTTGGTGTTTACGGATTGGCGTTCAGCTTATGATATATTTGTGTTTGCTTTTCACACAAAGTCGGACGCCACAATGGCAAAACTTTTAATAGCTCGTTAATATTGATTTATGGTTCCATACCAGTTATATCGGGTGGAACCAAAGGGAAACAATATGACGACTAAAATATCACTTGATAATGCCACCGACGACGTAAGGTACAAACTCGCATGTTTGATCAAAAATGGCGAAATGCCTTGGATTGAGATTATCTCCGGCAATCGAGCCGGTGCTATTGGTCAGGCAAAACCAACTAAGAATTGCAATTTCGATCCAAGCAAGCCTTGGGATGACCCGCAAAGCCGATATTATAACCGAAACGTTATGTGGTTTGCTGATATTTGGTTTGATAAGAAACGTAAAGCTAGTAGACAGTATTTGCGCGGGCGGCATTCAGTTTGGCTTCCCGATTATACGGGTCCAGCCGTGTATGTGCCTCCGACACAACCAAAGCCTAAAGTCGTAGCGTGTGATCGCATGGGCAATGAAATTAAGGTTGGTGATTTTGGTTCATGTGTGCTATCGCATCACATCTATAATGGTCCGGCCATTTACTTCGTGAAGGTCATATCGGTCAGTGATACTGGCGTGGTTATCGTACGTAGTATTCCGTTGAAATCTGATGAAGAAAGTAGGGATCAGAAACTCAACCATGATATGGATTTTGTCCGCATCGATGATAAACTCATGAAGGATCTAATGCTTCGTAAACTCAGCATTTGAGATTTTGATATGAGTACCGAAAATATTAAATTCACATTTGTTGAACACGACGAAACAATAGAGTTTCGTTATTGCGTTGAACTAGCGCATCCTGATATTTTCAACAACAATGATGCTACCATAACAAAAATTATTGATTCCTGGAAACAACATGCTGTTATATCGGATGAAAATATGATTCGGCATACGTTTTCATTTTTGACTTTATTATGGTTCAAACATAAACACGATACTGTATCATTCAGACTATTGTTTGAATGATATACGACATGAATTTACTTCGGAGAGCACAATGACAATCAAACGTCCAACAAACGTTATCTCTTGCGGATCATTGAATTTTGCAGACGGTGATACACTTGAAGTTGGATTGATTTCCGAAACGCTCGATAACACATATGCGTTTTTGGCAATATGGCATCCCGCAAAACCGTCGACACCTGATGAAAGGCTCGCTACTAGTGTTTTCCATCGTTACGATACACTTCCTCATGCACTAGAAGACTTTAACAGCACGATGGAATATTATGGTGAATTATTGCTAGAAGATGAAAAATAGGTTGATTGTTATTCCTATTCTGCTATGTTGAGAACAACAAAGCAAACGGAGTTACAGATGACCTACATTCCAACACGCAACGAAGTAAAACAACATGTCGATTCGCTTATTTCGGAACTCGTCAAATTTGCTAAAACCGAGTTCGATGTAGAAGTTTCATCACTTTCTCCAGTAATTCGTTTCCGTGATACTCAGATTATTGGTCGTGCGGGTGTTGACCAATATAGCCGCCCACAAATGAATTTGAATTTGTATCGACTGGTCACTTACCCCGTCGTGCTATACTCGGAATATAAAAGCCTCGCCGGAATCCCGTCGATCGGGTCGTTCCGCACGACCAACTGGAAAGAATGGCTTGACGCTCTAGTGTTGCATGAGTTTGCACATGTTGTTCAGTTTAGCCTGAAACGCCAGCGTACTAGCTTGCGCATCAAGGGAGATACATTCGAACGTCTAGGTGAGTTTGAAAACGGTCATGGCGTGTTTTTCCAACGGATCTATTCGATCTTGCGTCGACGTTATCTGAATGATCGTATCAAACACGAAGCGATCGTTGGGCAAGCTTTTGACGCACCTGCTATCCAACGTAAGGAACGTCCAAAGATCGTAGCAGATAACCCCTATTTGGGCCGTGTAGCTATGATCCATGGTCAGCGGTTTACTGTTGTGGAAATTCATCCGCGCAATCACAAATATCCACTCATCGTGTCTAATGGAAAGACCCGTTATAAGATCTCGATCAATCATCTAACTGAAGCAGCTTAATTATTGACATACTGGCATTTGCACCATATAGTTGGTGCAAATGTTAATCCCACTGAGGCACAATATGAAATATTTGAGTGAAGAAGGGTTCGAGGAACGAATCAAGTCTGCATGTGATTTGTTTTACAAATCCATTCCAGGCAATCCATCCTACGATACTGAAATCATCGTGGGACTGTATCCGAATGCATCGATTTGTGGTTTCTCCAATAAGAATGGTCATGCGGAGATGATCTACAATAGGGAAACAAAAGAACCCTATGAGTTGATTATCCACAATCCAAATACCGAGCAGCTTTCCTACTACTGGGTTCATCCACATTTTCACACCGCACGAGAAGATGAAATCGGCGGAAAAGGTCTTCTTGTTTCTCATGCAAGTGAGCCAGGCAACAATTGGGGCGTAACTGATACCATCGATGATATTTGTGAGAAGATCACTGCGATTCTCGAGGGGAAAGAATTTGATTCTCGCGTGGTTGCAGTATTTGAAATCACAGAGGAAACACAAGAGCATCTGAATCAGATCGCAGAGGCTCGTGGTATTTCAGTTGACGAAGCTATGGAATATGTTTTGCAACTGGCTATTGATTCCCTCGAAAGCACAGATGATGAATCGTCCGATACCTGATGCAGAAATGTACCGGATGATTAAAAATCCGGACATGCTTAAAGATTTTCATGTATTACGGCTCCCAAGTTGTGATAGAAATTTGATGCGGGAGCTTAATGCGTATTGTGCAAAAGATACTAGCGGGCGTTGGTTCCGTAAAATGATTAAGGGTACTCGAGTACATACGGGGAACCCTTGGTCTTACCAATCATCGGAAATAATTCCGTTCTGGTTCTTTGAGCGCGTTAATGATGCAATTCTTCTAAGGCTTGCACATTCTGGACTAGAATATTCATCATATGATGTGCTATTCGATAATTACCACCCTGATCTAAAAGTTTCAAGTTAAGCAAAAGGAAATAAAAATGGAAGATGGCGTCGAACTAACCCCAGAACAGAAGGCACGTATTGAAGAGCGTAAAGCTCGCATTCGCGAGGCACAGGAAGCCGAAGCTTATGCTCGTGCACGCCATGCTCGTCGCAATGTTATTGATGTCGAAGCAACCCTCAAGAGGCTACGCGATTTGAAGAAGGTTGGTGCCACATGGTCCGATGACATGACCCCAGCTCGACAGCGTTATATGGTCAAGCAAGCTTGTGTTGCCCATATGGTTCATGCAATTTCCCTCACCGGAACAAATCTGGATTGCAATAACGCTCAGCGTTTCTAATCGGTTGACACACCTGGATTTCCTGTTACAGTTTAACTAACACGTAACAGGAGATCGACATGGGAATCAAACAAACAATTCTTTGTCTTTTCGGAATGCATGACTGGCTCGTAATTGATGGTTCTCGTAAGAAAACCGGATACGTTGTGGGCCAGCTTTTCGTGCCACTACATGAGTTACAAGAGGACAATATTTGTTCCTGTTGTGGTATGCACCGCACTCGTTTCGGTCTTCTAAAGCCGTATGGTGTCACCGAGCTACCTGGCGGTGTGAAATTTGAATACGCGTCCGATGGTTGGCCCATTGATGATAAGGGTAACCGGATGACTCATCGCCCCGGATATTCCTATACGAGCGCGAAAAAGCCGGAATATCACGGCCGGGTTAAGCAAGGCGCGATTTCCAAGATTCCAACCATTCGTACATTCGGTGCTATTCGATGAATTTTAAATCGGATAAACAACGCCGGAAAGCCCTCAGGAATAGACCCAATAATCGGATGCAAGGCCAGGATCGGTGGGGGCTGGGTGCCATGCAGATCTATTATTGTGATCGCGATGGGGATTTCATGTTGCAGGCGGCTAAGAAATATGCACGTCTTTATCATATGGCCGCTGATCTTGGCGAATTCAAGCGTGATACAATCAGGTCTCGTCGCATTTTCGTTAAATTCAAAACCGTTATGCTTTGGGCTAACATGGTAATAAATGAAGAATAATTTCTAAAATAGTGCTTGACGCGAATAGCCGACGGCACTATATTACGGATACTGCTTGTAGTTTAAGCCTCCGGTGACCCCCCTGTCCCCCCCACAGACCACCGAAGATGGTACTAAAACAGCTGGCTTCTGAGCCGGGTCGATGTAGGTGAGAGTCCTACCGAGCATGTTATGGCGAGGTGTATCGGAGTTGGTTACGATAGCGCCTGCAAAGCGTCAGAAGGTGGGTTCGAGTCCCACCCTCGCCTCCAAATACACGGCAACAGCTACTTGATAAAATGCCAAAGGCAACCCTCTCGCGTGGGTCAGGTATGTGACAGCTATACTGGAAGGACTTCGGTTCCATAGCGTGTATTAGAGAACCACCCCTAGCGGGTGGTTTTCTTTTGACTAAACTCCTAATACCTGTTAAAGCGAGTTAAGGAGTTTCATATGCTAGTTGTCAAACCTATAAACATTGCTAGAGCAGATCGCATCGAAATGGACACGCATATGAATGTGTTCGTTATTACTCAGCCGAATGTTGATCTCAAAGCCATCGACGCATGGATAGATGAGCAATCATTTGTTGTGGTTACATATCAAGGGTGGAGAGCAGAATATTTCTTTGAGAATCAAGCTGATTTTATTGCAACCAAACTTATGTTTGCGGAATATAAATTTCATATTCCATTTGCTCAACCTGCAAAGTTTGATGATTTCATGCAATCGATTCGTTTGCAAAACCGACATTATACAGAAAACATGGAATCACTTCTCAAGAAACGAGATAAGCAATGCTAATCCACACCACTCCTGAGGAACTAAAAACAGACAAAGCCAAACTAATTGTTTCATTGCGTTCGGGAAAGCCAGAGGATATTGCTCGGCTTCATAGCTACGCAAGTTTGACTTCACGACGTATTCGCTTCATCGATGAAAACTTCTCCCGACGTGGACGTATTCATAATAAACTCTGGCACTCATATATTCTGGTGGTTGCTGATCAAATCATACTAGATTCGCATGATGATCTCAAAGCGTTGCAGAACTTATTATCTAACGAGTCGTTTACAATTCTTAGGGACAACACATGAGCGACGATACTGAATTGAAAATTTGGTTGGCTGTCCGTAAGGATATTGAAATGCCTCCTGCAAAATTCGCCGTACAAGCCGGTCATGGTTTTAGTTCCGCCCTATGGCTTGCTTTGATGGAAAACGAACAACGTGCAAGAACCTACATGAGTGGAAGCCAAGTCAAGATTGTCGTTGGTGTAAAAAACGCCGACAAAATGAAAGAAGCATATCAAGCATGTAAAGATGCAAACTTACCTTGTGCGTTTATCGTTGATGCCGGTAGAACTGTGTTTGCTGAACCAACAGCAACGGTAATGGCTGTTGGCCCTTGTTTGCGATCAGAATTACCAAAGTGTGTTAAACGTCTTCAGATGCTATAAGGAGATTAAAGTGAATCCAGTAATTTTACCATACCCGGAACCGGGTGATTCATGGTCTTATGACCTTTCATCGAAACTATCGCCAAGTGAAATCTCAAAACGATTGGGCTTTGATCCTAATGTTAGAGATGATCCACATAAGGTCAAATATAGTTGGGGTTTCACAGTGAATGGTTCCCGTTGTGGAATTTGGGATTATAATGGAGCAAGGTGGTCTGTTTATGATCCAGATAAAGTTCTGCATTTGGTATTTCCGGAAATCAATGGTTGACGTTATTCCTGTTTGTGTTAGATTGATCATAACAAAGCACAAACAGGAGATCGAAATGGAAAATCTAAAAGTCGGCGACGTTTTCTTCGCAAACAAGTCCTTCGAATTTGGCCGTCCAGTAAGTGTGGGTGAAACCAAGTATATTAAGGGCGTTTCGCTGATTCAGGTCTCCGATACGTATTTTTCTCCTTATGTGACCTCATGTATTACGGGTTATGATCCAAAGACTGGCAAACCAATCGTCGAAACAATTACTCTCAATTCGTACTGTTCAAAACAGCGCGTGGGCAAAGAATACGTTGTCGAATCAGTCGAACTCAAGGGTGGTTCATCCCGTGAATTTATTCGCAATGAGCCACATATTGTTGCGCGTCGGCTTAAGAGCGATGGTACATATGATCCGAAGGGCGAACTCATTACGTTCGTAGGAACGCCTCCAGCACAATCAAACTTCAATACTGCGGCAGAAGTCAAAGTTCACCGCAAGATGACTCGCACGGTGAATTTCGTTTAATATGAACAACTATTTGTATAAGCAAACAGATGCCGATGCGTATAGAGCATCGGTGCGAATTCATTATAGTTGGATCGTTCGATTACCAGTGGTTTTCGTTATGTTTGGTGAAGGTCTAATGGAACTTTCCAACTTCGACCATATTGCTGATTGGGCTAGAGCAAACAATTTCAGTTGGGAAACTCACTCATGTCATGATCGTATTTGGTTCGGGTTCAACAACCCAGATGCTGCCATGCTGTTCAAGTTGGCTTTTATGTAATTTAATATTGCATTCTTGTTCGCACTCAAGTATAAATAAAAGTGCGGTGTAGAGAAGTGGTCATCTCGTCAGCCTCATAAGCTGGAAACCGGAGGTTCGAATCCTCCCGCTGCAACCGAATAAAAGCGCCCTTAGTGGCGCTTTTTCCATAAAAAGCTCTTGCAAGGATCTAATTTACCAGTTATTGTGAATCCAGTTAGGTATAAGAAGAGGATTAGAATGACCACTTGGACACGTGACGGCTCAGCCATCGATATTTCCGCCCATACATTTCATGTCAAGTTGACTCCTCATCAGTGGCTTACGCCAGCTGGTGGTCAGCAGACTAATCCAGGTTATGATAAGGGCGGCGAACTCACATTGATTCGTGAGATTGATGAATCCATTCGTGAAACAGAAAGTTTCACGAGCTATGTGGTTTCTCGTCGTGCTTCTCGTACTATGTTCAGTCCTGAAATCCTCGCCGAAGGTGATGCACTTCCCGAATACATGTGTACGGAACACCGCCTCGGTGGTCTCGGCTTGGGTCCACAGTACGATATGTATGTGAGCTTTACGACGAAGGAACAGGCAACAATGTTCAAGCTTTCCTTCCGTGGCGATGTTGGTGTCGGGTTCAGCGGCATTAATTAAATATAAATAAAGGTTACTCGACTTTTACGGTAAATACCTCGCAACCACTAACTTGCGAGGTATTGCCATGTTTGCATTAAGCCAGCGTAGTCGTAATAATTTAAGAGGTGTTCACCCGGACCTAGTCCGAGTTGTTGAACGCGCTATCCAAATCACAACAGTTGATTTTATGGTCACTTGTGGTGTTCGTACTCTAGCGGAACAGAAAGTTCTAGTTGCGCAGGGTGCTTCAAAGACAATGAATTCCCGCCATATTCCAGGCAAAGATGGCTATTCAAAAGCGGTTGATCTCGCCGCTATGATTGGCCCAAATGTTCGTTGGGATTGGCCACTATATTCAAAGCTTGCGGTTGCTATGAAGGCCGCTGCCAAGGAACTAAATGTTCCATTAGAGTGGGGCGGTGATTGGACCTCATTTAAAGATGGCCCACACTTTCAGCTTCCAGCAAATCGTTATCCATAAAAAGGAGCCCGCACTTAGCGGGCTTTTTTATTCACTCTTTTTGAAATTGGCTATTGCAAAGGTTCCTAAACTCTGTTATCAATAGGACAACAGACAACATAGCGTAACGTTTATAAGTATATAAAGTTGCGCACAATATTAGGGATTATAATGCGCAATACGTTTACTGCTTTTGCAATACAACAAACTGCAATTAACAATTGCATTAATAAATTTACCATTGATGAAGTTAAGCGCCTGCTACTCGTTGCCCCCACAGGCTCTGGTAAGACATTCATGGGAATTGAAATTTTCAAACAGCTTAAAATAGTAAAAAAAGCAAACAAACTAATTGTTTGTGTGCCGTTTCAGCCACTGATTGCCCAGGTTTATTTTACTTGTGTTATGCTTGGACTGAAAGTAGCTGTTTATCATGGAACTATCCGCAAAGGCGTTGATTCCAATGGTATTACGCATTCCTATAATATGGTATCGGCAATGACTGACGTTGATGTCATTATTACACTGCCTGATACATTCGCCGGTTATGTTGCTGGCGAAACAAACTATGGTTTCCCCAAGCATTGGGTGGCTGACATGGCATTGTTTGATGAAGTACATAAGAATACTTCGAAGAACTCCCAAGCGTTGCGTGATTTTTTCGAGGAACGACTTGCACAGAATAATCCAGATAAGAAGCTCATGGTTTTGGGTCTTTCCGCTACACCACGCCGTGAAACAAATAAAGAAACAGGCGAAGAACTGTCGGAATGGTTCGAGGACAACATCGTAAACGCAGGCACGGGCAAGGATATGGTCGATGCCGGTCGAATTGTTGCTCCGAAATATTTCGAATATGAACCCAATACGGAAAATGTCATCGAACGTTGGCTTGAAATTTCGGCTAATCACACAAACAAATCAACAATCGTTGTATGCTCCAATTTGTTTCAAGCATACATGCTGACTAAGTCATTCGTTGAAGATTACAAAGTATCTGCGAAAATTATCACTTCCGATGATATCTATGATCCAGAAGGTGACCCAACAGTCCCAGTCGAACGCCAGCAATCAGAAAGCCAACGCCTTGCGATACAGGACGAGTTCCGTCAGGGCAAATTTACGGTACTAGTAAGTGTTGGTACCATTTGCGAGGGCTTCGATGCTCCCATTGCAAATTTTGTGATTATCGAACGTGAAATTACTGCAATGGCTCTGTATTTCCAAATCGTTGGTCGTGTTCTCCGGACTTACACGAGTCCGACTGGTGAAGTTAAGGCTTTCGGAAATGTTTTGGATTTCGGCGGAAACAAAGAGAAGTATGGTTGCATTTTGGATAAGAAATGGGAGGTTGATGATTTCGGACCCGAAAGTCCGAAAGCCATCGAATCCAATGCCACAATCCCAAGCAATCTAGCAAAGCGAGCAAAACGCATTACCGTCAAATGCGAAAAGTGCCTGACACAATATAATGCAAAGAAACGTGCTTGCTGCCCAAACAATGCTTGTGGAACGGCACATTCTATTACGGTAACCACCACAAAAGAGGAACAGCTTCTTGAGAAATATTCGATATCTGTAGATTTCTTCAAAGAAATGCATCCAACACTTTTGACGTATTGTCACACGCGCTCAATCGAAATTCCCGGTTACGAGCTCAATGAAAACGCACATAGCCAACACCGTCAAATGAGGTCGATCCTTAATTCACATTTGGGTGCAAATGTTTTCGATGTTAAAACTGGCGGTGTTCTTCCTGATCACAAAGAACTTGAATCACTGATTCTGAAGCCGAAATCAATGAAACAACAAATTGTTGTTCCTCTTTAAGCTAATGGTATAATGTTGTTGACAACAAACCGAGCATAACATATAAAAGTAGTGTGAGCCGAAGATTTAAGGTTATCGCATTTCCAGCCGGAAATAGAGGTTCAATTCCTCTATCCCACTCCAATGCTATGTGGGATTCGTCTAAATGGATAGGACGCCGTAAAAAGTCTTGGGTCAACCCTTGCTCACACTCCTTTTTGCACAGAAAACGCTATCCTCGGGTAGCGTTTTCTTTTTGTTGACTTTACACGGTGGTGTGTTATTCCCGCATAAAGGAGAATCATATGAAACCTTGGAAAGTCTGCCTCATATTGCTTGCGGTGTTTGTAACTGCTACAATTGCTCGTAGTATGTATGAGCAAAGTATGGGCGATCCCATGTTGTTCGCATCACTACTAGTACGTTCGTTGTCTAGATGGGCATTCCTTGGAGTATTATGGTATTACATATGGGGAGTAGAAACAAAAATATGAATAACGTAACCATGTATGTGATACTAGCCATTATGGTAGGTCTTGCAATTGCTGGTATCGCCGGCAATCTTGAAGCTATGGAACATTGTAGTCTTAAGGATACCCTATTCTTCGGTGGAAAATTGTTCTGGGCATGGAAAGCTGGTTATTGCGGTTGACATAATTCCTGTTTCTGTTATGTTGAGGATAACAAAACAGGAGATCGAACATGGAAAACAAGTTACAGAGCGCACTTTGGGATTGGTTTTGTACTGCCCAGTGTCTCTTACTTCAAGGCGATGATCTTGCTTTATTCATTGATTTCGTAGCCGGAAAAACAAAAGAAGTTCCGTTTACAAAGGGTTCAAAAGCCCATAATACTTGCGTATTGTGCGGAAAGCTTTGATCATGGAAAAGCAATTCACCGATGCAACTATGGCACTGAATTTTATCATGTCGGGTAACGCAACTGTTACTGTGGTTTCCAAGCGTACTGGTACGCGATTTACATATAAGGTACAGCGGCCAAAGGCTAAAGGCCAAGCCGAACTATTCGACAACGGTTTTCGCTTTGTTAAGGTTATGACTGGCCCGGATAACACCGCATCATACACCTACATGGGTTTGATTTCCAATGCACGTTTCTCATTGGGACGCAAAAGCGTGTTGAAGGAGACTTCCCCTAGCGTTCGTGCATTTGAATGGATGATTGGTCAGCTATTCGGGGGCAAGATCCAGTTGGATCAAATGGAAATCTGGCATGAAGGTCGTTGCGGCAAGTGCAACCGCAAACTTACGGTTCCCGCAAGTATTGAATCGGGTATTGGTCCTGAATGTGTTAAGACTGCGTATCGCTGCTTCTAAGGAGAGCAAATGAACTTTTTGAAATCATTGAATCGTCGTCTTACGGAGGCTTTCCGTAAGGATGGGATCGGCGTAAATCATGAGACTGCAATCGTTGCAGTCGATAATGAAATTACCCTTCCAGTTGAGCAGGAAAAGAGCCACGATTACAGTGGTACAAAAATCAAAAATTCACGGCACGATGTTCCGGTTTTCGGCCGAAACTATGAGTTCCAGCTGACACGTGAAGTCCGCGTTGAATTGACAGCAAAGAATGATCGGTTTTTGAGTTCCAGTACTCGCCGGCGCTGGTCTGGTTATCTTTGGCAGCGGAACGGTAATTTGGTTTCGTTCGATCCGGAACGGATTGCCGATAAAATCCTCGATCGCGATCTAGTCCCATTGATTCAAGATTTTGTCGATGCTATCGTTACCATCGATGCGGAATGGCTCGAGCAGAATAACCACAGTTTTGTGGATGAATCAGGAGTAACTTGGGCTCGTGTTGATTAATAACATAGCCTAACATTACGTCATACAATGTATGTGAATCCGCTTGCGCGTTCTTACTGTTGCACTACAATAGTTAAAAACACGCAAGGGGAAATATAATGATTAGCGTAGTAAGCAGTCGTGGGATCACCATTGATCGCCATACAGCAATTTTAATGATCATTGAGTTTAAACTGCTTATGGCCACAAATGTAAAGCTTGAAGAGCTTGCATTTGATGAACTCACCAATGGTGAGATACTTGATCAAATGCATGAGACGCGCCAAATTTGGGCTGATACCATTACTGAAATTATTGGTTGACACCCTGATTCCTCTACTGTAAAACGTGTTGTGTTACCTAAAACAGGTTTTAACAGAAAGAGGAATATACATGAAAATTAAGACCCTTCTCGTAGCGGCTGCATTTGCACTCGCTGGTGTTTCCGCTGCTGCTGCGGCTGATCCAGTTGCACTTCCTGGCGTTGAAATCGGCGTTGTCGATCTCCCAAATTACGTTGGTGTGAACGTCGGCCAGCGTACGGGCGATGATCGCCATACCAGCGTTGGTGTAGTTGCCGGTCGTCAGTTGACCAAGAATATCACGGTTGAAGGCCAGTATGAACATGGCTTCGCTCGCAAGGGTAAGGACTCCATGCGTGATCGCGTAAGCGGTAACGTTCTCGTGGGTCAGCGCATTGGCGCCGTTACTCCTTATTTGCTAGGCGGTGTCGGCTATGAATGGCGCGATGGCGACCAGGCTGATCGTGCTGTTTACGCCGTTGGTGGTGGTGCAAAGCTCCATGTTACCGAGCGTGTTGATCTTGACGGTCGCTATCGTTACATCGATGGCTTTGATTCAGGCAAGCGTGGTGCTGAACATGTTTTCACCGTAGGTGCAAACTTTAAGTTCTAACCAAAAGGGGGAGTTTCCTCCCCCAGATCGAAAGACAAAATGTCCAACATTACCGATCAAGAACGTCTTGTTGTTATGAAACTTGCTGATGTATGGGATGAATTTCTAGCTCTTCCAGTCGAGCACCAAGATGATATCAACGAGTTTCGTACAGCGATACATGCGGCACAGAAGACAGTTCTTGCACGTTCAGGTCGAAGGGAGTTAAATTCAAAATGATTGAAATTCCAGCAGGAGGTTTCCCGCCCCTAGTTGAACAGATTCGTGCAGATGGTGATTTGCTTCAGACGTTGCGTTTCCGTAAACGTTGCAAGGATACAAGTCAAGAGGGCATGATTATCGGCTCTTTTGGGCAGATGTATCCGGTTGATGCAAATGGCAAATATAAAGACCAAGTGCATCCGTTGGAGCTACATGTGGCGGAGATTGTTGAGCTAGTTCAGCAACTCGACTGACATCCGTTTCCGTTATCTAACCGAAATAAAATAAATAAATCAAGCGGTTAATGGTTCTCCGTTAGCCGTTTTTTCTATTTGTGGAGTGAGCTAATGGTTACACAACGTATCTTGGACTATCTTGCCACCTACGCCGAGGATGGCCCCGTTTTGGTTGTTGATCTTGAACTGGTCGAGCAGAACATGCTGGAGTTTAAGAAATCGCTCCCAAGTAGTAAAATATTTTATGCTGTTAAAGCTAACCCAACGCCAGAGGTTCTAAGCTTACTTGCGAGTATGGGTTCCAATTTTGATTGCGCAAGTGTTCCAGAAATTCGTATGGCTCTTACTGCGGGAGCCAATCCGGATCAGATTTCCTATGGTAATACCATAAAGAAGCAAAAGGATATCAAGACGGCATATGATTTGGGTGTACGCTTGTTTGCTGTTGATTCAGTTGAAGAAGTTTACAAGTTATCAGTTGCTGCACCTGGTTCTAATATATTCTGCAGAATTCTCACAGACGGTGAAGGTGCCGAATGGCCATTGTCTCGTAAATTCGGATGCACGGGCTCAATGGCACTTACCGTCATTCGCGAAGCAAAACGTATGGGCTTGAATCCAATTGGATTATCCTTTCATGTTGGTTCACAGATGACACGCTTGGGTGCGTGGGACCAAGCTGTTGGTGAATGCAAGGAACTATTTGATATCCTCGCACACGAAGAAATCAATTTGACTCTCTTGAATCTCGGTGGTGGTTTCCCAACTCGCTACACTAGAGAAATCCCCAATACCGAAGAATATGGTCTTGCTATTCAAGCCGCACTTGTGAAGTATTTTGGAAATAATATTCCAGAAACTATCATTGAGCCAGGTCGTGGTATGGTTGGTAATGCCGGTGTTATACAATCGGAAGTTGTTTTGGTTTCACAAAAGGATGCCGACGAGGAATATCGTTGGGTGTATTTGGATATTGGAAAATTCAGCGGATTAGCAGAAACCGCTGATGAATCAATACGTTATCCTATTCGTACTGAACGCGATCACGACGAGTTGGGCCCATGTGTACTAGCTGGCCCGACTTGTGATTCAGCCGATGTGATGTATGAGAAACAAAAATACATGCTTCCGCTTTCACTTTGTGTGGGTGATAAGATTCTTATCGAATCAACAGGTGTTTACACAAGCACATATTCGGCCGTAGCATTTAATGGGTTTGCTCCATTGCGAACTATAGTCATTTGACTTGACAACAAACCAGTCTCCTTTTATATTTGTGTAAAGGAGACTGGTATGAAAATTGGTTTTAGTTTTGGTCGCTGTATTAGCGACATCAATACGGGCAAAATTGCACTCGAGGATGTGCTCGTAATTATTGCTCGCACTCGGATTGAATCACGCGAGCATATTCAGGGCGTAGTCGATTATTACGCCAACAGCTCGTATATCGGCGGTTCTTATGAAACTGCTTTGGAAATCGCATACAAGCTTTGGGATACCGGTCGTATTCATCAGCCGCGATTGTTCAATCATCAGCCCACACAAATTGGTCATTCCATAAACGATGCTTGGATGGATTTGGTTCCAACAAACATCAGCGATGATGAAAATGTGGCTGCGGCCTGGCGTAATTATCAGATCATGTTACGCATGGGTGCCGATGAGAAGCCAACGATCCCATCACATTTGAAGGGGTATTAATATGGCACCTCCGGATTATAAACCAGATCCGGATCATCTAACTACGGAAAAAACCATCAACCAATCGTTACTCCACTATTTCATGTATGGTTTGGAACCGGGTAGTTTCTGTCATGCTTTGATTCTAGGTGATTTCCACCTAGCGTATCAGCGTGCGCATGTTCATCTGAAGATCCATGAGGATCGCAATAAAGGTTCCTATCCGATCACCGATTTACTTTATTTGGTATCTCATTTACCAGAGGAATGTCACGGCAGTAATGAGAAATATTTGGCGTGGATCAACCATGGTGGGTTAGATGGTGCCGATAATCGAATTAAGGTAAAAATCAAATTAGCCTGGAACGAATCTGTTTTAGGTAAATGCCCGATTTAAGGAGAATAAATGAATAATCCAAATCCGATAGCCGTTGGAGTTATTGAATTACTTGCTTTAGCTCAATTGATTCTACTGAGCGTTGGGGCGCTTGCTGCGCTTGATGTAATTGTGTTTACTGGCGATGGTTTCCCCAGGCTAATTCATATTTTTGCTTGGGTTTATGTATTGCTGATCAACGGGTTGTTTTTTATTGCAGGCATAGCTGCATTGGGACTCAACCAGTTGGACAACTTCAAGAAAATCGTAGGCATTGATTCAAAGTTCTATATGACTCTTACTTTGAATTTTGTGCTTATCTACGCAAATGGCTTTCTAACTCTTGCGATGTTATTCCTATTCATGTATGGAACACTTATCTTTCTTCGCCTAACGAGGGTTCCTAATGATAACTGATGAACAGATCAGAGCAAAAGAAAAACAATTGCGCATTTCGGCAGAACGGCGTGGGTATAAACTCACGCTGTCTCACGAAAACATTCGTCGCCTTCTTGAGGAAACAAAGTGCCAATACACTGGTGTTGAATTTGATTCCGATAATATTCGTTCGTTTGAACGGGTCGATAATACCCTGGGCTATGAGCCGGGTAATGTTATCCCAGTAACTGTGCGTGTTAACAAGATCAAAAGTAATTTAGGCGCAAAAGAACTACCTAAGGTGATCGAAAGTTGGAATCAACGTTACGCCAAGTCGAAACAAAGCTTTGATCAAATCCATCGCAATATTGCGGAAAAAGTCCGCAAACGTGAGATTCAACTCAAGGAACTCGAAGCACTCCTGGTTCGCGATAAGCTTGCACTAGAGCAAGCATTGGCTGATAAAACAAAACATGAGCAAGCCAGAGCAGAATTGGATTCCGACATTGAACTTGTGCATCATATAGTCGCTTGTTTGGAACGCGGAGATAAGCTTGGTCACAAATATATGACTACCTGGCAACGCTTCACACACTTCAAAAAGACAGTTCTTACACGAATATTCGGTTAACTCCTTGTTAACTATATAGGAAATCGGACGTAATAAATTGTAGTTACAACCGTAGTTTGTGCTCGCTTATTCAGTTGTAAACTGCTATATAAATCATGTGAGCAGAGCAGTTTGCACATGTAACCCAAATCCGTGTGCAAGCGTGGGAGTAACCTCACATAAGCGAATCCAGGCAATTCTGCCCCTGCCGGGAGGAGTAGTGGGAAGAAAGCACAACTGCATGATGTGATCCAAAAGCGGTGCTTCGGTGCCGCTTTTGTCTTTTCCGCTCTTGACCTTCTGGAAAACCCCTCTTATATATGAGTTATGGATTATATTTTGGGAATACTCATCCTTACATTATTTGTTGGTTGGCCGTACTTGATGATACGGTACAAACTTCCATATGCTTGGTCTATGGTGGTAATAACAACCATTGCCAGTATTATGTTTCTACTAGCGCATGTTGTAGTGTGCGCGGTGATGTTCCTGATATGCCCGTTTACGGGTAGAGTTCCAAATTGGAAACTCGAGAAAATAAACCAAAAAGAAGAAACTAACAGTTGACACTTAGGTAAGCGGCTTTATAAGCCATAAGCATAACACAATAGAAAGAGGTCGAAATGCAAATTACTTCCAGTCTGGTCCCTATGGTCGTTGAACAGACCAACCGCGGCGAACGTTCATATGATATTTTCTCTCGCTTGCTGAAGGAACGCATTGTGTTCTTGAACTCGCAGGTCGAAGACGGCATGGCCAATCTTATCGTCGCCCAGCTGCTTTTCCTCGAAGCCGAAGATGCTGGCAAGCCAATCAACCTCTACATCAACAGCCCAGGCGGCGTTGTTACTGCTGGTATGTCCATCTACGATACTATGCAGTATATCACTTCTCCGGTTCATACGCTGGTTCTCGGTCAGGCTTGCTCGATGGGTTCGTTCTTGGCCAACGCCGGTGAGCCTGGCCATCGCTACATGCTTCCAAGTGCACGTCACATGATTCATCAGCCATCGGGCGGTTCGCGTGGCCAGGCAACTGACATGGAAATCCAGCTCAGAGAAATCATGAAGATGAAGGAATACCTGACGAAGTGCTATGTCAAGCACAACTCGAAGGGCAAGACTTACGAGCAGATGCTGGCCGATATGGAACGCGACTACTTCATGAGCGCGGAAGAATCTCTCGAATATGGTCTTGTCGATAAGATTGTGACCAGCGCAAACGAAGCTAAGTAATTTGCACAAAGGAAGCGCCTTCGGGCGCTTCCTTTATGAGTGAAAACCATGGCTAGTAAACCTTGTCCTCGTAACCCATCTGAATTGAAGGCACATCAAGATTTCTTAGGATGGCACGACCGAAACGAAATTCGCGAACAAGTATTTGAGCGTGACTTGCCACTTTGTGTGTGGTGTCATTGCAAGTTGACCCATGATCATCGTGAGGAAAATTTCTTCACTGTTGATCACGTGGTTACACGTTCAGCCGGTGGAACATATGTAGCGGAAAATCTTGTTCTCGCTTGTAAGCTTTGCAATAATAAGCGACAGAACAAAACCATTCTTCAGTTTCTTGCGGAGGAAGTATGAATAAAGAAAAGTTCACATGGGGACAAAATTGGATTGTTTCCATCATCAGGCGAATTTTTCTACTTACGTCGTTCTATTTGGTTCTAACACTGTTTATTGATGGTTCCATATTTGGTGGGATATATCCAATCGTCGTTGTGGGTATTGCTGTTGTTAGTATCGCAATTCTTTGCAAGCTTATTTTCCATTTCGTGAGCGGACGTAAGAAGACAAAAGCACGTAGGGATTATGAAAAATTTCGGATTCTCTAATAAGTCAAAAAAAGTTCAAAAGATTTAAAATAAAAGGTTGCATAATAAAAAGGTCTAGCGTATAACAAGAACATGATGCAGCGCAAACGTGTTGCACAAGAGTTAAATAACTCCCACAGCAATGTAGGCTAAGTTGGACACTAGTCCAAAGTTATAGAGTTTGGCCGCTTAGGGCCATTAATGGGATAAGGCAAGTGATTGCCCCAAAGCTAGGTTTCCCATAAACTAGCGTCAGAAATGATCCTACTAAGCAAGCACGAATCTCCGGCGAACGGTGTGTCCCCTTAGGGGTGGCACTAAGCGGGAAGGTAAGGTGTAGAGTTCCCCGAAAGGGAATAATGTCAGAGCCATTCGGTGAGACAAAAAGGCCGCAAGCCAGCTCGCACATGCAAACTTACTGACCGCCGATGATTAACGTGTAGGGAAATAAGTCCAATACTTAGCGGTAAAGGGCGGTTCCCAATACAAGAGGAATGGTCTGCAATGGTCATTGCTCGAAGGATGTCTAAGTAACTCGCAAGGTGAAAGGAAATATTGGCGTGGTGCATTCGGTTTGATGAAAGTCAAATTGAACATCAGGAACAGCACGTCAAGGTGGGTTTGCGATAGCATAGTGGTTATGCAACGGCCTTCTAAGCCGTCGAACGTAGGTTCAAATCCTACTCGACAAAAACAAAACGCAAAGACTGTTCCGGTAATGTGTGAAAGATGCTTAATGCTCCAGGAGCAATCCAATGGAGTCACGTGGAAGCCTGCAAGCCGAAACGTGTTTATAGAGGAAGGTTCATAACAGTTTAGCGACTGTGAGCGGCATGCGAGTGTCGGTGGGCTAGAAACTGTAGAATAGCACATTATGTCGCGTCTAACGCCTGACGCTAAAAACGGCAGCATTGGTGAATACATGTTGAGGGTTTACTCCAGCATGTGGAAAAAGACAGAACTGTCCGGGTAGCACTGGAACAGATAATGGTCGAAGGTCACTACAAGAAGCTGTATTCTCAGGCTTTACAAAAGCTCCCAATGGGAGCTTTTTCCATATCAAAAATTGACTTAATTGGGCTCGATCCTGTAGAATCGAGTTATGACAAATCAATCTTCTTTTTCTCCTATCCTAATTTCCACGATACGTAAGACATCGCCCTTGTTGATCGCCAACTCAATTCTTGGAGTTCAACCAATGACTGGGCCAACGGGTAGTATTTTCACATTACGTTCGAGATACAATTTGGTTCCATCTGAATATTTTGGAACCTATGTCTTTAGTGATGATGCACGATTTAAGCCACATTGGCTTGTATTGCAAGAGCAAATGTTTCAATGTGATGTCACTCCGATGAATCGTCTTTCCGTTGTGTGGCTAAAATACGTAATGCCGAAGCTCGAAGAAATGTTTGGTTCTGCTGGCCCGAGTAATGATTATAAATGGAATACTCGCGTAAGTGATGAAATTACATTGATGTTTAGATCCAAATCAGACCTAACTTATTTCATGCTTTGGTTTAAAGGCCAGAATAGCGATACGATCCAAGATGGATAGTGGTTGACACTTTTATTTCCTATGTTAGAACAGGTTATCGAAACAACAAAGGAGATACTAATGTCGATTAAGAGTCTTATTTGTGCGGCTGCTATTGCGTTTGCTGCCATTCCAAGCATTGCTCAAGCTGCGCCAACTGCTTTCGGTATTTCGCCGACGACTGATGTCAGTTCAATCGGCTGCAAGCAGATCGAGGGTACCACATATGCATGTGAAGTACCAACACCAAATAAAGCATTTCGAACCTACGAAGTGACCGTGTCGAATGATGCTCGGCAATCCGTATGCAAGGTTTCCGCATATACGTCGGTGAAGGACTATGATTATTCCGCACTAAAAAGCGAAGCTATATTCAACGTGCTTCGCGGCAAACTCTCTCAGATTTATTCCGATGATTTCAAATCTGGCCGTGTGCCGGCCGATGATCGCGAACGTGCAATAGTTGGTGATATCAATACAGTTGATGCACTACGAACTGGTTTCTACGAGATTCAGGCTTCTTGGTCAGGTTCAATCGGAAACGAAAAGCTTCCAAAAGGCGCATCAATCGTTCTTGCTGTGAAAGCACCATCGAGTTCACAGACATATGTGTCACTGGAGTATTACTTCGGTGGGGTTGGTTGCTTCGATCAAGCCAGCGAAGGCACGGAAGGACTCTAACATATGAATGGATGGCTCCTACGGGAGCCATTTCCATGGTTGACTTCCATTGTGTTTCTGTTATGTTAGGGTAATAGATCGAACATAGGAGAGACAAATGGAAGAGCGTAAGGTTTGGGTTGTAACGACAAACACCGATTGCACCGAGGGTCGCGGCACAGAATATGTCAAGGCGGTGTGTGAGCTCGAAGCCACTGCTCGTCGCCTAGCAAAAGGCGGATATATTCAGGGCACCGATTGCCCAATCACTACGAAAACTATGCTCTTTCATGAGGGCGAATGGTACGCTCCGGCAGTTCTCACTCGGCCAACAGCCGATGACGAAAAAGAAGAAATCAAACTAAAAGCAAGACGTGAACTTCAAAAAGAACGACAGGCTATCATCCAGAAAGCTCGTGATCTTGGACTCACCGATGGTGAACTCACCATTCTATTGAAGATGGAAAATTAACGGGGGTATCCATGGCCAAACCTTTTCCACCAGAATGGCTTGAAAAGACAAAGCGTTTGAATACTGGAAAGAAAATCAAACGCGGCAATGTCGTTATCGATTCTTACGGAAACAAAGGTGTTGTTGTCGAAGTTCGTATTCCGGACCGCCCTTCTGTTGTGAATCATGGAACCATAACTGTGTGGCAATCCGAACGAACAAGTTATGGCTTGGATAACTGCGAGCATTATTGCTGGTTCGGCTGGACGGATAAAATCCGCATTCTGGAGGATTAATGAATATTTGGGTTGCAACAGCGATTCTAATCGCAATGATTATCTTCACTTGGTTCCTCATACGTTCGGTACAAAATAACCTGACGATGATTTGGTTTACCACATTTATGAGTGTCGGTTGCATTCTCGGCTTTTATTTCTTATTTCGTGATGTTGTCCAATGAAAGATGATATACTAATTGAATCTTGTCCGGGATCGCCACGTAAACCCCATGGTGTACGACTATTCACTTTGGGAAAGTACGGTTCCCTACGGGATGCAGGTATATATTGGGTCATGTTCTTTAGACCGTGGCTTGTCGAGCATTTTGGCTTCCCTGGCCGTGGCAATACAGCAAGATGGAATGGACCGGTTCAAGATTTGGGAATAATTACATTTACGTTTCGAGATAAAGCTGATATGGCTTATTTTATTCTGAATTTCCAAGGACGAAATATCAAGGAATTTAATGACTAAACATTTACAATCGGTTGGTAGAGCTATACGAGGGAATGCACCAAAGTCTGTCATAATGGACTATACTCCCAATGCAATCACCTTAGCCGACCTATGTAGTGGCAAAATGTGTGGGTTCGTTCTCGAAAAGAACGACAAGATTTATGCTTGGCTAGAATATCGAGATACCAACATGTCTAAAGTGAATATGGATTCAAAAACAGTTCAAGCACTTTATTACTGGTTCGATTATCATGATATCGAATACGAGCACAATCCTAAGGCAAATTTCTTCATATTGAAATCCCGATCCGATGCAATGAGGTTCAAACTACGGTGGGCCAATGCCATTTGATGAGGACGACATGGTAGTACTGATTAACAATATCGAGGATGTCATAGGTGAGTTTAAGAACGATTTACCTGCGGATTTCTCAAATTTTGCTTGTTGTTTTGAATTCAGAACTCAAGATCACGAAGCTGAAGATTGCCTAATTATGCATGATGTTATAGATCAATTTCAACGTTGGGGAATAGAAAATATCCCAGGACGATTTATGTTGAGTCGCATGGCAATCTATTTTGACAATGAAGACGATGCACTGATGTTCAAACTAGCCATGCTTTAATATTGACTTAAGAGTTTTGAGCTCAGTAGTGTGAGCAAAAGGAGTTACCATGTCATCATTTCGTTTAACTGATACTCACATTTATTTCTTGGGTTCCAATTTCAGTCAATGGGTTCGTTCACCATTTGAGGGTTTCCTTCATGCTTTGGTTAATGGGAAGTTAATCCAGATTGATACTAAACTAATGTTCACTTGTGCTGAACAATATATGATGGCGTCCAAAGCGATTCTTTTTGAGGATCTCGAAATTCTCGAAGAAATCATGGCTACCACCAATCCAGCAGATCATAAAAGACTTGGTAGAAAAGTAAAAAACTTTGATGCTGATGTTTGGAATGCTCATGCACGTGATCTCGTTTATATGGGCAATTATTGGAAATTTACTCAACATGATCCATCCAAGCAATTTCTCGATTCGGTGGGTCAACGCACAATTGTTGAAGGTGCAGATTACGATCCCGTTTGGGGGGTAAAATTGGCATGGGACAATCCCAAAATTGAAGATGATTCTAATTGGGCTGGAACAAATTGGCTTGGCCAATGCATCATGCGTGTTCGTGAGGATATCAAGTCACACGGTTCCGACCAAAATCCTTTTGAGTTGATTCGACCATGGTAACTAAACCGCATAACTCAATCTGTTACATTGAGACACCAGGGCATCCAAACCTCATAATAGATGGTCATGGAAAGAGCTTTGGCTTCCCACAAGAATATGGAAGAATCAATAAACCAAATAAGGATTATTGGAAAGCATACAAGTATGTTTGGCAGTTTTATAAAAATGTAGCTGATGAAATTGGTTTTGATTTGCCATTTACTTGGGTCGTGGCTACACCTTTGAATGAACATTATAGGAAAAGACGGTTCAACAAAGGCGTATATAAGATGGAACCTCAGGGTCCCACTTGTGCGGTACAAAGCTATTATGATTTGAAACTAGCTATTTCAAATCATAGCAATCATTTTTCGATACTTTCGAAAGAGGATTGGGATAAACGTGCTCGTATGTTCTTTATGGTTAATAAACCAGCCAAATCATTAAATTTGCCACATGGCATATATGATAGCTATTTGATTTTATGTGAGAGTTGGTTGCTAAAACAAGAAACTCGTAGTTGACAATAATCCTTTCCATGCTATGTGAGTGTGGAAAGGAGTTTTTTATGCTCGATATCAAAATTATTCAGTCGATTCTGTTTGGTCTTGTTCTTACCACAGTTTCGTATTTCGTTGGCCTCCAGGCCGGCTGGATTGAGAACCTCAATCATCTGGAAGCGCTTGCAGTATTTGCCAATTACATGAGTGCATACTTATGTGTGGTACAAGCTCGTTCCAATTATCCCATCGGCATTTTCGCAACGTTCCTATATAGCTGGTTCTATTGGACAGGCGAACCTGAGCCGGCAAAAGCACTGGCCATTTTCAACTTATATTTGGTATTCTCCCTGACATATGGCTATTTCCGTTGGGGACCAGATGGCAAGCCTCTCACGGTTTCACGCGTCAAGCCCGTTTGGTGGCTCGGTTATGTGGCAATTGGTTCGGTTGTCGGCGCATTGCTTTGGGTTGCCACACTATATGGGGCACAAATTACGCCACTCGAAGCTACGATCTTTGTTATCATGGGTGTTGCTCAGTTCCTCCTGGATAACAAGAAACTTGAAACTTGGGCTGTCTGGGCTGTAGTTAATGTGTTGAGCATTTACTTCTTCTGGACGCAGGGCTGGTACCTTGTTATGTTCCAGTATTTGTTCTTGCTTTGCAATACGATTTGGGGCTGGTCCGAATGGGCTCGCTCGCACAAGGAAACAACAAATGCGCAAACGTTATCGAATAGCGGCATACGCTATTAGACAAGATGGGGAGATCACATGGAAAATCCAATGGACCCGGTTGGGATTCTTTTGGAAAGATGTGATCGCCCCCGGTTATACAACTACTACTTGGACTATGCACAATCTTGCATTTGCCCAAAAGTGTGTTAAGAATCTTGAAGAAGCCGAAAATGTTCGGCACGGAAAGAAAAAGGAAAAGAAATGATCGGCTTTCTTAACATGACTGCATTGGTGCCCACAATCGGGCACCAATATTTGGTTTCCTTCGCTGCTAGTTTTATGCAGTTGAAAAAAGGAACCCTATATGTGGTCATTAGTGGAAGGTCGTTCGAACCAATTGCGGCGAGCGATCGTCGCAATTCCTTTATCCGTCAATTCAAAGCCTATGATAACGTCATCATTACGAGTGTCGATGATGACGCTGCACCACAACAGGATGATGGTACCCAGGAGTTTTGGGATTATTGGGTTAAGATTGCAACTGATGCGACCGGTGGTGAACCAGTTGATTATTTGTTTGCAAGTGAGACTTATGGTCAACCCTACGCGGATCAGCTAGGCGCACAGTTCATTCCTTGCGATATAAAGCGAGAAACATTCGATGTTCGTGGGACTGATGTTCGATCAAATTTGATTGAGAATTTCGATCATATCATGCCAGAGTTTCGCCAGCACATTGCGAGACGAATCACAGTTTTTGGTTCTGATTCAACTGGCAAAACAACGATGACACTCAAATTAAAACAAGCTTTTGAACCATATTCCACATCCTTAGTGGAATGGGCTAGACCTTATTTGGAAACTGTTGGTACCGAAGTCACTATTGGACGTATGCTGAATATCATTGCCGGACAATTTGCAATGCAGCAGGCATCAAGTGCGACAAAACTGTCACCGTTGGTATTTCAGGATACTGATATGCTGACAACAATTGGCTATCATCGCATTTATGGTATGGATATCCCTGATGAACTAATTGAGGGGTTCAAACGTACCAAAGCCGATTTATATCTGGTGATGAATAGTGGTATTCCATTTGAGAAAGATCCACTTCGTTATGGTAATGGAGCTCGTGAATCAACTGATCAGTTTTGGATCGATTTGCTTGAAGAATTTGATTGTGAGTATAAATGTGTTACAGAGGTAGTTCAACATGAGCAAATTGCTCAAGCCGTTGATCATGTAACAAAGTTCGTTAAGCGAGCTCATGCTCCGATCGAACAATTTGATAGGAATGCGTAATGAAACGGTCTGATGAATATCGAATGTGTTTTGGTTTGGTATTTGTGATTTTCTTCGGTTTAGCGTCCGTATATGTGCTAACCAACTATGAGGTAACTCGTGTCTCACACAACATTAGAAGCAATGGAGCGAATGTATCGCCGGAGTAATTTGTATCAACTAATGCGTGTTAAGGCTATTCCACCTCTAGCTTATTCAGATGAAACAATAGCGATGGCGTGGGCACAAAAAGCTGCATTACGTTATGAAAGGGATACGAAAATATGGGTTTCCGAAGTCGACGGTAAATTCATCGGTGTATTGGATTGCAAATCGTGGGAAACACAATTCTCCGGGCCAAGAACTGATACCCCAGCTCAGGCAATTATTGAGGTAATACTCCGTCATTTTCCATAAAATAGGTTGCAATTGGTAAGGCTCGTGTTATACGGGCTTTATCAGTTATGGGGAGACCTAATATGGATACCACACTTATTGTGGCACTTGTGATACCTATTCTTATCGCATTCGGTGCGAGATATTTCCTACAGCACACATTCACGTGGAAAGAATTTGCGGCACAAACCGTTGCGATCAGTTTGATTGTATCGCTCGTGTATATGGTAGGCCGGTATTCCGATGCATGGGACACCGAGTTATGGAACGGGCAAGTCACAGCAAAAGAGATAGATCGTCGCACATGCCAATGGGGTTGGCGCGATTTTCCCGATAGTTTCTGTACGAACTATTATACGCGACAGGTTCGCGACGGTGAAACCTGTACGACTCATACGGATTCCAAAGGCAACTCACGCCGATCATGTACTCCGAGGTATAAAACCCAATATAAATCGGTTTATCCATGGGAGCAGAAATTCTACGTATTCTCCAATGTGAAGGAAACGTATCAAATTGCGCGTGTGGATGCGCAGGGCGCTCGTACCCCACCGCGTTACACAGTTGCATACGTTGGCGAGCCAGTGAGCGCCGCTAAGTCTTACACGAACTGGATACGAGCAGCCAGTAGCAATTTGTTCTATGAGGATGGTGCTGCCGAAGACAAATATAGGGATATTCTCCCACAATACCCGGATAAGGTTTACGACTACTATAGAGTCGATCGTGTACTGGGCGTTGGTGTTCAATTCCCACAAGGATGGAATGTTCAGCTTTCTGAAAAACTAAAAACACTTGGACCAAAAAAGCAAATGAATGCTATTGTGGTTCTAGCAGACGCCAATAAGATTGCACCGGATTTTGCTTTTGCATTGCGTCGTTTTTGGATGGGTTTCAAAAAGAATGATGCTGTAATTGTCGTGGGCCTTGATCAGGGTAACGTCAAATGGGCTGAAGTTATGAGTTGGTCCAAGAAAAGTATCTTCGATATTTCCATGCGTGATTATTTGTATTCGAAACAAGACACGGCATTCGATTTTACTGAAATGCTAGGCAAGCTTGATACGTTTGCAACTGAATATTATGAACGCCGTGAAATGAAAGAGTTCGAATACCTCAAATCACAAATTCCGACACCAACATGGTTGACAATCATGTTAGTCGTGTTAAGTGTGGGTGGAAGTATTGGACTCACGTGGTTCTTTCACAAAGAGGATCCATTCGGTGGTAACATGAAACTTAGGAGAAGTTTTCGATGAAACTAGGACTTATTTTGGGCGGTGTAATCGCCGTACTTGCACTTGCATTTGGTGGAATGTATGTGAGCTATTCGAATCTCGGTGTTCGCCATGAGGCGGGTATCGAAGCCCAGGTCTCGCAGAATCAGAACAAGTATTCTGAATTCACGCAGACTGCGGTCGAACAGATGGGCATTGCGCGTGAATATCAGGGCGCTGTTTCCAAAGTGATCAAGGAAGCAATCGAGGGCCGGTTCGGTGAGAACGGTTCCCAGGCGCTATTGCAGGCTTTCAACGAAGCTTATCCGGCCAACTTAGATCCGGATCTTTACAAGAAAGTTATGCAGACGGTCGAAGCAGGTCGACGTGACTTTGCCAATGAACAGAAAATGCTAATCAGCAAGGTTCAGGCTTACAAAATCGATCTCAAAAGTTTCTGGTCCGGTATGTGGCTGAAGCAGGCAGGATATCCAATGCTGGATCTTTCTGAACCACAGTTCAACCCAGTGATTACTGGTCAGACCCGCGATACTTTCCGTACGGGAACCGACGAAGGCATCAAATTCTAATACATCAAAGGGGAGGAAAATTTTCCTCCCCTTTTCCTTGACTATAAATCTAAACCCTATTATAACGACGTATGGGACCAAGTAGGCAGCCAAGTTAGTGTCATCGGGATGAAGGCGCTGAAAAGTCAACCGAATAGTCCTACAAAGGAACTCAGCGTTCTGAGTTTCTGGTTGCGGATTGGATGCACTCTCCCGGAAGTAAACGCTAACGCTTTCGGTCATAGTGGTGTGGTGTTGAGGAACGGGGAAACTCGACTTGTAGGAGACTAAACATGGGACAGATTGTCCAAGAATATTTTCTGTGGTTCTTTGGTGCAACTATTGTTGCGGGTTGGGCACTTGGTATTGCCACATATTATTGGCGGCGAAATAAATGCCCACACAACATGAACTGCCCACTCGTAGAAACATGTGTGCGGTAAAGGATGATTGCGCTGTGCGAGCTTCTTTGATAGCTTTCCTTGCATTCCTATGGCTTATGTGCCCAGCGAATGCAAACGACCCTGAGGTACTAAACTTGCCGGATGGTCGGCAAGTACAAGTTATGCCGTCACCTGGGCCGGGCATTGTTGTGCAAAAATCACTAAACGGGTTAACGTTGTTTGGTTTGAGTTTTGCGCTTGGATTCGGTGTTAGCTGGTTTATTAATCGACTTCGATGATCGAAAGGAGATCATATGTCTTACAAATATTTCACACGTATTGGACTTGCACTTGCGTTGGTGCTCACAACATTTGTGGGAACTGCATTTGCGGATAATTCCATCGATATTTCCACACTAACGCCGGAAAAGCTCCAGCAGATTCAAAAGATCATCGCCGAACCTTCAACGGCAGATACTGTTAAGGCAGTCGCTGATGCTGTTACTCCAGAACGTGTTAGCTCTTATGCAGAGTTGGGCAAAGCTGTAGGGCAGGGTCTCGCGGCAACTGCTAAGGAACTTGGTATTGCTGCGAATACATTTTCGCAGACTGGCATTGGCAAAGTCGCACTATTCCTTATTGTGTGGAAACTTGCCTTGGGGAACATTGTCAGTGGTTTCCTAACAACGCTATTGGGAGTCAGTTGGCTGATTGTTGTCTTTACCATTTGGACCCGTTATTTCCGGCATATGTGTTTGATTGAAGCCACGGAAGTCATCGAGACAACCAAATACGAAGGCGACAAAGCCATTCCGGTTAAAACCACACGGGTCCACAATTATGAGCCGGATAATGAAGCCGTAAATGTCACTCGTTTCCTCATGTTTATTGCCCTTGCAATTGCATGTATTCCAGGTTTTATCCTGATTTAATAAAAAACAGGCTTGACAGGTTTAGTGTCCCACAGTATTGTTAGGACACTAAACGCAACAAGGAGATCGAAATGCCAAACACTTTGACCCTCGCAGATTTCATCGAAAAGACCGCAAACGGAAAGATCTTTACGATCAGCTTTTACAAGCGTTCCGACGGCAACTTGCGCGTTATGAATTGCCGCCGCAATGTCCAGAAGGGCGTTACGGGCAAGGGTCTCAAGTTTGACCCGAAGGAAAAGAATCTGCTCGTGGTCTACGATATGCAGAAGATCACCGAAGGCAAAGATGAAAAAGGAGCTTTCCGTATGGTCAACCTTTCGGATCTGCAATCGCTCAAGATGGACGGCAAGTCCTATAACTGGGACAACGTCAAGCAGGAGTTCACCGAAGTCTAATAAATAGACGAAATACATATTAACCATAAGGGCCTGGAGCTTGCTCCGGGCCTTTATCTATTTGAAAAGGAATTTAATGACATTCAAAAAGGGCTTGTGTGCGTTGTTAGTAACAGGAATACTGCTAGGAACGCCGGCACACGGTACTGAAGTTACGTCAAGCAAAACTATATTTGTAGCTCAAACCAAAAGTGTCAAATATCGATGTTTCCCGGCGAAATTGCAGGGAATAATTCGATTCATCCAAAGGGAAACAAAACGAAAGGTTATAATTACTTCGGGTCATAGGACCTACGGCAGGAAAGGCTCAATGCATCGCTCATGTAGAGCCGCCGATATTCGTGTACCTGGGGTCTCAATGCGTAGACTCAAAGCTGTTGCACGTAGAGCGCCCAACATCGGAGGAATTGGAACTTACCGGGGAAAACCTGGATTGCTCCATGTAGATGTTGGTCCGAGAAGAGAATGGACCTATTAAGGGCCCAAACAAAAGGAAATGTAATGAAATTACTAGTATGGATAATTGCCGGCCTTCTGGTCGCGAGTTTCGGTCTCACAGTTGCTGAAGCCAAACCAAAACAGAACACCGATAAGGAAATCATCCTAGCGTATGCGGATGCTCACGGTATCCCACGCAACGTAATCAACTACGTTGCAAAGCGTGAGAGCGGGTTCAGGTGCTCACCTGGCAATCCCCGCTATAAAGGACCCCTCCAAGTCAGTCCAGGTAGTGCTCGTGCCCTCGGTTATAAGAGTGCTGAAGGACCCCTCAACAATTGCCGTGCCGGTCTCAAATACGGCATGCGCCATCTCAAACTTTGCGTGAATAAAGTCGGCGCTAATCCAAAACGTGCCGCTCACTGCCATGCAATGCCTGCAAAATACGGCGTTCATGTAGTTTGGAAATAAGCTTGACAAAGCTCTGTTCCCTGCTACAACGTGGGGAACAGATTTTTGGAGGCATTATGACTGAAACTACAACAGCATATCCACTTGATTCATACACCAATCGCAAGAGAATGAATTCCAATTTTGAAAAGGGGAAACCAGTTTGGGTTATGCTCAAAGATGGAAGTGCTCGCGATGGTTCGATCGGCCAAGCTTATCCCGTTGACAAAGTAGAAGAAGCAGGTGAACCTTTTACTTTCACTGCTGGCTCTCATTATCATTATTATGGCGTCAATCGTCTAGATGTTTTCTTCCCAGGAAAGAAACCCAAGCGTATTGATCTGGGTAAAAAGGAATTGCATTATTTGCCCTACTACAAGGGTAAAGGTGAAAATGTTTTCGTCAAAGGCGCGTCAAAGCAAAAGCATTTTCCTCTTGATCTCATGGGTAAGCCAATTACTCCCGGATGCATGATTATCTATACAAATCGTGCCGGAGTATTGCGATTCGGTAAAGTCGAAGAGGTTTCCGAGAGTGGGCTTTCCGTACTAATTCGAACCATCGATATCGAAAATGCCCAATACACGAGTGCACCATCATATTCCTTTAGAAGCGATGGGTTGCTTCGATTGAACACCAAGTCGAATCTCCCAGACAAACGTTGTGAACAGATCAATGTGATCCGTTCGGATCTCCTAACGGATCTCATGATGGTCAAGCTTCAAATCAAATAACGCTTGACGTCCTTGTGATTCCTGTTATACATGAGCAAATAGGAATCACAAGGAGATCGAAATGTCAGTATCCCGTCGTAGTTTTCTCACTGGTCTCTTTAGCACTGCTACACTTGCCGTTGCTTTGCCACATTTTGCAACACCCGCGCTTGCACAGACTTATGTGGACAAAATCAAACAAGTCGAAATTCTTGTCAATGCGTTGTTGGAAAAGCATCGAACATATTCATTCATAAGCGAGCGTGGTAAGCCAATGAATCATCATCTGTATGAATCTCATATGGGTGATACCGGAGTCGATCTTATGTCGTTCTTGGTTATCAATTTCAAAAGAATTGAAATTGATGATCGAACTAAACAGGCATTTCTGCAATTAGAAAATCGAGGTGGTGAAATTGATTTTCGATCAATCCCACCCGAAACGATTGAAGAATTTATTCCATTTGTCGTGCTTCGAGAATTGTTCACAATTCATAAGGTTAGACCTGCCCCATTGTTTTCGAACAAAGCAAGCTCATATTTTGACATTTTTGCCAAAAGCTTTGTGCCTCTCTTAGATTATGAGCGCTCACTTAATGTGTAGTTTTTGGTTGACTGTTTCCCGGTTCCCGTTATGTTGGGATTAATCAAGTAACAGTAACTAAGGAGATCGAATATGGATTTCAACGACAAACTCAAAAACAATGAGTACCGCACAAAACTCGAATACCCACGCAACAGCTTGTCGCGCCCAACACTCAAGCCGGGTGCCACACCAGATGAGATTCGGGCATTTGCTGATCTCACTGAAGCCTACAATGCCGAAAAAATCAAAGTCGAAGAGGCACGGAAAGTTTACCGGGATGATGAACAGCGACTTCAGGATCTGTTCGTGAAGGAGCTCTTCGAGTATCACGGCGTGACGGATCATCCGAAGGTATGGAAAGCATACCACCTCGCATATGAATATGGTCATAGCGCGGGTATGGCCGAAGTGGCCAATTATTTCAGTGATCTTGTTGAACTGATCAAGTAAGGAACAATTATGCCCTTCGCAAACTGGGTTGGACCATTCATCCTACGTACCCCTGTGCAGGAACTTGCCTACACGTTGAGGGCAGCAAAAGCTTGTTTGCGTTGGGCACATGCCAATCCGGAATATCGCCGGATTGGTTTGGATCTTTACCTAAGACATAGAAAATTGCGTAAGGAATTGAAATGAGCAAGGACTGGCTCACCGGTAAGGGAAAGGTCGTTTATGATCCATTCCGTGGCGGTATGAAAAACAAAATTGATTGGTGGTGCGTCATCGAACTCGATGACAGCATAACTGATTATTACCGTTGGTGGGCCAATAAGTATGTGAATCCACTCGGATATACCGAGGCCGACAAATACGACGCTAAGGGGAATTTCACTTGGCATTCACTCCGTGACAAGCGCGAGGATCTCATGCTTCCGAGTTGGGGCGCACATATGAGCATTGTGCGGGGTGAAAAGCCACGGGAAGACCTTATGCATCTGTGGCGCAAATATCATGGCCAAATTGTTGAATTCAAATATTCGCCCAATGTTCGGTTCAGTGGTGACACTAGTGGTTCCTCAATGGATCCAGATAAGCAAGGTGTATATTGGTTTATTGATGCTAAGTGTGAACTAGGTACTCATATCCGTGACGAGCTAGAGAAGCCAAGTCATTGGAATTTCCATATCACCGTTGGTCGAGTTCGTCAAGGACAGGATTTCAAATATATTCCACCAGTGAGGAAACCACTATGAAAACCAAACGTGGCACATTTTATGTTCTTCGCGTTGGTGAAAATTTCTTTGCTGGCATGTCTCCGGTTATGGAAGTTGTATCCAAACAAATCACCGTTCCAATACGGGAGACCAAGGATAAGAAAAAACTTCCCAAATATTTGTTTGAAAAGATCAATCGTAGCATGTGGTCTTGGGGCGGAGCAAGAGATAGGATTCGTTACACGTATGAGACTCAAAAGAGTGAACGTATGACTGGCGAATTTACAAATATTTGGACTGATAATCCAAAAGAAGCAAAGCCGTTCAGAGATCATAGCAAAGCATTGACAAAGGCTAAAGAGCTTGCTAAGGATCTTGGCGTCAATGAAAATATGATCAGGATCGATCTAATAGAAGGAGATAAAAAATGATTCTCGAAAAGCTCCGCGCACGTACTTTGGAGTACCGCAAAGCTCGTCATCCTATGGCAGCATTCCTGGTTTCCGTCACGGCCAAGGCTGCTGATTTTGCGAAAAAGGAAAACCCGCAGGATCCAGTCATTACCGAGGATCATGCTGTTCGCGCAATTCAGAGTTTCGTGAAGGGTGCAGAAGACAATATCAAACTGTTGGCTCACGATACGGCAAATCGCCTTTATGTGCTGGCACAAGAGGAACGCAAGCTGTTGAAGGAATTCCTTCCTGCTGAAGCCACTGATGAAGAAGTTCGTGCGTTCGCAGTGGCATTTGTTGAGGAACGCGGTGATTGGATGGGTGCAAAGATGGCACTTATGGGTGGTATCATGGCGGAACTCAAGCATAAGTTTGGTGCGTCTCTCAATAGCGCGGCTGCATCCAAAATTGTGAAGGAAGTGTTGAGTGAGTAAACCCACTGATTTCATTTTGTGGTTTAACGGAACGCCGGTGACTCTAAGTCTTCTAGAGCACTGGCGTCCTGGTATCACAAGCTGCGGTATAGTCGAGGCTCTTGAGTGTTTGCCTGAGTATTTCGGGCAAGCCACTAGTCGCGTCAGCATTGCGGATATAAAGCTGGATTTCAAATTTACACCGAAAGCTGGTGAAACTCCTGAATCCCTACGGAAAGAACGACAGGTACTTGAGGACCAATATCTTATTGCGGTTCAAAAATATCTGGAACACGACCGCACAATGTCGAATGAGTCTTCATATGACGATAAAGTCCTTTGGGCTAATCTGAACTGTGATGTAAAAGATGTTGAAGAAAAACTAATTGAGATCAATAAAAAGATTTCAATGGTTTCAAGGCTTTCCGAATAAAATTCAGTTTATTTCAAAAAAGTTAGAAAAACAGGTTGACGCCTTCCTATCCTATGTTATGTTGAGTACATGAAGCGCACAACAAACAACGCGCTAACGGAAACAGAAACAAAGATCGAAAGGAATACAAAATGGCTAAGGTTCTCAATTTCAACGTTGCAGCTCTCGCACTTCTCGGTTCGAACGTTCAGGTTCGTGTGCGCGTCAAGAACGATGCACTTCAGGTTCGCCCATCGGCACGTGTGCTGGCAACGAATCTTCCGGAAGGTGAAGTTATGCGCAACGTGAGCTTCAAGCGCGAAGGTGACAAGGTTCGCGGCGCTGTGGTCAACCTGAAGGATTTCGGCGGCGAAGCAGGACAGGCATACGAACTGTCCAAGGGCAAGTACGGCTGGCTCAACCTCACCCCGGTTGCAGAAGTTGCAAAGGGTGCTGCATACGGTCGCGTTGCGGTCAAGTAATACGCCGATAAGGTCGGCAAGGGGCAGTGGTTAATGCTGCCCCCACAGTTAGCTTCCCTTAAACAACTAGAGGAGTATGTGTCCGTTAACAGCTAATTTCATTTGTGATTGGTTTTTAGATAGAGACTCAAATTCAACTCTAACGGAAAAAGCTTGGACCTCCAGCCAAGCTTTTTTCTACCTGTGAGTTCCAGCAAAAATGTTACAGTTTCGTAATATTTGTTGTTAGCTGCTTGGAATCACGTTGACAAAAGCAAAAAACATATAAATCAAACCGTTTTTACGGTTGGCAAGTTATTGATTTTATTGATGTCAATAACAAAGTTCGTTCAAAACCACTTTAATCACAGTCTTTACGTTGACATTATAGCATAAGGAACTACATTAAGAGCATGAACAGCACAAAACGGTGCAGTTCTTAAACAGCGCAACAGGCGCATATTTAAGGAGATCGAAAATGGAAAACGCAACTGCAACTGAAACGAAGACCATCGGCCTGTCCTTCAACGGCAATGCTGTATCGGCTTTCTTGAACAAGATGCCATCGAGCAACCGCTTCCGTGTTGCAAACCACGACGGCGTAATGTTTCTCCGTCCGACGGATCGCAAGAAGGGTCCTCATGTGTTTGCGGACTTTATGCAGACACCCCAGGCCGGCAGCACACTTCGTGTTCAGCTCACCGACGCACAACTTGACAAGCTCGGCATCAACATTGAGCAGGGCCAGAAGTTCGGTGTTCAGCAGGATCGATACGGCTGGTTCTTCCTCACTTCGGACGATTCCGGTATCGAAGGCGCAAAGGCAACGGTGGTCAAGGGTCAGTAAAAACTCTTAACTCGGAATGCCAGCACACAACAAAAAAGCGGGACATTGTCCCGCTTTTTATTTCTTTAAAGTTTTCTAATATATGCGGCGCCTGCACCTGGAGTAATTTGGTTTTCACCATTTTTATCCCACTGATGCCCAGGGACACCAATAATAAGATTACCACGTGGATCAATATCAACGGCATAACCAAACATATCATCAACATCGCTTGCATTGGTCATTGGTGTGCCATCCTCATTTAGGAAACCAATAATATCAGTACCCGCATCCCACTGACCCGCGACACGCTTATATGCGGTGATGATACCCTTATTTGAATCATCTGTTGGCTGACCAACTACTAGGATATTATTGTTAAAGCCCAATAGTTTCGCACCATCAAGTTGTTCAACAGCAAGATCAAAAGTCTTATCCAGAGTTAGATTTGCACCATCGAACACGAATACATGTACTAGGTCGCGACCGGATTCAGCAATTGCAACATTGTTTGTGACATTATCAATCGAAACATATGCGCCGAAACGTGCAAAGTTATTACGTTCTGGAGCAACAAATTTTCCAAGTAATGGGAAACCGTTTGTACGAGCATAAATCCAAACCGCACCCGAACCTTCCATACTATTGAGTCCCTGTTCATCATATGCATGTTCAGGAGAACCAACAACCACATAAGCACGGCTTGAGCTAATTGATGCACCAAACATATCGCCTTCACCGCGGCCATTTGTCGCGCCCAAGGCACTCAAATAGCTGTCAAATGTAAAGTTACCAGCATCACGCTTGAACAATGCAACTGCACCAAAGTGTGACAAACTATCTTCGGCGGCAGTACCATTACGCATTGGTATACCAGCAACAGCACGGTTTGCATCAGCAATTGCTACACTCTCAACGCTTGCTAGTTCGTTACCTTCAAGACCTGGGATATCCTTGGTAATTGTTGAACCACCCAACGAAGCCCATTCGCCCGGTGCAACACGCTGGAACATTTCAACTCTGTTATCCGTTTCATCGGACTTACTTGTGATGATGTAATTGTCACGACCACCAAGTGTTTGACCAAGTCCTATAACATTTGTAGTAAGCTTAACTTCTGGATTCCAATTTACACCATTATATCCGTAAACGAACAATGCGCCTTCAGTTGAAAGTGGAGCACCAGTAGTTGTGAATTTGTGGTAAGGACTTGCCGAAACGATGAAGTCCTTACCCGCAAATACTGACTTACCAAACATATCACCGGCTTGGATACCATTGCTGTAGCCGATTTCGTTGAGTTCATACTTAGCAATTCCAAGAGAACCATCAGAACCATACAAATAGCCCAAAGCGTAACCAGCTGCCGGTAGATCAATTTGATTTCCAAATCCAGTGTTGCCATCCTTGAATAGTTCGAATGCCATTGTTGTGCTTGGAATGACCAAACGTGACCCAGTTGTGCCAGTAAACTTACGTAGAATTTCACCAGTCTGTGACATCTCAATAAGCTTGTTCTCAGTTTCAACGCCCACGTATAGCTTTCCGTCCATCACGCTAAGGGAAGAACCCTGCAAGGTCCAACCATCAACAAACGAAGATGCATACTTTGCAACATAAGGATATTTGCTACCAGTTAGTGCCGTGTTAGTGAATTTGAAAACGGCTCCAATATCAGTATGTGTAGTTGTCACACCATTTTCTTCAATTACGTCCTGACCTGGGGCACCAACAAAAATGTTGTTTCCGCTGATAGCAACCGATGTACCAAACTTGTCGTTCTCATTACGTGACCACATTGAACCATTGTATGTGAACTGAGTCGTCGGTAAGTTTGTTTCACCAGAAACGATCTGAATACCACCAATATTTTCTTCCTTAAACTGCGGTGAAGCCATGTTTAGGGAATACATTGGAGTACCCAAATAATAATTGGAACCAATTGCCGCTACACCCGTAGTACGCTGTTGTGATGTCGTGAAGCTTTGGGTTGTTTCAACATTGATAAGTTCTTCTGTTGGTTTATAAGACAAAGTCGAATAACGTTGTGAACCAAACCAGTTGTTTACCACTAGATTTGTTAGATCTACATTCATAGTGGAAATCATACGTCCACTAAGGGTGATAAATTTAGTTTCAGTATCACCACGGATGAAATCAAAATTATAGCCAAAGTATGCATTTGCTGTACTAATTTTGTCTGTAATTTTTGACTGTAATTCCCAACTTCCATTGATCTTCTTGTAATATTGGATAGAACCAGAATTTTGAGGAAGAGTATCACCAGTTATAGTTTGACTCGTTCCCGGCGCACCTATAAACAAACGGTTATCGTCAAAAATACGAGTCTTATATCCGAATCGTTCATTGGCAACACGCAAGTTTATCTTACTTGGTGATGAATACAAACTATATCCGTTTTGGGCTCTATCATACGCTAGTTCAAAATTGTATGTCATACCGCCTGGCATACCATCCTTACGTGAATCACCAGCAGTATTATTGCCGCCACCACCACCGCCGGCTGCGATAGCAATGACGTCACCGTTGAACGTAATATACGATGCACCACCGCCATAACCAGCATTTTGCACTGTAGCAGGAGTTCTAGATCTAGCTCCTGCACCACTCAATGCATCATAACGCAATTGTTCACGACTAGTATCGGCGTCAACAGAACGACCTCCTGAGCCACCAAGACCAATACGAACAAGCAAAGTATCGGTTTCGGAAACATTTAGGGATCCTCGAATAAAGCCACCCGCACCACCCAAAGCAGATCTTGGAGAAGTAGGAGCAGTAGTGAAACCAGCAGCACCACCACCTGCACCCCAAAGTTGAATATCAGCAACGGTTGCACCATTAGGAATGTTTACTGGTATTTCATCACCAGTAGTACCAGCAACAGTTATAATTTCCCCAGTATTGAATGTTATAATTCCGTAACCATGCTTGCCGTTACGATTTGCAATATCCGAACTATATGTCCCACCTGCACCAGTTGTATGATCAGCACTTGGCAGAACTGAGGTATTACCTGGACTCACTAATGCTTCCCATGATTCTGGCAATTTATTTGTACCACCAAATGCGCCGTATGAATCCGTACGAGTTCCACCAGCAAATCCTCCAAGGGCACCACCGCCGCCGCCACCGGCAATGACTGAATCAGAAAATACGGTTTCGGCATCACTACCCGCCATTATGCCTCGGTTGGTTCTCCAAACCCCATCAATATTTTTCAGTACCCCAATTGCTCCACTGTTGGCAAGAAGTGGATAGCCGTAAGACGAGGCTAATGACATAACAATGTTTTCACCTGAAGGTTTAATAACCGCTTGGGTCAAGTTATTTTCCATAGCGTTCGAAGATGTCAACTTCCAAGTTGCATTTTCTGCAGGTTCATAAACAAACGAAGCTATGCCAGGAGTCGAAACTACTAATTTCTCATCTGCCCAAGACATACTTGCGCCAAAAGAATTAGTAGAACCCAAAGTTGGACTCATAATAAAGGAATGGTAATCATATTTTGATGTATGCGGATTCCATTCATAAACATAAATTCGACCCCAATTAGTATATCGTGTACCAGCAATTGATAATGACATTGTATTTGATGAACTAGACCAATACCAAGGGAATGCACCATCGAATGACGCAGCAATGGCCAATTTGGAACCATCCGGTGATAGCACCATCGAACGCGCATAATCTAGTGTAAGATTATTTGAACTTAATGCTGTGGACAAAACGTGACCAGGTTCTAGAACATTTGCACCATTTTTAGTTTGTGATGTAATCGGGTTCGCATTAAAAGTCCACGACGTTGCCGATGTTGGACTAATCGTAAATGCGGCTCCATACATACGAGCCATAACATCTGGTGTTTCCGGATATGTTGGATTGGTGTTAGCCATAACAACTGTATTTGTTTTATTATCAAACAAAACGTTTTGTGTATTTGTAGAAGCAAATGTCATTGAATAACCAGCAACAGGAGCAATTGTTGTTGGCTGGAATGTATTTGAACTATCCAGCGTAAACATCGTCGAACCTGTATTGGTTGATCCTGCAAATAATACTCCATCACCCATGCCTACGTTCAAGCCATTACTAGTCGTAGTTGTAGTTTCAAATGTAATTTTCTGATGAGCAGTAAAACTACCATCATCCAAAACATAGGTGTATATACCACCACGAGTTGGGTTAGTTACGGTGCCCATATAGTTGTACTTGTAATTCGGAACACCCACAGCAACACAACCCTTAAACACACTTACTGATGTGCCAAACTGGTCATCCTGATTTCGATTGTTAACAAAACCATCAATTTGATAAACCTGTCGAGTTTTTGCAGTATTATTTGTTACGGTTTCAAAATAACCAGAAGCTGGTCCTGATTGAGTTGCCCCTGGCGATCCAATGTAGAATAGGTTTCTAGAATCATCATACGCCATACCACTACCAAACAAAGCGTTTGATGTTGTATTGGTTACTATTACCGTATTTGCGAATGTAGCAGAAGGTCCAGTTCCAGAAGAAGTCAAAGTAAATGCCGCACCTGAATTATTGGATACTTTCTGAGAAATCATAAATCCACTGTCAGCAAATCGTTCAATACGACTACCATAATATAGATTATTAGAAGGATTAGTAATACTAACTTGTTTTTTGTTCAAACGCCATGCGTGTTTAATATCGTCCCAATAATAGATGTATGCTGAACCATAATTAGTTCCAGTACTAGTAACCAATGGCGTTCCAGCATATGAATTACCAGTAGCACTAACAATAAGGAATTTTTTATCATTACTAAAACGTACCACTTCACCGAAGAAATCGTTTCTAGAACGCATCAATACTTCATTTTCATATGTTGTATTATAGTTTAGAGTTCCATAATCGTATAAACCAGCAGACATAAATGGTACAACATATGTAGAAACCGTGGTTGCCCATGCGGCTGTTTCACTTGTACGGGTACGCTCGTTGAATGCACCAAAACGATATGGTATGTTACTCGTCGTGTAAGTTCCACCAAACGCAGGAGCACCCATAATGATTTTAGTAGGCGAAATCATTACGGCAGAACGAGTAGTGAACGAAGGTGCAGAATTTAGTTCATTCTGATATTTCCATTTTGAGCCATCATAGTTAAAAATTCTGGAATACCCGGCCATACTCGTTGTATTTGTACCATAACTTGTAAGAATTGCAAATTCACCATTAAGATCTACGGTAGTTCCATATAATGTTCCTGTTGCAATATTTGTTTCACTCATCAATTTGGATTTAAATGCCCACGAATTGCCGTCCTTAACAAACATAAATCCAGCACCAGTTTGATTAGCCGTTGCGCCAGAATCAAGCAAATTGTATCTAGGTGCGCCAACAAGTAGACGAGTGCCATCAGTGACCATTGATGCGCCAAACTCAGCAACCGTTCGTGAACTTACTGTCTGTTTTGTTTCGAATGTTGTTGGATTAATGGTATATTGTTGTGATGCAACATTCAATTCAAGCAAATTCAACTTACCAAAACTAATATTATTGTTCGAAGTTTGATCAGGGCTACCAACTACAATGTTATCGGAATCTTCGAAGAAATTCAAAGATGAATTCAAATATGTTGTTGGTGCAAATGTTGTTGGACCTCTGTATTCAGTAAATCCAATATTATCTACTTGTTGAGTAAGTGTTAGTGACGTCCCATTAGTATAGACGAAAACTGAACTATTGGCATATGTTCCTGCAGATTGTGGTGTAGTTGATGTCCCAATAGTAACTTTATTTCCTCTGGTATCAATTCGTGATCCAAAGAGCCAATTCTGAGAACTCGTAGGATACAAAGACTGAATATTCTTATATGCGACTTCAGGCGCACTATAACGGAATACCTCAGTAGATCCCGTATAAGACGATGTATTGGTATTAGAATACAACGGTTTTGTATTTTTCGGACGACCAACAATGATATCAGTACCTGAGATACCAACAGCAAAGCCCATCATTTCACCAGTTTCATAATTCTGTCCATTGTCGCCAGGATATGACACTACATAAGCATTAGAATATGGACGGTTATTTGTGTCGTCTGGAATCAATTTGACGACTGCACCAGTGGCCGATTCACCCCAATTTGCACTTGTTGATGACAACGTTATGTTCGAAGACCAAAGTTCGTTATTATACAATACGAATTTACCATTAGTATTCACATATGGCCAACCATAAACACGGTTAGGAGAGCCGGCAGTTCCGGACCATGAAGCGCCAGTTGTAAGATCTACGTTATTTCCGGAAAGACTAGTAGCCGGCATATACCAACTAAAAATTCCGTTTGATTTGGAATCAATGCACATTTTATTCCTAGTAGCCGGGTCAATACGTCCCAGAACATTACCATAATCCAAACCAAACTCACCTTTATAATTGTATGCTCCTGTAGCAGAATTAGTAACATTCGCTTGGAAATGTGCCAAATTCATATTCAAAGTCACAGATCGAATTAGTCCGTATCCAGTTGAACCTTGCAAACTTAGTAAAATAGTATCATCAGGATTTGTCGTTATACCGATGCTTTGCAAAGCATTATTGCCTGATCCCAAAGCAGGATTCACATAGCGATCAATCAATTTGAAATTATTTTGCACATCGTAAACCATAACAGAACCAGATGAATATCGATCGGTTCGAGTGGTGTCGATATCATAAAAAATACCCAAAGCACTAATATAAACTTTGTTATTACGAACAGCAACACTATCGCCGTAATTTATAGTACGCCATCCATTGCCCGACGCCAAACGAGGCAAGAAACTACCATTTGCAATAATCGGCAACGCATTGGTTGCCCAATTTGTTCCATCGAAAGTTTTGATATCGACTTTGCCTCGTTCGGACAATGACATATTATAAATTGGAGTTTCCAAGCTCGAACGGTTCGTACCTGCTTTGATTGGTACAAATCCGCTATATTTTGGTGCACCAGATAAGATTGTATTATCATCCAAAACCAACGTTGCTGAACCTCGACCAAATTCAGACTCAACCATTTGTTTTGTATCACCATTTGGATCCGGTGAGAAAGAAGCTTTATATGCAGCAATATTACGAACACGGAATTCACTCAATCGATAAGTTATACCGGCTCCATTACTAACAGTATTATTTGCACGAATAATATGAGTTCCCATATCAAACTCATATCCAGTGATATCATAAGTATTAGTGTGGATTCCATGAACATATGTTCTTAATTCATTACCATCTCTAACAATGGCTAGATGTTTCCATTCAGTAGTTTCGAAACGACCAATATCAAATTGCACCACTTTTGTATCAGTGACATCATTTAGTAATTCAAAATAAAGCATAAATGAACCGATAATTGGTTCAGCACGATATTTGATATTCCAACTATTGGTATTCGCGGAGCCAGTTGTATTTTGAAACAATATACCATCAAGGCGATCAGTTGTAATCGAGCCCATAGCTTTTGAATTCAAAGCTACATATACTTCAAAAGTGAAATTATTAAGATTTGTAAAGGTCGTACCAGTAATTGTAGGACAACCAGTACCAGTATTAGATAGCGTGGTATTAAAATGTAGACTACGTCCATAACCAACCGTAGGTGTAGCAGGTGTAGAAAATGCCGTAATACCAACAGCATTAAATAATTGTGCTCCATTAGGTTGATTTACATTTGTACCATCAGCAGCAATACTCGTACCTCTTGCATACATCACAATGTCAGAATCGGAATTATCTAAAACTGCGCTAGTTTGTGTCCATACGCCTTCACTTAGTTTGAACACGTAACTAGCTGAGTTTCCTGACGCTTCAATTGAGATAGTATTACCTTTAATTGATATAGCATTACCAAAACGAGAGTTTGCAGTTCTAAGACCAACTAGCTTTTGTACTTGGACCGGCGTGGAACTAACATCATATACCCATACCGAACCAGCATTAGTTACGAGATTATCGCCATTTTCATCGAACCCATTTACACTGGAAACTAGCAATGTATCTGCATCAATAGCCAGTTTATGCCCAAAAAAGTCACTATTAGTGGATGCATTAGTACCCGTAGGTATGATCTGTGCTTCTTGAACCCAGGAAGTCCCATCGAAAGTAAAACTATATACGGATCCTGGATACGAGGATGAACCATTAACACTAGTTGAACCAACAAAAAGTTTTGTTCCGTTAAACGCCAAACTGGTTCCGAAACTAGAGTTGGCTGCACGAGTAGTAGGAACTATTTTTTGGAAACGGGTCCATGTGTTCGCAACTAAACGATAAACCCAAACAGCACCAGCATTCGTTAATGAATTGGCTCCATTAGCGTCATGAGCATGACCTGGCCCACCCATGAATGCCCATTCACCTGCAATAGCTACTGATGTACCAAAGTAGTTGTTGGCAGCTCGAACATTTGTGCCAGAGGTTGGAGCAAATTTAGAAACTTGTTTCCAATCAACAATAGTAGTTTCTTCAACTGTTTCGACAAAATAATCATATTCTACGATTATCACACCATCGGTGCCTTTAGTAGTATCGGTTCCACCAATCCCATATGTATCAAAAAATGAAGGAAGCTTGCGTTTATCACCATCAAAACAGGTTACGTTTTTTACATAGCTAGGATTTGGACCGAACCCCGGTGTGACTTCAGCCATACTTGATCCACCAGACCCTGAGCCACCACATGCAAATGCTGTAAATGCACCTGTTGATCCTGCTCTGTAACCGTAAGCATTCGTACCAGCTGCACCGCCGCGATAACCACCGCCACCTGCACCAGAATTGAATGGGTTGTCGACAAGTGTTCCGCTATTATAGGGAACAGCATTATCGCCACTCATATAAATCGGATCCATGATGGTTTTACCACGGAGATTTGCACTATTTGCATTGACATAGTTTGTAGTCAAGTTACTATTTACGACGCCATAGATAAAATAATTCGGCGAGGACCATGCATTGTTATAACCAATAACATAACGATTGGCTCCACGTGCGCGTAAGTCTACCACAACAGGATGTGTAGTCGCAGGAGAAGCTGCGCCATCACCAGCAACAAGACCACCATAACCTCCGGGACCATCTTTACCAGCGCCTCCACCGCCGCCCGCAGTTATCAAATCACCGTAAAGGATATCATGAAATGCTGATCGACCACCACCAGAGCCACCTCGACCGTTAGGGGCAGTCAAATATCCGCCACCACCAATGGTACTAATTGTGCCACCAACTACGCCTCCCTCGCCAACAATTAGCTTATAAGTCTTACCTGATTGAACATTGAAAGTCGCTTTTGTATATCCACCGTTACCACCTGCAAACGCACCATCAAGCGTGCCGCCGCCACCAGCACCGATGAGTTGAACTGTAACTTCTTTGACTCCTTCAGGAACAACGAAATCATATATTCCTGCAGTAGTATAAGTTAGTTTCTGCCTACGACGCTGTTTGGTGATTTTTGAACTTGGTTTTACAATTTTCTGAAATACCATTGCTCCGCCTGCATTTGCAAGCGTTGCTGTAACAGAATCATCATCTGAATAGCTGTATCCAGGAGCACCAACAATAGTGAATATACCATCTGTTGCAACTGAATGACCAAACCTATCATTAGGTCGATAGCGACCAGAAACTGTTTCGATTGGAAACAGTGAACTTGTTTGGTTAAATGACTTCTTAGAGGCATTTGTTTTCGACTTGGATTTACCATTAAGGATCAAATCGTTATTATTGTTGGAAAAGTCTGTAGTCATGAAAAATGTCTCCAGGAATAATCAATATTTTGAGTATTTATACTTCCTGGAGACACTGTAAAGTTGTTAGTTCTTATACCACAAAGCTTTAAGATTGGTGGGTTTTACATTCGATGCACCATTTGAAATTACATCTGCAACATCAGCATTTGTTAATTTGGTATTCCAAATTGCGATATCTGACATCTGCCCAACAAAGCCATTGATTGTAGGCTCAGTGGTGTTTCGTTCTGCAAACATTGCGCCAATAGCCAACATACTAGAAGCAGCGATTGGCTTCGTAACTACAGTATCAAATATTTTTGTGGTTCCTTTATAAACGGTTAACGAACCAGCAGCGTATGCATAGGTTATATTAAACCATGTATCATCAATCTCACTCGTTGTTCCACCAATAATATATTGATTATCTCCACTAACTGTGATTTCACCATCATTGGTGACACGTAAGAAATGAGCATTTGCATTTTCAGTTTCACCAACATGCAAAGCTACTAAACCCGCTTGACCTGTTTTACCTGCAGTTCCATTGTAGAAATTATCTGCACGATATGGTGTTCTCAATTTAGATGCAATATTCATTGGAATTGGTAGGTTATTAGTAACAATTTTATATGTATCCAAAATAACGGTTGAATCAATAACATTAGTTGCGCTAGTTGATGCGCCCGATGCAATAGAAACAACTGATGAGCCATTTTTTGTTATAATAGTAGAGGCATTCGCATTTGCCCCTGCTACTGTTACTGCAATAACATCACCCGAAATTACTGGTATCTTACCTCTTGCGAATCCACCCGATATATTAGCAGTGTTCGAACCTGATCCCCATGCACTAAAATATACCCAATTCACACCTGCAGGAACTGTAATATTTCCTGTTGTAGTATAAACTGTTGGTTCAAAAAAGTTTTCACGGTTCATATTATTGATTGAGAAAATAGTTCCCATATTTTGCATACGATCAACAATGTCGGATTTAACCCATGCATTAAATGTGAATGAGTCAGTAATATCGTCAATTACTGATGAACCATCCAAATAGCCATCAATGCTGACAACATTAGTTCGTTCAGGAGAAACTGTCTTCATATCATAAACAAATACACGTCCATATTCAGAAACGCCAGCAGTAGTGCTTGTTAGGTTCGTTGGCGCACCAACTACAACGACATCATCGTAACCTGCAATCGCAGACCCAAGCGCTTGGTTACGTTGAACTTCGGAATATGGAGCAGTCAATGAACGGGCTAGTGTAAACGCACCATCAAGTGGAAGGTCGTTATTTGCTTCATCCATCACAACGCTTGCCAATGTAGTAGGATTCAATTCAGCAACAGCCTGGAAAGCAGGATCACTAAACACAACAGACGGTGTCATAGTATATCCTGAACCTCCATTAGTTAGAACTAATGTCGCACCAGCACCTGATGAAATAACAGCCGTTGCTGTTGCCGTACGAATAGGATTTCCACCAGCAAAACTAATAGTTGTATTTGAATCAACATCTGTACCACCATTGATTACTTCAACAGATTCAACAGTTGTAGGGGCAAGCAAGATAGTAGCTGTTGCTGTACCATCGATATTGATTATAGGCAAAGTTCTATAACCCTGACCTGCATTTATAATCGAAACCTTGGTAACAATTGCATCAATATCAACATTTATATCGGAAATAGTCAAAGTTCCATAGTTGTCATCGGACGTTACTGAATCAGTAACACTACCGTAATTTTCATTTTCAGTTGTAGAATCAGTGATATTTCCATAATCCAATTCAGGAACAATAGGTGTTGCTATTACATCATCAAAAGAACTAATCGTTGTAAATTCACCAGCATCTATAATAATAAAGCCATCAATGTTTCCGCTAACGTCAACACTGGAAACTTCTATTATTGCATTACGAATATCGAATTCAATTTCATATTGCTCACCAATTACACCCAAAACAGTTGATTTTACACGAACTGTTTCCAAGCTCATACTCGCTTTAGCTGTTGCAGTTGTTCCGCTTTGTGGTGCAGAAATAGTTACACTTGGAATTGAACGATACCCCGTACCTGAATTATCAACATTAATTGTTCCAATACCAGTTGCTGCCAATATTGCAAGAAGAGACACATTATTTCCAGAAGATGCCGAAACTGTAGGCACACTAGTATAACCTGAGCCTGCATCATCAATATCAACTGAAACAATTGACTGTTCTTGAATTATATATTCAGCAGTTGCACCTGATCCAGTGGTATCTTTAGGATGATTAATGATTGATACCGTAGGTTGACCGATTCCTGCATTTGTGAGGTTTAGTTTTCTAACACTTGTTGGAGCCAACAAAGCATGTGCTTCAAAACCATCAAGTGTAAATTCAACATCCGGGTTGCCCAGATAGCCCGCACCAGATGTCAATACTGAAACACCATCAAACAAACCATTTTGGGTTTTAATACCAACCGTTGCAGGAACTGATGGATTACCTCCGACTAATCCCACTTGAAGACCATCGAGACCTTCTAGCTTGAACATATGGGCTATACCGTAGTTTGCCCAGTTCAAATTACCATACTCATCACTACTATAAGCCTGCACCCCAACTGCTAGGATACCATTATCAAAATCAAAAGTAGTACCAAATGCGGCGTTTGTAGTTCTATTAGGTGCTAATATCTTCTGTTTGAACGTCATATTGTCAGTGTCACGCTTGAACAAATAAATTGCACCAGCACCGGTTACCGAAACATTGTCAGTATCAAAACCATGTTTAGGCGCACCAACTAAAAGAATTCCGTTCTTTGCTACAATTGTCGTACCAAAACCACTAGTGACATTTGGGTTTGAACCACCCGGAACAATCTTATCGAATGTATACCACATACCATCGGCTTTACGCTCAAACTCATATACTGCACCTGCAACGGAATGATTTGGTGAACCGACAAATAATCTTGATGTTGATTCATCGTAACTTATACCAGTTCCAAATGCATCATTTGAATTGTGATTCCCAGTACCAGTAGGGGTTAACTTCTGTTTGAATACGGTACCTGTTTCTATAACATCAAATACATAAACAGCACCTGCATTTAAACCAACATCTCTGTTCAAATTATCAAAGCGAGATGTTGGGGACGTAACAAACAAAGTACCAGAGTTGGTGAATATATAATTAGTACCGAATGCATCATTAACCTTTGTAGGACGTTGTGCGCTAACGCGATCAACATATGCCCATGTACCATTAATTTTATGGAAAATAGCGGCCGTGTTACCACCATTCACCGTTGATGTATTTCCTGGAGCACCAGCAACTGCAATGTCGCCATTTATTGCAACAGAATAGCCAAGATTTCTAGCAGTAACATTGCTATATGTATCACCATATGTAAAAATTTGATTCCAAGCTGAACCATCATTTTCGAAGATATAAACACGCCCGTATTCTGCTGAACCAGTAGTTGAAGGAGTTCTAGGCGCTCCCACAATAAGTGTCGAACCATCAAAATCCAAACTGGAGCCAAATGCGCCAATGTTACTAGTCAAGTTCAAATTTGTATTATTCGAGTTAATTATAGTTTCGAATACAAATTTGGTTCCATTCCACTTATACGTGATTACTTGGCCTTTGTTGGCAGTACCATCAACTGTGAGTCCTGGTACGCCAACAAAAAGAGTATCACCACGAAGTAATACGCTTGCTCCATAATACGCATTTTCACTGCGGGTACCTACATTATCGACTGTAATATCAAGTGTCTGAACAAGGGTCCAAGCTGTTGTTTCATTTGACCAAATACTAACAGTACCAGCATTTGGTATATATGCCGTGCCGTTCGTGTTATATGGACTTGATGGTGCACCAACAGCAATTAGATTACCTGATGCAGATGTGGATGCACCATATCGTGCGCCCGAAATTAACAAGTCAGTAGATGCATCCAGTATTTGAGTTTGAACAAAGTTTGATGAATTATCAGGGCGTGTTAGAACATAAACAACACCAGCAATAGCGGACGAACTACCAATATCAACACCAGAAGAATCGTGACGTGTGCCAGATGCACCAATCATAATATCATTTCCTGCACATGATACCGACGAGCCAAAGTTGGCATTTGTTGTTCTAGTAACAGGAATTGTATTATTGCCGTTTGTTGATCCTGCCACAAACGATTGGATATTATTCCATTGTCCAGGAGCTATTTGCTTAAAGTAATAAGCAACACCTGCACCAATAACCGCATTACCTGCGGCGTCGTTTGAATGCGAAGGAGCACCAACAAGAACTTCATTACTACCATTAATAGCAACAGATTTACCAAATTTTGCACCAGCAATTAGTGGAATATTTGTTGGTAATAATTGAGTCTCAAATACCCAAGGATATTTTTTACCAGGAGTTGAATCAAATTTATAAACATAAGCTGATCCCCCAATGACGTCACCACTGGTTCCGCCTTCTGCGCCAATAACAAGTGTATCATCGGACAAAGCAATGGAACTACCAAAATTTGCATTAGTGGTACGATTAGAAGCTACGATTTTTTGTTCAATAAGCCATTTCGATGTGGCTGAATTCCAAATCCAAACATAGACAGCACCTGCGTTGTCAAGATAGAAATTACCTTCAGCATCGTTTGAATGATTGACAGAAGCTACTGCAATTCGCATACCATCGGGGGAACGCGCTAGAATATCACCAGTACGGTCATTGTCTCCTAATTCATCACTCCAGCTGGCTAGCTTTTGCTGCTCAACCCAATTTCCTTCGATGTTTTCAAACACCCATGCAGCACCTGCATTAGGTTTGTTTTGAGATGCACTTATACTTTCATTCTGGTCAAAACTGTGATTAGGCGCACCGATAACCATAAGATTATCATTAATATCAACACTTGTTCCGAATTTATCAGTTGATGACATGTTCGGAGATGCAGGGGAAATTATTTTAACAAATTCCCATCCTTCTGTACCCTTAGTGTACGCAATAGCTCCACCACCCAGAGGAAGTTCCGATGGATTAGTTGGATCATCGGTGAACCAAATTGAACCTACTCCAGTATTTTTACCAGTAAAATTACCAGTAAGATCATTCCATCCATTTGGAAAATTATCAAAAGTATGAAGCAAATAAGTATCATCATCGATATTATTATTTTTCACACGATTTGCAGGTATAGTCAAATCTTTAGCATTTCTAGAAATACGCATATACGAGCAGACTGTACTCATAGCAACATCAGATGTATTAGTTGGCGAGGTTAAGTTTACCGTTCTATTCAACACGTTACATGTTAAGTCACTATTAAATACTCTGGAAGCCTTTACACCATCAAAATAAACCGAATATTCTGTTCCTTTCTTAACGATGCCAACATGTACTTGAGAATTATTAACAACGCCAGAGGTAATATTAGTAATAGTGGCACCAGAAGTAGCATTGGTAAATGTAACTTGTAAAGTAGTTGTTTGTGCTGGTCGGTACAAATTAAGTGCCATTCCACCCAAAGCTGCAATTCTAGGCAACTCGAACATCAGTCTTCCAGTGGTAGAAGAATATACCCCTGTATCGACAATAAGCTCAATAGTCATATCACCGTCGACATCAAATGGTATTGCTTGTGGGCGCACATTCAATGCAAGTGTGTTACGGTTAATGTTAATACTACCCGTTTTGGAAATTCCAGGTGCACCAACAATAAGAGTTTGTGCATCAGCAGTAAGAGCAGTATCAAAGCCAAATTGTGCATTTGGCTGAATCAGGTTTGTGGCCGGAGTCAAAACATTCTTACGAACCCAAATTTCATTTTCTAGATTATACGTAACAACTGCACCAACTTTAAATGTGCTATCACCAAACCAAGTGCCATTAGCACCAACAACGAGAGTATCATTTTCAACAGTCAATGAATAGCCGAATTGGCTATCATTTTTACGAATAGTTGCAGGCGCTGTTAATTTTTGATTCATTTTAAGAATGCCATCAGTCCATTTCCAGACATAGACCGCACCTGCACGAGTCATTTTGTTCGAATTATTAGAATCGTAAGATTGTCCTGGAGCACCAACAAATACATAATCATTATAATAGGCAACTTTGAATCCAATCTGATCACCAGCAAATCGAACATCACCGAATGGAGCCAATCGTTGCAAGTCATCCCAATAACCATCTATTTTTTTATAAACAAAGACAATACCCGCACGAAGTTTACTTTCCTCGCCAAATTCGTCAAAGTTATGTGTAGGTGCACCTACTAGAATAAAATCGCCATCAACACTGATTGACGACCCAAAACTCGAATTAAGAGAATCGCCTTGATCTCCAAAAGGCAAGCGAAGAGAAGTTTGTTTCCATACAAGCCCATCATGTTCGAAAACACAAACTGCTCCAACATTATAATTTGCAGTTGTTTCATCAGATTTGATTCGATTGTTCGGTGCAGAAACAGCAAGTGTTATACCATCGGTTGCAATAACAGAACCAAATTTCTGTGGTGTTGTTGTATCAAGACCAGAAGGGGTTAATTTAGCTTCAAAAGTCCAATCGTCATTTGATACTTCTTCAAACCATTCAAATATAACACAACCATCATTACCTAAGCCCGGCAAATATTGAGCTTCGAACGAAAGCTTCAAATGTTCGATAAGTCCCAGCTTATTCGTTTTTGTAAAACCTTCAACTTCAGGAGAAAGATAAGATGAACCACCGCCACCAAATGCAAACAAGTTAGTAGCTGAAAGTGAGCTAATGCCGCCAGAAGCACCACCATACCATCCATCACCACCACCACCAATAGCAATATTTCTAACAGAATGGAATGCACCATTACCACCATTTGGCCAACCACCCTGTGTAGTGGTAAATCCCGATTCAGTAATATTAACCGATCCGCCTTGTTTGTGACTTCCGGCAACTCCTACATATCCACCTGCAGGTGGAGTTGCAAAATAACGAATGTTACCACCGGTGGTTTGGCTGCCGCCCAATCCCGGATATGTACGGTTATCTCCACTAAATGCATTTTCACCTAGAAGGCCACCACCAGAGCCAGCAATGCCATATGAATTGGAGTTAGTATGAGCGCCAGCGCCACCGCCTGCAACTATAAGTGTCGTCGTTGAACGAAGAATTTCAGAACGACCACCGCCTGCTGCATGTGCTGTTGGCATTTTACCAACAATAACAGTGAGCGTTTCACCAGGAGTTACGTCGAATTTTGCTTGAACAAAACCACCAGACCCACCAATACTTGTGGATGATTGTGCACCACCTGCCGCGCCCCATACGTATGCATTCAAAGATGTAATATTTTCTGGAACGATAAATGATTGATTTGCACCAATACCACTGAATATCTGTGTCTTTCTAACACGTGATTTTGTACGCTGTTCAGGGGTCTGTGCACTTTTACGATAGGCATATACTGCACCAGTAACTTCATTATTCTCGTTAAGAGCATCTGGTGCGCCAACGAACATAATATCTTCTTTAACTGATATTGATGTACCAAAGGCCATGTTTTCGACACGGTCAGGAGCTGCGATTTTCTGACTAAATGCCCATGTACCATTAATATATTTGAATACAAAAACTGCGCCTGAATTTAGAATAGAACGTTTTACATTGTTGCCCCATTGATAACTAGGAGCACCGACTACAAGTGTATCACCATCCAGAGCAACCGACTGGCCATAACCATCTGTGGCCAAGCGATCAGCACCACCACGAGCCAATTTATGCTGATATACCCAAGTGTCACCTTCATATGTGAACACCCATGCTGCGCCACCACCAATAATTTGATTTGATGTATCTCCAGGGAAACTGTTTTGATCAGCATTGCCTCCGACAATTACAATATTATCTTTAATTGTGATGGATTTACCAAAATTGATATTTTGTCTGCGATCATTGGGAACCAAAGTAGTTTCATATGACCAACCATCCGGAAGGGTACGATATATATCAACTGCGCCACAATTAGTAAATGAGTTCTGACCAGAAGCATCCAAGCGCAATGATGGTGAACCAACCGCAAGAATCAAGTGAGAAAGAGACAACGTTTTACCATATTCAACATTGAATCCAACACCGTCAGGCGAACGTGGCATAAAAGTACGATCGGCAACAAAACGACCATTATCGAAACGGTACAAATACACCTTACCAATATTGAAAGTGGTTATTGTTCCGGAAACATCACGTTTATAATTTGGTGCTGCAATAGCAATATGTGTATTACTGATAGCAACAGTCGACCCAAAATTCATACCTGCATCGCGTGTTTCAAAAGCAACTAGCTTCTGAAGGAATACAAGATTTCCATCAACCCAATTATATACATATGCTGCACCTGCACCTTCAAGGAAATTAGATGCTTTGTCGTCCAAACTATTTGTTGGTGTACCAATAACAACATGAGAATCAGTGGTTGCAATCGAAGCACCAAACTGATCGCCACTATTACGGTCCTGAGGTGTACCAGCAATTTTATAATCAGGAACCCATGTGCTGCCCTGACCAATTTGTGTCTTACGCTGGAATACACAGGCAGAACCTGCACCATCTAAGCTATTCAAGCCGTTCGTGTCAAACTTATCAAATGGTGTACTGACAACAGCCAGTGAATCACGAATATCAACGGAGAAACCAAAGTACGTATCGATATTACGTCCACCCAAATCATCTTGGGTCAACTTTGTCTTATACACCCATGAACCGTTTTCCAACTCATAAATGTGAGCTGCACCGGCATTTGAAACCAAAGGTGTTGCTGCGTTTGATTTGTTACGATCACTAGCAGGAGCACCAATGATCATACGATTATTGTTGACTTTTACGTCCCAACCAAAACGAGAATTATTCGTTCCACTTGTGTCAAGTGTTGCTTTGAATGTCCAAGTTGTTCCAATGCGTTCCCAAATATATGAACGACCAGCACCCCAGGTTGTAGAACCGGATTTCTTATCCTCACCCGGTGCACCTACAACGAGCGTAGACATGTCTTCCGCAATGTTTCGGTTAACAACACTCAAGCTTACGGCAAAGCCGAAATAGTTGTTAGCACCACGTGTGGGCGCAACTAGAACACGGTTAAATACCCATGCACCCTCGATGCTACGGTACAAATAAACAGCACCAGCGTTTGTGATTGCTCCGGAGAATGTCTCATCAAAGCGTCCACCAGGAACACCAACTGCCATCCAATTTCCATCACCACTAACCGAGTAACCCATATAATCATTAGGACTACGCTGGTTGTTTGGGCCAGCAAGCTTATCAATTTGAGTCCAAGTTGCTCCGGAAAGCGCATAAACAAATGCAGCACCAGCGCCCGCCTTGGGGTCTTGATCGCTACTGTTGAGCGAATGATTAGCAGCACCAACAACTAGAATGTTGTTCTGTAGGGCCAAAGATGAACCAAATTGGCTTTCTTTAATTTTCTGTCCCGCTGGGAGAATTACAGTTTCATTAGCGAAAGTACCAGCGTCATAAATCCATGACCAAGCAGAACCATGCTCTCCAGTAGAAGTGTCACTAAGTGTAATTGCAAATTTAGAATCGGCAGCAACAATGGTTGTATCAGTTACAGCAAGAGTTGTCAACTTGATTGGTGTCGAACCATTTGTTACTTGAACATGACCAGTGATAGCAAATTTGCCTGCCGTCAAATCACAATAATAGATACGGCCGACTGCCGAACCCGAAATGTTATCCGCATTAATGAACAAACGGTTTGCGCTCAAACGTACTAGGCGACCAAAATTTCCATTCGCAGTAACTTCAACGGGTGCAGGAATTTTGTGAGAGAATGTAAGCTCAGTACCCAAGCGCTCCCAAACATAAACAGCACCAGAATTTGCGGTGTAGCGTGAGCCATCGAAGGATTGACCAGGAGCTCCAATTGCAACAAAGCGATCGTTATACGCGAATGAAGTTGCAAAGTGATCGTTTGCCGCGCGTTCATTAAAGAATGCGCGCAAAGAACGTTCATAGCCCCAGCCCAACGTATCCTTACGGTATACGTCGATGGAACCTGCTTCTGTGCCGACTGCATGATCCGTTAGCGGTGCACCGACGACAACTATATCATCTGCCGCACTTACGCTTTCACCCTTACGTCCCGCATATACTTTCGAGTTTGGATTGAAATCACCAGCAAGCTGACGTACTAGGGTCCAAGTTCCACCCTCGCGCACGTATAGGTAACCCAATCCATGATTCGCAATTGGTGTTGCCTGCCAAGTATGTGGAGTTACGTTTGTATCAACTGAAGTAAACTCAGGCGCAATCTGCCCAGGTGCACCAACAACAATATTATTGCCGTACACACTGACCGAATGACCAAATTCAGCATTAACCAAATATGTTTGTTCAGGCGCAGTTTCATAATCTGCATCCAATTCAATTACGGCAGGAGCAAATGTCTGGGTATTGTCCCATGTTCCAACATCATTACGCTCGAAAACATAAGCTAGACCATTGCCATTAGCGTTCTTTGCACCAACAACGATTGTTGTTTCGTGAATGCTAACGGATGAACCAAAGTTTGCATGAGCAAGACGATCAGGAGCAAAGATGATACCAGCATAAACCCAGTGATCAACTTGCCATGAATAGATGAATACCCCACCAGCATTAACTAGCTTATTTGTACCACCCACGCCATAAGAATAGTTTGGTGTACCAATAACCAAAGTATTACGATGTGCTGCAACTGAGTATCCAAAATGGTCATCACGATTGCGTTCGTTATTACCAGCAATGATCTTCGTACTGATCCAATCCCCATTGGAGTCACGCTCATAAGCCCAAATTGCACCAGCACCCGCAGCATCTTCGACGCCTTCAAGGTTTTTACCATGCAAAGGTGCACCAACATAAACAACATTTGGTTGTGCACTTACTTGATAACCATAATCATCATCGATTTCAACCTCTGAAGGACGAAGGGTTGCCTCAAGTGTGGCCGAACCACTCGAAACATTATAGATATAAGCAGCTCCGCCTGCCTTTGGTGATCCAACAACTAGTGTGGAGCCGTTCAAACTAACAGAGAAGCCAAACATACGGTCTTCACCGCGAGTTGCTACTGGAGCACTAATATCGTAAGCAAACTCCCAAGCATCAAGGGTTCTACGATAAACAAATACTCGACCAGCATCTAGTAGTTCATTCTGTCCATTATCATCGAATGCTTGTGAAGGTGCGCCAACGACAGCTAGATCACCACTGATACTTACAGCGTTACCAAATTTGTCACCACTATTGCGAGCTTCTTCGCCTTCACCAACGATACGAGTAGGTTTAAAAAGTTCAGGGAATTTAAATTCGCCTCGGTAACCTACGCGCTGTTCGGACAAAACATTAATGAAATCGGATGCTTTAACGGCCATTTTATGGAGTCTCCATGGAGGAATTTCAGTATTACGTCTATTTATGTTAGGCCCGATAACACAGTTGTGGCATTGACAACAATATTTTTCCTGTTATGATACAACTGAACAAGGCAAGGATTTTATGGCACTATCGGGAAAATCATTAAGCTCATATATGCTAGATCGGTTCGATTCGGAAAATGTTCCTTTCAGTCGCATTGAGGAACAGCTTCGTGAGAACGGATGCAATAGTCCGACCTTCGAACGCATTTGGGAAGTTTTCCGTAAAATCCAACAACTCATTGTCATAAACAAGTTGAACAGTGGAGAACCCAGTTCTTGGGGTCACATCCGTATGTTGGATCTCCGAAAGATGCTCAATGGCCCAGATGATCGATTGGATTTCGGCGGAAATGGTATTGAATTTAGTAAGTGGTATATCGAGCTACTTACATTACAGGCAGCCGGGCTCATCTCAATGGGTTCACTTCATCATCGAATATCTTGCTCCACGCTCGTCATTGGTAATTTCGGGCTAAAGAACCCCACCGAAGATGAGATTCAAGCAATACTTCATCGGATGGTGACCGACGATAAAGTTCTACGAACCATCAAGCAACATATTATAACGCGAGCAAAGGCTTTTGATATTGTTCATTTGCTTGTAGATGCAATGTATGCAGAGAGATCAAATGGACATCAATCGTAAAATCAAAGCTCGCCATGCACGGATGCTTCTGAAAGAGATCGAAAATCTCAAGCTAATTCAAAAGCTTAACTACGGGAATACATATGTTCCCGTCGCTGTTTTACGTGAGCATTTGACATCAAAAATAGGTCCGGCAAAGGGTTCTTGGAAACATGATCAACAGTTTCGTTTCCTACTTGATAGTCTTCTTGATACAAACGCATTCATGTTCCAGGAGCCTTGGACCACGGACGTATCCAAGCTTGTTGATTTGACAAAAATGTTCGACGATCTGGGCGTCGGAGTGGATGATCGTGAACTACTCATCCACACATCAGCTTTAGGAAACTGGATATCACAAGCAAAACTCGAAGATGATGAAGTGAATGATTTTGTTGTTGAGCTAGTTGAGAACAACTTGAAGATGCATAGCTTCGGTTATACTCGTACAACGATCATCGAAAACTCACCCACAGTGCCATATCGTATGAGACATGACGTCCCAAAAGTTGAACCAAAAATAATGGGCACAGTGACTTCAGATGGAGTGGTTGAAATGCTTTGGAGGTCAAAATGAGTCAGTTTTCGATCATGACATGGAAAGCTGCCCAAGCAATCGGATACGGCAGGAATCTTGCGCTTGATGTAGAAGCAAAACTTCCAACAGGCACACAAAAGCGTCTAGCCGAAGAACGTCTTGAGATTCTTAACGAACTCTTAGCCCAGGATATGCTTGTCAAGCTGACTAAGGGTGAGTTTAGCTTTGAAATTGATCCAGAAGAATCACTTACGGTTCGTGAGATATCCGCACGAACGGGAATGGATCGCACTGAAGTATCAACGCATTTGGAACATTTGGAGCCATTAGGTTTGGTTTCATATTATGGCCCATCGAAAATTGATACCATATTCTGGAGGAAAATTTCAGACAATCCCAAGAAGCGCGGACAGATCAAGCCATTTGCCCATATGAGTCATTATGTGCGTGATTTCCTCTACGGCAAACCAAAGGAAGAGATCGTCGACGTCCTACGGGAAGTGCTTGAAACACAAAGCCTTTTGGTAAGAAAGTCATATTTCTAATAATGCTAAATATTGCAAATTAGGACAGATACAGTTATAGTCCTGAGTAATAAGCATTTACAAGAATACGGTGATACCGGGACCACCTGACCGGCACTATGAGAGGCTTTGCTTGTCTCGTTTGGAACGAAATCATTTTGGGCCCCACGCAAAGGGACTTCCCAAAAATGTGGACCGCCAAGGCTTATTGCCGAAAGAGTCGCCCTTACTGATGGTAAGGAGGAAAAGATTGATGCGATCCCTGAAGAGACCAGGGAACATCAAGCCACGAGGAAGTCGAACCTTCTGTTGCTTCCCGTGTAGTGTGGTATTGTCCACGACCGTGTTTCATAGAAATATGAGGATTTCGGCAAGTTGCAGGTAAATGAACACCGCCTGTGCCAATTGCTTTCAGAAGGTGCCTGAGAAACTCGTAGAATGTTTTCCATTCATAATCCCCCTGATACATAGCAGTTGTTTGTTTATTCAACTGTGTGTATCGGGGGGAATAACATGCCCTCAAATCTGTAGAATATCATTACTCGCTTCGCTTTTCCTTCCAATCTTTTCCATAAAACCAGACAAATCACCCACACAATCTACTCCAAATAACCCACAGAGATCTGACATATAACCTTGACATGGATATCTACCTGCTATATGGATTAATATCTAATGGAGATACCTATGGGCCTATTAAGGAATATTCACACTTATATCTGCACTAGGCTTGTTGAACGAGCTGAGTCCAAGATCCCTTTGGGTGAACCCAATATATTCGTACAAAGCTTTAAGGAAGATCTCCCCCATCCAGGGATATATCAGTACAAAGTGGATTTACCAGGAATAAAAGTGGGTGTCTTTTTGAGTGGTCGACGTCCATTTGATTCACTTGGTTATCGTTTTGGACTTCTTGAACCCAAGCAAATTCTACGATTTACCAGTCATAGCAATGAGATCGAAGTAAAGGGGTTTGAACCAAGAATTAGTTTTCGTTCTAATCCTGGTGATTCCATTTTGGATAAACTTTCAATTCGTGTGAATGATTTTTCCATAACCGATTTCCTAAGTAGTTGTTTGGGTTTAGTTGTGGTGTCCATGTTCACACAATCCATAAGTGGATCCGATGACAATGAAAATTTTGTTCAGGTGGCATTTTATGATGAACGCGATTTCATGCTTTATAAACTTGCGGGTCCAATGTCTGAAACGGACACTAGTCAGTTGCACAAAGTCATTTTTCAATTCCGTTAATAATGGATTCTGGGCTGGCTTTGATCGACTAGCGCGTAAGCAAGGTCGTGAAGTATCACTGATCTACCGGAACATCAATGATTCCGAATTAACATCGTTGTTCTCGAGTAAGCATATTGGTATCCCAACTCCGATAAATTCACTTCGTTTGGATTTTATGGTTACCGACAAAACGCTGAAGACCGCAGGCTTTGAATATTCTTTGCGGCCCTACGCTAGTAAAGTGCAAGCCAATAATTTTTATAATTCCATCTATTTCACATGGCAAAGCCAACTGTTTGATCAGGCATTCCCACAACCAAATGTTCAGTGTGGTTTGGAGGTGAATGATTGGGATATATTGGATTTTGCACTAACACAGTGTAAGGGATCAGTACGTCTGACCCTGTTTATGGAACAAGAGAAGCATACTTTGGAATTAACCGACTATATGAGTCTCCATGTTATGTTTTTCGACGAGCGCGATTATATGTTGTTCAAGCTAATCGAGCCATTCAACATTCGTGAGGATTCTTTTGATTAAACAGATATTGGAGTTCTTCCGTCGAAAAACTGTAAGACGCTCATTATTGTCAGCATCACTTATTAACTCGTATCGCTACCCCAATACGTATAGGATTCAATTTTCTCGATATCCACGTTTCATTAATCGGTTAAAGCTGTTCTGGACAAAACCCGTGTATAGTTTGGATCTTAATATGGAACAGTTGCCGTGGGAACCTGAAAATCCTCATAGTAGTGTATTTTTACGATCCAAATTAATGATGTTAACTGATAAATCAAATAATCATATTTTGGTTGATACCGCTGGCACACAAATAACGGATTTCAAGTTTATTTTAGCAAGGCATGATATAAACAAATGGATCTTTGATAATATCGTTGATCTTCTTGTCGTAAACGTTTATACCTATCAGCAAGTTTCATTTCGTACTCAGTTTAAGATACATTCTCAGTTTTGCCATAGAGTTAGATTAGATTTTTATTCTCCAACGGATGCAGTTATTTTTAAATTCCTGATTTCCGAATTTAGGAATTCAAACGCTTGACTTATTCCTGAATCCTGTTATTATAATTGTGTAACAAGGAGAAGCGATATGAGAAACGAAAAGTTCAGAAATCTAGTTATGCGGATGCTGGATAATCCTCGTGCGTTTCACTACTTGGGCTGGCTCATGCGCGCAACTCCTGATCAGGACTTCGCAATTCGCCGGGTACTTAATGTGCTTGCAGTCGCTGAAATTGATCGCAATCGGAAGGATGGATTGCGCCAGCAGATTCGCAATTGGTACCGCGCAAACTATGGTGACAGAAAGTTCTTCGCAGACAGCGATCTTCATCGCAAGCATAAGAGGGTAATGGTTTAATTGAAACCACTGGAACTAACATACGAACATGGATCAACGCGCCTTTACTTTAGGCACGTTATCTGCCCATTTCCGCTTGATGACCTTGCCTTTGAAATTACTAGTGACACACCAGCTTTGATGTCGATCGTGCATAAACATTTTACACCCGGTCTGTATGAGTGTGATCCATCCGATGAATTTGATAAATGGGCTCAATCTCTTGGGCTAGATATACAGGTGGGTTTTGTAAAGTATTTGTTCAAGTGCACGGATACTGATTTCAAACATGAACTAAAAGACCATACAATATCTGAGATTTGGATGCGTTGTTTGCCTCGTGCTTTGCTGTTATTGAAGTTGAGATGGATATGAAACAATTAGAATTAAGGTGTGTTAATCAGTTGTATCAATGGGAAACTCTACTTGAGCAAGTAACAGTACCATTTCCTCTTGATGCGTTTGCTTTTGAAATAGCCATTAACAGCATCTACTTTGGATTGCTCGAAAATACTACACTAAATCTTTTCGATTGCAAACCAGAATTACGTCCGGAAATAATAGACTGGGCCCATCAAAATGGAATTCATGTTGAAGTTGGCGTTGTTCATTATCGATATCGATCTTATAGTTTGGAAAATGAAAACATGCTGTATATGGGAAGTTCTAATTTTGAGATTTATATTCGGTTTAGTTCCGAGAGAGATCATATGCTCACAAAATTGACTTGGCTCTAACGATAAATATCGTTTTAACAAAGGAGTCTCACATGGGTTGGGCAGCTAATCACATTTTCAATCTTAAAGCGGGTCGATCTGTAACTTTCAAATACGTTGGAAATCACATGTTTCCTATCGTATCCAATGGCGAACTCGTTGAAGTAAATCCAGTTGGTCAGACAAAGCTAAAGAAGGGCATGGTGGTTCTCGTCAAGATGAACGGCCTGGAGCTACTTCATAAGATCACAGATATTAATGACAATCTCGTTGAGATATCAACAAATTCCGGCCATGTAAATGGTTGGACTGATATCGAAAACGTTTATGGAATTGCAAAGAAATAACTTGACAGTTTTGGACTCCGTGTTAGTCTCTAAGACGTGTAATAGAGGAGTCCAAAATGTCTGAAATCGAATTTCGTTTTCTCGGATGGAATAATACAAACGGATCGGACAAAATCTGGGGTTGGTTCACTATCGGCGAGAAGGTTTACAATTTCTGGGGACCACGTGGCGAAAAGAAGCTTGTAAAGCTGAGCTTCAAGCAATTCCCATCTCAGTCGTTCAATCACAATATCAGCTCGGCGCGTTCCAAGCAGCAAGAAAAGCTGCGAAAGGGATATAAGAGTATAAGTGTTGCTGTTGAAGACAACATGCTCGTCGATGTCGAACGAATTTATCCCGGGTTTACCGATCACCTCAAGAAGCAGATGCTAATCGCCAAACTCAGTGGTATTGCGTATCGTGCCCATTAACAGTCCAGCAACCGACCTCAAGACTTTCGACACCTACATGTGCGAGGTCTTGGGGTTTATTCGTTTTGAAAGCCAAACTCATGATGAGGTTTATTGGCAACACACGATCCCTCATACAACAATTGCAATACGTGTGATGAGTGGACTCTCCTCAAGCGGTGAGATTCTAACACGTGAGCACATGGGTATTAGGATCTGTTTAATGGATTTGATTACAAACTCGCAGATCGAAAAGCCAATGCGAGTTCGTCGCACAAGGGATTCTCTCCGTAATATTCGAGAGCGAGTTGGTATTCTTTGGCGCAAGGTGCAAGCCAAAGCTACTAGGTAAGCTCAGACTCCTTTGCTGATAAATATCCCGTAGCTGGGAGTTTATCATGCAAGACCGTCAAAGACATCATATCATTGTTGACTCAAAAGAAAATGTGCCTACTGTCCTCGAGCAGTTGAAGCAAAGCTCACTCACGGATCTAAAGACGTGGGTTGCATTTCCACTTCTAATTAGTGCGAGTCTCACTAAGGCTCAAGTTGATTGGTTGAAACGTCATCCTATGATCAGCTTCGTCGAACCCAATAGTGCGGTTTACCTACATGCGGATCCCAAGCAATATGAGATAAAGCCCCAACCTGGTGCAGACTTGCAAGATATCCGTGCGAGTCTTTTTGAACAATTCGATATCGAATTATGGCAATTCGATGATTTGCCAGACGTGTTGTTTACAACACTGGATGAGGATTCCTATACTAGACTTTCGATGCAAATTCAACAGGGTAACTTTCCTGATATTCTGAGTTTGCGTGAATCAATTAATCCAGTACGTGAGTTCACAAGAGTTCTAAATTTGGACCGCTACAATTGGGGTATCGAACGAATTTCACATCGCAATACTCGTTTGTTCGAACGTGTGAGCTTTACTCAGACTGGTGAAAACGTAAACGTATTTGTGTTGGATAACGGCGTACAAAGCAATCATGACGAATTGAGAGGCCGTGTTAGCCCTCAACGTTATGATGCGTTCCGTGATATGTCTGATCCTCTTTATGGTGAACCAAGCACTAGTACGAGTATGGATGGTTCGCAAATCACATTCGATGATCATGGTACACATGTTGCTAGTATCATTGCAGGTTCAACTGTTGGTGTAGCTCCAAGTGCAACCATTTACTCAGTTCGTGTTTTCTCAAATGATTCTGAAGAACCTACAACTATCAACGATATTTTGCTTGCGGTAGAGTGGACTATAACAATGCATACCACTATTGGTGGTGCATCCATCGTAAACATGAGTTTCGGCATTCAGGATGCAGTTATTGGAAATATGTATGTAAGTGATCTGATCACACAGGCGCTAATCAATGTTGGGATTATTACAGTTGTCAGTGCGGGTAACGATGCGACAGATGCGTTCTTCACAAAACCAGCCGGTGCAGGTGCAAAACGTGAAGTTCGTCAAGAAGGACAGAAATATTTCCTGGACACAATTATAGATCCAGCAATCAAACCAATCACTGTTGGTGCATCTGTTAGCCCTCGTAGCACGGCACGTAATACAGATGGTGTTTGGTCTAAATCGAATTGGGGGGATGTCGTTGATATTTTTGCACCTGGTGTGAATATTTTTGCTGCGAGTCTACAACAGGTTGGAGATTCCATTGATTTGAATCGTACAAGTGCATATGCGGTTAAATCAGGAACATCAATGGCAGCCCCGCATGTTGCGGGCATCTGTGCTTTGCATTTGTCTAAGGATCCCACGCTTACTCATCAACAAATGCGTGAGCTAATTATAGAACAAGCAACAAAGAATCCATTCAATATTGCTGAAACACGACATACTCGTGTTGATCCTGTTCGTTATCGTCAAGTTGGATCTCAAGTTGTCCCATATGTGTTTGAGAATACAACAATGTATTCTCCGAATCGTTTGGCTTTTGCTTGGTTCACTTTAAGCCGATTCAATTGGACTGATCAATCTTATACACTTGAAGTAGATGAGCATCAGCGTTTGGAAGCCAAAATTAGTGCATCTAGTACAAACTATTACGGCGACAACGAGCTTGTTGATTATGAGATTACTCAACTTGATGTTCCGGTGGAATATCCTTTGGGCTTCCCTTTGAACTTCACAAGCACTGAATATGTGAGTACAGATGGAAACATTGTTGAAAATATTAATGTTCTGAACTTGCGCATTGATGCACCATCAGTCCCAGAGACTCGTATTGGATCGTTTGAGATACAAGCGTATGATGGACGAGTACGTGGATTCCGACGTCTAACAATTCAAACAAATAATGTTCCTGCTCCACCAGTTTGGCAAAGTCCGGCAGCGGGTGAACTATTTGCGACCCCCAAACATAAAGGTGATGTATTTGCACAATCAACGTTGGAATTCGTTGCCACACAAGAAGACAATTTACCGATTACCTATACAATCATTCCGTTGAATGGTTCACTACCGTTGGGATTGAATTTACGCCAAGATCAAGTCGGTAATAAATCCTATTTGAGTGGCACAATTGTTTCACTCCCATATAGCCAGGAACCAATTAAATATGAATTTCTAATCCGAGCTACTGCTGGAAATGGATTGATTGCAGAACGACTATTCACACTAACATGTGAGTATCAAAACTCAATCCATTATTTCAATCCGGATTGGCTTGTTGGGTTCTATGAGATTGAACCTAGCATTTTGATGATGCCTCCGGCTCGTATTGGTAATACGTATTACCAAGCCATCGATGTTGTAAACGAGGACAATGATGTTCTAACCTATGCAATTGATTTTGTTCCTGGAATCGTTGAGGGTCCCGGTGTATTCAATGGTCGTTTACCAACGGGTCTGGGAATTTTTGCAGATGGTAGCATTCGAGGAATCGTTGATCCTACTGTCGTTCTCGGTCTCTATTACATTCGACTCACAGTAACAGATGTTGAGGGAAATGAGATTGCTCAGAATTTCCGCATTACTGTTGAAATCGGTGATGATGATGTGCTCCAGGAATCTGATCAGATTATTTGGGTTACACCTCCCGGATCAATCGGAAACATTTACGAAACATTCCCGTCGCATGTCCTGGTTGAGGCAATCAACCCAGAAGGGACACCTGTTGTTTACTCGGTAAGTCCGAATGGCGGACCTTTGCCCGATGGTCTAACCGTCCAGAGTACAACCGGTTATATAATGGGGTTTGCTCCTTTTGTTAGTGCTGATACAACCTACACTTTTGCAATCCGTGCAACTGTTGGTGCACGATATGTGGATCGCACTTTTAGTATTACGATTTTGAATCAATATGAATCCACAAACATTCGCAATGTAAAGGGACGAATTACAGGTTATGAACGTCAAGAGTTCAAGGACTGGCTTGTCGATTCACCAATTTTGACTCGTGAGGTTTTATTCCGACCTGGTGATCCAAACTTCGGTGCAGTTGATCAACTTGAACTATATGTGGTATCCGGACTAAACACACAGGCGTTTGATGAGTCTGGAAATGCAGCAACTATGGTAGAGATTCTAAAGGACTACCACAAGCGCATGTATTTGACATATGGTCCACTCACATATGCACCGGTTTATGATCCATCCGGCTCATATATTTGTGATGTAATTTATTTCAGTCTAGTGGATCCACAAGCCAAAGCTGGTGGATTTAATGCTGATGGTTCTGAACAGGTCCTAACTTTGCCACAGAGTCATCCATATGATCCGGATCTTTGGGACGCACAAACTGGTGAATCGCGTTTCTATCCGAATAGTCTGGGTAATGCGCGTGAAGATTTGATATCAACAGTTGATGGTCGTTTGGGCTTTGGACTTGCTGGTGAAGAAGGCATGCCAATGTGGATGAGAACTACGAGTAATCCACGTAATACGAATTTGAAACCACGCGGATATACTCCTGCTATCATCCTCGCTTATGTGAAACCAGGTAAGGGATTGCAAGTTTCTAACCAACTTGCGTTACGTGGACTCACAAAGCAATTCCAAGGCCGTGAACTTATATTGGATCGCTATTACGTGAGTAATAGCTTGATCGCGGCATTGACAACGTTTGATGACAATTTGACTACGTTTGATGTTCCTGGTATTCCATTCACATGTGTAAAGCCGGTGTTCTGTGCTTGGGATCCAAATACCGAAACACAAACATGTGATCCACAAGCCGGACAAATTACAGCTTGTGACGTTCCTGAGAGCACAACAGATGCTCCAACCCAGTTTGATGTTGGCACAACCGAACTTGGTAAATATTATAAATTCAACGACGACGTTCGTATTCTCCGTGATCGAGGATATCCAGAACCAGAAGATAATAGGTAACATCGATGACTTCAAAGATTATCGTTAATTCAGTTCTAAATGGCTATAAACCGAATTTTCCGGTTGAGGGTAAAAATCAACCTTCACAGCCATTTCGTGATAACTTCTCGATTATTAAAAAATCGATTGACATCCTAGCTGAGGAAGTAGGCTTTCTTCATACAAAGCGAATCACAATTGAAGGTGATGCCACTGGTACAAGTGGGGCTTTAGGAAGTTCTGCGGCCCAACCTGGTGCCATTAACTTGGTTCTAGCGGATACCGGTGTTACGGCCGGTGATTATGATACAACAAATAATAATCTGAAACTAACTGTTGATTCAAAAGGTCGTATTACTGCGGCAGTTATCGATCCTATAGCTACTAGACCAAACGTAGCAAAGGTTGTAACTCCTAGTGTTACACTTAATCCACAAGGCAATGCTACGGAACTCAAGTTTGCTTCAATGGAATTTGACGAATACGGTACACTCGTTGACCTTCAAGAGGATGCAATTGTTGCACCTATTGGTCTCAAGGGTCACGAGTTACCGCGCGGTTCTCTGGTTGTAGGTGGAATTTCGGATGAGTCGGACATTCTTCCACCACCATCAATCAGTTTCAACCCATTAGACACTTATGTTTTGGCTTGGCGTCCAACAACTGGTAATCCGACCGCACTTCAGTGGGTTAAACTTCCTGATGCTGTTGCACCATCAAATGCAAAAGTTGTTTCAGTCAAAGCTGGCGTTGGTATTCACGTTGATACTGATATTGAGAATCCTACTGTTAGTTTTGAAACCACAACTATTCCTAGCTATCCAACTAACTTGCCTATCCAAACGGATGCGCAACTTGTTATGTTCGATCCGACAACCAATACAGATTATAAGGTTGACGTAACACGTATTACTTCTGGTGCAGTACCAACTGGATTCTTACGTGCGGTTAAGGATGACTTGAATCCCGAACTCGGCGGCGATCTTTACTTGGCTAGTAAGAAAATCAAGGGTAATGCTGTAAACGGTATCAAGCTACAAGTACCGGATGCTGGGCAATTCATATTGTCTCATTTGGATCTAACTGATCCAAGTATCCCAGTTGAAACAGTTCAATATTTGCCAGCAAAGCCTCCGGTATTCACACAAGCAGAAATAGATGCAGGTGCCAATGCATTCATGAAGATCGGCCCATCCGGTTACATGTATTGGGATAAGACCCAGATGTCTAGTGGTGGCATCAAACAGATTAATGCAGGACCAGGTATTTCAACTACTCCGATTGGCCAAATCAACGATACTGGTTCTGTTCGTGTTGATATGGCAGCTTTGCCCGTACAGGTTCCAGACGTATTCAGTGATTACGTCATGCTACAGGATGCGAACAACACTTTGTATCGCAATACTTTGAACACTGTAAGCTTGAATCTTCCTAACGTCACAGTAGTTGATCCACAATATGGATCCGATGACCCACATCCAGCTCGTGGTCAGCTTGGAACCCCATATCGTACAATTAATCGTGCAATTCAATCGCGTCCCGATGATATCACACAAATTAGTTCGATCCTATTGTTGCCTGGTGAGTATGTAGAAAATGTGATGATTGATCGTGCTAACATTCAGATTCAAGGACTCTTGGGTCCCGAACAAACAACAATTAAGGGCGAGATCACGTTTGATGCGTATCAGTATGGTCAGAATGTTTTGCGTGGTATCAATTTTGATATATCTGCAATGCCAACAGTTCCTGATCGTATTTTGACTGCTATCACGGGCATTGGTGAACTCACAGTTGAAAATTGTTATTTCTATCGTGAAGGAACCGACTATAAGCGTTTGCTAGAGATTGTTCGTTTTGCTGGAAATCAACAGGACGCAGTTGTATTCAACAATTGCCGTTTCCATGGTATTATCTATAACGATTTCAACTTCGATGTTTCGAACGAATATGAAGATGGTAATGTTATCATCACAAATACTGTTGGTTCTGAAACATACATGCTCAGCGTTGTTACTGGTCCTAACTCGTTAACTAAAATTACCAATGCCAATTATATGTGTCAAGTAAGACATCTGGGTGGTACTCTAGAACTTGCTAACATTGGAATGATGCAGGGTGATTTCGCAGATGAAATATGGGATGCAATTGATCCAGAAGTTGATGATCCAGAGGACATGGGCAACATTCGTATTGGTGTGTTAAGTACCGCAAATACGAATGCTAGAAATCTTTTGATTATGACCAACGTAAGCATGGGCTTCACAGGATCCTATTACAAGTATAAGGCTAGCTCAATCACCAAGACCGGTACATGCCAGTATTCCTTTAACAATGTAGATCGTATGCCGCGTCTAGATACTATCAATGGTACGAGATACAAATACGGTGGAACACCAGGTGTTGATATTCCTGAAACCGTACACACGGAGACTCAAGTGAGTGGAACATTCGACGCATATATTAGTCGTTCTCGTACTTGGGATCTTAAACTAACAGGAAACGCAACGATTAATTTGGTTGAGGATTTCTATGCCACTGATACTTATATCCCTGGAGCGTATGCAAATAGTGTAACAATTCTAGTACGTCAGGGCGCATCAAACTTCACCGTAAGTTTTGCAGCTTCAGGTGGTATTATTTGGCCGGATGGTGCGGGACAACCCGCAATGGCTAGTGGTCCTGATAAAGTATCACTCTATACGTTCCTACGTGTAGGTTCAACTTGGATGGGTTCACGTACATTTAATCAGGTATAAAATGAGAGATGGTTTCTTTTTCCGTGCATTACGTATGGGCAATAGTTTGGACTCATACGTGGGTCAGTTTTGTAATGTAGAGAATGGGCTAGTTAATGACGTCCACTCTCTTAACCAAGGCAGAACCGCTAAGGCTTTCTATGGACAAGTTGCACAGAAATATACCGGTCCTGATGCTGAACCAGAAATAATTATGTTTCGTTGGTACCGAAACACATTGAACAAGTCTTTGAGTCTTATTGTGGTATGTTCAGATGGCTCACAAAATGCACCATCCGGTTCCGTACAAATGACTCTTTCCGGATTCAATGCAAGTTCTACACTTGAGGAAACAAACGGCACTGTAACTAAAAATGGTGGTACCTATACTGCGAATCTATCATGGTCCAGTGTTTTAACGGCTGGCTTTGTAATATCGAATGTGGATTTATCCGTTATCGATAACATTGCGATAAATTTTATCTCAATGAGTGGTGTGAGATATCTCAAAGTTCAAACACTCCCCAATACATTCGTTCGTGTAAAATATGATAAACTCCCAATTCTTCGTACACCATCATTGGTTTCTAATTGTGAGCGATTTGTATATCCGGATGGGCAAGCATACATCGTAAATACAGCTCAGGAATTAGCTGATGCGATTGCGACAATTACACCACCAACCCAAAGTCAGATTTTCGCACAATGGGGACGTTTTGCTGGTAATGACTGGTATCCAAGTGGTACCACACCTGGCGGAGAAGCCGCAAGCTGGGTGTATGATCAAAATTTAGATCGCATCAGTACAACTGTTAACTCATCCAATTACATTGGTTTTGTGAGTCTAGAGGAACTAGCCTACTATGAGTTCATTGTTCGCATGTCGTCTGATAACGCTGACGATGATCAGATCAGTATGGTTATCGCGTATGCTTTGAATGAACAAAACATACCTTGTTCACTGACAATTGTTCGTAATAATGGCGGTTGGCTATTCCCGGGGAGGTCATGGCTACTAGTGGAATTTGTAGGAAATACCCCGACAGTCATTATCGATGCATCAGATGCAATGCCTAGGGTATTTCAGAATCCTGATGAACAAGGCTGGGCTGCATCATTACAAACGGTTGTTCGAGTCAAACGTGTTAAAAATCATGTTACTCTCCAATGTAGTGAATTTGGTTCAGAAACGTTATCCCCGGCAAGCACGATTGAATATGATATCCCAGAGAACTCGCTCTACTATAATAAGAAACCATATGGTGTTTCCTGTTTCAGTCAACAGAACAGCACGTATGATATTCTGTTCTTCGAAGGTGGATTGAATCAAAATTTGATCTGGGATGTAACTCAGACTCCTCCTCTTGCGTATGTTTATGAAAACGGAACATGGACGCCAAATCCATCCCTTGATATGTTTTGGGAAGTGGGCGAACCACGCACAATGGAAAATCCTCTAACTGAAAAGACTTATTATTTGGACGGTACGACAATATCACAGGTATAGTCCATTTGTATCTGATTTAATAACATAACTTAGCTTGCAACCTCACCAGTGTAAATATCAGTGAGCAGTTTTTGTAAGTATAGGTTTCGTGTTATGGCAGTAATACCGTTTCCCTTAGCTACTCAGGCTAAACGTAATAGTAGACAAAAACTTAAATTGGAGTCACCTCACGTCACTCATAACCGACTTGTTTTGGGAGGTTGGAATTTTGAGTGCACTCGTTGTGATGCGCAAATAACTTTTGACACCACAGCTATGGTGTTCAGAAAGCTGGAATTCTATTGCACAAGTTGTGGTGCCCTTCATACGGTATCGAATCCTGCTTTTGTAGCACCTCCCGCTCCAAAGAATAAATAACAACATATGCAAGTTTCATCAGGAGCGCAGGAAAAATGAGTACAATCGACAAATACGGCATTCAGTATGGTACTGGTGAATTGTTCCCACTTAACGATCAAGGTCGCGGTACTGAGTCCCCAGAAGAAGTTACACAGCGTCGCAACCGCGGTGGTCAGGGCGAAGCACCTGTTACCGGCGGATCAACAGGCGGTGGTGAGATCGATCCTAATAACCCAAATTGGGGCCAGGACCTTTTGAATTCAATTCACATGGCTAATTTGGGCACAGGCGCAGGCGTTTATGCACGTCGCGAATCAAACACATTCTATTTTAAATCTATCCACGGTGAAGATAGCATCACTGTTCGTAGCACACCAGAAGGTATCTTCATTGGTGGTTCAGCTACGGCTTGTTTGCCTCCTATGGATCAATATTTTGCCACTGAAGCTGAGTTCGAAGCTTCTGATTGGGGCAAATACTTGCGTATTAAGGCTGACGGCACTGGTCTAGAATACGTTGACGTTCAGGGTGGATCCGGTACTATTGTTACTGAAGATTCCACAAGCGTTACCCTAACCGGTGACGGCGATGCTGCAACTCCATTGAAGGCAGAAGTTGCTATTTCTGCAGATGCGAATAATGCTCTTTCTGTTAATTCAGATGGTCTATTTGCTGTTATGGGTGCAGAAGGACCAGCTGGTCAGGATGGCGCGGATGGTGCAGACGGTAAGTCCGCATATGAACTAGCTGTTGAATCTGGCTTTGTTGGCACCGAAGCAGAATGGCTTGCATCGCTTAAGGGCGAAAAGGGTGACCAGGGCGAAGAAGGACCACAGGGTCCTGCTGGTACAACACTTGAATTCAAGGGCGCTGTTGATAATTTCGCAAATCTTCCACAGACTGGTAATAACGAAGGTGATGCTTGGATCGCAGGTTCCCACGTTTATGTTTGGACTAATGGTGCATGGGTAGATGGCGGCGAAATCAAAGGCGAAAAGGGCGATAAAGGTGACAAGGGAGACAAGGGCGATACTGGTGATACTGGTGATACAGGTGCTGCTGGAAAGTCTGCTTATGAAGTTGCTGTCGATGCTGGATTCGTTGGTACTGAAGCCGAATGGCTAGCTTCGCTCAAGGGAGCAAAAGGTGAGCAGGGCGAACAAGGTATCCAGGGCCTGAAGGGCGATAAGGGCGATAAGGGCGACAAAGGTGATACTGGTGACACCGGTGCTGGTGTTCCTGTAGGCGGTACAACTGGGCAAGTTCTTGCTAAGAGCTCTAATGCCGATTTTGCTACTCAGTGGATCAATGCAGGGTCTGGTGGTGCTTCTAAGTTCACGGATCTCTCTGATGTTCCACAGGCATACACTGGCCAGGCAGGTAAAGTTCTAGCTGTTAATTCAGGAGCTACTGGTCTTGAGTTTGTAACTGGTGGCGGAAGTGCATCACTTGACGTAAAAACATTTAGAATTAATTTCGCAGGAGCAAATGCATCTGATACTCAGGATGTGCCTGAAGGCTGGTTGGTTGAATTTAGTGGTGTTAACAATTCCGCTATGAAAGTTACAATGGATACAGCTCGTCCAATAGTTTCAGTTGTGGCTTATGGTTATCAACCATCTATTGGCGCTCCTAATCCTATAAATGCTGGGTTCAGTAAGAAAGTCCTAGACAGTAACATTTTCTTCACAAGTATTCATGGTAATGTTTTTGCTATGGCTGGTGGTGTAGCCGCTTCGCCAATGGGCGCAGCCAGTGGTAGCTATTGTATCATTGAAGTAACATTACGTTAATAGGAGTTGAATATGGCTTTAGTGTTGCCAGCGCGTTGTCTAGTGGGTAATTTAACAATACTATACCCACTAGAATACAATGATGATTCAGCTAATCCTGCTTACAATGCCGCCTTTAAATGGGCGGCATCAATCGAAGTATTCCCCCAATCTCTTGGTATTCCTACTGAAAAATGGTCATATAATTATGATATTAATGATGTTGAAGTGGGTGATTGGCTTTTTAGTTCAGATGATGGTAAGGCATTAAAGCTTGTAGAAATCACATCGATTGATAACACGGTTCTACAAGTAGTATTAGAGGATATTGGTTCTTACAATGCAATGTGTGATATTTCATTGCAATTAGATGGAACTATTCCTGATGGTCCTTGTGTAATTTTCACTTTAGATAGTTTTGGATTACCAGTTCTTGGACCATTGTCTTCGGGTATTTTTCAAGATATTGCTCAGGACAATCTAGTTGCTCGCTTTAATCATATTGCTAATTATGACATGGGAAGTGGCGATGGTTCCTCTACTCTTGAGGAACTCCCGACGGGATCTTATGACGCTGGTGCAGTCATGGGATGGCAGCCAACTGAAACTCTTAAGGACGAAGCTATTAGTGATCTGAACGTAATGTTCAGAAAAATCCTTCCCGACGCTTACAACAATTTGTCTGACACAAAAGCATTCTTCAGCGAAGATGATAAAAATGGTCGTAAATTTGTTCTTGCAGCTGGAACGATCGAGCATTTCGATTCCTCATATGCTCCAGTAGCCGGAGATATAGTTGAAGTAGCAGGTTTTACAACTGCCACAACTACAATCGAATCCGCACAATTTGCTAATGGACAACGAACCCTAGCAGTTGCTGGTCCCGGCCATATTGGTAAACTAACTTATAGTGTGAACGGAACTCAACGCGCTGAGAAGACGTTGTCATGGGCTTCCAACGTCGGCAATAATGGTGGTCTAAACATTTTATCCGATCAAGAAGTTACTGAACATAAAGATGTTTGGAAAGCTCTATCAATCCAGTTAACCGGGCCATTCGGTGATGGTTCAAACCAGCTGAAGTTAACTCATTCAATCTCCGGAACTCTTACAAAGAATTTCGTAGTTGATGAAACAAATAAAGTTCCAACGATCACTAGTGTTAGTTTGGGTAACGCTGGATCAACTCCGGAGCTAAAAGTAATTAGTGGTATCCCACACTATTATAGAAATCTTTCCGAACTGTTCATGCTCACAATGACCGGTACTAATTTGGTTTCTCGAACCTATCCGCTAGAGGATATTATGGGTGTTGAACTTGAGTTCACTAATCCATTCAACACTAGCTATGATGCGGCAGACTTGACTTCGACCCCATTCGTAATCGATGCGGGTCCAATTAACGCAACAAATAAAATCATTGGTTTTGATATCATTGGTCTTCCTGAAGAAGAGCAACCGGTACGTGAAGCATTTGAAAGCAAGATAATCGCTTATGCTAATAATAGTTTCCGTACAATCACACGTGATACAAATCAAACTATTCTGGTTTATGATGGTGATGGTCAGTTCATTGCTGAAACCCCATCCTCTAATAGCATGAACTATGGGTTGAAGCGTCAAGCAATGCCTACAGGTAGAACCCCTGTATTGGAGGCAATCGATTGGGCTACTGATTATGATAGTTCAACAGGTGGCGATACTAAAGCTCATGAAGCTGTTATTGCTGGTGGTGTAATCAAGCATTCTAAGACGAATTATTCAGTTGGATATTGGCCAGCTGGTCCTGATTACTCAACAAAGTCTGACACCCAATACATTAGTTTCAAGACCCAGCTAAAAAGTAATCGTTTACGTTTGTCAATTGATGGAACATTTGAGGGAATCTCTATTATGCTTCCTGGTATTACAAACGAAATGCCTAATGCGATAAATGGATGGTGGAACGGATCTAAGCAGGCTGACTTCCCTCAGACTCTTTGGCCTGGCCATGCATTGGCGAGTGATGGTTGCCTAGTAAGTTCATCGAACGGAATATATGAATTTACATTCGGTAACATTAATAGCTCAAGCGCAACCGAACATATGGTGTTTATACGATTCGAATTGATCGCAGGACAATCCATTTCAGTTCTACAACTTATTGAATCATAAGGAGCGGCAATGTCGAATATTGATGTATCACAAAAAGTAGACTTGCTCTGGAAAAAAGCATTATTTGGTGTTTCACAAACTGGTGTTGATAAGTCAGTTTATGAAGAACTGTCGCATTCTTCAATCTCGGTTCGTGCTACTGAAATTTGGCGTGAGGATGACAAAATCCTCATTCCAGCACAAGCGGTTTCAGAAGTTGTTGAACAAGTAAGTTTGCGTTTGGTTCCCGAGCAGAACTCAATCGATGGTTCGGTTTGGGTAGCTGTTCGTGCCTTTGCAAGTGGTATTACCGCCGAAAATAGACTCAAAGATTTCATTAGTCCTCGTGTTGACCCATCATTTGAGGTACAAATATATTCGGATTCCGCTCGTACGCAACGAATCCTAAATAGCAAAATACAAACAACTTGGGTATTTGATTACGAAAGTGGTATCCTATGGCTACCAAATGCAGATGCTGAAAACCCACTAACCGAAGTATATTTGGATGGTTTCCGATATATCGGCGAGAAGGGTATGAACCCAACATTTAGCGGTGATGTTATCGATGTATTGGGCCCATTGGAAAATGGAAACTTCAATGATGGTTATGTTCCAAATTTCCAGTCCGGTGTTACAAAGATTTCCGAAGCTATTAATTCAATTAACATTGCTGTCAAAGACTTTATCCCAGCAAGTCCACCGCCGCTATCAGAACAGTACATGGTTGTTCCCGGAGCTACAAACACACTGGATGATGCGAATCTAGTTCTTGCAGAAGGCTTCACAGACGCTTCCGGCACATTCCCAGTTAAGCCAGTCGCAGGTAACGTTGTACCGAAGATCGTAGGTATGAATGTTGAATCTAGTTTTGTTGGTCCGTTCGGTGATGGGCGTCAAGGAACACTAGCCGTAATGTTGAATCAGGAATCCGTTGGATCGCGCGAGCTTTCAGTCGGTGATGATACTGGCGTTTATGGAAAACTTTATATCAACCAAGAGACAACCTATGGTATGGCAATGGCTAGTTTCTGGGAAGTCATTACAGCTAAAGCAGTTGGTCTAGAATTTGCTCCTGGTTTGAACTCTTTGTACTTGAGTCACTCAATCACAGGTGATTCAAATTATGTATTTTTGGTAAATGATAGTTCAGCTGAATTGCCGGTGGTCAACAGTGTTGGCATTAGACCGATCAATGAAGTATTGGTTTATTCAAGTGGTATCCCACATTACGGGCGTGATACACGTCTTGCGTTATCCGCAAATGTTGATAACCTAGCAACTGATCTTGCTTTGGATACGCGCAACGTCGTATTCAGCACAGAAGGCGCATTTGCTGGTCCAGCAGTATGGGCTTACCCTGGTGCTAATGGTCTGCCATCGGTTCTTACCAAGGCAACTAATTACCAAGTTGAAGATGTTATTTTCAATATTTCCGATTATGATGATACTGTTGAGCATGGTTCGGTTAGAATTACAGCTACTGGACAAAATGCTAATGGTTCTCACGAACTACAAAGTACACAAATTATTAACTTCATGCGTGGTGGATCCTCACAAGGAATGTCTCCGGTTAACGAATCAGGAATTGCCATTGTTAACCTCGGTGCATTCGATGAAGGTACTCCACTTGACGCAATGCGCATAGCAATGGCAAATGGCGCAACACCTGCTTGGAATGGACTTCTAGAGGCTTGGGATTCAACACTTGAACTTCCAGCACATGAAGCTGCAATAGTTGGTGGAGCTATCCGTTTCACTCGTGAAAATTATGCGAACTATTTGCCTGCGGGTCCAGATTACTCAAATAAGCTATCCACGCAATATGCGACATTTGCGATTCAACGACGCAATGTAAGTTTGATGAATATCGAGATTGAAGGAAAGTATTCGGGTCTACAAATTGCTTTGCCCGGTCTAGCAAATCAGACTTTGGCTCCTAATGGATGGATGGATTGTTTCAGTCCATATGCGGGTTATGGTGTTCCGGGTCGTGAAGTTCCTGCAGGTTGTGCATTGAATCGTGCGGCTACTGGTGGGTCACAAACTGTGACTGCGACATTCGGCTACGAGAGTAGTTCAAACAGTACAAACAATGTGATCCTAGTTAGATTCAAACTTCTACAGGGTGATAAGATTACCGGACTACGTTTTAGCGGAGTTAGCCAATGACATTGAATCACGAAAATAAAGTAGATTTGCTTTGGAAGAAACACAAAGGTGTAGCTTCCACAGCTTCTAATAAAGAACATTCTAACGAACGCTATCGTAGCTCAACTCCAATCTTCCAGCGTGATTTCTGGGCTGATTCGGATTTGATTCCACGTACCGCTCCTAGTGCATCGACGGTTACGGGTAACGAATTGTGGGCAGAAGTTATTGCTCCTCGTCGTCGCGCAAGTGCGGTTCAAATGCTTCCAGATACAGCGTCATCCAATACGGCTTGGGTTGCAGTTCGCTTCTTACAAAACGGATTAGATGAGTCCAATATTATTCGTAATTGGGTACCTGATACTTTTGATCGTTCATATACGATTACTGTTTGGGCCGGCAACCCATATGCCAATACAGGAGATGCTCCGGTTCGTTTGACTCCAACTATCACTGATCGTGAATGGGAATTTGATTATTCCTCAGGCGTTCTGGTATTCCCAAATGGCATCCCACCTATTGCTATTCAGCGTGGTATTTGGATTGAAGGTTGGACTTATATCGGTGCTATCGGTCGTGAAACAGATGAATCCGGTGCTGCAAACGGTAGCAAGATTCGTACATTCACATTTACAACCGCACAAATAGCAGATGGCGCATCAGTCGATTTCACTTTCCCTACAGGGGGTAAATGCACTCTAGTTGAGGCAAAAACTTCTGTTCCCGCAACACTAGAATGCCATGCAATTTCCTCACGTACTGATTCTAATCCATATCGCTTTATTTCCATTCAATCACATCTAGTTGATGATGGATCTTATATTGTCGGAGGTCAGAGATATTACGGTGAGCGATTCATCCAACTGATAAATATGCAAGACACAACAAGTGATGTAACATATTGGCGCGTGTATAATAATTCGGGTGTGCCGAGCACAGTTTCAGTAATTGTGAAAGTTGCGTAAGCCATAAATACACAAAATTAACCAACGAGGTACACTAATATGACTACTATAGCAAAAGAAGGTTTGACATATATGATTCCGGGAACGGATGAATTTGGTAAACCAATTGATGAAGCTAATTGCCTTGCAACAAATCTTCTTAATGACCTTCTAACCAATGGTTTTGAAGAAGTAGCAAAAGACGGACCTTCCATTGCAGCATCTAAGAAAGTTATTTTGCGTCCAAAGATTGAAGTTGATCCAAATTGGCAATCTGATCCTTGGCACATTTATTTCGAAGTTAAGGGAAATGCAATTATTAAGAATCCTGCAAACTTAACTCAGGAAATCACAGTTGCAGATCGCGGTCTTTATATGCGCGTTGGTTCCCCAACCCAGCTTCCTAATATTGCTGGAATTTCAACTGGTATACCTGAATATCCAATTATTCCACAGCAATATTATACTTTGACACCGGACCAACTTACATCTGCTGGTAATATTACCAATACATATCCGAGAGTTAGTACAAAGACTCCAATGACATACCAACTTGCAATTTATAATCGTGGATTTGCATTTGTTGCTTGGCCGCAAGTCTTTACTGAAGATTTGAAATTTACAACTGTATTCACGATTCAACGTGGTGTAGGCTGTGATGGTTCGGTTCCATCGACTGGGCAGAAGCCATTGTATTTGGTAACAAACGTAAGTGCTACGGGAAGTCAAGTTTATTCCGGATCCGCAACTGGTTGGAATATTGATGGGCCTCGTACTGCTTGGTTCTATAATGTGATTCGAGAAGTAGATACAACTGCACCATTACCAACATGGCAAAGTATGACCGGCAATGGTTCACCATCTATTAATGATGGACCGGGTAATCCAATCAATCAGCCTGGTAATTATGCTCTGAATTATACTCCTGCTGTTATTAGTGATCCACGTGAACTTTTGGGTCAGTCTTTGAATTATTTTCCAACACGTTGGAGAACCCCAGTAACCAACGATAATAACGAATATATTCTAGTATTTCCGTTTGGTCTATGTACTGATCGTTTTGCATTTAGTGAAGAAATTGATCTCATTGCAGTATCCAAAGCAGATGCATACCAAAGTGAACAGATAGTCCCAGTTGATGTTTATGGGCAGAAGCGATCTTATATTGCTACAAGCTCAAACAACCAAAATGTGAATAACGACTCGGGTATTCGTGTTTTTGTTCTTAAGACTGAAGATGATCAGAATGGTGGCTAATTTTGGCTTTTGAATATGAAGATAGTGATGGCAACAGATATCCACCGGATGATCCTCCGGTGGACACGCCTATCTACATTTATCCAGATCCAGTATTACCATATTTTTGTCATGGTCGAAACACTAGAAATGCAAGTGCCGGCTATAAACCAAATACATATTGTAAGAAAGATATTACATACTGGAAAAACGACAAATATATTAATATAAAACGACCGTGTAAATCAAATGTGATTACAGTTGATTTTGTTAAGCGAGTTTGTAATACAAATGTATTGGCAACAAATCTTATTGAAAGATCATTTACCAATTATAAAAGTTGCAGGATATCAGATCGATTTAACGACACTATTGGTAAACATTTTATTTGTGGAAGTTTGCCCAGAACTATAAACTTAATAAAAGTCGATCTAGTAACAGGCAAAGTATGTCGTAAAGTAGAACCTGATGCGATCGTTAATCTTCGACCATGTCGTAAAATTATAAAATGGACAATTGATCCCGTAATAGGCAAGTGGCGTGGTAACAAATGCTATGTAGCATACAGTCCAAATATATATACTAATAAACCGTGTTTGAATTTACCAGTTGGGCATTTGGAAGATTTCAAGATCTTTACTCATGTATGTAAGAATCCAGGGTTTATTGAAAATGAAATGGTACCTGCAAAATTCTGGTGTCGAGTTTCAATGGTTGGACCACAGGCGCCTGTAATTAATAAAACAGTTGCCCCTCGTCTACAAACATATACTTGTCATAAAACAGAAGTTTATGTGTTGGTACCACAAGGAAACAAAGTATTTTGTGGTTTCAGAAATGTAATTGCTAATACTTTTACTAGTACAGCGACAACTTGTCGTATGACATCTAAAATCTATTGGGCTACTGATTTAAAGGTACGTAGATTTAATTGTGGTATTATAAAGTTGAGTACATATGCTGGAATTACATACGGGCGAACATTCGGTGGTCGTCCATATGTAAATGGATTTACACGAGTTTCGGGGCGTATGATTGGTAAGCTGTCAAACCCTTAACTAAATAGGATAAACAAACGTTTGGAGATACTTTAATGGCCGGATATTCCTATGGCGAATCTACATTTACCGATCCTACTGTGATGGGCAATGCAATTGTTAGTAATTTTAAGAACGGCAATAGTATTGGATGGTTTGAAACATTACTCGATGTTGATGGCACAACAAAGCGCGTCATACTTTTAAAATCAACAGGAGCAATTGACAGTGTTGTAACTACGGATGCCACACAATCATATCGCTTGCTAATTACATTCACAAAGACAGGCACCGCTTACACCGAAATGACGATACATTTCGGTGATAGTGGTCAATTGGTTCCAAATCCTGGTGATACGGATGTATTGATTCAGCAGGGCACACCAGTAATGACTGTGTTTAATAACGCAAATCGTCCATCAGTAAACACTGAGTACAATTTTAGAATTACACTTACTGATCGTGGTTGGGCTCTTGCTGTATGGCCTACTGCTCGTGTTAATTCACGTCGTAACAATTTTATTGGTGTGATGCAACGACCAGTAAACCCTACAAATGGCGAACCAAACATTGGAAGTGCAAAGCCTATATTCGCACTTTGGCATGGTGCTAATTCCGTTGAAAACTATTTTTCATGGGGCGTAGTACGTGAAGCAGACGTATCTGCAAGTGTTGCAAACGGTACAACTGATTCTGTTTCTCGCTATAACATGTATCGTATTAGCTTGGATTGGTCTCATCCAAACTTGTTTGATAACAACTCACATGTTGTTAAATTCCCTTATGGTCTAGCAACACGACGTCATTTGTATTTGGATGAATTGGATTTGATTTGCTTTGTTAATGCTGCGGCATTTGCTTCACAACAAGATGTTAAGATTACGATGTATGCGGAAGATTCTGAACGCAAATATAAAACCACATGGGGCGATGTTTCCTATGGTGATATTATTCAGAGTGGACAGATATATACTCAGGTTCCACGTGTTACTGCTGGTACACGTTTAGGTATCCTATCTGAAAATGGTGGTATTACTACCCCGTAATGAGAGGCTGATATGCCATTTCTTAATATTGGTAATCTAAATTTATCTGGTAAACTAACTGTGGAGCCCTTATTTCAAGGGCCCACTTTTAGTCTTTCCGAAACATCAAAATTAACTTCCACTGCTAGAACATTCGGTTATGTATTATCAATGACTTCATCGACTTTGGCAGTTGGAGCTTATGCTGCCTCAACAGTAAGTACATACGAATTGGTTGATAACAAATGGACTAAAATTTCGGATATTGTTAAGACTGGGCGTTTTGGAGCTAAAGTTGCTGTTACGGACGACTGGCTTGCGATCAGTGATAACCCTGTCAGTGGCAACGGAACTGTTTGGATTTATAAACGTAATGGTGCAAGATCTTGGGGTACTACCGAATTTGCAGTTCTTTCTGCACCTGTAGGAACAACCGGGAATGGTTTTGGTGCTTCAGTAGCATTGGATGGAAATACCTTAGTTGTAGGCCATCGTCAAGCCAATAGTATTGGTGGGGTGCATGTTTACGTTTTTAATGGAACATCTTGGGTTATTGAAGGAAACTTTTTAACAGTTAACGCTTCTGAGGTTAGAGCATCAACTAGTCAGAATTTAGGTTCAGAAGTTTCGATTGATGGTGACCTTCTTATTGCAGGCGGCCCGGGTGATACTTTGGGTCGTGGTAATGGTGTTGCATTTGTTAGTAAACGTACTGGGACTAGTTGGTCTGCCCCTGTTGTTATCAAGCCCACGACTACGTTCTTGGATGGATTTGGCTGGACAGTCAAAGCGAAAAATAATTATGTTCTAGTTGGCGCACCATATGGCAATGCATCAGAACGAATTCCAGGACGTGCATTTCTTTATGATTGCACTGGGGCTTTGCCTGTACTTGAGGAAACCTTTACGGTCCGTACTGATCGTTCTACGCTCATACAAGATACACTCATGACAACCAACGACAGCTTCGGTTGGGCTGTAGATATGAATAATGATCATTCAGTAGTTTTGGTAAGTTCACTTAACCGAAACAGTCGTGGCATTGTCTACGCTTATGAAAAATTCAATAACGTTTGGGGGCCATCAGCTTTGCCCGATAGTGCAATGTTACCCAATCCACAAGTTTCCAATGGTAGATTTGGTTCTGCTATTGGTTTCACCAGTTCTGGTGCTGTCATCGGGGCGTATGGTGCAAATGCGTCCTACTGGTTCAAATAACCAGTAGGAATTTTACTCTAAACCTAACAAGGAAAAATCATGACTAATTTGATCGAAAATAACCTTAATGTAACTCCTTCTTATACAATCCCATTTAAATCAGTAGATACTTTGGTTAATGCGGATACCACATATGGATATGAAATTACAACATTTGAAAATAAAGCAATCATATCCAAATATGGCAAATATGATGTCGATTATTATGAAAATGATGGGGCAAACTGGATTAAGAAACAAACAATCACTGGGGCTAGAAACATAGGCACTAAGGTGGCGTTCAATGATGAATGGTTAGCTCTTTCAACAATGGTTCCAGGAACAGATGTCGGCTTAGGCACAGTCGAGATGTATCATTTTTCAAATGATGAATGGGTGTTTCATTCGCAACTTGCCGCTCGCTGGATTCCAAATACTCCACCAACCCCTGCTTTTTATCAAAGCGGATTTGGCTCATCGTTAGCTTTTGATGGCGACACGTTATATGTGGGTAATAGTGTTATTGATGTATATGGTGCAACTACACCTAATATTGGCGGGATAAAGACTTATACATTTAATGGAACAACTTGGGTTGAAGGTTCTAGTATTATTCCTCCAGTTGACCAAACATCTGATATAAAACGATATGCTACAAAAATGGTAATAGATGGTGATCTATTAGCTGATGGTCGTTATCAAAACACTATTAGCAACTATTATACCCCTGGTCGTGTTTATATTAGTAAACGTGAAAATGGTGTATGGGGAACTCCTATTTTCATTGATCCTCCAGTGGGTAAAGAACGTGGTTTCGGATATAGTATTGCGGTTTCTGGTAACTTAGTATTTGTTGGCACACCACGTAGTATGAATACCGATATACCAAATGGCAGCGTTTTCATTTATGACTGCTCTGGAGTTTCACCGGTCTTAGTACAAACATTGGAACGTGATGCGAAAGAAGAATTCGGATTTGGAATAAAAGTCAGTAAAGATGGGCAGTATCTAGCTATTGTATCTAGACAATACGGTAATCCAGAAGCTAAGGCCGGAAATCAACTTACATTTCCAATAGGAAAAGTTAGTATCTTTAAAAAGAATAGTACTGGTCTTTTTGGCGTACAACCGATTCAAATGGTTCGTCCATTTGATATGACTGGTAAAAATTCATTTGGTATTTCAATAGCATTTTCTAATGATTCGCTTTTGGTTACAAATTATAGCACAGGTGCTATTTCTGTATTCAAATAATGACTTTTTAGCTCAGACTCCGTATATTGGGTTACATAATCTAATATACGGAGTTTTTTATGACTGAACAATATTTGAATCAATATCTGGGCTTTGTCGATGCTGTGACTAGCGACGCATCTAAGAGCAAAGAAGCTTTCATCGCTCGAATTGAAGAACTATATGAGCAGGGTTGTGATGTTTCCCGTCTCAATACTGCGGCTGCTGGGCTATCGGCGGAAGCAGGTGAGTTCCAGGAAATCGTCAAAAAGATCATGTTCCAGGGTAAGCCGTATAATGCGGATAATGTTTTTCATATGAAACGCGAGCTTGGCGATGTTATGTGGTATTTCGCACAGGCTTGTATGGCTCTCAATTTGGATCCTTATGAGATTGTTGATGAAAACATCCGCAAGCTTGAAGCACGTTACCCGGGCGGAAAGTTTGAGATTGCACGAAGTGAAGTGCGCAAAGAGGGCGACCTTTAATGGTAAAAATCCGTAAAGGATTTCGAGCCACCCGCACATGGGGGTTTACGGGTTTATACTCGTATCCCCATGCTTTGCCTTGTGTTTGTGGTGATGGCGAACCACACCATCATAACGGCTCCGTACTTGAGGTGCCTGAATTTATCATTGGTGAACATGGTGTTCCTGAGAAACTTGTTTACTTGGATAAATCCGGAAACCCAGTTGTCACAGGGGATGAAACTGATCCTTATGTACCAGGAAGGAAGTGGACCTAATGCATCCGTTTTTTGACCCCGTAACTATGAGTGATGATGAACTTCGAGATAAGTTGGATTCACTGAACAATCGCTTATGGGCAGCACATGCAATGGGCATGAGTAGCGATATGCGAGAACAGCTACAGATGCTCATAGAGACGATTGAAACAGAAGTTCAGCAACGCTTTGCAAATTCAATGCAGAAAGCGTGGGATGATATGTTCCCGGACGTTATTGAATCGGAACCCGATTTAAAACCGCAAGTCGATGCGAAAAAGAAACGTCCGACTGTTGGTAACAAAAATATTGAAGAGCAGGAGAAGCCGCGTGTTGCTCCTGCGTTCAACAAGGTATACAAGAAGAAATGATACCAAAGCACCCGCATTCAATAAGTGTGAATCATAGCGCATTTGTTGGTAATGCGGGTGTTCATTCCATCCGTTCAGATGTCGAAGAATGGCTTGATCATCATACCCCGGATTGGAACCATATTGTTCATGGACCATTAGGTCTCGTGCATTTCATCCGTTTCGAGTTTAAGTCGGATGCAGAAGTCATCCTTTTTAAATTAGCCTGGATGTAAGAAATAAGTAGTTTTTTCTAACACTTACGTTTATAAATACAAATGCAACAGTGTGAGGACACCTTAATAGGCTGCTCAAAGTTTTCATACAACGTTGTAAGGCTGGCCAGCCAAACACATTCTTTTTGCTGTTGGATCTCTCCAACAGGTAGTTTTTCAATTGATATTTAGGCACACTCGTAGTATGCTGGGTCAAGTACTCACATATATGGTAAACTCATGACTGAAGAATATCCCGAATTTATTGTTAAGCTAAATCTTACTTTTAAAGCGATTCGTGTTTTGGATAATCGTTTAATCCCCACAACATGGAAAATTCACACCGAAGTCATCTACGACGAGGAAGCACAGGAATCTGTCGATTTCGATGTTGAAGTGAAAACCACAATCGGCAAAATTAACTATTGGTTAGATAACTTAGTTTCGGGAAGTTTGATTTTCAGTCGCGATAATGACTGGACATATATGAGTTTCTTCGATGAAGATGGGCGTTGCACGGCAGGCAATGTTGTCACGATTACACCAGAGGATCCAACTGACGACCATCTAGCTGAAATCATTCACAGTAAATTCAATGCATTCGGCGGTGATCATATTCAATTTGGTATTGTTGAACTTGAAAGTGACGATACTACTGGGTTGTCATTCATGTTCACAGGTGATGGCCAAATGAATTTGCCGTTTATGGAAGAATGGGTTGGACCCCATGCATACTTTGATCGTCCTTGGTGGGCGCGTGATGATGGCTCCACATATGACGTTATCCCCCCAGAGGATGCAGATCTAAGCATTAGACCTGAGAGTTCCATTGATTTGGATTTTATTCGTGCGCGTTTCCGTAAGCAGATGGGTATATCCGGAAATATCGTACGACCAACGTTTAAGCCGGAAGTCATTAAGGGTGAATCCAAATAATGACTTTATTGAAGGATTTCAAACGTTTATTCAATTCGTTGAAAACGTTCAATTATAAAGTTGAATTGCCGACGCAAGCGGTATTATCATACCATTATGATACTGGGTTCGATCTTCGTTCCCGCACGAGTATTTGGCTTAAAACCAATGCAGGAAATGACAATTGGAAAATGCACATACATGATTACGATGATATGGCTCGACCGCTTTGCGACCGAAACATGCGAGTAACATTCATGTTCAACAGCCAGCGCGCTGCCGTTGGTTTCAAAAAGGAATTTGGAGGTCGGGTGTGATAGAATTATCCAACCGCACGATTGATGAATATGGTAATGTGATCTTTGATGTGGCAGATTTATTTCCGCTTATCGTCAAGGGATACGACGTCACAAAATTTTTAGTCAATGATAGTCCAGAAGTTGAACAGTTTCGTGCAACTTGCAAACTGTTGGATAATGAAGATCTTTCCCTTCAAACATATACGAGACCTGAGGGGTCAATTCAGGACCATTTGGATAAGTTCCGTAATCGTTGGTTCATGCCGGATCGTTATCGCACACTAAGTTTGCGAGTGTGGCTCAATGGCAAATGTAAGACCCAAGAGGAACGTCAACGTGTTGACGAAGAATTAAAAGTATTCGAAAAATACGAATTGGAAATGATGCTTAAATCCCTAATATATCTAGTGGATATTTTTGTTGAGCATAAAATAGTATGGGGAGTAGGACGTGGTTCCTCTGTTAGCTCATACGTCTTATACTTGATCGGAATCCACAGGGTTAACAGTCTAAAGTATGAACTCGATTTTTCTGAGTTCCTGAACTGATAAATAACTATAGATATAACTGAAGGAGCAAAAATGTCTAAACAACCAACGCTACCAAGAATGCACACTTCTATGCGCGGTGTTCAGCTTAACATGGAAGAAATGCGCAGTCAGAATGAGCAGTCCGTTGCGGTTACCGGGCAGGGCTCATCATTACGTATGAATGCTCGTGGAGATTCTCTTGCAGCGGGCGGTAGGATCGATCGTCGTCGTGAAGTTATTGACCAGGATTACGCTACCCAGCTTTCGGGTAAGGTTAAGAATGTCGATGTTCGCGCAGTTGCGGTTGATACTTTCGAGACGCCTGCACAGGCACTTGATCGTATGAGAAAAGAAAAAGAAACTACAGCTAGAGCTGAAAAGCCAGTGGAACAGAAGGTAGAAGCCCCAAAGGATGAAAGTCCATTTGAGGAAACATCAGTCGATCCTACTCCAGCTGTCCAAAAGCCAGCTCGTAAGCTTATCGAGAAAGACGATTAAGAGGAAACACAAATAATGCCGGCATCGGTTTATTTTAAAGTTAATGAGGATATCTCTCCATTAGCGGATCATATTTTGGTTCACAATATGGAGAAGGGTGACAAGCTCACAAAAGGTGGACTACTAATTCCTGATGATAACGGCAAGGATCGTGGTATTCGTCCTCGCTGGGCACAAGTATATAAAGTCGGTTCTAAAATCGATTATGTTGAGCCGGGTCAGTGGGTACTTATCGAACATGGTCGTTGGACTTATGGCGTCGATATGGAACTACAAAAGGACGGAGTAGTTGAGAAGCATTACATTCAGCGCGCTGATACTGATGCGATTCTGCTTGTAGCGGACGAACCAATTTACGGTTAATACTTAATGGCTCGGGTATGAAATCCGGGCCATTTCCTTGGCTTGACACCAGTTGGTTAATCCAATATAGTTGGGGCAAAGGAGATCTGTATGAAGGCACATTTGCTTTATGTATTTCCACACGAAGTGAGTGTGGCATTCGATGCTTCGTTGAATCGCGAAGGCAAAGCAGCTCGTGCCGCAGAGGCAATTTCATGGATTCATGAAATGGGTTGGAAGTTTGAAGAGCACTGGAAATTTGTTCGGTTTGGCCTCAACGAAGGTGACACTGGTAATGTTATCGTGGGGTTTAAGCGATCAAAAGATGCCACCCAATTCAAATTGACGTGGGGCTAAATGTGAACTTCAAATTTACGCCTCAGTTCAAAGCCACACATACAGTCACTTGGTTTGTGTCGGAAAAACAGCATGTTGTGAAATACCCAAGTATGGTCTTAGATACAACTGTAAAAGCATGGCTCTCCGATAATATCGGAGAGCAGCGTAAAACAATTTCGGAATTGATTCGCGATGGTACTGGTTGGCATGCAACTGTTGTATGGACAGACAAATTATCCACAACTAAAGTTCAATTCACATTTGTAAGTAAAAAAGATGCAACCTTATTCAAACTCACTTGGAACTAAAATGTATATGGTTCCCGAAGAATATTTTGGCGCATTAATTCGTATGAATGCAAAGGAATTATCCGATCTTACTGATTCATATAGGGATCAATTTCCACATGTCATAACAGTCGAGGTGGCACGTAATCAGCTCGAAACGCTGGTGGCCGAGACTGAAACCACTTTGGGTAAGGAACACCCAATGGTTCATGACGAATATAGTGATGGGCATCGTTGGAGCATTTATCATCCGATGATGATTTGGATGGATCGCGAAGTAATTGACATGTATAACAATAACATTTTGAAGATAGCTGTTGGTTTTGTGGATCCAACTGATGCAGTAATGTTCAAGTTGAGGTGGCATGGTGTTTGAGGTTCTTTTTGATACAAAAGAAGCGGCCAATAAAATGTTGACGACTGGAGCGGTATTTCGAATCAAATATAATCTTTTTGATAAACGTTTCCAATTGTATAAATCGTCTTCATGTTTTATCAAGCCAGAGGTTCGTGAATGGCTGCATGAGAATATTGGTCAGGAATCACAATGCGTAAGAGAGCTAGATCAGGCTTTCTACGATCTCAATGATATTCCAGTACCCTATGACACATATAGGGAATATCGAATCAGCTCTTATGAGGAATGGAATAACATTAACCCTATCATCCCAAAGGAACGGCTTCAATGGCGTGTTACGGGTGATTACCAGCGTAAGGCTACCATCATCTTCAAAAATCCTCAAGATGCTGTGATGTTCAAACTAGCCTGGTTTTAAAATTGACATAACTCTTAGCATGAGTTTATATTCGGACATATAGAGTTTTTATATTTCAAAAGGTCCGATTTGATGCATGATTTATGGGTTGAGAAATACCGCCCTGATACCTTTGATGGATACGTTTTCAAAGACGCAAGTATGTCAGAACAGTTTCTGGCATGGATTGCAAATGAAGATGGAAAGCGTATTCCTATTCCACATTTGTTGTTTTCTGGATCACCTGGTACGGGTAAGACAACGATCGCCCGAATCTTAATCAATATGCTTGGTGTAGATTCTGGTGATCTATTGGATATTAACGCTTCTCGTGAGAATGGTGTTGATATCGTACGTAGCAAGATCATTAATTTCTGTTCCACTTGGGCAATTGGTTCTTATAAAATCGTCTTCCTCGATGAGGTGGATAAGTTTTCGTTTGATGCGCAGCAGATTCTCCGTGCTGAAATTGAGAAATATTCGGATAGCGTTCGGTTTATCCTGACTTGTAATTATCCGCATAAGATTATTCCAGCTTTGCACTCTCGTATGCAGACGTTTCACATTGATAAGCTCGACCTCGAAAGCTTCATGAACCGAATGATTACGATCCTGGAAAAGGAAAACGTTGAATTCGATTTCAATGATATCGAAGCATTCGTAAATTATGCTTATCCGGATTTGCGCAAGTGTATTAACTTGTTGGATCAGAATACCCGCGGTGGTAAGCTTCATGCGCTTCAAGTAAGTGACGGTGAATCACTCGATTATATGAATAAGTTTGTCGAGCTATTCATGGCAAAGCAGTTTACTCAAGCACGTCAATACATTTGTAGTATCGCAAAACAGGACGATTTTGAGACGATCTATAAGTTTTTCTATAAGAACTTGCAGATGTTCTCCGCAACAGAAGAAGGTCAGAAACTTGCAATTCTAGCAATTGCAAATGGTCTTCGTAACCACACAATTTGCGCAGATTCTGAAATTAATCTAGCCGCAACAATCATAAGTCTTTCGGAGATTCAGTAATGTCCAATCGTTCCGTTTACATGATTATCACACATACGAGCAGACCTATTAAGGGTTTGAATACAAATCGTAAGGGTGTGCTTGATGATCCAGATAATTGGGAAACGTCTGAGAAGATGGTTATCACTGATAATCTCAGTCGTCAGCTTATGACAACTGGATCAATTATTTTGGATCTAATTGGTGGAAAGGTTGTAAAGAATCGATTTGAAGCCAAGGACACCACAGTGTTCCGAGAATACGTTAGCCGATATCAGCCGGATATTACGGCGGCGCTCAAAATCTGGGCTACAAAGCATCCAGACAATTATAATACGCTCAAGAAAATGTGGGCAGATGAAGGTGGAGAAGATGAGCAAGCTAATCCTGACTGATATCGATGAAGTTCTATTGGACTGGGGCGGCCATTTCGAAGCTTGGTATCGTAAGGTAGCACCAAACTTCGGAAGTAAGGCACCAACAACTCCAATGCGTGATGCCTACAATATTGAGGAATGGCTTAATTGCGATCTAGCTACTACTCGACATTTGATCATGCAGTTCAACTACTGTAAAGATCATTTCCCATACATCACTGCATACGACCATGCAGTCACATACGTTAATCGTATGAAACGTGAGGGCTGGGACTTCGTAGCCATTACCGCTTGTGCTGATGACGAATGGACTCATGATGCACGACGTGAAAATCTCGAACGTGACTTCCCCGGTGTATTCGACACAATCCATTGTGTGGGTCTTGGCGCATCGAAGACAAAATATTTGGAACGCTATAAGCCAACTTGGTGGGTCGACGATAAAGTCAAACATGCCGAAGAAGGTGGACGTTTGGGTCATAAGAGTTTCTTGATGACACAGCCATACAACGTGGATCATGAACCAACTCATTGTAAGCGTGTCAGCAATTGGCACGACATCTATAAGTGTGTTAATGATGATTCATGTTACGAGTATGGATGGATGGCATAATGTAGGTTGACTAATTTAGAACAACTGTTATGTATGTGACATATGTCGCCAACTAACGTCCTTAACCGATCATGTCATAATCGGAGTAAACCAAGCAAAGAAGCATAGGTTAGTTGGACATTCATTGTGTGTAAAATTCTTTGCAAATGACACAAAAAGGGAAGCGCTGGGCTTCCCTTTTTCAATATAATTATTTTCTAAAAAATAGTTAAAACACCACATATTAGTTAACCTGACATATAAATACCAATGAGCAGTCGCAACCCATTCCAGGAGGCTGGACATTGGCTAAGAATAATAGAGCAAAACGCGCTGACAAGTATAACCCACGTCAGGACCGCAATAGATCCCCGAACGACTTCGGTCGTGCTGCAAAATACGAACGCGGTGGTGGATCTCGTACAAACGATAACATCATTGAATTCGCCACAATCAACAAATCCAAAAAGACTCGAGTAGACATTGTTCCGCGTAACGTACAGCAGGAAAACCTAGTGGTTGCCCTAGCTGACGACCGCAAGCACATTGTATTCGCTACTGGTCCTGCGGGTTGTGGTAAGACACTTTTGTCTACACTAGCAGCAATTAAAGCACTCAAGTCAGGTGCAGTTGAAAAAATCGTTATCACTCGTCCTAACGTCGCAGTTGACGATAAGGACATTGGTTTCCTACCAGGCGATATCTTGAAGAAGATGACACCTTGGATGATGCCAATTCTAGACGTATTTGCCGAATATTATAACGCCAACGAAATTCAATATATGCTTGAAGAAAACATCATTGAGATGGTTCCGATTGCATTCATTCGTGGCCGTACATTTAAGAATGCTTTCATCATCGTTGATGAAGCACAGGGAACAACAGCCAATTCAATGCTTTCGATTCTCACACGTATTGGTGAGAACTCTAAGATGGTTGTAACGGGTGACCTTGCCCAGTCCGACCGTGGCACAAACAACGGCCTTGCAGACTTTATCCGTCGTTTTGCCGGTGCAAGCAGTGATCATTTGGAACTCATCGAGTTTACAAAGAGTGACGTTGAGCGTCACCCAGTTGTTAAAGAACTTCTCACTAAGTTCTATAAGGACGAAGATCAGAAATAAAACTTCCCCTCGAGAACGGAGCCTTAGTGCTCCGTTTTTGTTTGACTGATTTCCATTACATGTTACACTGGGCAAAACAAACCAGTGAGTAACTATGAAACCGTTTTATGCCCAACAACTTTTATATCGAAAGATTCAAAAGACACTTGATGATTCACATCTCACTCAAGAATTCTTCATTGATGAATATGGAGAGTATCATGAGATGCGTGATGCGATAGATTTAAGCAAAGATCTGAAGCGGCTCGTAACTCGTTCAATATGCCATTATTTGATGATCGAAGAAATTATCGAACATTATAAACGGCATTATGTGGTTCAACCAACACTCACAGACTTGGGTGAATGTTTCATGCATAATTATGACAACGGTATTCTATTGGACGACACTAATACTCCGAATGCTAAACAAACCGCTGAATGTCTATTTGAACAGATTCGTTCTACTGATCGAATCAACAAGAATCTCATCGATTTTGCCAATAAATCAAAAGATCCGGAGCTCGACGGTATTCGGCGTGAACTGGTGCATTTGGCACTCATCCATGGGAAACAGCCAAACGGCGATATACTGTTGACAAAATAACTCTGTGTGTTAGAACACACAAAAGAAAGGATTTGTCATGCTTGAGTTGGAAGTTGCTACGGACGTAATCAATAAGGCACAGGAAGTTAACCGTCTTCGTCAGAAGATTGGTACAAACCGATATTCCGTTGGTCGAGTTCCTGAACTCAACATGCCACGTTCTTCAAGTGAAGTTTTCCGTGAATGTGCAGAACGGCTTGGAATTCCCTCTTTGGAACTCGAATATATTGCCACGGCGTTGTTCAGTGATGATGACGAGTCAACAGTTGAGGAACTCAAAAAGCTCATTATGATATCGAAGCTTCGATATTCTGAGCCATCACTCAAGTATGCTGAAGCTGTTTCACGAGCACAGGCAACGTATGAACAGCAACTAAAGGCACACCAAGACGCAGTTGCGCGTGATGCTGAGCTTAAGGCGAAACTCGATCAACTATTGACCGAGCAGCCAGCCACTGATATTCGGACAGTATGGATCAATACAGTTCAGGAACTCGAAACAATGCTAGAGGGTGTCAATTATGAGATTGGTAAACTCTCGCATGAAGAACGTACCTTTGTTCGTTATTTGAACGAACGTTCCAAGCACGTTCAGATTACACCGGTTGAAGGTCGGGGCGAAGTACTGGCAGCATCCTGGTCAGATATTCGCAAGTTCCATCACGAGCACATCGCAGGTGTTTTGCGTGGCTGGATCAAAATCAAGGAAGAAATGAATGGGGTTCAATAATCTAACTCAACATCATTTCGTAACACCAAATGGGGTTGCACGATTTCTTGATTTTACGGTTAAGCGGAATGAAATCCGCTTATATCCGACACAAATTAATATCAGAGTGTTAGAACTCCTGCTGAATCTAGATGACCCCAAATATCTGCTCAAGGCACAAAAAACTTCAGTAGATCATGTATGGAGATATACCGAAGAGACACGCGATGCTCATGCGATGCATCCACTTGTTTTCACAAACATAATCGAATCAAAAGGCAAAAATCCACAATCATATCCAATATACGGTTTAACTGATTGGGGTCGATCCGCTTTGATGTCGTTAAAGGCCGGTTATGTATGGTCATCGCTTGAGGGACCATTGCCTGATATAACTCGTGAACTCTATCGTTCACTTGAGGAAAAAATGTCAGCAGGGGTTGATGAAGTTAAAATGCCATTGAAACTGATGGGGTCGTGGTGGTATGGGCTCGAAACTCATCGCGACGTTATCGCATATACTACTACTGCTGAGCAGATTGAATTTCATCTAGCAGATGTTATAAGTCTTCAACAAAGCCAGTTTGCTATCGAATCTGGTATTCACGATAGTTGGGCGAAATCACTCGTATTATGGCGCTTGGAGGCTGTTTGATGTCTATTCTTATTCATAATAACAATGAGACTAAAAAGCTAAAAAGAACGCTAATCCAAATGCGTGATGGCGATCCAGTTGTGACAAGTGTTTTCAATTTCGGTTACATGATTAAGTTAACGGAAAACGATTACAACCGGGCGGATGAAATCCTTTCGTATTACGATTCGAATCATTTCATCAAAACAGGGCTGGCAAGGATTGAACGTCGTTTCTACACCGTCGGCGATAAAGATCGACCTTATGCACCCGAAAGCAATTCCTATTGCAGTGTTTTAGCTGTTACAATGGTGCTCACTGATAAGGGCAAAACACTTCTGGAGTATCTGGAAACGTATCCGGATAATACAGTGTTCTTTGATATGTCTACGTTCATGTATAACGTAGATCGCACATATGAGTTGGTGAAGGAAGAACTCAAAGCCACTGTTCTCAATTTTGATCGTTATCAGGCGTTTGCTAATCTTGGCTCAGAATTTACTTCCCTCAATAGCTTGATTATGTTGGAAAAACTGTCTCGCACGCGGAACAGCAAGGGTGAATATGTATGAACTCGAATATTGGATTCAACACCATTGACATAACCAGTTCGATGATTCTCGAACTGGTTTCGATAAATCAAGAATTGAACGATAACGAGGCACAACTCGCTACTCAGCTACTTGCGGATGCCAATCAGTATAAGTTCAATCCAGATGAATATATGCCTGCTATTCTTTGCGAAGGTGCAAAACATCTGGGTATGAAACCACATGAGATGCAATTTATTTTGGAAAATCTCATATGGGATAAAAATGATCCAGTAATGGAGAAAATGCTGACTACTTTGCTTACGTATGTGAAAATCAAACATGCGGATAAGATCGCTGAATTTCGTGATCAAATGAAAGCCAATCATCTTGATTGGGATCGAGAAGCTAAATCAAAAATTCATATGGCACAAATTAAAACCAAAGAACGATACGATTTTATGCGTGATAAAATCATGTCACGTTTCAACGCAAAACAGCAAGCCATGAATGATCGGTTTAGTATATTGGTCAATAGGGTCAAGCGGGTTCTGTTAACGCCGTTGGATCAACGTTTGGAAAATGACCAAGCTATCGTTGATCTTATGGATGCAAGAGGATTAATTTCGGATGATAAGACAATGGTCAGTCTTGAGAGACTGACCTTTATGAAACTTGATGAGCAGAGAGAACTCTTAAACGAATGCCTTCGTGTGTTTGGGTATTAATCGTCAATACCCTTACGGTATACCGTTTTAGGAATAACAATATTCTTTGGTTCCAATTTACCATTTGCTGTCGGGCAAACTGGATTGCCATCAGTTTGTTTTGCACATTTTGGATTGGATTTTACTAATACGGGGATTGTTAGTTTATCGTCACCCTGAATCACGATATCATCGTGTGGGTTATTTTCACGACTAAGCGCGTCTAGTTCACTTGCATAACCCATTGATGGATCAGCTTTCGCACGAGCTAGTAGATTGAAAATGTCCTTAAGTGTGAACTTTGCTTTATCACTACGCTGATTAAAGCGTTGTACGAAGTGGTTCATATCCGACGTTGGAATTTCAACATCCAGAACAGGTTGTCTCTTTTTGAGTTTCTCTTCTGGTTGATAGACAAATTTGTCGAGCGTATCCGCGACAGTTTTAATGTCGGCGGGATTAGCCGTCGCTTCAAAGATTTCGTTCAAACGCATAGTAGTCTCCCTGATAACCTTGCATGTAATATTTATGCCAGAACTATTTGCAAGGAATATAAATATGGACAGTAAGGAGAAACCCAATGGATCCAAGACACGCAAAACGACTTCATAAGCATTCGAACCTCACTGATATTTTGATTCAGATCGAGGATTTCTTGGATGGTCTCGATCTTTACGTTTTCCAGAATTGGATTGAAGGTGAAGTGTTTGAAGGACCTGAGATTCGTCGCTATTGGGTAGATATTACCCTAATGTACGAATATAAGCAAATGCCAGATCCACAAGGTGCGGTTCGTTTAACCAAACACGGTGCGAAGGTTTATTTCGAGAAGAGCAAAAAGGAAGTCCCAGTCGATATTAAATCACAAGATGATTACCGACCAGATCGCCCAGGGAAGCCAAAGATGCGCGAAGTTGAAATCTGGCTCGTGCATATTAGTATTCCACGAAAGTTTATCTCTGAACTAGATGATGATGATCTAGAGCTATTTGATGATGATGTAAACATCGATGACGTAAGCGATGCTCGCGATGAAAACATCGATCAAGGGGACGCATACATGAATGGCGATTCTGATGAAGCAGCCGATGTGGAAACAGATGAAAATGAATTAGAGGACGAAGATGAAGCTTAATGAAGGATTGAGAAAAAACGACCTAAGTGATCTGGTTCTCCCATTAATCAGCATTGATGAGTTTGAAAGTAAAGTTTCCGAAGATGCGATTGTAGTTGGTTTCTTTGTCAAAGATAATGAGCCAGCAAATGATCTAAACCGTTTCATTCAGAAATCACCAGTATCACTATTAGATACAGAAGTAAGCCCTGCTCCAAACGAAGATGGCTACTTCTTAGTGTTCGTTGAATTCCTAAGAGATGAACAGTTCTTTTCAAAACTCCAAACAATTATCAATGAAGTTAATAATTTGGTTGATATCGATTCTGATGGATGGTCATTTACTTGCTATGGTCATGAAGGTCAATTTGATCTTACTGAAGAAAAGGTACATGTGTTGATTCGTACTGAGCCACTCGAGGTTCTAATTGCACGAGCACAAGCTGAGACTCAAGATGCTGTTATGGGTTTTCTCAGCAATAGTGATTTGGATGATGTGGTGATTGTCGGTGAAGACATTGTAATGCGCCGTAGCTCGATGATGTTCGAAGCTGAAATACTAAGCTACGGCACGAATGCATTGGAACAGGGAAGTCTAGTTGAATCCGTCATGCGTTTGGATCCCAATTCAATCAGAGAATGTCGTGAAATTCGTTCCATGCTAGGAATGCAATGGGACGTCACAAAATTTAATGAAACATTTGTGCTAACGAACACTGATCAAGAAGAAATGCTTTGCTTGAATATCAAGTCCACAAACTAGGACGAATAGCCATAAGACGCAACAGCATCTGTTGCGTCTCTTGCTCATAAAACGGTGTTATATCCGTAAGTTCTGAGATATTGTGTCGAGCGCTTATGGTGTTCTCGATCCCCTTCCATTCAAAGATCTTCTCAGCCATTTCCGAACTGATTGCATATTCGGATAGTTTTTCACGAGGCAAATATACTTCAGTGAACCATCCATATAAGGTGAGTATTTCGAGTTCATTTAACGTGTAGGGATCAGTTTCATCCACCTTTGGATTTGCTTCTAGATGACGAAGCAATTGTTTGGCAATATCTGGATATCGACGATTCAGTTTGATCTTGCGACCTTCGAAAATTTCAGGAAACCGATATGTTTCGATATCATATATGAATTCGGTTTCGACAAAATTCACCAATGAACTGAAACAAGCATAAAACAGGATTGTGTCAGTGTCATGGTGAAAATGTTTGGCTAGTTCGGGTATGCGAACTACTTTTGGCCGATGCAAATATTCATACCTGAACTCACTAATATGTTCGGTAATTTTATAACGAATGTTATTGTATTTGATTAGAGCATCGCCAACCTTCGATAGCAACCGAACGTATTTGGGATGAGCATCGACGAAGTTGGAAACATCCAAGTCAAGTGTTGCAAGCATGACTTTAGAGCCCGATGAATCGATTAATCCGATCCGATAGTACCTTAGATATTGCTTGCTAACTGACCACAGATGTTTCATTTCCAAACCCTTATGAGATCCTTATGCGTTTCTATCGCGGTACTTGCATAGGTTGGGTCCGAAAGTTTGAAATTACTAAACCAAGTTGAATGCTCATGTGGAACTTCGTACTGGATGAAATCCCTAAGGATTTTTGGTACCTCGATTTTCAAACCTTCAGGCTGCTCACACTCAGCAAGTGCAAAGTATTGCTTACCTTTACGTGATTCTCGAAGAAAGTCAATGTCCCATTGACCATGTTTCTGTGGAATACTGAAACGAGTCTTGTGTAGTTCACTAATATTTTCACCCAACAAAACAAGTTCAAAATCCTCACGCGATACAACAGATTCTACTTCTAGAATCTTGCCAAGAATCTTTTTCTTGAACGTGTGGACATATACGTTGGATGTCTTCTTTCCTTGACGAATTGTGATACGTCGGAAACGATTGTTCTTAGTACAGTAAACTTGATGAATTGTTTGGCGATCATATTTCTTTTCCAAAGCTTCTTGAAGCTCGGAATTATCCTCGTTCAAAATAAATTTATATTCATGTTCTATCGGCATCGACGTTTCCTAAAAGTTCTTCAAATCCATGAAGTTTTGCCATAACAATGAATTTCTTCCAAGCATCTTCGACGGCGGGTGTTTCTTCTGCTTGGATACGGATGATTTGTAAAGATGCTCCAATAATAAAGGCATCCCGGAGAACCTTTCGATTCTCTTCCAGGTTCGGGTTACTTGGGAGTAATGCATGATCGAGACCGAGAAAACGAATGGTTTCCTTTAGACTTCTTACTTCGTCACGGAAGAAGTTCATTTCTTGTTTAAGAAAATCACGCTCGTTTTCCAACAATGCTATTTGTGATTCAAGCTGTTCAAGTTTGTACTCAGTCATTGGATCCATCCTGCCCACATAAACGTAATGCAGCCATGTATCGGTTCCATGCATCCGCTATCATTGGATTCTCTTTGTTGGCTTTTTCCATAATTTCGAGGTGAGTTCCACGCTCAAGTCTCATTCGGACTTCAACAATTTTATCAATATCATAATTGAGAGTTCCGTCTGAATTACGGAGGCCAACTTCTTCAAGGACATTACCCGCAGTTGCAATATGCAACCGTGCATCCGATAGTTGTTCCTCAAGACTTGTAATTCGTTCGAGCAAAGCCAAGCGTTGATTTTCGGCTGCTTCTAGCTGGAATTCTAAACCAACGATATGGTTCTCCGCAGCAATGAGTTTTCGGTCCATGTTATTGTCCTTGTTGGTGCGGCTGGTCAGACTCGAACTGACACTCCTTGCGGAACCGGATTTTGAGTCCGGCGCGTCTACCATTTCACCACAACCGCATTACAAGTTTTATAACAGGCTACGCATTGGAATGCAATATTTATGGCATCTGTAGTTTATAAAGAAGGTAATCTTCTTTACGTTCAAAGCAAACATGCAATAGAATGTTATACGTAGGGGTTGATAATATTATGGATTCTTCCGTTGCCAGGGCTGGTATAGTTTGGAGTATAAAATGCCAGCGATTACCCTCTGGACCTAAATTGTTTTCAAGCCAATCCATTAGCTCGTTGACACTAGCAGAGACTTGTTTATTAACAATATCATACCGTTTGCCCGATTTATCACGCCGGGTCTGATCGGTCCATGAAGCATGGTATATCTTGCGAGATATTATAACAGAAATGGGCCTTTCGACCCAATTCTCTCCAACCCATATTTTGATCGGGATTGGATCACCACAGCGATCAACTCTATCAGTCACTATTAGGTCGGTTGTCATATTCATCAGCCATATCTCGCAAACGAATACGAGCCGCCCGCAAGCATACCAGCTGACGTTGATCACGTCTTCCCTGGTGATCTCGATTACCACGGCGAGAACGTTTTGCAGCCTTAAGTCGTTTGAGAACTTCTTTGATTCGCCAATCAATGGAATAGAATGCCTGGTGCCGGAAGCCCTTTGTCTTACAGTTGGGATCCGTTGTATTTCCGTAATCATAACGGAAACAGCCTTCAAAAACAAGCAGAGCCAAGTTATTGAAATAACGAGCCTGTGATTTATTTCGTTCCCAATAGTAATAGATGTCGTTGGTGAACGCAGCCAGTGTCTTTTTCAGTTTAGGTTTTTTACTCATCACGGACCTCCTTTAGCCAAATATAACACAGGCTACTCATATGTCAACATTCGGTACCATCGAACAACAGTTTAATCATCAAAGCATAATCTCGATCTTTGAATTGAATAAACCGGTACAAACCGCTGAAGATAACATCTTGCTTGCGACCTTCAGAAAAAATATGTTTGAGTACCATTGTGATTTGATTGTTGAAATGCAAACGATACGGATAACTATGTTTGCCGCCGACAAATTCATATTTTATATCGTATGTTACCATAAAATCATAGCCCTACTACGTGTCGCTGAATTACGAAAAAAGATAGTCTTGTCGACCTCGTCATAATACCACATGATGATACCATCTGGATCTATTTGTTCTATCTGAAATCTTATCTCTTCAAGCCAACGGTTGAACAATCGCTCGAAGGTGGTGTCGAAAAACCAATGTGATAGATTGGAGTCATCAATTGCCCGAAATACAACTTCTTCGAATATCGCATCCAGATAATAATCTTCTCCTAATGCATCGGTAAACCGGCATTGTTTGAAAAGCAAAGTGTGTTTATTGTCCAGATACTCATACATGGGCATAAAATATACAGGTCTTTCGTGCCGTGTCAAACAATAATTTTGACTTAGGAACGCATTCCTGTTATTTTTATAATCATAATCATAATAATAATAATAATAAGAAAAACGGGGAGAATTCCTTTGAATCCAAATGTGCCTACCTTTGTGCCCACGGTCCCGACGTTTAGTCTCACAGAACCCTCTCTTGCTGTTAAGGCAGCACCGGAGGCTAATACGACTTCCACGTCGCCGAGTCTTAAGGACAAAGGTATTCTATTCATTAGCGATATTATCAATAGTAATGTCGCACAAAACGTTGTGAGTTGGATCCTCGAAGCAAACATGGATACCGAACGCAAGTACGATCACCTGACTTTGATCATTAACAGTCCGGGTGGTGAAATGCCTAGTGCCTTTGCAATCATCGATACTATTGCCGGTTCACGTATTCCAGTCCACACAGTCGGGTTGGGTCAGATTAGCTCTTGTGGTTTTCTCATATTCATCAGTGGTGCAAAGGGTTATCGAATTCTTACACCGAATACCACAATCCTTTCACATCAATGGTTCTGGGGCAACGTCGGTAAGGCGCATGAACTACTTGGTGTAACAAAGCAGTACAACTTTATCAATGAGCGTATGGAAGCTCATTATGTGCGCCATACGGGATTGGATATCGAAACAATTCGTACTCGTTTACTTCCACCAACCGACACATGGCTCAGTGCTGACGAAGCAAAGGAAATGGGCATTTGTGACGAAATCAGATTAGTGAGTGCATAATGCGTTATGTCGCGGGATTAATGTATTCGGAAGACCTTTCGAAGGTCGCAATGGTATTAAAGAACCGCCCCGAATGGCAAGCTGGAAAGTTTAATGCAATCGGGGGTAAAATCGAGCATGATGAAGATCCCGCGGCAGCAATGGTGCGTGAGTTTCGTGAAGAAACAGGTGTGCAAACGAGCCAACATGATTGGGAGTTTTTCACCAACCTTCAAGGACCTTGGGGATCTGTTATGTTCTTCCTAATGCGCGATGATCGTGTATTTGAAGTTAAGACAATGGAAGATGAAGAGATACATATTATAGGTGTGCGGGATTTGCCACATAATATTATTGGTAATCTACGTTGGATAATACCAATGAGCTTGGACTCAGCTGTAATTCCACCACTTTCCATAAAATGCGTATAAATAGGGTTATAAATTTTAACCCCAAATAGAGACAATACTTTGGCTAAAGAAGAATCCATTAAGTTTACGGGAACAGTCCTTGAGGTTCTCCCGAATACAACGTTTCGTGTAGAACTCCAGAACGGTGCTCGTTTGCTCGCGCACATTTCGGGGAAAATGCGTAAGAACAATATCAATATTTTGTTAAATGATAAGGTTGATGTGGAAGTGTCCCCTTATGATATCACTAAGGGACGCATTGTTTATCGTTACAAATAAGACAACGATAACTTGAGTATCATCAAATCACGTTCAGTTCTAGCGATAGCAACATTTGGGTGTGCTATCGCTAGATTTTTGTTTGAGTTGATTAGAGTTATATCATCATCGGTAAACCGATCATGCACCTGATATTTGACCGGGAACAAATACCAATAGTTAAACAGAGACATTTTGAGCCAGCGTTGTCTCTTATTGGATAGCCTGCAAATATACTCGTAAAAGCAAAGCAAACCAATAAACGATGTGATTCCAGCAAGTGTCCCCAATCGGTACCAAAACATGGTTGCTGGTAAACTCAATTGTATGAGCATCAAATAATAAGTAGTTCGATACTCGGAGATACGACGAGAAGCTTCTGCAAGATATGCCGCTCTTAATGCACGGCCATCCATACTAACACCCATTGAACTCTCCTATATTGTAAGTCTAGCTTCAACCGCTTGCTTTTGTGATCTGAAGAGCGCTATTAGCACCCATTTGCGATGGGTAATTTTGCTTGGGTCTGGCAAATATATGTTGGTACCATACGAATCAAGCAGTTCGTAAAGAGCTCTTTTATATGCATCAGTTGTATCAAATTCGATTATTACGAGTATAGGCTTACGCAAGTAGGCCCACCAATGTTTGAATACATTGAATCGTGAATTATTATGTCCACGAATAGAAACGTACCAAAATGCAATATATGAGCATAAGAGCGTACAAAGCAAGAAGAAAGAGGCAACATGCCGTTCAATTGTCAAATCAGTTGCGGTTACAACTACATGTGTAGTAAAACCAACGAGCATCGTGAGGACAATCAATACCGCCAAGAAGAACCCCGCCTTACGTCGAAGTTCAGCAATTTCGTATTTTAGTCTTACTTCGAATCGCTTGCTAATCATCCAAAAATCAACCTACACTGGATTGCAGTTGCACGATCCTTGAATTGCAACCAACGTTCGCCCGTGTATTCGTCATATTTGAGCTCGTATTTGCCCTTATACGGATAGAGCCATGTTTCAAGCTCTTGATCCCAAACCACCGGATAACGTTCCTGATAATCAATTCGGATTAAACCAGTACGAACAAAAACACGAAGATCATCGCGTTTCTTGAACCATGCTTTAAATTTATCAAACATATCTACTCCAGCATTAATCGGACTATTGCAGCATCACCTGGACGTCGAAACACAAAAACAGTATCAGCATGTGTTTGATACGCCACATACATTCGATCTGGTCCGATGGATTCCTTAATCCAATCCGAAACATCGGAATGTCCATACCCCACATATATCGCTGTCCCACATCGAAGCTTCCATAGGTTTCGGAAATCACGTTCCAATTTGTTCCAGAACGTATATCCAATCATAAAGAAAGCAAGAGTATGACCGATGAATATTCCAATTAAATTAATTGAAAGATCACCGAAAATATTGGCCATAACAAACAACACGTCGAGCAGAAGCAAACATATCACACCACCGGCGATGAACCGATATGTGCGAATGTTTTCATCGATGGTTATTTGCCATTCTTCAGTGGTTTTGTTCATATAACCAACCTAAATGCAACTGCCTTTTTATTATCACGAATCAAATGCAGGGTGTGGTTATTCAATACACGATGTGTTCGGGGATGAAACATTTCCGTTGGTTCGAAATAATTTCGTACTTTATCGGAGAATTCAATCGCATCCCTTACACTTTCGTGCTCATATGCGAGAACAGTATAGTTGCCCCAAAGCACCCAGAACTGTCCTATAAAATCTAATTTTTCATATGAATCGCCACGAACCACCCGATATAGCAGACGACAACCAAATCCAACAAATCCCAAACAACCCAATAGTGGTAAAATCATGTTCATGTTGGAATCAATAATTTGCAGACTCCAATATACGAATACGCCGAGCCCAATACAAATCATAAGAACCGTGCACATGAGCATAAAGAACATGTGACGTAAATCACCCAGTGTCATTTCGAGTACGAATTTACAATCGTCGTCCGCTAGTGGTTTCATCCGAACACCAATTTACAAAGCATCGTATCTTTTGCCTTTTTGAAGATGATTGCATTGGAAATCCAAAACGATCCACTATATGTGGATACGGGAAGCATGTTATGCTCAGTAGCAGTTTCCTCACGGTTCGTATAAACTAGCAGCGAACGAAACTTTGTTATATTTTGCTCATCTAGCCAAGGTACAACCGTGTCGCGATGATAACGGTTGATAAGATCGACAACATAATGGCCAACATTTGGAATATATGGGGCATTTGGATTGGCCTGTTCAAAGGCTTCCCTGATTTCCGTATTGCTGATGATAACCGTACGGGCTTGATTCAACGTGTTGATCGGAGTATATGAGTGATTAGCTCCGGTAGCAAATGGTGTTTCACGGCCATAATCGGAAACACCATTGCTATACTTCTGTTCAAATGCTTTAGCTCTCGACATTTAACCCTCTAGTGCGCGTTCCATTTCCTCTACAGTGTACTCGTTACGAGCAGCACTTCTTCCGAGAGCTTCGAGGAACCTTACTTTGAGATCGTCGTACTCTTCAGGAAATAATTCCTTTAACTTGTGCACGACTTTTTCGAATGTGTCAACATCACTTGGTGAAGTTTCTGTACCAAAAAGCACTGACAGCACAACCGTTGGGTTGGTCAGATAACCATGTCTGGGAAGTCTTGGACAATCCGGGAAACGTGTTTCGACTTCATCCGCACTAACTATTGCAACACCTTGTCCAACACGTTTCTGCATTTTCCATTTGCGATGCAATCCCTTCTCCAAGTCGAAATGCCAGCCAACACGAGCCAAGCGTGGTTTCTCTGGATCGCCATCAACAAAGCATTCGTAGTCTTTCAGACGTTTTGCGAGTACACCAAACATGGTGCTCATAAACACACCCTTCCACGGACTGTTATCCTTGCCCGGACTAAAGTGACTGAACTTCAACCATTCTGGATCACCCGCAAGAAAGTCACACTGAACATAACCCAAACTTGCATCACCACAAACAGGCCATGCACTCTGGAATTGACCTCCATTGAGCGTCTTTGTGCTCATCTGTTCATCCGGAAGTAACTCACGCATACGACGAGCAAATGCACGAAGATCGAACACTGGAAGCTCGGGTTCACCGACAAAGCGAGCAACTTTGGTGTTCATGGCGAAATCCAAATCACCCGAATCGTCTTGCTTTCCTGCGGACCCCATCATATTATCCCAAGCGTATTCAAATGTGAATCCCGGATAATTCATCTGCTCACATACGAAACGAACAGTTGGTTCCAACTGTTCTCGTTTTATACGTCTCAGATCTAACCGGGGGAATGCATTCCCGCCCATCATATTATTCCTTCTGCTCGATCTCTATTATATCCATTTTATTAGTCGCATGGTAAAACAAAATAAATGGAACCCATGCAAGCGTAAGCCTTTGGATACGAGTGCGTGTTGCCGTTTCGTCCAATTTACGGCGCCTAACTCTCTTGGACACTTTCCAGCCGAAAAACGGCAACACGACCCATCTGTGTTTCCATCGTGGATCAAATCCGCGGGATAAGCGTAGAAAACCAGCACCAGTGTTGGTTGACCAAATAACGCCGAAACCATGTCTTTCAAGTTTCTTTATCATTTACTTTCTCCCTTCGAATTTACCCTAACACACTACCTATTTGTGTCAAGCACTAAAGGAGCATACGAAGCAAAACAGCTTGATTGGTACTCAAGTTTATTTCGATAATTGAACTACTGGCTTCAGTTTTACGAATTGTCTTATGACATGCCGCCCAGAATTCAGTACTAATATCGGCGGTATCCAGGAAATTAATGAACTCCTTCCGTATGACATAACTGTTATACGGAGTTGTATTCATTGTGAAAAACCGTGCATCATTAACTAGTTCATAGAATCTGAATGACCATGTCCAGTTAGACTGATCCACTTGTGTTAGCTTGAAGGAATTGTGTAAATCGCTCATTATCGGTTGATGCCTTTAACTTTTTACGGCGTGCCGTTTCGACTTTGGCGTTTGCAACCAAGTAAACGAGCCGTGATTTCAAATCATCGTACCAAGGGCCTTCTTTGCCCGGAATTGGTTTATTCGAGTACAGGATGATGAACTGATCCACATGCAAGTCTGGAGACTCAGCAAGAAACACGATATATTCATCAACTCCTGTTTGTCGCAAACCGAAAGTCGCATACAAACCACCGCCCAATGGTACTCCCATATTTGCAGCAGTTTCATCAATCTTGTCCACATGTTTTGTGAAACCAAAAAGACCAAACTTTGCAATTTCCGGTGCATCGGGTGAAACCTCGCAAAGCTCCCCAATAAGCTCGTTGATTTCCGAGTTATGCTTGTGACGTTCAGCGGCTACTGAAAGCCGCTTAATTGCATCGGAGAACCCAAACATTATCCGCCCACCCGAACCGAACCGCCGGCATCAATACTTCCGGAAACCGAACCACCTACTCTTGCGGATCCACCCGTATCAACGTCTCCGCCGACATTGCCGTCAATATTTGCAGAACCACCGGCATCCACATTGCCGCCAACGTTTCCGCTAACACTGATGGAGCCGCCAGCATCAGCTGACCCCTGAATTTCAGTGCATGTGACTGAACCGCCAGCGTGAAGTTCCTTTAGGACACCTTCAGTAACTCGGATATCGATTTCTTTTTGATTTGCATCGACGGAACCAACCAGATCACCATCCACGTAGACATTACGTGCAGATACACGAACTGAATCACCGACGAATGCTTGGCCATTGATAATTAGTTTTGCCATTTTGAACAATCCTTTCACGACACAAATTCCTTATACTTGGGCGTTACCGCAATTTCAAACGAAAAAGCGTCGCATATTTGGAATTCAAAATCAATCCATCCTTGCGAAGGACGTTGATGACCGAAGCCACACCAGTATAACCATGTTCTTCGAGCAGTTCACCGAACTCAGTGGTCCAACGGTAACGCATACGAGGATTGCCTCTCGCGGAACGCTGGATATTACTGTTTTGCTCTATGAGCCCACTATTGAGTAATGATTCGACGGCGTATCCATATGTGGGCACCGTCAATTTCATCAGCACAAAACCTTCAGCAAAATTCTCGAAAACAAAGTCCTTACTGGGCAAACAACTTCTCCAATTCCTTAATAGTCTTCGCTGCGCTGGTATGTAGGATACCAATTCCGCCAGCATCAGTCCAACGCTTGATGTTCTTTTCCATATCATCGATAAGAACGTCGCCCGGTGCAAGCATGTGCTGGGGTTTATTCCGGCTCAAGCAAGTAATGACTTTTGTATCAGGAGTCAAGTTGTTAAGGCACCACAAACGCTTTCCATCCACAGCTAGTTCATGCCCGGTTGTTGGACATCCTGTGAGGATAGTTGGCTTATGTGGACGTATGAAATCCCAGAGTTGCTGAGCATCTGGCATTGGTGGCAACAGAGCCCAATGACCCTCTTTATCGCGGATCATCTTCCACATCACGCCCTCAGGGACGCTATTGTGGGCACGGCCGTGAATTTGAAGAAAGCCTCCTTCAAAGTCTACAAGTACGCCGTCGAGGTCACAAAAAATATGCATGGTTTTCCTTTCTTTAACCCAGTATATGAGGAAAGGAAAAACAAAGCAACCTATTAACAATGCACGAGTTTAAACATCATTGCATCACGAGGGTTGCGAAAAACAAATACAAGTCCAGTTTTATCGTACATCGAAATATAGGTTGCTGATACTGGTAAACAGAATGCCCCGGAATATTGGTGTCGTTTTTCGGCCGACGATGATCCATTGAAAATCATATGACAGAAGTAACTTCCCGGCCTACAGTTGTTAGTCACCCATTCATACGATTGTAAACTTTTGAAATTGTCCCATCCTCGCTCGGATGAACTCACATATGGAATCTCAATTGGGGTTCCACTGAAAGCTAACCAAAATGGAAACGATGTGAATCGATTTACTGATTGTATAACGGACCAAGTAAGCCAGGGAACGTTGAACACCATCAAAGTCATGTTTGGAGCATTAAAGGGATGAAAGCCCAACGAGACAAATAAACAGACCCATATTAGATTGAATGTGGCTGCAATAATAAGACCTTTTCCGTTTAGATCAAAATGTGGCTTCTGCCATTCGGTCTTCCGGAACTGTCCAATATAACGAAGATGATCGAACGCATTCCTACATGCATCACCGAAGAAATGATCTACTGTTTTGAACTTCATGAATGCACCAATTTAAATGCAATGGCCATCTTGTTATCGAAAAATTTCAGCATGTAGTGGCGTGGAATTTGCATTGTTTCACCTGACCAAGCATCAGCAGCAGATTCAGCATGAGCAATAGTAACCACCCATCCAAATCCATTGATGTCGTCGGTTCGGTTATTCGTATAATATTCGCGACACCAATCAATCATACCGTAATAGGTAGATTTGATTTCCTCAGGACTTGTACCCGAGGAAATCGCAATCTGCATATCAATTGGTTTATTTTGTGACTGCAACTGCATTAACAACCTTACAATTTCCTACACGTGGGCTTGCACCAACGCCATAATACTTAACTGTCTGACCCGGATTAATAACAGTCTCATTGCGCATGTCTACCTGCTGAACCGGCATAGTAACAACTGCACGAGTAACTTGATTGTCCATTGCACATGCAATCTGCACGTTCTTTACTGGAACCGTACCGTTGTTTGTGTACTCGAAGAAATTCTTGAAATTCTTGTACGAGCTTGCAACCGAAATATCATACGCCACACGCTGCGAAAAATCTGCATAATCTACCGAGCAAGCAATCGTCTGTGGATTTACGAAGAACTCACGCATTGTGGTGTTCGACATTGCCGAAAACTCTTTCGATTCGCCCTTCTGCATGAGAACGCCGCCGATACCCGTCTTAAACGTGCGATCGATAATCTTGCCATCATCATATGCAGCGCGGCAAACGATACGGACCTCCTTGAGAAAATCATCGCTCATGTTCGTTACGCGAACCATACCAGTCTTAATTCCGTTAGTGCGGAGCATCTGAACCTGCACTTGGCTTTCAACACCAACCTCTTGGCGAACCGGCGAGGAGTTTACCGAATACTTGAAGCTTTCACCGCCAATGTATGATGCAAATGCAAGACCAACCCAGATAATGAGAGCCCAGTTACGGAGACCAAAATGTATTGCAAAACGCAAAAGCAAGAATGATACAACAAACAAAATTGTGTACCATCCCAGCAAATTAAACGTGAACATGTTGGCAAAGCCATTATTACCAATTGCTGTACCGATAAAAATAACCAGTGCAATAACAACTTGTAGCATGTTCGATCTCCTGTTCCGTTATGTTCTTAATGTAACAGGATTCAGGAATTTGTCAACCGAAATGAAGCTTGAAAATCATGGCATCTCGTTCTCTTTTAAAGAAAAAGAACGGCCCGAAACGATAATAACTTGTGTAACCCATGCCCGCTGAGTGTGTTGTTTTGGACATGAACGCACTATAGTATTTGTATTCAAATTCGGGATCATCCTTTGCTTGTTCTATACACCAAGCTACATGATCAAGATTGATATCTCCCGACAAAACACGTTTTGTTGCCTTATTAGGAATACATTCGTACCAGCCCAGAAGATGCTCAGGACGTACCTTAACATCGTCTACTTCTAAAATTTTTGATCTCCCTAGTAAGCCTTTCATATTTCATCCGATCGTTGATGCCGATGCACTAGGATAGCTTATATACTAGGATAAGTAAATATGGTAAAAGCCATTGGAGATTAAAAATGTTCACATCACTTTTTAGTAAGATTGCCGCTGTAGTCATTGTATTGCTCGCGCTCGCGTGTGGATACTTTTACTTGGATGGCAAAGCTGCATGGTCCGAGGCTAAGTCCGCACAGGTTGAACTTGCGGCGGCGGAAGCGCGTGAAGAATTGCAGAAACAAACAATCGAAAAATTGCGTAAGGATGCCGAAATTCAGGAGAAATTACTCGATGAATATAAGCGCAATGTTGAAGAAATTCGAGATTCTGCAAACAAAGATCTCAAAGAGATTGAAGATACTGACTTCGGAAAAGAAGCAAACACAAATGCAGCAGAACTTGAGCGAATCATTAACGAACGCACCAAACGTTTACTTGATAATATTACTCGTATAAGCCAAGAGGGAAAGAAATGAAACTAGCAATCGCGCTATTGGGAATGCTTGCTATTGCTGGCTGTTCACCTACTACAAAAACCGTTTACTTGTATGAACCAAGACCTAAAGTTGTCGAACCACAAACTCAGCCGGTTCGTATGAAGCCTGTTGATTGGAAAGTCATTACAAAACCTGAACTAGAAAAGATCCTTGCAGAGTTGGAGAAGAATCCAGATCCAAACTTTGCATTGTTTGCTTTAACACCAAAGGGCTTTGAAAACCTCAGCACTAATCTTGTTGAGATTAATCGATTCATGCAGGAACAGCAACAGGTTGTCCTTTATTATCGCGGCTACACTCGTGAGACCGCCGGAAATCCTCCAGCAAAGGCAAAGTAATGAGCCATTATTTGACCCTTGGAGTGGCTGAAACTGCCACTCCAGAAGAAATCAAAAAAGCTTTTCGTGAACTCGCCAAAAAGTATCATCCCGATGCTAATAAAGGCGATCCACAATCCGAAGCAAAGTTCAAACGTATTAATGAAGCTTATGAGATTCTAAAGGATCCAGCAAAGCGTCAGCAATATGATATGCAACGCCAGGGTAATACTTTTCATTTCCGATCTGGTGGATTCGATCCGAATCAAGGTTTTGATCCCTTTGATATTTTCGGTTTCAACCAAGGTGGATTCAGACAGAATCAAGTTCGTAACCGTGACACTGTTGTCACATACGTCATCACACTTGAAGAAGCATTTGAGGGAAAAACTGTTGACATTAAGTTCAACACTGGTTCTGGTACAACACGCACAATTAACCTAGCCATTCCTCGTAGTATTCATAATGGAACACGTATTCGTTATGCGGGCATGGGAGAGGATACCGTAAAGGGTGTTCCACCGGGTGATCTTTATGTTAAGATTCTAATTGAACCACACACTCAGTTCATTCGTGCACAGTTTGAAATCGTCACTACAATATATGTGGATTTCATCGATGCTATGATCGGAGTTAACAAACAAGTACCGACTATTGATGGAAAACTTATTAATCTCAGAGTTCACGCAGGTATGAATCCCGGACAACATATTCAGGTCCCTGACCAGGGTATGTGGCGCCCAGATGGAAAACGCGGTAATATGATTGTAGAAGTGGTCATGGAACAACCCGTATTGAATAATTCACAGATAGAGCAATTATCTCGAATTAAGGACTTGAAATAAATCCAAAAGCCATTATGTTAGCCAGTAACAACAGAAAGGACTAACATAATGGATTTGGAATTAGTAGGTGAAAAGGACGATGTCCTACGCCAACAAGGTGCAATCTGCAGCTTCTCTAATCCCGAATACAATCAGCAACTTTCCGAAGCAATGGTCAGTCATATGCTCAAGCATAATGGCGTGGGTCTTGCTGCCAACCAAGTGGGTATCCCAGCACGTATGTTTGTGATGGGCGAAACCGCTTCCAACTATCGCGCCTGCTTCAATCCTGAGATTGTTGAATACTTGGGCGTCAAGCAAAAAAATGTTGAAGGATGTTTAAGTTTTCCACATCTTGCGCTTGACATTGAACGCAATTCAATTATATTGGTGCGGTATAACGATGCACTAGGCAACATCATCGAAGATGAGTTGACTGGTTTATGGGCTAGATGCTTTCAACATGAATTCGATCATATTGAGGGAATCTGTTTTGATCAACGTGTTAGTAAGTTGGCTTTGAACATAGCGCTTCGTAAGCGAGCTAAGACACTGAAAAGGATTAAGTAATGTCGGATAACGGAAATAACTTTGATGTAAAGCTGGTCGAAAAGGCCCTTGCAGACGCAACTCAGCTTGCAGCATCTCGCAACAATGAATATGTTACGGTCGACCATCTGGCGCTGGTTGTGCTTGAGGCTGAACCGGTTCGCGAAGCGATGAAACACCTGGGCGTTGACCTGAACGAATTCGCTCGTGAATATGCGCCACAGTTCGAAAAGAACATGCCAGTACGTTCTCATTCTGCCGGTGAACCGCGCGGTACGAGTTCGCTGAACAAGACGATTCAGCAATGCATGAGCAACATCGCATTCTCCGGTCGTCGTATTGTTACGCTGCTGGACGTTCTGGTCGCAATTATGCAGACCGAAAACTGCTACCCAGCTTATTACTTGAACCGCCATGGCCTGGCTGTTGAGAAGCTGAAGGAATACATCAAGGACAACAACGACGAAGCACTCGAAGGTGCAACTGGCGACGACGATGCGGGCGAAAGCGGCGGTAACCGCAAGAACATGACCATCGAAACGGCCAAGAAGATCCTGGCTAAGTTCTGCGTTAATCTGAACGAAGAAGCTTACAACGGCAAAATCGATCCACTTATCGGCCGCGAAACCGATGTTTATGATATCGTCAAGACCACTGCTCGTCGCACGAAAAACAACGTGGTGCTCATCGGTGAGCCAGGCGTTGGTAAGACGGCAATTGTCGAAGGACTTGCACGTCTCATCGTCGAAAACAAGGTGCCGGAAGTTCTGCAGGGTTCGACGATTTATTCGCTGGATGTTCCTGGTCTGGTTGCCGGCGCAAAGTTCCGCGGCGATATGGAAGAGCGCTTGAAGCAGGTTCTCACCGCGCTGGAAAAGGTCGAAAAGCCGATCCTATTCATCGATGAAATTCACATGATCATGGGCGCCGGTGCTGCTGGTAAGTCCGAAAGCATGGACGTCGCAAATATGATGAAGCCGGCGCTGGCTCGCGGAACGCTGCGTTGCATCGGTTCAACCACGCTTGAGGAATACCGCAAGCATTTCGAGAAGGACAAGGCACTCGTTCGTCGCTTCCAGAAGCAGACCGTGGATGAGCCATCGGTTGAGGACGCAAAGCGCATTATCGCAGGTGCGAAGTCGGTTTACGAAACGTTCCACGGTATCACATATACGGATGAGGCAATCGACCTCGCTGTTGAGCTGACTGCGCGTTATGTTACTGACCGTTTCCTTCCGGATAAAGCTTTCGACGTTATCGACGCTGCTGGTGCAACCCAGCGTGTTTCGGAACCGGACACTCGTCAGGTCGTTATTACTGGCGAACTAATTGAACTGGAAGTCGCAAAGATCGCTAAGATCCCTGCGCGCACGGTTCAGGAAAGCGAAGCTGAAAAGCTTCAGCACCTTGAGGGCGACCTTCGCAAGGCAGTGTATGGACAAGAGGAAGCGATTGTTACGGTTTCCGACGCCGTGATTATGTCGCGCGCTGGTCTTCGCGAGCCAAACAAGCCAAGCGGGTCGTTCCTCTTCAAGGGTCCAACTGGTGTTGGTAAGACGGAAGTTGCCAAGCGTTTGGCTGAAACACTGGGCGTTCCACTGGTTCGCTATGACATGTCCGAGTACATGGAAAAGCATTCGGTTGCCAAGCTTATCGGTTCGCCTCCCGGTTACGTTGGCTATGGCGATGGTGCTGCCGGTAACGGTAAGCTGATCACCGACATTGAAAGCAATCCGCATTGTGTATTGTTGCTGGACGAACTCGAAAAGGCACATGCCGACGTGTTCAACATCCTGCTCCAGGTTCTCGATGACGGTCGTCTTACAAGCTCCGGCGGAAAGACGGTTCAGTTCGGTAACGTGATCATCATTATGACCTCGAACGTCGGTGCACGTTTTGCCAACAAGGCCTCCATCGGCTTCGGCAACACCGCCCGGAACGACGAATCCGACAAGATTCTGAAGGATACGTTTGCTCCTGAGTTCATTAACCGCTTGGATGCAATCGTTAGCTTTAGCGCGCTGCGTCGTGAAGACGTCCTGAAGGTCGTTGATAAGTTTGTTGGTCAGCTTGCTAAGTTGGCTGCGGACAAGAACGTTACGATCACCTACGACGCTGAAGCGAAGAACTGGCTGTGCGAGAACGGCTATGATGAAAAGATGGGCGCTCGTCCACTGGGTCGTGTGATTCAGAACAACATCACTAAGCCGCTGTCCAAGGCCATGCTGTTTGGTGATCTGAAGGAAGGCGGAAACGTTGCTGTTAGCGTTGAAGATGGTCAGTTGAAGCTGACCTTCAGCAAGCCGGTTGCAGTGGTTGCTCCTGAGGTAGTCGAAGAGGCTGTGGAGGCCTAAAAGGCCCCGCACATAATACTTGATAATCCGCTCCTGACCTAGTAAGTTAGGAGCGGATTTTTGCAAGGCTCAAGATCGACTAACCCAAGGAGCCCTGCAATGGACAAAACACTAACCTCTCGTTTACTCGAGAAAAAGCTGATCAACACAAACACCGAAGTTACTGCTCGTTATAGGGGCGTAAGTGTAAGCGGTGACCCATCGGTAAGGAGTCAAGAAGTTTTCACAGTTGAAACAGTGTTGGGTGAACAATCCGATGACATTTGTTTTGCTGTTGTTAGTACCCGTGATGGTTCACGCCGAACAATCACACACAAGCAGATAATTGAAATCGACGGCATGCATCCCTCCCGTTTTGCCGCTGTTTACAATATTAAGGCTGATGGAGCCGCTGCAAATGTTGGAAAACGCCGTGGTCGTAAGCCAAAAGACAGATCTGCCCAGGCATAAATGAATACGTAAGTATTTGTTGAGGTAATATAATGAAGCAATATTTAGATCTTTTACAGCATGTAATGGATAATGGTACGGATCGTGGAGATCGTACAGGCACCGGAACACGCGGTGTATTTGGGTATCAAATGCGATTTAATCTCGCTGAAGGATTCCCGGTGATGACCACCAAGAAACTGCATTTGCGCTCGATCATTCATGAGCTATTGTGGTTCCTCAAGGGTGATACAAACATCAAATACTTGAAGGAAAATGGCGTCTCGATTTGGGATGAATGGGCAGACGAACATGGGGACTTAGGACCCGTGTATGGTGCTCAGTGGCGATCATGGCCAAACTGGCGAGAAGTCAGTGATTTCTATGCGGAGAATACTGAATTCATTAATGAGCCAATTGACCAGATCAAGAATCTCATTACTAGCCTCCGTGAGAACCCTAATAGCCGACGTCACATTGTTAGTGCTTGGAACCCAGCACTAGTGGATGAAATGGCACTTCCTCCGTGTCATTGTTTGTTCCAGTTTTATGTCGCCGATGGCAAGCTGAGCTGCCAGTTGTATCAGCGTTCAGCTGATATTTTCCTGGGCGTTCCGTTTAATATCGCAAGTTACTCGTTACTCGTACTCATGCTTGCACAGGTGCTGGGCTTGGAGCCAGGTGAGTTCGTCCATACGTTGGGTGATGCTCACATTTACTCGAATCACTTTGATCAGGTTCGTGAACAGTTATCGCGTACCCCACATGCATTACCAACGATGTGGATTAATCCAGAGGTGAAGGATCTCTTCGAGTTTAAATTTGAGGATTTCGAACTACGCAATTACACTTGTGAACCCACAATTAAGGCACCGATTGCAGTATGATTTTAGATAACCTTGCAATCATCGTTGCTATGACACGCGACGCCGTAATAGGAAAGGATGGTAAAATGCCTTGGCATTTACCGTCCGACCTAGCTTATTTCAAACGCACTACTATGGGCTGTCCCATTGTAATGGGACGCAAAACATATGAATCAATTGGACGTCCACTGCCGGGTCGTGACAATGTTGTCATATCTCGTGATCCAAACTTTGTAGTTCCAGATGGTGTCCGAGTATTCACTGATATCGATGAAGCGCTAGAGGAAACATCAATGTTAACGAAGCTCGCTGGCGATGGTCCGTTCTTTGTTATCGGTGGTGCACAAATATACAAGAAAGCTATTAGACGAGCATCTTTCCTACACGTAACGCATATTTTGGGTGATATCGATGGTGATACATATTTCCCCTATGAGGAATATGTAGTGGATGATACGCCACATAAGCATTACCCAACATTTGAAGCTATTGATAAACAATTTGTAGATCAGACCCTATCAAAGGGCGATTCACATTCAATGATCTTTACCCAATATGTGCGTGTATAAATATCCATAGTGCAAGCTATGGAGGTCGTTATGGCTACAATACATAATGAAAGCATTCTGATTGAAGTGAGCAAACTTTTTAGAGACAATGTTGAGGTGCAAAGCGTGTTGAGCGACGAGCAGCTTGCGGTTCTTAAGGAAGTAGTAGAAGCAACTGTTGCGGAATTACTCGCTGATCCCGCTCTTGTTGTGGAAGTCAATCGAATCGAAAAGTAATTGGAGGTCTCCTCTCGCATAAATATGTGAAAGGAGACCTTAACCATGACTGCATCTGTTGTTCTTATGACTCACACTGGTGACAAAAACGAAGTCATCGGCGACCCACAACACGCTGACGGTTGGTATGGGTTTTCGGATGGACGACACACCGTTTCGTTCAACGTACAAAATTTTAAGGGACGTATTTGGATCCAAGCCTCGTTGGAACTCGAACCAAAAGAATGCGATTGGTTTGATATTTGGCTCTCATGTGATCATCCCTACCTTCAATACCCAATTAACCCTGCTAGCCCAACCGGGCAAAATGGTGGAGATTCCGGAACCCTTGCTATGACATTCCACGTGAATGCGCTTTGGGTTCGTGCGGTTTATTCTCGTGAATATCTATTGCCACCGAATCCAAATTGGGAAAACTATTACGGCGCAATTAACAAAATAGTGTTGAGTAGATAAGATGATTAGAGCAGAAAATGTAAGTGTGATGTTGCCGATTTGTCCACGTCCGGATCCTTGTCCACCGTGCCCGCCATGTCCACCAATAAAGAAAATCAACAAAGCGAGATCGTTCTTTTTTCAAACCATGAACATCCGCACGAAACCAAAGGGAGATTGTAACGATGGCTGCTAAGAAGTTTGGTGCCGTTTATATCGACGATACGATGCTCAATGCGGGTCATACTGTTGCGATTGCACCAGATGGTACCGATGCAACTGTTATCGTCAATTTCTGTAACCAGTCGGAGGGTTACGTTAATGTGAGCTTGGGCTACGCTAGTGCTACGGCTACTTCGTTGGAACCCGCTGATATGCTCATGCATAAAGTGCGTCTACGTCCGTCGGAATCCTATCAATTTGCAACGATTGCACTCGAAGCGAATCACGGCTTGTATGTGCGTTCGGATGCTCCTGGCGTATCTGTGATTGCGTATGGCTGGCTTGACACTGATGAATAATATTCGTTGTTAAACTTGTATCGAGTACGAGTAAATATTTGGAAGGACGGAACAGAAATGTTTCCGTCCTTTCTACTCTTAGATCGAAAAAGGAAATATAATGAAAGCTAAATTTTTTGTAACATCAATGGACCACTTCAAAACTGATGGTTACGGTTTGGGTGATAATCAGCTTAAGGTTATTTGTAAAAGTGAGAATGAAAACGGGCATAAGGTTAGAATTAAAGCAACTTCAACTACTGTAAAGTCAAACGCAACATCTCCTGCGATATTTAATATGGATCTAATGGTTACTCCAACTATTGATATTCCGTCTCATGGGCCAATTCTTTATCAACAAAACTTTTTTTACGATTATAGCAAAACTGTCAGTTATATTGTGAAAATAGAAGCTGATCATGAAACCAAAATTATTGAAGATATACTAGTTCCTTATGGTTATACTTTGTTGGGTCAAATCAACAATAATAATTTTAATTCGATTAACATGCTTATTGATGGTTATGAACTTTGAAATCGAAAGGAATTAATATGACTATGATCAATTTTGGCACATTTACAAATTCTACTTTACCAAATAAGGGTGTTCTAAACAACAATACTTATTCTCCTATCTTTATTAATCTTGATTCAGATAATGGGTATATTGTTGATATTCATTATCGTTTTACCGGTACTGAATCAAATGCCGATGTTGTTTCTTTGGAGCTTGTTAATAATTTGCGTGGGTTCTTGGAAAGCTATAATCCCGATGGTACCAATCCTAGGCTTCTCTCACTTTCTACATCAAATATCAAAGAGGGCGAAACTTCTGTATTAATTGAAGATTCTTTGACAGGAATTAAGGTTCCAAAAAATACAGGCATTGTTGCTTATATTAATGGAACACAAGCAAGAGGCAATCGATTTATTTTTAATATTATTGCTCAAAAGCTTTAATCAATACTTTGAGAGGGCGGTTTCATATCGCCCTCTTTCCATGAGTTCTGAATAAGTATTGTTTAGAAAACGTCATATCCGACTAAATATGAAGTAACTAGAAGCTGAATACTCATTCAGCGCAATTAGGAGGCAATCGATGGCTAGTAATACATCACGTCCAGAGGGCTTGCGTAAAATTGGTACGACCACAATAGATTCTACCAATCGTTTGAGCTTGATCGACTATTTGAATTTGGATCGTGCTGTTGTAACGTTCCGTGGTATCGAGGGTGGTGATGGTATTACCGTTTCGCTCGTTGATGCTGACGGCGCAAGTGCAACTGACGGTTCCGTAATCCGCATCACTGCAAATGGCGGTGGCACAGGTGGCGGCGATGGTGCAAAGTGGTTTGCACAGTCCGGTGTTCCTGCAGCAGGTTTGGGTGCTGATGGCGATATGGCATTGGACACCGATACTGGTGACGTTTATCAGAAGTCTGCTGGTACATGGGCTATTAAGGGCAACATCCGTGGCCCACAGGGCATCCAGGGGATTCAGGGCGTCCAAGGTGAACAGGGCGAACAGGGCATTGAAGGTCCACAGGGCATTCAAGGTATCCAGGGAGAAAAGGGCGATAAAGGTGACAAGGGAGACAAGGGCGATAAGGGCGATAAGGGCGATGCCGGTACAGGTATTACGCTAAAGGGTTCTGTTGCTACTGAAGCTGATCTTCCGGAAACCGGAAACGTCGAAGGCGACACCTACTTGGTAGCCGACAATGGTCACCTATTCGTATTCAATGGTACCGAGTTTGTAGACGCTGGTCAGATCCAGGGTCCAGCTGGTGAGAAAGGCGAAAAGGGAGACAAGGGCGATAAGGGCGACCAAGGTGAGCAGGGCATCCAGGGGATTCAGGGCGTCCAAGGTGAAAAAGGCGACCAAGGTGAGCAGGGCATCCAGGGCGAACAAGGCATTCAAGGCGAAAAGGGTGAACGTGGTGAACAGGGTGTTCGTGGCGAAACCGGAGCCAAGGGTGATAAGGGAGACAAGGGCGATGCGGGTGCGTCCGCTTATGATGTAGCCGTTGATGCCGGATTTGTTGGTACAGAAGCTGAATGGCTTGAAAGCCTAAAGGGCGAAAAGGGTGATACTGGTGATGAAGGACCACAAGGCCCTGCAGGTGAAGGCGTTGCTGACACAACTGGTATTGCTGATGGCTATGTTTTGGTACGTGATTCCTCAGCTACTGAAGGTACAAAGTGGGTTGCAAGCCCTGCCGCTACTGTTGAAATTTCTGCAGAAGATGGTAACGTATTGGAGCAGAAGGCCGATGGTCTCTATGCTACTGGTATTGCTGGTGAAAAGGGTGACAAGGGCGATACTGGCGAAAATGGCAAGTCCGCATATGAACTAGCTGTTGAATCTGGCTTTGTTGGCACTGAGGCTGAGTGGCTAGCTTCGCTAAAGGGTGACCAAGGCGATGAAGGCCCTCAGGGCCCAGCTGGTGCCGGTCTTGTTGCTGGTGGTACTACAGGTCAGATGCTTGTTAAGAAATCCAATACAGATTTTGACACTGAATGGGTTAACGCTGGTTCTGGCGGTGGCTCCATTGGTACTACTGATTCTACAAGTATTGCTTTCACAGGCAATGGTGAAACTGGTACTGAGTTGTCCGCAACAGTAAAGATTTCCCCTAATAGTGATAATGCTTTGACTGCGTCAGCAAACGGTTTGTTTGTTCCTACAGCACCTGCGTATTCCGTTTCTGATACAAACTCCATCGATATGACCCTCACAGGTTCTGCAATTAGTGGTTCTGTAAAGCGTTCTGCAACTGCAAACAACCGAATCACAGAACAGGCTGATGGTCTCCATGTTGCTCCTGTCGCGATTCAGAAGGATGCTACTGCGGTTTCTGCTAATCCAACTGCGATTAACTTCACAGGTGCCGGTGTTACAGTTACTGAAAATGCTGGTGTTTCCACTGTTAATATTCCTGGTGGTTCCGGTGGTGGCTTGGATGTTTTTGAGGTTATTGTTGAATATAACGATTCTGATAATTTCACTGTTATCGATTTTCCAGCTGGCTGGACTGTAACCCAAGGTCTCGGAACTACACTACAGGTAACACATAATACTGGCAAGTCTCTGTTCCTTTCTCAGGCTGTGACAACCAGATCACCAACTAACCATACATATGTAACATTGGGTTCAAATTTGGCACCTGTTACTATCGTAAGCGGAACACAGTTTTTCTTTACGGCTGATACCGATACAGTTGGTGGCAATCCTGCTGATAGAACTACATTCAGATTCTTGATGGTATAACATTAAATGAGGGCAATGAACGTTCATTGCCCTCATTTCTAAGAACAAAATGGAGGTCACAATGCAGCTACCAATTAAAACAATTGTTGGAAATATTCAAACAATTTACAATGGGACACGTTGGAGTGACCCAAGTAACACATTAACAAATAACAAATTTTATCGCTGGATTGTTGTTCTTACCATAACGCCAAAGCGCCAGAGTTCATTAGAAACAAATACACCCAAACGTTATGATGGTTTGGATCTCAAAGTGGGATCGTGGTTTGCAGATTCAACGGGTAAAGCTTATAAAATTGTGAGTTTTACTGAACAAACAGCGACAAATGTAACTTTGACGTGTGAAGATGTGGATTTCTACAATGCTATCAATGACACCACGACTGCATTCAACGGTATACCAAAAAGTGGTAATTGTGTATTTTTCGATATATCCGAATTAGGGGTACCACAGATCGAAGGAGTTTCATCCCTTACATATAACCCTGCGTCTATTGCCACTTTGAATACTCGATTCTTTACCTATAATCCAAATATAAATTTTGTTAATATTAAGCAAACAAATCATGGTTTGAATGTAGGCGACATCGTTGCAATTAATACAGACACGGGGCTCTATGATCTTGCAACATCTTCGGACTTTGCCGTTGGTATTGTTACTATGATTAATAACCCTTCTAATGACTATTTTAGTTTTGAACCTTTCGGTAAAATCGATGATTCCATTAAAACACCATTGATTGGCGAAATGGGTGATATATTTTATTTGGATCCTGCTAATCCAGGTAAACTCACAAAAGAAAAACCTGTTGGAAAAAATAAACCAATTTATATTCGTCTTGAATCTGAAACCAAAGCTATTCTTCTAGACACTATTTCTGATACTGTTGCAACAATAATCACATATGAGATGGAAACAGTTACACAGGATCAAATAGAATTTGAACTCCCTACAGACGCGGTTCGTGTTCTGGAAATGAGTATCAATGGCATCGAAAATAAGAATTTTACGTTCGATGTATCAACGCACAAAGTAACATTCGACCCAGTAAAGACCGGTTACAACGTCGACCCTGAAGACATTGTTATTTTTACGTACGAAACTTTTAATTAAAAGGATTAATTATGGCATTTATTCGTGCAAAACAAATTAAGCTAGGCGCAGAAGGTGATCTACTCGTCGGCGGCGTAGGCGGTAACGGTGTTTCCCTTGCTAAGGGTGCAGCCGGTGAAGTCCTACGTGCGACGGCTACTGGTGTGGAATATCACGCTCTTTCTGCGGCTGATATCACTCGTGGTGCTGGTACTGTTGAATCTGCAATTGCAGCTCTCGAAACAGCAACCACATTCACTCCGATCGATAATGGCATCCGTTCCATTACTGGTCCATCACTAAGCCAGGCGATTGCTCAGTCTGTTAATCTCGGTGCAATCACAAAGCGTGATGCAACTGTTGATCCAACTGTTACTGATGACTCCGCTGCAGGCTATGCAGTTGGTGATTTCTGGCTCAACGGCAATAAGTTGTTCGTTGCTTCCGATGTTACTGTTGGTGCAGCGGTTTGGACTCGTGTTGATGCTGGTGCGGCTACTGACGTTTTCAAGTTCAGTGGTACAGTTGATGCTTCCCTTGAAGCTAACTTGCCAGCTGATCCAGAAACCGGTAACGTTTATCGTGTTACTGTTGCTGGTGACTTCGAAGGCGAAGGCCCTTATGTTAACGTTGGCGACTATATCGTTTGGAACGGTTCTGCTTGGGACGTAATCGACAACACTGATCCAGTTGTTAGTGGTACTGCTGGTCGTATTGCTGTTACAGGCAATGCTGATCTCGGTTACACCATCAATATTGATCCAACATATGTTGGTCAGAACACAATCACCACACTCGGTACCATCACAACTGGTACTTGGGAAGGCACAACAATTGACATCGCTCATGGTGGTACTGGTCTTGCTACTGTTGGTGCTGCTGGTCAAGTTCTCACTGTTAACGCTGCTGGCGATGCTCTTGAGTACGCTTATGTTGGTGCACTTAAGGATTCTGCTGGTGCAAATGCCGTAACTATTACTGGAACTGGTGCTACTGCTAAGGCTGTTGCTGCAAACGCGACTGTCGCTGGTGATGCTGCAAATACGCTTGCAACTAAGGGTTTCGTTGAAGGTCTTATCGCTTCTGGCGGTACGGCAATGTTCGATGAAGATCATGAAGTTCCTGCTGATCCAGATGCAAACTTTGAGTTCACAATTGCGAAGGAAGCAATTGGTACTGTTGCGGTTTACTTCAATGGTGTGAAGCTTAAGACAACAGGCTATACTGTAACTGGCACAACTGTTGCTTTGGTTGATTCCGTTAATGGTTATGCAGCCGAAGAAGGCGATACACTAAGCGTAAGCTACATGGCTCTTTCTGCTTAATACTAATGGGGGATGGACTTGAATGCTCCATCCCTCATCCAATAAATACCGAAAATTTAACGTTTGAAGGGGTTTCAAATGAGCTTGTTAAAAGTCAAACAAATTGCTGCACCAGCAAATTCTTCGGGTGCTACCATTATTGTTGGTCCCGATGGGAAAGTAAGCTGGTCTTCTACGCTAACAAGCGCATTGGTTCTTCCTACTGGCTCTTCTGCAGAACGCCCAACTCAGTTGGTTCCTGGATCGATTCGTTTCAACTCTGAAACACAAAAGGCGGAAATCTACAACGGCACTGAATGGAAAGAAGTTGGTTCCGGTGCTGGTGGTGGATCAGGCGATCGCATTAACAACGAAACCGATACTACTTTTGTTGATACAGTTCAGGTTGAAAATCATGTTATTGCTGGCGCTTTTGGTAAGACTGTTTTGGAAATCACAGCTAGTGAAACAGAAGCAACCGCCGGAGAAAAAGTAACCGTAACTAACATTGATAACGAAGTACAGATGCGCGTGTCTAATACCGCAGCAACTGGCGATGTTGATTTACGTTTGATTCCACAAGGTTCTGGTCACGTTTATTTGGGCGTAACTGGCGATGGTATTGTTGAGGCCGAAGCTGAGTTCGATCTAGTTGTTCGTGGTGGTAAATCCACTGGACCAAATGGTGGTGATCTTATACTTACAGGTGGTGAAGGTTCTGGTGCTACCTCAAATGGTGGTAATGTTCTGATTGCACCGGGCAAGGCACTGGATACTGGCTCAGCTGGTATTGTTCGTGTGGATGACGCCAATGACAACCCAGTTTTGTCCTTTGCTAGTGCTGGTACAGGTAATGCCAACTATTTGGAAATAGAAAACGGCGTTATGGATCTTGCTGATATAGTCAAGAACAGTGTCAAAATCCGTGCCAATGCGCTCAGTGCTTCGGGTAACGTAGATATGCACTTGGGTACTAAAGGCACTGGCCTGGTCCGTGTTGAAGGATATTCCGCCTATATGAATGCATTGGGTGCCACAGGTAACAACGATGCGCTTGTAACCAAGGGATATGTTGCCCAGCTTATGGGTGGCGAAACTGGTATTGTTACTGCGGGTGTTGGTCTCACCGACGACAACGGAACATTTAATGTAAACTTGGCCGCTGATACCGTTAAAGTAGATGCTACTGGTAACCTAATAGTTGCGAGTAATGCAACTGATGGGCATATTTTGACCAGCACTGGAACCACAGGACAACAGGCTGTTTGGGGACCATTGAATCTAGCCAATACAAATAGTTTTGCTGGTGCTTTGAGTCCAGCGCGTGGTGGTACAGGTCTCGCTGAATACAATGTAGGTGATCTCCTCGTTGGTGGCGAAACAAATAGTCTTTCCACACTCGCAGTTGGTACAAATGGTCAGATTCTAATCATCGACAATGGCATCCCAGCTTATGAATTTCCAACCAAGCTAACTGATGCCAATGGTGAACTAACACTTCAAATTGAAGATCATGTCATAAACGGGAATGCTTGGTTCACAATGACCGCAGCTATGGATGATGACAACGTTGTCTTAGGCGTAGCGGGTAATCGTCCAGATATTGGTATGACGATTGCAACTGTTGGTACGGGTTTGATTCATGCAGTTTCCGGTTATACTGATAATATTATTCCAGCAAGTTCCAAAGAAACAATCATTACTAAGGGTTATCTAGAGGCTGCGTTGTCTGGTAGTTCTGAAACTCTTACTCGTCGTGCAACACTGAATGCAGACTGGTCCAGTACAATGAATATTGGTGAACCTACTCCAGTTACGAGTGGTGGATTCAATCTTTATGTAACACGCGTCATGCTACAAGTTGTAAGTCCAATCACCGGTGGTGGCGTAGCAAGTGCAAATATTCAGGCAAACGGTATAGCGATGGATATTTCCGAAAACGACATTACCGAAGCTGGTATATATTTGGTGGATCTTCCACAAAGTTTTGTTTCTCAGGAAACTCAGATTACAATCAATTTCTTCCAGGCCAACGGTACTACACCGGCAACCCCAACAGGTGGCGAAGTGGTTGTAACTGCAAATTACGTTATTCGATAACTAACTGACGATGATAATCGACGGACATAGATCCGACAGGAGTTAAAATGGCTATTACATATTCAGCTAAGGGAACATCGTTCCCTAGCTTTACAATTGGTAAAAAGGGCGCAACTGTACTTCAGGGGATCGTTGCTCCACTTCAAACTGATGGAAAAGAAGGCGACATTTATATTCAGAATGGTGGTACCCCTGCTTTGTGGCAGAAAGTAGCTGGCGTATGGAATAAAATTGGCAACTTTGGTTCCAAGATTTTTACTGGTACTACAAGTGTTGATACTGCGGAAGAAGCTAATCGCATTACAATCAATGCTGATGGCGCTCGCATTATGGAGATCCTAAACGGTGCGGCAGTAAACGGAGAGAAAGTAGAAATCTCTAATATTGCCGGTGGTATTAAGATTGAAACCAAAGATGCATCGAATCAGGATTCTGTCGATCTTCTCATCGATTTACAGGGCCAGGGTATTCTAAGAATTCAATCCGACGCAGACAGTGCAATTCGCACCGATGATGGTTCGCCGATTACGATCGAACCAGGCACCACAGCAAATGGTCCAGGCGCACTAACACTTAAGGGTGGATCCACAAGTAAAGCTGCAACTAAGGGTGCAAACGTCGAGCTTATTCCGGGAACTGGTCCTGCTGGTATGGGACAAATCGTAGCTCCGGTTGGTTATACCCCAACTGACCCATTATCCCTTATCACAAAGGAATATTTGGATGCCATTATCGCATCGTTGAATCCCTAACTTATAAACCATAAGTAGAAATAAGCCTAGAATTCACGTAAATATTACTGGATTCTAGGCTTATTCATAAGGGGCAAACTATGGCCATTACAGATCGAAATCATGACCGCGGCAAATCAGAAGATTCATGGGTTGGCATTTATTGGCGTCCAGCTGCCGCTATTATATATTTGTTCATTTGTATGTTCGACTTTGTTGCGGTTCCAACATATTTGGGTCTCGGCGGAGAACCACTCAAGGAAATTATTCTTGCAGTAAAAGACTTACCCGCTGATACACAGACTATTGTTTTGAATCACAAGCTATCAAGTTGGGAACCACTAACACTCAAGGGTGGTGGTTTGTTCCACGTTGCATTTGGTGCCATTTTGGGTGCGACGGTATGGTCTCGTGGTCAAGAACGAATCAACGAAATTCGTAGAGGTTGGCCACAGGAATCACAATATGAGGTTCCACCAAGCAATCAATACCAGTATAACCAACCACAGTATCCCGAGTATAATCAACAGATAAATAACAACATACAAAACCCAAACATGCCTCGTGGAGGAGCAATTGACAACCCCGACGAAAACGGTTAATCAATTTTATGTTCGAGTTGACACAGATCGCGAGCTTTCTCGCGATCTGGTCAAGCAATTATACTCGGCCATCAAATCAATCCTTCCCACTGGCTTACCGTCAAGCGTTGCATTGGAAAGTCCATCCGACGGAGTTATTCCAGTTCGCTTGATTCATACGGTTACAACTGCAGGCGCACACCAATATGAGATACCACTAACTAGGCACCTAACGGATAATGAATTTGAATTTCTAGTTGATTCCCTTTTAGTTCCCGACGATTTTACCATAATTAAGAGTGCGGCACCTATACAAGACTGGCGTCAGAAGCCAACTGGCCCAACTCAATTAGCGCCTGATGAATATGAAGTTTTTTGCGACACATTGGCCAAACGCCAACATGCTCGTTGGTGTGAAGAACGTACCGCAAATGGTTGGAGATATGGACCCACGCATAGTGCCGGTGACCGTGTATCTCCGCTATTGCGCCCATGGCACGATCTCCCAGAGCAATATAGGAAAGTCGATCGTGTATTCCCCGAAGAAATCATTAACATTATAGAGGAAATGGGTTTCGTAATTGTACCCAAGACCGAATTAACAAAGTTGACGAAAAAGAAATGAATGTAGCTCAAGTAATAAAAAGACTAAAAATGGCAAAGAAGCCCGACATACAGCGTGAGTTGATTCTGGATGCATGGGAGAACTGCGATACGTTTTTTGTTGGTCTTCAAATGTCTTGCGATAAGGATACAGTTATTCCATTGGAGAAAGTTCCTGAAATTCCACAGGATGATGGTGCCGAATCTGATTTTACATTCAATGACTTCCTTCGCTTGTATGACGAGATTACACAAGTCGGCATGGATCCTGCAAAGGCTCGTGAACTCGTCATCGATGCGGCTATGATTGCTGATGTTGCTGAATGGAACACTTTCTATCGTCGAATATTACTTCGTAAGCTACAAGATGATGTTCCAATGGAACTCATCGTTGAGGTATTACAGGAGTTGACAGGGTTTGAATTCCAGCTATAATGGTCTCTAGCAAAAGGAGATTCATATGGATAGCAAACATTATCAAGAAGTAGTAAGCGCGATTTTAACGGACGAACTGTCGGTTGATACGGACGTTCTCGTTACGCTGCTCGGCGTTGCAAGCGACGCCTACTACAATGCGGGCGAAGATGGCGCATTCGAATATCCATGCATCGATATGCAGACGGGCGAGCTGATCGAAATGGTTGCAGGTGCGACACCATTCGAAGAGTTGATCAGTGATGAAACATACGATGCGTTGGAACGCCAGCTTCGTGCGGTCGATCCAAAAAATGTTTTCCTTATGAAGATTGGTTCAGATGTGCGCGGCGGTAAAGTACCATTGCCGTTCAAGATGGGATCACTGGATCAAGTCTATGATGGTGATTCCGAAAAGTGGGTTTCCCAGTACAAACTTGCTGATGAAGATTTTGTTGTCAGCGATAAGCTCGACGGAACATCAGTTGCATTGATCTATGATCGCAAGGGAAACTTTCTCAGTGCATTCAGCCGTGGCAACGGCATTATGGGCGCAGACATTACGCGCCATGTTTCAAAAATGAAATGCGTTCCAAAGAAGATCAGCAAGGGCCCTCTCAAGCTTCGTGCTGAAGCAATCATCCCAATTTCCAAGTGGGAACAGGTGCGTGATGAAACAGCGAAGGCAACTGGTCGCACATATAAGAATGCGCGCAATTATGTTGCAGGTAAAATGAATGCATCGGAATCCGATCCGATCTTCCTCGAACATATTCACATTGTCATCACAAGCGTTGAAGAACCCGAATTGGGTAAGATTGCTCAGCTGGAACTCTCACGCAAGGAAGGTTTCCTTACCAACTATTACGTCGGCATGAAGGGCGGCGATTTCACCGATCCGGTTCTTACCGACTATCTCAACGATCGTCGTGCAAAATCCGATTATGAACTTGATGGCATTGTATTGGATGTCAACGAGCATGATCTTCGCATAAAGCTTCCGAAAACCACGAGCAGCTTGAATCCAACATATGCTCGCAAGTTCAAGGTCGCAGCCGCTGCAAACTATGCTGAAACGCCAGTTACTGCGGTACTGTGGCGTCTAAGTAAGGCCGGGTACGCAAAGCCACGTATTGAGATTGTTCCGGTTGAACTCTCTGGCGTGACAATCACATACGCAACGGGCTTCAATGCTGCATTCATTCGCGATAACAATATCGGACCAGGTGCGGTTGTTAAGATCACTCGGTCGGGTGATGTTATCCCATATATCACGGGTGTGGTCAAGGGTGCAACGGCACAGATGCCGGATGAAACCGTATTGGGCAAAATGTCCTATACAAAGGGAAATGTCGATCTAGTGCTTGATGATTTGGATTCACATCCAGATGTTCGGTATTATCGTATTCTCGATACTTTCAAAACGCTCGATGTTCCACATTTGCGTCAGGGCGCAGTCGAAAAGCTTATTGAGGCTGGATTCGATTCCGAAGCAAAAATCATCAAAGCAACTGAAGCAGAAATCAAGTCTGTGGTCGGTGACAGCGCAGGTAAAAAGATCTTTGATGGTCTACGTGCAAAGCTCAATCCGGTTGATCTTGCATTGCTTGCTGGTGCGTCTCAGACATTGGGACGTGGTATCGGCGTCCGCAAGGTAACAAAGATTATCAACGCACATGGTTCACTCAACATTACGTTACCCGAGCTATTGCAGGTTGAAGGGTTCAAGAAAACTGCTGAACTGGTGATCAATAATCTACCGAAGCTAAATGCGTTCCTTGATGAAATCGACGGATATTACACGATTGCTGAAAAGGTTGCGGCACCAACCGAAGGTGCGCTAAAAGGAGTGGTTGTTGTTTTCACTGGTGTTCGTGACAAGGATCTCGAAGCGAAGATTCAAGCACAAGCCGGTATTGTTGGTTCAAGTGTAAACAAGGAAACAACACATTTGGTTTGTAAGGATCCAAGTGCAAACTCCAGCAAGCTGGTAAAGGCACGACAGCTTCTTGCAGCAGAAAACATCATAGACCTCAACACGGCACAGGAGCTTTGGGGATAATGTTCGGACTTAATCCAGAACCTAACGCACAACACACGAGTGAGGATTGCTTGTCATTCCTCATTCAAGAAATCGCCAATAATCCAATGGCGATTCGAGCACATGTCAGCACTATCACAGATGCTGAATCTGATCAACTGAATAAAATTCTCTGGCCCGCATTAAGCGTTCCGGATAATTGGTTTCGCGAACGTACTCATCGCCCAAGTGTAAAGGAACTCGAAGTATCGGAGGACGAGGATAATCCCAATCCACTGTCCAACCTGAGTAGGGATTCCGTCATTCGCACTTATGTCAATGATATATGGGATGAACATGGTCGTTATCTCGAAGCGCGTGTAATCAGTTCTTACGGTGATTTGTCTGTGGAATTTGTCGTGAACTGGTAATAGGTTGACATTAAATGGTTCCATGCTAATTTGGGAATACCTGAAACAGCAAAGGAACCATTTAATGTTTACGATCGAAAAGTTGCTTGATATTGCAATCAATTGTGAAGCAATCATCAAAAAGACCGACATTCATGGTTCGGCTGTACTTGATGTGGCAGCAGAACGTGAAGCACGCCGCAAGCTTAATAACGCACTAGTGGTTGCTGCTCACATGGAACGCAATGAAATGAAAGAGCCGGTTGAAAATATTGGGCCATTCGAATCATTCGTCCCTACTCGTGGTACACGAGTTCGACTCAAGCCCGGTGCAATATATCGTTCGATGCATCCGAGCAAGCGTGGTCAGCCACAAATCAACAAACGCGAACGTGAAATCGTTGTCCACACGTATTTCAAAGGCCGTATCGGTGATATGGATTCTCAAAACAATCCAATAATCATAAATGGCGAAGTGAGCTGGGCCGGCACAGGCGGCTATTGGTGTCACACCGACATCAACAATATCGAGAAAATTTAATTCCTATTTTGCAATACATGCTCCCACAAGCTATAATGGGAGCATGTTTACGTCAAAGATAGGTTTCAGTGGTCAGTGGAAAGCTGACCCAACATTAGTACCCTCGCTGCAAAGACAACTTGCGGCACCATATCGGTTCCATAGTACGACCCCACAAGCATTCATGCAACTCACGCCAGTTGCCCAGTACACGAATATGACTAATATGATCGTCAATAATACTCGTGCACTACGGGAGATTATTCGTCTTTTGGGGAAGCAACCCGAAGCAACACGAATGTATCAGATACCCTCTGACATACTTCCGTTGAAGCAGTACAAATTCACAGAATGGATATATTCACATCATTCAATCAATGATATGATCATTAATACTTTGATGGGTATCAGAACTCTTGCACGTCACAATGGTGTGCGATTGTTTATGCAAACTCGTCCATTTACAAATATCAGTTCAGAGGACGAAAATATTGCTGCGGCAGCAATAGCTGATATTGAATCACATGCTCGACTAGCCCATCTAATGGGGTTCAGTGGTTCATGTATTCCTGAAGGTTTCTGTCTGATAACAAACGTAAATGCGCAACAGGACCCACAACTCAAACGTACCGCAAGACGCGCAAATAGTAAGCTGTCGGAACACGCAAGAAACATAATTGTCTTTAAAAACAATTGTATAACCACATCAATTGGTGATCTGTTATCAAAACAATTCACACCAACAATATCTGGCAAATCAGAATTGACTGACTTTCCCCTTGCAATCGACTTACATGCGGTTTGGGTGAAAATGAATGCATTGCTGTATCCGTGGTCCGAAGTACACCAATACGTTTATTCAACTTGGCGCGGCCATAAACCAATATCATTATATTCGCAACCCGATAATACCAACTGGCCCCCATATAGCCCACATACTGTTTTGAATCGTCATTCCATTTATGGCTCATCACAACCTTGCCCATTTTCGGATAAGGATTTGTCCAAACGCTCAAAGTATTTGTGGAATTTAAGACAGAATAAGAGTGTTGCTTTGCATTTGGAATACTCAGATATTCTAGTAGAGGCCAAGGCAAACAACTTAGCTCAAATGCAGTTCTATGATTTTTTAGAGTATAATGGGTTTGTTACGTAAATACAGCATACCCATTTGGAGAACCAAAATGAAAGATAACGATTTTATTATTGAGACAATTCTTGGCGTTGCCAAAGCTGAAATTGCAAAAGCTGTTAAGCGTGGCAAATTAGGTGAAGCCATCAATAAGGTTGATATTGCGCGTGATGTTGCTCGCGATATGGAACTAACCGAGGCCGAAACAAAGGAACTCATTCAGCGTGTTGTTGATACGCCTGCAGCGGAAATGCCGACCCCTGAGGATTTGCAACCCAATGCAAACGTAATTAACTTCAAATCGCCATCCGACGTCGACCAGGCCGCTGGAATGCTCATGTATAAGAACATCCCATGGCGCATCAAGAGTGCCAATCCTGCGTTCATCAGTTTCGACGACCCAACTATACTAGCGGAAGCCCGCGAGGTCCTGAAGCGCCGTTGGGACTTCCTGGAGCATTCTAATCGTACTGTAGCTTGTATTGAGTTTGATAACCTAGATGAGTATAACAAGGTTCTAGAATTTATTCGTAAGTCCAAGTTTACTACGCTGGCCAATGCAACTTCCGATCTATCCGAGGATATCCTGGATGAGATTACAATTAAGGTTGCAAAGGCTGGAAAAGCACCAAAGATTAAAGAATCTGATATTGGTGCAAAGCATAATTCATATGATGCAATTGAGAAGAATTTCTCGCGCCTTGACGATAAAACATTCAATACGAAGATTCCAGCTGATCGTTCAATTAAAGTCCGAAAAAAGTGGAAATAAATTTTGACTATCCCGGTGCTATGATGTTAAGTTACGAACATAGTTACAAAACATTTAGCAAACAGGATATTTGAAATGAACATTACAGGTCTTACGAGCGACGACAAGGCAAAGATCAAGAACGTTGTTGAAGAAGGCATGAAGGTCACTCAGGAAATTGAAGACCTTCGCGGTGGACTCCGTGACACTGTTAAGGCAGTTGCTGAAGAACTCGGTATTAAGCCTTCTGCAATCAACAAGGCGATCCGCGCTGCGTTCAAGAGCGACATTGCTGATACACGCGATGAACTCGACAATATTGAGGAAATCCTCAATGTGGCGGGTAAGCTCTAATAGGAAAAGCGGGTGGGGGTAAAACTCACCCGCTATCTTTTTGATATATGCCGTCTGAATCCCATTACATACTTTTTGACACCGGATATAGTGGAAACGACACTGATCCGCTGATGGAACTCACAACGTTGGGGTTTGAGGTTCTAATGGACATGCACGACCATAGGCAGCTGGCTGGTCATTTTGTCGTTTATTCAGGCACTCATACACGTCGAAAAACACAACGCGCAATTTGGTTTGTAAAATTCGACCATACTGCTGATGCAGTCCTTTACAAACTCATATACTCGACTGAAAAAGAAAAATATGCGTGAGATTCTGATTCAAACATATGGGAATCCGTTTGATCGGTTTTATGAACAAACACATCCGCATGTGGTTGAAGTGCGAAACCTTGATGATCTCCGGAATCTCGAACAATTCTTGAAGTCATGCGGTGGTGTATTTTTGTTTCATCGAGCAACAGGTTGGCAATCTGATGAAGTTATCTACAATTTACGGTTTGCAGATGCATCAAATGCTTTGCTAGCCAAACTGTCACTTCAATATTGATATTCCCTAACACATTGTTTTATAATACAAAAATAATAAGAAGAAGGATAAAATAATGTCTTACGTAGATGCGATTCACGACAAACAAAAAGATGAAATTCATATTGTTGAGCGAATCAACGGACAGCGCGTCTACAATACTCTTCCTGCAAAATATGTTTTCTATTACGAAGACATACGTGGTCGATATAAGACTATGTGGGGAGAACCTTGCTCAAAGTACGAAACCACTAATAGTTCGGCATTCAAAAAGGAACTCAGAGCATTCCAGAATTTGGGTAAAAAGATTCATGAACATGATATCAACCCAATCTTTCGTTGCTTGAGCGAAAACTATTTGAATGTTGATGCACCGGAATTGAATATTGGTTTCTTCGATATTGAGGTGGACTTCGATCCAACACGAGGATACGCGCCTACAAATGATCCGTTTGCTCCCATTACAGCAATTTCACTTCATTTGTCTCAGTCCAAACGACTCGTTACTTTCCTACTAAAGCCAGAGCTCCCAAAGGATGATCCTGATTATTTGACTTGGGATGCAGCAGAAGCAATCGTAAATGAATTCGATGACACATATTTGTGTAACGATGAAGTTGAATTGCTTAAAATGTTTCTAGATGCGATTGATGATGCAGACGTATTAAGTGGCTGGAACTCAACTGGTTTCGATATTCCATATGTGGTAAATCGTATTGAACGAGTTCTAGGTAAAGAGTACACGAAGAATTTGTGTTTGTGGGGACAGCGCCCTAAGAAGCGCAAGTACATGAAGTTCAAGAAGGAACACGAGACATACGACTTGGTCGGTCGCGTACACTTGGACTATCTGGAACTCTTCCAGAAGCATTCTAGTGCTGAACTTCACTCGTATAAATTGGACCACGTTGGCGAAGTTATTGTTGGTGAAAACAAAACACCGTATGAGGGATCACTTGATGCCCTATACAAGCGAGACTTCCGCACGTTTATCGAATATAACCGCCAGGATACCCTATTGTTGGTTAAAATCGATGCCAAGTGTCGTTATATTGAACTTGCCAACCAGCTCGCACACACAAATAGCGTCTTGCTTCCCACAACAATGGGTTCGGTTGCACTCATCGAGCAAGCAATTGTAAACGAAACTTGGGCCCTAGGTATGCAGGTTATGTCTCGTCCAGAACGTGACTTCCTGAATTCATACGATGCTGGTAGTTTTGTGCATGACGATGATGACGAAGATGAAGAAGAAGACGATAACAATAACGCCGTAGGTGCTTATGTTGCTGACCCGAAAAAGGGTATGCATAAGATGATTGGGTGTGTTGATATTAACTCTCTTTATCCATCGGCACTTCGCGCACTTAATATGGGTCCTGAGACTCTGGTTGGACAGATTCGATCTGATCGTACAGATCAGTTAGTTGCAGAACGTATGGCACGAGCAATTGCTGGTTCCAAACGTGCGAAGGGTTCAAAGACGGACGCCTGGCACGGGTTGTTTGCTACTATTGAATTTGATCTTATGCATGAGAAGTCCGGTGATCGCCTAACAGTGGATTTTGAGGCGGGTGAAACGGCGACGGTAAGTGCGGCTGATCTTCATAAGTATATCTTTGAATCAGACAAAGCCTATGCAGTAAGTGCGAATGGAACTATTTTCCGAACAGACGTCAAGGCAATTATTCCGGGTCTACTTGAGCGTTGGTACGCCGAACGAACTGTTATGAAAAATGATGCATTTAGATATACGATGCTCGCCAAGGGTAAAGAAATTTCAGATGATTTGGCAAATAAGCTGAAATGAAATTTACACCAGAAACTTACAGGGAAGAGGTAAAAACCCTCTTCCCTCATATTGAGGTATATGGTGATTATAATGGTGTTCTGAATAAAATAGAACATTATTGTAATAACAGTAAAACTCGGTGGGAATCCCAGCCCAGACAAGTTTTAATGGGTAAATGTTGTAGGGAATGCTCTAGGAAAAAACTAGCATTTTCGCAAGAACATTTTGATTCATTGTTAAATGAAATCCCGGGTTACGAATGCTTAGATCCATATGTTAACACATATACTACTTTGACGTTTAAACATACATGTGGATTTGAATTTCAAACAACGCCTGAACGATTTCTTAAACGAAATGTTCGTTGTCGAAATTGCAATCCACCCAAACAACCTAAAAATTTTTGGTGTAAAGCAACCGAGAATGAATATGGAATGTTTCCAAGTAAATTCGAAGCTTCTTGTGGAAAACTAATATTTGATAAATTCGGACTCAATGATATTCAAAGAAATAAACCATATGATTCATCAAGTTTGAAAACCTGTGATTTTTACATTGTATCCAAAGATCTATGGATTGAGGTTTCTACTTTGGGGAAATCTTGGTATTTGGAACGTATTGAAAATAAAAGGAAATTAGTGAATAATTTCCTATTTTTTAGTAAAATATCAGAGTTAAAAGAATATTTGAAAGAAGTATAATGGAATATAATATTGAAGAACTGGAAGCTCTTATTGCTTCTGAAAATATTTCTGAACTTAAAGCATTTATGGAAAAACACAATCTTGAGATTAAAGATAATAAGATTGTGCCAAAAATCGAAGCAAAGGAATATTTTGTAAAAATGGCAGCATTCTGGGATCAACGCCAGCTTGCTCGTAAGATTCTTCTGAACTCACTTTATGGTGCGTTGCTTAATGAGGGTTGCCGATTCTACGATAAGCGTATTGGTCAATCAGTTACACTTACTGGCCGAAGCATCGCCAAGCACATGAATAGTAAGGTTAACGAATGTATTACCGGCGCATATCAGTTTGATGGCGAAGGTATTGTTTATGCTGATACTGACTCCAGTTATTTCTCTGCATATAACACAATGAAGCTTGATCCGGAAACCGCTGCATTTGCTGATGATAAGGATTCAATGCTTGCTTTGTATTTGAGTATTGGTGATTCAGTTAATGAATCATTCCCTTACTTTATGAACGATCATTTCAATACTGGTATTGAACGTGGTAAGATTATTGCAGCGGGTCTAGAACTGGTTTCCGAAACTGGTATGTTCATTAAGAAAAAGCGTTATGCGGTTCTCAAGTTCTGGGATGAAAGCTCGGGTCGTTTGGATACAGATGGTAAGCCAGGTAAGATCAAGGCCATGGGCTTGGATCTCAAGCGCGCTGATACGCCAAAGTTTATGCAGGACTTCCTGAGTAAAATTCTCATGCAAATCCTAACTGGCGTTGGAGAGGATCCAATCCTTGAGGAAATTAAGGAATTTAGAAATGAATTCCGAAAGATGGAACCGTGGGAACAGGGAACTCCGAAAAAGGTTAACGGACTAACCGTTGCTGCGGAAAAACTAGAGAAAGCTGAAGCACATGCTGCGGCAAACTTTATGAATCGTTCTGTAGTAAAGGAAAAGCGTGATACTGTAGCTGGACACGTCCAAGCAAGTATTAATTGGAATAAACTTAAAAAGATGAATTCGGACAACTATTCGAGCGATATTACCGATGGTGGTAAAGTAATCGTTTGTAAGTTGTTGAACAATCCAATGAAGATTACTTCGGTTGCTTATCCGTATGACCAACGTCATTTGCCAGAATGGTTCAAAAAGTTGCCTTTTGATGTCGAGTTGATGGAAGAAACCATTATTGACAAAAAGGTACGAAACCTTATAGGTGTATTGAATTGGGACCTCAAGAAAACTCGTGAGGATACCACATTTAACGATTTGTTTACTTTCTAAGGACCAACTATGCTATTGCGAATCATCATGACCAATACGACTCATGTGCCGACTCGCGAGGAAATTCAGACTGTTGACCGAGAAATTGGTCAACAGTACCTGGAGGACTTTGGAGTGGAATGGGCCGGATATATCGTCCTCGAGGACACACTGAAACTGTCTGCTCAGTGGCTTCTCGAAACTTTCACCCGTGATGAAATCGTTGAGCATGTGCTGGCTCATCAGATTCCCGGGTATAACTTCTCGGTTTACGAAGTTGACGAAGAAGCAGAATCTGAAATAAAACTGGTTTAAAAATATTGACGTAACTGTTTGTTTCGTATAATATTCAAACATAATAAAAATAAGAAAAAGGAACATACGCTGATGCGTGAGAAGCTACTCGACATTATCAAGCATACTGGTGGTCTTGGTTTTGTGGAAGTCGTACGTGTAACTGGTACCGACGAGTCCACCGTTTTTGAAGCAACCGACAACGACCGCACAATCATCATTCGTGCAGAACTTAAGGAAGTAGAACCATCGCTTAAGGGCGAATTTGGTATGCGCAACCTTAACATCTTGCAGGGACTTTTGAATCACGCTCCATATAAGGCAGACGGCGCAAAGCTCGATGTTAAGCGTGAACTTAAGGACGGAGCGGAAACTCCAGTTGAACTGACGTTCAAGACCGAAGATGGCAAGAACCCTGCGTTTTTCCGCTTTATGGCTGCAAACTTGGTTCCACCACAACCACAGCTCAAGCACAAGTCCTGGGATATTGATGTTACCCCAACTGATTCCAAGATCCTGGAGTTCTCTAACATTGCAAGCCTATATTCGAGCATTGAAAACTATTTCAGTGTTGTTACAAAGGACGGCGATTTGGAGTTCCACATTGGTGACGAAAAGGGTTCGAACCATAGTGCAAGTCTAGTATTTGCAAGTGGTGTTGAAGGCGAAATTAAGACAACCCTATATTGGCCATTCCAGCAGGTTCTTAACGTGTTGAAGATTGGTAAGGGCGAAAAGCCTAAGCTCCAGATTATGAATCTCGGCGCACTCCAGATCACACTGGAATCCGAATATGCCAATTACAGCATGATTCTTCCTGCACGTAAGAAGTAAAATTTAGGGCCCGCAACCGCTCCAAGGGAGGTGATTATAAATCACTGCAAACGCGAGTTTGCAAAACCATTGGGCCCACAGGGGTACCACATCGGTACCCCTTTTTTATCTGGAGAAGCTATGGCTATTTTAGATTTATCACAAATTGGTCCGCCCCGTCAGGATTTATTAACTGTGTGTCTAGAACATGCCCTAGTGCGTGCTGCATTTGAACATTATCGAGCTAGTGGGTCACCCGCGGAATATGAAGATCTAATTACAAATTTGGGTATTAATCCAGAAGCATATTCGCCATTTTCGTTATTTCGGGTTCATGGCGTGTTCTCTCCCCAAGTACAAGTTCCATTGCGGGCTACCAAGCTGGGGTTCTATGATGGCTTCAATACATTTTGTGTCATGTCAACCTTACATGGACTTGATAAACACATTGACCTAATAACTCCGGAAATGATCGAAATACTCAAGTACGGTTCGCCTTCGTTGGCTAGGAAATTCTATTTGGCTACTCGTCCACATGATGATTCCCTAGCGCAACAGCTTGTGATTTTGGATCGTTTTAAGAAAGATGAATTACGCGGTGCAGGGTATTATGTACCGAGGATTCTTGATCGACATAATTATCGTATTGTCGAACTCATGTATTTGGATTATTTGCAAAATAACACCTAAAATATTGAGTCATATATGGGAATCATGTAGACTTTCCATATCTAGAGGAGATCACAATAATGAAAAAAGAAACTATGATCTGGGTTAATTTTAAGAAGGAAGGCATTCACAAGTATCCGGCCGCTCTTACTGACCCGAACCTCGCCACAGGAGACGAATACGACGTCAGCTTCCTGGGCTATCCACACCGTCATCAGTTTGGATTCAAGGTTGCAATTAGCGTAACCCACAACGACCGAGATATCGAATTCATACAATTTAAGCGTTGGCTTGAATCGCTATATCGTGACAATGTGTTGGAACTCGATTATAAGAGTTGTGAAATGATGTCTGAGGAACTTTACGAGCAAATCATCGCTCGCTATCCGAATCGTACGGTTGAGATAACAGTCGATGAAGATGGTGAAAATGGTGCAACGACTCGTTGGAGCGTCTAATGAATATTTTCATCATGGCATTGGAGCCACTTGAGACTCGTTATACGGGTCAGTGGTTCAAACATATTCCGCAGCTTCTACAAGACGCAGCGAAGGCCAATGGCAGCGATGTAACCGTCTATAACGTAGCAGGGGAGCAAACAAGCTCCACTGTTACTGCGGGCGCGTTCTTGAATTTTACCGCTACTAATATTTGGAAGAACACTCAAATCAACAAGCTTGCAAGTTGGTTTGCAGATGGAACAGTTCGTCCTGGCGATAAAGTTCTGTTCACCGATGCATGGCATACAGGGATTATCCAGACCCGCTATATGAGCGAACTAACTGATATTCCAGTTGAAATCCATAGTATGTGGCATGCGGGATCGTATGATCCACAAGATTTCCTAGGTCGTAAAGTAAAGGACAAAACCTGGTCATTTAGTGTTGAACGTGCAATGTATGAGGCATCGGATGTCAATTATTTTGCTACCAGTTTCCATCACAGATTGTTCAGGGAAACCCTTTACGGTGATAGTCACTTCACTGCTAGGGATTGTATTTCGGGCCAGCCACACGGCGAGTTGATTGCCAAGCTCAAACCGTTCAAGGGACTTGAAAAGCGTGATCTAGTTTTGTTTCCGCATCGTGTAGCACCGGAAAAGCAAGTAGACATCTTTAGGGATCTAGCCAAGCATCTTCCAGATGTGGAATTTATTGTGTGCCAGGAACAAAAGCTATCGAAGGATGAATATCACCGCTTACTTGGTGAAGCAAAGGTTATATTCAGCGCAAACCTTCAAGAAACCCTAGGTATATCGGCAATGGAAGGAATTCTAGTCGATACACTACCAATGCTTCCGGATAGACTAAGTTATTCGGAAATGTATGAGGACGTCTATAAGTACCCAAGTGAATGGACTGAATCATGGGAAGCCTACGATAAGCACCGTGTTGAAGTAATTGCATTCCTCCGTTACTTGCTAACAGCCGAAACACCTACCAATACTATCGAGATCCAACGTGAGCGTTTGCTTCGTGATTATCTCAGTGCTGGTCCAATGGTGGAACGTCTGCTTGCTTGAGGTAAAATCCCTACTCGCATAACTACGGGTAGGGAATTTACTTTACGAGGAACAAATGAATTTAGACTACACTATCACCAATGCGGTTCGGAGCACATTTATTCCGGAACGCTTTCTACTTACATCGGGACCCATTCTCGATATGTTTAATAATCAAATATGTATGAGTGTTCAACTTGAGGGAGGATCATCTAGTGATTTTGCCTATATTGAGGAACCCCTAACATATAAGATATTGGATGAAGTTTTTATTTGGGGCGATACATATGGAGCTAAAGGTTCCTGGTCAATTATACCCCATACAAAATCTCGTGATCCGGGTGATTCCATCCTTAAGGATCGTTTCTTCAATTTTACTTTCGGTTTTGTTTTCGAGAATAAAGAAGATTCTGATTTGTTTATGAGTACATTTGTTATCCTAAATAAGCTTTCTGCGTAATCAAAATTATTGACATTCCGAGTGGATTCCCATATAGTAGGTATATTGCAAATATTCCTATACAATAATAAAAACAATAATTTAGGAGAAATTTTAATGAGCAAAGAAGTCAAACTTACCGTTAATAGCGGGCAAGAGACGAAGCCGATCAGTGAAGTCATTAAAGATAGAATCGTGGCCGCAAATGGCAACTTCTTCAGTAACGACAACATCAGCGAGTACATAGGTGAGGGTGAAGAAACCAAGCTTATTGACGAGCTAACTGAAAAGTTTGAGGGTGTCCTCAAGAGCCTGGTCATCGATATTGACAATGATCCGAATAGCGCGGATACTGGACGTCGTCTTGCAAAGATGTATGTGAATGAGCTATTCGAGGGACGTTATTCCAAGCAGCCAAAGGCAACAGCTTTCCCAAATGAAGGTGATGCCAAATATGATGGTATGCTAGTGGTTCGTTCCGAATTGAAATCGGTGTGCTCTCACCATCACCAGCCAGTTACTGGCACCGCTTATATCGGAATTATTCCGGGCAAGAAGGTGATTGGATTGTCCAAATATACTCGTATTGCGCAATGGCATGCCCGTCGCGGTACACTACAAGAGGAACTCTGCCAGCGTATTCAGAAGAGTATCTCGCAGATTACCGAAACTCCTAACGTCGCTGTCTACATTGTAGCATCACATGGTTGTTGCGAAAATCGCGGAATCATGGCGAAGAACTCCAAGACCCAAACCACTGTATTGGGCGGTGATTTTAAGCGTTCTGACTTGAAGCAGGAATTCTTCGATAACATCAAGCTGCAGAGCGGCGGATTCTCCTGCGACTAATGGGTTTGGCCAATGATGGATTTTGTCATTCCATATCAGGCGTTTCAACTTGAGTTAGCTCATCTCGAAAATCAAATGATTTTTATTCTCCAATACAAACACGTTTGTATGCGTGAGGATATATTTGAGATAATGACATCATTGGCCCAAACACAAACGGACGAAGAACTCATCACAAGGCTCAAACAACTTATGGTACTAGTACGATTAATAGCACCACAACTGTTTGAGCTTTATGTGATCCAAAACCGCATAATTACGGCGAGGGGTTTTTACGGAGATGATTATTTCTTACATTTGCCATTATATGAGTTGAATGTACGAAAACATGAGCTTGAAACAGAGGTATCAAATCTTGACTCCCTTTGATTATGAAACACCACAAACAATTCACAAAGTACCATTCGCACCATTTACGGATCAACATGTTCCGGACTTTGATGAATCCATGCTTGCACTTGCGATTCGTAATACGGAATTTCGTAGAATTGATATTGCAGGCAATGTTGTGGAAACACATACTTTGCCTTTGGACCCAAATAGTTTGTCGTTCAAAGCATTAGAGGGTGATTACATATATTTGATGACTTGGTACTACAATGAGCATCGTAAATCCAATACTCGTCATGGTCATTACATCATGTTGTATTTGATCGGCGACACATATCATTGGAAACTTAATGATGCATTTGTGGATAAGATTCTCAAGTGGTTCACATGTGGTTTCGATGATCTCTTCGACTTAAAATAATATTGCGAATATATTGATGATGTTGTTATGTTGGATAATAAAATCAACTAACGGATTAAAGATTATGAATAATATTTTTGCCATTGATCAAGAATCTACAAATAAAGCCAATAGGGCTTATGCAAAATATAATGCAAAAATTAAAAATGAATCCAAACTCAGTGTAATGCTAGGAAGCAATATTGGATTGGAAGATCAAAAAGCAGTTGTTTATCCAAATAAGACTGCAGGAACCAAATTCAATATTACTAATTCTCAATTTAATGTTTATCTTGCATATGGGTTTAATTATCCCAAATTTATGTATGATCCATATAAATCCAATTTTGTAATGATATTGTCGAAATTCAAGCCCCACGACCATGTTAAGATGTCAGCAAAGCAAAAAGGTAATACCGGTGGTGTTGATATTACATTCAAACAAAAGCATAAGACGATGACTGATGCTTTTGGATGGAATGATGGATATACCGTATTTCTTCATCTTAGAAATACCGCTAATGTAAATCTTAAAGATGATATGCAAATTGAATTTGATATGCTTGAGCAAGATTCGCAAGCGTTAAACGTTAACGGTTATCGAATGGCATTCAATATTCCAAATGTTGATCGTAACATCAAATACAGACTAGAGGCATTCAAAACCAACATCAGCGCGTCTGCTTACGAACGTTATCGGAAAGAAGTAGATATGTTAACTGACCAATCAATTAAGATTGATGTAGATTTGATTAAAGATTCAAATTTACGCAATAATCCAGGTATGTCAGTGGATCATATTTTTTCAGTACACGATGGGTTCAAATATAATTTACCTACAGAATTAATTGCGCATCATGTAAACTTGCAATATTTGCCATTAGCTGGATATAATGGAAATTGTTCTAAAAATAAAAACAGTTGGCAATCGATTCAAGATCTTATAATTGCGTATAAGAACGCAACTGGTATGGTACCACTTGGCATTAATAACATCAAGTTTGGTGATTATTTTGAAGATGCTTGAATAGGCAATGACCATAAAATAATATTGCATTTTGCTGGAAGCCCAAGCTATTCTGGCAGAATAAGGAGTTTTTATATGTTTGGACGTAACGAATTAGTCGGAAAAAAGTATTTCAAAGACGCCGACGCACAACAGCTTTTCGTAACCTCAATGTTCATGACATTGCAGGGTGAAGGACCATTCCGAGGCATGCCGGCGTTCTTCATTCGTCTGGCAAAATGCAACCTTCAATGCAGTTTCTGCGATACATTCTTCGACGATGGTGACTGGCTCACTTTCGATCAGATTGAGCAGCGCGTTGAGGAAACAATCGAGGACTTCTATAAGTCAATCGATATGGAACGTCCCGACTGGACCCAGCATGGCGTTCAAAAGAAGCGTATGGTTCTTGTGATGACTGGTGGTGAACCAATGCTCCAGGATAACATCGGACCATTCCTCGAGCGTATGAGCGGCATCTTCCAGGATACGCAGATTGAGTCCAATGGCACTCAGAACACTGTGATTCCAGAATCTACTACTCTCGTTATTAGTCCGAAGTGTTTGGAGAAGCGTGATGCGGTTACGGGCGAAATGCGAGCTACTCGTTATTTGACTCCGAGACCTGAGGTTCTAGAACGTGCAACTTGCTTGAAGTTTGTCATGGAAGCTGATCCAGAATCCCCATATAGCGTGGTTCCTGATTGGGCTCATGAATGGGCTCGTGTTTATGGTCGTCCGATTTTTGTAAGTCCGATGAACAATTACAATGATATCCCAGCGATGTCGAAGAAGCAACGCGCACTGAACAATGGTATCTCTCTTGAAGAACGTTCGACGGTGGACGAAGTTATCAGCTTCTGGGAACCCGGTTTGCTTAACATGGAAGAGAATCAAAAGAATCATGAATATGCAGCTCGCTATTGTGTTACACATGGTTGCATTTTGAATTTGCAGATTCATCTTTACGCAAGTCTTGCTTAAGAGCAAAACAATGAATAATGAAGTGCTAGTATTGCGTTCATCATATGGAAATACTCTGGGGGTCATACGTAAGGATATGGTCGCCGGAGTAATTATTGCAACCGATGACGAATATACATTCACAGTCATTCTGAATAATGGAAAGACTTTTAGTTATTGGTTTGGTTCAAACTCATTGATGGACGACGAACTAGCACGTATTGTTTCGGATATGGGATGGGAATGAACTACGAGTTCACTGATATTAATGGCACCATTGTTGCCAAACACATACACGCGAAATTACCCAGCTTTATTATTCGCCGTGAAAGCATTTTGGGAATAACAACTGTGGGTAGTTCCGATGACTATTTTATCGTGCATGTGTTAACTCCTGCGGAGCTCATTAAATTCACAGCAAAAGAAGATGACATTTTATCGCTCATTGCCATAATGGGATGGTAAAATATTGAAATAACCTAGCATACCGTTTATATTGGAATAGATATGGAACTTTATCGTTTTAGTCCTTTCATGGCATATGATCACGAACAGGGAATGTTTGTTTTTGATATTATTGAAGGTGGCTCAAAGCAGCTTCCCCAGCATTTTATTACTGAAGTAAAAGCCGAGGACAATGCTGTTCGTATTATTTGCGACACGAAGTACCGCAAAGAAACATTTTTAGTTGAGAGTAAGGATCCGGAACATGATGTGGAAGAGCTTCTTTGGCTGTTGGATGAATTCGAGTGAAGAGGTTTCAAAACCCACACGATTAAGGGTTAGTAAGCATCCACAAGTACGTACCACATATACCTTGGACCGAAATCGTCCTCTCACACTTTCGGAGATTGAGTTTCTACTATTGGCTCATATGAATCAGTTCGTCGTAAGCGAGGAACTATATTTGAATATGACGCCGGAACTCCAATCACAGTTTAAGGTGACAAAATAATGGCAAAACTTCCTTTCTGGGCAAACCCATCACACTGGGGACTTAAGGGTAAGGAACTGGAAATAGCTCGTGCACATCACGAGCTTTCTGGTTATGAGCTTTCAAAGCGATTGTTGGAGATCGAATACTCTGGCACGATCACACCCGCACAAGAACTCGAATATAAAGAGAAACTGTATCTGTTGGATCACAACAGGGGAAAGTACACTCGTAAAGAAGTTACTGAATTGATAACTGAACTTCGCCATCCTCGCAAATCGGTTGAATTTAAAATTGCGATGGTCGATTATGCAATTGAAGAAGAAGGTCTAGACGAGTTCGAGGGTGAGCATAAGAAACTCGATATTCGCTTTCGTAAAAAAGATGATCCAGAATATCTGCTCGCCAAAGCAAATTTAGAACGCAAGTTTGATATGATCTCTGAACGTGAATATGCAAAGAATGTTGCAACCGCACGTAATGAACCTTGGGTGGAAATTGTAGATTCAAAAATCGCATATGGTGGTTCCAATGGTAATCAAATGAGTTTCGAGTTAGATTGGAACCAGCCATTTGTTGATGATTTACGTCGTAATGGATGGACTGGTCAGCACGATGCAGATGTGGTAGATCAATGGTTCACAAACCTTTGTATGGATATGATGAGTCCGTTTGCTGATACTTTGCCAGATGACGGGCAACCTACACAAATAACCAAACGTAATGATTTGGGCAACGATAAGTCGGAGTATTCGTAATGCGCGTAATTAATCTCTTTGGTGGACCAGGCGCAGGTAAATCCACTACCGCGGCCAGTGTGTTTGTGGAACTCAAATGCCGTGGCTTAAATGTCGAGCTCGTAACCGAATATGCCAAGGATCTAACTTGGGAAGCACGACATAATGTGCTTTCGGATCAGGTTTATATTCTGGCTAAACAGCATAGACGTATTGCACGTCTAGAGGGTAAAGTCGATTGGGTAGTAACGGATGCTCCGTTTATCCTAGGTCTCGTTTATACACCTGAGGATTATTTGCGTAATTTCGAACCACTATTGATGGAACTTTGGAACCAATACGAAAACAATTGTTTTCTATTGGAACGCGGAGATATTAAGTTCCACCAGGCCGGTCGTAATCAAAATCTAGAGCAAGCTAAGGAAATTGATGCTACCTTGCGTAATCTACTTGAAACTCGAGGTGTTGATTTCACGGAAATTCGTACCGGAGACACCGCAGCAAAAGACATCCTTAAGAAATTGAATATTGACTGATAGGGCTAACCTATTGCAATATATGAGAAATTAAGGAATTTTTTATGTCTACGTATTTGATTATCGATTTGAACAACATGGCTCACCGCTGTTTACATGCGGGACAGGGCTCCATTGATATTAAAACGGGTATGGCTCTCCACATCACACTTAATGCGATTCGTCAGTGCTGGAAGAAATTCAAAGCTGATCATGTCGTATTTTGCCTAGAGGGCCGTTCTTGGCGTCATGATCATTATAGCGGTTACAAAGCACATCGCCGTGTTCAACAAAGTATTATGACGAAAAAGGAGCGTGAGGATAACGCATTGTTCTTCGGAGCATTCGATATCTTTATGGACTTTATCCGTGAGAAAACCAACGCAACCGTGTTGCAATGTGAATCTGCCGAAGCCGATGATATGATTGCTCGTTGGATTCAGCTACATCCAGAAGATGACCATGTTATCGTTAGCTCGGACCGAGATTTCTTCCAATTGCTTTCGGACAGGGTTAAGCAGTATGACGGCATCCGTGGATGGACAATCTCAACCGATGGTTACTTTGATGATAAAGATCAACCTGTGGTTATTAAAAAGAACATAACAAAGGTTGATAAGGCTAGCGGAAAGAAAGTTAAGACTTCTACGACAGTTGCTCTCGAAGCTCCCGATCCAGAATATGAGCTTTTCATGAAGATTGTTCGTGGTGATTCCTCGGATAATATTATGAGTGCATATCCAGGTGTTCGTGAAAATGGGTCAGCAAAGAAGCCTGGCATTCGTGAGGCCTTTGAGGATCGTAAAGCACGGGGCTTCAATTGGAACAATTTTATGCTACAAGAGTGGGATAAACTTGTTGGTTCAGATGAAGATGGCAATGCTATTACTGAGCGTGTTCGAGTAATCGACCAATTCAATGCCAATACTTTGCTTATTGATTTGACCAAACAACCTGATGATGTTAAGCATAAGATGGATCTTGCTATTGCAGATGCTGTCAGTAAACCAAAAGCTACTATGGTTGGTATTTGGTTCCTTCGATTTACGGAGGAAATGAGTCTATTTAATATCGGAAAGAATCCGACTGATTACGCAAATATGCTTGCCGCGCCTTATGCGCGGTGAGTAGAACTTTTCCTGTTGACTAGCTACTAATTTATGTTAACACGGACATAGTGCAACCACTAACGAGCGAGGGGCAATGCGTAGCTTGGGCGACAAACTACTCACTCTTTAAGTTTAAACCACTATGTGCAACAAAAGAGTGATCGAAAATGAATTATCCAAAACCGAAATTTATCCGTTATCATTACGAAATTGGATTCCCCACTCAAATCGGGGAAATGTGTTTGGAATTCTTTATGAATTTCAAGGAAGTCAATACAACGTTCCATAGCGCGAATCAGTTGATTGACGAGAAGAAGGGAGCAATTCCCTTACCGTGTAAGGAGGATGTTATGCATCCCTCGAATACACTGGTTGAAATTTATGAGCAGGTTGATGAAGCAGATCAACCCACACGAATCATCCAAAAGGTTCTCGTTCGCGTTCATCACCTTAGTGATCGACACGATTACACTTATGTCATTGCGCGTGATGGGTACATCATCAGCGCTTGGGCAAATGCTAAATCCGACATTCATCGGCTCAAGTCGAAGAGTGTTTATTTTTCAAACTTTCATAAGGAAGACATCGAGTATCCTGATGTTCTTCGGTAGAATAAAATGGCCAAAATACTTCAGCTAACGGAAAATTCTTGGATCTTTCGTGCAGGCGATGCAAATAGTGGGATACTGTTCAAGACTCTGGACGGTTATATGTTCTTGGGTCCAAAGACCGTATCCAATTATGCCAGCTTGGATGATTTGAAGAAGAAATTCGGAAACATTAAGCTTGTCGAACGTGCACAAGAAATAAGCACCAACAACACGCTCAATGGTTATCCAGTCAAGCATAACGGCGATATCGAACAAGTCGAACACGACAAGTTTCCCGTTTACGTTAAAGCTGGTACAAAAACCGAATTCGTTGCTGGGTATTGGGGTCTACTGTTCCAGCAAGGCTGGACACAAGCATATTGCCCAAAGAAACAAACCATTGAATCCTACGAGAGTGTGGGTCCATTCAAGAATCGCTTGGAGATGATTAATCACCTAAGCACGTTAAACACTAACGCGAATCTGAATAAACTATGAGCGCTGACAGTCCAATTACAAAATTTGCCCAACGTGTCCGAGCCGCTAGCAATCGCGGCTCTAAGGATGTTGTACTGACCCTAGCAGAGGCAATCGAGCTATCGACTTCGCTAGTTGCGTTACAGGCAAAGGAAAATAAGCTGCTCGAGGATATTGTAGAGCTTCAGCGTCGTGCTCTTGATGGACCCACACAGATTGAAATGGATGGAGGATCATTTGGTCCTAAGGATTGATATTTGCAGTGATCTACATGTGGACCGCAATAATCAGAAAACATCTTTGCTTGTTCAGCCAGGAACCGGGCCAACACATTGGCCAGCAGGGCAAGTAGGCAATCGTGATGCCTTTTTTGCTTTTGATTTTGAATGGTATCGTAATCCGGGATCATCCATTTGTATTATTGCCGGTGATGTTTCCGATTCACTAAACGAAACCATTGATGTAATTGAACATGCTGCAAAGTTCTACGAACATGTGGTATTCGTCGACGGTAATCATGAGCATTACAATGCCGATTATCGATTAAATATGATTCTGTTTCCAGATGATTTTCATGACAAACTAAATGTTTTGGATACAATGTATGAGCTACGGGCGCATTTCGCCAATAGCCCAAATATTCACTATTTAGATGGTCTAACTGATGTATCGTGGCGGCACGGCGACACTTTGTTCATCGGAGCAAATTGTTGGTATGATTGGCTCGCACATGAGCCGCGCGGAATAGCAAAGCAAACGGCATTCTGGGAATGGCATATATCCTCGCATGATCGTACTTTGGATTTTGATGAATTTGGACTTCCCGATGCATTGGGTTTAGTTCAGCTCACTAATATGCATTCGGCGTTTGAGGAAGCAAATAATAATCCAGCAATCAAGCATGTGGTTGTTGTTACTCATACCGCACCTTCTCAACAATTTACAAAATGGGAAGGTAATCAGTCAAGATGGGACAAATTGACTCCATCATATGTGAATACTGGTGCGCAAAGCATTATTAATGCAAATACCAAAGATAAGTTGAAACTTTGGGCGTTTGGTCATACACATAATAGAGTGCGTGTGGATTATGATGGCACGATATATGTGAATAACGGCTATGGTATTCCACATAATAGTTTGGGCACTTTTCAAATGGAAACGGTGGAGATAAAATGATTTCTTTTATTCCGATCATGTAAAGCCCTGGCACGGTGCTGGGCCCAACATGTGGAGGTTAACATGCAAAGAGATAAAGTATACCGACGTTATCAACGCGAACGTAAAATCAACAATGTTCGCAAATGGATGGAAGCTCATTGGCATTATGGTTTCGCACATTATGAACCAGAAGCCAGACGTGCACATTTACATGAACAAGCGTTAAGACGTCATGCTGCACCGAAGATGTGTAGCCGGTGGTGCTGTGGCAATCCACGTAAACATTTCGGTTCCGAAACAATACAAGAGTACCGCAATAAAATTGCGTGTAACGAAGTTTTTGATGAAGAAAATATAAGATCTAAAATTCATATTCGTAAAAGGAGATACTAATGAGTGAAGTTGAAGTATTCGTACGTCCTGGATGCCCTTGGTGTGATAAGGCTGTGAATTGGTTCACCCAGTATAAGGTCGAACACAAGTTGGTTCGTTTTACCAACATCGAAGATAAGATGGCATTCTATCAGAAACATGCGGCTGACGGTGTTCGCACTTTACCACAGATTTTCATCGATGGTGTTCGTATCGGTGGTTGGTCGGATTTTGTAACAACTCAGTACAAGGCCGATATCGAAAAGGCTGCGGAATGAAGAATCGCGAGCTAATTGAGCATTTGCAGAAGCTTGATCCAGAAATGGTCGTATATACGGCAATCGATGCCGAGGGCAACGGTTACAACGAGGTTTATTTTGAACCCACTGTAATGGTCGCAGTTAAGACCAATCATGGCGTTGAAATCATGAATGACGATGAAGATGAACTCGATGATTCGGGTTACGATGAAAGTGATTTTCAACGTGTAATTGTTATCTAATAGTGAGAAGCGCGGCTCCCATGCTGCGCTCTTACCATGAGTAAAACGCGCTTACATAATAAATAATGATAATGCAATATTTTAAATTTGTGAGTGCAAATCATGTCTCGTCCCAAGCCTACAGTCCTTTTGGACTATACAGACCCAAAGACCTATAAGAGCGAGCAAGTTCTTGCCGCTGATGCAATCTATGCTGTCTTTTATGATGGCAAGCCAATCAACCTGCGCTCCCTAAATAGTTTGATTAATTATCCTGGCCCAAAGTACAAGAAATGTTCTTTTGGCAATAAGGGTCATGCTTTCAACTTGGCTGAAAAGCTTAACAAGCTTTTCAAAACAGACAAGTTCAAGGTTTTCAAACTAACACAGGGAATTGAAATCTCTGAAAAATAATGAGTACACATCTTCGAATAATTCAAGCTCTTAAACAGGCATATAAAAGGGAACCTAACCCAATATGCTCGGAGCTTGAAATCGACGAAGATGAAACTCTGATTCGCCGCTTCTTCCTAAATTATCGTGGCGGAGACCCCGAGCACTCCCGTGGCCTTCGACTTACCGATATTGGTCTCCTTAATATGCAATGCTATTTCAAAGCGCATAAAGTTGAGCTACCTGGTGACTATAAAGCAAAAACCCAACACATCCTCTACTTGGATCGTAAGTGCCGCATGCCGTGGCACCTACGTGGGAATTTTATTGTGTTCTTCGAAGCAGAGTTAGCATTTCGCTGTAAGCTAGTTGGAGACATAGAACTTCTGGTACATTCCTTCCCTTGAGTATCCCACTTTATTAAATTTTTATTCCACAAAAGTGATTTTTCTTGTTGACTAGTCTGCGTGTTTATAGCATATGTGGTGCAGCTTTAGCAGAACAAGTTGTTTTGTTAACACACAAATTAGCGCTAGTGAAAAAAGTTCAACAATTCGGTTGACACAAAAATTACTGGTGCTAGTAAGAGGCACAAGTTGGTAGCGCAAGGGCGTTGCTAGTTTGTAATAGACGTTAGGCATTCAAAGGAGAAAGACATCTATGTCTAAGGGTAAGAACACGACTTCCAAGATGGACACGACGAAGCTGAAGCCATCGGAAGCTTCGGTTGCTATTAAGCACATGATTCAGGTCAACATCGAAAATGCCAAGGCCGGCAAAGACCGTCGCGGTCTCTTCCTCTGGGGTCCTCCAGGTATTGCAAAGTCGTCGATCATTCGACAGATTGCAAAGTCTCTTAACTACAAGCTCATCGACATTCGTCTCACGCAGATGGAACCGACTGACCTTCGCGGCATTCCCGTGCCGATCAAGCAGGAAGACGGCGAAGTGGTCGTTAACTGGGCTATCCCTGCAATGCTTCCACGCCGTGATCCAGGTCTCAAGACCGGCACAATCCTCAAGGATGTTCGTGAACGTCGCGACGAAAACGATCTGCATTATGATGGTGCAATCATCCTTCTGGACGAACTTCCAAACGCTGCTCCTTCGGTTCAGGCCGGTTCTTACCAGCTCGTCCTCGACGGCGCCCTCGGTGAATATGTTGCACCGTCCAACGTTGTGATCATGGCTGCGGGTAACCGCGAGACGGACAAGGGCTCGACCTTCAAGATGCCGACTCCGCTTATGAATCGCTTCACGCATATTGAAGTTGAGCCAAACTTCGAAGATTGGCAGACGTATGCGCTTACGGCGAACTTCAACAAGGACGTCATCGGCTACCTCACTGCATTCAAGCACGAACTGTTCGACTTCGATCCTGCAAGCGCATCGCGTGGCTTTGCTACTCCGCGTTCCTGGGAAGCTGTTTCGGATATCATCCGTGATGGTGCACAGTTGCCGGAAATGGTCAAGATGTCGCTCATCGGCGGCGCAATCGGCGACGGCATTGCGGTCAAGTTCCTGAGCTATCAGAAGCTTGCAAGCCAGCTGCCAAATCCATCGGATATTCTCGATGGCAAGGTAACCACGCTTAACAGCAAGGATATCTCGCTTATGTACGCTCTGACCACGGCAATGTGCTATGAGCTGCGCGACCGCTTCGATGAAACGAAGCAGGACAAGACCAAGAAGAAGGCTTTCGATTCGTCCTTCGATAACTTCCTGGGCTTTATGATGGATCAGTTCCAGCCGGAAATCGTGATCATGGGAGCACGTACGGCACTTTCGGTCTTCAAGCTCAAGCTGGACCCATCGTCCATGAAGAACTTTGAAAAGTTCGCTGATACATATCAGGATCTCATCCTCGGTGCCTAACGTCGGAATGAGGTAATGCGAAGGGCGGAGTAAAATCCGCCCTTTTTTCTTAAAGTTGGGCACAAAAATTCCGCTTTACTAGTTGACACTGGACAGTCCATTGCTATACTAGTGAGTATCCGTCCAACAAGGATCGGACACGTTAAGGAGAAGTTAATGGTTAGTATCAATGATCCGATTGTAAAGGCAATCACGACCGCTCGCGTCGGCTTGCTATTCAATTCGCCGTTTTTCGGCAATCTCGCAACGCGAATGCAGCTGGTCGATGCCAGCAAGTGGTGCAAAACGGCCGCAACGGATGGCCGGCATTTCTACTACAATCGCGAATTCATCAAGTCGCTTACGCAGAACGAACTGACATTCTTGCTCGGTCATGAAGTCCTGCATTGCGTTTATGACCATCTTGGTCGTAAGGGTGGCCGCGATAAGAAGCTTTGGAACATGGCGAACGACTATATCGTCAACTATACGCTGGTCAAGGAAAAGCTCGGCGACATGCCGAAGGGTGGCTTGTTCGATGAAAAGTACAACGACTCGATGACGTCGGAAGAAATTTATCGTATGCTGGAACAGAACAGCACCAAGATCCAGATGACGCTGGACGAACACCTGGACCTCGACGGTTCGGATGGTAACGGCGATAGCGACGGCAACGGTTCAGGCAAGACCGTAACGGTTACTGTTATGGGTGACGAAAACGGTCCTCCGCAGCTTACTGAAGAAGATAAGCAGCAGATTCGCAACGAACTGAAGGCAGCGGTTATCTCCGCGGCACAGGCTTCTCCAGCAGGCAAGGTCCCGGCTGGTGTGCGTCGAATGATTGACGAGTTCACAACTCCGATCATGGATTGGCGCGCAATGCTCGAAGCACATATTCAGTCCAGCATCAAGGACGACTTCACGTTCAATCGTCCATCGCGTCGTAGCTGGTCGCCAGATGGTGAAACCCTCGCAAGCGTTATTATGCCGGGTCAGAACTTCAAGGACACGGTTTCGGTTGCAATTTCCATCGATACGTCTGGCTCGATGACTGACGAAATGCTGCGCGACTTCCTGTCGGAAGTTAAGGGCATTATGGATACGTTCGATGATTTCGAGCTGTGGCTGTGGACGTTCGATACGCGGGTTTATAACCCGAAGAAGTTTACGCCAAACAACTTGGACGAGATTTACTCGTATGATCCAAAGGGCGGCGGCGGCACCCTGTTCGAGTGCAACTGGGAGTTCATGCGTGAACCACTTAGTGTGGATCCGGAAATCGAAGTTGATGAGCTTATCCCGAACAAGTTCGTTATGTTTACGGACGGTTATCCTGGCGGTAGCTGGGGTGAAGAAGAATGGTGCGACACGTTGTTCATCATTCACGGTAACACTGAAATCGTGTCTCCGTTCGGTATGACTGCATATTACCAGAAGTCCTAACTTCTCCGCTGGTAATATACAAACTGGCCGCCTAGTGCGGCCAGTTCCATTTGTCCTCACGTAAGGACGATATGTCTTTGGTCCCCCATGATAGTGTTATTTTAAATTGACACCCAGTTACCCACGAAGCTAGATTGGGGTTAGAGGTGTTTAATGCTTAATAAAGAAATCAAATTTACGGGTCTTCCAGCTATGAGTGTAAGCAAGCTTGGTACTGCAAACGCAGGAATCACACAAACAATTACACCGGAATGGGCACGGTTGGAATTCCAAGTGGACACAAGCCGAACAACTTTGGATAAAGTAAACGCTTGGCTCCGTCAGGAAACCACAAAGATGTGGTCCATATATAAGTATCATGATCCTGCCAATCACAGCAAATACAATGTCGTAATTCGTTTTGAAGAGAAAAACGACGCTGTTCTATTCAAGCTATCCGGCGTGTATGATACACCAAATGACAATTAAGTATCGAATTTCATCCAGTCTCGTCGACTGCTACCGAGCGTTAAGCCTAACACGTGGCATTGATCAATATTATCCAGATTTCGAGGAATGGTATTGGAACAAGGTAGTACCTAATGTAAGCCTCGGAGAATCAGCACTTATTCTTGCTGAGTATCAAGATGAGCTAGTGGGCGTCTCGATGGTCAAATCGGGCGACGAACCAAAGATTCGTTGTTTGCGTGTTCATCAAACCTATGCAGGTCGAGGCATCGGAATACATTTGATTGATCAGAGTCTTCAATATCTAGATCATGATTCTCCAGCAGTTACGGTACCCGAGGAAAAGATTCATGATCTTTCTCGTATCCTCGTTAACCGATTTGATTTCAACTTGTCCTATGTCGATCGTGGGGTTTATCGCCCCGGAAAGCTAGAATATCAATTCAACACACAAGCCGATATGCGTTTAAAAACAACATACTAGCTTCACATAAATAGTTGACAATGTAACGGATTCGCGTATGCTTGTTATGTGCTAGGCATTCCGTTAACCCCATGTAGATGGAGGTCAACTATGGAAGCCATTGAACTCGCCAGACCAACCCCAAATAGGGAGGGTTTTAGAGTCGACCTTGACACAGGGACTGAGAATCCAAACAGGTTAAATCTGTTTGAATCTTGGATAACATTATGGTGTCAAAGAAACTGCTCCGGTGAATGGAGCGTCGAGCAGATCGAAGATCGCACAAAGAAGTATCAATTTGTTTTGTGCTTTTCTGACTCGAAGGAGGCAGTCCATTTTAAACTGGTAGCACCTCGACTTCACGTAAAAGAAGCAACTCACTAACAAAAAAGCTGGAGTTACTAGTTGACTCCAGCTTTCCTATCTGTTATGGTTCGACAAAGGATCGAACATAAGGTAGGAAAAAATGACATTTCATTTCCCAAAGCTTGCAACAGTTGAACCATTGCTTGCAGCTATCATTGATATGCCAGAGATCAACGTAAACGAGGATCATGAGAACGGTCTCGGCGTTGTCATGTATAACGTGGCATTTGAGGAAACCTTCCTTAATCCATTTGCGACGGATGATCCTGCAGAACGTGCACGACGTATTCTTCTACGTGAAGCGCGTGGCATCAAGTTTGATCTCAAGACTAAGCGCATTGTTTCTCGTCCATATCACAAGTTCTTTAATGTGAATGAACGCGATGAAACTCAAGCGCATGTAATTGATTGGACTCAGCCACATATCATCTTGGAGAAACTGGATGGTTCCATGCTTACGCCATATGTAAGTCCATCTGGTGAAATCAAGTGGATGACTAAGCGTGGTGTAACAGAAGTTGCAAACAATGCATTGGACTTCTTCCACAAGCACCCACACTACGAGGATTTCTGCCGTCGTATGTTCAACAAGAATTTGACGCCGATCTTCGAATGGTGTACTCGCCGCCAGCGGATCATCGTCGATTATGGTCCAACTGACCGTATGGTTCTTACTGCGATTCGCGACAACGTTTCCGGCGATTATTTCCGCTACGATGATATGGTTGGCATCGCACGAGACAACAATCTGGATTATGTTCGGAAGTTGGACTTCACTGTAACCAACGTAAACGAATTTCTTCAGCAGACTCGAGAAATCGAAGGTGAAGAAGGTTACATCGTTCGGTTCGATACCGGTCACATGTATAAGGTTAAGGGCGAGTGGTATTGCCGCTTGCATAAGACTTTTGACGCGCTCCGTTTCGAGAAGGACATTATCCGTTTGATTCTCGAGGGTCAGCTGGATGACTTGCGTCCGTTTTTGATTCCAACGATGTTGTCGGCAGTTGATCTGTTCGCACATGACATTCGCGTTGGGTTGCGTTCAAATGCACTAGCTATCGTCGATTACGCAAATAAGTATCGAGGAAACACTACGAAGTTTGATTTCGTCAAGCTAGTACAAGCCGATGCACAGATGCAGCCGTTCAACACCCATGTGTTCCGTGCGTTTGATCGCGATTTGAATGTGGATGAAGTTTTTGAACAGCTTGTGTTTAATGTGTTGAAGAAGTCTCATACGCAGACACAAGTTGACGAAATTCGATTCTTGTTCGGCGGAAAGAATTGGTATGACTACACTAGTATGCCAACAGAATAAACCATTATGGATATTGGAGCGGGCTAAGAAGTCCACTCCAATTCCATTCCGTGATTCATTAGTATCACTGGAACAAGCTCTAGTAAATGCAGGCATACCTTATGAGTTCGCCCATCGTCCATTAATGGAACAATACACTGTGATTTCCGATCATGCACGGTCGTATGAGGGACCAGTCATAGTTTATGGTTCTCTTCATTTTATCCGAGACATAAAGGGTGTTGCCTTTTATCCGGGAGCATTTGGATACATGGGTACTGATTATTTTAATGTCATTTCCCATGTACCACGCGAGTGGCTCGTCAATAGTGATTTCAATATCACGACTTTCGGAGAGTTTAAGCGGAATTTTGAATATTGGTTCAGAATATTAGGCACTGAAGAATTGTTTGTTCGCCCAGTATCGGATAAGAAAATATTCTCCGGTGATACAATTGATCTTGATTCAGTACGCAATAATGAATCACTATTTCATTACAATGAGGTAGCTCCCGAAACACCCATTATCGTCGCTCGATATCAAATGATTGAAAACGAATATAGATATGTAATATGCGATCGTAAAGTGGTTGCCCGATCAAACAGCATTTACCTGTTCAAGCTAAACGAAAATGAAATAGAAGAATGCGATGCATTCGCCGAAAAGGTAGCAGCTCTTGACTGGCAACCGGATACTTGCTATGTCGTAGATATCGGCTATACTTTAAATGGCGCGGCTATTGTTGAGTATAATTCATTTTGTTCAGCAGGACTATATGGGGCAAATGCAGAAAAAATCGTTGAAGCACTATCTAATAAAGCGATTCAGCTTTATTACGAAGTCTGATGGGCTGTGGCTAAGATACTGGGAACGCAACTCATTGGGTCCGTTGCGACTCCGCAATGGCGAGTTAATCGGCCAAACCCTTCAATGCGATGATTTCCATTTGCGTGTCTCAAAAAGTTTCTGGGGTTTATTTCGTAAACCCACATATCCGGTTCGTTTACCCGATGATATGAAATTCCTTATCGATCATGAGAAATCCGATCTGTTCAAACGAGGATGGTCATTTCGCGAATACACGAAAAACCTCAAAGACGTTGTGCAACTTGACGCCCACCTCTATACGAACGAGATGATAATCATGTATGATGATTTTGCTGATTATAAAGATGAATTCATACTAACATTCGGTAATAGTCATGATGCGGTGCAAGCAAAGCTAACCATATGATAAAATTCATCAAATCGTTCCGTGAAAGACGCAGGTCCCCATATATTCATTACCGTTTTGATATGGAACACGTGAATATCGAGTTGATCGAACGACAAGGATATTTCTATGATTGGGTTTCTGATTTGGAAATACAGATCGATGATCTCAATTTCATTGAGTGGCTCAACAATAATATAAAGGGCAAATACAGCATTCAATTCAATGGTTACCATGGCAGTCAGTTCATAAGAATGATGAGTGCACTTTGGGGTAATGGAAAGTTGGCCCCGGATGATCGAAATATGGTAATATCATTTGGCATGGAACAAGATGCAATACTTTTTCGTTTGACATTCAACAATGCAAGGTCAGTTAACTATCCAACTGGTCTTGATTCGGACTTGGTTGACACGATTAAGAAAAAGCAATATATGCTAGGACAGAAGGATTCTATCCGAGCAAAAAGGAGAAATAAATGGAAATTCTAGCAGGTCTTAGCGTGGCAACGCTGGGTATTATTGGAGCGATTGTTGTTGCTCTTCTCATTACGTTTTTCATCGGACGGTCCTACGCTGGTTTCATTGTTGTATCGGCGATTGCGCTAATCCTGAGCCAGTGGACCACAGTGCCGATTATCACTATTCTCTATGAGAATTTGTTTACAACGATCAAATATGGCGTCGGCTATATATTGCTGGGCATTCTCTGGACCCTAGTTGCGTGGTACATTCTCGTGCACAAACATGCCGCTCGGTATGCTGATATTCGAGCAAAGCTTTTGCCAGAATTTCTCAATGCGGTTCATGCGCAGTCATTGACCCCAGATTTGTTCGAGGCGTTCCGACAGTACGTCTATAAGAACGGTCATATTTCGGCAAAGTATCAAAGTCCTTCAACGGGGCTGATGGTCAGCAACATTTTGTTCTGGCCGTTCGCGATCATTGAGTTTGTTCTCGGTGATGCTCTCATGGCGCTTGCCCGTGCGATTCGAGGACTGTTCGGCAATGTGTACCAGCGTATTCATCGCCATGCATTTCGAAAGTTTGATGAAATCGCATGAAAGAGCCCAACTGTGTAGTTTATTGCTCATATGCAAGGGGAGTCACCTACGAGGGTGACTTTCCTTCGTTTAATGAGAAACTTTATGATAAATTCAAGTTGTTGGGGGTTCAGTTCTATTCAGAAAACAATCTTGATGTCGTACGTACGGCTGAAGGACGTATAGTCCCTTATATCGTAGAAATCCATCCGTATTCGAATGTGGTGTCGTTAGTTGGTACAGAAAGTAACTTACCAAGTTCATATCATACCGAGTTTTCATCATTTGGAAGGCCTCACTTGGTGGCAATATCCGAATGTATTAGCGGTGGTACAATCATATTCGGTATTGATCATCCATCATACTCGACTGAATATTGGATTGTTCGTCCAAATAGCATCGAACCCGTAAACATTATTGATGCCATCATAACGGCCAAAAACCTATAATATTGACTTTTGGGGTCCTCTAGTTGTATCTTAAAAAGAAAAGACTAGAGGACTATCATGCCTGCAACCTTTATCCCACAAGTCGGCAAACAATACGAATTAACGGCCGAATGGACAACAGATCTTTCGTGGGCCAAGCGCAATCTCGTACTCCTACGGAATCTCAAATATACTGGAAAGAAAGCCCAACTAGTGGGCAAATATTATGTCTATAATAAGACAACTGGTCAAATTGATTATGACGAAAATGGTAAAGCAATAGTTGAAGAACGCTTTATTAATAAAACGGTACCCAACCCATTGTTCAAAGATGATGAAGGAAATATGGTTCCTGTTAGTGTGAGTTTCCCTAAGAACTCAGTTATAGAGTTGACAAAATACCACACATCATATAACGGTTATATAAGTTTTGTTTGGCTCAAAGTCATCACATGCAGTGATAGCAGATTTACAGGTCGTTGCATTGAAGTGAATTTAGAGCAATTCAATGGAGTGGAGCTTAAGGAAATATGAAATTCAGGGTTGAAAGTCGAGGCACCATAAAGGGTATCACACCCCGTGAGAAACATGTCATCATTAGCATTAGCGATGATGTGGATATGCAACTCAATGATGTGGGCTCGGACACAACCCAAGATGTTCTTTTCCTTCATTTTCATGATACAAACGATTACAAACCGGGCTTCACTACCTTTAATGTAGATCATGCTGATAAGATATTGGATTTTTACCAGCGATACGTGGGTGAAACTGAAATGTTCATTGCCCATTGTTATGCAGGAATGTGTCGGAGTCCAGCTGTTATTGCAGCTTTACAGAAGATCAACATGGGCAATGATGATGTTTGGTTTAAAACCAAGCGTCCAAATAGTTTGGTTTATAACATTCTACTTATGCGCGCATATGAGCGTGGGATATATAAGATCTAATGGCCAGCATTCGAAACCGCATATATAAGACACTGCCATATTCATTCCGGGTTTGTCGCCGTGGCAAAAAGTCTGATTTTATCAATGTATTCAATCCGTATATTCAGTTTGATAATGTGATGACCAATTTATTTGGTACTCCATTTATCGTGCAATGTGCTTCACGGCTACGAGATGCAGAAATTTGGAATAGACGCTATCCCGACGCTGTATGGGTTCGTGTAGGTAATGAATATTTCTTCAGAACAGAAGAATTGATGAACATAGCCAAGGCAACATTAATCCCGCCGTTTATTCTGACTAAAAGAAAATATTGATTTTCTTTGTTTAAAAGTGTTAAATAGAAACATGAACACACATTATTAGCACCACCCAAGTCAAGCGCGTGATCCTCCTTTCGACTCACTCTATGAGATCGAAACAAAGGAGAAACAAATGAACACGATTATACTTGACACTGAAGACGATGACGACGATGATGATTTCCTTCTTGGAGATGATTATTGGGAAGATCTCGCTTTCCCCGAAAAAATCAAACAACAATATGAAGGTTGGTATCTTTTAAAGATTGCAAACTTTACGCCCTCCATGCTAAAAGAAATTAGACAGTGGATGGTCGACAACTGTACTCGCGGACAAGCCAAGGATGTCGGTTGGTATTCTGGTTGTGCATATAGCGTTGGTGTTGTTATTGAAAATCCAAAAGATGCAATGCTATTTCGGTTAAGGTGGAATTAATGACAGATTATCTTGCAACTGCAATTCTCCCAAATGAGACACGGGTTACTCTCATTGAGAGTCAAGATAATGTGATTAATTCAAAAATCATTGCAGAAATCCATTTACATTTACCCTATCGGATACCACGCAAGGATCTAGAAATATCTAATATTGCAGCTCTTGAAGGGTTGTCAAAATTACAAGCAATATCTGAGCGTCAAGCACAAATTGAAGAATTTCTCAACTCGACTGGACCTTGTAGATTTTCAGATTCCACAAAGTCGGGTTTTGCGAATTTCAATAGCAAAGGTGTATGGGCTTATTTCATGGGCAACATATATACAAGGGATTTGAAAATAATTACCGGACTTAAATTGGTTTTCGGTTGACTAATAAACGGTCCCATAATAACGTATGGAAACATTAACAAAGGAGATACAAAATGTCGTATTAGCAAGCACTAGCAACCCGAGCTCATAACGGGACAAATGAAGTTACCCTCCAGGGCATTCCTGCCCAATTTGAAGATCTTGCAGCGTTCGAAGCAGCAAGTGATACTCTTCGCATTTACAGCATTATTCGTGGTGATCTAGAAATGACACCAGGAAAGATGGCAAGTCAGGCTTGTCATGCTGCGAAGAACTGTGCTATCCTGGCCCAACAGTATGCGCCAGACCTACTCCAGACTTATCAGGGTTTGGATTTCATTGGCACTCAAATCATCCTCAAAGCAAAAAACGAACAAGCCATTCTCCGTGCATATGAAGAAGCAAAGTCTGCTGGTCTGATCTGTTCACTTATCGTTGATAGCGGTCATGTCATGCTTCCGTATTTCACTGGCGCGCCTATTATCACTGGTCTTGGTATTGGTCCTTGCACTAGAGAGCAAGCTCATTCAATCACCAAACGTTTTGGAGTAGTAGGATGAGTAGACTGTCTCGCGCACTTGAAGCATATAAAGCAATCCTTATGGAACCACTCCAGCCGGGTGAAGTAAAATTCACCCCTTCCCCGAGTGAACACCTTAAGGATAAGAAGTGGAGCAAAGAGCTTCGTTTAATGTGGCCGGATTATCGTCGAGTTGTTATCACAGATACTCGATTTTACATGGAAAAGAAAAAGTGGTGCGAAGAATTTGCAAACTTTTACTGGGTCGCAGGCAATCAAACACATTGGCATTTTTCAGATCATAAGAGTGCTGTAGCTTTTAAATTATCCTTTGGAGGGAACATCGAATGAGCGCTTACAACATGAAACCAACTTTTCGCACTCAGACTGAATACAGCGCGTGGCTCCGTAATTGGAGTGAGCTTTACCGTGAGGTAACCCAGCGTATTCAGAAACTCAAACTTGAGGTTAAGACACTTCAGCGTTCAGATCATACATCAGCTGCAGAAGCTCAGAAACGGTTACGTCAGGAACGTGCAATGGGTGCAAAGGCTATGACTCTACTTGAGGAAGCAAAGATTCGTTGGCAGAACATTACTTCTATGCATGAGGGAATTGCGGAGCAATTTGCAAGTTTTCCGCTTGTACTGGAGGATTGTCGCAATATCGATTTTCACTTCAACAAGAAGCATTTGGAATTTCCGGATATCGTCCCGATGTGGATTATAAAGGCCAAAGGGAAATCGTATTACGTGAGTCATGTTGATTGTGAAACTGCATGGACCACTCGAGAACAGCCAAACAACCCAAGCACTAAGGGTGCAATCCGTATCAAGCGTGGTAACATCCATATTGATGCTGAAGGTGCTGCTCGAATTTACTGAGAACTGGTTGACACGCTCGTCTGCCTATGTTAGATTGAGCGTGTTAATTTAGAAGAGCGGAGTAACTATGAAGAAGATACCCTTACATAGTCTGGTACTAATGGTCGGCCCATCGGGCGCTGGCAAGAGCACCATTGTTGAAGAGCATTTCACTGACTACGAAGTCATTAGCTCTGATGCAATCCGCCACGAACTGGTTGGTGAATTCCAACGTCAGGACGTTAATCAAACAGTGTTCCAGGAACTCTTCCGTCGTACACGTTTGAAGCTGGAATTGGGTGAACGAGTGATTGTGGATGCAACAAATTTGCGTCGACAGGATCGCATGGCAATTGTAGAGATCGGGACAGAAATCAATGTTCCAATCTTTTACGTTGTTGTGAACCGTCCACTCGAGGAAAAGCTCAAGACTGCTGGATGGCGTGAAGATGTTCCTGGTCTTATTGAGCGTCACGATAAGTTATTTTTGGATAACGAACGTGACATCCTAAGGGGTGATGGTTTTGCAACTGTCATCGACACTCGAAAGGAAGAGTTCCGTACTATCGGAAAGCTTCCATTAGGAGACATTGGACCACATGTTTTGGATCTTGGATTCAAGGGTGTGATGGCACTCGGAGATGTGCATGGTATGCGCGAATCACTTCGTAGTGCGATGGAATGGGCAACTGCTCGCAACTTGTTCATGGTCTTCCTCGGTGACATCATCGATTATGGTCCAAACTCTTTGGAATGTGTGGACCTCGTGCATGATGTTATCATCCGTGGTCGCGGTGCAATGACACTCGGTAATCATGAGAAGAAAATCGAACGTTGGTTGGGCCAGGACCGCAAAGGAGAAGTTAAGCTGAAGTTGAGCGATGGAAATCGGGCAACCACTCGGCTAGTGCAGGCACTGGGTTCTCTTGAACGTACTCGGTTCGAAAATAAGTTCTACTCGCTGTTGAACTTGTCCAAGAACCACATTTTGCTCGGCGATATCATGTTCACGCATGGTGGTGCAGAGCCCGAAATGTTCAAGACCACAGTGTCAAGACTTCACGGCCGACTCGAAAGTATTGCTCTTTATGGGGAAGTTGATCCCGTTAACAAGTTCAATGCTGATGGCTACCCAAATCGTATCTACGAATGGGTTAACCGCATTCCACAAGGAAAGCAAGTCATTGTGGGTCATGATATCCGTAGCACGGTAAAGCCACTTGTGGTTTCCGGCGCTAAGGGAGGTGAAGCAATTTTCTTGGACACCGGTTCAGGAAAGGGCGGACAGCTTTCGACCGCACATATCATCCACTCGGATGGTCGTTGGAAGGTTGAAGCATTTTCGACTCACTAGGCAAGGGTGAGCCGTAAAAAACGGTTGCCCTTGCCGCAGTAATAACTATGGATAACATACTTCAACTAAATATGAGGTAAGAAGTCCTAAAACTTTGGTGAGTAAAATGGCTGACACACTTATACTAAACGCAGATGCACAACCAATGGGATTCGTCCCACTCAGCACCCTTAACTGGGAAGATTCCGTAAAACTGATGTTTTTGGATCGCGTTGAGATTGTGGCTGAATATGCGGAATGGGAAGTTTCCAGTCCAAGTATTACGCTTAAGGTTCCAAGCGTTCTAATGAATCACGACTTTATCAACATGGCACGTGGCGTCAAGTTGTCGAGCAAGAACATCAAGCTCCGTGATTCCTATAAGTGTCAGTATTGTGGCGTTGACTGCAAGCACGATCATTCTCTACTAACGATGGACCACGTTGTTCCTCGTGCAAGAGGTGGCAAGTCCAACTGGACCAACCTTGTTGCAGCTTGTACTCCTTGTAACTTGAAGAAGGCGCACTACGACAAGATGAAGCCGGTTCGTGCTCCAATAAAGCCGACTTATTACCAGCTTGTTGATAAAGCGCGTCAGTACCCAATTCAAATCCCTCATGAAAGTTGGATAGATTTCATGGGGTGGGATAGGTCACTAGTCACAGTGTCCGGAAAATACAAATAAAAAGGGGGTCAATTGACCCCCTTTTCTTACAGCTAAAACACCGTATCATTAACCATATGATTTTAGAATCACCTAAATCCTTGCAGTAAATCCTAAACACATATCTTCAGGGTAGGATTTTGTTTGCTATCTTGAATACCTCCTCCCAAAATTTACATATTTGATATTCAAATAGAAATGGTGTTATATTATCCAATATACAATTCATGGTAATGCATTGTTTTTATTAGATTATTTAGGAATAAAATTGACATTCTGGTGATTAACCACTAGAATACAGATATATTTCATACTAAGGAGAATATAATGACTGACCAGGTCAACCCATCCATTAGCATTTCAGATCTCGAAAATATTTTGAAGATCATCGACGCCGCTAGTGAACGCGGGTCGTTTAAAGGTTCTGAACTGTCAGCTGTTGGTTCAGTACGTGACAAAATTGCAGGTTTTCTAAGCCATGTTACCGAACAACGTGCCCAGGCAGAAGCGGCAAATCCAGCAACCGAAGCACCAAAGGAGTAATCAATGGCTGATATCGTTAGACACGTCGGTAAAACAGTTAACACGGATCGCCGTGTTGTAGTCGTTTATATGCAGATTCCTGGACGAGAAGATCACGCACTCGTAGTTGATACTGATAGCTTACCATCAAAGTACCATGATGATCTAATGCAGGTCATTCAGGGCGAAGCTCAAAAGGAGCCAGTACTGGCTAATATTTTGACTCGCCGTATTATGCCATCGACCGGTATTGATATGCTAACAAGTTTGCATCAGGCCGGGCAGCTACAGCCAGTACCTGTGGATAAGATTATTATGCTTCCACAGCCAAACCGTCCAGTGCCGCTTCCAAAGCTTATCGAGTATATGGCGCAAGCTGAAGACAGAGCGCCTGTTTCTGCAAAGGAAAATACCGAATTTCGCGATAATCGCATCGTAGAGAACCAGGCAATCGAAAAGGACAGCGCAGTATATAATATTGCAAAGAACCTTATCATTGAAGCTGATATGCTCCAGAGCGAAGCAAATCGTAAACGCCAACAAGCATATGATATGTATCCGGCATTGGCTCCCAAGTCGACCAACGTGGATACTGCTGATATCCCAGCAGTAAAGGTTGACGAGATGATTGAAGCGACAAAGAAGTCAGTAGCAAAGCGTAAAACTACAAAGACACCAAAGGCTGATTAATGGATTTTCCAAAGCTAGACGCCGATGCTGCATCAGCACTCGATGAGATTTTTAATAACATCGAGTCTGATCGCAAAATCCAAAATATCCTAAGTCAAATTCACGCAGAACGTCAACGCCAATTCGATTTACCTGGTTCTGAATGGGATGCGCGTAATACACCGGGAGACTGGGTTGCTCTTATCGGACACTATGCGAATGGCGAAGTTCGTCGTAATGGTCAAGCTCCATATGCTGATGACTTTGAGGAATCACTAATAAAAGCTGCCGCTGTTATTATTGCAGCACTAGATCATATAGAAGATATGAAGTCTAGGGGTCAGCTTTTATAAATTGACGTTTTAATCCCCAATATGTTTTAATACCCGGAGTTATTAAATTCCGGGTATTTTTATGTCAAACAATAATTCACATACAAGTTCTACCTTTTACAGCTATGGTACCAAAACTATTGGTCAACAGCCTGTAACCAAAACACCCAATAATGGTCTATATGCGTCGAAAGCTTCTAGTTCTCGTTACTACTCCAATAATGGTACGAGAGAACGTCTTCGCAATGTGGGCGAATTGGGATCCAATAATACATTCTTAACGCCGGATCGTGTCGACCAAGTTTTCGATTTTAATTTGTTTGGTGAAAATTATTATGGCGAATGTGTTGGTGACGAAAAGCAAGAGGACGAATGCGATGCACCATTGCATGAGTTTTCCGAAGTTCAGCTTTCACTTAACATGGAAACAATTGATGAAGTTGAAGCCAAGCTCGTAAAACAGATCAACAAATATCGTCGTGCCACCGAAGCTATGGCAGGTTGTGCGCTATTGTGGTGGGACTTGATGACTGATTTGAATAAGAATCCTCACCTGGCGGAGGAATTCAAAAAGTTCCAAATGCTACGTAAGTTATCAGGCGGAACCCTATGAGTAGTGCAAAACGATTTGAGTGTGAAGAATATGCACGTGAGCATTGGGGCTACAAAGTCACCAAGTTAAACGAAGATGTCAGAAAACTTCAAGCACAAATTGAACGGCTCGAAAAAGAAAACGCACACTTAAAACGTTTCGAATCAGAAATAAAAGGTTTTCGAAAACTTATGTTTGCGATCAAAGAGAATGAAATGGCTCATTCTTATTGGAAGAAGGTCATGGTATGCCTGAGATTAACAGAATAACAGCTATAGACTCCGAAATACTAGATCGTATTCTTGAAATTGAGAATGAACGCGATATTGCAATCGGGCATGTCGAAACACTTCAAAAAGAAATAGAACGTCTGAAAGAGCGAGATACTTTGTCTCGCCAAATGCTTTCTGAATTTGGAAAACATGGTTTCATGTTTGGTCCAAATACAACTGATGAACAATTTATGGATATTATTGAATCAGTAGTTCGACTTTGTGATAAAGGTCGACATATGGAAATTTTTGAAAAAGCAATTAAGGAGAATGACCTTGCAAAACACGCATGGGACCGTTTCATGCTCTGCCTCCGTATCGCCGAATAACCCAAATAGCATCGATGCTATACAGATAACAAATATTGGCGTGTTGTCCCAACAGATGATTCATACGCATAATATTACCACAATACATGGGGCACATAGTCATAACATTACTGGGGGTTATGTATTCTATAATAAGGATCATAAGCCATTTAACGTGAGTTATCAAGAAATTTGCGATCTACTTGAGAATGAACAAGAACAACGCGATTTGATTAATGAATTTCCAGCAGTTAAACAAGCATATGAGAAATTCCTAACAGTATTGAAGCTTCATAAGTGAAACCAAATACTGTAAATACTCTGTAGGAAGAAAACCTGCATCGTCTTTACAGTATAGGAGACACTATCATGGGCAAGAAAAACCGTTACGAGGACATTGATAAATTCCTTGAAGAGGTTGAGATTAATGTTATCCCTGAGGAATTCATTACGGCTGCATGTGTTACGAATCTCGACGGCGATGAATATCTTGTTTCGTTCGACGAAGCTGCCGAGATTTTTGAAAACGGTTCACTAGAGGACCAAGGCATTTTAGCTGTTCGTGCTATCATTAATATGCGTGAAGTACGTGAAACAGTTTACCAGTTGTCCAAGCAATGTATGCGAGCAACTAAATCTAAAAAGTAAGGTTTCGATGCCATCTATAGCTCAACGTTTTAATCCACTCCTAGATCCGCTTCTTGTAGAATTTCAAATTGACAGTTGGGGTTTAGAGGAAAAAGGTTTCAGAGTTGAGAAAACTAATCCCCACTATTTGCTATTGAGGGAACAACTTCTCTCAATAGTTCCTCATGCTGTTGATGATCTCGAAATGAATCATGAGATCATCAGTATTCATCCCAGAGACTCCCTATGTTATTTGAATGAAACTATCGTTGTCGTGTATAACGATGTTATACCGGATCAAATAAAAACCAAATATAGTTTTCCCAATTCTAAATTATGTCCGGATCAAGTAGCGATCAAGTACGATACTATCACGGGCGAAGCATTTGCCAAAGTTTATGATTTGGATTTTACTAAGTATTGGTGCCCCGAACTACCTACTGGTACACTTGTGGGTTGTGATCATGGTGTTGGAATTCATTTGACATCGGATAGTCGTTCGCGCTATTCTGATTTTTATCTAGCGCATACTTGCCGACAAACTATGAGAGACTTCCTCGGGAAGCTTTATCCGGAATATCATGAGGATTTTGATCCCAAATTCCGTGGGTATTGTTTGACGGTGGATCAGGAAAGCCATTCAATAGTGAAGGCTAAGCGCTATGTCTACTGGAAAGACAAAACCCTAGAGGATCCTTATACGATATGATTACTCCTCATTTAATTGACGACTTATTGGAGTTGTCACCAGAATCTCGAACTATGCTTGATTCAAATTTAGCGTCAATGCAAATTGACAAAGCTGGTATTACCGAGCTATCCTTTTTTATGGACTTTAGTCAGCCATCATTAAAATTGCTTTGGAATCTATTGCTTAATACGTTCCCAAATGCTCAAATCCCAGGTCTCACTCCATCGAATATTTCAGTACATCCGAAGGATGGTGTATCATATTTGGGAGATTCAATTGTTGTTGATTATTCGGATTCCGATATACCTGGTAGTATTATTCGTGAATTTGATGTTCCAGATTCTGTACGTCCAAACAGCGCGTTCAAGCTCAAATATAACTTGGATACAAAAGAAGTTATGCTAAAGCTATATGATACTGCGGTTTCAAAATATCCTCGCCCCAATACGCCAGAAGGTACAATTTGGGGGTCGTTTATTGGTGTTGGTCGACAGTTTTCAAAAAGCAAACAAACTAATAATATTTTGGATTTCTACTATTTGAGTCGAGATCGCGAAGCAATGCGCGAATGGCTTGGTGATGATTATCCAAACTATGATGAAACATTTGTAACAGAAGCACGTGGTTACGCTGTTAGTACCGACTGGGAAACCGGACGTATTGTAAATGTCAAACGACATATCTACGCAAGAGATCCCGCATTACTCAACGTTGCCGGGGTCTGATTCTATTTGAAATTCCTCTAGGAAATAATCCTGCACATCAGGGATCTCACTAGCAGACATATCAAAATCAAGCCCAATACGCTCAAGGACTGCATCATAGACATGTTTGTGGTCCGAGTAGCGTTTGAAGTATGGATCGTTTCCGTAAAGCAAATTAGCTGAATCCAAAGCAACATAAAAATCTTCTTTGAAGAAATGACTTAGAAGTCTAGCGTAGACTATTGCTACGAGGTAACTCTTTGCCGGATATACAACCTTCGACGGAGCAACAGCAAAATACTCAACGATACGTTCAACTAGTGCATCGTCTGACCAATCGCTCATATATTCAACACGTTCGTCTGTAACTTGATCCGGATGGAATCGATTAAGACGATGGAATACTTGCTGTCTTACTTCCCAATCTTTCATCGTAGCTTCTTCATAAAGTTGTAGGGGTTATCATAATCGGAACTATCTGTGATTACAAATGATTCATAATGACTCGGATGTTCAATTGCAATCTCCGTGCATTTTGGATTGCGCATCATAAGCATGATGATTTGTTCTCTTGCTCGACGCAAATATTCTGGCTTCCCTGAATAACATGCAAATTGATTTGATTCTATGTGAATCCTAACCCAACCATTATCTGTGATTTCACGGAGCAAAGACAAGCCCTTCAACTTGGACTCAATATTCTGTTCACACCAACGCATATGCTCTTGACCATACAGATTTATAATCTCTAGCTCCGGATTAATAAAATATGTGAACGAATTATCTAGCATCATACCAATCCAATAACCCCTTGAAACCATTGCACGATTTCGTAAGGTCTTTAACTTCGCGTAAGTGTTCACTCAAACATTTTCCGAAATATTTACAACTTGAACAAGTACCATTTGCACCAACACGAGCACGTTCTCGAATGGTCCATTCTTTGTATTCATGCATTGTGTCGATCTCTTGAAAAAACTCGTTATCGTGTTCATCAAATTCCAACACCCCAAATTTACCATTCGGTGTAATGTAGATGTGGTCATCGCTGAAACTGTTGGCGAACCCCTCAAGTGAGTCTTGAATCAAAAATTCATTAATGAATTCAAATCGTTTATTAACTGGTGATTCAATCCAACGCTTAATGAACTCTTCGTAATCTCGAAAGCTCACATCATCTGCATTTGCTTGATTCGTGCTATAGGGTTTGATTTCAACTGATTTCAAATTTCCAATCAAATTCAACTCATGAATCATATCATCCACTGATTTACCAATAAGATCCTTCCCTGCAAGCATTAGGATGCTGAAGTCCTTGGGCAAAGCAAGCATGTTATTTCGGACGCTTTGATGTGCTTGCCGAGCATCGAAATCGTAGCTCACCGACAAATCGATATCATCCTCAAGGAATCCAGGATGGACTCTGGACAAATTTGTAATTACATTAATAGGGCCATCATAGTGGGTACGAATAACACGTTTCATAGTGTTCCAGTCGTGTTCTTTCATTAGTCCGACTTCGCCACCATAAAGATCCAAATGTTCGATCGGTGCATATTTAGCAACCTCACGTAATCGTGAATCCAAAACATCCATATTGATAGTTTTGGGATCACCTAATTGGTCAAGAGTCAAATAACAAAATGAACAACGAAAGTTACAAAAATATGTTGGGTTCAACGAGATTTTCATAGACCGTTAATCTCCATAATATCACCTGCTAGTGTTTTCATTGTGCTGCAATGCGACTCGACCAGACCAGCTTGCTTTAAGTCTTTAACTGTTTTACGACAACCATTACAAATAGCGAACAACGGACAAGTATAACAATCGGATTTCATACTTTGTAATTCGGGATCACTCTGCAAGGGCTTGAAGAATTGCCCTCCATAAACTTCAGCTTCGAAGTCAATTGGCTTGTCTCTATCATCACCGAATGCCCCGCAACTGTAATAGTCGCCACCGGGTTGAATAGTTCGTATACCTTCATCACAATTACGATTTTGCGGACAAATAGTTGCTGCGCCTTTAAGGCGTTTGGTCATTTGTTTCGTGTTGAATTCCCAAGGTGTAAGTCCGGCTTTGTGAATTTCCACATAAAGCTTATAGACCTTAGCAAGCAAATACGGATTATCCGCTTGACCCATTTTATGCCCGGTGCGCGGATCGATCTTGATATCCCCGCTAGCCATCGCATAATTCAATTTACATTCAACACCAACTTTTGTACCATCCGGTTTTATCTCAGCTGGTTGATCCTCAGACATTCTCTTTGCAAGCTCTACATTTTTGATTGCCAAGTGTTCGTTCTCATCAGTAACCACACTAATGAAATCTGGACGATATCCAACGTGTTCAAGCATTGCGTTGGATACTTCCCAGAGATCTTCCTCCGTGAACAATGTGAGATCGCCCTTAACCCGTCCGGGACCATAGTTGAAACTAGTAGCAACTCCCATACGTTCATGTTGAAATAGTTTAGTCCACTTCTTTGGATTCTTTAAAAATGGCCACAAATTACTTGTGAAACTTATACTCGCTTGTAGCTCATGTTTATCCAAATGATCGATGAGTTGCCAATAATATTGGGGCGGAACCATTAGAGGATCACCACCGTTTACGATGATCGTTTGCGTATTGGGGAAACGTTTGAGGAACGCATAAACCCGTTCAAGATCAAGTGTTTGCGCGGAATGCGCAGAAATCTTGGTGCTCGAGCAGAACGTGCATTTGAAGTTGCACAATTCAGTGGGTTTAATGATAAGATCCAATTTAGTCCTCTAAAATTTCCACTTTAAAAACTTTTGATGTTCTAGCGAGTTCCGTATACCCGGGATACCCACGCTCACCTATTGATGTTCGAAGACTAGCAATGGGTATTCTACCACAACATGACCAAGCATACACTGGATCAAAATCCGGATCAATATGCTTGATTGCTGCTCGATTGTGATGCATGAAACTTAAAACATCAGTTGCAATACCACCGAGATCCTGAGAGAATGGAATAATATGTCCACTACCCATATGTGCAGGTGGACCAAAACGCTTTTCCTTAAATGCAGAATATGCATTACGCATCTCACCAAAACGTAGGATATCATGCCATGCGAGATCCACATAATCAAGTTCAGCATAAAGTGTTCCCGGAACAATATCCATTGTTAGGTATTCAAGCCATTCCGATTTAAACTCAATTGCAAAATGGGGATCGGGATAATGTCGAATCTCACCAAATGCTGATTCACTATTTGATGTTCCCTTTAACGGTTCACGCACACGAGTTACATAGAACAATAAATGTTTGGTTTTATCGATTAACCCATTGATATGCATGGTTTTTTTAATTTCACCAAGTCTACCAGTTTCGACTAGGTCCATTAGGAAACGAATAGTATTATCGCAAACTGTTTCAGTAAGCTTCACAAATGGTACTTTGCCTAAAGGTGATCTAAATTTACTCAATTCAATGCGTAGTTCATCCCATATTACTCTGGCTTCATCCGAAGTATTACAAAAATAATTCTCAGTAAGAGCCAAAGGTGGATCATTAGGATTGAGCATGGTATACTCAAGCATATTTCTCCAAGACTTTGCCGGAGGTGTATCTAGGAATTCCCATTCCAAAGTAAGCTTGGAATTGTCACCAGCATTATACATAATACTCAAATATTCGCTCATTAGATTCGATCCTTTAGTATCTTTTCGAGTTGTTCTTCGAAGTTATCATGACCAGATACATCTGCAACTTGAAAATCCTTAAACAACTCAGGCTGCTCAAGCAATAGGGGTATGAGCTTTCCTTGCTTCTCTAGGCTAAAATAATCTAGATTGCCCGGCTCACAAACATATACGTAAATTTGATAGAATGGAATATTTTGTAATTTTCGAATAACACCAACCGTATGTGCATCAGAGTTTTTCATTACTGCTAGAATGCTATGAGTTGATGGGTGAAATACTTGGATTCCAAATGCTCTTATCTTTCTAGCACATGCATCCAAATAACTAGTATCGTCATCGAACACCTTTCACCTCGTCTACTTTCTTGTGAACATCCTTCATCCAACAATAATTCATTGAGCGAGCTGGCCCATTAAAATTCTGTTGAACATAGCACCCAAGACCGCAACGAGTGAAATATTCACAACTCATACAATCACGCGCATCTAGAAAATCAAATTCTAGTTCGCCTGCTGTTTTAGGCATTCGATCTTTGTGCCAACTATTTAAGAATACCGTACAACGACCTGCCTTACCATCAGGTAAGATTGTATAGGTATTCTGGCAACTCATACTATTGGAATCATTTTCCCGATATGTTTTGACCGGATGTGTATTTGGGTAATGTTCAACCAAATAAACTAGGAGATCACGCATTTCGGCGTCCTTGGGAAACATAGTTTCCCAGTTATCCTCTAACGTGTAATAGTCAAAATAGATATCGAAATTCTCATATAGGAAATCGAAATGTGGTATATTCCCGGATAGAAACTTACGAATACTCGGTGCAGTCATAACAACATTTACCACACTTAGATATTCCAAATATATCTCAGCGTTACGACGAAACACTAGTAGATTCGATGCATTGAAACGAGCCGCGGGGTCATAAGACGTACCTAGATCAACATCAACGCCATCCGCACGTAATCCATCTATTAGCCGTTTGACACGAGCTGTATTAAAGTGAACAAGATTGGTCACGAATGTATAAGAAATCTCGATCCCACGTTGCACGGCATAAGCGTGGATATCCAAAACAAGTCCGCGATAATCTTCAAAAACTTCATCACTAATTGAGTCCATGAAGAGTTCACCACCCATCAGGTTGATACTGAAATGGTCCTTGCGCATTTTCTGTAATAGTTCGATCGCTTTGATAACATCTTTGAGTTTATTACGTATTGCATTCATGCCGAAATCAGTTGCATGATCTTGATTACAAAATTTACATGTAAGATTGCATAGCTCGAAGAGGGTGACAATTATCTCTCCATGTGAAGAACGCTTTTTACCAATAAGTGCCTCGGCGGTATCCACAATTGGTCGAACTGAAGGATCGATATCCTTCAGCTCTACAAGACCATCCCCATCATAGACAACTTCAGCCATTGTCTTCCTCAAATAGAGTTTTTTCAGCCAACAAAATACCATTTAGGAATTCATTGGTATTATATTCAACAGTTCCCATAGTTTCGAGAATCGCAGGTAATGGGTTACCCGGACGCATAAACCAATAATAGAGATTCTTGCCCTCAAACATATAATCTTCAAATTGCTTGGTAAAATAATGACATTCTTCGCCTAGCACTGAATAGTAGCATTCCAAGAAGAATGGCAAACTAAACAGGTTAACAAAGTTATTGCCTATGGCTTTATCATCATCAATTTGATGGAACTGATCTTTTGGATCACCGAATGCTTCTCGATACTTAGTGTTAATGCTTAACGTGTATATGATCATGGAATCCATAACCACACGCCACTGATTCACAAGCAATTTGTTTTCTTCAATGAACTCAATAATCTCATCTTTATTCAAGACAGGATTACCAATGACATCGTAGAAATCACCAATATTTTTAATAGCAGTAAGAATTGTTCCCACCGTGAGGGCCAAGCTCGGACACTTCACAAGGTTGCGTAGTTTCATATATTCGAGAATTAGTTCTTTGCGTTCGGCCGTTGTCGTTTCAGGGCCAAACTTGATGTCACAAGGAACATCCAAGTTGCTCAAATATGTAAGGATTTGTTTTCCACGCATTACGCTCTTATCGTAATCGATTAGGAAAACAATATCCGGATTTGTAAATCCCTCTTTGAGATCATCCATACCAATCGGTGCAGTAGTTGAACGAATGAGAGATTCGTCTTTATCAAAAATGTCGTACATTTGGTTTCCTTATCGACGACTACGAGAGCTATGGCACGAAGCATGGCATGAACTATGACAATAATCAATTGTTACACCAGCATCATAATCCTTTGCTGCTTCCCAAATACCATCCATACGTTGGAATACTTCAATTAGACCTGCTGCGGTAACTACAACACCCTTAGGATCCGGACCACCACCTTGGCCCGAAGCATCCACACGCGGTCCACGCATAACATCGGAATAAACAGTGTTACCAAAAACAACACCATTTGGTGCGCCACGGAAAGGGTCGGCCATATGAGTCATACCGGATTTTGAACCCTGTTGAGCAAAACCATATAGATCTTCATAACGTTTAAGAGTATCACCTTTGAAATCAGCAACATAATTCTTACCATTCTGTGTGAAGGTGTGAGGATATGTTTTCGATTGCCATTTCACTTTGGTTGTCGCCATTCGTGTAATCATGTTACATCTGCGGACTCGGGTCAACGCATAGGTGTGTTGCATGATTTCAGTGGCGACAGAGCCTACTCGAGTTGCATTTGCCGCAGCATCATTGGGATCAATACCTTGACCACCATTTACGTCCCAGAACGAAACCTGTCCCTTAACATCATCACCCATATTCTGAGATACTTGCCCATCGTTTGGTAGGTCCAAAGTTGGACCACCAAATGCATCAGCAAGTGTTAGATTCGCACCGTTCTTTTTCCACCAACGTTGGTCATGGAAATCTGTGAATGCTGACAAACGGCCCATCTGAGTAGAAAGTGCATCGGATACGCCAACTCGATAAAATTCAAAAGATGGATCCGCAGCATTGTCTCGGTGATAAACAATGGCATTTTGTACTTTACGAACAAGACCAGCACGGAACTGACCCAGGATATCATCACTTACTGTAGGGCCGGTTTCTCGTGCACGAATAATCTGGCCTGGTGTTGGATTAGCCATTAATCTTTCTCCTGTAAAAACTTATCAAACAACTCATAGTCATCAACTGTTTTGAGATGCTTGATGAGACTTTTAGGACTTGCACAAACATTTCCCTGCCATTGTACCTGTTGGCAATCGCCATTACAAATATCAAATACTGGGCAACTAAAGCAAGCTGGATTCCTATGTGTCTCACATGCGATCTTCTTCATACGACCTGGGTTCCAGAACAAATCCTTAATGTCCATATCCAGTGTACCGTAGTTATTTACTGGGGCGTCGTTCGGACAACCACCAATTGAACCATCCGGATTTAGCGTGAACATCTTTTGTTCACAATTGCGACAGAAGACACCACCAGTAAAACCTCGATTGATACGTTCAAGTAGTCCATTCAAAAATATGTTTTGGGGTGCCCATTCCCATGCCTTATGTTCGACCATTTGATGCCACATACGGAGGAACCAAGCATCAAGCTCAATATTATCTGGAAATATCTTATTGTTGCCCACTGCATTGCCATGCGGCGTGAGACGCTCGAGACTCAAATAACGAACACCAAGATCAGCGGCCATACGAAGTAATTCAATTGGTTCCTTGGAAATCGTATTACGACTCAAGCTTACCATAAGGGTTACATCGAACCCTTCTTCAACTAGCTTTCGCGTATTCTGTTCCCAAAGCGATGACTGTTTGGTATTTTCAAAACGAATGCCATCATCCCAAGAGGTTGCTATTGTGTTAGAGAATGCTTCCTTCATGAACTCCAGACGCTCTTCCGTGAGGTTAAACGTCAAGTTAGTACATGCGGACCAACGCATGTTTGGAAACAAATCCTTACATGCGAGCCAAGTCCTGCGCATGTGTTCGACAGGAGCCAGGAATGGTTCACCGCCGTGAAATTCAACAGTTACATGTTGAAGTAATGGCTGGGCTGCTTTTAATCTATGAAACCAGTCGATCGTTTTATCTGGGTCGAAATAAATCTTCCGACCCAAGCGACCACTTGTAAAACAATGTGCGCAATTAAGCTGACATGTTTCTGTGGTCTTCAAATAAATATGAAGCTGTTTGAGCATTTGTTATCCAATCAATGAGCCAGCTTGGGCCCACAAGTCGAGTTCCTTAACACGTGGCTTAATAGATCCAGTACCGAAACTAATCATCACAGAATCTTCAATATTGGTTGCGCAATGCGCAAGCCCCTCAGGCATAAACAGCCAATCACCTTCTTCGAGAATATGAACTCCAGTTTCAGTTTCCATCTGTTTTACTCCGCTAATCATGTAGCAGAATACATGGCCTTCATCCTTGTGCCATCCAAATGAACCTTTATTCTCAAAACCAATAAACAAATGTCCATTTACGGTTGTTTCGAGTTCTTCCTCAAGACCATCAACGAGCTGGCGTACCTCTGCATTGTAGTTTTCCATGTCTTCTACCTTTATAGGCCAGCCATGATATTGGGCTTGATTTAGCATTTCGAGTTTGTTTTTGATGCCATGAAACTCATCAATACAATCAGTTTGCCAAAATGTTCCATCCGAATGAAGCTTTATTACATACGTTTCGCCGGATTCCAGCGTTGCCATGTTAGCCGCAATCGCTAGTGGATTCTCAGGCAGTTTCAAGTCAAATGGCTTGTTCCATTTTACACTCTTGAAATCATTGAGAATTTCCGGATCGAATAAAAGCATTTTGGTTTCCTCTATCAGTTAACATTCCACTAATAGTTATTACGTATGGGGAAATCAATATTCTTAGAAGCAAATGGGGCCGAACTGGCCCCATTACACGGATTCGTGAATCATTTATTTCGTTTGAACGACTGCTAGTACGAGCCCTTCAGCATCATCAGTTTTGTCCTCAAGGGCACGGCCGACAACGTGGAACTCATTAATCGAAAGCAAATCACCACCATATGCTTGTGCAACACCTGGAGTCTCAGAAAGAATCAAACGCTGACCCTTACGTACTTCACCGATAACTCTAACTGGAACACGACCAGTAAGTGCAACGGGAGGATGTGTTTCATTTTCGCCGGCATCCGCGTTCATAAGATGACCCGGATTAGTAGAGATAACACCAAAGAAATTATAATCCCAAAGACCCGAAGTCTTTGTAATTTCGTGCGTTCCACCGATGCTTACAAGTGTTCCCGGAGCATATACAGCATCTGCCGCATATCGCTCGGCCAAGTCAGCATACTTGGTGCTTGTGGACATACCATCGAACAAGTTTGCATAAATTGTACCCCACTTTGCACCTGGGCTACCCAAGTCGTGCTGACCCGTAGGTACAGAACTCTTGTCCAATGGAACAAAGCTACCACTCGGCATTGTACTGATTGCATCATCTACAACTTCCTGTGCAACTTCCTTAACCGAATCCTTACCCTTTTGTGTAAGCATTGCTGTACCGATGAAATCATTATCAGCGGTTGCAAAGAGATTTTCAAATACAATTTCAACATCACTATCGGCGGTTTCAGTCTTCAATGACTTTGCTTCCACAAACATTTCGGACTTCTCTGCGTAGTCAGTCTTTTCCGCATACAAAGCTTTACCGAAAATGTTTACTTCTTCTGTATCATACTCTTCAGTATCTCCATTAGAAGTACCAGCGTAAATCTCCTTACCATAGATACGACGCCAATGCTGATCGGGTTTACCCAAGTCATAAACAATATCTGTGGTAATTGGATAAGTTGTTTCATCTGAACGCAAGAACTGAGAAGCGTTTAGACCGTTTAGACGTTCAGCATCTGCAGCCTGACCATTAACTAGCTGGTTCGCAGCATGGTTCATATTGAGACCTGAGTTCAACGTTTTATCAGATTCGCCCGGATTGGTATAATCGAACCATGCACCAAACGGCAATCCATCAATTTCATTTTCGATAAGACGAACAACTTCGTTTGTATAAACAGCAACAAGAACACCATTTACGATGATCTTGAACATAGGAACTTCTTTTTCTTCACCGGTGACGGGGTCAATAACCTTAATGATTGTTACTTCAGTATATGAGCCACCATCTGGATCGTTAGGATCTCTTGCGCCATCTGGACCAATTAGAACCCAACCATTGGGAACTGCCGAACCATCAACACGTTTCTGATTAGGAGGGAATGTTCCTTTTGAAGCCAAAGAAGAATCATATGCGAAAAGCTTACGCTCGGGAAGCATCCACCACAATTCGCCTTCATCTGGATCATCTGGACCAGGAACCGGAATAGTAGGATCAATTGTACTTGGATCTTTATCTGGATCCAAACCTGTACTTGGGCCACCAACCTTTTTCCAGCGATAACCATCCCAGTAATAGATTGCGTTGGTTTCCATGTTATACCATAGATCACCAGGCTCTGGGGTGTCAGGCGGATTTACACTTGATGTTGCTCCACCGACGTTAACCCAGTTTGTTCCGTCAAAAAGCTTTAGCTTATTAACGGTTGTAATCGGCGGGCCCGGATCAAAAGTATGAAACCAAACTTGCCCTTGTAGTGGATTTGCAGGAGGGATTGGTGCAGCAAAACTCTCAAGCATATGAACAAAGTTCTCTGCGACAGCTTCACCGTAGTCAACGGAACCACGACCCAAAAGTGTTAGACTCGTAGATTCCGTATCCCTTGTGTAATCCTGGATTGTGGTTAACAAAGAACCATCAGTACGATTAATTGGATATGGCATTGAATGCACTCCTCAGCTTTATTTGCTGATATTTATTGTTCTATTAAAACTTAACTTAATTACGCCATGGTTACGCGAATTGTATAAACCACTTCAATCAACCGATTCAAAGACTTCTGAATCGGATTGAAGATAACGTGAGTCAAAAGCTGACCATTGCCGGGTCCGGATGGATCATACGTCTTTAGTCCAAGCTCATCAAATACGAATGGAGCTTCAATATCAGTTGAATCATCGAAAGCTTCCTGACCCGATGGCTCTGAATAATCCAAAGTGCATGTGATCACGATATCAGAATAGACTGAACCAACAACGTGACGAACCTCAATGAAGTTCTTACTAGGATCAGTGTTTAGGGAACTCTGGTCATTAACAACTTTAAAATACGTAGGGTTGTAAAGGTCGGCATTTGCACCGGTAACGTTTGGTGGGTAATACGTAATAGCGCCAGTGCCCGAAACCGCGGAACCGCCAGAACCGAAATGCATCTCGTGAATGTTGCCATTAGGGCGACCCGCGAGACCGCGAGCCACCGCAACTGACATATTCTCGAAATGTATGGCGTTAGATTTATCCAAAAGGACTTCACCGGTATTTGCGTCACGAATAAGAACGTGACCTTTAAACTTTGGTCCAATTTGATCGTTTAGTGAATCCATTTTGATCTCCTCAATTAACCGTGTATTTATTAAGCCGAGGGTCCCGGCTTAACATTAGAGTCATTTGAAGCTTTCCACCAAGCCTTCCAGTTTTTCGAGTAATCCTGTACGGAATGTACTCGGAAATCTGTTGTGTTCCAGCTTTGCAATGCATTCAATGTAGAACCATCAAACACGTCCATATTCAATTGTGTTTCTTCATTACGCGAAGAACCACCAGTGCCACGAGCCAATCCTGTCAATGTGTAGGAACCACCACCATTATCCGTAATTCCGGAATATGTTATGCGTTCTGCACCAAGCCAAACAACACCAGTGATGTTGTTCATCAATACAAGTGTCAAACGATCTTCAATTATCGTGTTAACAATTGTTGCATCAGGAAGTGCTTTGATTTCATCTGCAAGACCAATAAGTCCGAAAATTGGATTCTTCTTGGCTTGTTTTGCAGTGATGTTCTTGCTCAAATCCACATCAATCGACAAAGCAATTTTCTCACGAATAGAAGCGATATATGCGGGATCATTATTTGCTGGATCAAATAGCGGAAGTGTTCCTGCTACTGTGATTTGCATTTCACGATCAGTTGGAGCAAGAACCTGTGCGAGCTTGATTCCGTGATCCTGCAGGAATACACCTTCCCAATTATTAAGGGAATCCTTGAAGAAACGATATGCTGTTGGTCTTGTACTGATCATATCACCCTGTGATGTTGGCTTACGATAAACAGTAATCATCATTGGGTTACGAACACGCAAACGAACTAGTTCATCAGGATGCCCACCTTCGAACCATGGTTGAACGAGTTCACCACCCTCAAGGCGAATATCATCAGTTGCTTCAGTCAAATATGGTGCACTATCGCTAACCTGCCATTGACTTTGAGCCGGATTAATATCCGTATCACGTCCAACATAAGCTTCAAACTCGCCATCCCATTCGGCCATATCCCAAGCAAACATATCCCAGATACCCTGCTCGAAAGTACGACCATCAACAACTGTGCCACGGAAATCACAACCACGAATCAAAGTAGTTAGTTCCTTACGACGCATAGTTGCAGATGGTTCGTAGAACTGATCAATGCGATCTGCTAGACCACCAGCCCAATTAAGATCCCAGAACACATTGTAGAACTGTTCCCATTTTGCTCCGGTCCACATGAATGTTGTGCGTTCGCTCTTGACGATTGCAATATCACCCGTACGAAGTGTTGGTGGGTTACCCAAGTTAACTTGTGTTTGCGAGTCACGAGCAATTTGATCACGGAGCACAACAGTTTCAACCAAATGCTGTTTGTATTCCTGATTTGGAATACGATATTGGTCTGAAAGTGCTGCAAACGTACGAGTATAGTTATTTCCAACCCAACGTTCTTCATTGCCATCCCATGGCATCTCAGGCTGTGACCAACCCGCTAGTGGTTCACAACTTACACGATCAAACAACATTGTGATCTTCGGACGACGAACTGGATTCCAATTAGCATCCCAATTTTCCAAACTGTAGTTGGTCTTCTTGTAATTTTCATACCACCACTTGAGCTGTGGATCATTCTTCATGATTAGTTGATCATTAGCGTTTTCTGGATCAAGCTTTCTCCATGCTCCTTCACCATTGTTTGCTAGTTCGTCGTAATACATAGGCTTATCAAAGTCTGTGATTACTAGATTTAGGTTTTCAATCGGCGGAGTCAAACGACGAACAAAGTCACGCACCTTAACATGGTATGGCTTGATATCTTCGATGTAACTCATAATGTTATCGACTTGATCCTTAAACACGATTGGACTCTGAGTTAGCTGTTCATTGTAACCGGCCAAATACAAGAACGATGTCTTGAAAATCCAATCCGTATAAGGATGCTGGCTAACAGCTACCTTAACCATACTAAAGAACAACTCATTACGTTCAAGACCAGTCAGGAGCTTTGTTCTCAAGCTGTTGATGATCCATTGTAGTTCCCACGAACCATCACGCTTCTTAGAGCTACCAACCTTGTAATCATCAAAGCCGTATACCATCATACCCGGCGCATAGAAGTTATCAGCAAGACGGATGGTTGCTTTTTCCTTAGCAACTTCCAACCAACCATCTTCTGTACGCAAGTACCAAGACCAACGTGTATCTGTCTCACTCTGAGTATCAACTTGAACTAGTGTTCCACCTGGGCTGATTACCAATGTGGTGTCAGCATCACGTGCCTGACGATTAGCATAATGCTTGATTGGATAATCGTTTGTTGACCATCCATCAGCATACCAATCAACCGCAGTCCAAAGTTCACCCTCACGTAGTCTCCAACGTTCAGCTTTCCATAAAACAAAACCACTAGCATTTGCAGCTGGATTGCCCGGAGAGTAGAGCCATAGAGTCCACAACCCGTTTGTATCAGGAGTACCATGCATGAGTACCATCTGACCTGGTTCAACAACACCTGTTTCACCTAGTTGTGATAATTCAAATTCGTCAAAAACTTCACGAACATATTCAATTGAACTAGGTTCCGGATCATGACTCTCAAATATTTCTCTCCATTCATAACGAGTATCCAACACCGGTTCTCTTGCAAAGATCTGATTCAGTGTGTCAACAAATGTCTGGCGAGCATCACGGCCCGGAATTAGGAAACCAAAACCATCTGTATCAACTTTGAACCAAGTCTGCGATGGGCGAATTAATGATCCATAACGTTCATGTTCGTTGAGCCACTGATTAGGAACCTTACGACTTGTTTGAATTTCACGAGTCTGTGTTACCTTCGTTCCAGTCGCGTATCGTAGAGAACCCAATCCGGAAATACCAAAGAATGTGTTGTTGAACAGATACTTGTACTGAACCCAATAATCACCAACTCTAACTTCACCCGATGGAAGGAAACCACTAGCATCAGCAACGCTGAAGTGATCAACATTCGGATCAATCATTGTGGTTGCAATTGCGGTGAATGTCTTACGTTCAGCACTTGCATCCCAACCAACGAGTGAATCACGCATTTTGTTCCAAATACGTTCGTCGATATTGTTGCGTTCATCACCTTCGTTAATGAGCTTCCATTCCTTATGATCAGCTCCCTCATTCTTTGAGGTTTTCCACTTGATCTTCAAGCTAGTTGAATAATCATTTACGTATTGTTTTGCACCACCAACGATAATCTTGTTCGTATCGATAACAGCGAACCAAGGAACATCACTTGCATTAGGATCCTGAATGATTGCTGCAATCTGACGAGCTGTTAGACTACGATCTTCACGATGCGGCACAGTAGAACTATGTTTGACCCAGAAGTAATAGACTGTTTCGTTTCGGTTCAATTCCTTATTGAACTCAACTAGTTCTACCCAACTTGGATTGCCAAGAATACCCTTAACTGTTCCTGTAGGCTTTGTACCGGAAGTATCATTACGCTTCTTTTCAACTTCGTTAGCCCACATATTCGGAGCAACAGTTGAGCGTGTCCATTCGTAAATGTTTACCTGGATTCCAGGGCAAAGTTTACCCCAGTTTCTCCACTTGTATTCGGTTTCTCCAATTTCATAATCCAAATAACGAGTCGTACTAATGTCCCACCAAATTTCACCAACTTGGTTTGCTCCCCAAAGCTTTTCATTCGAGTTACTTGAGCGAGTCAATGGACCATTGGAGTAAATCGCAGGATCATATTCCAACATGTATGCGATTTCTTTCTTTGCTGCCGACGGAATATAACCCTTATATGGATCATAAAGTTGAAGCGTCTGAAGTGTTTCGCTTGTGTTGGTATCATAGATTACAGCAGAATCAATCATACTTGAATCAATTTTCGGAGTTTCACGACGGATTTCATCCCAATGAATTTCACCATTTAGTTCGGATGCCTCATGAACACCCCAACCCGAAACTGCTTCATTTGCTGGTTCCCATTCAGCACGTACGAATGTACCTACAGTTGGCCCAACTTCGGTAAAACTAATAGTTGCAGTTGTATAGCCGGAACCTCTGTTATCCATCTGGATAGCTTTGATTCTTGCTGGCTTCATAACGCATTCTAGTTCAACTGGAACACTTGCAGAATCATTCTCGATTTTTACAATCGGAGCAGAGTCATAACCCCAACCCGGAGCAATAACTGTGATTTCCTTAATTGAACCCGCTACTATACTTGTGATACGTGCTTCTGCGCCACGACCACTTGTATATCGAGGAGTAATCGTAATACGTTCATCACCGGTATAACCGTAGTTTGTATCTGGATTGTTTACCTTAATACGATATACACTTGTTGGTCCTAACAATGCATGAGCTGCGCCATCTTGACCATCGCCTGTAATAGTTACGATTGGCTCACGAGTATAGAGTGTTCCGTAATTCGTAATCTTCGGACGATCCAATGATTTCTGATCGTTATCTTGAATTGGCATATCAGCTACCAGACCACGACCGCCTTGGATACTACGATAAACGTTACCATCATAGGACACCAAATCGTGATACTCATATTCATCAGTAGTTGTCCATACCTTTGCACGTTCTGCATCGTTACGACCATCATCAAGCAATACTAGATCGCCAGTTTTCCAACCATCAACTGGAAGATTTTCCGGAAGCATAGGCTCGGTATTATTTGCGAAGTGTACGGAATTCCAAGCTAAAATATCACCACCAGCTCCTGTGATTCCAGTGGTCACTGCATTGTCATTCAGGTCGTACAATTCAAAACCGCTAGTGTAGTGGTAATCGATAACAAGAGTCAAAAGACCTTCACTTACGCCATCACTATTGTAGAATGCCACCATCTTGTTATCGTCGTTAATACGATCGTTTAAGTAGAATGATGGAACTGTACCAGCAACTTTCAAGTCAATATCGCGTGAACCAGCAATCGTGTTGTGCACGGTAAGGAGACCCTTATTCGTTGCACTTACTGTACCGTTTGTTACGTTTGGTGTACTTGTAGGAGCACCGGTTGCAGCGTCGATGACGAACTCAGGAATTTCAATTTCAATCGAAGTACGTTCTTCAACTTCTGGAACATCAAGTTCAATAGTCTGTACCCAATAATCCGGATTGTTATTGCCATCAGGTGCAGGGAATACAACTGGGTCACTAACATAGGTCCACTCGTTTAAATTCGGAGCATCAGAAGGTTCAATCAATCGATAACGCCATTGAGCAATCTCAGTATCCTCTAGAACTGCCGGTGTTGCAATAAGTTCTGCTTGAGCCGGAGCACCACCATTTGGTGTTTCAACCGTTACTGAACCATTTTGCCCAGTCCAAGAGCACTTACCCCAATCATCAATTGTGATACTTGTTACGCGCCACAACATAATTGGTTCAACCTGTGCACCAGAACCACCACCACCGCTCACTACAACACGTGGCGCAAACTTATAACCAGCACCGGTAGTTGGGTGGAACTTAACCGTTGGAACGCCAGCATATGCTTCACCGCCGAAGTCAACATCAATACCAGTAATTGCACCACCACTCATAGTTGCTGTAACCGCAGCATGTGCACTTGGGTTACCACCCTCAAGAGTTACAATTGGTGTCATTTCCCAACCAGAACCACCAGTTGTTATTGAAATGGAATCTACTTTGTTACCCTGTAGTGTTGCACTCGCAGTGGTTCCAGTTCCCGCACCAGGTACAGTAACATCAGTTAGTTTGTCACCAGTAAGAACTGCGATACCTTTAGCACCAGTACCACCACCACCAATAACAGTAATTGTAGGCGCACTTGTGTAACCGGTTCCGCCATTGGTCACAGCATAACCAACAATAGTTCCTTCAATATGAGCAGTTGCCTTAACACCCACTGGACCCAATACAGTTACCTTAGGGAAGCTATTCTCAGCATACCCCCAACCTGGATTGGTCACTTTGATATTGCTTGGTGTTGCAAAAATGTTACCGTTACGAATCAAGCGGAACTTTGCCTTCTCATCCTGTTCACTAAGGGTCATAGACGTATCGTAGACGCTTACTGTGATTGGATCAGCATACGAGAAGCTTGGGCGGCTAGGTTCGCGCATAACATAGCGATACGCGTCTGGGCTATTAACTGCACCAGTGAAACGTGTACGATCAGTTAGTGTACCAATGGTAATCGTTGGATTATTACCAGCGGGGTAACCGAATGGACGAACCACACTTGCAGTAATTTTATTAATTACGATTCCCGAATCAGCCCAAAGATCCATAATCGGAATCTGAACCAATGACTTACCGTTTGTACGGATCATAGCACCAGCATCAACGAAAATCTTTACCGAATTCTGGAACTTTGCCTTATACGTACCCATAAGCATATTTGTGGTATTGTTATCCGGAAGGATACCATCCAAAATTGTTAGCTTCATACGTTCTTCAGCATTATCAATATCAGTTTGGAACGTAGGGTTCAAATCAATTTGACTTGGTTTTGGTTCCTGGAAGTTATGCTCGATACCCAAAGCATCAAACATGTTACGACTTGTGCTGATCACTGTACCTTGTGTTTCAAAGCTTTGTGGACGAGTCTTTAGTACGTTTGCAGTGGTATCACCCAAACGGAATACGTCCCAATCACCGAAGCCAGTGTTATAAGTCCAAACACGATCACCTGGCATTGCAATATCGCCGATCAGCTCAATGTTTGCTGTTACAGTGAGTTTACCAGGACTTACCTGCAATCCACTCTTTTGGCTCACAAATACATAAATCGCATTCTCATCATTTTGCTTGGATTCCAAATACTCATATACTTGGTGTGTATAATTCTGAATACGATCGGTTTGTACTGCGGTTACCGGCATGAACTTTTCTGGTTCCGATACAGTACCAATGCTGATCATAACCTCTTCATCCCCAGCTGAAGTAACAGGGAATGCATCAAGAACATCGACAACGAAATTCTTTACTCGATATGTTCCCTTGGATAGGTTTGGAACCAAATTCACACGGCGAGTTGCAGTTTCACCATCTTTATAAGTGATTGTAACTTCATTCACAATTGGTGTAAATGGATTGTTATTTTGTAGATTACGATACAAGTTCAAGAATGCATTCATATTGGTTGCAGTCCACTTAACATCATCAAGATGGACATAACCAGCTGAAGGCAAGTTACCCTTGTCTTTTTCGTTGACCTGAATTAATGGCCAGTCAGGATTTTTAGTCTGATGACGCCATACCCAACGATCATTTTTATACATGAATTCGCCAGTATCATTGTTGAACAAGTCGTAAACTTTTACTGCATTGTCATCTTCTTCAACTGTGAACAAAGCGTTATAATAATTCGGTGTGTACTCGAATGTGAATAGGATATCGACATTACCTGAAGCCTGTGCATTTTCGATAAATGCTTGTACTTCCAGACTTTCATTTGTGACCTGTTGGCCATCATCGAGAACAATAGTACGTGAACTACGATCTGCAAGATTGATCTCACTGACATATCGTGCAGGGCTTGCAGCATCACCAATGGTTAGTATTGGTTGAACTCCGTTGAATTCATTCGTTACATTAATCGTAAAGCTCTTTAGTATAATCCCATGTGTTGCCTTGAACTTTGCAAGGGTAACAACATTGGACTCATTTGCACCACGGACTACACCAATTGCAGTAGCTGGAACCGAAGGTGTTCCTCCACCCTCAAACACAATCTCAGGAGAGCTTGTAAACCCAGAACCACCATTGAGAACCTGTACGCCACTGATGTCACCACCAGTAACATTGATTTGCAACTGTGCATTCTTACCATTATTGGTAAAACGAGGAGAAACTGTTGGTTCGTAACCCTTACCCGGATATACGATTTCAACCGCCATTAGACGTCCACCGGTAACACTGATGCTTAGACGTCCGTTAGCGCTGATGTTACCCGGAGGAAAACTAAAACCAATTGGAGTTTCAGAATAACCAGCACCTGCACTTGTAACCGTGAGTTCTAGGATTGCTCCAGTTTCACTAACCTTGCTAATTGTTGCACGACCATTGCCATTACCACCTACAACGCCGATAACCTGACCAACGGAGTAACCAGTACCGGCACCAACAACACCTGGAACTGGAGTTACGAAAACGCTCTTCAAACGGCTCTGTTGGTAATCAACTTGCTTAACAAAAAGTCCAGCACCCGAACCAGTGCCTTCTAGTTCAATTTGATCACCTACAACAAATCCTTCACCGCCACGAATAATTTGTACTTCCTTGATTCCACTATTCGTCCAATCCAAAATTGGGCTGAATTGTGTACCAGTTGCATCATCAGGAATATACGCACGAGGAACCTCGGTATATCCGATACCTCTATTGGTCATTTGAACTTTTAGAAGGCCATTGATGTTGTATGAGGTCTTAACTGTTTCAATATCCTTTAGATAATCCCAGTGATCATCATCCCAAGCTAGTCGTAGATCCCAACCACCTTGGCCAGTTCCATTGAATTGGAACAACTGAGGTGAAGCTTTGAAATCGCCCTGGCGGATCAAGAAATCCATACTTGGATTGATTTCCTGCGCACCAAACATTCCCAAACGGAAGCCCCATTCCTCAAGAACATTGAAGCCGTCATTGTGACGAATAAAGTTACTACGGAACAACTTCTGCAATGCAGCAATCGTACCCTTCTGCTGAATAGCACCCTGATAGAATTCAAACTGGTTGGTCGGGGTCATCAACAAATTGTTTAGGTATTCTTTTTCCTGGTACCCAATATTTGCTCGAGCACGATCCTTTAGCTTGCTATCCTCAATCGATTCAATATCAAAGAGTCTACGGAAGTCATCAGCAGCCTTTTCAAAGTTAACAGTAAGTTTGTTGCCATTTACAATGAAACCAGGTGCATCAACACGACCCTGCCAATTCTTTGTTTTGAATCCCTGCAAACGCAAACGCGGCTGACGAATGTTGAATAACGGAGAGTAAACAATATCACCAAAGATTGTCTGGTTATTGATTACGATTGTATGTTCAATTTCACTAACATGCAAACGTACTGAATACATTTGCTGATTGCTAACGGTTTGAATTGTTACAGTTCCACCATCACGCACGATATTTGTGTTATAGGAACGAATTGGGTTACCGACCTTATCCAAGATCGAATATACACCATTAACAATCTGTTCAATAGGTTCAACATTACCATGCTGAGTCTGGAAACGAATCTCAGTGTTATTCGGAATCAACGAAATAATATCGCCGTCCTTGGTATTTTCATCCTGTGCCCAGTTTAGGAAATCCTTAAGTGAGAGCTGCCAATTATGAACAGTAGTCTCATCAAGTGCAATTGTATCAAAGAGCCAACCACGTGAAACCAAATAACGCTCGTATGCACTGATTAGGTTGGACATTTCCTGAGGGCTCTTGATTGTGGATCCATAAGGAACACGTTCAACAACACGCTCATCTTTAGGGCTTGTATAGTAGGCAACAGCCGCTGCATCCGCATATGCTGGACGAGCAACAGTAAGCCAATATTGTGGTTCGAAATTACGGCTACTAGTATGTGACTTAATTGCACGGTAATAGCTATCGATATAACGAACTGTGGTATTTGTTCCGTAATAGGTGTTTGCTTTCCAAGTAGGAATTGTTGGACGAGAACCCTTACCCACACTCACACTATTTGATGGACCATTAGGATCACTGGTAATGATTTTGAATACGGGATCCAAGATATCGTATCCGAATACCTTCCAGCCATTTTCAATTTTCTGTACGATGATGCCGCTAAGACTTTCCTCACGGATGCTTGGGCTCTTATAGAGCTCAACTGCAACATCTTCTGGTGGGATACGATCAATGTTATCGGATACCACAAATAGTGATTCCTGTTGTGTAAAACCACCAACCTTATATGCGAGTTTCACGCCGAGACCACGAATCAAATCGCCTAGGTTTTCCTTAACGTCTTTGTTCTTGCTGATCAAGTAATCGACAACCCACTGTTGCGTTCCATGCTTATATGCGATGGAACCATCAAACTGCATTTCACCGTGTACGATTTCATCTGCATACGGGTAACCATAACCCATATTTGCATTGATATCTTGGTTACGTGTGATGTCCCAAGTTGTTTCAATAAAGCTTGGTGGGCGCATCAAATAGCAAGCTTGCGCCATAGCAAATGGATACCAGAAACTTGATTTCCAAGCAGCTTCTGCAGGTGCGCCATCACCCCACTTCCATTCGTCCGCAGCCTTCATACTACGTGGGCTTGTATTGGTTATTTTTGCTTGCAATGGATCCAACAGGTTACCCTGCTGATCTACTGGTAGGAATTTATTGAGACCCGGACGAGCAAAACGTTCATCAATACCCATACGTGGACCATCAACAATACGACCCGCTTCTATATCTCTCCAAAGGATAACATTTCCAGAACCATATGGTGCCGGGCCATAATGTGGTGTCCACCAATCAGGCTGATATTCAAAACCAAGCATTTCCCAAGGATGAGTATGTGGGCGATCAGTACCGTAATAGAAATTATAAATGCCTCTCCAATGGCCAGCAAGCTGACGACCATCCTTATCCGAGCAAGAAGACCAATTCCAAGTGAATGGATCATTTGCATCGAATGAATCATTGATTCTATAATCAACACCGTTGTTAACAGCCCATTTCTCGAACATTGGACGCAAGATTACGTCGAGTTCTGATTTTGAGTATGGAGATTCAAAGAATGCAGTGGATACCAATCCCTTGAAATCAAAGAAACCTTCAGCGCGCTCACGAATAAAATCTGGTGCACTTTCATAGATACGTTGTTCAAGTTCAAGAGTTACGGCGTCACGAATATCTCCGTAGAATGGAAAGCTCGAACCATCGTGACCGATAATGAAACGACGACCAGTAACTGGTTCAACGTAGACTGTAGGTTCCTGGATCGGAAACACGCCAAGGAAGCTAGGGGTCGGCGGAATAAACGTGTGGCCGTTTCTACTAGCGGCTTGCGCCATACGCGAACTATAGAATGGGAAATCGTTAGTGAACCCCTTTGAAATTTCATTGATTGCGTTATCAACCCAATCCGTCGGTGTAGCATTTGTACCAAGACGGTTGGAGATCATGAATTCTTGAATCTTCTGGTCAAACTTGCCACGGAAACGTGCATACTCATCCTGTGCATACGATGCAGCCTTGATGAAATCGATATCTTTAATCGAGCTCATAAGCATTGTACGAAGCAACGGTGCACTATTACTGACAATGTGTCGACCTGCACTCAAATCATGCGCAATGTCCTTATAGTTGTTAGTTGAATATTCAATACCAACAAAACCCTTCTGAGATTTGATGATCTGGATAAACTGTTCAAAAAGATCACCACGGGTAGCAAGCGTAATCTGTTCCCAAGCTGGGTTAGCTTCGAGGTTCAAAGGAATCTCATATTGACCCGGAGTATTCATAGGCTTGTTAGCTGGGTTGAATGTTCTTACTTCAACATCATCACCATCTTCAACTTCAACGAGAAGAACTTGGTTGAAACGACGGATATAATCAACACCCTGATCCAGAGTCTTACCATTACGTGAAACAATTAAGTTGTCTGCGTATGGCTCAATAGGTTCCTGGCTAGCGGTGAACAAATGTTCACCATTTTCAGCCTTGAACTTATCAATGACCATTTGACGACTATTACCGGTAACTTCATGCCAGTCATTGACCAGACGCTCACCATTGGAGTCGATGATCTTATAGAAACACTTATTAGGGAGATCAAAGAAATCAACACCAATTTTGTACTGACCTTTAAAAGTAGCCAAATAGTTTTCAAAGATGAACTCACCCTTTGTATCACGTTGTGGACGAATTCCCAATACGGTATCCTGCGGTACACTCATAGTTTCGTCGACTGCATAACCGAATACACGGGAACCAGCAAAATCGCTATTTGGATATGTTTCAGCATCGTCGAAAGCAACGCCATTGCCATCATACAAGTAGAACAACGGGAACTGGTTTGCGCCAAATTTCTTTTGGCTTGTCTTCCAAACCATTCCATCCCAATGAACATTCATCGAACCCATTGATGTGCCGAAACGGACATCCATTGCTTCACCAAATACTGGTGCACCAGAGATATCCAAACCATCAGCACTCAAAGTAACACGCATCTTACCATCGGCAGCCGCAGTTACACGGTACACTCGATTGGTAATACGTGGATCCAAATCGTTTACTACGAGAACTCTAATAGCTCCGTTTGTTCCATTAGCGTCAATCCAAGCCTTATCCAACGATACCCCATCAACACGGCGTGTAGAGACTGTCTGGCCATTCACAGCCGCAAGGAAATGATCAATGCTATGTGAGACTAGATCAACAGCTTCGCGCTTATGTGAACCAAAATTGAACAACTGAATGTTACGAGCAAATTCAATAATAGGACGCTTTGCCTGTGCAGACTTTAGATTTACCTTAGTAAAGTCACCAAGTAACGAACGATGGAACCAACGATTGCCAGTTGACCAAGGGTTACCATCGGAACTACCACGAGCAATAACAAAGAAATCCTTCTTGAGAGTCAAATCAGGATTGTTATCCTGAATAAGAACAATTTGTTCACCAACACCTTCAACGATGAAAATCTTACCCTTAGTGGATAATTCTTTATCGTTCTTAATTACAACTCGCATATTTGATTCGAGCTTTGTGCCGTTGATAAATTCAAACGTCTGCTTACCTTCAACTTCTGCAATAAAATCGATTGCAGTATAAACGTGAACAACCGAATCACGAGCCGGTGGAGGCAAAATAGAAACCTGATCAGAACCAGCCATGTTAAACGGAACTTCAGTTCCATCAACTGTAACACTTACTTGAGCAGCAACTACCGGCAACGGATACGCATTGGTTAGTGCGAATGTGTTGGTATTACCATCACCGATATAACGAGCAGAATGACCACGAATTTCAATCGGGGTAGGACCTTCCGGTACCCAGTAATATTCAGAGAAGTTCAAAAACTTATCCAAGTCAATGCTTGGGCACCAGCTAAAATAAGCCTGCTCAAACAAACGTTGGTGATTGTTTACAAGACCACCCTGAAAACGCAGATTGTTAATCAAATCATCATAAAACAAGAGAGCCTTTGTGTCGCCGTTCTGATCCAAACTAACCATCGAAGGTTCTAGCTGGTATGCTTGGCGCTCTAACGTTGGCTCATCCAAGTAAAATGTTGCATCATCACCACGATAGCTTACTGAACGACCAATGTAGCCGTTCAAAGGCTTTGATGAACCTGGTTCAAAAAGATGGTCTGCAGAAGCTGCAAAGAACTTCTGCAAAGTTTCTGTTTGATGGACGCCGGGTAGCAAATTAATGATTCGACGCTTATCGAAGTTCACCTTATCGATGTTGTCTCCGCTAAAACGATATGAAGCGTTAAGTTGCTTACGATTCTTGGGCAGCTTGTCTACCATTATTTGATCCTCAAACTTGTAGGAGTATTCACTGGAATAATTTCTACGTCATTTACATTTGCGGTCGGGAAAAACAATTCATCAGGGTTACAACGAACCTCAAATAGCTCACCGAAACTCTGTGATTCCTTAAGCGGCACAATGACCACACTCGAAATCTCATTAACCAATTGCTTATGAATATAAGCAGCGAGTTCAGTAAAATAGAACGTTTCTCCAAATTCCCAGTTATTTACATCAAAGAACTTTTGCACTGCCGTGATCAACTTACTTTTGATTTCACCATCGCTGATGATAGCACTTGGCTGTTTAATCACTTTGAATTTTGCCTGTAACTCACTGGCTGCGGTTTTTCCGAATAACAATTTGTACTTTACTGGTCTCCAGGAAATCTGGTCCGAGAACATCTTGTACTCTTCTAGAGTCGCATATGTATTTCTCAATTGTAATTCACTTGTTGGTTTAGGAAGCAAATTAATATTGCTACCATTCTTATACCAAGTTTTCATAAGTGAATCATACTCGCGTGTTAGAATAAAGATATCAATGATGTTACTAATTGCAGGATCAATACGATGATCAGCAGTTGCATAATGACGCCATTGGAACTTTAGATTTCTACGGCCTTTATTTGCGGTGTATTCGGTTTGATCATCCAAAGGAGAAATTTCACGATTACGACCAAATACTGGAACTGCATTTACCGACATCAACATACGATAGAAAGTACCAGAACGTTCGCCTTCATTATAAACGTAAATCACTTCGCCCGGGGTCAACACTGGTAGCGGATCACCCAATTGGATTGCCTTGATACCTTCAGTTAACGCATAACTATTGTACCCATATATATCCTTTACGCGCTTATGGAAAATCCATTCACCTGAGCCAATAATATCATTGAACGCTTCGGGATTATCGGGCTGGCCATCTAGATCTTCGTCTGCAAATGTAATTTTGACTCTACGTGGTTCCTGATATCCATCATCATATGTATATGTGGATTCCAAGTCCCATGAAATATCTCTAATTAGACCAGGGCTTGCTGGACGCCAATACTCAACTAGGACCGCACGAGGTGGTTCAACCGAATTATCAATTGCTGCGACAGTGGCTGCAAATGTTGGTCCGCTGGTGTGGTCCAATAGGCATTCATAATACGTAGTAATTTGCGCACCATTGTAGGTATCATTGATCTCAATAATATCACCAACCACATATTTCTTAGATTGTGTCCAAGGCTTTGCGTTGATTACCGCAGGGCTTGTATTGGATTCAAGAACCGTAATGTGATCGGTTCCAACCTTACCAGTATTTGGATCGATGCTTTTGAATTTCGATACAAAGAAGAACTTCACATCGTGCTTGGACTCAAACACATAACGAAGACCACGACTTGTAATTCTCCAATTGAGTGGGCTGTACTCACACTTTACGAGCCAGCTCGAATCACTTGTGCTTCCTTTGGTTTCATAATCAAATGCACCAGCTAGATTCATACGAGCAGCATCGATGAAATACCAATTACGGCTTTCAAAATCCCAACCAATACCGAATGTACGCTTACCCGAAATAAGCTGACCCAACTGTTCATATTCAGCAACCGTTAGTTCGCGACGAACTGATGGCATAACACGAAGCGCAGTATCACCAGTCTCGACTGATTCATTCAAACGTACTGGACCTTCATTGGAATTAAGGAATACCGCACCAGTGCCCTCGACGGAATCAACCGTAACCCAACCCGCTTTTTTAAACTTAACGAGTGCACCTTGTGAGATAAACTTTTCCACACTTGTTTCGGGTGCATGGACTCCCAATACAATAGCTTTCTCGTCCCATTCCTCAGGTGTTACTGGAGTGGTTGATGTGCGAACAAAACGACCAGTCGAGCTATAAATGCTGTTTGAGCTTTGTTGCCAAATAGTAGGTGTGCCACTGAACGTGAAATTGTATGCTCCACTACTGGACTTTTCCAGCCAATCCTGATACAAGAAATCTCGCATTTCTACACTTTGAAGTGCAGGTACGATATACGTGTAGATCATATCCTGAATAGAAAAGTTAGTACTCAATGGTAGCTCATCATATTTGTAAGCTTCTTCACGATACAAACAACCATCATCGGAAAATACATTTGCACTCTGATACGTACTTGTAGGATCATTCAAATCAATAAAGCGAGACTGACCCGAATATACACGTTCAATCGATTTGACTTTTAGTGCGGTATTATTGGATGCTGGGAAGTTATTGTAATCCTCACCACTAACCATACGACCTTGAGTCGCATACATTCCAGGTGCACGACGACGAATTTCTTCATCCGTTTCAGATGGTGCACTATTGATTACGTTCTCCATAAGAGAGAAACTTAGTACCGCTGTTTGACGTGTCTGGTTCGACGCCAAGTAAGGCAAACTGATTGCAATATTACGCATATCATCGGGTCGGATATTCATAGTCGTACCAGCTGATTGGCGATACCACAAACGAATATTTCCAGTCGGGATCGTTCCAAAACGACCATCACCGAAACGCAAACTAATATTGTCGTTGTCTCGTGTTATGACTTGATAGATATCACGTACTTCATTGCTCATACTATTGTAGGTAATATTCTCACCTGGCATTACGATCTTTGTAATATCATCCGATGGAACAAATCCAACACGCGACCATTCTGTTTCAACATCACCATCATCGCGTACGGTTTGTAGCCATACGTCAATATCGTTAATATTATTGATATCAACATCGATAAGACGGTTTTCGATTGGTTCCGCAATCTGAATATCACGACGCTGAAGTGTTCCCTGTTTGAAATACAAGAAGAACCCAGTGTCTTTTGAATTGTTACCATTTCCATCATTGCGATAGATCACATGGAAGCTATTTTGTGGGTTTGGTGCACGTTCAAAGAATCCACGTTGGGTTGTAAAGTCGACATTGACCACATCGAAATTGTATGAGATACCACCAATGTTTGTGCTGAATGGAATGTTACCCGCAGTGAATGGAATGTTTTCCATGCGATACAACTGGGTATTAATACCGCCAATGCTTGCATTCTTAAGAGGTGTACCAAACGGATTAGTTTGAATCAAACATGCATTCATAACCAAGATGAATTGTTCAAACCAGTTTGGATTATTAGGATCATCCCAAAGAATGACCACGTTGTTCAGATTTTTACCAGCAGAGTCAACCACATCTTGTGTTGCACGAATTTCAGTTAGTTTGACAAGGCCACGCGCCGGATAGTTACGACGTGGACTATAGCTGAGAAAACGACCCAAACGCAAAATGGATTCACGTGCACGGGCCACATCCATGAGGTTTTCACGAGCATTGATGTCCATACGGAACGCAAGGGATTGTCCCAAATACGCCATTAGATCCAAAAGCGCAACAAATTCAGAAGATTCAATCCAATCGTTGAAATCCTCCGGATAGTTTCGCTGGATATATTCCTTCATGGACTCACGAATTGTATCGAAGTCAAAAGCGTTAAAGTTAACTTCTGTGAAACTTTTGTAAATTGCAGTCCAATCCTGTCCTGCAAATAATTCACTCATACGATAATTCGCTGCCATTACTGTGTCCCTTCGCGAGTTCGCTTATCAAACTCAACACTAAAATTCTCAACCACACCCCATGGTTCAAAGTTGAGAACAAAATTAATAATTATGCCCTGGGTTACTTCTTTGATCTTCATACTATCCAGTTTAACTCTACTATCCGAGTTTACAACACGACGAGCTTCGTCAGCGATCAATTCAATGTTTCCCTCATTTAGAGGTTCAAAAAGTAAATCCCAAATTCGGCATCCGTAATCGGGCATCATAGCGCGTTCGCCTCTACTTGTATGAAAATGGTTCAGCAAGTCACGCTTAACTAGATCCAAGTCATATAGAGTCCAGTTACGATTGCGAACGTTATCCGCATCAGGATAAGTGCTAAAACCTTTAAATAGATGGCGGGCCATAATAAGTATCTCCTATTTTACATATTTATTTGGCTTTAAAATACTAAGTTAATTCAGAGGTTAAAATGAGAAAAGATCGAGTATTAGAGCAATTTACTTCAAAACGTAAAGCAAAAACAGAAGAAAAACGCGACACCCGCACCCTAGCGGATATTAAGATCTCGGACCAAACCCCAGCATTGGATGTTAAGGAACCTAGTGATTTCGAACCAACAATTATTCGTCCAGCAGATGACGAGAATTGGAAAGAGTTAAAAGATAAAAATTGACTACACGAGTGTACCAGCGTATCATTGTGGTATGAAAATCAAAAAACAAGAAATTTACATTAGCACGGATATCGAAGCGGATGGTAGGGTTCCAGGACTTTCCTCAATGCTTAGTTTCGCCAGTGCTGCATTTGATGTTGACAAGAATCTTCTTGGAACATTTGAACGCAATTTGGAACTTTTGCCAGACGGTAAACCTCATCCAGAGACAACTTTGTTCTGGAATGATAACAAAGAGGCATACGATATTACTCGTACAAATCTAGTGGATCCAGCAAAAGCATGTGAGGATTATGCTAGTTGGTTGAAATCGTTACCCGGTATTCCAATTTTTGTTGGGTATCCTGCTGTTTTCGATTTCAAATGGATTGACTATTACATGATTCGATTCACCGGTGATAATCCATTTGGTTTCTCTCGTTGTATCGATGTCAAGTCATACGCAATGCCAATGATGCGTAAAGCTAACCTAACTCATTGCGCAAAACGAAACATGCCCAAGTCTTGGTTTGATGATCTGCCTCACACACATGTGGCGCTAGATGATGCAATTGAGCAAGGTGCAATGTTCGTCAATATGCACCGAGAAATGCTTGGACTAACCAGGCTTCCGGATTTCAAACGTGAGGATACATGAGTAACAAATCGTTCAAAGAATTATATGATCTCGGTTACACTGCGGCCGCTAATGGCGAAAATAGAATGTGGTGTGCGCAATATGGCTTGGAGTGTTTATTGGGTTACGATGCATATTGGGAGCGATACGGAATGCAATAAAATGGGGCCATAATGGCCCCATTCTGTTATCCGAAATATCCACCAGTGACACGATCTTCCTCATTCACTTTAGGAAAGTATCTTCGCTCATCGCGGAAAAAAACCCCACTAACAAGTTCACCAGGTTTTACAACATATACTCCAGCTTTGCCCATTTCGTGGGCAAAGCTATCGATTGAGTGACCTTCAGCAAGTAAAGTTTCTGCTAGGATCTGTTTTGGCGTTTTCATATTCACCTCTTAAACTGGAACATAACGTGCGGTTGAAGTTCCAGGAACCATAGCCGCATTTAAGCCGATAAGTTTACCAGACGAGTTAAGCACTGGGCCACCCGCCATACCTGGTTTCAAACCATTTACGTCATTCGTTCTCATGACATTCAAGCCATAAACGATTAGACCATTAGGCCCAGTTCCAGGCCCCACATACTTCACAGTACGGTTTGTTTCACCAGTTGGTGTTGCTGGCATATAAATGAGTTTGTCACCAAACGCATAACCATATGCACGAAGAGGACCATCAGTGGAATCCATCTTACCAGCCATTGCAATCGGTGCCAAGTCCTTGTTATCTTTACGGATTCGAATATGCGCAATATCCTTAGATGGGTTCATTTGCACTAGTTCTGCAGGTCGGATTCTATCTCCGATTTCCACATAAACTATCATACCGATTCTCGCATTTTCAATTCCAATAACCTGTGCGTTGGTCATAAGAGTACCAGAGTAATCCACTACTACGCCTGTACCGATATTTGCACCACTAATAACTTTACCGATACTTAGTGGTCCATCATCGCCAACTTCAATAATTGTTCCGTTATCAATACCTTCTTCATATTCCGAAGGCTTGTTCGGATACTTGATTCCCTTGAGAATTTCTTTGAGTTTTTCCAAACTAATACCTGGTTTCTCACCCTTAGCTGTTTGCCCATTTGGTGTAGGCAAAGTTGGCCATTTACTAGCAAGGCACTCAATTAGTTCATCCTCAGTCTTTTTACCCTTTCTCCACTCATCTATACCACACTCTTTAAGTAGGAATTCCATAATGCTTTCCTGTAACGGTGCAGTAAATTTTTCATTCCCATTCAAAGGCTTTCCACCTTTGGCGTCGGTTAGGTTAGGCTGATCGATATTATATCGACCTACACCCGTAGGCTTGCCGGCTTGTTTTAGCTCTTCCTGTTTTTCCTGTACCTCTGCAACACTTTTATTTGCGAGATTTTCAGGCCCATCAGCAGTTGCGCTATAACCGCCATTAGGATCGGTATCCTCGGATTCTGCGATTGCGTCTTTAAGAGGGTTGTTCTTGTTAGGGTTGTCGCTACTTGATGAACCACTTCCCGCACCAGAGCCGCCGCCTCCGCCGCCTCCGCCGCCTCCGCCGCCGCCTCCGCCGCCTCCGCCGCCTCCGCCGCCTCCGCCGCCTCCGCCGCCTCCGCCGCCTCCGCCGCCTCCGCCGCCTCCGCCGCCTCCGCCGCCTCCGCCGCCTCCGCCGCCGCCTCCGCCGCCTCCGCCGCCTCCGCCGCCGCCTCCGCC